>Ga0074195_1000087_pt1 | contig 225198 bp, 208 predicted proteins | sample EPASupsiteHSE623_FD_64525 | JGI IMG/M metagenome (GOLD analysis project Ga0074195, IMG submission 64525) | Bioremediated contaminated groundwater from EPA Superfund site, New Mexico - Sample HSE6-23 | ecosystem: Environmental > Aquatic > Deep subsurface > Groundwater > Contaminated ... | reverse complement strand
ACGGAGCCAGGAAGGTTTTTTCCTGCGGGTGATGTGGTAGTGCGTGTGCCGTAAGGCGTTAGACCGCTTTTTTGAATCCCTGTGTTCATATACGCTTCATTATCGTTACAGAAATAGATGATTTGGTCACCGCGGTCGATGGCCCCTGAAAGTGCCTGGAGACCGATGTCGGCTGTTCCGCCATCTCCTGCGAAGCCCACGGAATAGGTGTTTTCGATGCCAAGTGCCTTTAAGCCTGCTGCCACACCTGCCGCTACTGCGCCAGTCGAAGCAAAAGGTGTGATGATGGCATTGGTCTTAAATGCCATGTTCGGATAAATAAAGGAGACTGCCGACATACAGCCTGCTGGTAAGGAAGCAAAGGTGCGTTCACCTAAAATTTTCATGGCCAGTCTTACCGCGAGGCTCTCGCCACAACCGCCACACGCTTTATGTCCGTAAAAAAGCTCATCATTGGTTAGATTTTTAGCAGTGATTTTAGGCATCATAGCGCACACCTCACATTCATGTAGTGAATTTTCTCGCAGGATTCACCGGCAGCTGACGATAATAAGGCATCCAGCATCTCGCGAATGTTTTCCTTCGTTACGTCACGTCCACCTAGCCCGCAGATAAAGTTATGCACCTTCGGTGTAAGGCCGCTTTGAAGAATCGCTGAATTGACATTCGTGAAAATCGTGCCTTCGTAACCGAAGGAAATGTTCTTATCCACGACCCCCACTGCTTTCACGTCTTTTAAGACTTTAGCGAGCGCTTCTGTCGGAAATGGTCTAAGGTATCTGAGTTTGATGAGGCCCACTTTATGCCCCTTATTTCGATATTCGTCTAAGATCATTCTACTCGTTCCGGTGACACTACCCGTCGTGATGAGGATGACCTCGGCATCGTCACAGGCTACCGCTTCCAAAAGGCCGTGATATCTTCTTCCGAACATTTTAGCAAATGACGCATCCACTTCCTCGATTATAGCCGTGGAAGCGTTCATTTCTTCGTTTTGCTTGATTTTAAACTCCATGTTGAAGTTGTTTCCCGCCGTGATACAAAGGCTCTTAGGCGCTTCTAGAGACATCATGTTCTCTGCCAGCTTAAGCGGTGGCAAATACGCATCCACCAGTGCCTGCTCAGGCACATCCACCACTTCGTAGGTATGTGTCAGCACGAAACCATCCAGGTTCACCATAAATGGGGTCATCACGCGTGGGTCTTCAGCGATTTTATAGGACTGAATCATCATGTCCAGCGCTTCCTGAGCATCTTCCACATAGACCTGTATCCATCCGGAGTTCAGCAAAAACATGGAATCCATCTGGTCCCCATAGATATTCCACGGGGTCGCCAGAGCACGATTCGCATTCATCATGACGATGGGCATACGTGCACCACTGGCATAAGGGAGGTTTTCTGCCATGTATAAAAGCCCCTGTGAAGAAGTGGCTGTAAATGCGCGCGCGCCTACTGAGCTGACGCCCATGGCAGCAGCCAGTGCGCTATGCTCAGATTCCACATGCATATAGGTAGCCTTTAAAGAACCGTCCTCACAAAAGTCTGAAAGTCGTTCCACGACGATGGTTTGCGGGGTAATGGGATATGCTGAAATGACGTGCGGTCTGGCAAGTCTAACGCCCTCTGCTACGGCATCGTTTCCGCTTATGAATTTTCTAGCCATTGAATTCAGCCTCCTTCACCATATTTATGGCTTTAGGTTTGCACTCATAAGCACAGACGCCACAGCCTTTACAAAAATCGTAATCGATCTCTAAGCGCTCTGAGGACTTGTCGATGACACCGTCTGGACAAACCAGGAAGCATCGCATGCATAAGACACATTTGTCCTGATCGATAACCGGACGATACGTACGCCATCCGGCATTGATGCTGGTGATATGATCACTTGGGCAAGTTGCTCCCAGTGGATAGTCAGTGACCGTTTTAGGTTCCATAAAGGATCTCATCTTAGGTTTATTCACAGCGATCTACCTCCCCAACCACATGATTAAAAAGCTGAACGTTCTTCTCAGCAATTTTAGGTGCCATACTCGCGCGTATGGCATCGATACAGTGTGCGGGATCCACGATTTTAGAAGCCCCCACTAATGCTCCCAGCATCGCCGTATTGGTGATGGGGATTCCGAGATAATCAAGTGCTAGCTGAGTCGCATCGATGGCAATCATGCGATGTGACGTACCCTTTTTATATTTGTCTGCATCTTTTGTGTTGATAATCACGATTGAATCGTCCTTTAATCCAGTGAGCACATCGCTTCCCCACAAGGTTTCATCTAAAACCACTACATAATCGCAAACGTCCAGCTCGCTTCTATCCCCGATTTTCACATCGTCGATACGGGTAAAACCCAGTACTGGAGCGCCACGTCTTTCAGGACCAAAGGATGGAAAAGCCTGTGCGTACTTACCGCCATAAACTGACGCCGCTAAGCCTAACAATCGTGCTACTGTAAAGCTTCCTTGACCACCACGTCCGTGCCATCTGACTTCAATCATCATCACACCTCACTCATGTATTCTTGTGATATATCAGTTGTATATTTAATTCTATACTTAGAATAACGGAATCACGATTTAGAGTCAAGGCTTGTTCAACAAATTTTGTAACCTTTAAAATTTTTAAGCATAATCAAGTTCCCTATTGACGTTTACAGGCCAGGATGTATGCTATTCTTGAAACCACCCATAATGATGATAAGGAGTCTGCCATGCCACACACTAAAGTACTGAGAATTCTCGCCATTTGTCTGCACCTGTTTATCGGTATCGGTGCAATCGCTGGTGGTTATGCCGCCGTTTCTAATCCACTAAATCCGTTAGGCGCACCCGCGGAAATGCTTAAAAACGGCCCCTTTGATAACTTCCTTATTCCTGGATTATTTCTGATGATCGTGCTTGGATTCGGAAATGTGATGGCAGGTGTATTGGCACTCCTAAAGCATAAATGGTGGGAGTATGCCACAGGCGCCATGGGCGATACACTCATCCTCTGGATCGTCATCCAGTGTGTCATTTTAGGCACCATCGAGGCCCTCCATGTGATTTTCTTCCTTCTAGGGGTATTACTCGGTGCCATCGCCTTATACACGATGTATAAAGGACGAAAGTTCCCGTTTGATCAGAATTCCCCCGCTCTTAAGTGATGATTTATCGATATTAAGCTATGATTTATCCACAAAAAAAGGTGCTAAAGTACAACGCGTAAATGACTTGCGTTGGACGATAGCACCTTTAATTTATCAAGTTATGCGGTTACTTTAATGCTGCCAGTGCCACTGCCAGCTGCGCACCCACCTTCGCGTTATTATAAACGAGCTCGATGTTTGATTCGAGGCTGTCACCACCTGTGAGTTCTTTCACGCGCGCCAGAAGGAACGGCGTGGACTCTTTGCCCTTGATGCCTTCTCTTTCTGCTTCAAGCACAGCCACGTTGATGGCTTCGTTAATCACATCGAAATCCATTTCATAAGCTTCCGGAATCGGGTTCGCCACCACTAGTCCGCCCTCAAGGCCGAGGTCCCATTTCGCTTTGAGTGCCGCTGCCAGTTCTTCTGGCGTGTCCACTCTATAATCGACACCGAAGCCGCTTCTTCTCGTATAGAACGCTGGCAACTCATCCGTACCAAAGCCCACGACAGGTACGCCATTGGTTTCCAAATATTCCAGTGTGAGTCCGATGTCTAAAATCGATTTCGCCCCTGCACAGATCACTGCGACATTCGTATGTGCCAGCTCTTGTAAATCAGCTGAGATGTCGAAGGTTTCCTGAGCGCCGCGGTGTACGCCGCCGATGCCGCCTGTGGCAAACACTTTGATGCCCGCAAGTGCCGCTAAAATCATGGTTGAAGCAACAGTAGTCGCGCCATCGAGCTTTTTCGCCACGATAAACGGAATGTCTCTTCTGGAAGTCTTCACCACCTCTTTCGCCTTACCTAGGTACTCGATCTCATCAGCCGATAATCCCACCTTGAGTTTACCGCCCAAAATAGCGATGGTTGCCGGTACTGCACCATAATCCCTGATAATTTGCTCTACTTTAAGGGCAGTTTCCACATTTTTAGGATAAGGCATCCCGTGTGAGATAATGGTGGATTCTAATGCAACCACTGCTTTACCCGCTTTAATCGCCTCTGCAACCTCTGGTTTAACCTCTAGATATTTCTCTAAATTCATCATTTGTTCGCCTCCATTTTTTCCATTAATAAATCCCGTGTCATGTTCGGGTTGATTGTGTTTTCATGTGAAATCGCGATACTGGCTGCACATGCCGCCAGCTTCGCTTTGTCTTTAATCTCTAAATCCATTTGGTGTGCCAATGCAAGTGCCGCGATGAATGCATCGCCCGCGCCTGTGGCATTGATCATTTCCACTGAAATAGGTGGAATGATGCCTCGATTTACCTGATCGCTATAGTAGACGCCATCTGATCCAAGACTGATAAACACTTCCTTAACGCCTTTTTCGTGCAAGGACGTGGCAGCGCTTTCCATGGAGGCTTCGTCAGTGATTTTAATACCCGTAAGAATCTCTGCTTCTATGCGGTTCGGTTTAATCGTATGGAATCTACCGATTAGCGCCTTCACCTTTTTCGTCTTCGTGGTCGAAACCGTATCGAGGAAAAAGGTGGTGTTACGGCAGCTATTGAGGATTTCTTCGATGACTTGCAAAGGAAGATTCGTATCCAGTACACAGACGGATGCATGCTCGATAATATGGCGCTTGCTTCTAATAAAATCCACCGTCATTCGGTCGATGGCATCCATGTGGGATATGGCGAGCACCATATCCTTCGAAGCGTCCAATATCGATAAATACGTAGAGGTGGCCTCACCCTTTAGCACCAGACTCTCCGTCATGTTAAGGCCGATGGCTCTCGCTTCCTCTAAGATCTTCTGTCCGTAGACGTCGTCACCCAGTACACTGATAAAGCGCGTTTCTACGCCCATGCGCACCAGGTTTTCGGCGATGTTTCTACCGACGCCGCCCAGCGACATCTTCACTTCACCTACGTTTGAATCCTTAAAGATCAAATCGTTTTTAGGAAAGCCTTGAATGTCGATGTTTGATCCTCCGATGACGCAGACGTAATCGTCCTCTCTGACGATGTACCCCTTCCCGAGGATATGTCCCTTTTTCATGAGATTGGTGATGTGCACTGCCACTGAGGAACGGGTAATTCCCAGCGTATCTGCCAACTCGTTTTGAGAAATTAGAGGCTGCGTTTTTAATAGATGTAAAATTTCTCTTTCTCGCGTGGTCATCTTTCACCTCCACTTTATGATTTGCCAGAAACTAATCTTTTGTTTACTTAATAATCATTTGCTTATTTTCAATTTCATTATACGCCTCTCAAAATTCACTGTCAATAGATAAAATGCAAAAAAATAAACCCACAAAGTTCGTCTAATTCAAACGACACTTTATGGGCTTTAAATGGTGCGGATGATAACTTTAATGGCCTATAACTGTGCGGCCACATGGCAAGTGAGCTGGCCTAAGCAATTGACATAACTGCCGTACTCATTGTCATACCAACCAAAAATTTTCGCGTGGGTGACGGGTAGGTTCATGTCCTCTGTGCGCTCAATTCCCATACGCTGAAGCTCATGATAGTCCACGGGTAAATAACCGGTTCGCGTGTGGGTTTCTTGACCCTCGATGACGATGGCTGCGCGCTGTCCCATCATATCGGAAGAGACGTTTTGCGCATCACTGTAAATCAGCAAGCTCTTCTGTCCGTTTTCACCGGCGTGACGATACAGTTCGTTAATAAATTCAGTCGTGATGATGGGATTTCCTTCATCGTCTAATTGCGCATGGAAGGTTAAGTTCAGTGATATTAGCGAAACCGTGCTCGTGGGAATGCGAATGGAATCCGCCATAAAGCCGATATCCTTAATTTCTGGCATAACGACCTCCAGTGCGATGGCTGCACCCGTACTGGTGGGAATCATGTTATTGAAGGTCGATCGGTCTTTACGAAGATCACTGGAGCCCGCTGATGGTGCCGCATCGAGAATACTCTGTGTATTCGTCGCCGAGTGGATCGTGGTCATGGAAGCCGTCAAAATGCGCTTCGTTTCCACGTGTGCCAGCAATGGCTTCATCATATGTGAAAGTCCAGTAGTCGTACAGCTGGTTGCCGAAAGCACCTGATGCTTCCCTGGATCATACTTCTCATGGTTAATCCCGTAGACGAACATGCCACTGTCTTCAGGCATGGCCAACCCCTTAGTGCCGATTTTAAAGGGTGCACTAAGGATGACTTTTTCGGCGCCAGCTTCTAAGTGTCCCCGTAAGCTGCCTTTAGCATGGTCTGCAGGAATCGTCGGATCGACGAAAACGCCTGTGCAGTCCACCACGAGTTTAACGCCTTCTGATTTCCAACCGATGTCTTTAGGATTTCTCGCTTTATTAAGGATCTTAACAGGGATGCCATTCATCTCAAGAATGCGTTCTTGTTCATTTAGCACCTTTACATTTGCTGATTTGCCTGAGTACCCATACAGAAAGCGATCAAGTGCGCCATAGGTGGAATCCTTCGTTAAATAGTGGATGATGTCGTCGATTCCCTTTCCGATTTCACGTCCGGCATTGATGACGATGCCGTCAAAATAACCGATGCTAAGGTGATTCCACAGGGTGAGTTTTCCGATTCTTCCGATACCGTTGATGCCTAGTAGACGATTTGATGCTTTCAATGGTCAGTTCCTCCTCTTATTCGCGGGTTAAAATGTTTAGTGGGGTTATTTTTGTTCCGGGACTTATTTTGTCCCCGTTCACTAGGATAACATAATTCCCCCTTTTTTAGGTAAAGTTTATTATGACAAATTGTTTATAATTAGATTGATATGGATTACTACGAATTGGGTATAGGTCAGCTATAAAGAAAATAAGGAGTACGATATGGAAAGAGTTTTTAATTACGATGTCATGGATGCCATTAAAGAAAGATGGTCTCCAAGAGCCTTTTCGGATAAACCAGTGTCAGAGAAAACATTAATGACTTTACTCGAGGCAGCGCGATATGCCCCCTCATGTAATAACGAACAGCCTTGGCTATACATCGTTGGTCATGAACCACATGTGAGAGAAAAGATCCTCAGCGTGCTTAATCCGGGCAACCAGGCATGGGCTAAGGCTGCACCGGTTCTACTACTCATCTTATCCCGTAAAACATTCGAAAGAAACGACAAAGAAAATTACTGGCATATGTTCGACGCCGGTACTTCATGGGGCTTCCTCTCCCTACAAGCGCATTCTATGGGGCTTATCACACACGCCATGGGTGGTTATAATAGGGAACTCGCCAGAGAGGTGTTCGAAATCCCAGAAAGCATCGACATCATCGCGGCAGTGGCGGTCGGTTATTATGGCGAAAAGGAGCAACTCACCGAAGATCTGCAAAACCGTGAGAAGCCAAACACGCGTAAGGGCATCGCTGAGATTATTTACCCGGTAAAAGAATAGTTCACGATAAAAAGTGAAAGGCACAACGATACATCATTTTCGGATGTGTCGTTGTGCCTTTTTAGTTAAAGATACTCTGTGATGGATTTTACTTCTCGCTCTTTTCGGCCCTTTACCGTCTTTGCATGAAACATCGATTTTAGGATGGCCTCTTCTGTGGCTTCTATCACTGCGCCGAATACGGTATCAATCTTATTTTCATGTATTTGTGGAACGATTAATACTGGCGATGTCATGTCGTGAGGAATCTTCGTCGCTGTGGAAAATGCTAGGACGATGTCACCACTGCCATTTCCAAAATAAGCGCCTGTTCGCGCCATACCAGCGGGAACGCGTTTGCAGAGGCGCTTGAGCTGTCGGTCGTTCATGGGAATATCAGTAGCGATGATGGCGATCATGGATCCTTTTTCTTTCTCAGGTTCTGTGGGTTCACTGTTAACCGACGCTTTCTCTGTTTGTTGGTTAATTTGCTGGCTAATATGTTCTCCTGTTTTCTCGCCATCAATCGTCAAGGTACTTAACCTTCCAAAATTTGAGAGGATGAGCACACCGACGGTATAGTCATGGGCATCGATCTTAACGACACGGGAGGACGATCCGATGCCGCCCTTTAATGAAAATGTACACATACCCGTACCAGCGCCCACAGCACCTTGTTCGAATTCTATCTGGGCATTATCTATGGCCAGTGGTACATGCTTCTCCTGAATATGTAGACCCCTTATATCATTAAGTAGCCCATCGTTACATTCGAAAACCAGGGGATTGATCGTGCCCGTGGCAAGCCCGATGTCAGGATTTTGGTCCAGCATATGTTGGATGAGCCCAGTGGCGACTCTTCCAACCGCGAAAGTATTCGTCAGCGCTATCGGGGATTCGATCGTTCCCAGCTCATCGACCTGGACAAGTCCAATGCTTTTTCCGAAACCGTTAATCACATATGAAGCCCCTATGAGTTTTTCCTTAAACACATTCCCTTCATGTGGAAAAATAACAGTGATTCCCGTTTGAATCTCTCGCTCTGATAATGTGTAATGGCCGACGCGAACACCTTTAACATCCGTGATGGCGTTAAGTGGTCCTGTGGGCAACTGTCTTATTTTAAGCATTGACTCACCTCTTTATCCATATATTCTTCAATATACCCAAATTCATCATAAATAGCAAATCCTATCGCAAATTGAAACACGACAAAAAACCATCTACATTAGAAAAAATAAGACAAATGTCCTAATTTTCGATATAATGGATTTGAACGGTAAAATTTATCGGTTTTATAGGGTATATAAGGAGAAATATGAAGCGTATACATTTATTTTTAATAATGACGGCTATTATTATCGCCGTACTAATGGTACTTTTCGCGCTTTCAAAGGAAGATAAAGAAGAAGCGACGGGTGTGCCCAAGGTAATCAAGTGGAATCTAGGTTCTGAGCCTGCCACACTTGACCCACACCTTAATAAGGACTTATATGGTGGCGGTGTCATCAATCACCTATTCGAGGGATTGTTCCGCTATAAAGGTCATCGCGTGGAACCTGCAATTGCAGAACATTACGAAATGACGACCGATGGATTGACCTATACCTTTTACTTAAGAGCCTCTAAATGGTCTGATGGTCAGCCGCTGACTGCTAGGGATTTCGAATATTCATGGAAAAGGGCACTGAATCCTTCCACGGGTTCAGAATATGCTTTTCAGCTCTATACCATAGAAGGTGGCGAAGCTTACCACTCGGGTAAGGCTGATGCCGACAGCGTGGCTGTGAAAGCAATTGACGATTTGACACTTCAGGTCACACTAACTGCACCCACCCCTTACTTTCTAGATCTTCTGACGACTTTTCCATTTATGCCCGTTAGAAAAGACATCGTCGAGCAAACGCCTGATGGTGCCTGGGCGATTGATCCCACATTATGTGTTAGCAACGGTCCCTATTCATTAGCCGAATTTGAGCTCAGTAGTCGCCTGAAACTCACTAAAAACACACAATACTGGAATTTTGACGCTATAAGAATTGACGCGCTAGAAATCGCGATTGTAAACGATGCCACAACCACTTTGACAGGGTTTGAAGCTGGCGACTTCGACATCATCGATAGTGTGCCATTGGCTGAGATTTCTCGCCTTAAGTCTGAAAGTGCTGAGTTTTATACACAGCCTTCTATCGCCACTGCTTATTATATGTTTAATACCACCGTTAAGCCTCTTGATAATCCAGAGGTTAGAAAAGCGTTGTCCTATGCAATCGATCGAAAAGCATTGGTGGAAATGGTAACCAAGGGTGGCGAGATTGCTGCAACTGGATTTATTCCACCAGGACTCTACGATACTGAAGACATGGATTTCCATGGTGCATCAGGCACCTATGGGTTCAATTCTGATGAAGCGGATATCTTAAAAGCAAAATCATTGCTTACTAGCGCTGGCTACCCTGATGGTGTCGGTTTCCCTAAAATTGAAATCCTCTATAACACTTCTGAAACCAATGAAATGATCGCCGCAGCCATCCAAGAAATGTGGAAGGTCAACTTAGGGATTGATATAACGCTCACGAATCAAGAGTTTACCGTGTTCCAAGATTCAAAAAAAGCTGGAAATTATCAGATTGCACGTGGCAGTTGGTTTGCAGATTATGCAGACCCGATGGCAATGCTTGAAATATGGACCAGCACCAGTGGTATCAATACCACAGGGTGGTCAAATTCTGAATACGATCAATTAATTGATTCGGCTAAGACATCAACTGGTCAAACGCGCTACGATGAGCTTCACATGGCGCAGGACATCCTAATGAACGAGATGCCCATCATCCCACTTTATTATTTTTCTGACGCGTATATGATTAAAGAAAAAGTTATCGGCTGGGAAAAGACCGCTATGGGCGTTTGGTATTTTGGTAATGCTGATCTATTAGAAACGGAGTAGTTATGCGAACGAATCTTTCTAATGTTATGAAAGCGCTGATGAATGGCATCCTCGATTCTTATGCATTTCAAGGAATCGACTTTACAATGGTTAACCAAACCGTTTTCTTTACAAGTGTGTTTCCTCTATATTTTTTAAGGGCACCTGAAAATCAAACTGTTCTTCAAACCTCAAAGAGCAATGCGAGTCGAATATCCAATCTCTTCACGCGTCAAACGGATCCCAAGCGAAAGGAATCCAAGTTTAGAGAGCGTTTCGTCGCTGCCTTCGATGAGCACTTTATCGACGAGCTAATTCTCTCGTGTAAATATCTCTTAAGAAACTATAATGAAGATGCCTTTAACAAATGGATTGATGGTCTTCTTTTAGAGGATGCCGAGATGCGCTCTGATGAAAATATGTTCTTTTATCAAACGATTTCTGATCGCTATAAGGAAAATCCATGTATAACCTTGGCCTTGATTATTTTATGGGCCTTTCATATCGACGATTTCAAACCGTTAATTGCTGAGCTTGAAAACCATCCAACCATAAAGTCTGGCGCGATGTCGAATTCAACACATTCGGATCATATGCTTCCACTTAGAGAAAAGCTCGATGAGTACTCGCTTTCCCCTCTCGATGTGTGCGATTTTATCGACATCGCTTACAAATATGGCATTAGCGGGCATTTAGGCGCACTGGCCATTAAAACGTATGTGGATACTCAGACACGAAATAACCCGCTTATCTCTGCAGAGCTTGCCGACATGTACTTCTATGGGAATAATTTTAAAAAGCCGAATCCAGAAAAAGCCATGAACCTCTATCTACAAAATGCGAGTATGAACTACGGCTCAGCGCTTTGGTCAGTTGCTCAAATCAGTTCTAACGAACGTTTCGACATCAACCAGACACCTGTTAAGATGTCCATGCATTACTATGAACGCGCCATTCAAAACAACCACGCTCTCTCCTACAACAATGTCGGTAAGTGGTGGATTTATGGGCTTCATTACCACCTTGATAAGGTCGTCGGCATCCCCGATTATCGAAATATCTATGCGAACCAAGGGCGCCAAGCCATTTCTGACATCTACCAAATTATGCTCTCCAAATCTGAATTCAATTCTTTCTTATCGAAATATGGGTTGCTTGATCCCATCAATTTTGCAAAACTATCTCCAACCGAGTTGGACCAGTTGCTTATAAGGATAGAAGATGCTGAAACCTATATCGTCGATGAATTTATCATGCAAGCCTATAATAAGCAAAAGTATTTCTTTTCACTCGGAAGCAGTGCTACCCTCTACGATTATCAAGTTAAACGACGAAAACACTTCACCGAAGCCTACCACGCTGCCGCGAACTCCAAACGCGTGGAAAGTGCCTTTAAAAAATACGAAACCTTCGTCAAAATGTATGCGAAATATCAAATTTCAGATGCGCAGTACGCCTATGCCAACTATCTAAAGGAAATTAAAGCGGATGACCAGGATATCTACGAATATCTTTATAATGCCGTTTTTGAGACCCCTGGAAAATATGTGAACTATGAAGCGTTACTGGATTTTCTCATCTATCATGTAAATCCTCGTGTCGTCTATAAGAAAAATCAAATTGATTTTGAGACAAACTTACTGGATGCTGCGGTGAATTACTTGCCTAATATCCAGTCCAAATCCACACATATGCTTAACGCCGTCTCTTTGATGCTCACCCATTTGAAGACCACCTATCTGAGCTTCGAGCAATTTGATACCATCACCGAGCGACTGATTGCAGAGTCATTGGCACACCCAAAGGATAAAGCGCGATACGACGAATGTCATGCCCTGTTTATCGAAAAATTTAAGAAGAGCCGCCGTGCTTAAACGCAAAGACGACACGCGTCATGAATAACACGTGTCGTTTTCTTTATGATTTTGAACTCTCATCTGGATGATATTATCCAGCATAAGGACCTCTGGATGATCTGGAATGAGTTTTTTCGCTTTATTAAGATACCACACCGCTTTATGAACATCGTCATTTTCGAGGCAAATCATGGCTTTCTTTACCACATCCGACGACATATTAACCAATCGAAGCGGATTGTATATGCATTTTGCGCGTTCTACGAACACCCAAAACCCCACATTATACTGTAAAGAAATAAGCGATTTTTGTGAACCTACCATGGTAATCCCTCCTGACATAAACTAAACAAACTCTGTATCATTATATTATGTCATCCACCATCTTAGAATCAATGCTATCTTCTCTTAGAGTAATTCTAATTTTATGTAAACTATGATCATTGGAGATTTTATGAAAATATATCAAGCCCCACTTGAAGGCGTTACCAACCAAATTTATAGACGCGCCTATCATGCGCACTTCGAAAAACTCGACAAGTACTTCACGCCCTTTATTTCCACTAACCAACATATTCATTTAAGCACTAAGGAAATTAATGAAATCCTTCCTGAAAATAACGTCGGGATGGTGACGATTCCCCAGATCCTTTCCAATAAAGCGGAGGACTTCATCGAGACGGCGAAAGTCATCCGCGAGTACGGCTATGATGAGATCAACCTCAATCTAGGCTGTCCCTCCAATACAGTCGTGGCTAAAAATAAGGGGTCAGGCTTCCTTTACTTAAAGGACGACCTCAACCGATTCTTAGACGCCATTTATGCGAAGACACCGATGAAAATTTCCATAAAGACACGTCACGGCAAGTATGGGCACGAAGAGTTTCTGGATCTCTGCCACATTTTTAACCAATACCCGATCCACGAACTGATCATCCATCCTAGAATTCAGAAAGACATGTATAAAAACACCCCCAATCTCGAGGTGTTTGAGGAAGCCTTGTCGGTTCTAAAAATGCCTGTTTGTTACAATGGCGACCTGTTCAACCTCCATGACGTAAAGCGTTTCTCAGCGCGTTTTCCAGCCATCGATACGGTCATGCTCGGCCGTGGACTTATCGGCAATCCAGGACTTCCTTCGCTTATAAAAAACGGTTCAGCACCTAGTGCTGATGTCTATCGTTCGTTCCATGACCACCTCTATGCTGAATATCGGAAGATCATGCACGGTGATAAAAATGTGCTCTTTAAGATGAAAGAGCTCTGGTATTATCTCATCCCCATGTTTGACGATTCTAAGAAGGTGGCTAAAAAAATTAAAAAATGTGAAAGCTTGAAGGACTACGAACAAATCGTATCTTCACTTTTCAGCGAAAACAGCTTTAATCCCGATTCGTTAGGCTATCGTCATGTCGTCAACGGCGATTAAATAAAAAATATTAAGAGCGCATGCTATTGGATTTTTCCAGCACGCGCTCTTTGTTTTTAACGAAAATTATGAAGATGCGTTTGTTTCAGCGTCAGAGGCAGGCGTTGCATATACCGTAAGCGCTGCTGCTGATGTCCAGAAATAAACGACCATGGCGGGTACCTCGAAGATGTTCTCAACCATGTTATGCAAAATGACGCCGACGATTCCTGCACAAAAGCCGATGGTGACGATTTTTGAAAGGACTTCTCTTTGTCTATAAACCACCACAGCCGCATACCCCCAAAGGGTAAGCATCATGGCGATGAGTGCCGTAAGGCCAAATATCCCCATCTCCACCAACGTCTTAATATAGTAGTTGTCGAGATAAAAAGGAGAAAGCTTATTATTCGTGGCCACTGCACCACCAAAACGCCCGAGACCAACACCGAACAGTTTACTTTCGGACCATACTGCGAGCCCTTCCGTCCACCTGTAAATACGACCACCTGCTGCTGACTTAAAGAGATAGGTTGGTGAAAAGATGCTCAGTAACCTGCTGGTAAAGCTACCACCCGCTACGAGAACGATTCCGCCTAAAGCAGATAAGTGGAAGACCAGCTTTCGATTAAACAAAATAGAAGCGAAGAACAATCCACCCGCCAGTGCCAGCCAAGCGCCTCTGGACAGTGTAAACACAAGGCCTGCCATCATGAATAATGTGGCACCACCGAAGAAAATGCGATTTGCCCACTTCTTTTGAATCAAGGTCATGGCCACACCCATCGGCGTGAACAGAACGAAAAGAGATCCTAAGATATTCGGGCTACCGATAATGGAGAACGCACGGGTTCTTACGACTTCAGTACTGTCTACCCAGTTCCCTGGCATCTCCACACCTGCAACGTATTGATAAGTCGCATGGAGCCCTAAGAACAGACCCGTGAGTACGAATACATAGAGAATCTTCTGAGCTTGCTCACGTGTTCTAATAAACTGCGTCATGACGAAAAACCAGAGGACATACTGGAACATCGCTCTAAAGCCTTCGATGGCGATGCTGAGTTCTGGTTTGATGATGAGCACATGCGTGATTCCCATGAGCACGAACAATGCCACAGGGATATCAAGTGCCGTCAACCTGAGTTTGATCGCACCTTTTGATCGGATGGCTTCAATAATCAATACACCAATCATGCCCACGAACAAGAGCTCGTCCCAAATCGAGGCAATTCCCGAAAAGAAAGAAAACTTTCTAAGGGTATAATCGATGAAAATATAGAACGCCGGAATATAAGGTAGCGCTTTTAAAACAAGCGGATATGCAAATACGAAAATCACCGCAAGCGCCATTAATAAAATCCATTTGACAGGGATTACGAATGCCAAAGCCCCTAAACCCATCCCTATGATCAGTGGCGTGACGCCTTTCTTTAAGGTTTGTGTCATGAAGGATCGCCTCCCTTCACGATGAAGTCCACACACTTCTGAATCAAACTACCGCGATAGTAAGGCGCGAGACTTAAGCCACCGATAATCGTCAAACAACCCACTCCCATGACACCTAAGCCTAAGGCTAAATTTGTTTGGCGCATTAGGAATACACCTAAGAAACCCAGCACGAAAAATGCTGCACTTAAGAATGGCGTTCTCTGGTAGCTACCAATCCATTTGAAAAGTGCTGTGAGTATCAAGCTTTCGTTAATCGTATGGCCTATTGCTTTACTCACCCGCGAAAGCAATCGCGATAACATGACGAGTAGGCTCTCAAAAATACCTTTTGGTTTTTCAGCCTTGGTATCCCGGTTATTTACTGACACCGAAAAATCAAAGTGAAAAAGAAAGCTGGTTTTTGAAAGCTTTCGAAAGCCCTCAAAAAACTGACGAATCATTTGTTCACCTCAAAATCGATTACAGTACCCGAGTATTTGAACAGTTCACTTTCAACATACATTTTAATACCCTGTCTAATTTCCTGTTTGCCCAGCTTATAAGCTGCGCCTTTTTTAATAAACTCACCTTCAATCGTCACGATGGCCTCTTGTTGGGTCGGATCTTCAAACGTCATAACCTTTCCCTGATCGTCCACTGTAGCGATCATATACGGCTGAACAACCACGTCAGTGACTTCCATGTCAAAATAACGCTTGTCCTCAGAAATCTGTGCACCTGGCTTAATGACATCATAATAACCCGGTTCCATAACGATACTCACCACGATCTTCCCTGTAACAGGCTCTTCGACAGTTCCCAGAGAGCTGAGCGATTGCTTTGAGAAGTTCAAGTAGAGTACAAATGCGAAAAATAAAACGACGATTAGCGCAATAAAATCGAGAATGTTTATGCGACCAAATAATTTGCCTTTATCATCTAGCAGCTTCATTCGATCACCTCCACCCATTTGATACGACCAAAGACTTCAGAGTGGTCCGTCTTAATATAGTAACTGCTCCCTACTTTAATGGCTTGACCGCCTACTTCGATATAAGGACCGTACTTGTTTGCCTCAGCACGTATGCCGATAACCGCCACCTTTTCAAGTGGGTCTTCATACGAAACCAGTGACCCATCCGCAGCAACTTTCGTTTTAAGCGCATTACGGATTTCTATCTTCTCGATAACGCCGTCCTGATATTTATTTTGAGCTGTGATTTTATCGCCAACCTTAAAGCCTGTTGCCGCTTCTTCCATTAGTTTAAATGCTTCCGCTTCATAATAAATGGTCACTTTACCCGAAATTGCCTCTACAGCCTCTCCCGAATTAAATAGCTTGTCACGGCCTAAAAACACCGCGACCGCTAAAATGATCACCACGATTATGATAACATCCAGCACATTCCATTTCTTTTTTGCTTTCATATGATCACCTACTAAATTTTTGATTAACGAAATTGCATCCTGTCATTAAGTGGACTTTAACAGAATTTGTGCCAATGCCTTCGTTTGTTCGTAACGGCTGTACTTTTCGATGGCCTTCCATTCAGGTTCATGCGGAATTTGACCACCCTTCCACGCTTGATAGTAGCTTAAGATGGCTTTTTCTATGCCATCGATATCCTCAGAATCCACCACAGTACCAGTCCCTGTCTCCCTAATGATCGAAGCTGCCGCACCATTAAAAGGCACCGTCGCTAAAATTGGCCGGTTTACACGGATATATTCGAACACTTTCCCGGAATAGAAATTCTCAAGTCCCTTTCCACTACCCATGGAAAGCAAGAGAACATGTGATTCATAGAGCTTTTTTATACTCTCGCGATGTGCCATATACCCATAAGCGGTTAAACAGGCTTCAAGTGAATAGTCATTTTTAAAGCCCTCTAACACGTCTGGTGCGATGTTGCCTACGATGCGGATGCTTAAATCATTAATCTCGATCCGCCCATCCTTTACCAAACGATCAACTGCTGTAAAGAACTCTACCAGATTTCTTCTGCCATATAAGGATCCTGTGTAGGTAATGGTAAATCGATCGGCGGCGGATTTTATCTGGTCAAAGTCCACAAAATCATCTCCGTCATAGCCATTTGGGATGAAAGTCGATTTACCTTCCAGTACAGGTGCGTCCTTAACGAAATTCTTAAGCATGAAGGGGGTATTGGTAATAAAGTAATCACATTTTTCACATACCTGTTTTTCGAGTTTACGTTCAATAGGCAGTCTAAATCGCATCCACGGCATGTCTTCGTAATACGGATTATTGGTCCATTCGTCCCTGAAATCCACAACCCACCGAATATTGGGACGCTTCTTTTTCAAATAGAGCCCAAGCAAATGGCTACTATAAGGGAACGAAGTGGTATAAATCGTGCCGATCTGTTCACGGTCTATGATCTCAAGTACGCGTTTACGGTTTAATCTTTGCCATAAGAACTCTGCATCGGGAATCATCAAAAAACGCCCAACCGCTTTAAATGGCAATGCGAAAATGCCTTTTCTATGAAGCATATCGTAAGGCGGTAACGCAAATACCTTTAAATGATCGGGAAGCTCCTTAAGCAGACTTTCATCTCTAAGGCTACCGACATACTCCTTAGTGACTACCACGGGTTCGATCTCAAATTGAGGCAAATACTTTACGAATTTGGAGCTCCTTTGTATTCCGGATCCTCCCATGGGTGGAAATTCGTTCGCGATAATCAGTGCTTTTAACATTATCTTCCACTACCTAACAATACGATATTAAAGCCTTTTTCAGTGAGTAATGAACGGTTAAGGAAATTACGCGTATCGATGATGGTGTTACCTCTCATCAATCCTTTAATGCGATCAAAATCGATGTTTTCATAACGGTCATGGTGAACGCCTAAAACGAGAACATCGGCACCTTTTACAGCTTCATAGATATCGCTGATGACTTCATCGTTATCAAACACATAAGGATCATTAAGCACCAACTGATAACGATTTGAATGGTGGATCAACTCAACCAACTCCATTATCGGACTTTCACGCATGTCGTCGATATTCGGCTTGTAAGTCAATCCTAAAATACAGGCTGCTGGTTTCTCGATAAGCTGAGTTGCCTTCTCTAATAAATCAAAGACGTGGTGTGGCATGCTATCGTTCGTCTCTCTGGCAAGCTTAATAATGCGAGCAAGCTCAGGTTGCTTTTCTACGATAAACCAAGGGTCCACTGCCAGACAGTGTCCGCCAACACCTGGTCCTGGTTGATGAATATTCACACGCGGATGTTTATTTGATAACTCGATTACTTCCCATGCATTGATTCCCATTACAGTACATAATTTCGCAAGCTCGTTTGCAAGCGCAATATTCACATCTCTAAACGTATTTTCCATCAGCTTGCACATTTCAGCCGTCGTAGAATCCGTAAGGTAGATTTCGCCCTTTACAAATGAACGGTAGAGTTTTTTGCCTGCTACAGAGGAAGCTTGGTTGATGCCACCGACGATGCGGTTATTCTCCACGAGTTCAAATAAGATCTTGCCTGGAATAACGCGCTCTGGAGAATGCGCCACTAAAACATCCGTACCAATCGCCAGTCCTGAGCGCTCTAAAATAGGGACGACGATGTCCAGCGTGGATCTTGGTGGTGAAGTCGATTCTAAAATAACCATATCCCCTTCTTTCAGCACAGGTAAAATGGCCTCAGTGGCACTTACGACATAGGTCATGTCGGCGCCCTTATCCTTTAAAATCGGTGTTGGAACCGCGATAATATAGACATCACAAGCCTCCATTTTGGTAGAAGCCTTTAAGCGGCCATTTGCCACTACTTGTTTTACCAAGTCTTCCAAATAAGGCTCTTCGATGGTTACTTTTCCTTCATTAAGCGCATTCACGACGCGTTCATTGACATCGTAACCGACAACCATATGTCCATTACTAGCAAACATAGCGGCTGTGGGTAACCCAATATAGCCCAGTCCTATAACACATATTTTTTTTGATTCTGGATTTCTACTTGCTTGCATGACGACGACCTCCAATCAATTCTCTGAAGAGTTTAATTTCTTGTTTATATGCGCCAGATACGCCGATTCCTACGAAGTAAACCAAGGCGCTGGCAAAAATGACTAAAATTAAGGTGACCTTTCCTGAAACGCGATCCAGCAACCAAAACCCTGTTAAGGTCATGGCAACCGAAGCGATTACGACAGAAATCAGTGCTTTTATGTCAAATCGCAACTTAATGCGTTTTGATCCGAAGATGACCATAAGAATACTATGGAAAGCATAAGAGGCCGCTGTGGTTAGTGCCGCTACAGCACATCCATAAATGGGGATGAAAATGAAGTTAAGCAAAATATTTAATAGTGCACCTGCAATACTGATAATGAAGATCGAATTTGTTTTCTTAGTGAGTTCAAAGGGCTTCGATGCATATTCCGATAGTCCTAAAAAGAACATACCAAACGCCACATAACCGATAATGGCGGCTCCCTCCACATAAGCCTCGTCTAAGATAAACTCCGAGACGCCTTGTGAGATCATCCATAATCCAAATGCCGCAGGTATGGCGATCAGTTGATATAGCCGGATACTCTGGGCTAACAGATGCTCTGTATCCTTTACATCGCCCTTTTGGAAGCTGGAGAGGATGTTAGGATAAACCGCGCGCATCAATCCCACTGTCAATAATGTGAAGGCCGCCGAAGCAACCGAATAATTTGCAGTGTAGATCCCAACCTCTGACTCTGAATAAAACAGCTTGATGATAAAACGATCAGATAAGCTCATGATCATCATCGTAAAGCTTAGGCCGATGAGTGGATAACCAAAGGCGATGAACGACTTCACCGGTTTTAGGTCAACATGCTTAAAATTGATTCTTATTTTAAGGATCGTTGCAATCGTCAGTGCCAACAAGGTATCAGAAAGAAAGTTACCAAAAAGGATGGCCATATGGTTTTGAACACCCATGTAATAGAGACCAACCATGGCGAGAAGCTTAATGATCATCGCACCAAGCGAAACAAAGACGGCTGACCTGACATATCGCTTCGAAACCAAAAGACCGCTAAGGACCTGATACGTACTATATGACAGATAGAATACGATTAATAGCAGCGGAGAAATGTCGTAATTAAAGTAATACCGTTCTAGGACGAGGAGGATTCCAGCCACAAACTGTGAGCCTAAGAGCATCGCTGCTAATGTACTCAGAAGCGTACTGGCATCAAAACTCTCGTCATTTGAAAAACGATAGGCTGAGTGATATACCCAGCCTGAAATCAACGTAAATGTAATCAAAATCAATGGATTGATCAGGCCGTATTTTCCATATTCATCAGGGCTTAGAAGCCTAGAATATACAGAAATTGCCACGACGCCGATGATTCCTTCCAACACTTTCGCAGGCATATAAAACATCATATCCCTTTGAATGCCTTTTCTGCTCATAATAACTCCTTCGATGGATCAGCCGACGATGCGACTCTTTTAGAAAATCCGACTTTATTATACCATCAAATGCGTTCGCTGTATCTTAAAATCTATTCACAAACCACTGAAATCATCCCTTTTTTAAATTATTCCAAAGGCGGATAAGCGACATCATGGTCTGTTGTCTGGTATAGTTGGCCATCGGTGAAAACGCTGTACTACTCGTCCCACCCATGACACTTTTTCCATTCGTAGGATCCTTTATGGTCGATAGCTGACTGATGCCTTCTAATGCCCAGCTTGGCAATGCTTTCGTGTCGTCGAAGTTAAGTGAAGCACCTATTGCATCCGCTTCCAAGTACTTGGCAACTCGGCTCAAAATTGCTGCGGCTTCCATTCGCTTAATGGTACCCGTCCCGAAAATATCTGGACCCGATCCATTCACCAGGCCGAGTGCATTTAGCGCGAGTACAGCTGGGTCCTTAGTGTCTTTAAACTTGCTGGTATTTAGCGCGCTAATGCCTTTTGACTTTAAGTAATCGGTCATATTAAGCCCGGCATCCGCTTCTATCAGTGTGGTGATTAAACGACAGAAGTCCACGCGGTTGATATCCATCGCATAATCATATCGCTGATTATTGGGCACCAAACCCGCTGCAATCGCAGCCTTTACCTCTGGCTTTGCATAAGAAAGGGACGTCACAGCTGTCGGGAATCCCGATACATCCGAGCCAAGGTAGAAATAACTAAGACCTCCAATTCTATAACGGTAACTGATGAGTGCACGTTGCTTGAGGCCATTTAGTGATTCAAAATGAACCACATGTCGTTTACTACCAGCCGCATATTCAAAGGAACTCCCACCCGTAACTGGATCAACAGCGATGGAACGCCCTTTTGAAAGCGCCATCACTTCATCATAGGGAATATCACGGGCTGATTTCGGAACACTTGTGAGGTCATAATCCACACCGATGGTCATGGTCCCGAGCAATATTTTCGATTTTGGGATCACTTGGGTCACATACTTTAGAACACGGTTGATTCTAACGAGATTGCTGACCTCACCCGGTGTATTACTCCCGTTCATATAACTAGAGTCTGAGTGATCGTCATATAAGATGACATGAACAAAATCGCTGATCTGTCCGATGTTTTTATAATCATAAAATGAAATCGCTTGCTCTGAATCTTTAAAATTAGCACCGACGGAGGTCATCAACACTTTACCATCAGAAGTGAGACGTGCTTTTAGTAGCTTTAAAAAGGCGTTATATTTGTCTCTAGTCGTTTGGTCGATGGAACCAAACACCTCGAAACCCATGTTGACCCCACCAAAATTGTGTTTGGTCACTGTGGACATGATTTCATCGATGGCTTTATTCATGCTCGTGGATGAGGCTAAAACCTGATCCACTGCAGCGCGATCATAGCCTGTGGCATATGCGTTAGTGATTCCCAGCAAAGGCGTAATGCCTTCAGCTCTACAAAAGGCAATCGCCTCAGCCGAATTCTTGAGGACTTCAGCCGGTCCAGCCAGATTGACTTGAAGGGTATCATACGTAATGTAAAAATACTGATTGTTCATCTTTTTTATTTTTTCTTGGTCACCGTTGATATACCCCACTTTAAAAGTGACCAGTGTCAAATCGTCTGCATATTTTTTTAAAAGCTCTAGTTGATAGCCCGATGTGATTTTTTCAGTGGGATCGCCTTCCCAGTACGTGTCGTTAAAATACGTGTGAAGCTCTTTCATACTTCCATCGGTGGCCGCTGTTACGGGTGTAGGCGTGACAGCCGCTGTGGGAATCCCGAAATTCACGATTTCGTTACGCTTCAGTGCACGTGTGGGATCCGTTCCAATTAAAGACTTAGGAATCAAATTATGATCTAACGCTACATAAAGATACATCTTGTCTTCAGCACTTAAACTGCCCGTATTTGAAAAAACATACTCATTTTCGTAATCATAGTGATACTTTCCCTTTGCATTGGACAGGTATCTGGCCACAAATACGATGGTTGCCTTATCAGAATATCCCCACTTCTTAGTGTCGATAATGCCCTTATTCACCTCAGCGGTTACGTATGCAGAAGCCCATGAAGACGGTAATTTGCCGTATTTATCCACCACTGGAGGAAGCGTAGAACCTTTTGTCCAGTAAGCCTGTGTCGTGACGATGGCCACATACTCTTCTATGGTCATTTCTCGTGTAGGTTCTAGAGACAGATTAAAGTGAGGGTCAGAATATGTATTGAGATACCCCTTTGACTGTACAAGTGCAAAGCTCGAAACAGGTGGAAACAGCGTGACAATTAATGCTACTGATACAAGTAATGCGATAATTTTCTTCATTCTTTATTGCTCCTTTAGTTAGTTTATAAGCATTATAACATGTTCACTTGATGGGTAATAGACACAAAAAGAACAAAAAGCTGATGCCGAAGCAACAGCTTTATCGCTTAAATTTACTTTAACGCTTATGGACGTTCGATGAGCAAACTCGTTCCCATACCGCCGCCGATACAAAGCGTTGCGAGGCCTTTTTTAGCATCGCGTTTGATCATCTCATGAAGTAAGGTGACGAGAATTCTCGTCCCGCTTGCGCCAACTGGATGACCGATTGCGATGGCACCACCATTGACATTAACGATCTCTGGATTGAGGTTCAAGTCCTGTACCACGGAAAGTGACTGAGCAGCGAAGGCTTCATTGGCCTCCACCAAATCGAGATCTTCCACAGTCCAGCCCGCAGAAGCTAAAGCTTGTTTGGTGGCAGGTACTGGTCCATAGCCCATAATGGAAGGATCAACGCCTTTAGTGCCAAACCCTTTAACGACTGCCAGAACCTCGAGTCCAAGTGCACTTGCCTTTTCCGCACTCATAATAAGTACCATGGCAGCACCATCATTAATACCAGACGCATTTCCCGCCGTCACTGTGCCCTCTTTTTTAAACGCAGGCTTCAGCTTTTGCAAACTCTCAAACGTCACACCGTGTTTGATGTACTCATCCTGATCGACGATGACATCGCCTTTTCGACCAGCGATGACCACTGGAACGATTTCATCCTTGAAGCGACCTTCTTTTTGCGCTTTCTCCGCCTTATTTTGACTGGCTGTGGCAAACTGATCCTGCGCCTCACGACTTAAATGCCATTGCTCGGCGATGTTTTCAGCGGTAATCCCCATATGATAATCATGGAAAGCGTCTGTTAAAGCATCCTTGATAAGGTGATCCTGCAACTGGACATGTCCCATCTTGCTTCCCCAGCGGTTTTGCATCGCTAAGTAAGGCGCGTTTGACATGCTTTCAGCACCACCACAGAGAATAACCTCTGCACCACCACTACTGATGATTTGAGCGGCTAAGCTTACGGCTCTTAGACCCGAACCGCAGAGGATATTAAGCGTCATCGCTGGCACTTCAACAGGTATACCGGCTTTTACAGCCACTTGTCTCGCGATGTTTTGACCTTGTCCAGCGCTTAAGATGTTTCCGATGATGACCTCATCAATTTGATTTTCCGAAATGCCAGCGCGTTTGATGACCTCTTTAGCGGCGACGACCCCTAAATCCACCACAGAAACGTCTTTCAATGCGCCTCCAAATGCACCAACAGGTGTTCTCGCAGCCGATACGATGACGACTTCTCTCATGTTTGCCTCCTATAATCTCAATCCGCCATTAACAGATAAATTGTGTCCCGTAATAAATGATGACTCATCGCTGGCTAGGAATAAAACAGCATTCGCAATTTCTTGTGGCTCGCCTAAGCGACCGAGCATCGTCTTTTCTCTAATGGGGTCCAGCACTTTATCTGGCACGGTTTTCATCATTTCAGTATTTACATAGCCTGGTGCAACACTGTTTACGCGAACAGCCGCCCCTTTTCTAGAAAACTCCTTCGCCCAAGTCTTCATCATACCGATGACACCTGCTTTAGTTGCTGCGTAATTGGATTGACCCACATTACCGTACTCACCAACCACAGAAGCGATATTGATGATACTTCCACTGCCTTGCTCCATCATGAGCGGACCTGCGATTTGTGTCATGTTGAATACCCCTTTAAGGTTGACATTGATGACCGCATCCCACATGTCTTCTGTCATTTTGTTAATTAGTGCATCGCGCGTAATCCCCGCATTATTTACGAGGATATCCACATGGCCATACTCAGAAATTGCATAAGCGTAGAACGTTTCAATTGCACTACGATCTGTCACGTTTAAAGCATACCCTTTAATATTGTCATTTTCAAATTCTGCAACATTCATATCAACTGCGATAACCTTTGCACCCTCTCTTGCAAACGTCTCACAGATTGATCTTCCAATGCCCTGTGAGCCACCTGTAACGATGGCTACTTTATCTTTTAATCTCATGATTCCACTCCTTATACTAAAAGTTCCATGCAAGTTCGTATTGCTTTACTAAACGAGTTTAAGCCCCATTACAGCTTCTTTAAAAATACGTTCATCCATGATTTTTAAAGGCTCTGCAATCGCTGGTCTAAACTCCATCTGATCGATAATATCTCTCTCTAGATCAACCCCTGGCGCAATCTCTGTCAGCGTTAGGCCTCTCTCAGTAATGGTAAACACGGCACGTTCTGTGACATAGATGACAGGCTGACCTGTTTCAAAGGCATAATCACCTGAAAATGTCACTTGCTCAACCGCCTTGATAAATTTCTTAGCCGATCCCTCTTGAACGATTTTAAGTTTGCCCTCTTCAATCGCTATTTCCAGTCCGCCCGCTGTGAAGGTTCCACAGTAAACCACTTTCTTAGCGTTTTGAGAGATATTGATAAATCCTCCACAACCAGGCACCTTTGGACCAAATTTTGACACATTGACATTTCCTTTAGCGTCGCATTGTGCAAGCCCTAAGAAAGTCACATCCAGACCGCCGCCATCATAAAAATCAAATTGATACGTTTGATCGATGATCATGTCGGGATTCGTCGCTGCACCAAAGCTTAATCCACCTGCTGGAACACCGCCGATGGTGCCCGCTTCAGTGGTTAGGATCAGTCCCTCGACACCCTCTTCGTTTGCTACGATGGATACCCCTTCCGGCATACCGATTCCGAGATTTGTGATGGCATGTGGTTTTAGCTCCATGGCAGCACGTCTCGCGATCAATTTTCGCTCTGATAGCTCAAGCGGTGGAATGCTTTTTACAGGCACCCTGATTTCCTGGCTATAGGATGGATTGTATTGTTCAGCAAATGTTTGCATATGCTCCTCAGGTGCTGCTTCTACGATGGCATCCACATAGATTCCTGGAATTTTAACCAGCTTGTGATTAAGTGTGCCTTCTGCCACTACCTTCTCAACCTGTAAGATGACGATGCCCCCTGAATTTTTCGCCGCTTGTGCAATAGAAAGCATCTCGAGACTCAATGCTTCTTTTTCAAAGGTGCAATTTCCCGCTGGATCGGCATAGGTGCCGCGGATAAAAGCGACATCAATTGGAAACGTCTTATAATACAACCACTCTTCACCATCAATTTCCATTAATGAAACCAGATCCTCAGTGGCAGATTTGTTGATTTTACCGCCTTCAAGTCTCGGGTCTACAAACGTTTTTAGACCGACCTTCGTAATGACCCCTGGTTTCTTTCCTGCAATTTCTCTAAACAAATGTGAGATGACACCTTGCGGAAAGTTATAGGCTTCCAGCTTCTCTTCAAGTGCTAGTTTGCCTAGCTTAGGCGCTAAGCCCCAATGACCACCTACCACGCGTTTAACCATGCCTTCACGACCAAAGTGATTGAGCCCTCTATTTTTACCATCACCTTGTCCAGCTGCATAAACCAGTGTCAGCCCTTTAGGTTTTCCAGTCTTTTCATATAAGTCTTCAACGCCACGACTCAACGCTTCTGGGTGCATATTTCCCACGAAGCCACCAGTCGCGACGGTACTGCCATCTTTTATTAATGCAATCGCCGCTTCTAGCGTCATCACCTTGCTCATAATAATCCCTCCATTTATTAGTCATTCGGATAAGATAGGTCTGGAAATCCCCTCCCAGACCTACCCTCATATTAATTAAACGATTCCGAATAAGAGGTACGATAAGCTGACGACAACCACTGCGATTAACGGAATAACGACGGTTAGTGCTGCGATGTCCAAGTAACCTTCTTTATGGTTGATTTTACATACGGATAAGAGTGTAATAACCGCACCACAGTGTGGTAATGAATCGAGACCACCTGCTGCGATGAGCATGATTCTGTGAAGCGCACCTGGATCGATGCCCATAGCGAGGAACTCTGGTGCGAGCACTTCGAGTGCGATTGCTGTACCGCCTGATGAAGAACCGACGATACCTGCAAGTAATGTCGTTGAAAAAGCCACTTTAAATACAGAAGGAATCGCCATAGCAACGATTGCTGCTTTTACCGTTCCAAATGCCGCAAGTGCTTTAATAACGCCACCGTATCCAACTTCAGATGCGGTATTGAAGATTGGTAATAAAGATCCTACTGCGCCTTCGAAAATTTGTTGGTTTGTGTTTTTGAGGTATTTTCTCATTACGACGAGGATGAAGACAACTGCCACACCTAAACCGATGATAACTGGCCAAGTACCATCCACTACAGCATCAGGATTGTACGCTTTGAGCTTATTAACTACAGAATCCAGTTTGAAGTACCAGTTTGTAAGCACGTAGTTCATCACGAAGACGATGACGATTGGTGCGATCGAAATCCAGAAGTTAGGAATGTTATCAAAGCTTTCATGTAAGCCTTCATTTTGGTGATTACCGTATCCTTCCCCAGCAGCGATAAGTTTTTTCGCACGTCTATTTAACCACCAGAGTCCACCGAAGAACATGACTGCCGATCCGATAATTCCCAACCAGAAGCCTGCATAAATCGTCGTATTAAAGTATTTTGTAGGCATGGTATTGAGGTATTGCGGTGATCCTGGCATCGCCGTCATGGTGAAAGTAAATGCACCTAGTGCAATTGCAGCAGGTAATAATCTCTTCGGAATGCCTGCTTCGCGATAAAGCATCGCGCCGATAGGATACATGGCGAATACGACGACGAAGAGCGAAACCCCTCCGTAAGTGAGTAAGCTGGTTGCTACGACAACAGCAGCAATTGCATGTTTCTTACCGAACTTCTGCGAAATGAAATGCGCAATCGAAGTTGCTGCACCCGTGATACCCATTAACTTACCAAATACAGCGCCTGCTAAGAATACAGGAAAATAAGACTTGATATAGCCTGCCGCTGCAGGCATGAAGATGTTTGATAAAGCATAAAGCGCAGGAATCTCACCTGACATCAAGGCTGCAAGCATTGCGAGTAATGGTGCTAAAACCAGAACTGTAATACCGCGATAAGCCAAGTACATTAACGCGAGTAATGTAAAAATAATTGCCAATACACCTAACATTTGTTTCTCCCCCTAACTGAATAGTTTGATGAATTCGTACACAATGTACACGAGGATCATTGCATTTACGCCTATGAGCATGTAGAAAATTCCATTTGTGAATCGCTTGCCCTTCTTGAGCATTTCAATGTGTTTCATATGGAATTTTTTCATGGCCGCTTTGTTATTAGAATCATCAATCATGTTCTTGAGAAACACGCTCATCAAAATAACGGCTGCTGCCAAACTCAATAGGTAGATAAATCCAATCGGTAATGAAAGCATATTCTCAACGATTGATGTAATTACGGTAATCACGATCGCCAGTAAAAAGTATGGTTCCAGCTTCTGATATCGATATGGGATATCGTAGACTTCAGATAGCAGCATACGAGCGAACACCAGCGCTAAGTGTACGTATTTGTAAGGCTGCGGAAAGTAAAGCTGTTGAACAATTACCAGTACCAACAATGCCTGGTAGATCAAATTGAAATACCTTGGATTCCTTAATGCATTAATCATAAAAAACATCCTTTCATCACTCTTAATTCCTACGTCCATAATACAAAGCAAAACCTATGCCAAAAAAATGAACACAATTGCTTCATTTTTTATTAAAATGCCCTCAAATCAATACAATTTCGCCACAATAAATCGTCAAAAATAAAACAAGTGTAAACCAATATTTACACTTGTCGTCTGCTCATTTTTCGATTGTAAACTTTATTTTACACTTATTCAGATTCTGTGATAAGTGTAAATTTTACCGTACACTTATTTCATGTTGAATTTTTCAAGCTTTTTATGAAGTGCCATCCTCGAGATCCCTAAATCGGCGGCCGCCTTGCTTTTATTGCCTTTAAAGGCAATTAACCGTTCTAAGATAATTTTTTTCTCAGCAGCATCGACCAAATCCTTAAGGGGTTCTCCAGTAGACACCTCTTTACCACTGTAGATATGTGCCGGTAGGTGCCACGGTTGGATCAACTCTTCCCCTTCTATAATATTATAAGCGCGCTCAATCACGTTTTTAAGTTCTCTGATGTTACCTTTCCAATCATACGAAATCAGCTGCATCTGGGCTTTCTCTGATAAGCCCTTGACGTTGCCTTGATTTTCATGATTGAGCTGATCCACAAAATGTCGCGAAAGGAGTATGATATCCTCTTTACGTTCTCTTAGCGGCGGTACAGAGAGGTTTATTACGTTTAACCGATAGTAAAGATCTTCTCTAAAGGTGCGTTCCTCTACCATCTGCTTCAGGTTTCTATTCGTCGCAGCGATGATTCTGACATCTATTTGCTTAGGTGAGTTTGAGCCGATCCGTTCCACTTCACCTTCCTGTATGACCCTGAGTATCTTCGCTTGCATTTGAAGTGGCATGTCACCGATTTCATCGAGAAAAATAGCCCCTTGGTCTGCAAGTTCAAACTTACCGATCTTGCCATTTTTATCTGCACCTGTAAAGGAACCCTTCTCATAGCCAAAAAGCTCAGACTCCAGCAGATGTTCCGGAATAGCGGCACAATTGACCTTTATAAATGGCATGTCCCTACGTCGACTAGACAAATGGATCGCATGCGCAAACAACTCCTTACCAGTTCCGCTCTCCCCTTGGATAAGGACACTGGATCTGGAATGCACCATTTTGCTCACCTGATATTTGATTTTAGTCATCTCTTCATTATTGGAAATAATTTGATCAAGCGAGTACTTTGCACGGTGTAAGCTGCTGATTTCAGATTTGAGATTCTTTAACTCTTTTTCGATCTTCGCGTATTTTTTATTGATGCTCTGAAGCTCAGAGACGTTTCTGAAGATAACTTTTCCGATGGCACCTGCGATTTTCCCATCTACGTAATATGGCATCCGTGTGGCAACCATGTGTCCGCCCCGAATTTCCTGGAAGTCGTTGATTTCAGGAATTCCGGTTTGAGCAACGATGTGCATTCGCGTGTTTTCGATGACCTCCGTGACATGCTTTCCGATGACCTCATCCCCTTCGATACCGAGAAACTTTTTATAGGCATTGGAAATCATGGTAATATAGCCTTCTGCATCAACGACGAGGATACCATCATAGGCCAGTTCTAGAATCATCTTCAAGATGGACATTTCATTTCTATCGGCTTCAATACGACTATTGAGTTGATCAATTCTGGTTACATCATCGAAGATGGAGGCTGCACCAATAAGCTCGCCATCCCTAAACAATGGAATACGTGAGACGATGCAGTTCCGCGAATGCACCTTCATCTTCACATTGATTTGAGGCACTTTTGTGACGAGTACTTCAACCAGTTTCGATTCGGAGTAAACATCATTCATGTAGCTCCCTACAGCCGCTTGAAGCGATGTTTCTAAGAGTTCGAGCGCTCTCGTGTTGATGTGCGTGATGATGCCCTGGGTATCTACTATGATGACGCCGTTGGTCAATCCGTCTAAAACATATTGATTCTCGTTTAAAAAACTAAAAAAATTGTCCAAACCCATCTCCCCTTTCCTTAATATCTCTAAGGAAATTCAATGCAATTATTGTACCAGAAAAACATCAAATTTACTTAACTTTTTAATTTTTGGGTATATACAAGCTACGTCATAACAACGAGGCATCGCATGAAGCTATCTGGAGCACACTATAAAAATATATTTAACGAAAGTCCTATAATCAACGCCATAATAACACATTACGGCATGATTATAGACCTGAATAAAGCGTTTATCAAACTCAGTGGCATGTCAAAAATCGATTTGGTCAACCAGCCATACTGGGAGCTGTCTTGCTGGGTACATTCCGACGAAATGCAAAACCGAATTCTATTTGCAATTGAAGAGGCTGCGATTACGAAATCCGTGGTACGGTTCGAAGCAAAGTTCAAAGACGCTTCAGGTAAAATTAATGATCTTGATATGCACTTTAGAGCCATTTTTGATAAAAATGGTGATATTCAATTCTTTGTCGCTTCCGGCTTTAACGTAACTGCACTCGTTAAAGCGCGTCGTGCGCTCTCCAATCATGAACGTCAGCTATCTGCACTTTTTAATCATGCGAAGGATGGCTATGTGTTTAATATCTTGCCTGAAGGCCTGCAGCTGCCAGTACAAGATCGATTGTTACCGGTAATCAATGACAGCATCCGATATCTAAAAATCGCAGAAATCAACCATTCCATGAAACGGATTCTCGGCATCCCCACAGAGATGGAAGTGGACGAGTCATTCATGCGCTTTTACACACTTTTGAAACTTTCAGGAAAACAGTATCGCGATTGTATATTCATGGTATTAAGCGAGGGGGAGTATCAGTTTGAGCATCAGATTACAAATGCCAACCAAGAAGTCAAAATTCTGGAAATCAATTTATCCATCATAAAAAACGAGTCTTTCTATTATGGTTTTTTCGCCGTCGTACGAGATCTGACCCTTCAAAAGGCCTACGAGTCCGAACTTGAGTACCTAGCAAACAACGATTCACTTACCGGTCTAAAAAATAGACGTTATTATTTTAAAAAACTTGGAAAGCTTCATCAAAAAAGCTGGACTGGCTATATTTGTATGTTTGATATCGACCATTTCAAACGGATTAACGACACCTATGGTCATGATACGGGTGATCAAGTCTTAATGGGCTTTTCGAAACTCGCAAGAGAACACTTTGAACCCTTATCTGAAGTATGTCGATACGGGGGTGAAGAGTTTCTCACCTATATCCCCATCGAGCGTGAAACTGAGGCTGAAGTGTTCATAGAAGATTTTCGCCAGAAAAGTGCTGCACTTGAATTTTTGTCCCCTGAAGGTCAGCATTTTTCCATTACGATCAGCATCGGCGTCGCTAAAGTAACAGGTAATGACGATGTGGATTTAATCATCTCCAGAGCGGACAAGGCCCTCTACCATTCGAAAGGAAACGGAAGAAATCAAGTGACATTTTGTAGAGAATATTGACATTCCTCTTGGTTTCAAATACCCTTATAGAAAAGGGTTGGAGGTTCCGATGACTAGAGAACAGGCTTATGATTTATTGACGCAGTATAATAAGAGCAGATCCCTCGTGGTTCATGGTTTGGCAGTGGAATCAGTGATGCGTTACTTCGCGGAAAAAAATGGTGAAGATGTGGCCTTCTGGAGCGTGGTAGGATTATTACACGATTTAGATTATGAAATGTATCCGGATTTACATTGTCATAAGAGTAAAGAAATCCTAGAGGGCATCGGCGCCGACGCCTCACTCATACGCGCCATCATGTCACACGGCTATAACATCTGTACCGACGTTGAGCCGCAGCATTATATGGAGAAGGTCCTTTATACCACGGATGAGCTAACCGGCCTAATCAATGCGGCAGTTTTGATGCGACCTAATAAAAGCATCATGGACCTCGAAGTCAAATCCATCAAAAAGAAATTCAAGACACCGAGCTTTGCAGCGGGTGTAAACCGAGAGGTTATCCAGAACGGATGCGCTCTTTTAGGCCTAGAGCTGGATGAGGTCATCCAAATGACCATCGATGGCATGAAGGCCTCTGCTGAGGAACTTGGGCTCGCAGGTATTGAAGTCTAATTTTTATGGCATCACACAACATCATATGAGTACTTAATGGGTAGGGCGCGTCCTTACCCATTTTTTTTTTAAGAAATCGCATAATTACCGATTAAGTTACGAAATCTACCGTGCAAACGAATGAAAAGGCTATATTACGTCATTGTTTTTGAAGTGCTCACTTTAAATGAAATTATGCGATTTCCCTATATAACAAATTTTATTATAATTCTTCAAAAAAAATATTTTTTTGTATACAAAACACTTGACTCTAATTGAGAATGATAATAATATTCATTTAGGTCAAGCGACCTTACTTTAGAACATATAAAATCAAAAGGGAGAAATCAGAAATTATGACATTCAAGCGCATTAAAACACTCATCACAGTTGCACTCGTTTCTGCCATCGTCATCACAGGCTGTGCAAAAGGGGATTCTACTAGCGAAAGTGAAGCGACATTACCCGTAGAGGCTTCTACAGAGACCTCCAGTGAAGCAACAGATGCGGTGACCTATCCCCTCGTCATCAAACACGCCTTCGGTGAAACAGTCATCGAGAGCAAACCTGAAAAAATAGCCACCATCGCTTGGGGAAATCACGATTTGCCGTTAGCACTTGGCGTGGTTCCTGTGGGAATCTCGAAAGCCAACTATGGGGTTATCGATGACAGCGGCCTTTTACCGTGGACAGCTGAAAAATATAAAGAACTTGGCGTCGACAGTCCTGTATTGTTCGACGATCTCGCCGGACTTAACTACGAAGCCATCGCCGATGTGGAACCCGATGTGATCTTAGCGGCTTACTCGGGCATTACGCAGGAAGAGTACGACCTCTTAAGCGAAATTGCACCTGTTATCGCCTATCCAACAGCGCCTTGGCAGACCTACTGGAGAGATCAAATCCTCATCAATGCTGAGGGCATGGGCATGAAACCAGAGGGTGAAGTACTCGTTGCAGACCTTGAGACACTCATAACTGAAAAGATAGCGACTTATCCAGAAATCCAAGGAAAAACCGCAGCCTTCTTCTACTTTAACCCTGCCGATCTCGGAAACTTTTATATCTATTTACCAACAGATCCTAGAGCTGCCTATCTTACGGATTTAGGCATGACTGTTCCTGGAAGTGTAACGAAGCTTGCAGCAGATTCGACGAGCTTCGCCATCCTGGTCAGTTCAGAAAATGCAGATATTTTAGATGATGTGGATGTCATTATCGCTTATGGCAATGCTTCTTTGCTTTCAGAACTTCAGGCAGATCCATTACTCGGCACAATTCCAGCGGTGAAGCGTGGCTCTGTGGCAGTCATAGAGGACGGAACCCCTCTCGCGGCTTCAGGTACCCCAAGTGCCCTTTCTATCCCGGCAACCATTGATGAATACCTTGAAATTATCGGTGCCGCGGCCAAGCTAGTCCAATGAAACTAAAAACAATTTTACCATTAAGCCTATTACTGCTGGTGACTGCCTTTACAGCATCACTGGCACTGGGGGCTAGATGGGTTCCAATCACAGATGTTTTCGATGTCGTCATGAATCAAAACACCAGCACGATGAATGCGCGTGTGGTACTTGAAAGAATTCCTAGAACGGTGTTCGGCTTAATCGCTGGCGCCGCTCTTGGCGTTTCCGGTACTTTGATGCAAGCCATCACGAGAAATCCCATCGCAGACCCCAGCATCCTCGGCGTCAACACGGGGGCCTCCCTATTCGTCGTTAGCGGCATCGCATTTTTCAATATCGGAACCGCAAATGCGTTCATTTTATTTGCACTTATGGGGGCTGTTTTGACTTCCGTTTTTGTTTTCGGAATCGGCGCCATGGGTAGCGGAGGCGCTACCCCTATCAAACTCGCTTTAGCGGGAGCCGCCACTAGTGCCGCACTTTCTTCTATCGTAAGTGCCATTATGCTACCTCGGACCGAGGTAATGAACGCCTTCAGATTCTGGCAGGTTGGCAGTATCAGTGGTGCGACATGGGAAGGCATCACAGCGATCATTCCTTTGATTACCATCGGTCTTATCGTCGCGTTCATCTATGCCCCCTCTTTTGATGCGCTTTCTCTAGGAGATGATGTCGCTACCGGGCTCGGGGTAAGAACCGGTCACGTACGCCTTATCGGCGCAATCGCCGGCATACTGCTTTGCGGCGCTACTACTGCTTTGGCAGGTCCGATTGGTTTCGTCGGCCTTATGGTCCCACATACACTTCGGATGCTTCTAGGACCTAATCTTAAAGTCATCATTCCATTTTCCGCTTTACTCGGTGCCACATTATTACTCTTCTCCGATGTGATCGGTCGACTGCTGGGTCGTGTGGGCGAGCTTGAGGTCGGTGTCGTGACTGCCTTTATCGGCGCACCAATTCTTATCCTCATCGCCATGAGAGCAAAAGGACGTGCCCTATGAATAGTAAAATTTTAGATGGATATGAAAAACGCAGAAGAAGGTGGCGCGCTGTCACCGTATTGCTTACACTAATTACGCTAGGATTATGCCTTACTGCATTGATGCTCGGCAATACGGTCTATCCGCTGGAGACCGTTATCAGGGCGATCAGTGGTGAGCAAATCAAAGGGGCTACGTTTTCAGTGGTGACATTAAGATTACCACGGATGCTCGCAGGACTGCTCGTCGGACTCGCCTTCGGAATCGCGGGAAGCACATTTCAAACCATGCTTAGAAACCCGCTGGCAAGCCCGGATATAATCGGCATCACCTCTGGTGCAAGTGTCGCTGCCGTTTTTTGTATTTTAGTGCTTCGCATGAGCGGTCCCACCGTATCGATTATCTCTGTAATAACAGGCCTTTTAGTCGCGCTGATTATTTTTATTCTATCTAAAGGTGGCCACTTCTACGGTGGTAAATTGATTCTAATCGGAATAGGTATCCAGGCCATGTTGACCTCGGCGATCTCATTTTTGATGTTACGTGCATCACAATACGACATTCCAGGTGCACTAAGGTGGTTAAGCGGCAGTCTCAACGGCATCAGGCTTTCCGAGATTCCATTGCTTCTTAGTATCGTTCTGATATTGGGTACACTCGTACTACTATTTGGCAGGCATCTCACGATTTTAGAGCTGGGTGAACACGCTGCCTTAACGCTGGGTGTAAATACGAACACCGTTCGGCTTTTGTTGATTTTAGGCGCTGTAATTCTCATCGCCTTTGCCACTGCGGTTTCAGGTCCTATTGCATTTGTTTCCTTTTTATCTGGTCCTATCGCAACTGGCTTTGTGGGGCGAGGCACTTCAAATCAGCTCCCTGCAGGACTTGTCGGTGCAATCTTGGTTCTCGCAAGCGATCTCGTCGGACAGTTTGCTTTATCCGTCACGTGTCCGGTGGGAATCATCACCGGAATGATCGGTGCCCCTTATCTCATCACCCTACTTATCAAAGTGAATCGTTCTGGAGGTTCTGCATGAATACACCCCCTTTATTAGAAGCACATCATATCGTCGCCGGTTACGAAAACAAGGTCATCCTCGATGGGATGAATATCTCAATTCCACAAAACAAAGTCAGCGTCATCATCGGCGCAAATGCATGCGGTAAGTCGACGCTTCTAAAAACTTTAGCGCGGTTGATTAAGCCCATATCCGGAGAAGTGATGCTCAACCAGACCAACATCAGTCAAATTCCATCTAAAAAACTCGCAAGAACGATGGGATTATTACCTCAATCCCCTGTCGTACCTGAAGGCATCACCGTTTCAGACCTCGTTTCCAGAGGAAGATTCCCATATCAATCCTTCTTTAAAGGCCTTGGTCATCACGATTTTGAGGCGGTTGAAGAAGCGCTTGAGATCATGGGCATCACCGAGCTTGCCGACCGCTGTGTGGATGAGCTTTCCGGTGGTCAAAGACAACGCGTCTGGATCGCGATGGCATTGGCACAGCAAACGGATATCCTTCTACTGGACGAACCGACGACGTTCCTGGACATCGCCTATCAAGTGGAGATTCTCGATTTGCTCACCGATTTGAACCGTCGTAGAGGCACTACCATCGTGATGGTCCTTCATGACATCAACCTATCTGCACGTTACGCCGACCACCTTTTTGCCCTTAGGAAAGGCGAACTCATCGCTGAGGGGGCCCCCAGTGCCGTTCTAAACGAATCACTGATCAAAACTATCTTTGATTTGGATTCCACTGTGATTCAGGATCCGCTGACGGGAAGCCCTATGATCGTTCCTAAGGGGCGCCATCACTTACTGGGAAATGACATGGCGTCCTGACGTTTTAAGACCGCGAAATGGGGTAACAACCTTTAAATACTCTATGTGATTTTTGAAGGAGGTCCTTATGGATGCGTCTTTACTTAGGAATCTTTATACCTCGCGTGGCTATGATGAGGAAAAAATCAATCAAGCAAATCAAGCGGTCATGGATTTTGAACAAGCGCTCGCTTTTTCCTCGATTTCCTTAAACGAAGCTTCAGTAGCCGATGTCAGAGCACATGTTCAGCGCTTGATGCAGCAAAGAAGGAATACACTGGAGCATTTACTGGCTTTAGCCCGTTATTTCTATCTGATCAATCATCATGAAGTCTACGTTTATTTTACGTCACTACTTGGCGGGATGGGTGTCATCGATCGCATCAGCGAGCGAATGCGCTCCCACCTAGGTGCATCCGAAACAGAAGAATTTTTTAGTCAACTGGTTTATCCAGAGCTTGGAACGGAGCCACGTGACTTTCCTGCCTATACAGAAAAATTGATGGCTCGACTTGAAGCCAAATACCCAGTTGAAACGGTAGCGTTTTTACTGGCGGGAAACAACCATGACATCCCTTCAGAAAAATTCATAAAAGAACGAGAAATTCTAAACCGTTCGGACACCCTAGACGATTATCTGAGGGATTACAACCTTCGTGAAATCAATGTTCTTCAAGAACACGCCGATAAACACATCGTCTGGTTTGAACAAGTGATCACGCAGGAAGTGGTGGATTTCGTTAAAGGTAACCAAGAAATCATGTCCGCTGTGCGCGATGGCGATAAGCTTTACACGACAAAAATTCCTTATGATCCAGTAAACTATCTGAGAACCGATGACCCATTAATGAAACGTTATTATGCTTGTCACTGCCCCTTTGCCAGAGAGGCCATTTTAAATAAAGAGGTCTCGATTTCCAGCAACTGGTGCTATTGCAGTGGTGGATTCGCTAAGCATCCCTATGAAGTCCTCTTCAATCGCCCTCTAAAAGTCAAGCTGCTAAACTCAGCTCTAGCTGGTGATCCCATTTGTCGATTTGAAATCGATATTCATGATGTCGTGTCTTAAATTATATGATCAGCTGTTACGACGCCTTGAAAGGCGCTAACAACAGCTGATTTTTTTACTGTTATAGTGACATTACCCCTTAAATTTACGGGATTGAAAGAATTCTGACAATTCCATATGGCGAAATCAATCTTAGTATGTTAAAATAATAATGATTTTCTCAAATTTTTATGTCAACAAAATCAGCGCGACTAAGGATGAAGAATCAATGGCATTTTTAATAGGCTTTATGGGATTCATTTTATTCTTCATATATGATTATAATAGCTATCACTGGCGAAGGGATTGGGGCAAGTGGCTTTTCTCCATCGGAAACGGATGCGTCGCCTTAGCGACAGTCTTGATGGTTTATGAACAGCTGCATTATGTCAATACCCATCCCGCACAGCTTCATATGGGAATCGCCATGGCGATTGGCTTTTTTACCTTACTTATGTATACCTTGTTCTTTGCACTTCCTTTTGAACTCACGTATGTCGAACAGAAAGATGGTTTACCCGTTGTAAATAGCGGGGTCTACGCTCTTTGTCGGCATCCTGGGTTTTTATGGTTTTTTGGAGCATATAGTGCTTTAGCACTAGTATTTCCAACGGTTTCTATGCTATTGTTCTCAGTATTACTGACTGGCTTGAATCTTTTGTATATTATTTATCAAGATACCGTGGTTTTTCCACTGACCATAAGTGGGTATGATGCCTATAAAAGCAAAACGCCATTTTTAGTGCCTACGTCCGCCTCAATTAAAGCGTGCTTTTCACTCGTTAACGATTAGGAGTCTACATGAATCTTCAAGAACGTCTGAACAATAAAGAATATGATGCCATATGGCGTCATTATTGCGGCTTCCTAGATTTGACATTGGATGCCTATATGAGTATTCAAAAGCGGTTAATGGAAGAACAAATGATTCTGTGGTCACAGTCTGAACTAGGTCAGACGCTGTTAAAGGGTAAAACACCTCAAACGATCGACGAATTTCGAAGCTTGGTGCCACTGACGACTTATGATGACTATGCTGATGTTCTACTACAAAGGCGCTCCGAGTCGTTACCTGGGAATCCTGTAATTTGGATTCAAACCACCTGGGAAGGCGGAAAGCATCCGATTAAGATTGCGCCCTATACGAGAAATATGCTGGATACCTTTAAAACAAATGTCGCCGCTTGTCTGATTTTAGCCACCACCGAAGAAAAGGGGAAGATAAACGTCACCCCTGACGACAAGCTTTTATACGGATTAGCGCCCTTGCCCTATGCAACGGGTTTACTCCCGCATTCATTAAACGAAGAAATCGATATCAAATTTCTGCCTCCCGTGAAGGAAGCAGAAGAGATGACTTTTTCAGAAAGAAATAAGCTCGGCTTTAAAATGGCCATGAAAGAGGATGTTGAACTGTTTTTTGGACTTGGTAGCGTGGCTTACGCCATCAGCACCAGCTTCACTAATTTATCCTCGCAAGGCTCTGGCGGCCTCTCTTCTTTACTAAAATGCAAGCCAAAGATGATATACCGAATTCTAAAAGCGAAGGTCCGATGCAAAAAGGAAAATCGCGCCATCACCCCTAAGGATTTATTTAACTTAAAGGGCTTTATGGTGGCTGGTACTGATAATCGATGCTATAAGGATGACTTGGAAGCATTATGGGGCGTCCGTCCCATGGAGATATTTGCAGGTACAGAACCCTCATTGATCGGTACTGAAACCTGGTCACGCGACGGCATGTACTTTTTTCCAGATGCATGCTTCTATGAGTTTATCACCGAGAAGGATATGCTGAAAACACTGGAAGATGAGCATTTCAAGCCCAAAACCTATCTCATGGACGAGGTCATACCGGGTGAGAAGTATGAAATCGTTTTGTCCGTGTTAAAAGGTGGCGCATTTGCTAGGTATCGTGTGGGAGATGTATACAGATGTGTCGGTCTGACACACTCACAGGACCAGACGAAAATACCGCGTTTCGAGTACGTCGATAGGGTGCCTAACATCATCGACATTGCTGGATTCACCAGAATTTCTGAAACAGGGATAAAAAATGCCATCGAGCTTTCGAGAATCGACGTAGCTGCTTGGACAGCTAAAAAGACTTATAATCATCAGAACCGTCCATTTATGCACCTCTATTTAGAGCTCAGGAATGAAAGCCTCATACATCAGGCAGTGAATACAGACATCATTAAGGAAGTACTTACCACCTATTTTAAATACTTAGATCAGGATTATAGAGATCTTAAAAAAATTCTAGGCATGGATCCATTGGAGGTAACCGTTTTGCGTTCGGGGACGTTTAGCGCCTATGAAGCCAAACATGGTAAACCGATTACCAAAATGAATCCCACGCCATTTGAACTAGGCGATTTGCTAACCCTATAGTCCGCGTCACGCAAAAGGCAGGTGATCATGTGACCCACGGCATATTCGAATACTTTTCAAGCTTGGCAGTCATCAGCTATCTGTTCATGTTCTTAATTTTCTTAAAGGCTGAAAAAAATAATATCGTTCGCGCATTTCTATTATTGCTTGTGTCTATGATTCTATGGACCGGCGGGTCACTTTTAATGCGGATTGAATTCATCCCGTCCTATATCCTTTGGTACCACGTGTCTTTAGGGGGAATGTTTCTCGTCATCTACAGCTATTTTAGGTTTATCACTGCATTTATAGGTGAGTCTAAAAAGGGCTTTAGTGCATTTTACTTAATATTGCTTCTGGGGTGTTTTGTCATCAACATCCCTTCTGGACTTTTCATGAAATGGCCTAGTATTATTACTCGAAATGGCGTATCCAGTATGGTCTACGACGAAATCACTGGATTTGCAGCCGTTTTATTCCTGATTGCAGGAAGCATTGGCCTCCACGTTTTCATGATGTTGCTTAAAAGCTATCGTAAAAATCACGCACTGCGTAGTAAACTGACACCGATTATTTTAGGAATCATTATTCTGTTTCTTGGTAATCTAGCCCTGGTTCTCCCGATTTTCAGAGGCTTTCCCGTGGACATCCTCGCAGGGGTGGTCAACGCAGGATTTATCCTCTACTCTCTCGTAAAAAAGAGACTTTTCAAGTTGACGCTGATGGCTTCTGAGAGCGTGGGCTATTTATTCTGTGTTTTGTTAGGATTTTTAGTGTTCTATACGATTCAGCCCTATCTCGAATTGGCCCTATCCGTTAGTGCAAATGACCTCTCCACCTATTCACTTTTAATCTATATGCTGACATTTGTCGCAGTGGTTTCATTACTGTTCGCGCTATGGAAGAAGGTTATTTCGAATATTTTCATCCGTGAAGAAGAGACCTTTAATGCCATACTAAAAAAATATAGTGCCAATGTCGCAAAAAGTCTCGATTTAAATACCATCTTCGAGCTAACCGTTTCAAGTATCGCTGAAGCGACAGGCATCACCCATATTTACATGAGCATCCCTGAAGGGGCACATGGAAATTACGTTATGCGACACAGTAATCAGTCCTTAGCGGATTTATCATTGGTTCTAAAAAAAGATAACCCGTTAATCACGTGTTTAAAAAATAAAGATGATCTCTTGAAAATGGATGAATTCTCTCATTCCGTGGATTATAAATCCATGTGGGAAAATGAAAAGTATCAGCTCTCTAAAATGAAGGTTCAATATGCACTTGGCCTAAAAGAGCAGGATCAGCTCGTGGGAATGATTCTTTTCTCTGAGGGCGGTAAGAAGCAACGGCTAAGAGAACAAGACTTCAACCTCATCCAGTCGATCGGGTTAATCGCTTCCATCGCCATTAAAAATGCCCATACCTATGAAAAGGCCTATCACGAAGCACGCACAGACCATTTGACTGGCGTGCTCAACCGAAGATACTTTTATGAAATCCTTCAAACGGAGTTTGAACAGAGTAAGGAAGGTTCAATTGCGTTGCTTTTAGTTAATCTGGATGATTTCAAACTGTTTAATCAACTTTATGGCGTCAAGCAAGGTGACATCGCTCTTAAACGCGTGGCGGAAATCATCCGCTCAAGTATTAGCCCCACTTGTCACGTGGCGCGCTACAGTGGAAAAGAATTCGCAGTGATATTGCCCGCATATGATGTTTTTACAGCGAAGAAGCTGGCCGAATCCCTGCGAGATCAAATCATGTCCATGAAAAATCGTTCCACTGAGTATCGACAGAAAGCGATTACCGTAAGCATCGGCATCAGCGTTGCCCCTTACGGCGCAAAGACCGTCAAAGAGCTGGTTGAAAATGCAGAACAAGCCATCTATCAGATCAAACGAAAGGGTAAAAACGCTATTAAGATTTTCGATACATTTGTCCAACCCGAATCACCACACGACGAAATCAATAAATATGCACAGGTTTACGACGAGTTCAAATCGACGATTTACGCACTTACTGCTGCTATTGATGCCAAGGACCATTATACCTTTAGCCATTCTGATAATGTGGCTTTTTATGCCACTGAGCTAGCCAAACGTTTAAGTCTCAACGAAGAAATCGTCGAGAACATTAGGCAAGCAGCACTTTTGCATGATGTCGGGAAAATCGGTATTCCAGAGCATATCCTCAACAAACCTGGAAAGCTGACCATGGACGAGTATGAAGTCATGAAGGGTCATGTGGAAGCCTCCATCGACATCATCAGACATTTGCCTTCACTTGATTACGTAATACCCGCCGTTTTAGGACATCATGAGTATTATGATGGCAGTGGCTATCCGAGAAGAATCGCAGGCGATAATATTCCACTAACCGCACGGATCCTATGTGTGGCAGACGCCTTTGATGCCATGGTATCAGAGCGATGTTATAAACCCGCATTCCCTGTGGAAGAAGCACTCCATCGCCTTGAACGCGATGCCGGTAAACAGTTTGATCCCGTCCTTGTGGATACCTTTATCATGTTGGTCAAACAAGGACTCATCTCACCTCCTGGTTCAGAGCGCCTGAAGACACCTCGTGTCATCGCTGCGATTAAGTAGCCCAAAAATCAAAATAAGCGGCAATCCTCCTGTATGCACAGGGTGATTGCCGCTTTTAAGTTTTTATACGGACTTGATCATTTCGTATTGTTCAAGTGGATCTTTCACGAATCCCAAATGCGTTAAAAACTGTTCATATCCTATCAAGTCAGGCACACAGGCATACAGCTTTTCAAGCGCAAGCTTTTCAGAAGCTTCTTCTATTAGCCTTCGACCGATGCCTTTTCTCAGTTGTAGTCTATCCACGAATATCATCTCAATTTTACCGCCGATACTCAGGGCTAGTGCACCCAGCATCGTTTGGTTCGCATCAAACGCAGCAAAATAGCGATGACGCTCACTGCCTCGAAAAGCATCGATTTCATTTTGCCAGTTCACCTGGATATCACTATTTTGATCCCTTAATGCTTCAAAAGTCTCAAAGGCGGACTCTAGCACGTTAACCCCCTGTAAACGATTACTTGTCAAAGGCTCTGAAATTGCTTTCTGATAATACCTAAGGGAACCACTGGGCAGATAACCCAATTTATGATAAAAGTTCACTGCACGGTCGTTGCCTTTAATCACCTCAAGAAAATAGTCATCACACTTTTCCTCTTTACCCACTTGAAAATGAAGGCGCATCAGCTCTTCTGATATGCCCTTTCCACGATACTCTGGTGCGATGCATAACGTACCACACCTAAGGGTCCTTTTACCTCTAAAGGTTCTAATGCCCCCTAGGACGAGTCCGACAGGTTCGATTCCATCATAGGCGATAAACGAGTGCTGAAGTTGATTGCCCTCTGGGCCGAAAAAGCGTTTCTCAAACTCCTCCTGAGTGCTGTTTAGCTTGATCATATAATCGGAAAAACCAATTGAAAACGCTGCATAGACATCGTTTGCCGCCACCTCGTTACAACACTTGTACTGAAACATTTTACTCCCCCATTTTAACCTTAAGTTTTGGAATCATTTTTCCTGCCCGAAGCGAGGACTCTACCATCCCCACACGTGCTGCACCCATCTTTAGATAAAAGGCTTCTGCTTCTGGGCTGGTGACGAACTCAAAGGATAAGATGCCTAAATCAATGCATTCCTGAATCAAATGATCCCACATTATTTTACCATATCCATGACCTATCAGCGCAACACCTACATAAAAGAAATCAAGTTCCCATAGATTATCGACACTCTTGATGGCATAGAAGCCTAGTAAAGAACGGTTTTCCTCCATCAGCATCACGTGATGCTCCAGAAGATACCGTGAATCAATTGTGTATGCCTCCTTGAAACGCGATAGAAATTCTGCGTTCTCCCCCCAATAGGCTTCTGATAAGTAAGCCAGTTGGTTGAGATTATCTAAATCTGAATCTGTAGCACGCCTAAAGCTTATCATGCGTAAACCTCCGCTAACGCTTCAAAATCATTATACACGGTTACGGTCACGCCGTTATTTGCTTTTAACGACTCGAGTGCCTTTTGATGCAACCTTGCGGTCAGATAAAATGCCTCCATGTCGTTTGGATCATAGCGCGCCATCAAATCTGGAAGCACATCCAAAGCTACTCCTGTTCCTGAAAACACATCAAATAACTCAATGTTGATTTCATTTGCAGCAAAAAACGCGGTCACGGTATCACCGATTTCCTCTGAACGGCGAATTTTATTATAAAAATTGATGAGCTCTTCATAAAATCCCGCTAAACGGTCTTTAACAGAAACGGGGTTCGCCATTTCATCGTTTTGCTTTTCACGGTTTATGAGCTGTACCATTTGATTTACCAACTCTGTTATAGAAGATTTGATCTCGTGTATTTCCATGCTCTCAAACAACACATCGTAAAGCTTATCGAAATCCTGAGGCCTTTTTTCCATTTTTAAAAGCTCTGCCTTTAGCTTGCCCCTACCGCGTCTAACCATATCCCGGTTAAGTAATGCAATGGCATTGGTGACAGAAAACATGACCTGAACGCCTAAATTTCTCGCCTGTGAAAGGGTACTTGCTTGGTTTAATAGAAATAATGGCTTAAAGGCATTTCCCAGAACCGCTTCTGATTTTCTTATAAATTTCAGCGTGTCTGAGCAGTCGAGCGCCTTCATCTTAATCTCATTAAATCGTTTAAGGTCCTCATCTGACCCATAATAGAGGACTTTTCCCTCTGTGACGATGGACGTAATGCGTTCCTCATAATTTGCGATGCGCTCGATTCGTTCCCAGCTAATCGGCCAAAAATCGTAACCGATGCCATCGATGATAAAGGTTTTCGCCAGTTCGTAACCGCGTGCCGTGTTAACCACATAATAGAGGTCCAGATCAGAGAGGTGATGGGTTTCACCATAAATGGTGGAACCCATGATGACCACAACTGCGACGTCTTCTCTATAATCTTTCTTAATTTTTTCGATGAGTATTTCTGCTGCTCTTATACGGTTCATAACCCCTCCTAATCGATACTTTACTCGATGAGCATATGAAGGTTCATACCGCCATCATAAACGGCCTTCGGCGTAAAACCTGCATCCATATAGATTTTCTTTGCGGCATGGTTGTAACGGCTAACACCGATTTCAAGCTCCTTTGCACCTTGTTTTTTAAGTGTTTCGATCGCCCAGTTCAGCATGATTTTACCATAGCCCTTCCCTTGGAAGCGCTTATCGATGATGATAATATCGATGTTAAAGTAGTTCTTCTTCGGGTTAATGTCCAGCACCAGAAGACCAACCGCACGACTTCCTTCCATTTCAACGAATGCTCTTTTAGTCTTATACATCAAAGCCATGGCCACGGATGATTTGGTTTCAAGTACGAAGCTTTGCTGATTTTCTTCGACTTTTAATGAGAGCGCTTGCCACATATTTTTCGTACTCAGTGGTACCAACTTTGTGTCCTCTGGGAAAGTAAACGCTGCCTCCACAATTTCCCTCGTCATCCTTCTGAAATACTGTTGATCGCCAGCGATATGCTTATAACGCTGTTCCTCGTTCGTCAAACTCGCAAACGACACGCCCGTTTTATGATTAATATAGAAATAAAAACCGTATCCTAAGAACTCGATATTCGCACAATCAAATCCGTTGGCATTTTCAAAAACGATGCCTTCTCCTTCTTCGTCATACTGTAATAAAAGTTTCCAGCTTGCTTCTGAGAACACCTTTCGCGTAGCAAGCGCCTTCAGGAACTTCTTCATATCGCTTAATGTCACAGAAAACAGTCCCTCTACAGGATAATCCAAAGGCATCCTCACCAGATGCGTATTATTCACGACCGTATAAGAAACCGTATCGCCATCACCACCACGCTTTATCTTCGTCATCTGAAGTGGCTCAAACACGGACTTCATCAATCGTTCCAGTACTGTTTCACCAGTGATGCGCTTTACGATCTCAGCTAAAAACACCCAGTTGGTGGCTGACCCCATACGCCCTTTAGTCCCTGGCGCATATAATAACGCGCCTTCCTTCACGAGCTCGAAGACACGCTCAAAGTGACGATTCTGATTTAGCATACGTTTCTCGAAAACGCGCTTTTCTTCATCTGTTCGCTGTTGGTGTACCGGATCTCCCTCAAAGGTCACCATTAAACAGTTATAGTAAAAGTCCGGAATCCCTGAATTCGATTTAAGCAAATGCTTTACTTTTATTTGGTCTGCAAACGGGTATTCTGGAATCCAGCGGCTCAAGGAATCCGTCAGTTTGATCTTTCTCTCATCCACCAATTGAAGCACTGCTATCGCTACCAGTAGAGGGCTTTCACTATGAAAGATAAAGCGGCTATCGGATTCTATTGCACGTTGTTCCAATCCGTTCGGCACCATGCGATCAGCATATCCGAAGCCACTTTCAACGAGGCATTCATCGCCTTGGTTGACGATGAAAAAACCCGAAAAATCCCAAGTTTGACACATTTCTTTTAAATCACGTTCTAATTTTTGTTGATTAATGGTACGCATTCTATTTACCCCCAATTTTTCCCATCATAGGCGACAAAAAAACGGCATATGCTTGGCGCATATGCCGTTATCGACGTTCACTGGTCATCGCAATTAAGCGTTCTCACCTATGATCGGAGCGTTAACACAATATGTTTCAGCATCTTTTGTTTCGACTATTACGATGATTCCAAGTGTGTTTAAAAACATGTGCATAACCTCCTTTCTTTGTATTCGACTCATTTTAGCACGCCCATTAAAAATCAGTCAACTAGGTTTTTGAGTTTGTCATATAATTGTCATACAATTCAAACTATTTTTGACAGGTGCCGCAGTAATAGATGCTTCCCCCCATAAAGCTCTCTTTATGGATAATATCGCCACACTTATAACAGGGTTCATTTTGAGATTTACTGCTAAGTCGCGTCTGATAACCACCGGGTTCACCATAAAGGTTCTTTTCAGTATCTCTTCCCCCTAATTCAACCATCGACGTTAAGGTCTGCTTGATGCTTAAATAGAGCGCCTTAGCATCATCAGATGAAAGGGTTCCGACTTTTCGTTTAGGATGAATTCCAGCCTCATAAAGAATGTCTTGAAGTACACCATTACCCAGACCAGGTATTCTTTGCTCTGTGGCAAGAAAGGCTTTTAATGACAGCGTCGGTTTTACAGAACTTATAAGCTCATTAAAATAGTCAGCAGAAAATGCCTCCGTTAGAGGCGAAGGCTTTGTTCCAGCTACCAGATAATAGGGATTCTGATTTTCTCCTTCAGCAAATGCCATTAAGCCACCATACATTTGAACAGAGCAAGCCATCACACTTTGATCATTAAATCTCAACAGCAATTGATGCTTATCCGGTAGTTTTGATTTAGCTTCGTATAACCGTAAATTAACACCATCACTAAACGTTAAATGCATGTCTTCAAAAACCATTTCCACTTGGCCTGCACGGGCATGAACATCAGTGACCTTCCTGCCCATCAGCTTATTTTCATAGTCCTTCGGATCATCATAGAACCATGCGAACTTGTGCGGACTAGCGTTCGTTATCACCTTTTCCACTGTTTTTCCCATCAATGCATTCCTGAGTTGTCCACTTAATACCATCGCTTCTGGTAATTCAATCATCCTAACACCCCTTTCACTTGTTAGTCCATCAAAACGATTTCTATACGTTCCTTACCCTGACCAGGGTTACTGCGTTTAAACTTTACTTTTCCAATCTCACCTGTTCGTCTGATATGTGTACCACCGCAAGGTACCTTTGCAAAGCCCTCTATTTCCCAGTACCGCTGTTCCGTATCACCCTCATCGAAATCGCTAATGATCGGCAAATCGTCAGCCACTATCTTAACAAATGCTTGCATAAGCCTCTCAAAGATAAGACTGATATTCCCCTCCCATTCAAAATCGACACGGGCTTTATCTTCGGTAATATTTGCACCGATTTTAGTTGGATGATTATAGTTTTGATAAACCCACTCCAAAACGATTTCTGCCGCAAAATGAAGGCGCATCAGCCGATAGCGTTTTTGCCAATCGAGTTCAAGTCTTACGATTTCGCCGACACGAAAAGGATGCCCAGGCCCCATATCGTAGTAGATTTCTCGATCAACTTTTATCGCCTGAAGTACATCAAATCCATTAATCCGTGCAGAATCCGACTGTTGTCCACCAGAAAATGCATAGATAATCGTCTTCTCAAGTGTAATCATGTTATCCTTAACTGCTGTAACACACGTTTCCAGCGTCGTCATATAAGGATCTTTCCAAAACAACTTTTCACAGCTCATAAAACACCTATTTTCGCTCTATTAACGCTTCAAGGCCCTTCTCAAAATCATGGTCATCTTGTGCCGACCGTTTCTTATGACGTGGTCCCCTTTGATTCTGCATGCGTGCTACGCGCCCGTGATGTCTAGAATCCAAAATAAAATCGATATTTAATGGATTGATTTCGCGACCATTCACGTTAATGCATCGCCCTTCCTTAGCAAGTACCATGGCCGCGAGGCCGTTATCCTGGGTCACGACGATGTCGTCCTTACTGATATGATTCGCGATATAGTAATCCGCTGCATCTCTGGAGATATCCACGGTTACGATTTCCGCATACTCGCTACTGAGTTCGATGGCATAGTTCTTTACCACGGTAACTGGTATGGCAGCTTTTTTTGCAATTTTTATAGTTTGTGCCACCACCGGGCAACCATCTGCGTCAATCCAAATTCTCATTCTATTCTACTCCGATTGTGTTTGATTGGGGGACACTTTGCAGATATACCATGAAGCGTGCTTCGATACTTTCACTACCGTGACATCATCAAAGTATCTTTTCCCGTTTATTTGCAAATCCCTCAGTTCCATTTCAGCATTTTTGATGAAGCGTAAGTAGTCACTGCCTTCCATCCATTCGACCAAAGTCACGAGCTGAGACCGGGACTGATTAAAATCATGTAAAATCACATAATCACGCGCAACACGGTACATTTCAAGATACATGCGTTCACGATTTTCAGGTGATAATCCATGGGCAACATATGACGCCATGACCAGATCAAATGATTGATCATCAAATGTTAATCTTTCTAAAATATTTTCATTTTTAAATGTAATCGAAAGCCCTGATGTCTTTTTTAATGCCACTTGCCTCATTTTTTCAGCAGGTTCAATACCAGACGTCTCAAGCCCCATTTGTGAAAGCACACTGCATAAGGCCCCTGTACCGCTACCGATATCTAAAACGCTTTTAAATGCCGTGATATCAAGCTCACTACGTGCATTATCTATCGCAGCTTTAAAGCTTTTCCGCTGGCTTTCAAAGAACAGGCCATATACACTCGAAATTTTGTTAAAAAGGAGGTGATGCGGTCTATCCTTTTTCATGCCTCACCTCATTCTTCAGTTGCTCTCTACGTTTCCGATATTCCATAATCGGTGCATCGCCTGGGATTAAGTGTTCTCCCATGCGGAGCTCCGATTTTTTTGGAATCTGAGTGATGACCACACGACGGTCTTGGTGAAGGATGTATCGGTTGGTGAATCGACTGGTGAAATTCACAAGTTCCTTTAAAATGGGAACTTTCATAAAGCGTTGATAAAACCTGATATAGATTTGTGTATGTTCATCATCTATAGGAGCAAAGACCGCTACGATGCGGATATCGTCGCTAATAATATTCTGCCAAAGGTTTGGCATTTGAAATTGCAGACTGAACAAGTCCCTATAATCTGGTATTTCACTTGCTTTTAATGGTATTGTATTGCCATCATCCACTTCATTCTTGACGTAAAACGTCATCAAATGATCCTCCCAGATTACCACTGGGCCATGAACAAGCGTGCGATTTCCCCTCCCGATGGAGTTTGTATGGACAAAAGGCAAATGTACCACATCCAGCTGATTCTCTATCGCTCTCGTGTAATGAACAGGCCAGACCTCAGAAAACTGACCATAAGAAAATCCTTCTCTTAATTCCTTGAAAAATGGAATATCTGGATAAGCATCGCGCTTCTCACCATACCAAATCCAGATGATGCCGTACCGTTCTTCCACATGAAAGGACTGTACATGATATTGCTCAAGTACTTTCGACGAACGGCCATTAGCGGGAATCAGTTTTACTTTTCCACTGGTATCATACTCAAATCCATGAAATGGGCACACCACATGATCATGCTTCACCCATCCGTGACTCATGGCCGCGCCACGATGACAGCACTGATCGTATATACATGCGACCTTACCTTGATCGTCACGCCATAGCACCAATTTTTCCCCCAGTCTAGTCACACCTACAGGTTTACCTGCTTTAACTTCTCTTGCATCTAATATCCCATACCACATGTTCTGAATCATATGTCCCCCCTATTTTCTATAATTAATGGATAACCTATGGTTACTTAATCAAATGTTAATAATTATCATGTTAATATAATGATAACAGAATCCAACAGGAGGAGAACACTATGCGCAAACTTGCTTTCCATTCATTTTTCGCACTGACAATTCTCATCGTAATTACTTATACCGCATTTTATTTGATGGACCTTAGGCCGTATAAAGCTGAAGAAGAAGCACTCCGAAAGGTCATCAAAACCGAGGAGGCATTTGAAGCCCAGCTCGAAAAACTGGGTTATCGAGATCCAATACATATTAAGTACATCCGATGGGGAAAGGCATTATTAAAAGGTGATCTAGGTCATTATTATGATCGTAACAAGCCTGTTAGCGAATATCTTTTCAAGTACATGGGCCGAACACTTTTACTTAATGGCGTCGCTTTTATGATCGCTATTTCCATCGCATTGCCCTTAGGCGTGTATGCTGCCACCCGAGAAAAAAAACTCACTGATTTCCTTTTGCTAATACTGACGATGCTATTCACTGCCATTCCTAGCTTCTATTTTGGTTTACTGGGAATTTTGGGACTCGTAAGAAACTTTCCGGGGTTACTACCTGTAAGTGGTATGGGAGACATCATCTACTTAGCAAGAGGGTACCCTGATGTTGGGACGCAACTACTCGATTTAGCCTACCATCTGATCTTGCCTGTACTCTCAATTGCCATCGTTTGGGTGGGGATGCTAACCCCGCATATACGCGTCGCTATGATTGAAATCCTTCATCAGGACTATATACGGACAGCGAAAGCAAAGGGGCTTAACGCATTTAGCGTTCTATTTAAGCATGGACTTAAAAATGCTATTTTACCTATTATTGCACTAACGGCGCTAATAATCCCCACCTTGATTATAAGCAATATCCTTGTTGAGAAGGTGTTCAGTTGGCCGGGAATGGGACTTCTATTCGTAGAAAGTCTCTATCGTGGCGAACGAGACATGGTGCTTTCCATCGTACTTGTCTATACGATTCTGGTCATCACAGGAAATAGCCTTTCAGATGCGCTTTCTTCAAAAGTCGATATCCGTATAAAGGAGGACCGCTTATGAAGCCCTATAAAATACGGTTCAACGCTTTCCTATTCATCGGCATTATGATCCTGCTGATAATGATACTATTATCCGTTATCATTCCACTAATCAACTCGAATTCATGGACAGAAACGAATGGTCTTTCGAGATTCAAAGCCCCTTCTTTGGAGCATCCCTTTGGAACTACCGAGTTAGGAAAGGACCTATTTCTCGGAGTGTGGTTAGGTGGTCGTTTATCGCTCATGATGATTTCAACCGCCGTTTTACCCTATGTAATATTTGGTACGGTATTCGGAGTAATTGCCGGTTCATACAGTAAAAAAATCGACGTGATCATATCGCAGTTCATGATGTTCCTATATGCAATACCCTCCATTCCATTCATTATGCTTTTCGGTTTTGTGATAAAGACCTTCGGCCTGACTAATCACCAGCGGGTTTTTACCTCAATGTTATTATATAGCGTTCTCAGTGCCCCCTTACTCTTCAAGGTTATTCGCACAGAGACACTTAAGCTTCAATCACTTGAATTTATGAATGCCGCAAGATTATTAGGCATTCATAGAGTACAGCTACTAAAAAATCATCTTTTACCTAATCTAATCGGTCACATCTCCGTTTCAACCGTTCACTTCATGTCCCAATTGCTAATCATTGAACTCGTATTATATTATTTCGGCGTGTATATATCTCCTATAGAGCTCCCCACTTGGGGGAGCCTTATTCCCAACCTTCAAGGACCGAATACATTTAAGGAGTACTACTGGATTTGGCTTTTTCCAATTCTAGCAGTCGCTCTGACCTCCATCGGTTTAAAATTTTTAAGCGAAGGGTTACGTATCAAGCTCGACCACAGGAACGACTAAGCCTGCGCTAATCTCGGATAAGCCAGCGGTTTAGGCATGATCGGGCCTTTATGTTCAAGCACCATCCAGCCACTTTTCTCGGTGATGGCTTTACTGAGTCCAGTGGTTAGGCCCGCCGCATCAAATTCGAAGACGACTTTACTTGCGCCTGTGGATAATAGAATCCTTTCGAGATTTTCGTCCCCCTTTGCATAGATGCCATAGAGGATAACAGTCTTCCCCTCCTCCTCTACATCGGCGATGATTAACGTGTTTTCATCATACATGTAAAGCTTATCATCAAAGCCGTGTGCGAGATAAAAGGCTAGAATATGGTCATCCATTCCCGCTTTGAAACGTCGATGGTTATGATCCGCGGCTCTTTTCCACGCCAGCACTTCGTCATCGGTCAGCTTTATATGTTCTAATTTCTTTGGCTGTGCCAATCCATTCTCCCATGAATAGGACACCGACGGAATCTCCACGAAACCACAGCTTCTATACAGTGACTTGGCCTCTTCATCCGCTGCTAGAAAGAACACATCTGTCTGATCCTTAAAATCATGGATGATCTGCTCCAGCAAGCCCTTTGCAAGTCCCCTTCTCCGGTAATCAGGATGCGTCATCACGGTACCGATTTGGATGGCGTTATAGGTTGTTCCTTCGATGTGTAGTGTCATGCGGTTGGCAGAAGCATTGGCAACGACGCGGTCGCCCTCCACCATGCTATACGGAATATAGTTTGAATCCCAGTATCCCTTTTGATACCACGCTTCAAACGAGATACCGAATGATTCAGTGGCCAGCCTGTTAAAGGATGCCCTTAGTGTGTTATTCTCTTTATAATCTTTAATCAGTTCCATCTTTTCCCCCCATTTGAGCTTCTAAAATTAGTTTATCATGATTTTCGAAAAAACATTAAAATTTCATGAAAAGCATTAAAAAGTCTTCAGATTTATGACAGCAGTTGTAACGTCTGATAAAATGATATCAAAAGTAACTTGGAGGTTTTATGGCTAAGAGACAGATTTCAGAAGAGCGTAAGGTGCTTTATTACATCGGGATGGGAGTCACCGCCATCGGTGTCATTTTATTTCTATCGGTTTTCGTGAGAGCATTAAATCCTAGTAGCATGCTAGACGGCATGGTCAGTGGAAACCCAATAGCATCGTTTATGGGACCCCCGCTGATCGGTTTTATCATGATCGCTGTAGGAAATGTCCTCAGAACCATCGCTGCGAGAGGGGCTTATGGTTCGGGCCTCATGCTCGATCCAGAAAAGGCACGCGAGGACCTAGCCCCATGGTCTTCCATGGCAGGAGGGGTCATCAAGGATGCCCTTGAAGAGGTGAATATCGCAGGTTCTAAAGAGGCTATCAAAGAAGTCATCAAGATCAGGTGTCCACACTGTACCGCTTTAAATGATGAAAATTCCAAATACTGTGGTCAATGTGGTCAAAAAATGATTTGATAAATCCATCCCGCAACCATCGCACTTGCCAGCACGAAAGTGACATAAAAGGCAAGTGCTTTTTTTCGCATTAATGTGGCCATCCCAGCAATTACAGGGACACCCGTGGCTTTTCCCGCAACCAAGAATGCCAATATTGCGCCTTCGCTGGCTCCCGAACTGATCAAAGATTTCATGAGTGGTAATGCAGAAGCATCTGTTAGGTAAAGGGGCAATCCGACAAGCGCTGCAAATGGGACTGAAAGTGATTGCTCATCACTGAGCAATGTGAGTATCCATTCCTTTGGTATGATTAATTCGACCATTTTACCGATGGCGATAAAAATCATGAAGTAAAATAATATTTTTTTCACACCGGTGTTATAAAGCTCAAATAAGAAGCGTTTAAACTTCGCTTTATGCTGCAATTGCTTGTGCAAACCAACGGTTTGTAATGTAAAGATCTCTGGCTGGTGGAAGGTAGGTTGCGAAGAAATTCTGAACTGCCCCTCAAAGAAGCGACTCTTAACATGGAGCAAATGTGCCGTAATCCCTGCTAAAAGTCCCATGCCGAGAGAACTTATCAGCATGCCGTTCGCAAACTTACTCCCAAGAAATGCGGTTTCGAATAGATATTCCGACGGGCTTGTTAGTGGTGACGAAACCATAAATGCCATAACGGGTCCCCAAGGTAACGCTGAGACGAACATGGAGAGCATCACAGCGGTGGTTCCGCAGGCACAAAGCGGCGTTAATGAACCAAATAAAATGGCACTTGGTATTGAAAGGCCCGTTTTTCTCATGAAAAACGCCTTTAATTTGATCGGATCCATATAGACGGTCAGAAAACTGGCAATCAATATACCGCCCAATAAGATCGGGCCATCCGCGATTAAATAGCCCAAAAGTGTTTCATAAATTTGCTTTACTAAGTTCGTGATGGGTTCCATAATTTTTCCTTTCACCATACATTATTTGTATTATACAAGTTTAAGCTAAAAATCAAACTGCTTCAACAGCAGTTTGGGTTTGCACTTTCAAAGGCTTTAATGAGTAGCCTCGCCGATTCTAGAACATCATCGATTTTACCATCTGGTAAACTCAGCGCTACTTTACCATAATAATCCGCTAAGCTCTGATTTAAAGCGACCGCGCTGTTTCTTCCCTTCTCAGTCAATTTGACCAAAACCAGTCGTCTGTCACTGTCTGATTTTACGCGTTCGATAAAATCATCGCGTACGAGGGTATCAAGCACGCGCGTCATGGTACTGGTATTTAGGTTCATCCGTTCGCTCAGTGTTCTCATGGAGATCTCTTGTTGATTCATAATCTCTAATAAGACATAGCACTGCGTCGTGGTAAAACCATGTACTTTAATTTGATCCCGTTCGAAGAGCTGAAACAATCTGACCAAGTCGCGAACGACATTTCCCACATCATCACTACAGCAAATCACATCAAATGGCTTCATCTGGCACCTCCGTTAATTTAATTGTATAATACAATTAATGGTGTGTCAAACTATTTTTCACTTCTCCCATTTGATGATGCGATGGCTGTTCTTCTAGCTTAAGCAATTTTGCAAGTAGATGAGACGTACTGGCCTGGAACGAAAGTGTGATCATAATCGTTGCGAAGGTCACTGACGAAATCATATCCGCATGCTGAATCCCAGCTGTCATGAGCATACCTGCGAGAGCAGCGGGAATAACACCAGTCTCCCTGATCCACATGAGGTATAAGATTTCTTTAAGCGTCCATTCCGCTTTTCGGTCGAACATGACACTGAATAAAACCGATATCGGGCGAGCGATAAAAATCAGCACGAATACTGAAGCAAGTGTAGGAAGTAGGTACTTCATGAGAACAGCGAAATCCAAATGGGTTCCGAGTAGAACGAAGATCATCATACGAAGGATAATGGTCAGGATTTCCTTAAATCGTAAATGTGTCTGGAAGGACTCTTCAGGAATCCAGAATTTAAAGATCTTCTTATTACCACAGAACATACCGACGATAAATACTGACATGAAACCACTGAAGCCAAGCTTGTTTGAGATTAAATAGGCACCGATTACAGTCGCTAACATCAACTCCGCTGGGTGGTCGTTTAAAGCACCCTTGCGCTTTTCATCCGTAAGGACATGTGAGATATAGCCAAGTGTTACACCCACAAATATACCGCCTACCACTGTTTTAACGAAGTCAAAGAGGGTATCGCTTAACGAAAACTCACCGCCCAAGATGATGCCGATTAGAGAGAAGGTGATGATGGCACCTGCTGCATCGTTAAACGCCGACTCAGATATAATCGTTTGCTTCATTTTTGAGCTGATATTCATTTTTTTGAATAGAGGAACCAATACCGATGGATCTGTTGATGCGACGACAGCACCTAATAAAAGCGCATAAATCATCGGGATATCAAATAAATATTTAGCAGCCACGCCGACGACTGCTGTAGAGATAAGAACCCCTACAGTAGCTAAGGACAGCACCGAAAATTTAACTTTATTTAAGATCTTTAAATCGATTTCACGCCCACCGTCATATAAGATGTACGCGGCACCAAAGGATAAAATCATCTGATTTTCCACTGGATACTTGCCGATATTGATGAGGTCGAGCATGCTTGGTCCTAAGAGAATTCCTGCAAGAATATAAAGCACGACATCAGGTAGCTTGATGATATTACTGATCTTCGTAAATACGAGACCCACAAAAATGATAATCCCTACGATCATCATTAAATTATCTGCTGATTGAACCACTGAATTTTCCATTTTCCACTTCCTTATATTATAGACAACGTTTACACTATACGCTCCTAAGGTGTATAATTCAATTATATAAACATTATGAAGTAGTTAAATGAAAGTTAAGGTGGAACCATGGATTTACATTATCTAAAGCTCTTTCACTATATCGCCACAGAAGGTAGCTTATCAAAGGCGGCAGAACGCCTCTACATCTCACAACCAGCCCTCTCCATGCAAATTAAAAAGTTTGAACAGGACATCGGTCTTAAGTTGTTTGATAAAGAAGGTAACCGTAACGTCCTTAACGAAAACGGAAAAGTACTCTTTAAATATACACAGCGGCTATTCAAAATCATCATAGAAGCCGAGAATGAGCTTTTAAATGCTTCTGACCACATTTCCGGTACGGTACTGATCGGTGGTAGTAACTCCGCTGGAACCTATATACTCCCTCGAATCATCGGAGAATTTAAAAAACAGTTTCCATCAGTGACTGTCAATCTCCACGTTTCTGATACGAGGGAGATTGCACAGCTAGTGGCTGAAAACAAGCTTGATTTTGCAGTCAACGGTGGTGATGGACCTTATGGCAACGCCATCATTTCTGAACTTTTAATGACGGATGAGCTTCTACTGATCGCCTCACCTGAGTCACAAATTGCGAGACTCTATGACATTCAGCCTGAAAATCTGGAAAACATCCCCATCATCACTCATGAGCACCACTCTCAGCTCTATACGCATACTGAAAGGATCATCAATCAGTTTAAAATTAAAACGAGCATCTCCATGACGCTAGGTAGCATCGATGCCATAAAACAAGCGGTAGAAGCCGATCTCGGTGTTTCATTTATCCCGAAAACGGCGTTGAGATTTGAGCTCCATGCCGGCGTCTTAGTCGACATCCGGATTGGTAAGCATCATTTTCCTTACCCCCAGTGCCTCATCTATAATAAAAACAGGTACCTAAGCCCCGCGACGAAGGAGTTTATGCGACTCGTTAAGGATCGATTTAAGCACATGAAGTAACACGCTCATGCATAAGAGAAAAGTGCAGTTTCTGTTGAGATTACTCATCAGAAACTGCACTTATTTATTTACGCTTGTACTTCTTTAAAATACTGCTTTAAATGCCCATACAGCGCTTTAAAATGCGCATGCTTCTTTTGGTAGTGACGATGCTTTTCCATGTCAGGTTCCACAGCATCCACTGTTTTAATGATGCGCTGAGTGGCTTCCTCTACTGAACCATATGCGCCATCACCCACTGCTGCCAGGATGGCTGCACCCAGTGCGCCCCCTTGGTTGGTGTTGATGCCGACGATGCGGTGTCCGAACACATCCGCGAGAATTTGACGCCATTTAATACTCTTCGCACCACCACCGATGACGCGAATCTCTTCTGTAGAAACCCCGATATCCGAGAGGATGTCAAGCGAATCCTTTAGTCCGAACGCCACGCCCTCTAATATTGCTTTCGTTAGGTCCTTACGGTGACTGTTCATATCCATGCCGATAAAGGTCCCTCTCGCATCTGGATCAGCATACGGTGTCCGTTCCCCCATCAAATAGGGTAAAAACTGAACCTCCGTGATACGCTCGTCCACTTCGTTTAGAAGGGCTTCGATATCGCCCATGGCGATTTGATCTGACCACCATTTGAGACTGTTTGCAGCGGACAGCATCACGCCCATGCTATGGTATTTACCATTTGCATGACAGAAAGCATGAAGCCTGTTCTCGGTATCGACCTTATACTGGTCATGCGCAGCAAAGACCACCCCAGAAGTCCCTAAGGTTACTGAAATCACCCCTTCAGAAACGGTGCCTGTTCCGATGGCACCCGCAGCCTGATCACCTGCGCCACTGGTAATAAGTACATCACCAGGAATGCCCAGGATATCGAGAATTTCTCTTTTCACAGAACCCGTGACGTCATAGGACTCGTAAAGCTTAGGTAGCTGATCTTCTCTGATGCCGATATACGCCAAAACAGGCGCACTATAGCATTTGTTCGCCACATCTAACAGCAGCATCCCAGATGCGTCAGAGTAGTCTGTGGCAAATTCACCTGACAGTTTATAGTTAATGTAATCCTTTGGGAGTAAGATCTTATCGATTCGGTTAAAAATATCTGGGTGATTCTTTTTAAGCCAGAGAATTTTAGGGGCGGTAAATCCGGTAAGTGCTTTATTGCCCACTAAATCACTGAGTCCTTTAGCTGTGAAATGCGCTGTAAGCGCCTCGCATTCCTCTCCAGTCCTTTGGTCACACCAAATGATGGCTGGTGTTAACACATCGCCACTTTTATCCAGTGCAACCATGCCGTGCATCTGACCGCTAAAGCTCAGGGCCTTTATCTGTTTTTTTGTTTCCGGGTTTCTTTCAGCGAGCAACACAAGCGCATCCATGGTGCCCTTCCACCAGTCTTCAGGCTGCTGTTCAGCCCAATTGGTATGGGGATAATAGACGGGATATTCCTGTGTCACTTCATCTATGATGGTACCATCTGTGGCCATCATTAGCACTTTTACAGATGATGTTCCTAAATCAATTCCTAAATACATAGGGACTCCTTTTAAGTTGATGCTTAAAAACCAAACATGGCCTTGAAGGGCAATAGACTACTCCCCAGAACAGCACTGAGGGGTGCAATTTCAGAGAAAATAAGTCGATGCTCCTTCGATTCCTCTGACGAAAGGATCGATTTTAAAAAGACGGCCATTTCACCGCCGATAATAATCACTTCAGGATCCAGTCCCAAAAGGATGTTTTCGATTCCGATGGCCAAATGGGCGATGTATCGATTCAAAAGTTCGATGGCTATATGGTCTTTTTGCGCATATGCGTCGAAAAATTCAGTAAGCGTCGATATGGCGTGTGCGGCGTTTTCATTGTACCCCTGGATTAACGCACGTTCGGAAGAAAATAACTCCCAGCAACCGGTTCTGCCACAGCTACACACCTTCGGCCCATCAGAAACACGCATATGTCCGAACTCACCTGCACTATTCGTGAAGCCTTTGGTAACCTCGCCATTTGAGATGATGCCGCATCCCACACCGTCAGTGATGGAGACATAGACGGCATTCTTAATGGGCTTCACCGTGCCGAGGATAACCTCTGCAAAAGCGGCGAGATTCGCTTCATTTCCAGTAAAAACCTCGATGCCACAGTCAGCCTCAAAGCCTTCAAAGGAAAAATTCGACACGTGTAGATTAGGAGAGTTGAGCAAAAGCTTCTGACCATCATCCACACTTCCAGGGAGTGCGAGCCCGATGCCTAGGCAATCCTGTTTCTCGATTTCGTGATTTTCGAGCAATCGGTCTATTTGTGTTTCGATAACCTTAAGGGCCTGTGGAAGTGTCATTCCTTCGATGGAAAACTTCACCATTTCCATGATCTCAGAGACGAGATTGGTCATGATGAGCGTCACCATGCGCGGCGTCACTTCTACACCGAAGCTGACACGTGCATTTTTATTGAACTTGAAGACGACGGGTTTGCGTCCGCCAGTGCTTTCAGCAATTCCCGTCTCTTCGATTAAGCCTTCCTCTATTAGCTGTCTGGTATTAGTGGTGACTGTGGTAATGCTAAGCCCCAGTCCCTCTGCCAAATCCTTCTTTTGTATAATTTCATGATCCCTAAATACCTTCAGAATGCGGGCGCGGTTGATACGCTTGATCGTGCTTTGATCCATAGGATTTTTCATATGATCACCTCACTCCTAGTATAAGGGATTTCAAAAATCTTATCTATAAATATACTGATTGAGTATCGATTCAAGCATTTCCTGACGGCCAGAAGTATTGGTGATCTCCTTAAGTCCAAGTGCATACGCTTCAAGCTCTTCAAAGCCCACTTCACCTTTAACGATTTTCTCGCCGATTCCCGAACGATAGCTTGCATATCTGTCTGCGACAAATGACTCAAATACGCCTTCAGAAAGAATTTGATCCGCGATAAGAAGCCCTTTTGCATAGGTATCCATCCCTGCGATGTACGCATAAACCAAATCATCCAGTTCAAACGAGCCTCTTCTCACCTTTGCATCGAAGTTGAGTCCGCCTGGTGCAAGGCCGCCATTTTTGAGGACTTCTATCATGGCTAATGTGGCATCGTAAATGTTCGTAGGGAACTGATCCGTATCCCATCCGAGCAGTGGATCGCCTTGGTTGGCATCGATAGAACCCAGCATGCCGTTGATACGTGATACGTTGAGCTCATGCTCGAAGGTATGTGCCGCTAATGTCGCGTGGTTTGCTTCGATGTTAAGTTTGAAATGCTTATCGAGCTTGTACTTGATCAGGAAGCTGATTACTGTCGCTGCATCGAAATCGTATTGATGCTTGGTTGGCTCTTTTGGTTTTGGTTCAATAAGAAGCTGCCCACCAAATCCGATTTTTTCCTTATAATCCACTGCCATCTTTAAGAAACGTGCAAGGTTATCGAGCTCAAGTGCCGTATCGGTATTAAGAAGCGTTTCGTAGCCTTCACGTCCACCCCAGAATACGTAGTTCTCACCACCGAGGCGGTGAGTGATTTCCATCGCTTTTTTCACTTGTGCTGCCGCAAATGCGAAGACGTCAGCATTTGGTGATGTGGATGCGCCGTGTACGAAGCGTTTATGTGTAAAGGCATTCGTCGTACCCCAGAGGCATTTGATGCCTGTTTCCTTCATTAATGACTCGATGTAAGCCACCATAATGTCCAGGTTCTCGTGCTTTTCTTTTAGTGAATCGCCTTCTGGTGCAATATCAAGGTCATGGAAACAGAAGTACTCGACGCCTAATTTTGACATGAGCTCGAATCCAAGGTCTGCCCTAAGCTTTGATTTCTCGATTCCTGAGAGCTCGTTCCATGGTCTGTCCATGGTACTGCCACCAAATGGGTCAGATCCTTCACCAGTGAGTGTATGCCAGTAGCTCATGGCAAATCTCAGGTGTTCCTTCATGGGCTTACCAGCCACCACTTTATCTGCGTCATAATACTTAAATGCAAAAGGATTCGTCGATGAACTGCCTTCATACTTGATTTTTTCGATATTCTTAAAATATGCCATAAGTGCCTCCAGTTTTTAAAGTCGTTTTAAAAAGTAGTTAAAAAATTTTCTCAATAGGGCAGCGTCATCCACTACCCTATTGAGTTACTCACATCATTAACCTTTTACGCCGCCCAGTGCAACCCCTTCGATAATGTATCTGGAGAGGAGGAAATAAGCGATGAAAATCGGCAGAACCGTTAGCGTCAGCCCGAGATAGACTGCCCCATATTCGGTCTTATAGATATCCCCCCTGAGTAAGCTTACCATGATCGGCATGGTGTACTTATCATTATTGGTCAGAAGGACCAGTGGTAAGAATAAGCTGTTCCAGCTGGAAACAAACGAGAAGATCGCTTGTGTGGCCATGGCTGGCTTCATAATCGGGAGGATAATCTTATTGAAGGTGTAGAATTCGCTTGCACCATCGATACGCGCTGCTTCCACGAGCTCAAGAGGTAATGAAGCCATCATGAACTGGCGCATGAAGAACACGGCTGTCGGTGCAGCGATAGTGGGTAAAATCAACGCCATAAAGTTGTTGGTCATCCCGATTTTATACATGAACTGATAGAAACCGATGACTGAAACCTGCGCTGGAATCATCATTACCGCTAAAATCAGTGTGAAGAATGGCTTTCTCATCTTCCAGTTATACGCGAAAATCGCATAAGCGGTCAGCGCTGAGAAATAGACGGTACAGAGGGTTGAAGCCACCGACACGATCATGGAGTTGGTTAATCCTTTGAGCGGATCGAATGTTTTACCCAGCAGTATTTTTAGGTTGTCGAACAAATGGGATGATGGTACTAAAGAAAGGGCCTCTTGCTGGATTTGGAAAGTGTCACGCGTGGCATTGACAAACATGATCCAAAACGGCAAAACACTGAGAATCGCCAATATCAGGCAAACGGTGTAGGCGGTTACTTTAAATAGAAGGCTTCTATTCTTTTTCATCTAGATTACCCCCTGAGCTTTATTTGCCAATTTTCGTGCTTTTTCTGCGGCCTTCGCTTCTTTTCTGATTTGAATTTCGCTTTTGTCACGCATGAGGAAGAATAATGCTGCCGAGAAAACGGCAATGATGACGAACATGATCATACTTGCAGCTGCCGCTCGATTATAGAGGTAGCTACCACTAAAGGCTTGGTTATATATGAAAACGCTCGTGGTCAGTGTTGAATTGTCAGGGCCGCCTTGCATGAACAGTTGTGGAATATCAAACATGTTAAGTCCACCGATCATACTGGTGATTAAGACGTACAGTAAAATCGTTTTGATGTTCGGTAAGGTGATGTAGAAAAAGGTTTGAATGCCATTTGTCCCATCGATTTCAGCGGCTTCGAAAATTTCTGGATTAATCCCAAGCACACCTGACGTTAAGATCAGCATGGTATAACCATACCACATCCAAAACTGTATAAAGGCGACAATCCCCCTCGCGCTCATTTTGCTGACTAAGAAATAGATCGGTTCATCAACGATTCCCAGCTTTAACAGTAAACTGTTGACAGGACCTACAGGATAACTAAAGAGTGCGTAAAATAAAATGGCGATACTGGCTGCTGTGATGATATTCGGTAGATAGAACAGGACTTTGAAAAAGCCTTTGCCTCTCAATTTGTTGCGTCTCGATGTAAACCAAGCGGTTAACAGGAGCGCCATGAGAATCTGTGGAATAAAGTTCATGGTCCAGATCATAAATGTGTTGACGAGTGCTTGTCTAAAGGATTTGTTATTTAATATAAGCTCAAAATTTTTAAATGGTTCATCGAGGAACTGCCAAGATGTCGCTGCTAGACCCTTATAATCTGTAAATCCCAGAACTGCCGTATAAAGAATCGGATAGAGCGAGAAGATTAAAAAGGCGAGGATAAAAGGCAAGCTAAAAATGTAACCATACTTTGCGTAACTGATGTTCTTCCGACGTTTCAACTTTTACTCACCTCCAAAATAATGGGATAGGAAAGAAGGTTTTATCTATCCTATCCCAAACCACTTGTTAAAATTATTCTACAGTGACATCGAGGTTGTCCGCAACCATTTGTTTAAAGTCTTCAAGAGCTGCTTCACGTGATTTTTCACCTGCAGTATAAGCTCTTACTTGGTCACGCCAGAAACGGTTGATGGTTTCATCGTATTGTGTCAAGTTTTTACCATTAGCAAATTGGTTAGCTGGAATAAAGACGTCAAACATGTTTTGGCCTGCTAAGAATTCAAGCTCGCCATTAGAGATACTCATAACTTTACCAGAAGCAACTGCATCTTTAGTGCCGCCTGGGCCGTTAAGTGTACCATTTGCCCACATATACTGTAAGCCTTGCTCAGAAGTATCAAGTGTGATCCACTCGATGATTTGGCCTACCGCTTCTTTCTTTTCAGAAGATGCAGAACCTAATACCCAAGTACCGCCCCAGAAGAAGCCTACTGGTGGCTCACAAACTGCCCAATCACCAAAAGTGTCGCCAGCGTTGTTTGCGATAACGTAGTTGATCATCCAAGCTGGTCCGAAGTATCCGAGGATTTTCTTAGCGCCAGCATCTTTCATGTCAGCAAACCAAGCATCTTGCCAGTCTTGTGTATCGTTATGGTAACCGTTGTCTTTAAGTTTTTTAGAAAGGTCTAAGAATGCTTCACGCTTAGGGTCGATAACGAGCTTGCCATCTACTACCCAAGGTTGATCTGAGCTGTTTTCAACTGCATGCCATGGGTCACCATCGCCAGAAACGATACCGTAGCCATTAGCTTTGAGTTCTTCAGCTGCTTTAAAGAATTGATCCCAGCCTGGTCCGATTTTTTTGCTGATTTCTGCTGGATCATCTGTTCCCCAAGTGTCTTTAGCGATTGAACGACGGTAAATGAACGCACCGCCAGTTGCTTGGTAGCCTAAGCCAACCACTTCGCCATTAGGGTTAGTACCGATATCGATGGTGTACTGTGCGATATCCGCGTCAGCGATTTTCGCATCTACATCGATTCCTAAATCTTTGTAAGTTGCAGCGAATTGTGACGCATCGCCTTGAGTATACTTAAGGATAAATGCTGCCTCAGCTGCGAAAAGGTCAGGTGCATCTGCGCCGCCAGAAGCTAAAGCTTGGTCGAGTGCAGGTTGGTAAGCACCATCAGTTGTAGCGATAATCGTCGTTTTGATTTCGTATTTTGCTGCGAATTCAGGGTTTAATTCTAAGTACTTTTCTACCATTTTTGGTACTTCATCAGTAAATGACCATACATTAAGCACTTCTTTTTCAGTAGAGCCTGCACTAGCAGTTGTTTCTGCTGCAGCTGCAGTCGTTTCAGCTGGTGCAGTTGAATCTGTGTTTGATCCACATGCTACTAAGCTAAACATCATCACTGCGATGAGTAATAAACTTATTAGTTTTCTCATTGTCTTCCCCCTAACATATTCTTGAGTAACATACTTGAATAAAGTTTATGTGAACTTATTCTACTAAAAATACGAACGACTCTCAATCCTGCAGCTGCTCAATCATAAGAAATCTTCATTCATATGGTTACTAGAGTAAGTTTTCACCGAAAATTAAATCGTCACGTGAATCAGCTTGCAACTTACCCCCGCAAGCTTGGTGCTTAGTGCATCTGGCTGACTGACACCGGCATACACCGTGAAGTGATGGCTATCGATAAAACGTCTTCCCTGATCATCCACGACTTCGAAGGCTGATGGTTCAACCTTGAATTCCATTAGCTTTTCTTCGCCGACCTTAAGATGCATGCGTTTAAACCCGCAGAGCTTATGGTTTAAAACCGCCCATTTTGATTCTTCATCCTTGATATATAACTGGATGACTTCATCCGTATCCATGGTGCCAATGTTTTTAGCGCGTACCAGAATCGTTTTTAAAGTCGAATCATAAAGCATCTCAGTGATTTCTACTTTAGAATACGTGAGACCATAACCAAAAGGATAAAGGACATTATTCTCCGCAAATCGATAGGTACGGTTCTTCATGCTATAATCTTCAAAGCTTGGAAGCGCTTCGGCACTTTCATAGAACGTGACCGGTAGCTTACCTGAAGGCGATACTTTTCCGAAGAGGATGTTAGCCAGAGCTCTACCGCCTAACTGACCCGGATACCACGCATGGATGATGGCATCTGCGTTTTCACCCTTAGGATTAATGGCGCTTCCTGCAGCCACGACGATAATCGTCGGTTTATTTAATGAAAGGACTTTCTCTACCAAAACTTGCTGTACCTTCGGTAAGAACAAATCCATTTTATCGCCCGCTGCAAATGCATTTCCCGTATCGCCCTCTTCGCCCTCGATGGTGGCATCGAGTCCTACACAGAGAACAATCACATCTGAGTGCTCTGCAACAGTCATCGCTTCTGCATAGCCATCGCCAGGTTCACCTAGTGGTTGAAGAGATGGTTTAAAAAGATGGGATCCCTCAGCGAAATAAATACGACCATTAAAGGCTTCTCTAATTCCTGAAAGGAAAGTCACATGTTCATCGACTGTACCGAAGTAATTTCCTCTTAAAGCATCGATACTATCGGCATTTGGACCGATGACACCGATCGAACTCAATTTCGATGGATCTAGTGGTAATAGCCCATTATTCTTAAGGAGGACCATGGCGTTTTCAGAACATTTGAGCGAAAGGTCCTTATGGGCTTTTGAGCTCACCACATCATATGGGATTTTATCAAACGCGCATGCTTCATCGAACATTCCGAGTTTAATACGAGTGGTCATTAATCGGGTCGCCGATTCTGTGGCTTTATCCACTGGCGCTAATCCATCCTCAATCGCTTCTAGTAGGCAATAGTAGCTATCCCCACAGTTACAATCTACGCCATTTGATAAAGCCATGGCCGCTGACTCCTCAGCTGTATTCGTCACCATGTGACGCGTATGGAAATCTCTCACTGCCCAGCAATCGGAAACGAAGTGACCTTCGAAGCCCCATTTGTTTAACGTATTCATCAAGAAAGGGCTGGCACATGCAGGCTCACCATTTAAGCGGTTGTATGCACCCATGACGCTTTCAACCTTTGCTTCTTTAACTAACGCTTCAAACGCTGGCAAGTAGGTTTCATTTAAATCTTTAGGATTTACCTGAGCATCAAACTCGTGACGAATGCCTTCTGGACCACTGTGACAAGCAAAGTGTTTTGCACAAGCGGCTGTTTTAAGAATTGGGCCTTCGCCTTGGAGTCCCTTTACGAAAGCCGTTCCCAGCTTAGCCGTTAGGTAGGGACATTCACCATAGGTTTCTTGCCCTCTTCCCCATCTAGGATCACGAAAGATGTTGATATTCGGCGACCACATGGTAAGCCCTTTATAAATACCCACGTCTCCGTGTTTTTTACTCTGGTTGTATTTAGCACGCGCTTCTGTGGCACATACATCGGCCACTTCTTGCATCAGATCTTGATCGAACATGGCCGCTAGACCGATGGCCTGTGGAAACATGGTAGCGGTTCCCGCTCTGGCAACGCCGTGTAGGGTTTCGTTCCACCAATTATATGCAGGGATGCCCAGTCGATCGATCGCTGCCGCATCGTAATTGAGTTGACTGACTTTTTCAGCAGTGGTCATCTTAGAAACCAAATCCGCCGCTCTTTCCTTCGGACTTAGCTTTTGATTTTTAAACTTATCCATCTGTCTTCCTCTCGTGTTTATAATGTCACAATTCCCAAATCTCGATGTTTCAATTCTTGAACACGACTAGAAAATGTGTTATACTCGTTTTCGAAACCGTTTTAGTTTATTTCCTTTAAAAAATCAAACGAATTGTTCTTAATCGTTTGATTTAAAGGGTTTCGTAAAATCGAAATCGTTTTCGATAATCTGATTATACTTAAATTTTTTTAATAGGTCAATACAAAAATTTGAGATTATGTACAGATTTTTATATTTAAAAAGGGGGACTTATGTCAAAAGCGCATGCCATCACACTTACAAGCCAAAGTGGACTAACGGTAAACATCCTCACATTAGGTGGGATTATCACAGAAATTTTAGCAGTCAATCGCGACGGAGTTCGTGAAAATGTCGTCTTAAATTATCCATACCATCCTGATTACGAAGCGAACCCCTCCTTTTTAGGATGCCTTATCGGCCCGGTGGCTGGGAGAAGCAAAAATGGACAGATCTTCATAGACGGACGCATCGATACACTGGATACCAGCCTTTATCCAAACAGCCTTCACAGTGGTATGGATGGCCTACATCAAGTGTACTGGACAATTTCGGAGCAAAATGACCAGCAAGTAACACTAACCTATACGCCAGAGGATGTCGAATTTCCATGGAATCAAATCCACTACGCCGTCACTTACGCCGTATCTGAGGAGAAATTGTCCATCGATTACTTCGCCACATCTAAGGTCAAAGCGTATTTATCCCTTACCAATCACAGCTATTTCAACCTTAGCGGGAATCCAGAAACTCCCATCCTGAGCCACGAGTTAACGCTTAATTGCAGCCATTTCGCACGCATCGACAGCGAGAGCCTACCGACTGAACTGGTACCACTAGAAGGCTCTGCTTTAGACTTTTCGAGTAAGGCGCCCCTTGAAAAAGCAGTGAGCAGCAACGATCCAGACATCTTAATCGCTGCAGGTATCGACCATCCATTCAAATGCCGCAAAGAAAATGCCATCGCTGTGCTTACAGATGCAATCAGCGGTCGACAGCTTAAGGTTTCGACGACCCAGCCATACGTGGTCATCTATTCGGGAAATTTCCTCGCTGCCTCAGAAAGTCCATCTGGCGTCACCTTCACTAAACATGCAGGAATATGCTTCGAAACTCAGGATTTACCTAATATCACCGAAAACCCTCTCGATGACATCTGTTACTTAGATGCAGAACACCCTTATACACATCGTACCGTATTTGATTTTAGTCCCCTGTAAACACGAAAAAACAGCCGAAAGGCTGTTTTTTCGTGTTCAGTGGAGTTGTAGGTTGTTTTTGATCTATGGTCATTTCCTCATTTTTTAGCCATAGTACTTTTCCCGGGGATCAGTTCCACCCCCACGGTGATGCGTGTAAAATCATCGGACTTGGATTCGATCATCTGGATACATTTTAGGGATGCTTGTTTTCCCATACGAGACGTATTCTGCTTAATCGTGGTGAGTCTCGGTGAGACGAGTTCGCCGATTTCCACACCGTCAAAGCCAGCCACCGAAATATCCTCTGGCACTCTAAGGCCATGTGCCCTTAAGGTGTTGATACCCCAGATAGCCGAGTAATCATCTGGATACAGAATGGCTGATGGTAATTTATTACGCCCTAAGATCACCTTAGTGGCGTCGATATTAGGTTGCTTTTCGCTGTATTTCGATTTGATGAGCATGTCATCGCTAAAGGGAATCCCCTCTTCCTCAAGTGCTTTTTTAAAGCCGCGAATACGCTCTTCCGTTACATAGACCTCGTGTCCAAAGACGTAGTTGATGTCTTTATGCCCCAGCGAAATCAAGTACTTCGTCAGCTCGTAAACCCCTCTGAAGTTATCGGACATGATGGCACTGATGTGCTCGGAGTAATAGTCGATGGCAACTACAGGAATATCGCTGTCCATAAGCTCCTGAACCATAGGCTCATCGAACTCGATACAAGCGATGACCACACCATCGATTTTTCTTCGGTTACAATGCTCCAGATAGGACATCTCAACGCCACCTAAATTCTTCGAAATAAAGGTGATGTCATAGCCCATTTCTTCGGCTTGTTCCTTAACGCCTTGCAGAACCTGCGAGAAAAAGTAGTGCGTTAAGCCGCTATGACTTTTATCCTCGAAAAGAACGCCGATATTCCATGTTTTGTTCGTACTCAGCGCTCTGGCCTGCAAATTTGGTACAAACCCGAGTTCTTTGGCTTTTTTTAGTATTTTTTCACGCGTTTTCGCACTGACGTCAGGATAGTTGTTCAGCGCTTTTGAAACAGTCGCGCTGGAACATCCGCACGCTTGCGCCACATCATATATCGTAACCATATAGGCATTCCTCCTAAATGTCGAAACCGTTTTCGACATTTTGATGATACACTAAATGCGTTAAAACGTCAACAAGCCACGGCATTTATTTTTGAAGTAAATGATAAACGGCACCGATAAGGTTTGCATCCGCTCCCTTTTCGCAGCGTTGAATCGTCGGACGGGACATGAAGCCAAACAGTTGCTGGTAGAGGATATCGAACTGCGCTTCTATCTTCTCGATAAAATCATGTCGATTACTCACCGCACCACCGATTAAAATCAGTTCTGGATCATAGACATGCTGAAGATTATGAAGCCCATAGGCAAAATTTCTAAAAAATCTCGTGACACATAGGGTAGCGACCTCATCGCCACGATCAGCTGCTTCAAACACCAGTTTGCCGTTTAACGTGTCCGCATTTTTTCCTGAACGCTTCGCATAATCCTTCACCAGTGCCAATGTTGACCCGTTCGCACTCCAGTTCACAGGTGTACCATCCGGCTCGAAGCCCGTGATGAAGAATCCGAATTCGCCTGCAAATCGACGATGACCAGGGATGATTTTGCGGTCGATGATCACAGCTCCCCCGATTCCAGAGCCACAAACCACCAAAGCGACATTACGTGCATCCTTCGCACCACCGACCCAAAGCTCGCCCAGTGCGGCACAGTTGCCATCATTTTCTGCTGCGTATGGATAGCCATACTTCTCACCTAAAAGACGCGCAGGATTTGTATTTTTAATATAGATCAGGGCGCCTTCACTTAGTGCCTCCGCTGTGTCGGTATCTGTGGCACAGGGCTGGCTGACCGCGATTCCCTTTAACAGCGACCGCGACTCACCCCATTCGACAACCTGGTAAAGTACCGCCATAAAGTCGTCGAAGTTTGTCAGTGGCGTGGGATGACTATTCTTTTCCAGTATATTGCCATCTGCATCAACGATGGCTGATTTTATGGCCGAACCACCAATATCTATGGCTAAATAGTTCATAGTATCACCCCAAGTTCCTTCCATTTGATGCGATTACCTGTTTATACCATTCAAAGGAATCCTTTTTAAGGCGCTTAAGTGAACCCGACTCAAAATCGATATGAACGAAGCCGTAGCGCTTTTTGAACCCATTGAGCCAGCTGAGCAGATCTGTAAACGACCATGTGCAGTATGCCAGAAGCTCGACACCATTATCGATGGCAGCTTCACAGGCTTCGATGTGCTGTCTTAAAAAACGGATGCGATAGTCATCATGCACGGCTTCATCTTCAGTGACCACATCATAAGCACCTAAACCATTTTCGCTGATGATGATGGGAAGGTCATAACGCTCCTTTAAAATTTCCAGACCATATCTAAGACCATCTGGATCGATGGCCCAATCCCAGTCCGTATATTCCAAGCTTTCGTTTCTTACATGTTTGTATAAACCCGGAACGCCGTTCTCGTTTTGCGTTCCCTTTTTTCCCGTAGTGTTCATGCCGCTAAAGCCCACACCATCCTCTGGATTATGTGCCACCATAGCCGTTTGATAGTAGTTGATGCCGATAAAGTCACAAAGCGCTGCTCCTTTTTTCATCATTTGAATTTCTTCATCAGTAACCGTGGGCATCACACCTTTTTTAGTATAGTAGTGGACGCCTTTTTCTGGATAGGTGCCTTTATAGTAGCTATCCAAATACCAAAGCGGTCCAGTGGCATCGAAATTTTCCTTTGCATAGAGGTCTTCAGCCTTCTCACTGGCTGCGTATGAAGGTGAATAAGCGATACTGGAACCGATCATTCCCGTGTATCCCCTCTCTTTATAGGCGATGACGGTCTTCGCGTGTGCTAGCACCGTGTGATGGAAGGTCTTTAAAAAAAGCGCTTCATCCTGATATCCAGGGGGATGTAGCTTCATGACATAACCAAGTGAAGTGAATATGTTCGGTTCATTCATAACGATCCAGTGCTTGACGCGGTCACCGAAGCACTCGAAGCATTTAATCGCGTACTGTACAAAATCATCGACCACTTCTAAGGATTCCCAGCCTTGGTAACGGTCCTGAAGTGCTTTAGGCAAATCCCAGTGGTAAAGCGTTACCATTGGCACAATTTCGTTTGCTAAGAGCGCATCGATGAGCGTATTATAAAATGCGATGCCCTCTGCATTCTCTGCTCCGGTTCCCTCAGGAAAAATACGCGTCCACGCGATGGAGAATCGGTAGGTTTTAAGCCCCATTTCTTTCATGAGGGCAATGTCTTCATTAAATCGGTGATAGTGGTCGCAGGCCACATCGCCATTTGTTCCTTCGAAGGTCTTACCTGGAAGGTGTGCCCACTCATCCCAGATGGATGGTCCCTTTCCCCCTTCTTCAAAAGCGCCTTCGATTTGGTAGGCGGCTGAGGCGGATCCCCATAAAAAATCGCTGCTAAAGGTCATTTTTTCCTCCAGTATTGCAAAATTTTTTCAAAAAAAAGTCCCTAGGGGACTTTAATTAAGGAAATTACACGATTATGCAATTTCCCGGTTAATCTTATGCATAAGATAGCTCAAATAAAAACTGATGGCATCATTAAACTTGCGGATGTCATATCCGGTTACCGTTTCAAGTTTGTTGAGGCGATAAATTAAGGTATTGCGATGGATAAAGAGTGCTTGAGCTGTCTCGGTGATGTTGAGGTTGTGATCGAAAAACACCAGCGCTGTTTGCTCCAGCTCCGAATCGTTAATCATGTTTGGCGTCTGCTTCCCCTGTGATTTTAATATGGATTGGAGAAGCAAAGGAAACCTTAAATCTTCATATCGAATGACTCTGGAATGCTGTTTAAGCTTATGCGCCAGATCATAGAGCATGTTAAGCTGCAGATACGCCTTATGGAGTTCCTCTGGGTGGTGAATCCGCTCGCCAGTGATGATGTGAACACTGGTTAACGCTTCCGATTCGATGATACTTAGCACCTCAGCAGGCGTAACAGGCGACTCACTGACGAGAATCACGAACGCATTTTGAGAAACCTCTAAAATCACATCCTTGGTAAAGGTGGATTGTAAAATGGCGAGCACGTCCTCGCGACTTTCCTTAAACGCGACCCGCCATAAATTTAAAGGGAACCTTTGAAGTTTAGACAGCTGCAAATAGCCACCTTCTTCTAGAATAATCGCCGACTCGTTAGTGATGTTTTTCTCCAGCCAATACCTTACCAGCTTCGATTCAGTCGCCGAAAGTTTCCGGTCGATGACGATGAAATGGTGCCCATCAACAGGAAAAACGGTGTGGTTTGACCTGCGCGTCGCGCTTTGATCTGTGGTGTATTCGATATCGCACTCTAAAAGGATCTCCAGTTCTTTAAGTCGGTCTTTCATCGCCCTACTCCTGTGTCTAGAATTTTCCATGTGTTACAACCATTTTAGCATATTCCAGGCACAAAACTGAATAAAACTATTTCAGTGCATTATAGAATCGACTGTTCAGTTTCAGGATCGAACAGGTGAATTTTTTCAGGATCGAAGCTTACCACTAAATCTTGGTTGAAGGCGATTTCTTTGTTTGCATCTTCCTTCGCGATAAAGTGTTTGCCGTTTAAAACGAAGTATACGTTCAAATCGCTTCCCAGAAGCTCGGTTACTTCCACTTTCACTTTTAAGCCGGCACCAGAATCAGACATTCTCACGTTTTCTGGTCTAACCCCGATGACGAGTTCTTTACCGAGCTTATCCTTCGCTTTTGCTTTCGCGCCACTGGCTGGATTAAGTGGTAATGTGGTACCATCGATATTCACCACATAGCCATCGCCTGCAGCCTCCACTTTACCTCTAAAGAAGTTCATCTGTGGTGCGCCGATAAAGCCTGCTACGAACATGTTTGCAGGATGGTTATAAATCGTTTTAGGATCTGCAACTTGCTGGATGATACCGTCGTTCATGACGCAGATACGCGTACCCATGGTCATGGCTTCTGTTTGATCGTGTGTGACATAGACAAACGTCGTTTCAAGACTGTTATGAAGCTTGATGAGCTCTGCTCTCATCTGAACCCTTAGCTTAGCGTCGAGGTTTGAGAGGGGTTCGTCCATGAGGAATACTTCAGGCTTTCTAACGATGGCACGGCCAAGTGCAACCCTCTGACGTTGACCACCAGAAAGTTGCTTTGGTTTTCTGGTGAGAAGCTGTTCGATATCGAGTATTTTCGCTGCTTTATCGATACGCTCTTTAATTTCATCCTTTGGTGTCTTTTGAAGCTTAAGGCCAAATGCCATGTTATCATAGACGCTCATGTGTGGGTAAAGGGCATAGTTCTGGAAAACCATGGCGATGTTTCTGTCTTTAGGCGCAACTTCGTTAACCACTTGATCACCGATAATCATTTCGCCACTTGAGATGCCCTCAAGACCAGCGATCATACGGAGTGAAGTCGTCTTACCACAGCCAGATGGACCAACGAGGACCATAAACTCCTTATCCTGAATCTCCAAATTAATGCCTTTAACAGCGTGAAATCCATTTTCGTAGATTTTATTGATGTTTACTAATGAAACCTTAGCCATAACGCCTCCTGAATTCCTATTTTTATCATGGTCTCATTATATTAAAGTCCTGATAAAAATGATATTGGCGAAAGTGACGAAAAAAGTTGTAGGAAATGACATAAAAAAGCGGTGACTATACGTCATCCGCCTTGATTAATACTCTGGTCAACAGCACACCCAGAGCACATAAGCCCATATTCATCATAAAAATCATCGTATAATCGCCGTGTAAATCGATGAGATAACCTGAAATTGACACCCCTAGCAAAGCCCCAAGCCCATATGCGGTGAAGATCAACCCGTAGTTTTGGCTGTAATGTGTTGCACCGAAATGCTTCATGGTTGCCGTCGGTGCGATGGCTAGCCAGCCACCAAGGTTGAACCAAAAGATGGCAAAACTGATCACGTAGACGGGCGCATGACCTTTACCGAATAGGACGATCATAATCGACGCGAAAAAAATCATGGCATAAGAGAGAAATATTGCAGATTTTGTCTGCCACCTATCCGTAAGCCACCCGAAAAATGGGCGTCCTAAACCGTTGAAAATCGCTAGAATCGCCACGATTCCCGCCACCTGAACCCTAGATAGGCCGACGTATTCGATGCCGACGATACTGGTGATTCCCACCAGCATCAGCCCCATCATGGTACCGATGACATAATTCACATATAGACCACCAAATCGCCGTTCTTTAATCATTTGGGGCGTCTTAAACGCAACGAAGGAATGCCCCTTATTATACTTTACCTGATAGCCCTCCACTTCTTGATCTAGCGGGAGCCTGAACATCAAAGACAGTCCGGAAAGCAAAAACGCAAATGCCACACCAAGCAATAAAAAGGTCTGATGAATGCCGAAGGTGTGAATCATTTGATTCGCCACGGGTGCCATGATGAGCGGTGATAATCCAAACCCTACGAGTACAAGCCCCACAGCAAGGCCTTTCTTATCAGGAAACCACTTTGCCGCCACGTTCATGGGAACGCCATACGCGATGCCTACACCCGCACCCGTGATGATGCCATAGGTTACCGTCAAGCCGTAAATACTCGTAGTAAATGACGAAAGAACCCACCCCAGTGAAACGAGCGTACTCCCCATCAGCAGGATGGTTCGGGGCTTAAAACGGTTGATTTGCTTACCTGTCAGAAACATGAACAGCGCGTAGAACGCCAGCGCCACCATGTAAGGTAAACCGCTCTGAAAATGGTTGGCCCCATAGGCTTCCTGAATCGGGCCCCTAAAAACACTATAGGAATAGACCGTTCCTAGGATCAACATGAGTACCGTGCCACTCAAAATATATCTAACTCTCATCGATTAATCTCCCAAAAATAGATTTTTTCTATTTTATCATAATCTCGAGAAAAGTCATCGTCTTTTTTTACTTTATAATAAAACCTTTATTAATCACTGTTGTACTGAACAGAAATAGGACCTCCTGGTTCTCGAACGCGATATACTCCCCGAGCTGATCAGCTGAAATGTACCTCAAATCCACCAACGTAATCTTTTGATACGCTTCTAGAAGCATCGGTGCGACACTACTGCCAAACGAGTCCCTAAAAATAATCAACGCTTTATCCGTCGTTGCTTGAGGATTCGTCATTTCCACGATAGCTGTTGGACCTGAAAGGAAAACATCATATGCATCGATACCTTCCAGTTTTTCTAAATCATACAGTGCATTTCCGGAGATCATTTGGTCCAGATGCGTCACCTGAACCCCGTCCATCCAAGGCTTCGTCAAATAGACGAGTTTGTCAGGAGAGAGTGTAAGCGCCGACTGACCGTAATAGGCACCGTAAAACGGATGAAACACATGGTTTTCATAGGTTGAAAAATCGATTCCGTCTTTATTTCCCATGCCCATCATCAATCGGTCGACCACACTTTGTAGGTTTTCCTGTTTCCAATGAAGATCGGTGGCATAATAATCACTTAAGGTGAGCACATCGGTGAGTTCAATTTTATTCATATAAGAGAACGCCTGATTGATCTGCTGAAACATATTTTCATAATCCAGCTTAGGAACACCTGGGCTCTCCAGATAGTAGTTCTTATCGGGAATGATGGCATAATGGACGTCTAATCCTTCTAAATACTTTGAATAGACGGCATTTAGCTTATCTGTAAAATATTTAATCTGCTTAGGATCCGTGTAAGGTTCAAGCTTATAGACCGATGAATCCCCTATATAGATTCCATTATTGTCAAGCTTTCCAAAGATGCGATACTGGATGAAGGCTTTCAAGCCTCTAAAATCCTCTCTAAGTATCATCTGGTCTAAGGCATATTTTTCAAATGCCTCAAAATAATCTCCCGTAAACACCTCCTGTACACTTAATGACGGAAGTGTGCTTAAAGGACGCCTTTCGCTAAAGGATAGGGCTTTATCAGGCGCTAAGAGATTAAGAAAAAGGCCACCACTTAAAAAAGCGATGAAGATGATGATGGTTAACTTATGCTTCAGAACTTACCTCCTACTTTTTAAAAACGGAAATATAAAAACGGATTAAATGACGCATCCACTAAATACGCGGTTGAAAGAACCAAAAGACAGAATAAAGCCACCGGCTTGATTACCTCAAGCTTATTAACGCGACCAAGCGTAGCGACCATTCGATGTAACAGATCCGTCGAACCAACAGCGCCCAGTATTAATAGGATCCCATAGCTTTTAAAGTAATAAACCGTTAATGCATCCAGAAATGGCAAACCACGAAGGCCAAGCATGCCTGTTATCAACCTGATCCCCTCAGAAATCGATGCGCTATTAAAAAGGACGAAGCTCAAAATAACCGTCACCATCACATAGAAATGTGCCGTGAAAGCCGGTAATTTTAAAAGCCACTTACCTAGAAACGCTTTCTCTAATACCAGCAAAGCACCGAAGAACCCTCCCCATAAAACGAACTGCCATGCAGCCCCATGCCAAAGGCCAGTAAGCAGCCAGACGATCGCGATGTTGATGCCCCATCGCAAATTGGTTACGCGATTTCCTCCTAGAGGGATATAGAGGTAATCCCTGAACCAAGTCCCCAGAGAAATATGCCACCTTCTCCAGAATTCAGTGATGCTTTTCGACATAAAAGGATGTCTGAAGTTCTCGTTAAACTCGAAACCAAACATTTTTCCCAGGCCGATGGCCATGTCGCTATAGGCGGAAAAATCAAAATAGATTTGAAGCGTAAACCCCACCGCTCCAAGCCATAAGAGCATAACCGTCGGTTCCTTCGCCCCTAGTGCCAATCCCCATGTTTCGTCCAGCTGATTCGCAATCAGGATTTTTTTACTAAGCCCAATTACAAATCGCTGGATGCCTTCCGAGAACATTTCAGCCGTATGCGTTCTAGACGCTAGTGCTTCATCGATGGTTTTATACCTCACGATGGGACCCGCTATCAGCTGTGGAAATAGGGCGATATAAAGCGCTAAATTCACAAAGCTCTTCTGTGCGGGTACCTCTTCCCGATAGACATCCACTAAATAGCTAATCGCTTGGAAAGTGTAAAAGCTGATGCCGATGGGTAAAGCCAACCTGATAAACTGCAAATCCATCTGTAAAAGTTTCTGAAAAGAGTCCACGAAAAAGTTCGCATACTTAAAAACGCCGAGGAGTCCGAGGTTAATGGCTACTGAAAGTGCAAATACCCCTTTCCCATACGACGTTTTACGGTAGTACGCAATCGCCCTTCCCGCGAAATAGTTGATTACCATAGAACCGAAAAACAAGGCAAAGAATTTCGGTTCGCCAGCAAAATAAAACATAAGACTGCTAAGCAGCAAAACGCCATTTTTAAATGGCTTTGGTGCTGAGTAATACGCCATCAGCACCAAAGGTAAAAAATAAAATATGAAGGTTACACTGGAAAAGACCATGACTACTCGCTTAACCCTTTAAACGCATCGTGAAACTTCTCTGATTGCTCATCGAGGATTACGATAATCAGGTTCCCGATGTTATCGACGACTATCTTATCCTCTTCTACACCGACACAGATCCATTTTCTTGGGTCCACGGTGCTTTTTATGGTTTCTTTCGCTTGCTCGATGTCTGTTCCATCCTCAACTTTGATTAAGACGATGGAATGGGCGATTGCATTGATCATGGGCTCAGAGGCGAGTCCCGCTTCAAATGTCACCTGATCAGTACCGATAAAATAAGCGACATTTTCTGTCGACAGTTCCGTGTTCACCAAATTAGGCAACTCTTCGATGCCGCTGTTTTCATAGATGGCACTCATGATTTTCGTTAAATCACCCTCAAAAGGAATCGCGCTACCCTTTTGCTCATCCTCAGCCTTCGATACCCCACATGCCATCAATACGCCTGCAAAAGCCAAAATAATTACAACTGAAATCCATTTTTTAATCATTACGCTAATCTCCTTAGTTTTAGTTACTCTCATATGACGTATAATGATTATGTAAGTTCCAAAAATGACAGATTTTTTATATTTATTTTTATTTCACTTGGACACTTGATGCTTCTCATCCGTTATATAGGTGTAATCACTCAGAAAGTGACGGTTAATTTATGCAGCTGTATCAGATTTATGAACGTGATCGCGCGACGCTCGTGCGATACGCAAACACATTGACCCAACATAAAGAAGATGCCGAGGACCTCGTGCAACAGGCTTATGTAAAAGCGATCATGCAGGAAGCGCTGTTTGATACCATGCATCCGAATCAGGTAATGGCATGGCTCTATCAAACGATCAAGAATCTCTTTATCGATCAGTATCGGAAAAATCGACACTTGGGTGACTTTGATAGTGCGATAGAACCGAGCTTTGAGTCTTCTATCGATGATTCACTCATCACAGCGGACCTGTTATCGAAACTACCTGAGGCACAACGCGCCGTTATCGTACTAGGGGTTATCCAAGGGTTCAACAGTGTTGAAATCGGCGAGTTGCTCGGGATCAGTTCCTCTGCCGTAAGGTCGAGGATGGGCACAGCGCTTGCAAAGCTGCGAACGGTTGTGGAAGAAAGGAGTTATTTATGAAAAAAGTATCATTACTATCGGTCTTTAGCGATCCTAATGGACGTGTGATTTATTGTCCTTATGACCAATTTGACGACTATACTGAAAAGCTGACGATCAATACTGAAAAATATAGAAGATAAATGTGGGAGGATGCGGATGAAAACGTATAAAAACATCGGATTACTAGATTTGAGAAGGGCCACAGATGAACAGTTAGCTCAAATTAGCAGGATTGAATCCATCGGTACCTTGATCATCGGTGAAACTCAGATGGATGCACTATCGAAAATAAGGCGCTCCGCTATCGGAACGACGATACAGATTCCGCGTGACGCCGAGCTGATCCTACAAAATGGCGAGTGCCACATCAATGCAACGCGAATCAACGGCTTTAAAGGGAAGACTTTTTTCATCATCAATGGTGTGGCCATTTTTGATGAGACTGTGGCGGTGGACGATTTAGAAAAAATCGCACGCATGATGATCAACGGACGACTTATTATGCCTGAAACCCTTTTGGGAGCACTGGGGGCTAGAGTCCAAATCAACGGCGATACCGTGGCGTTAAAATCAGGTGAACAGTACAAAGAGGATGTGTTTAAGCTCGATGACATCAACCTTTACGGCATAGCGGAGGGTACTAAGCTCGTGGTGGATCAGTTACATGCGCTCGAGGACTTCGACCAAGCTTTATTTCACGAAAAAATTTCTGCGATTAGAGTGCTTGAAGAGGTGGTCACGACTCATACAAACCTCAAGATGATCGCCAAATCCATCACCAACTACCTGCAAGTAGAAAAAGTTGTGGTGCCCGATGGTTATGCTTATTTTGACTCCCTCACCTTAGATGAGAAGAAACTCCAAACGCTGAACGCTCGGAACCTGTTTATAAAAGGGCAGCTGACCATCGACGTGAGTTCCAGTTTACTCCTAGAGAAGATCACAGGCATCATCTGTGACACGCTAGAACTTAACCAATCTGAATACGATGTCCTGAGGCCCATCCTCGTTAAAGCGGCAAATATCAAATGGAAAGACCATGGCGATACCATGAACATGACCCATTTGTTAATTAGCGATTACTACTTGAACCAAGTGGATTCCGTGTCATTTACAAACTACGGAAAGCTGGTGTTTGATAATACCGTTTCACGAGAGCTCTTCGAAACGAAAGTGACCCGCATCGAAAACTATGGCGTGGTATCCTGTCCACAGGACCTCTACGCACATGTGCTAAAAAGGGTCATCAAAAATTTCGGAAAAGTTAAAGTTCATGAAGAGGAAGCCTACTCTCCCGATTCAGAAGACGAAAATGTCATCTCTGGTCTTGGTTTTTTAGAATTCTAGCGATTCATATAAAATAAGCCCCATTGTAACGCTGAAATCCTTCCATGCGTTATAATGGGGCATTTTTTTGCTTTTCGATTATCTATTTGACGATTTCTCCTGGCCAATCCATGATGCCACCAAAATCAAAAATCTGTGTGTATCCCAGTTCCAGTAGGAGCTCACTTGCCTGGGCACTCCGGTTACCACTTCTACAGTAAATTAAAAGCGTGGCATCCTTATCCTTCAACTGACTTTCTGCCAGCGTTTCCAGCTGATCGAGGGGTAACAGTAGGGCGCCTTCTATATGACCTTCATCATATTCCGCTTTGGTTCTGACATCCACCAAAACATAGGGCTCACCAGATGCCATCATCTCGATGGCCTTTTCTGCATCAATGGTGTTAATGACAGCAGCCGGCTCAGTGGATTCAGTATCTCCAGATGTTTCCGTCGCCTCTGTGGATGCCTCGCTCGCTTGATTCTCAACTTCGTTTGCACATCCAACGAAGAATCCTAGTGTCAAAATCATGATGGTTAAAACCATCATGACATTTCTCATCTTGAGCTTCCTATTTATCATCATTTTAATGTCCTTTCATAAAGTGCGCATTTTTTAAACTATTTTTCTTTTAATACCCTAATTTTATCATGTTTCACAACAAAACTCACACGAAAGCATCCCATCATGATAAAATACATTTAACACCCTTGTTTTTTTGAGGCCGCACCGTTTAGGAGAGTAAATACATGGTCGTGATGTTCATTAGTCTGGACTTATTAAGGATAAAAATCGAGAAACTGCTCGTTCAATTTGGAATCACAGAAATGCAAGCCGTGAAAGATAACATGGTTTCATTGACGTCGAGAAATTTTATCTACCCAGACGCAAAACTCATCATCGTAGATGTGAACAGCGGTGGATTTGACGCCATAGAAGTGATTTCGAATCTTCGAAAAAGCATAAAAAGCAAGCACCTCCCCATACTCGCGCTTGGAAATAGCACCGATTCCTCGGTTGCCAGTAAACTGATCAAGCTGGGGTGCACCGATTATATGAGCAAGCCCTTTGATGACATGGCCTTTGCCAGTAAGGTGCTCGACATGGTGCGACCAAAGGAAAATGCCCGATCCACAACTGACGATGCCGTTAAAACCATCCCCCAGGTACCTTCAGAGGACCGACCGATTGAATTCGTGAAGTTGACTTGGAATGCCTCTTTTGAAACCGGCATCGAAGCCATCGATGAAGAACATCGTAGCATCGTGGAAAACTTCGAGAAGCTCTATCAGCTCATGAGCACCGGTCAAGGGCATGATTTTTATGGCGAGTTGCTGGGGTTTTTAACAGGGTACATCGACACGCATTTTGCAAACGAAGAAGCCTTCCAACTTAAAATCGGCTATCCGCATCTAGAAGAACACATAAAACGCCACCAATATTTCAGAGAAAAAATTACGGCGTTTATCAAAACACAGAGCGCACCGATCAGCAACAGCGATCTGATTAAGCTCAATCTGTTTATTAAGGACTGGCTTATTCAGCACATTTTGAACGAAGATCGAAAGATTGGCGATTATTATAAACAAACACAGGAATAACTTCATAAGCCTCTTTATAAACTTAAAAATCCCTTGAAGCACGCCGCTTCAAGGGATTCGTATTTTACTGTCTTATTCCGCCATTTCAAGTGCGATTTTCATCATATTGGTGAAGGCGAGCTGACGTTCTTCAGAAGTGGTCAGTTCATGTGTCACGAGATTATCCGAAACCGTTAATAAACAAGCCGCTTTTTTACCGGTCACATTTGCGTTATGGAAAAGTGCGAACGACTCCATCTCTACTGCCACACAGCCATGCTTTTCATAAATTTCTTTATACGCGTTAAAATCCTCTCTGTAGAAGACATCCGAAGAGTGGATGCGCTCAACATGTACTGGAATATCGATTTCCTTAGCGATCTCAAGAAGTCTAGCATTAAGCTCCGCAGAACCCTCTATCACTTGACTTTCATAGCCGCCCTGTACCTTAGCGAATGACGACTCGCTCCATGCATCTTTAGCGAGGATGACGTCATAAAGCTTCATGTCAGCTGTGTAGCCACCACATGATCCGATTCTGATGATGTTTTCCACATCGTAGAACTTATAAAGCTCGTAAGAGTAAATACCGATGCTCGGCATCCCCATACCGCTCGCCATAACAGAGATTTTTCTGCCTTTATAGGTACCTGTATAACCAAGTACATTTCTTACGCCGTTAAACTGGATCACGTCCTCTAAAAAAGTATCTGCGATAAATTTAGCGCGTAATGGGTCACCTGGCATCAGGACAGTTTTTGCGATCAAACTTTTATCCGTCGTTTCTATATGCGGGGTTGGTATCATAATTAGCCTCCTTAAAATTTCAAAACATAATCACTAGAACAGTATACCCTAAATCAGAAAAAAATACCTTATTTTGATTATTTTTTTGTAGTTTTACAATAAGAACCTTCGCCACTCATCCACTTCACGCTGGGCTTTTTCATACCCGCGTTTATAAGAATCCTCTAACTTATAAAAGTTAATTTCACGATTGCTGATGGGCATATGATCTGGATAGAAAAGATAAGCCTTTCCATCACGCTCTAAATCCTCCAGTTCCTCAAGTGTCCGATTATAAACATCATGCCGCTTCATCATGGCTTCCACCATGGCAGGATACTTACGATAAAGCGTCCTCATCACGGCCGTAAATCGCATCGGCGTTTTCCGATACCCTTTTTCACGCGTTAGCACGACGAAAAACTTCTCATAGCCATCACGTTTCGCCACATCGAGCGCAATCCCACCTGCGAGTCCTCCATCCACGTAAACATGCTCATTTAGCATAGTGGGTGGCATGAAAAGGGGCAGTGAGGAGGACGCACGGACGATTTTCATCAGGTCCTGAAGGGTTTGTACATCTGCTTTTGAATAATAATGGAGCTCTCCTGTTTCGCGTTCAAACGCACCAATCCTAAGTGTGGCGGGATTATTCATAAACGTCTCAAAGTCGAATGGGAACCGCGCTGAAAGTAGCGGCGTTTGTTCATAAAGGTATTCTGATCTAAAATAGCCCTCTCCTTTAAAAAAGTATCGCCACCCTCCGAAGTTGGGATCCTGTACCAGCTCCACAAACGCACTTTTCGCCCGAACAGTATCCCGTGACATATAGTTAACACTGTGACTTGAGCCAGCTGATATGCCCGCGATATAGTCAAAGTAAATTTCATTTTCAAGCAAGGTGTTCACTACCCCAGCGGTATAACTCCCCCTCATACCGCCCCCCTCAAAGATGAGCGCCGTATTAAACACATTATTTTTCATCGTTACAATCTCCTATAGTGGTGATAAAATTAAGTATAATTGCAAATCATGATGATCGTTAAACAAATCCATTTAGAAAGTGTGATGCCATGGAAAAAACAGTTGCCATAATCGATCTCGGGTCCAACTCCATCCGTATGAACATCCTTTCCATCAACAAAAATGGCGGATACAGTATACATGAACAAGCCAGTGAAATGGTGCGTCTCAGCGAGGACATGGGGCCAGAGATGACGCTCAAGGAAATCCCTATAAAACGCACGATCACAGCACTACACTACTTTAAAAGCCTGATCGACGCAAATCAAACCACTGAAGTTTACGCGCTCGCCACTGCTGCTGTCAGGCTCGCAGTGAACCAAGCGGACTTTTTAAACCGCATCCAAGCCGAAACGGGCTTTGTGTTCACCGTGTTATCTGGTTTCCAGGAGGCGTACTACGACTATCTCGGTGTAGTGAACACCCTATCTCTAGACCAAGCGCTGATTTTAGATATCGGTGGCGGGAGTACGGAAATCATCTGGATGAAGCACCGCCAAATCGTGGAAGCCGTGAGTCTTCCTTTCGGTTCGGTGACCCTGTCCGAGCGGTTCAAGACCATCAAATCGAAGAAAAAACGTGTCGAAGCAGCGAAAAAACTGATTTCAGAAAAGCTTCACGAACTAAAATGGCTTGACGGCTTAAAGGGCCAGCCTATTATCGGGCTCGGTGGCGTTATTCGAACACTGGGAAAGATTGACCGTAGCCTAAACGGTTATCCCATCGAAAATCTTCATAACTATCGCCTTCATGAAACTGAGGTCGATAAGCTATGTGCGCTGATTATTGAATCCGACGATAAGGAACTTGATAAAATTGAAGGCCTCTCGAAACGGCGTTCAGATATTATCGCCATGGGCATCATGCCTTTCGTCTGCCTGTTTGAGCACATTCAGTCGCCTGAAATCCGCATCAGTGCAAATGGCCTCCGGGATGGTTACTTCTTTGAAAAGCATTTCACCGCGATTGGCCAACCTGTGGTCGTAAACGATGTCTTAAAGCACAGCAAAGAAAACTTCTTAAAACGGTTCGTGGTCAATGAACCCCATGCACGAAATGTGCAGTCCCTGGCGCTGACCCTTTACGATGCGCTACACCGTCACAGTGTGGAAAATCAACTGGGATTATTTGAAATCGCCGACCGAAAGCTTTTAAGCGCCGCAGCCCTCCTACACGACATCGGTATTCACATCGAGTATTACGACCATCACATTCACGGCTTTTATTTGGTGGCCAATGGAAACCTCAACGGCCTTACAAATCTGGAGCGTCTATCGGTGGCCTATCTGGTGGGCAGTCATCGGGAAGCCGGCATTAAAAACCGAATGACAGATTACGAATCTGTCATCAGTAAAACGGAGGTAATGCGTTTAAACCGACTGGTTGTACTGCTTAATCTCGCAGAGCAGCTGGACCGCTCTGAATGGGGCTTGATTAAACAGCTCCATCTAAACATCCTAGATTCAAACTTTGAAATCCATGCGGTCACGCAAGGCGATGCCTCACTGGAAATCAGTTCTGCCTTACGTTTTGCTGACCGTTTTGAGAAGCAGTTCGCGTTAAAACTGACCATTATCCCGAAGTAATCTCTGAATAAGACGTTTCAATCAGTGCTTTGACCTGATCACTGTCATGCTCCGTTAGGCGATGAATCGCCATGATGTAGATGGCATGGATGAGGTCATTTTTATCTGCACGAAAAATTTTCTTTAGTTTTGTTAAATAAGCCCTAGACAATCGATAAGCGAACTCATGGAGTATCACATAGGTCCTGGCATAATCGAAAATAGGATTGCCGATTTTTGCGTTTACCCAGTCGATGATGATTTGTTCATGATTAGTCACCATAATGTTTAATGGATGTAAATCAAGGTGACATAGTGAATTTCCATTCGGCATTACTCCCAACAGTTCATGCGCCAGTGTCCTTTGTGGTTCAGTGATTTTCGCCCTGTCGATGGCCTGCTCCAAATAGGGGGGTAGCAAGGGAAGATTAAGGCTTTTAACGCCATGTACCCGTTCAAAATGCTTGAAAAGGTCATCTAACGCACCTTTGTATTTTTCCTTAGTCATCATATCCGCTAACGATTTACCCTTGATGAGGTCCATTTTAATACAGTTTGCAAATGGGGCTTCGTAGGTTTTCACCACTGGCAATCCACTTTCTTCAACTGCCTTTTGAACCATCAATTCATATGACAGCCATTCATCTGGATGTTCCGCGGAAAAGCATTTATAGGCATACCCTTCCCAGGCATAGACCTTAGCCATTTTACCTTCTCCGATAAGCTGTCTTTCATTTAAAAATTGATCGATCATGTTCCCTCCGTATGATTTTTCTCTATTTGACTGAAAACCATGTGATGATTCTGTCTTCCACAAACCCCAGTTTCTTCGCTAAGTTCATGGATTTACTGTTTTTTTCTTCGATATGGACGAAGGGGAGCGCCCCTTTCTCTCTTAAGGTATGGACGAGTGCCACTGTAACGGTCATGCCATACCCGTTTTTTCTCTCCTCAGGCATGACGTGAAGAAAGCCGATGGCGCCATCATCATGGGTCATGGCCCAAGCAACCAGATGCCCGTCTTTTCGATAACAGGCATGTGTGCCATTTTTAATGCGTTCCTCAACGTAATCTATCGTCAAAAATTCTTGATAATCAGAGTTTTCATAAACATGGGTCGCATCTGAAGGTTCAAGCTTCGTTAATCCATTCGTAATCGTCAGGGGCGGTAAGGATACTGACTGTGGCAAATAGAGCTTCATAATCGGCATGTCCCATAATAAGCGCCTTCCTTGTGTCAGATAAGGGACCATCCATGGCTCTGCAACCGCGAAGCTTCGATCCTTAGCGTTCAATAGTGGAATAAGGGCATTTAGTTCCCACTCATCCCTTGCACTGAGGTAAACCCATGGTCGATCACTAACCCCTCTCGCGAGAATAGCATCCCCTATTGCTAATAGGTCATCCACTTGGTAGTTAATAATAAAGTTCATCATATTAATATTGCGAATCTCATCCTTCTTTAGACGTTCGAGCGCTTCTTTCCTAGTGATTATTTCTGCCATGGTGGATCACTCCTTCACAAATCGAATCGTTTCCACTATAATTGTACCAATACTCACTCTAAAGGAGAAGAAAAAATGGACGAAAAGAAAAGACGTATTCTAATGACCGTCGCTGGTGTTCTGATATCAGGCTTCAGTGTCGGCATTTTTAACTTTTCCATGTTTGGCATGGACCCCTTTCAAGTTTTTGCCCATGGCATATGGAACCATACGAACATGGGATACGGTACCTTCTATGCCATCGTAAACCTTATCATGCTGGTGGGCGTATTCTTCATCGATAAGAAGAAAATCGGATTGGGTACTCTGATCAATATCTTTATTCTGGGATATGTGGTGGAATTTTCATCATGGTTGTTTATTACTTGGATTCCAGATCCCAGTATACTGATTCGAAGCATCGCGTTAGGCTGCGGGATTCTGATCATCAGCTTTGGCTCTGCCCTTTATTTTACTGGCAACCTCGGCGTTTCAACCTATGACGCTGTAGCGTTAATCCTCTCCGAAAAGAAAGTCGCGAAATTCCAGTATTGCCGGATTGGTACAGACTTGATTTGTACACTTACAGGCTTTCTTCTCGGCGCTACTGTGGGAATCGGCACACTCGTTACCGCCTTTTTTATGGGACCCATCATCGCCTTTTTCAATAAAAAAGTCGCTGAACCTTTACGCTATGGTTCAACAACCAAATATCACAAATCGCAATAATTATTATTGATAACCGTTATCTTTTGTGCTAAAATGAGTTTATAGAGGAATATAAATTACATTATGCGATATTTGAGAACGGGGGTTCCATATGAACACATCTGATTTCATCAAAGGCGTTGAACGGTTAATCGATCCGATTGAGGTAGGGACGCTACATTTTATGCAGTCCTTCAATAATATGATGCCTAAAGGGCTACAAAAGAAAATGGTGGAAGCCTCTGGTAAAAAGATGCCCTATATGGGTTTCGTGGTAGAGCCTTATAGCTATTTTCTCTGTTACGAGGTTGCTGATTTAGATAAAGCCAAACAACTATTACCTGATGGATTTTCACTGATCAAAACCCATATATTCGCCGATGATGAGCCCAAATACTATGGCATTATCGGTTGCTTCAACGCCCATACCAATGGATTTTGGGGGCTTCGAGTAGAATGCTATCTCATCGCTCAGGATGATAAAACGGGACTACTAAGCTGGATTATCCTCGATTATGATACCAACACCATCACCTATGATCCTAAAACACAGCTGAGCGATCCTAATGCATCCCACTCTATTATTACGGTCGACTTTAACGGTGATGTCCATGTGGATGTGACAAATAATCAAGGACGTAAAATAAATTTTGTCAGTAATATTTCTCAGGGTGTCTTTAAGCCGCTGGATCAAAGACTTTGGGTAGAAGGTAACCTTTCTATCGGTTACAGTCGTCTTAAAAATCTAGAAGGCACACCACCCTTTTCGTTAATTTTTAACCCCCTTGAATTTGAAAAAGCACTACAGATTTCTAAAACGCATTTAAATCTCGTGGAAAACAATTGGTTTCCTGGGCTTTTTAAAACAGTCCCCTCTGAACTGGTATGCTTTCCATATGCTCAGCACTTCTTATCGGACAGCCCAGGCCATGCCACCGAAATAAATAACCAGGATGAACTGATAGAACAGATCGAACGTGTCGATTTCAGTAAAATAGAAGTGTTTTCCACTAAATCCTTTAAATCCGTTTTCCTTCTCGGCGGTTTAATGGCCCTAACGAGTAACGCGATATTGCTTTTCCTTTTATTTTCGCGATAATGATGATGAGAAAATCGAAACCCTATGTCACTTGATGATTCAATCAAGCGACATAGGGTTTTTATTATTCGCGTTTCATTTCAATCGCTATCACATGGGCATCGGTCAAGGCTTCTATCTCAACGGTTTCGCCTATCGCCTCTAAAGCATCACGAGCGCTTAACGAGTGTTCACCAAACTTCGCTTCACCCTCGATAAGGACGAAATAGGTTTGTCTGTCTTTTTCTTGAATTAATGAAATCTTCTCACCGGCTTGGAGTGCAGTTACGAATAAGTTCGCATCCTGATTGATTTTTACAGGCGCTGTTCCGGTTTGGCCTGAAACGATGTTTAGCCACTTACCCACACGGTCTTCCCACGAAAACCGGTAATCCCCATACTGCGGTGTTAAATTTCTCTGATCAGGTTTAATCCATATCTGTAAGAACCGCGAGGTTTCGTGGCCACGGTTATGCTCGCTATGAAGAATGCCGCTACCTGCACTCATATACTGAACCTGTCCACGGGTGAGGGTTTGTTTATTACCCATGCTGTCGCCGTGCGTCAGTTCTCCTTTAACTACATATGAGATGATTTCCATGTCTCTATGTGGGTGAGTATCAAATCCCGTTCCTGGCTTAACCAAATCGTCGTTTATGACGCGTAATACCCCGAAGTTCATGTTAGCAGGGTTATAATATTCCGCAAACGAGAAATGAAACAGGCTTTTTAGCCATCCCAAATCACTGGTTCCCATGTTCTGGTGATTAATTTTTCTAAGCATTTGACGCTCCTTTCATGTGTTGTTGCAACTCGATTAGCAACGTGATCAGTTCTTCTTTTTTGGTGGTTTCAAATGAACCCAGTAGGTCATCTAAAAAGATCTCGTGTTCTTTAAAAACACTGTCGATAAGCTGCCATCCTGCTTCAGTTAACGAGACGTAGGTGATCCGTTTATCTTCCTCGCAGTTTCTTCGGGCGACAAGCGCTTTTCTAGATAGTTTATCGATAATATAGGTTACCGTACCACTGGTCACCAGTATTTTCTCAGCAATAACTTGCGTAGGCTGTTCACCTTTATGATAAAGAAATTCTAAAACACCAAACTCACTGGTGGTTAATTTGAATCTTCTTAGATGTTTCTCAATTTGCCCGAACAGTTGATTATAGGTTCGTGCCAATGCAATGACGATCTTTAAATCCTCTTGGCTCATAATACCCTCATTTCGTACTAATTAGTGATTTGTTTTCTTGAGTTTAGTTTACGCCTATAATATCTTGATGTCAAGATATTATTTAAAAATTAAAATCCACCTTTTCAGATGGATTTCAAAATCGTTTCATTTATTTAACTTCAGCATCCCGCGTTTTTAATAGATTATACGTGTTTATCAGGGTTAGGAATGTGGCAATTACGGCCATTCCAAAGAAGGACGTCTTTAACCCATAGAGATCACCGACGATGCCTACCACTGGAAAAATCGTTATCATGAAAAAGCTAAAAACCATGCTCGCCATGGAAAGAATCGTTGCGCGATACTCACTTGGAATTTCTTTATTAATATAGTCCCCAAGTGCGATAAATATTAACCCCTCCGCTAAAGCCATGGGAATATAAAAAAGAAAATGAACCTTTGAAAAAGCGATTCCGAATAAACAAACCGTCGTGATGATCGGCATATAAAGTAAAATCCCTTTCTCCTTGATCACAGCTTCGATTTTATACGCTTGAGGCGCAAGCAATGCGGCTCCTAGCGCAGAGAATGCATATAGTGCACCGATGACCGCCTCACTGTATCCGTCACTTTTCATATAATTTTGAAGGTAAAAGAATACAGTGGTGACGAAGCTCATGATAAACTGTGAAAATAAAATTAGAAAGGCGACTCGACGTTGGCTTTTTAGGACATAGAAGCTGTCTTTCAATTGTTTATAAAAATGCTTTCTTGACCTTTCAGAGGACGCTTTACGTCCAATATTCGGTTCAGTGAATAAAAAGGCATATAAAAATGCCATGGTACCGATAAAGATCGTAATCACAAACGCTAGGTCATAATTACGAGTCGCTAAGTAGCCACCAAAAAGGAAAGAAAAGATACCAGAGATCTGGTAAATCATCTCTTTATTTCCGTTTACGCGCATAAACCCTTCATCAATCCCCAGTTCTTTCATGGAGTCATAAATAAGCGCATCGCCAGCTCCAGACTCCATGTTATAGGAAAGCGCAGTCACCACAAATGAAATGGCAAACCACGTAAACGAATCCGCTAATAACAGAATTATGACGCTAATCAGCGAAAAAAGTCGACCTAGAATACGGCTAACGCGCCTTCCATATAGATCAGCCACTGCGCCTGTGGGAACCTCCATGCAAAACGATGTGATGTGAAAAATGGTTTCTAAGATTCCCAGCTGTGTTAAACTCATTCCTTTAGAGGCGAGATAAATCATCCAGATTCCACGTGTTAAATCGATGTTCTGAATAAGTGTAAATGGATAATTTCGTTTTATGTTATTGCTTAATTTATCGTTAAAACTGATCGTTTTCATATGAGCTCCTCGTGTGTAATTTTAGATTTTGGTTCAACCCACCACCCGAGATCTGCAAAAAAAGGACATTGGATGCAGCACCCAATGTCCTCAGTCATTAAAATTGAATTTCAAACAACCTTAAGGTATTTGCAGTGCACCCGATTTTCGAATTTTGGACAGACCTCTCCCGTCTTTAACCAAAACTCCTGAAAATCTTTCGTTTTCTGCAAAAAAACCGTTCATAAATACTCTCCTAAAGCTGTTCGTTTCATAACTTACACCTAAATTATAATGGGTTAAAAAACTAAAATCAAGCATTTACACAAATTGCTTCGAGATATCCTTTCATCCAGCCTTCCAAGCGCTTTCGGAGATGTTGCATCCAGTCGGGCTCATGATCCCACCTCTCAGCAAGCGATTTACGAATCCTCATGTACTTGTATAGATCAGCAAAGGCTTTATACAAGTTGCGTTGTTCAAGTAAAGCTTCAGAACCATTTCCACAAACCGATGTGTATCCCTTTAAAAACGCTTGTGTGAAAGGGTCGACCTTATCATCGTCACATTCACTGATAATGCTATTTAAAACGCGTTCGATGTCTTGGCCATAAAATCCCTTCATGGCATCATCGAAGTCGATGGCGAATAGTTTCCCGGTATTTTCATCCACCATGATATTATCGAGTTCAAAGTCATAATGAATGACTCCCATCGCATAGCCTTGCGCTTTTAATGCCTCAAGTTCCGTTCTAAGGCGCTGAATTTCCTTGATTATACAGGCTTGTTCATTCGTGTGCGTAGCCGTTTCATTTAAATCCGCAAGAATATCGAAAACACTTTTTCTCGAGATTTGATTTGCGATTCTATTTTTAGAAAGTTCATGAAATTCACCGAGTAGAAGGCCATAGCTGAACATTCTCTCATCATTTAACGGTACATTTTCTAAGCTTTTTTGACCCACACCCTCAAACACTACCGCATGGTAGCTCCCCCATGGTGTTTCTTTAGTTTCGATCAACCGTCCATCCATACTGGGTATAATTCTCGGAACAGCAAACGCATTATTTCTCAGCAGTACCATTAGGGTTAATTCTTCTTCGATTTCTGAAATGCTTTTTTCCGAAGAAGGGACGAATCTTAGGAAAGCCATCTTACCATCAACCTTAAATGGGTAGATCGCATTTGACGAAATCCGAAAATAATCAAAGAGACTTAGCGATTCCTCGTCGTATTTCCAATTATCAATTAACATTTTTGCCAGCTCTCGCTGGTCAAATAGATACTTAAGCTTTAACATACTATCTCCTTTATTCAAAAATCTGCCGAAGTTCAATCTGTCCTTCGCCAAATCCCTGAGGATCTGGCATTTTTAGTGCCCATTTAATCGCTTCATCTTTATCTTTAACATCGATGATAATAAACCCTGCGACGATTTCACCAGGCGCTTCAAAAGGACCTGTGGTTATTACTGGTTGTCCATCCTCAATAGGAAAAGCAATTCTAATGCCGTTGGAACTTGGATGAAGCCCTTTCGCCAAGACCCTGACGCCAGCACTGACCAGCTCTGCATTATATGCTGACATTTTGCTTCGTAATGCTTCACTGGGCAGGCTGCCTAGTTCAGAATGCTTTGACGCTTTCACGATTAACATGAATAACATGACAACCCTCCTATATCACAGTCTAAAGCTTCTTATTGAAACAAACGATGCGGTTTGCTTCGATAAAGCCTGCACCGAGATGAAAATCGATGCTTAATTGATTTTCAAGCTCACAATCAGATGCTATTTCTAAACAATCGTGTTTTCTCGACCATTCTTCAGCAAATAACACAAGTTCCTGTGCTATTCCTTTTCTTCGATAATCCGCTTCAACGTAAATGCCTTCTATATACCCCACTGGAGACGAATCGCACCCTTCGACATAATCATGGCGAACTGAAAGTTGAATGAATCCGATCGCTTCAAAAGAATCATTATAGTACAAATATGATTCGTTTTCTGAAGCATCAATCGCATTACTAATTTCCTCGATAAACGCCTCACGTTCATGGCCTGGCCACAACTTCAGTGCTAAATCCGCTAAACTATTTATACTTGATTGATCCACTTTTTTAATCATATCGTTCACCACCTTTGCATAAACACCCTTAAATTTATAATATTATGACAATTCTATCGTATCAATAACTGCGCAAAAAATCAAATAATGCGCTTAAACTAAGCGCATTAAAAAATTACCGTTCAATCCTATAATCCACTAGAATCTTTTTGCATAACGGGCAATGATAAGTGTCTTTCACTAAAGCATGTATCACTTTATCTTGCCCAAAACTAAATTTACCAAATTTGAGGTTAATGTTAAGTTTTGTTTGGCTTTCTATAGGGATAAAATCTGCTTCATCCAAACCTGCAATCTCGTAGACGTTTTTTAGCATATCGTTCTCACAGTCTGGGCATATCAGCGTTTCTTTAGACATTAAGTTCCTCCATTGATCTATCATCGTGATGGATCTGTATCTCTTTTCACTTTGAAGTGTATCACAACCATTTGCCGCTTTGACCACGTAATAATACGTGGTCGCTACCGCATTAGACAATAAGAAAAAATTTTGTTGACAACATGACCACCCAGTCATATACTATAACTATAGGTGACCACGTGGTCACAAAATCGGATTTGAGGAGTGATCATTCTGCCGAAGCAAACCTTTTATAACCTTCCTTCTGAAAAAAGGGAAAAAATTATCCAGAATGCGATCAAGGAGTTTGCGGAAAACTTATATGTCAATGCCAGCATCACGAAAATTGCTGAACATTCTGGCATTGCAAAAGGAAGCATGTATCAATACTTTATAGACAAAAAAGATCTGTACAGGTATTTGCTCGAACTGATTGGTGAAAAGAAACTTGAATATATGCAGGATGTCATCGCCAATCGTTTTCAGCTCGAATTGATGACTTTCATTCGAATGCTCTATCAAGGCGGATTGGAGTTTGCCCTAAAAAACCCAGCACTTGCCCGAATCGCAAATAACTTTATCAAAGAACAACACTCAGAAATTCGGGAAGTGATTCTAAAAGAATCACAGCAAAAAAGCAACCTGTTTTTTTCAGAAATCATAGAACACGCAAAAAAACTGGGCGAGATCAGAGAGGAAGTCAGCACCGATATGGTCGCTTATCTTATCTATCATATAAACAACGTCCTCCTTGATTGGGTTGATCTCGAAAGAATATCTGAATCAAAAGAAATCGAACTTCAAAATACGATGCATCAAATCGATAAGCTAATGGAAATATTGGAAAATGGACTTAAGAATTTTGAAAGGAGGTAAACTTATGCCACTATGGGGATGGATTATATTATTAATTATTGCTGCGATTATCATCGTACCGATAAAAATTAAAGTCATGAAAAAACTGTTTGGAAATACAAATCAAAACGAGGAGGAATAATAGTGTCCACAAAAATGATACAAGTAAAAGGCCTAAGTCATTCATACACGAACGACGATAAATACGCTGTTAAAAATGTAAGTTTTGAAATCGCCAAAGGCGAAATTTTTGGTTTTTTAGGGCCAAGTGGCGCAGGTAAGAGCACGGTTCAAAACATCATGACCGGACTATTACCGATCCAAACTGGAGAAGTTCTTTATGACGGTCGCTCGATTAGAGATGTAGAGGCAAAATTTTATAATCAAATTGGCGTCTCATTTGAACATCCTAATCTCTATAGCAAGCTCACCGCACTAGAAAATTTAATTTATCACTCTGGACTTTACGACGTCCCAACAGAAGATCCACTCAAGTTACTGGATATGGTCGGCCTAAGGGAATCCGCTAATAAAAAAGCGTCCAACTTCTCAAAAGGGATGAAACAAAGACTGGTTTTTGCGAGAGCATTAATGAACAATCCTAAAATTCTTTTCTTGGATGAGCCTACCTCAGGACTCGATCCAACGACGGCAAGCAAGATTAAAGAAGTCATTTACCAGAAGAAAAAGGAAGGTTGTACGATATTTTTAACCACGCATAACATGGCGGCAGCTGATGAGTTGTGTGATCAAGTTGCATTTTTGTATAACGGTGGTATCGTGGCAATGGATGCGCCTCGCAAACTAAAACAACAATATGGTCAAAAGGCCATGAAAGTTGAATACCTTGAAGATGGACAACTAAAATCAAAACTGTTCTTCTTGGATGATCCAAACGATTTGCATCATTTTAATCAACTAATTCAAAGCAAGCAGTATGAAACTGTCCACTCTCAAGAAGCTACACTGGAACAAATCTTTATCAAGCTTACGGGAAGGGGGCTTGAGTAATGATGAAAAAATTACTCACGCTGATCAAACAGAATCTTGTTCTGAGCACGCGAAACTCATTGGTTTGGGTTGTCTTACTTTCCATGGTACTCATCATACTCGTGGTCAAGTTTGCCGTTCCGGACCAGTTGTCTGAAGGCAATTCAGAATTCTATCTCGATATGAGTGAAAATCGTGAGATTTATACCGCTTTGACTGCTGTCGGAGTGGATGCCAACCAGTTCTCAGAGAATCGAGAAGACCTAAACGCGCAGCTCGAAGAAAACAGTCATTCTATAGGTATCATTTTTGAAGGGTCGCTTGAATCGCCTCGTTTTCAGCTCATACAGACGACAGAAATGAATAATGAGCAGTTAAAGCTCATACAAACTTCGCTAAGTAAAATGATCGGTTCAATAAATGGTACTTGGAACGGAAATTTAGAAGTTTCCTTTATTAGACCTCAAACTGAACCTGTTCCTAGAAATCTAACCTTAGTCCCAGTTCTGATGGTTTTTGAAGTTCTAATCCTCGGCTTCTTATTAATTGCAGTTTTTATTTTTCAGGAAAAGGGTGATAAAGTCATTCGAGCTTACAGAATATCACCAGGTGGTACACATTTGTACATTCTATCAAAGCTCACGGCCTTTTTACTCATCGGACTTCTGTATGCATTTGGGATCGTGGCCTTTACCGTTGGTTTTGATTTTAACATCCTCAATTTCGTCATCATTACCATCCTTGGCTTTCTACTCTATACCCTCATCGGATTGATTGTTGCTTTGTTTTTCGATGATATTTCAGGATGGTTTACAGTTGGCATCGTCATTCTTACCATTAACATGGCACCGGGTATGTCACATCAAATGCCAAGCTTTGCCCCACCATTTATGAAATGGATTCCGTCTTATCACATCATTTTTGGCTATGACGATATTTTATTTAATACGGGTAAAAACATGTGGCCAGTATTCGGATTAATGTGCGCACTGACTTTAATTGCATATGTCGTTTGCTATTTCTTGGTGGATCGCAAGCTGATGAAGGAGGTCAACTAGTGAATCGTATACTAAGCATCATAAAAAAAGACTACACATTAGCCTTACGGGATAGTATCGCACTTTATATCATTATTGGCCCCCTATTACTCGCTTTTGCTGTGAGATTATTTCTTCCATCAGTAGAGGATGTTAAATTCAATATGGCAGCAGAACAGTCCATCAGTTCACAAACCATTGAGGCACTCTCTCAATATGGTGAAGTCGAAATCTTTGACAGCAAAGACGACGTGATCCACAGGGTCAATATGACAGATGCAATTCCTGGACTTGTCCTTGAAGAAGGTCAAATACGCGTCATTTTCGAAGGGAACGAACCGCAAGCAACGATTCAAACCTATACGACACTACTTGAAAAAGTGTTATTAGATAACTCGGATTATGCGCTTAGTTCCCTCTCAGATGATCTCGATAAACCTATGCTTTACGGGTTGATGTCTACCATCATTATTATGACCGCCCTATTCTTAGGCGGAACAGTTTCAGGTTTTAACATGGTTGCTGAAAAAGACACAAAGGTCATCCGTTCAATGGCTGTAACGCCATTAAAAATGCATACCTACTTATTTTCACGAGGTATCGTCGCCATCGTAACAAGTTTAATTATTGGTCTATTAAGCGCCATCATTCTTTCAGGCATCACTGTAAACTACTTTAACTTGACCTTAGTGCTTCTAGCGTCTAGTCCATTAATCGTCATCATCACACTAATGATTGGTCGATTGGCTGATAATCAAATCAATTCCATCGCAGCCATTAAAATTATCATGCCTGTCTACCTCACTTTACCGTTAGCATCGCTTTTCATACCTCAATCGCTTCAAGTCATCCTTTATCCATTGCCAAATTACTGGGCGTTTATCTCACTACAAAGTGTCTTTAATGCCGCTGAAATAACAGGAAGCTTTTACATGGGGCTGCTCGCTTTGTTCATTTCTGGTAGTCTATATTTATTCATCTTAACAAATCGATTTAGAAAACACTTTGGTTTAAGATAATATATAAAAATGGTGTCATTTGCCTTTCGGTTGCAGATGACACCATTTTTTAACCTTATTTGTATTTCTCAAGTATTTTGCTAATCGTCCCGTCATCTTCCAGCAACTTCAAAACTTGATTGAACTCAACCAGAAAATCAGCACTCCAAGGATCTTTATTATTCAGCATGAGGCAATCGCCTAGTGCTTCCGGATTCAGTTGAAAATCTGTAATCCCAAACTTTTCGGCTTCCTGACTCATGTATTTTTCAGTTAAGAACTTAACAACTAAAGGGTTAAATACTGCTAAATCAATTTTACCATCCCTTAATTTTTGTAGACATTCCAGCTCTGTGGCCGATAAGTCAAGCGTAATACCACGTGTAGCAAACTCATCAAGATAATAGTAACCGTAAACGCCCCCAATTTTATAGTCATTAATGTCTTCCCACGTTTTTATGGCTTTTAGAGCCAAATCGTCTTTTCCATAGGCGATAAAAAAATTATTATTTAATTCGGTTGAGTAAAATGGTTTTGAGAACGTAAAATTTCTTAGCCTTTCTTTGGTCTCAACATACGGAAACACACCAAATCGATTTCCGCTCGTAAGCTCATATTGCCCCCTATTCCAAGGCTCCATTATAATTTCGTAATCGACCTTCATTTGATCGAGAATAGCACTAATTACTTCCACCGAGATGCCACTTAACTGCTCATTCTCCAAATAGACAAATGGCGGAAATTCACCCGTACTGATGATAAACTTTTCATGGGATTCTAGAGCATTACCATTCCATGAAGCTTTATTTTTGAAAGCCTCTTGACCTTGTGAAAGTGCCACTTCCTCCAAATGATTAATCGTAATTATCTCAACATTGGCGGACTCGAGTTGTCTTAGCTCTGACTCAATCGCCCCTACTTTAATGATTATCCGACCAAGCAAAAGTGCTACTACCATAAATAAGAAATACCAAAGCAACTTCCCTTTCATATGTCGCCCTCTTTGGTTTTTATACATTCAATAAAAAGATTGACTAACTCCGGGTCAAACTGTTTACCGCTATAGTTTGTGATTTCACTGATCGCTCCCTCGAAAGTTAATGGCAATTTTCTATAGGCACGTGATGAAGTCATCGCGTCAAATGCATCCGCAATCGATAAAATGCGAGCACCTATGTGTATCGCCTGCCCAGCATATCCATTTGGATATCCCTTTCCATCGAAGCGTTCATGATGTTGCTCGATTATAGGGATACACTCTTCCAGAAAGTTTACATCACTAAGAATTTGAGCGCCGATCTCACTATGACGTTTTATCCTGTCAAACTCTTCATGCGTTAATGGCTGTTCCTTGTTTAAGATATTCGATGGAATACCAATCTTACCGATATCATGCAGCAGTGCTGCTCTAGATAATTCTGTGATTTGCTTTTCATTAAATGATAATTTTTCAGCAATTAATAATGCATACTCCCTAACTCTTTCGCAGTGACCCTTCGTGTATTGGTCATTCGCTTCTATCGCATTAGCCAGTGCACGCAGTGTATCTTCATAATTTCGATTGACCATTTCCAGAGTTCTAGACAATTCTGTATTACTCTGTTCACTTTCGCGATAGAGTGTGTCTATTTTAACGCGATCATTTTCTAGAGTCCAAATCTGTTGCTGGAGCTGATCTTTCATCGACTTAAGAGATTGTCCTAAACGCCCCACTTCATCACTGGAAGAGGTGAAAAATTGCGCTTCATAGTCTCCCTTTTCAATTCTCTCAGCTATGGAAGCCAATTTGATAATGGGATTAACAGTCCTTATGGAAACTAAGTTGATCATAATGGTCATCAAACACATGGCGACAATCGCGAAAAAAAGCTCTTTGTATAAGATGCTCTGCAGCTCTAATGCATACACTTTATTGCTTATGACAATTTCTAAAAAACCAATTTTCTGGTTATTATAGTAAATTTCTTTATCATTTTTCAAGGTGTCAAACTGATTTTGGTTGGCTTCACTTTTAATCTTTTTTAGGACAACTTCGCCCTTATCATTACTGACCGTGACCTCATTTAAATTCGGGTCTGCGATTAACATATTAAGCACATCATTGATATTGGCCTCATTGAGATCCCATAAAGCCGTTTGTAAGGCAGATGTGCCTAACGTCAGGTACATCTCTAAATCAGACTTTAGGGCATCCTCTGACTTATTGATTTGTATACTCATGGTATAGGTTGTTTTAATTATGATGATTATCACCATCAAACTCAGCATCCAAAAAGTTAATCGGATTTTTATGGATTTGAATTTAAAAGCTATCGCCACAGTAAGCACCTCATAAAATATTTCATTACATTTTCGTAAGATTGGATTCAGTTTACCATCAAAAATAATTTTTATCAATGTAAAAAACGCCACGGCTTGAAATCATGCCGTGGCGTTTTAATATGATATCATCCTCCACCAACTGGTGGAAAAAGTGCCAGTATGTCAGTGTCATGTAATTCAGTTGTGAGCTCAGCACCTCTGCTATTGATCATAATGATGGCCACTTCCTCACGAGGTAGGGCCATATGCGTGACAATATCAGATACCGTTGATCCTTCTGGCATTTGGATCGTCATGATTTTATCGCGACCGTTTCTTAGTGTCGCAAAAAGTTTAACGGTTATATTCATCAATTCCCCCGAAGTTCTCTATTTCTGAATTTTAAAAGCCGCTTCATTGCCTTGATTTTTGCCGTAAAACCCTAAGGCTATCCTATAGGGTCCTGGGCAGCCAGGAGGTAAGAATGCGATACGATCTCCCGGGTGAATGATATATTCCAGCTCATGGACGAAACCATTAACGAAGATCACCTCGATGTCTTTTCGCTCTATACCTAAGATTTCCGAAAGCGCTAAGCCGCTTATAGGCGCTTCGATTTCAAAATAAAAGGGCATGCTACCGTAGCGTTTTCTTAATATCGCATCAAGCTGCAAAAATCCTCGAATTTCGAGTTTTTTAACAGGTGCATTCGAAGTTGATTCTTCCATGAATTGCTCCTTTACTTACTTCACAAAGCAAAAGATACAGTGAAGGTCAGTCTCCCTAGCTTTACTAAGGAGACTGACTATAAACTTTTTTAGAAGTTCATGACTTCATCGATCTCTTCAGGTGTGAAATCCCAAACGACGTTGTGTGGCATGATTGGTTCGTATTCCATAAATTCTGGAAGTCTATCATGTGCATTCGTGAAGCCAGCACGCTTGTTAAAGTCTCTTTCAACTTTTAATACAGATTTTCCGAGCTCATCCACATCGTTTGCCGTTAAGCTTAATCCATACTGTGCGTTAATCATATCGATAAGCGCTTGATATCCACCTGGGTTATCAGCAACGCCGAAGTAAATAAATAAACACATTCCTGTACTATCGATGGCAGCTGTACCGATTTGCATCGCTCTGGCGTACTCAATTTGACCTTCTTTCTTCAGTGGATCGATATTGGCGCCGACTTTAAGAATATTGCCTGAGATACAGTATCCAGCAGTGTGGTCTGCACCCATAGTAGTGGTTGCATATGTGAGACCGATGCCTTTGATAGCTCTAGGGTCATATGCTGGAATCGCTTGATTTTTAACCACAGGTGTACGGTATAAACCGCATAAGCTACCCACTGCTCCAGCACCACCAGCGATGATGCGTGCAAGTGGCGTCGGTTTCGCCATGTCTTTAACGATTTCAAGAACCGCTTTACCATCACCCCAAGGAATCAATCCACCATCCATGGCTGTTGCCACAGCAACGGCGGTTTCGATACTGTCGACGCCTACATCATCCATAGCGCGGTCGATATAAGCAATTGCGTCTAAATCTTCGATACCAGCGTCAGCACCCAATCCCCAGATGGTTTCATATTCAAAACCGCTGGTGATGTATTTGCCTTCCTTATCGGTGTACCACTGAGAACATCTGATGACACAGCCCTTATGGCAACCATGTGAAACCTTACCTTCGCCGCCGCGTTCAGTAATGGTAGCGTTAAGTGTTTCGCCAGAGATGTTATCATTATGGTCGATTCGGCCACTGGTAAAGTTATAGGCTGGTAACCCGCCTGCTTCGTTAAGGATATTGACGAGGACGTCGGTTCCATAAAGACCTAAGCCTTGACCTGATACTGGATGATCCAATAATGCTTTAGAGAATACCTTGTTAGCTGCAGTGAAGGCTTCTGGGTTAGCGATTTCCACTTTTCCAGCACCTGTTTCGTCGATAACGATGGCTTTAACTTTCTTAGAGCCTAAAACTGCACCGAGACCACCGCGGCCTGCACTTCTGATGTTGCCTTCTGGGTCTTTAAAAGAAATGTTTGCAGATGGTAAGCGGTACTCACCAGCAGGACCTATGATGGCGACGCCCACGTGTTTCCCGTATTTTTCACCCAGAATTCGGATGGCATCGTAGTTACCACAGCCACCGATGATTTCTGCAGGAGCTTCTTCAATAGTGACGCCGTTCATGTCGAGCTTGATAATATAAAATTTATCTTCTGAAGGCATACCTTCGATAACAAACGCCTTAATTCCCATTTTCGCCAACATTTGCGATGATGAACCGCCAGTGTTTGACTCTTTAATGGTACCTGTGAGAGGGCTCTTTGATCCAACCGACATACGGCCTGAGTTTGCTGCTGGTGTACCACTTAATAAGCCTGGCGCAAATACGATTTTATTGTTTTTACCCAGCGGGTGGCAGGTTGGATTCACTTCGTCGTTAACGAAGTTAGAAGTCAATGCGCGTCCGCCCAGTCCAACATATTTGGCTGGAACCTCCGATACTGTAGAAGTTAAAGTCGTCATATCGATTCTGATAAATTTGTGCATGAAAAAACCTCCTTCATTCAAATGGATTTATAGCGTTTCGCTATAATCAGGATAACAGTGGATACCAGTGTTAACCCTATCCTTTCCAAATATCGGGAGGCAGTCTAGTTTCCCAAACGACCCATTGGTGAGCTTTCATGGCGCTGAAGGCTTTAGAAACACTCACTCGGATAAGTTTAATTTTCTTGATTTTATCATAACTTTCTTAAATTGTCTATATATTCTGACTATTCAGGGGCATCCACCTGAATCACAGAACCTCTCCTAAGCTGTCTGCCGGGATGTCAACCCGAATTGCGTCACCAACCTGTATTCGACCTCCTTTAACGACTTTTGCAAATATTCCCTCTTTGGGCATAACACATTGCCCATAAGTCGATTTTATCTCACAACCCTCATGACACTCTTTTCCCACTTGGCTGATTTCCAGAACGACGTCGCCGATCATCACCTGAGTGGAAACTGGAAGCTCCCATAAGGCCACCCGTGTCGTGGTGATGTTTTCGGAAAACTTACCACTACAAAGCCCGGAAACGTTCCTTAGCTTCATCTTTTCTATACTTTCTGTCGCTAGTAGACTGACTTGCCGATGACCCTTTCCCGCCTTACTATCGCCCTCGATACCGAAACCAGCAATCAAGGTGGCCTCATTTAGCGATGAGGATGGTCCCTTCTTTATTTCACTGATTTTTATACCGACGACTTGTCCTGTCATATCATCCTCCAATATTGATAAATGCCAGTTCTTCCAGCTCGTAGCCACCAGCGGCATCCAATCTCGTTTTAAACGCTTCACTTTTGAGCACCCTGATAAAATCCTGCACCACAGGTAGTTCAAACTGGCTAAGGGGCACTAAAAAATCATAGTCCTCCTTCGCCAGCGGGTGATAATTAAGCGACATTTGATGCGCTACCGATGCGATGCCGATGCCCACATCGGCGTTCCCAGTTTTCACCGCTAAAGCTACCGCCGTATGGGTTAAAACCTCCGTTTGATAGCCTTCAACTTCTGAAGGGACGACCCCTTCCTTCTTTAAGAAATAATCCGTTAAAAGTCGTGTCCCCGACCCCTTTTGACGGTTCACGAACTGTAGCTTGTCACGCACGATTTGAGAAAAATCCATAACCGGTTGATCCCCCATGCGCGTATAAAAGCCCTGCCAACGTTTGATTCCCTTTATCAGAACCATTTTCTGCCCTTTTAGATAGCGGTTGATTTCTGCCATATTATAGGTTCCCGTCGCCTCGTCCAGCAAATGGATCGGCGCCAGATGGGCTTCACCTCTCTTGATGGCCATGATGCCACCTAGACTTCCCGTATGGGCTGAAAGGACATAGGTGCGGTACTTTTCGGTCATCATGATGTCCGAAATCCAGTCCATGATCAAATCGTGACTTCCGATGGCCACCAGGCCATCCTCTAGATTCAGATGATTTCGCGTCATCTCCACATTTACCATCGTCCCAGCCGGGTACCCCTCAGAGGCTTTATCGATGGTCAAAATTCCGTTAGCCTTTACCAGAGACATGGTAGAGGCGGCTCCCCTTTTTAATGGGGTCGCGATGATTTTATTATCAACACGCCCTAACTGAACGCGCACGAACTCCTTATGCTTGAGCGATGATGGGACTGCCTGGGATAACAGGGCTTCCTGCGTTTTTAGCATGACAGGCGTCCGGGTTAGCATTGGCACCACAAAATGCTTAAAGGTCATATAGGCAGAAACGGGATATCCTGGAATTCCCACCACGGGTTTTCCACCGATGGCACCGAGAATCGCCGGTTTTCCAGGTTTGATATCGATGCCGTGAACCCAAACCTCACCGAGTTCCGCGATTAAAGTCGCCGTATAATCCTCGCTTCCCGCGGAGGATCCTGCATTGATAATGACGATGTCGTTCTCGGAAGTGGCCTTCAGGAGGGCTTTCCGTAATTTTTCTTTATCGTCGGGAACGATGGGATAACGATGGGGCTCACCACCATTTTCCAGCAGCAGGCCAGCGAACATCCGCGTGTTAGATTCTAAAATATCGCCTGGTTTAAGGGTTGTGCCAATATCCACGATTTCACTTCCCGTAGGAATTAGCCCGACACGTGGTTTTTTCAGGACTTGGAGGGTCTCGATGCCGCCGCTGATGAGCGCGCCTAAATCCACCGCCTTCACCAAATGATGACGGGTTAGGAGCATTTCTCCGATGACGAAATCCTCGCCCACCATTCGCACATTCATCCAAGGATAGCTCGGTGAAAGGATTTCCACTGTTTCCTCATCGATGATCTGGACGTCCTCGATCATGATGACGCTGTCATAAGGCGCTTCGATGACATCACCCGTATCGACGAACTTGAAGTCGTGATCCTTCTTTAGGTGCAAAGGACGGCGTTCATCAGCACTTAGCGTGAGGTGGGATGGGACCATGATCCCGTCCATGGCAGAGGCATTATAGTTAGGGTTAGAGCACTTCGCGTAGACAGGCTCAGAGGTAATTCGTCCATAGGCGTCGGTAACATGCACCGTTTCAGTTAGCGTTCGAAACATCGCCTCTGTTTTCTCTTTATATAAGGCAAGCGCTTCCTCTAAGGTCACCGTTTTGAGATAGATGTTGCGTTCCATTGATCCTCCTAAAGGTGGTAGGCTAAAAGTTGGTCACCTTTTTTGATTCCCTCGTGATTCATGGGGATGATGACATAGGCGTTTGCTTGGGCAAGAGCACTGACCATACCCGATTTACCATGAAGGATATACGCTTTGAATTTGCCTTCCTCGAAACGGACCGCGACGAGCTGATAGACATCGCGTCCACCGGCGGCGTGTAGCTGAAACATCGCTTCACAGGCAACCGCCTTGATTTGCTTTTCGCGAGTATGCGATAGGGCCCGAACAAAGGGTTCGACCAGTGCTTTCATGGTGGTAAAGCATGCTGCCGGATGGCCAGGCAAGCCGATAATGGCTTTATCATCCACCTGGCCGATGATGGTCGGTTTTCCAGGTTTGATGGCTAAGCCATGTATGAAGACGTTTGGCACGGATGATGGATTTGGAAAACTGTCGATGGCGATCTGTGTCAGGTCCTTCGTTCCCGCAGAGCTACCGCCGGAAAGAAGTACCACATCGGCGAATTTCATGGCCTCCGCTATCGCATTAATCAGCTGTTCCAGTTGATCGCACACTCTATTTTCAAAGGCCACTTCTGCCCCACTGGCTGTGATGATTTGACGGATCAACATGGCATTACAGTCGCGCACCTGTCCGTAAACAGGTTTAGCAGTGATATCCACCAGTTCGTCTCCAGTGGACAGAATGGCGACTTGAATAGGTTTAGTCACAGGAACCGTATGAAATCCCATACTCGCCAAAACACCAAAATGCTGAGGCTCCAGTCGCGTGCCCTTTTCTAGTAGGATTGTTCCTTTTAAAACATCGTCTCCGATATCCGTAATGTTTTCACTCACAGCGACGGTGCCATAAATGGCGATATCCTCACCAAGCGCCTCCGTATGCTCGATCATAATCATCGCATCAGCACCCTCCGGGACTTCACCCCCTGTGGGAACCATCACACAAACGCCTGATGATACCTTCTGAGCGGGAGATTTTCCCATTTCCACATGACCCACACAGGGTAAAATCATGGGGGATTGTTCTGAAGCGCCATACGTATCACTGGCGATAACCGCGTATCCATCCACCATTGACCGTTTAAATGAAGGAAGGTTTTCAGGCGCGGAGAGGTCCTCTGACAAGGTTCGGCCAAGCGCTTTATCAAGCGGGATCCACTCGATTTTCGGTTCGAAATTTTGAAATCTCTGCTGTAGCAGATTTAGTGCATCCTCTACCTTAACGACATTCAAGTAAGCCACGGTTATTCTCCCTTTTTTCGATGATGGCATCAAAGTTGTGATGCTTTATTTCCCATAAAACCCCTGACAAGCGGTGAACCTGTTCATAGTCGTGACTGACCACCACTAGGGTACGGTTTTTTGTTTTTAGATAGTCCTTAAGATATCCTTCGATGTTCTCGATCATGCTAGGATCGATGTTCGCTGTGGGCTCATCCAGTAGCAGGATTTCTGGATCCCATACCAGCGCCCTTCCTAAGGCAACCTTCTGCTTTTCACCGGCGGATAATGTTTTTGCCTCTTGGTGCTTCAGTGCCTCCAGACCCAACTGCTCGATCATCTCCATCACGGCATGACGTTCGCGTCTTCCTTGCTGCCGTTTGAGCGTCAGTGGATACATGATGTTATCCATCACGGTTCCCCTGAGCATATAGGGGCTACTCCCCGCATAAGTGCACATGCCAGAAAGTGTTACCGTACCTGTATCAGGCTTTAGTATCCCCGACATGATTTTTAACAGCGTGGTTTTTCCCACACCGTTTTCACCCACGATGCAATTACATACCCCAGGAGAAAAGGTGCCAGAAAAATTATGAAAAAGTTGCTTATATTTATAGGCTTTACCGATGCCTTTACACTCAATCGACATAAGCTTTCCCTCCCGTCATGTGCTGCGTAATCGCATTGATGATCAGTGAAATAAGTAATAGCACGATGGCCATGGCGATGGACCGCTCATACGCGCCCATGCTGTTATTTAATGCGATATAGGTGGTCATCATACGGGTGCTCCCCCTTATATTTCCGCCCACCAGCATAACCGCACCAACCTCTGATATGGCCCGTCCAAATGCCGTCATAATGGCTAAAAGCACCGTGGTATTTAGCTCCTTGATTAACAGCTTTAGGGATTCGCGACGGTTAGCGCCCAGTGTAAACGCCAGCTCTAAAACCTCTCGCCCCCTATCCTTCGCCGTTCCGAAGAGAATTCCCGTAACGATGGGTAAAACGAGGCAAAACTGGGCGATAATCATGGCCTGTGGGGTAAACAGTAGCTCATACTGTCCTAACGGTCCTCGTCTGGAAAGCAGAATCGCCACCACCAACCCGATAACCACTGGGGGAATGCCCATGGCAGTATAGAGCACACTGCCATAGAGCTTCTTTAGTGGAAATTGCTTAATGCCTGTATAAAAGCCGAGTGGCACACCGATAAGCACCGCCAGTATCGTCGCCGTGATGGAAACGAATAGCGATAGTACGATGATGCCGAAGATCTCTGTGTCTCCAGAAAAAAGTAACCAAAATGCTTCACGAAACCCCTCTAAGATGTAATCCATTTCATCCCCTTATTCAGCGTTTGGTATGAATAGTGGTTGCCCAAACGCCTCTACGCCAAATTCACCGATCATTTTTTGTGTTTCATCCGATAAGATCCAGTCCACAAATCGCTGCGCCTCTTTAAAATGCACTGTCGGGTTTTTATCAGGATTCACTGCGATGACACCGTATTGATTTAAAAGATCATCTGACTTTTCCACGACAATTTGAAGTTCGAGTTCATCCTTCATGCTGAGATACGTACCGCGGTCTGTAAGTGTAAATGCATGTTTCTCATCGGCCATTTGAAGAACCTCGCCCATGCCTTTTCCTGTCGATAAATACCATTCACCAGTAGGCTCGATCTCTGCCTTCTTCCATAAAGCCAGTTCCTTTTTATGCGTTCCCGAGTCATCCCCGCGTGATACAAACGTCGCCCCCGTGTCATGAATGTGCTTTAAAGCACCTATAATATCGTTAGCAAGGTCACCTGGAAGTGGCTTAAAACCCACGAGAACGAAATCGTTTACCATGACATCGAACCTTTCGACACCATAGCCCTCCACCACGAAGGCTTCTTCATATGCCTTTGCGTGTACTAAAAGTACATCTGCATCACCCGTCCGCCCCATCTCAAGCGCTTGGCCCGTTCCCACCGCCACGACCTTCACTTCGATGCCTGTCTTCTCTGTAAACCGAGGAATGATGGCATCCAGAAGCCCTGTTTGTTCAGTGGAAGTGGTCGTCGCCAGCACGATGGTTTCAGGCGATGCCTTCGCCTTACACCCTGTAAGCACTAGCGCCATTAAAAGTATGAATAGAAAAATTCGCTGCACAATCAAACCCTCCTCAAGCTTTACTTTTCTAAGATTTCGATTTCATTGTTCAGCAAATCGATGAACATTATTTTTTCTCTAAGCAGCTCGCCTTTTCCTAAGAGAACTTTGATTATCTCCGCCACCTGAATACTAGCGATACAAGCGGGTGTAAAGGAAGGGTTCCCAATCTGCTTCTCGATTCCCTTATTCGCCATGCCACGCACACGGCTTCTTATAAATTCATCCTCTGGAAAAACAGTACTTACCTGTCCAAACCAACCACCGATCGCGCCATGTACTAATGGGATATTCAGTTCTTTACACGCATCGAGAAGGATTAGCCGCGCGCTATTTGAATCCAGAGCATCGACGACCACATCGTGCCCTTTTAGGATATCAGATGCATTTTCTCGATCCAAAATCGTAGCCACAACCTGGATCGTGAGGCTGGAATCGATAGTTTCCACGCGCTCAGCAGCCGTAAACGCTTTAGACTTACCTAACGTATTAATCGTACTAAGCAGTTGTCGGTTAAGATTCGTCGCATCAAACACATCACCATCTACCACTGACATCGTTCCTATTCCAAACCGTGAGAGCATCTCGATGATGTATCCGCCAAGGCCGCCACAGCCGACCACGCAGACTTTTTTTTGCTTCATCAGCAGTTGCTCTTCATATGTAATAATGCCGTTTCTTTGATAGCGATCAAGTTGCTCCTTCATCATACAATCCCTTCCATAACGCATTTGCATCCAGTTATTACGATTCCGTATTATATACAGCAATTATTATGCCAACCCATGAACCCGCTATTTTCAGTGGTTATCAATCCGTGTTAAATGAAGCTGTTTCAAAATGAAGCATTTATCCATAAAAATAATGCGCCAAATCGGAACAGCGTTCCATTTTGGCGCATTTGCTTTTATTACTCTGCGATGCCGTATTGGGTCATTTTTCGATAGAGCGTGTTACGTCCGATGCCCAACGATTTGGCCGTAATACTGATATTAAAGGCATTTGCTGCAAGCATCCTTTTAATATGTTCCCGCTCAACAGCTTCTAGTGAGAGCGAGAAATCGCCATTACTTGGCAACACAGGAATTTCATCGAGTCTTAGTGTGGATTCCTTCGGGTTGCGCATCAACCGGGGCATTTGTCTCGTATTGAGCATTAACTCGAGAATATTCTCCAGTTCTCTGACATTGCCAGGCCAATCGTATGCGATGAGCTCCCTGAGATAAGCCTCTGGAATCTCCATTTCCTTTTTGTTAATGGATTTCGAAATCTTATGATTAAAGAATTCCACCAGTAAAGGAATGTCTTCCCTGCGCTCTCTGAGAGGCGGCAAATGAATCGGGAGTACCTTCAAGCGATAATATAAGTCCAGTCTAAAGTTCCCTTTATTGACCTCCTCATATAAGTCTTTATTCGTGGCCGCGATAATGCGGACATCCACCGGAAACTGAGAATTACTGCCCACACGAGTGACCACGCCTTCTTGGATCACACGAAGGAGTCTGGTTTGCATGTCCAGTGGCATCTCGCCGATCTCATCTAAAAAAATCGTCCCACCATCGGCAATTTCAAATTTTCCAGGATTACCCCCTCGCTTCGCACCAGTGAACGAGCCCTCTTCGTAGCCAAAAAGCTCCGACTCGATAAGGCTACGAGGGATTGAAGCACAATTTATAACGATAAAATTCTTATTATGCCGGTTACTATGATTATGGATGGCATGTGCAAAAATCTCTTTACCTGTACCGCTCTCTCCGGTGAGCAACACCGTCGATTTACTGTCCGCAACCTCTTCTCCAAACTGGATGATATCCTTGATGATTTTTGACTTTCCGATGATCTGATCAAAGGTGTAGATCGCACGTCTGCCCATGATTTCATTTGCCAGTTTGCGCACATTTTTTACATCTCTAAGTACCAAAATCACGGAATCCAAGGACTCATCCTCAGAGATGATGGGATAGGCACTGACGCTCATATAGAGCACATCAGAAAGGCCTAAGACAGAAAGCTCTTCATTTTGAAATTCTACGCCACTTTTACATGCCTCTAGGATATCGTCAAATCGGTCGATGTAATGCCTTACTGACTTCTTTTTAAACGCCGTCTCTGTGGTTTTAAAAACCTGAAGCGCTTGCCGATTGACCGTTTTAATTTCACCATCCGCACGACAGGAAATAATGGCCGCCTGTATGGAATCGATCAATCGCTCAGTGAATTTTGCATTTTCCTTAATGATGCGGGTTTTTGCTGTAAGCTTCATGGTTTTCTCTATGGCGTTCACTGCAGCGACGACCATTCCTAATGTGTGTGGGTGAACATTTTCGATGTAACCGGTAAGGTCAAGTGAACCGATGATATTACCGTTTTCATCGCGAATCACGGATGCAGAGCACGTCCAGCGATAATAGGCGCTGATGGTGTGTTCTTTACCAGACACCTGCACAGGTACTCCCTCAGCGAGTGTCACACCCATGGCATTGGTGCCGATGTTCGCCTCATCCATATAAGCACCAGGGCTCATGCGTAGCTCGTCAGCCATTTTGAGAATCTCATCGTCACCCACGATAGAGAGGATACAACCCTCTGCATCTGTTAATATCGCGAAAAACTCGGAGCCTCTTACGAAGTCATACAATTGATTCATGAAGGGTTCCGCTGCTACCACCAACTCTCTGTTCTTCAGGATGCACTCAGTCAAAGCAACGCCTTCGAGAATCGTACGGCTATAGATGAGGTTTTCAGTAATTCCATAAGCTTCACTTCTCGCTCGCGAGCGCTTAATTGCATCTTTCATCGGTTCCCCTCCACTCATGAATCCTTAAACTGGTGTTCGATTTTAGAACAGTATATCAAAGGTCAACTTTATAATCAATCATTCATGAAGAAGTAACCCTCCATCAGATTATCGTTATTTTTTTAACCATTCATTTTTATGCTTCCTTGTCTTGATCCGTTATTAAACGACGCAAATGTTACCCACTCGTAATATATTAATTGCTTTTTTGAAACATTTGTGCTGCAGCGAACGCATCACTGCGAACGAATGCATAAAAACCGTCCTTTTGTTGCGTTTTCGTAATAGTTATACGCTGTATGCGACGATTTCTTATAACAAAATCTTCGCATTTGCAATTGTTGACTATAAATTATTGTGATAACATTAACACATAGAGAGAATAAATATGCACCACGAGGGAAATTGATTTAAATAGAAACATTAAACTAAAGTTCACGAGTAAAGTTAGGAGAAAAAACATGGAAATCAAAGTATGCATCGGCAGCGCATGTCACTTGAAGGGCTCATACGAAGTCATTAGTATTTTTAAAAACTACATTGCCTCGCATGATTACGATCAACGGATCGTTTTAAAATCTTCCTTTTGTCTAGGCAAGTGCTCCGATGCGGTTTCTGTGCAAGTGGATAATGAAAGGATTTTCTCAGTCTCCCCTGAGTCTGCTCAAATGTTTATTGAGCTCCTCAGCCAACAGACGATTAACGTCAAACAGGTGGGCAAATGAAATTTATAGAATTTGACGCTCAAAAATGTGACGCCTGCTTCAAGTGCTTAAGGGTATGCCCAACCAAAGCCATCTCATTTACGAAGCACAGTCGTACCATCATCGATGAACAATGTATCAAATGCGGCCTCTGTCATATGCAATGCGAAAATGGCGCACTGACCATCAAACTGGATATCCATATGGTTAAGTCGTTAGTGAAATCTGGAAAGAAGGTGGTGGCTTCACTGGCGCCTTCCTTTGCAGGTGCCTTCAGGCTCGATTCGCCACTTCAAATGGCCACAGCACTAAAAAAGCTAGGTTTCTTTGCTGTTGAGGAAACAGCCAGAGGTGCTGAAATCGTCTCCTTAGAATACGAAAAGGTCATCTCGGCAGGCAAAAAACCGAATTTGATCACCAGCTGCTGTCCTGCCAGCAACACACTCATCGAACACTATTATTCCGATGCCGTGGAACAGGTGATTCCTGTGGTTTCGCCCATGATCGCCCACGGTTACGACATCAAAAGTCGTTATGGAAACAGCACACACACCGTATTTATCGGCCCCTGCTTAGCAAAAAAGGCGGAAGCCGTGAGCTACACAGGTAGCATCGATGCGGTCATCACCTTTAGAGAGCTGGAAAAGTGGTTCATGGAGGAAAAGGTCACACTCAGCGAACTGGAAGCTCAATCCTTTGAAACACCTTCCACCAAACGCGGAAAGGCTTATCCACTCGGTGGTAGCCTGTGGAAAAAAGATCTGAACACCCGAATCAATCCAGATTATAAATATATTCATGTGGATGGCATCGAAGCTTGTACCGACTTTCTGAAATCAGCCGCTTCAGGTGAGATAACAGGCTTTTGCGCCGAGCTAAATATTTGTCCTCATAGCTGCATCAACGGACCGGATATGCCTGTACAAGCACCGAAGCTCTATAAGCGTTTAAGCCTATTAAATACTTATGTTGAGATGGGCACAAAGGAATCAACTGTAGTCGATGAAATTATACCGAGTTCATTAACCGCCGTACAGCTAAAGCACACGTTTACAGCTAAGACATCACCACTTTCGATCATAAACGATGATTCCGTCTACGAAGTGCTCATCGAAATGGGCAAATACACGAAGCAGGATCAGCTAAACTGCGGCGCATGCGGCTATGACACCTGTTATGATAAAGCCATCGCCGTCAGTAAAGGGCACTCCGATATTAACATGTGCATGGACACCCTACGGAAAAAGGCGGAAAGTATGCAGTCCATCATCTTTGATACCAGTCCAAACGCCATCTGTATTCTCGATGCCGATCTGAGGATTCTAGAAGTGAACCCTGCCTTTAATCGACTGTTCAATGCGTCTAAAATCAAGCTGACATACTGGCCCATCGCAGCACTTATCGACGACGCCATCATAGATGAAATCAAGCTCCCCGAGTCCGAGCATCTCAGTAAAAAAATGTCCGTTGATTCCATCGATAAAACGTTCATCGCTAACGTCATCAAAATTTTCGACGGAAAAAACTATGTGGGCATCTTTACAGATATCACCGATTCCGAAAAAAATCGCCAAGAGCTGGAACGCGTTAAGCTAGAAACCCTCACCACCTGCCAAGAGGTCATCGACCATCAAATGCGCGTGGCGCAGGAAATCGCCAGCCTTTTAGGAGAAACCACCGCCGAGACGAAAATCGGCCTTAACAAGCTGAAAAAACTCGTACTCTCCGAAGGGGGATCTTCCCTATGAATGACACCTTTTTCGTGGACTACGCCACCCATTCGATAAACAAGGTGGGAGAAGAGCTCTGTGGCGACCATGTGGAAGTGATAAAAGCCAAGGATCGCATGATCGTGGTACTTGCAGATGGCCTTGGTTCAGGCGTTAAGGCAAATATCTTAGCCACTTTAACCAGCAAAATCATGTCCACTATGATGGAGCGCGGTGCCGATCTCATCGATACCATCGACACCATTACCCATACACTACCGGTCTGCAGTGTACGTAAAATCGGCTATTCCACCTTCTCCATCATCGAGATCAATTCGGATGGCTACGCACGCATCATCGAGTTTGATAACCCACCGGTATTCTTTATCAGGAATCATAAAATACTTCCACTTAATAAAGAAAAGATTCGCTCAGCGGACAAGGATGTGTGGGTATCATCGATTCAGCTTGAAGTAGGAGACGAGCTTACGCTTTGTTCCGATGGTGTCATCCACGCTGGTGTGGGCAATCTCCTTAATCACGGCTGGGAATGGCATCATGTGGCCGAATTTTTACAGAGTCAGCAGTTAAAGTCGGCCGAAAAGCTCAACCGCCGTCTTATCGAAACCTGTCATAAGCTTTATGAAGAAAAGCCTGGTGATGACACCACCGCCGTGACACTTAAAATCAGAAAGCCTGAGTGGGTGCAAATTTTTACGGGTCCTCCTGAAATCCCGACGAAAGATCACGATGCGGTTATGGCGTTTTACGGTCAATCCGGTAAAAAAATCGTCTGCGGTGGTACTGCTGCCAACATCGTCTCCAGAGAACTGGGAAGAGAAATCATCACCTCCATCGACTATATCGATCCGTTTGTACCACCCACGGCCGAAATCAAAGGCATCGACCTGGTAACCGAAGGTGTGCTTACACTAAAAATGGCATTAACCCAGCTCAAACGATTAAACACCGATTATGAGGAACCCTTCTTCAACAAAGAGGATGGCGTCTCAAAGCTACTTAAGCTATTGATCGAGGAATGTACCCATATACAGTTCTGGATGGGAAGGGCCATAAACCCAGCCCATCAAAACCCTGATTTTCCTAAGGATTTGAGCATCAAATCCCGTGTGATCCAGGAGATGATGGATGAACTGAAAAAATTAGGAAAGGAAGTCAGACTCAGCTTCACTGACTGATTCAAGCTCTGAAACTGACTGATAGGTAAGCATATGCGAAAATTTGAGAATCATGTCCAAAAAGTCAAGCATGATTGCTTAAAATATGTCGCTGAATACGCATTTAGCGGCCAGTTATCCCGTGCAGTGGATGAAATCCCCTATAAGGTTAGCCCAGGACCAGACCCGCAGTATAGGTGCTGTGTGTTCCACGAACGCGCCATTACGAAAGAGCGTGTCAAACTCGCCATGGGAGGTTCTGGCCACCCATATGAGTTTATAGAGGTCCTTCCCTCTGCATGTGATCAGTGCCCTGTGAACCGCTATGTGGTCACAGAAGCCTGTCGGGGATGCATCGCACACCGATGCATCGGCCAATGCCCAGTGGATGCCATCACCATCGTTAATGGCAAAGCCAGCATTGATTATGACCGTTGTGTCGAATGTGGTAAATGTAAGGACAACTGTCCATATAACGCCATCGCCGATGTCATGCGCCCCTGTAAGCGCGAGTGTCCTACGGGGGCCATCGAAATCGACGCCTCGAAAAAAGCCGTAATCAACTACGACAAATGTATCTCCTGTGGTGCTTGCGTCTACCAATGTCCGTTTGGTGCCATCGGAGAAAAATCTGAAATCACCGATGTCATCAGCGCCATCACAGATCAAAATGCGTCGGTATATGCCCTACTTGCACCCGCTTTCGCGGCACAGTTCGATTACGTGGATTTAGGAAAGGTCATCACAGGCATCAAATTACTTGGATTTAAGGATGTCGTGGAAGCAGCACTAGGGGCTGACCTCGTCATCTTACATGAAGCGGAAGAACTATTAGAAAGAAAAGCGGAAGCAAATCCCATGACCAGCTCGTGTTGCCCAGGGTTCGTCAATTTCCTTACACAAAAATATCCTGAGCTTTCTGCTCTCGTTTCCCATACGGTTTCACCCATGATCGCCACGACGCGGCTTATTAAAGCCATCGACCCGCAGTCGACTGTGGTGTTTATCGGTCCATGTATCGCTAAGAAAACTGAAAAAGCCCGTTATAGCGATACTGATTTTGTCCTCACCTTCGAAGAACTGGCTGCCATGATTGAAGCTAAAGGCATCGAACTTGACAGTCTCCCTCCTTCCCCTCTCAACAATGCTTCTCCCTTCGGTCGCGGGTTTGCCGCCGTAGGAGGCGTATCCAGTGCTATCGCAGCGCATCTAAATACACAAGCCATTATCGACATTAAAATAGAAACCGCCAACGGCATCGCAGAATGCGACAAACAGCTTAAGCTCCTTAAATTTAAACGGTTCCAAAGTGACTTTTTAGAAGGCATGGCCTGTAAAGGCGGCTGTATCAAAGGCCCAGTCACCATGCATCATGGTCATAAGGACCTTAAATCCATCGCCAGCTACGCACAGAAGGCCATGGAAAAAAATCCTATGGAGGCCACGCGTCCCTTTAAAGACCTCGCAATCTCCTTGATTTAAATATAACCCACACAACCCTTAACGAAAAAAGCCTTCATGTCCACACATGAAGGCTTTTTTCATAGATATTATCAACCCTTAATCCAGTGAAATAATATGCGTCGCGATACGGTCCACGAAATGCGGATCGTGCTCGATAAAGAGCAATGTCGGCTCATAGGTCAAAATCATCTCTTCGATTTGTACCCTCGACAAAACGTCGATGAAGTTAAGCGGTTCATCCCAGATATAGAGGTGCGCGCGCTGACAGATACTACTGGCCAGCAGGACTTTTTTCTTCTGACCTTCGCTAAGCTGCGATAAGTCCTTTTCAAATAGCACTGGTGAAAAATCCAGCTTATCCAGCATCGACCTAAGCAAATGGCGCTCAACTCCTCTTTCTTCTGCAAACACCTCATAGGAGCCCGTAAGAAAAGAAGTATCCTGCGATACATAGGATAGAATCAGTCCATTCGCCAGCTTAATACGCCCCCTCATCATTAGGTTCTCCAGAGGCGCTTCTAAAAGCTCAGGCTGGGTTTGTTTGATGATGGCCTTTAGAAGACTTGATTTTCCAGAGCCATTCTTTCCACAGATTGCCACGCGATCTGAGGATTCAAGCTTAAATGACAGATCCTCAAGCACGATAAAATCGTCATATGCCAGCGTCTCTATCTCTAGCGTCAGGTAAGGATGCGGGATGACAGGTGCTGTGACGATTTCAAGCGAATCCGCCACCTCCAGGTTTTTAAGGAGTTTTTTCTTATCTTCAAGTGCCTTATCGCGTCTCCTTTCGATCACCTTTGCCCGTTTCATCATCTTCGCTGCTTTATGCCCAACAAAACCGCGGTCAGGCACGTCGGGGCCAAACTTACCTTTTTCTGTTTGATCAGACCAACCAGCAGTGCGTTTAGCGGCATCGCCCAATCGTTTGATGTCCTTCAGCAACTTTTCATTTTCTGCCACTTCAAATTGATCCTGATAGGCTTTATTCTGCAGCCAGGTTGAAAAATTGCCCTTTTGTATTTCGATATTGGTTTTATTGATGGATAGGATATGATCGATGATACCATCCAGAAAAATCCGGTCATGGGAAACGATGATAAAACCGCTTTTTCTCCGGAGATAGTTTGCAACCGTTTCGCGTGCATCCACATCTAAATGGTTGGTAGGCTCATCGATCAACAGAAAGTTATTCGACTTAAGAAAGAGCACAGCGAGTAACGCTTTTGATTGCTCTCCATGGCTCATGGTTTCGAAAGGACGGTCCAACACTTCCTCAGGTAGATCGATATTGCCGAACTCCTTCAGAAGCTCCCACTCCTCGATATCAGGTGCAATCTCCTGTAATACCACACGTGTGTGTCTTTCGGCACCGCTCACCTCATAGGGGAAGTAATCAAAGTGGACACTGGCCTGTATCGATCCTGAATACGGATAGACACCCATCAGTAGCTTTAAAAAGGTGGTTTTACCTCGGCCGTTACGACCAGTAAACCCTAGTTTCCACCTCGTGTCCATTTGAAAGGAAACATTTTCAAAGATGGCGTCATAGCTCCCCTCATAGGTGAAGCTTAAATTATTTATTTTAATTTGTGACATCGTGACCTCCTATTATTCTGCGTGATGTTTTCTGCAATAAAATAGGACGCAAGAAACCCTCGCATCCTAATTAGACAACTCTAAAGCATTAAACCCAAATAATAGGCAGTGCATTTTTATCGGTCGATTTGAAATGGATGATGAACCTCTTGCAGCGTATGACAAACAAAGCCTATGGCCTACATTCGTCACCTATTAAATTGCTTAGCAAGAAGTAATATTCATCTTTTCAACTCCCCTCTTTTAATCGTTACTTAAATTTTAGCACATTCGACTCTAAGGCGTCAAATAATTATCCCATTACCGAGAAATCTGAGATTAGGTTTGCACCGCAGCCACAGCCTGCATCAGAGCTACAACCACAGGTCCCGCCACTTTTATGACCATCCGTAATAATGGATTCTGACGAAATTCCCATATCACTTAGATGCCAAATCGTATCGGATACAAATGCATCACTTCCTACGACATAAAAGAGTGGGTCATCATTATCCATTGAATACAAGTCTTGAACATAGAAATCCAAACGTTCAAAGAATCGGTTTCTACTTTGAGTATAGATGGATTTAAAACTGGGCAATTGTGTAGATAAATCGTAGAACTCTTTTTCGTAGATCGCAGACTTCGAATCGACGTTGATTTGCAGCAAATGAGGCACACCCGTTTGGTCCATCTCATAAGCTTTAATGAGCGTTCTTATAGCAGCAATCCCCACACCATTTGATAATAGAACGACTGGACGGTGGTTGCGTCGTAAACCGAACTGACCACTTGGCTCAGAGATTTCTATAGCGTCGCCACACTTGAGTGATGACATGGCCTCTTTAAAATCACTCCTATCCGCTCTGATTCGCGTAGTGAACTGGATGATGTTTTCATGTGGAAGGGTTGCATATGAAAACTTTTTACCGTTTTCCTTTCCTGCAACCTCCAAAAACACCTTTGAACTATCCCCTTCCTGCCACTCAATCGGCCTATCTGATGAAAAATTGAAAGCATATGTTTCACTGGAAATTTTGATCACTTCTTCAAGTTTAATCTTAATTCTTTCTTGACTGTTACATGCACAACTCATGGTTATCCTCGCTTTTCAATTGATAATTTTTCTCATTTAGCGATTATAACAAACATTCTCTATAACAGTCAAGTTCACCCGTCACATTAACTATTCACGATTTTGTAATACGCTCTAGCCGTCATGTTATACACGGCGAAGTAAATGATGGCGAAAACCAGCAAGGTGACCGCAGTACAAAGGATAAACAGCGCCGTATTTGTAAAGCTGAATAAGGCTAAAAGCTTCGTAATAACAGGAAAAGCGAAAGTAATATGAATCATAGCTGTGATTAGCGGCAGAAAGAATACCATGACGATTTGACTTTTAATGCTACGCTTAATCTCTCGTTTACTGAGACCCACCTTTTGCATGATATCGAATCGGCTCTGATCATCAAAGCCTTCAGAAATCTGCTTATAGTAGATGATCATCACCGTGGCGAGCATGAACAGCGTTCCTAAAAAGAGTCCTAAGAACAGGAATCCACCATAGGTGCTTAAAAAATCATCCCGTGCTTGGAGCTTTGACCCCATGTAGGTGATGTGCGGCTCGGTTGCCAGACCGGCACGGATGGCTTTTTCAAATTCAGGGCTTGGCACTTCTAAATCGAACATGTATTGATAGTCAAACCCGATGAATTCTTCGTTTGCAAATGCTTCGTAAACTTCTTTGATAGCAGCCATATCCTTTACGAATACATAAAGTTCCTTAAACATCGGGTGATCCACTTGATTAAAATTTCCAAACGACTCAACCTCTCTCACCACCTCAAATGTCTGCTTACCTAAAGTTAACGTATTTATATCGAGGTTACCTGATGTGTTAAAAAGGGCGACCTCATCTGCACCGAGCTCAATCGGCGATTCCAGAACACGGTTTAAGTCAGCCACAGGCACGAAGATAATAAGGGTGTTATCGTCATTAAAGCTTCTACTATTATCAAGCTCGTACCCGTTTGAATAACGCTTCGCTAATGCGGAAACACTTGAATACCCAAAATCATCTAGCGTCCTTACACCCACTTCGTCCGCTAGTGAAGCCACATAGCCTTCGATATCGCTTGATGGATCGCTCGTGTTATCATGCGAGTACATGACCACATCCAGTGGATACTGGTTATCAAGACTTTCCTCCAGTCCCAGGTATAGGGAGACTGTGGTGGACAATGTAACGAGTACCGCTGTAGAGAGGATGCAGATATTCGCCAGACCCACCGCATTTTGCTTCATGCGGTAAATCATGCCTGAGACACTGATGAAATGGCTGGACTGGTAATAAAACGACTTACGTGATCTTAAGAATTTTAGCAGCGCGATAGAGCCTGCTGTAAACAGCGCATAGGTTCCGATCATCACGAGAATCACCGCCACGAAAAACATCGTGATCGCTTGTAGCGGATTACTTACCGTAATGGCGATGCCATAGCCTGCGCCTAAGCTGATGACGCCCACCAGCGTCATTAGCCACTTGGTCTTCGGCTCGCGCTCGCCCACGTTCCCACCGCGAATCAGCTCGATGGGGCGAGACAAATGGATGTGCCACGTGTTATAGGAAGCCGCGGCCATGAAAATACAACCAAATAAGAAAAAGGTCATGAGGATGGATGCCATGGGAATCACGAAGCTAAAGGTTCCTGTAAAGCCTAGCAGCTTCAACAGCACCATGTACATGAGCTTACTGAAAATCGAACCGATGAGCACGCCGATGGCGATGGACAGCACTGAAATCATAAAGGTTTCGATAAAGAGCATCACAGCGAGATGCTTTTTCTCCATGCCCAGTATATTATAAAGCCCCATTTCCTTCTTACGTCGCTTCATGAGAAAGCTGTTGGTGTAGAAGATGAAGATGGTGGAAAAGATTCCGATTACAGCATTTCCAAATCCAAGTATTATTTTCAAGCTTCCTCCACCTGCCATGCTTTCAAGTCCCGGGTTTTGAGAGATGGTATGCATGATGAAAAAAAGCGAGACGATGCCGATGTTCATGAGGATAAACGGTGTAAAAAGTCTGGCGTTCTTTTTGATGTTATCCCTTGCGAGGCCTAAGTAAAAGCGGCTATTCATGACTGCCCCCTTCAGCGGTGAGCACGGAAAGGGTCTCAGATATCTTCTGATGGAGCGCGTCCTGCGACATCCCGCCACGATAGAGCTGGTGATATACCTCGCCATCCTTGATGAACAGGATGCGTTTCGCATGGCTGGCGGCACGGGTACTATGGGTCACCATGAGGATGGTCTGACCTTCGTTATTGATTTTAGAAAAGAGATGGAGCAGATGATCCGTCGCCTTTGAGTCCAGCGCACCCGTGGGTTCGTCGGCGAGCACGATTTTAGGATCGGTGATGAGGGCCCTGGCCACTGCCGCGCGCTGCTTCTGTCCACCTGAAACCTCATAGGGAAATTTATCGAGAATGTCCATGATTTCCAGCTTTTTCGCGATGGGCATCAGTTTCTCGTTCATCGCCTCATAATGCTTACCAGCGAGCACCAGCGGTAAAAAGATGTTATCTCTAATCGAGAAATTATCCAGCAGGTTGAAGTCCTGAAACACGAAACCCAGATGCTGTCTGCGAAACGCAGAAAGACCCGACTCCTTGATTTGATTAAACGATTGCCCATTTAAAAGCACCTCACCTGAGGTGGGCTTATCCAGTGACGCTAAAATATTGAGAAGCGTGGTCTTCCCCGAGCCAGATTCGCCCATGATGGCCACATACTCCCCTTCTTCCACGGAAAACGTCACGTTGGACAGGGCCATAACCTGATTTCCTCCGAAACGCGTGGTATATATTTTCTTTAAATTGTTCACGACCAGTAATGACATGTGTTCCTCCACTTGATTTGATACTGTCATTATATTAAAAAGAGAAATGCGTCACCATCGAATTGGCTTACATTTCTCTGGGTTAACTTACAGTTTTGTAAGGTGGAAAGATGAGTGTCACGCGTGTTCCCGTGCCCGGTGCTGAGGTGATGGAAATATCGTGGGACAGCCGCTGTAAAGCGCGTCTGCATAGGTATAGCCCCAGACCGGTGGATTTTCGATCCAGTCTTCCATTGAAACCCGTGAACCCACGCTCGAAAACCCTCGGTAAATCCTCTGGCGAAATCCCGATGCCCGTATCGGCCACCACTAAACGCTTCGGTGCATCTACGCTCTCACCCTGAGTTGTTCCAATGCTTATCTCACCACCGTTCGTGTACTTCAGCGCATTGGAAAGGACCTGCTCAAAGCAGAAGGCAAACCACTTCGCATCGGTGACCACTTCCAGTGAAAACGGCTCGAAATTCAGCTTGATACCCTTCTCGATGAACAGCGTGCGATACTTGCGAATAGAGGCCTTCACCAGCTCATATATCTCCTGCTTTTCGAAACGAAGGTCCGAGGTTTCGCTTTCCAGGCGGATGTAATTCAGCGCCATCTCGACATACTGCTCGATCTTAAAGAGCTCCGTCTTCATGCTCAGCGTCTGCTCCTGCGGATAAGCCTCTAAAAGGAGCTGAAGCGCCGCGATGGGCGTCTTGATTTGATGCACCCATAGGGTATAATAATCATTCATTTGACTCTGCGCGAAATCGATCTGCGTGATTTTTTGCTGCACCTCTGAATAGAGCTGACGGACCAGCGCTTGATAATCCTGCTCCATGAGCTCAGTGGGCTCTGGCAGGTCGTCTATGGTCAGTGCCACATGCGGCCGCATCTGCGTCAGAATTCGGTGACGCTTATAGTAACGCCAGAATCCAAAGGTAAAAAACACCACAGTGAAAAAGGTGCTCAGCAAAAATGCATAGAGCACCGCAGATGTTTCGATATTATGAAGGTACATGACCACGCTGAAGATCACCGAGTAGACCACCAGTAGTCCGATCAGCTTGATGTGTTTTTTTAGATAAGCCCATAAAACGCTTTGCATAATCCCACCTTAAGAAATGATGTAGCCGATGCCCTTTTTCGTCTGGATAAAGTCGTGGAGGCCGATGTCTTCCAGCTTTTTACGAAGGCGTGTGATGTTCACCGTCAGTGTATTGTCATCGACGAAGTGATCACTTTCCCAGAGTCTGGACATGAGCTCGCCTCGGCTGACCACGTTCCCTTTGTTCTCCAGTAGAATTTGAATCATCCTATAATCGTTCTTCGTCAGCTCCACTTTCTGATTCTGATAGCTAAGGGTCGCATCGGAAAGGTTTAGAAAGACCCCTTTATGTTCCATGACCGACGTCTGCCCTGCGAAATCATACGTCCGCCTGAGCAGGGCCTGGATTTTCGCCACGAAAACCGTCATGTCAAAAGGCTTCGCGATAAAGTCGTCCGCGCCCATGTTCATGGCCATGACGATGTTTAGATTATCCGCCGCTGAAGAGATGAAGATAATCGGCACCTTAGAAATTTTTCTGATTTCGTTACACCAATGGTAGCCATTATAAAACGGGAGCGATATATCCATGAGCACCAGGTGCGGTTCATAGGCGACGAAAGCCTCCAGAACCCCTTTAAAGTCCTCAGCAACCGTAGCGCTATACCCCCAGTTTTCCATCACACCCTTAAGGGCTTTTGCGATGGTTTGGTCATCCTCGACGATGAATATTTTATACATGCTCAGCCTCACGCAGTTCTTTTTCTATCAGGAATTTTAGGAGGCCTTCACAGCCAGCCTTTATGTCAGCATAAGTGGTTTCAAAATCTCCTGTGTACCATGGGTCTTCGATGTCGCGGGAGTGAGCTGTAAAATCCATGAGCAATGACACCTTTTTCTTAGGATCTTCTCCTATGATGCGCATGAGATTCCGCACGTTAAATGCATCCATGCAAATCAGATGGTCGTACCGCTCATAATCTGCCTTCGTCACCTGTGCCGAGGTCTTTCCCTCGCATGAAATGCCGTGCTTTGAGAGGATACGCTTCGTACCATGATGAACGGGATGACCGATTTCCTCTCTGCTAGTGGCAGATGAGGCCACCTGAAACTCATGGGCGAGATGCTTTTTTTCGACGAGATCCTTAAAGACGAACTCCGCCATAGGGCTTCTGCAGATATTGCCGTGACACACGAACATGATGTTGATCATTAGGCCTCCTGAAGGACGGGGTTAGCGACCCCGTATGTTTATCACCTCTTATTTTATCCTTTGTCCACAGGGATGTAAATGTCCATTACTTCCACACCACCGACGTTTTTAACCTCTTCCAGGCAGTTGGCACATTCTGCATGCTTAAAATCTGGCTCCTTAAAATCATGGTCCTCAAGCCAGCTCACCAGGTAACGCCATCCCGATCCGATGCGCTCGAATGGATCCACCATGGGTTCTGTGATTCTCAGCGAGGCATAACGGTAGGCGGGGATTTGCTTGATCTTTATTTGAGTGCCTTCGAAGTCAAAGGCTTCCGGGTTCGGTAGCTTGCTGAGCTCTGATGAATCGATGGACAACCAAAATTCGTAGCCCCTAAGCTGCATGACATCTTCTGTGCCCTCTACTGGCGAATCGAAGCCAAACGAACGCTTCACTTCGACGCCATAGGTTTTCGCCAGTTTAAATAATGTGCCGATAATGGCATCCTCAGGTTCATTGCCGATGGCGATACCACTGATCACCAGCATGCTGTCTATGGTTTCATATTTTACGTCACTAAGATAATTTTTCATCTGTTTAATCCCCTTTTCGATGATATTTTGTTTCACTTTTTCAAAAGGCTCTGGAAATCCATCGATGACACGCTGCTCATCCACCTCCAGAGATAGGTCATAGACTACCAAGTTGCGCATTTTCAGCACGTCGTGATCCCTGAAATACGTCGGTGAAAACCCATATTCCTGTGCGATGGCTCTGGAGAAGGCCCGCTCGGAGGAATAGCCGACCTCCAGTGCGATATCGAGGATCCTCATATCGGTTTTCAGCAGCGTCAGTGCATACTCCAGCTTCTTCTTACGCACATAGGCCATAAGCGAGAAGCCCGTGTAGATGCTGAACATATGGTTTAAATAGAACTTCGAAAAACCCACCTGGGCTGCGATGTGATCGAGATTCAGCGGTGCATCCACATGCTGATCCACATAGTCGATCGCCTTTTGTAAATAGTGCTTCATGATGTTCCTCCCTATTTCCATAACGTTTGACCGGTCATCTTTATTATAATCTGAAAGTGATCACTCGACAGGACATTTCGTGCTGAAATGTTTTAATATAGCCTATCAAACTCGCTACTTTAGACCTATGTTTCATTTTTACATAATATGGGTATCATTAGCGAGTAACCACCATACGTCACAAATTCCACCATAGCCACGCATTAATAAGGAGGCAATATGTTTAAAGAAGCAAGAGAAAACGCCATGTTCACATGGGATTTTATCGGCGATGTAAAAACAGGTCGTCCTAATTTAGGTGAATACATGCCTGTCGATGTTTACAGGTTAATGCAGTTTACGCTTCGAGACACGATGATCCAGACAATTGGCGTTGAAGCAACGAACGACATCTTTTTCAAAGCCGGAAAAGCGGCTGGTATAGAACTGTACAGAAATTTATTGACCAGTCACGCCCCATTTGGTTATTTTATTAACGAAATTCAAGAAGTAATGAAATCTTTGAAAATCGGCATATTAAGGGTTGAGGAAGCCGACATTGAGGCCATGCACTTCATTTTAACGGTGGCTGAAGACCTCGACTGCTCTGGACTTCCCATGATCAATGAACAAATTTGTACATATGACGAAGGATTTATCGCTGGACTACTATCCGAACAGACAGGTCATGAGTTCAGTGTTCAAGAAATCGACTGCTGGTGTTCAGGCGACCGTGTATGCCGATTCGAAGTTAAATTAATGGGGTAATTTTATGCTAACCGTAAAAAAAGATGATCTTGATCGGTTGACCGAAGCACTCTATAAACTCGGTAAAGGAAATTCTGTTGAACCTTTACAATTACCTGAAAACTACCCAGAAGATGAACTCCATCAACTTTATCACTATTTTAACACTTTTCTAGAAAATCAGAATCAAATCATGCAATTTATCTATGCCCTTTCAAATGGCGATCTCAACTATCAACCACCAAAAGGGACCAACGCGATGCTCCAACCATTTAAAAATCTTCAAGCGAGCCTAAAACATTTAACCTGGGTAACGACACAAGTCGCTTCAGGAGATTTTGATCATTATGTCGATTTTATGGGAGAGTTCTCAAAGGCATTTAACGACATGACAAGACAACTCAAAGAAGCATTTGAGGAAATAAAAGTCGCAAACGATGTCATCCGCAAAGATAAGGATCGCATCCGCCATCTGTTGAGTAACGTTTTACCTGAAGCAACCATCGCCGAACTGGAATCACATGGCATCAGTGCACCACGTTCATTTGATGATGTCGTGGTCTTCATGTCGGATATTACCAACTTTACGAAAGCCTCATCGGAAATAGATCCAGTCATGTTGATTGATGAGCTCAATAGCCTTTTTTCAGAGTTTGATAACATCATTAACATGACCTCTGGAGAAAGGATCAAAACTATCGGCGATGCTTATATGGCCGTTTGGGGTATGCATAATAAACTTGAGAATCCTGCCGAGTTGGCAGTGGATGCCTCGCTTAAAATGATTGAATTTCTCAAAGAGCGCAATGCGTTATGGCCATTAAAATGGGAAATGCGCATCGGACTGCACGTCGGGAGTGTGGTTGGAGGCGTCGTCGGTAAAACAAAGTTCATATATGACATTTTTGGCGATACGGTTAATATGGCTTCCCGATTAGAATCACATTCTGAACCCTTGAAAATTAATATTTCTACAGAAATGTACTCACTCGTGGGTAAAACACATCATACTGAATATCGCGGAAAATTCGATGTCAAGGGTAAAGGAGAATGCAAAATGTACTTTGTTACTTCCAGAAAGGAGTAATTATGTTTAAATCTATTCAATCCAGCAACCAATCCAAGTATTTTGAATCGCTACTCCATAAAATCAAAAGTCTCGGAATCCTGCTCTCCGCTGAGAAAGATTCGGAAAAATTGATTCGCATCATTTTAGAAGAAAGCATCAAGATTGTTGGCTGTGATGCCGGCAGCATCTACATCATAGATGATATGCCCAGCTTACGATTTAAATCAACCGTCAACTTATCTCGGAAGGTGGATTTCGAGTCCTTTAGCATACCGATTAATCACGAGAGCATCTCCGGCTATTGTGCAAAAACTGGTGAAATCATGTTGCTCAACGATATGGCTCAGCAAATTCAGGATCTCCAAATAAAGCACGATACTTCTTTTGATAGAATCATCGACTATCACACGGTCAACATGATGGTCATTCCGATGAAAGACATCCACAACGATGTATTAGGCGTTTTACAGCTCATCAATAAAAAAAGAAATCCTAATCTCAGGCTGATTACAGATGACGATTTCCATCATGAAATCATCCCGTTCGATGAAGACGAAGCAGATCTGATTTTAGCGCTATCCTCTCAAGCGGGTATGCTCATCGAGCGCAGTAAACTACATAAAAATATCGAAAATTTATTCTACGATTTTGTGCGTAGCATGGTCCTGCTCATCGACAAACGCGATCCATGTACCGCTGGACACTCTACACGTGTGGCAGAAATCGTCGATAAATTTATAAAAAAAATCTCAGAAACCGAGGATCCACCATTTGATAACATTCATTATTCTTCCGATCAACAAAGGGAGATCTACTTCGCCGCACTTTTACATGACATCGGTAAAATTGGTGTCAATGAACAATTGCTCGCCAAAAGAAACAAACTCGATAAAAACCAAATGGCCTTCTTAAAGTTAAAAATCAAATATATCAACCAAGTTTTAAATCAAAAGGAAGCCATGGGAACGCTTAGTCAAAATGAAATTTTGTTACGTCCTCAACTAGAGACTTATGTTGCATTTTTGGAAACGGTAAATCAAAAGAACTGTTTTGAGGATGATGAAATCGCGTATATTAAGTCCATGTCACAACAAGTGATCGAAGATCTCGATGGCGATCAAATTGTATTGCTCACCACAGAAGAAGTTGAAAATCTCTCCATTCGATGTGGCAATCTTACCACTGAAGAACGCGAAAAAATGATGGCCCATCCAACGCATACTTATGAAATTTTAAATCAACTCAAATGGACGAAGGAACTAGAACGCTTACCCCTTATCGCTTCAGCCCATCATGAAAAGATAGACGGTAGTGGTTATCCTGCACATTTAAATGACGGCGCTATTCCTTTTGAAAGTAAAATTTTAGCAATCGCCGATATTTTTGAAGCACTTACCGCTGAAGACCGTCCTTACCGTAGAGGCATGTCCATTGACAGCGCCCTAAATGTGTTAGTTGAAGAAGTACAGTTAAACCACTTGGACAAAGATTTGGTCGATTTTTTCATGACTGAACATATTTTTGAAAAGGAGAGTTCGCATTGATTTTTTCAGGTGTCGGAAACGCATTCAATACCCTATACGGTAACACCAGTGCCTACTTAAAAAAACATAATGAAATGATCCTCATCGACTGTGGGAGTTCAGTGTTTAAATCGATGAAAGAGCAAAATGCTTTTGTTGAACTGGAACGCCTTACTATCATTATTACGCACACGCATCCAGATCACGTGGGAAGCCTCGGTGACCTGATTTTCTATGCCTATTTCGTGTGTCATATTCGCCCAACCATTATTTTCCCAAATCAAGCGCTGATGACAGATTTCCTTAGAGTGATGGGAGTGGAACCCTACCAGTATGCGTTAAACGCTCAGGATGAAACCATACTTACAGAGGGGGCATTTGGTGGCTTCTCAGTTAAATTTTATCTATCACAACACGTCGATGCGATTCCTTCGTATGGTTTAAAACTGGGTTTTGGTTCGGATACCATTTATTATAGCGGTGATGCGCTAACGATTCCCGTTGACATTTTGGACGCCTTTGAAAAGAATCACATTCAAAGAATCTATCAAGATGTCTCATGTTCAACTATAACAAATAATGTTCATCTCACTTTAAATCAGCTCAACGCTATAATCCCTCAAGCCCATCGTCACAGGATTTTTTGCATGCATTATGAAAGTGATGCGTGTGTCATCGAGATCAAAAAGTGTGGCTATCAAACCCTCCGTCCTTATAGTGCGCATGATTCGGCATCAAGTCTATGACATCTCCCCAGCATTAGGCTGGGGATTTTTCATTTGAAAACAGGCTCTATGTAATTAAAACCCATTTGGGCCTATAGAAAGAGGTGATTTCATGTCAAAAACCATAAGGGAAAATGCAAAAAAATCATTATCAGGCATGATGCTTTCCGTGTTTATTTTACATATTATGCTCATGCTTTATTCTTTAAAAAAAGGCGAATTCGTCATGGTATTTTCCATGGCGATTCCTGGGAGCCCTTTACAGAACTACTTTATACAGTTTGTTTTAGCTTGCATTACCGGTGCACTCTTCCCCATTTTAACGCCATTGGTCAATGAAGATGTTCCGCATTATCGTATACGTTTGCTCTTCAATATGTTCCTTTCATTTGTCATTTATTATGCATGGTTGACCTTCATTTTCGGCGCAGCAACGCACGTGAAATTCTTCTATCATCTACTGATTTTTTTAGTGTTTATTTTTACAGATTATTGGGCAATTAACGGCATCCAGCACTTCCTATTAAAGCGTAAAATTCTCGCTATGAATGCAAAACTAAGCGATATGGAAAACACCTTTTTAAGAGAGGATCATGTGAAATTAAACAATTGGACTGATATGCGGATTAACAAGTAAACCATCAACATCACACTTGGTTTTAATCCTTTATCCATGTTAAAGTAAAGTAGATAGGTTATCGTAATACCATCCATGAAATTAAGTTGACGAAAGAGGTTCATATGAATAAAAAAGTTGTACTCTATACCACTGCCACATGCCCTTATTGCCTACGCGCCTTAAGAAAGCTCGATGAAAAGGGCGTTACCTACGAAAACATCAATGTTCATGCAAATCCAGAAGTGTTTAAAGCCGTCATGGCGAAAACTGGTTGGGACACCGTACCGCAAATCTTTATCGACGAGTCGTTTATCGGTGGCTGTGATGACCTACATGCGCTCGACCGCGAGGGAAAACTCGATGGTCTATTAGGCATTTTATGATCAGTTAAGTATTTAATGGTTTAATAATCTTTTCATAAGTCTTTTTCTCGATTCGTAAGATAAACTATAAAAAACTGCGAATGGAGGAAATTATGAAATCAAAAGAAGAAATAAAGGAAAACCTGAAGAGTAGCTTAAGTTATTTAGCGAAAGCACTGATGAAGTTCGTTCTGAAAGTCATTATTTTAGTCTTCATCGGTGCCGCGCTAAGCTTTATCGTTCATTACATAAAAGATTACCCACTCGCGACGGTCATGCGCGTCGTCGGCGTCATCATCGCATTTCTAGGGGTCGGATCGATGTCAGGTGCTTCAGGACTTCGAAACGATTATAATTACAATATGGCGAAGATGAGAGACTCAAAGCTGCTTAATCTAGAACATACCACGATGTTTTCAGACAGCATGTCCTTCACGCTTTGGATGGGCACTTCAGGTGTATTGCTTATTTTACTGGCCAGCTTTTTTTAATAGCATTCATTTCATGAATAAAGACCACGTTCAGTTAGCTCTAGGGCTGCTTAATGTGGTCTTTTTTCATAACTTCGTTTCATAATTTTTCTTAATTTTTTTCCACTTACCCGATAATATCTGCCCGTTATCCTATTAGTGAATGCAGTTATATTATTTGGAGGTAAGAATGATCGAAAGCATACTAAAACACAGACGTTTGATACCCGCCCTGTTTATCATGGTGCTTATCATAAGTCTAGCCCTAATCCCCATGGTACAAATAAACTACGATTTACTAGATTATTTGCCAAAAGATGCCCCCTCAACCACATCTACTGATAAAATAACCGAAATTTTTCACGACACGGATGATAGTAACGGCACACGTGTGATGGTATACGCTCCAGACGTGGTAGATGCGCTCGAGATAAAACAACAAATCCGTCAAGTTAATAATGTCGCCGAGGTAAAATGGCTTGATGATGTGGCTAATATTTATCAACCCCTTTCCTTTGTCCCCTCGGATCAAAAGGATCACTACTATCTCGATGGCTACGCACTATACCAGGTTAAATTTAACGACGATGATTCAGGAAAGGATATTACTGCTGCACTTAACGACATCCGGTTAATTATCGGTGACGAAGGCGCCATGGCGGGTGGCGCAGTAAATAATGCAGCCGCGAAACAAAACACCGGGAGTGAAATCTCCACCATGATGCTTTATCTTATACCGATCGTTCTGATTATCATGCTAATCGCCACGCAGTCCTGGTTTGAACCGCTCCTATTTATCGCGACGATCGGCATCGCAATCATCATTAACACAGGAACGAATGCCCTTCTAGGGAGTGTTTCGTTTGTGACGCAGACCTCAGCTGCCGTTCTGCAGCTCGCGGTATCCATGGATTATTCGATATTTCTGCTTCATGCGTTTGGTGATTTTAGGAAAGCAGGTTACGCACCTAGAGAAGCCATGGCATTGGCGATGAAGCAGTCCTTCCCTTCTATCATCGCCAGCGCCGCCACTACTATTCTAGGCTTTCTCGCATTAACCCTCATGCGATTTTTGATCGGTGTGGATATGGGCTTAGTCCTCGCAAAAGGGGTCATCATCAGCCTAGCAAGCGTAATTTTCCTACTTCCTATTCTGACGTTGTTTTTCGAGACCATTATCGAAAAAACACATCACCGTTCTTTCCTTCCACGCTTTGAGCGATTTGGGAAATTTGCCCTTAAATGGTCCGTACCCATCGTGATTATCGCGACACTTATGATCGTCCCATCGTTTCTCGCACAGAGGCAAAACGACTTCATCTATGGCGCTTCTGGAATTACTGGTGATGAAACCTCTGTAATCGGTCGCGATAACAAACGGATAAACGATAAGTTCGGGAAGTCTAACCAAATGATTCTCATGGTGCCAAATAACGATCTTACAAAAGAAGAGCAATTGGCAAATGCGCTAGAGACACTTGAAAAAGTCACATCTGTGACCGCATATGCCTCCAGTATCGGCATTAATGTCCCCACCGAAAGTATCCCCCCTGATAAACTCACTCAACTGATCAATAACGGATATAGCCGCATGATAATCTCAGTGGCAACTGAACAGGAGAGCGCTGATGCGTTTTCAGTCGTCGAGGAAATTCGAAGGGTCGCAGGAACCTATTACGAGGAATACTATTTAACGGGCTCTAGTGTCAGCATTTACGACATGAAGGAAGTGGTCACCGCTGATAATCCCGTCGTAACAGTGGCTGCCATCATCGCCATTGGACTCGTTATTATGTTTACCTTTAAATCCTTATCACTCCCCATTATTTTACTTCTATCGATTGAAACCGCCATATGGATCAATCTATCCTTTCCATACTTCACGGATCAAAAGCTCATCTATATCGGTTACATGATAATAAGCGCCGTGCAGCTCGGGGCAACAGTGGATTATGCGATACTTCTCGGAGGACGCTATATGGAAAACCGAAAAAAACTCCCTAAGAAACAAGCTGCTTCACTGTCAATAACCGAAACCACTGGCTCGATATTAACTTCAGCAGGTATATTACTCGTCGCAGGGGTCATCATCAATCGCGTTTCGACGAACGACATTATCGCGCAGTTGGGAGAGTTAATCGGTCGCGGTGCGGCGATTTCCGCCGTTTCCGTTCTCTTTTTCTTACCCGCCATGCTGGTACTATTCGATCGATTGATTATCAAGACCACCCACACACCACAATTCTTGGAGGTAACCAAATGAAGAAAACCCTCGTTTTATTTATAGGTTTATGTCTCGTTATTTCAAATTCATCTCTTGCTTCATATGCAGCTGAAAACGCTTCAACTAAAAGCTATTCAAAGGATGAAACCGTCTATGTCAACCTACAGGCAAACGGTTCGGTTGACGGTATCTATGTCATCAACGCCTTTGAAAGTGAACAGAATCAGACGGTCAAGGATTTGGGGGATTATACTGATGTTAAAAATCTTTCGGACACGACACCACTCGCCTTAATCGATGGCGAAATCCCGCTGATGCTTCCCACCGGTCGATACTACTATCAAGGTAATATGGGCTCAAAAGAGTTACCTTGGTCAATCGCTATCGAATATCGCCTCGACGGTAATGTTATCACACCTGACAAACTCGCAGGGAAAAGCGGGAACCTTCAAATCGCCATCCAAATCGATGAAGGTAATGAAGCATATGCCCATTTTTATGAGAACTACATGCTTCAGATGTCCTATACCTTAGCAAGCGATCGATGCAGGGCCATCGAAAGCGATACTGCCAACCTCATCACTACTGGCAACACCATTAATGTTGGTTTTACACATGCACAGCCGAAACCAGCAAGTTATGTCTTAAGCTGTGATGTGAAAGACTTCGAAATGGGCGCTATCACGTTTCGCGCCGTAAATCGCGCCCGATTAGAAGTCGATACCACTCCCGTGGATGATATGACCGACCAGTTCAGCACACTTGCCGATAGTGTTTCTAAACTAGCCGATGCTTCAACTAAGTTATCCACCATTAGTCATTCCTTTTTGTCCGGATTAACCCCGATCAGTGAAGAATTTTTAGACATCACCACAGCATCCTCTAAAATGGCTGTCGCCATCATCGAAGTTGATCAAGCCATAAATAAAATGAATTCTGAAAGTGAGCCACTAAAACAGCTTGCCTCGAAGCTCTCCTCCAGCGACGATCCTGAAGTGAAGGCCCTTGCACAAGGCGTTTTAGCTCATTCAGCGGCATTATCCAAAGTTTCTGTAGGCACTCAAGCACTCTCAAAAAACTATCAATCGTTAAATGAAGGACTTCAGAGCCTCCCCCTCCTTGCATCCGAACTTCAAAACAACTATAAAAAAATCAATACTGCAACTGAGTCCCTCTCTGAAAGCATGAAAATGCTAAATCAAGAGGTGTCTCCTATTCCTCAAGCCATGGACGAAAAAGTCGACGCGCTACTTACCGAATACATCGGGGCTTCCTATACACCAGAGTCCTTCGCGGCGCAAAATCAACCAGTGGATAGCGTCACCTTTATCATGAAGACTCCTGAAATCACATTATCACCTGCACCCGTTCTAATTACAGAAGAAGTAAAAAAGATGGGCTTCTGGGAAAAGCTACTTGATTTATTTGGTTTATAGTATAATAAGCTTGCGGAGGTACTTATTATGGACCGAATCTTAATCGTCGACGACGATAAAAATATCGCACGCTTGATTGCTGATAATCTTACCGATGAGGGATTTGATATCATCCTTTCCCATAGTGGCGACGATGCATTGAATCATCTGAAAACCCAACAGTATGCCCTAGTGATTTTAGACATCATGATGCCGAAAGTCGATGGCTATGAGGTTATCAAGCAGATGCGGCATAAAATCAACTGCCCTATTCTCTTCGTTTCAGCTAAAAGCCGTACGTTAGACACGCTTCTGGGACTCGAGCTCGGTGCAGATGATTATATTACGAAGCCCTTCGTCGTCGAAGAGCTCGTCGCAAAAGTAAAAGCGCACATCCGTCGAGATAAAAGAATGGTTCAAACGGATATCATCGATTTTGGTGAATTCAGAATCGCCCCTCATAGCTTCGAAATCAAGAAAAATGATGTTCCCATCGAACTGACGACACGGGAGTTTCAACTTCTCATGTACCTTTATGAAAACTTGAACCAGGTGCTGACGAGAGAGCAAATCTTCGATGCCGTCTGGGGGCTCGACTATTCCGATATCGGTAGCGTCACCGTTACGATAAAATCGCTACGTGATAAAATCGACCCAGAAACCAAGTATATTAAAACGGTATGGGGAATCGGGTACAAGCTGTGTCACGGGGGTGTTTTATGAGTCTAAAAGTAAGAATCCCTATTATCGTTTCCATCTTACTCGTATTCAACATCTTCATCCTTCTAGCCTATAACCAATATTATTTTCTTCATCGAATCGCAGAGCGCTTAACGCTTTTTAGCGGTAAGACTGTCGATGTTGAGACGCTGAAGGGAAATCAAATCATCTCAGAGCTCGTCTTTTTCGAACTGATCATACTGACTGCCATTATCGTCGTACTCAGTGTTTTACTCTACTTCCTGTACGCAAAGCCATTGATTGAGCTATCCAAAAACGTAAAGCAATTCGGTAGCTCAACTCTGCCTAAGACTCAGCGAAGGGATGAAATCGGCGCGCTACAAAATCAGTTCAGTGCCCTGATGGAAAAATTGAATGAAGAAAAACAAGTTCAGAACCGCATGATCGCTAGCATCTCACACGATATAAAAACGCCGCTTACTTCCGTTTTAGGGTATAGCGAGAGCCTTCTTAAAAAGGACCTCACACATGACCGTACGCTCCAGTATCTTCAAACGATTCACGAGAGTGCACTGGACATCGAAAACATCCTCGAGGAGTTTGATAGCTACATCACCGGTAAAATCTCGCCTAGCATCGATCGCAAGCGCATTTCTGCCTCGTACCTCACTAAAATGCTGGAAGACGAGTACCATGATGACGGTATCGACGTAAAAAATGCGTGTCCCCCTGATTTTCATGCAAATATCGACCTTTCAAAAATTCGAAGGGTATTTGCAAATCTGATTAAGAATGCGGTAAAACATAATAAGGAACATCCCGCGCTTACCATAGAAATCCTTCTATCAGAGGTTGATGGCAAGCTCTCCGTTTCCATTAAAGATAATGGCAAAGGCGTTGCACCTGAAGTGTTCCCCTATATTTTCGAACCATTTTTCACCACAGAAAATAGGGAAAGCATCTCTGGGCTTGGACTCGCCATCTGCAAGGACATCATCGAAAATCACGGCGGTGAAATAATCGCTGAAAACGCCTCTGATGGCTTCTGCGTCAGGTTTATCATTTAATGGGTTTATCATGTAACAAATATAAACTATACACCAGAGAAATACTGCCGCCGATAATCGGAATCACCACGAGCGGCAGACGACCGATTAATGCGCCTGAAGCTAATAAAGCCAGCGGTAGCACGATTTTCACCAAACTCATAACGATACTGATCACCCTCCCCAGCAACGCGCTGGGGATTTCTTTTTGCATCAGCGTCATCATGGGCACATCCACATAGGCGATGGCCACGCCCATGAGAAAGTGAAGTGCGCTGTAATAAGCCACGAAGGCCACTACAGGTAGCGAAGCACTGACGGCTAATGCGGGCAAGCCGATTAACATGGCCAGTATCGCGATAAACGCATTCATACTGATGAGAAGTTTTTTATACGACATGCGATTCATTAAGCTTTCCACGGTTAGGGTGCCAATAATCAGCCCCACAGGAAATAGTCCGTTAATGAATCCAAACGCCGTAGACGGCAGCTTTAGCACCGTGTTAATGATATAAGGACCAGGCACGTTCACAGAAAATCCCAGTACAAAATTAAGTGACACAAAGACAAAGAACAGCTCTACGATGAGCCTAGAGCCTTTAAAGGTCTGCCAGCCTATTATAAAATCCTGTTTAAATGGTTGGTGATTCGGCGTCTGGTTAGCCTCTTCATCGCCTACTCGGTTTAAAAACAGGTCGTATTTAATAAAGCACTCCGTAAATGCCGAAAACAAAAATGAGAGGGCGTTAAATAATAGAAACAACCGGATGTCTATCAGCGCAAACACAATCCCGCCCAGCATAGGCCCTATGATGGCTGAGGACGAATCGATAAGCTTACCCATGGCATTGATACGGATCAGTTTGTCCGGTGACACGAGAGTCGGCTTAGCGGCTTCCATACCTATTCCGAAGAGGGTGGTAAAAATGTTAAGGAGCACCGTGGAAACATAGATGATGCTAAGCGTCAGCGGACGTGTGGCCGTGATAAAATACAACGCGAGGAAGAGCAAACCATTTATGACGTCCATCCCTACCACGATGCGTTTCTTAGGCAGTCGATCGGCGATGACACCCGCCAGCGGACTGATCAGCACCATGGGAATCACACTGAGCATCAGCGTCGTGGCATAATTGAGCGCAGAACCCGTAAGCTTTAAGACATAGAGGCCGATAGCGAAGCTGTAAATGGACGATCCTAAGATGGAGACGCCTTTTCCCGTGGCATAAAGCCATAAATTCAATCGTTCACTATTTCTAGCCGGCATCGGTAGTGCCATATTCTCTTCCATAATAACCTCCCAATAAATCAAACCGTCTTCTTATCATTAGTGTAATCCATGGGGTCGAGACCACATCAAGCACCATTTAACCACCATTTTTCGCATCTTATTTATCCAATTTTATAAAACATGGCGCTGACCCCATGTTTCGTACTTTCGACGTGACGAACGCGATCGTTTTGTGATAGAATTAACGTATTAAATTTAAAATGGGGTGCACCACTATGGAAATTAAAAAAGAATTACCAGAGATATTTGAAAGCTTCGCAGAAGCCAGAAGAAACGGCTTTATCGCTGCGAAAAACTTTAAAGAGCAAAACAAACCGATGGTCGGAACATTTTGTACCTTTATGCCACAGGAGCTGCCACTGGCGATGGGCGCAGCAGTGGTGTCACTCTGTGCCACTTCCGACGAAACCATCGGCGAAGCAGAACGCGATTTACCGAGAAACCTTTGCCCACTGATCAAATCCAGCTACGGCTTCGGAAAAACCGATAAATGCCCTTACTTCTATTTTTCAGACCTCGTGGTAGGCGAAACCACCTGTGACGGTAAAAAGAAGATGTACGAGTACATGGGCGAGTTTAAACCCGTACATGTGATGCAGCTTCCTAACTCACCTGTAGGCACCGATTCACTCACTTTATGGAAAAACGAAATCGTTAGACTTAAAGAAGTCTTAGAGCAACAGTTTGATGTAACCATCACTGAAGCGCAGCTGAAGCATGCCATCAACCTTAAAAACAGAGAGCGTCAGGCGCTTAAAAACTTCTACGCACTGGGCAAGCTCAATCCGCCTGCCATCAGCGGCGCAGACCTCTTAAAGGTCCTTTACGGCAGCACCTTCAAATTCGATCGTGAAGCCAGCATCGAAGAGATCAATGCCCTTACAGCGAAAATCACCGCTGAATATGAAGCAGGCAAACAACTAGAATCAAAACCACGTATTTTAATCACGGGTTGTCCTATCGGCGGCGTCACGGAAAAAGTGGTAAAAGCCATCGAGGAAAATGGTGGCATGGTGGTATTCTACGAAAACTGTATGGGTGCTAAGCATGTGGAAGACCTCGTGGATGAAAGCGAATCAGACCTTTACCTGGCACTGGCTGAGAAGTATCTGAAAATCGGTTGTTCATGCATGTCGCCTAACCCACATCGTTTTGAGCTTTTAAACCGCGTGGTGGACGAATATGCAGTGGACGGCGTCGTGGATGTGCTTTTACAGGCGTGTCACACGTATGCGGTGGAAACATTGGCGGTAAAGCGTTTTATCAACGGCGAGAAAGGCATTCCTTACATGAGCGTGGAAACAGACTACTCCACTGCGGATATCGGTCAGCTCAATACGCGTATGGCGGCTTTCGTGGAGATGTTATAGATGTTAACCATCGGAATCGACTCCGGCTCCACCACCACTAAAGGCGTGCTTTATGATGGTCATACCCTGCTCAAGCAAATTTTGGTTCCCACATCGCATAAACCTAAGGTAGTGATGCAAGAGGTCTATGAACACCTGCTCCATGGGCATGCAGAGGAATCGGTTTATACGGTGACCACTGGCTATGGCCGGGAGCTGTTACCTGCTGCGCATAAGAAAGTCACCGAAATCACTTGTCACGGTAAAGGGGCCGCTTATCTAGGCGCTACCGTCGGTGCTGATATCGGTGTGGTCATCGATATCGGTGGTCAGGACAGCAAGGTCGTCTTACTCGACACCTACGGCAACATCACGGACTTTCTTATGAACGACAAATGCGCCGCGGGTACTGGCCGTTTCGTCGAGGTGATTATGCGCCAGCTTAAGGAAGATGTGGCGTTTCTCGACCAGTATGTGGCGGGGAGTCTTCCCGTTAAAATCAGCAGCATGTGTACGGTGTTTGCCGAGAGCGAGGTCATCGGACTCCTGGCTGATAATGTACGTGGTGGCGCGATTGCACACGGCATCTTAAACGCCATTAGTGATCGTACGGCAAACTTCGCTAAAAAGCTTCCCCTCGAACGAGAGGTTTTCTTCAGCGGCGGTCTGGCGCAAAGCGAGGTCGTGAGGAAGCTGCTCGAGGATAAGCTAGGACACCGTGTGGTCACACATCCCCTGGCACAATTCACTGGCGCCATCGGTGCGGCGCTAATCGGGCATCAGAAAAAGTGGCGATAATTTAACTTAAAAGGCTCTAAATTACTGCACGAGAGGTTTTTACCTGTCATGCTAATAATTTAGAGCCTTCTTAAATTTAGTTGATTAATAGTTGATTCGCACCAGGATTTTATCGATTTTGCCTTCGCGTCTAAAGAGGCTTCTGCTAATTTCTCGACTGAGCTTGGTGGTGTTTTCAAAGGTGTAGCGATCGCCGTTTTCATAGTACACGGTGACGGCTTCATAGTTGGTGTGTTCATAGATGATCGGAACTGTACATAAGGTGAAGCCTAGCTGTTTTTTCGTCAGCGTCAGCGTCTTATGAGGTAATTCCCAAACCGTCTCAGCATCGAGAAACTCCGATTTCTGAAGGAGCTTAGGATTAAAGGAGACCTCTCCGCCCGAGAAATCGACACCGAGCTCAGTAAATCTGGAGATAAAGTCCTCTTTGACCTGCCCTGTCATCCCTGGCTGCTGTACGCCTGCAAATCCAGGCGTATGAGAGTACGCATCCGTCGGAAATGCACCGTAATCCACGGGTGATTTCTCCACGCCGATACCGTCTTTCAGTTCATGGAAGATGCGGGAGAGCTCTTTCGTTTCCTTCGCAAACGGCTTGACTGATGCCATGGCGGTAAAGTTTTCACCTGCGGCTAAAACGAGCTTGGATACCATGTGCCAGTAGATGCAGCCCAGGCCTTCATATTTATAGAAGGTTCCAGATCGCCCAGTGTAAGCATGATGATCAAACAAATCGGTGAAAAGCTCTCCGACTTGAAGGGCATCTCGTTCGCTGTACTCGCACGTTTTAAGGATATCTGCTACGATTTCAGTCCCGTTTCTGTATTGCCCGTTAAAGTGATAATGACCATTTACGCTTTTTTCGATAAATCGCTTAAGGCCCTTTTCAAGCTCGCTCACTAAAACAGGTGAAGCGTTCACTAAGGCTTCCGGGATGACGTTCTTCTCTAGGAATCGCGGCAGCTCACGCACTGGGTAGAGCATATAGCTGTTTTGATCCTCGCGGTAAATGGCACTGTCTCTAAGCGCTTTTAGAACGCTAAGGGCTTCATCGCCATCGATGGCTTTCGAACTAAGCACTGCCACCTGTCCTTCCAACATCTCGTAGAGATATGAAAGCGAGCAAGTGCCTGGTGTAAATTTAATCAGGTTATAAGCATGATAGAGGCCGTCCTCGCGTTTGTTCGCGGTGATGGTATCCTTAAGATGCTTCATGGAGACGGCGATAAAATCGCGAATCATCTGGACGGAAACGCCTTTTTTAATACCAGAAAAACCAGTGGAATAGAGGGTTTCACGATATGCCTCACCGATTCTACCCAGCTTCGTCACCATGTCGAACCTCGACGCATCCGTCATTTCTGCAGAAAGCGCCTTTTCTGAAGCTTTAAACACTTCATAGATGCCTTCCAGCATTTTGATGACCTCAGTGGAAATCATCACTTCTTTATCTAAGGTTTCAAGCAACGCCTCCACAAAGCCCAGCATACGATGGAGATAGTATAGGGTCACCATGGAGACGCCGTTGCCCACGAGGGCGTTATTTGCATCATTCCATTCTGGGCGTTGGGTATTCATCCAGATACCGCCTTTAGGAATGTAATTCGAAAGCTTTACTAAAATTTGAACTAAAAGCTTCTCCATCAGGTTGACATGATAGAGCTGCTCGCCTTGAAAAACGAGTTTGCCGTCTGAACCGATGGCTTTTACTTTTTCGCTGATATGCGCTGCAACTTCCTCATCAAAAAGGATGGTGTTTCTCGGATCTTTCACGATTTCGTCGAAGCCTTTAATGCGGTAAGGTACGTTCGCATAGACGAAGATGCTCTTCGTAAGGAGTGACGCCAGCTTGCTCGGATGCATCTTCTGTGAAAGCTCCATGAGCTTTAACAGGTAGATGACCTGATGATCACCCCAGTAACCGATATTCGACCAAACGTCATCCTTTTCAAGCACCTCCCAGTCCACACCCTCTTTAGTGATGCGATACGGGTTATAACCATCAGCAGTTGATGCGTTCACGAACTTGGTGATGATGCTCTCGATGTACCCTGGATAGGATAGCGATAAGGCCTCCCAGTTCTGGAAGATATCGCGCCAGTTTCCTTCGAAGTTCAGATTCAGCTCACCGCTGCTTTTAGCGATTTCGATGTTGAAACGGTTCCAAGGTCTGCTCGGATCACCATGTCTTCTGGAATACGTAAGAGGTAAATACTCTCTGACCAGTCTTTCCAAATCACGGTCCATATGGTTCTCGACGGTTTCGATCAAGTCAAAATAGTTCATCTTAACAGGAAGTGCTTCGATGAAAGCTCTATTTTGCGCATACACCCCATGATTCCATTTATTGATAAAATCCTTTAAATCCTGTATATCGATTTGATAGCCCTCAGCATAGATGCCGCCGCGCATGATGTTATAAAGCGTATTTGAGAAATGGCGGTTGGTCTGACGTTGGTTCGCCGTCAGCTGGATGCCATCGGCTTCGAAAACGAGGCGTTTAAGGTTCTCACTGCCCCTCTCCACATCCTTTTTCAAATCCTCTAGCAGCTCACCCGGCGCACCGAGTGATTCGATGAGGCTTTCTATTCGGGAAGCGTTTTGGTTAATTTCTGCGACGATCACCCACTCTTTAGAAGACTGCTCTGCAAGTGAGAACTCACCCGAAAGATAATAAGCCCCTCTGCGTCCTTTAACGTCCAGCTCAGTGGTAAGGCGCTCACCTCTTTTAAAGGCTGCAACCTGCCCTTCTGAAAGGAGATAGACAGGCTTATCGATGCCCGCCGACCATACGATGGTGGCTTTAAGCGATTCGCTCGGCTCTGCACGGTCTGTAATGATGGAGCTTAAGTTATAAATGCCTAATCCACAGCTCTCGATGAGTTCACAGCGTTTATAGCCGTCCACCAGAGTGCTTCTGGACATTTGAGCAGCAGCGTCTACCCCATAAGGCAGTATATTTCTGATGCCGTCTAGTACAGTAACGCCTATGTTTTCACCGGAGCTATTGATTAGCTCCGAGGTTTTCACGAAGCCGTAACGGTCACTGGTTTCCCAGCGGTATCTAAAGGTCACATCCAGAAAAGCGTTGTGCTCTTCGAAGATGATTTTGTTCCCGATGGTGTTTTTATAAAGATTGCGTGTGATGCGGTAAACATTGGCACCCGACGTAGAAAACGGTTCCCATAGGTAGCGTTTATCGCCCTTTCCGATGATGAAAATCGTGTGTGGGCCTGTGGTTTCCGCGCTATCGTGGATTTTATCGTCCGTATAGTAGGGAAACAGGGCTGAGTCAGGGTTTTTTCTGCCTGCCGTAATGCCACCGGTGCTGGATAGGAACATCCAAAAGTCCACATCGCTGACGATGGTCATGAAAAATGGCGGCATTTGATCGATGTTGTGAATGCGGTAATACAAATCGCCCTGGACACTGACGGTATCGAATGCGACGTCGTGCGTGCTGGCGAAAACCTTTGCATCACCCATGTAGAGGTTTGATTCCTTCATATTTTACCCCTTAACTGCTCCAGCAGAGATGTTTTCGATGAGATATTTTGACGCGAAGATGAAAACGATGACGATCGGGATAATGGAAATCGCGAAGCCCAAGTAGATGGCGCCTTGATTTTGATACCAGATTTTTAGCGCTTTTAACGATGAGATGACCATCGGTAATGTTTCGTTAGCTTTCGAGCTTAAAATCACGCGTGCGCTTAGGTAGTTATTCCATGAACCGATAAAGGTGAAGATGGACATGGTGGCGACGCCTGGTGCCATCAGAGGTAGTGCGATTCTGTGGAAGATATAGAGCTCGCCCGCGCCATCGATTCTCGCTGATTCGATGATTTCCTTACTCAGCGATGAGCTGATGTAGGCACGTAGGAAGAATACCGTTCCGATGGAAGCAATCGAAGGAATGATCAGTGCCAAATGGTTATCCATTAGGTTGAGCTGCGTCATCCATTTGACGTAACCTAGGAAGGAGAGTTGGCTCGGTATCATCATGAAGACGAGGATAATGCCGAATAAGAAATTCTTTCCTTTAAAGTTATACATGTGGAATCCATAAGCTGTAAGGGCTGAGAAATATCCGGAAAGGACCGTGACCAGAATCGCGATTTTTAAGGAGTTCCAGAAACCGCGCATAACATCCACATTGCTGGTCAGGATTTTATAGTTCTCAACTAAGCTCTTGCCTGGTATGAGTGTGATTCCCTGTGTGGAAATCGAAACGCCATCACGTGTGGCGTTAATTAAGACGATCCAGAAAGGAACGACGGATATAATCACTAACAAAGCTAAAAGTGAATAAATAATCGCGTAAACCATGATTTTATCGCGCTTTTGCTTCTTTTGCTTTTGATTTAAGGTTGGTGCTACTTGGTTAGTTTTACTCATATTTTCCACTTCCCTTCAGTGCAGCGACCGCTTTTCTTCTCGCTTTGTTCTCTTTACGTGTGGTAAAGAACTCTTTGATCTCAACGCGGTTTGTCGCGAGGGTAAAGACCACGGTAAAGGCCAAAATAAGAAGGAATAATGCAAACGATAATGCCGATGCATAGCCGTAGTTTTTATACACAAATGCCATGTTATAAATATAGACGATCATGGTATTTAAGCTACCCGCTGGAAATCCTTTTCCATCGGTGATCAAGAAGGGGATATCGAACAGCTGTAAACCGCCGATAAGGCCTGTTACCATAACGTACATAAGAATCGGCTTGATGGAAGGAATGGTGATATGTCTGAGAATTTGGAGACGACCTGCACCATCGATGCGCGCCGCTTCGAAAATCTCCTTGCTCACTGCTTGTACGGAAGCCATAAATAAGATAAACGAGTTGCCGAACCACATCCAGGTCTGAATGCCTGAGACGCTCATCTGTGCCAGTATCGGTTTCGTCAGCCACCCGATGGGCTTATCGATCCATTCGATGCCGAAGAGCACTTGATTCACGACGCCGTAATCCTTATCGAGAAGTTTCATAAAGATCAGTGCGATGGTAGCAGCCGCGATGAGGTTTGGTAAGTAGAACACGACTCTGAAGAATTTGAGTCCTCTTACTTTATACTGAATATCTGAGAAAATCATCACTAGCAACAAGGCTAGGAAAATTTGGAAAAAAATATTTACGCCCCAAATCTTTAATGTATTGATGAATGCGTCGACAACATTGGGATCTTTAAATATCAATTTGAAGTTATCCGCCCCGATAAAAGTTTTTCTTCCATATCCCTTATAACTCGTCATGGAGAGATAGATGGTAAATAAGATTGGATAGACACTGAAAAGTGCGAAGACAAGAAAAAATGGCGATATGAAAAGGTATCCAATTTTGTCCTTTAATTTTTTCATCTGAATACATTCCTTTCGATTATTACACACAACACAATTTTAACATATACGGTGCAAAAGTAGACCTTTCGTCTACTTTTGCACCGGAGATTTTTGGATTTAGTTAAATGAATTTCATGAAGAAATTAGTTGGTTGGTAAGCCTTCTACATAAATTTCTGGGTAAGTGACTTGAACGTCAACATAGAATGCTTTTAATACATCTTCTACTGAAGCATAGCCTTCAACGCCTTGTTTGTAGTTTGTGATGTGGAGACCTAACATATCGTTTAAGCCACGGTCATAAGTGGTAACGTTTGATAAGTCGATTTTTGCTGCTTCTTCGTTAAAGACTTTAAGGTGGTTCATGCCGCCTAAAGAATCACGACCTGCATAATCAGCGATAACTGGTGCCATAACCGATTCTACAGAGTACATATCGCCATCAGCCTCTTGACGAGCTGCTAATCTTTCTTTGTCAAATAACATTGATTTTACAAATGCAAATGCTGCTTCTGGTAATTTAGAGTCTGCATTGATTCCGAGGTAAGTACCGCCCCAGAAGTATGAGTTAGGACCTGAAGCCATACCCCAGTTGCCTTTGAATGCTGCAGCTGCATAAGCGTCTTTTGTAGCTTGGTCTGCATCTTCAGCTGGTTTAGGGAATGTTTCGCCGTTTGCATCGATTTTTTCCATATTAGGCTCGATGATGTACTTTAAGCCCCATGTAGGCATAGAGTACGCCATTACTTGCCATGTTTTACCTTCAGCATCAGTTAAGTCTTTATCCATAGCGTCGAACCAAGGGCCACTCCACTCAGCTGCGTTAGCTGTTAAAGAAGCATCGATGGTTTCGCCATACATCGATTTAACCATGTTGATATAAGGAATTTGCTCTTTGATTTTATCTGCGTTTAACTTGCCAGCGTCATCAATCCATTTTGCTGGGTTGTTAGTACCTGCTGCGAAGTGACGAACTGCTTGATCATCTGGGAAAAGTCTCCAGCTAGCATTTGCTTCTTTCACTTCTTTTTGAGCGTTTAATAAGTTTTCAACTGAGTTGAACTTGTTTGCATTCATCCATTTTGTTACTTCAGTGTTATAATCTGGTGAGCCTTCTGCAGGGAAGCCTGCTTCATCGCCCCAAACAGCAGCCGCCATATCTACTTTGAAGAAGATAGCGCCTGGTGTTACCTGCCAAGAAAGCGCCGCTAATTTGCCAGTTGCTGGGTCGATACCTGATTGCCAGATATATTCTTTATAGTCTGCTTTTTCAGCAGCTAAATCGATTTCTGGATCGCTTTCCATCATCGCTTCGAGGTTACCGTAGTAGCCAGCGTCGATAAATTGCTTAATATGGTCTAACTCACCTGTAAAGACGTCTGGACCATTACCGGCTTCTAAAGCTGGTAAAATCTTATCCATGTAACCATCTTGAATAGAAACAGCTACGAATTCAACTTCCATACCTTCGAAAGGTTTTCCAGGTGCAGTGTATAATTCTTTAAAATGATCGATGTCGCCTGCAGTGCTAAGTTCATCTGTAAATGACCAGATTACCAATTTTTCTGTTGAATAATCCTTCGATGTGTCTGGTGCAACACTCTGTGTTGTTTCTTCAGTGCCAGCCCCATTACTGCAACCAGTAAATACGACCAATGCCGCTACAAAAATAGCAAGAAGTCTTTTAATACTCTTCATTGTATCCTCCCCTGAGTTTTTAGTTCATCAACATTTAACGCTGTTGTAACATCAATATAACATACTTACGAAACCGGTTGCAATAGTTTTTTATTACAAACTTGAAACTTTATTTGAAACCAACTAACCGCTTAGTGACTAAGTACTGTTATTAATACATAATAAAACATTGAAATTTTAAGCTCCCCGTCGCGTTTTAGCACCGGCAGCACCTCTGTAAGCTACCGAAACCACTTTAAAAATGATCGCAGCGTCGTATTCCGCAAAATCGGTGTTTCGCTTAAGTTAATCAAGCAAAAGCATGCCGAAGACGACATTTCGAAACCGATTCCTCCACTTGACCACCCTTAATCGTTTTTAAAGACAAATGTCGTGATGGAATGGTCAGGTAAATTGATGTTTAGGCCTTTACCGTCGATCACCAACGCCATCTCAGCGATCCAGCCTTCATTTTGCGCCACCACCACGATGTCACCATTCGGGTTGCGGAAAGCCACTGCATGAACGTCTGCTTTCGTCACGCTGATTTCCAGGCGTTTAGCCCCCACTTCGAGATACCTCGAAAAATGGCCGATCGTGTAATACGAGTTGTTATAGATGAGCTTCTGCGACCGTCGGTCATACATGATCGGCGCTTCACAGTAGTTATAGACGTGATTAGGTCCCCCCTCTTCGTTGAGTACGAGGTTCCAGTCGATCCATCCGCGGCTCCAGTTATTAAAGTCGCCGATGATGTTTCTGCCATAACGTTCACAGTTGGAATATGAGCCTAGGTAGCCATTATATACGGCGTTTTCAGAGGTCGTCGTGAGCTCCACACACCCTTCGGTGAACAGGAGGTGCTTTTGAGGAAAAAGGTTATGAAGTGCTGTGAGGTTTTCGAAAGCCTCGCTGACATACCAGTGATTTCCTGTGCCCCATACGTACTTCGCCGCTTCCTCATCCGCTAAAACCACGGCCCCTCTTTCCACGAGCACGTCGCGATTATGGTCCCAGATGATGATTTCCGTTTCTGGATGCGCCGCTTTAAGGGTTGGTCCGAGGTGGTGTTTAATAAAATCGCGCTCCTCCTCAGCAGTATAAATACACGAATCCCATGTTTGTGTGGCCAATGGCTCGTTCTGTATACTCACTGCCCAGATATCCACACCACGGTCACGCATGGCATCGATAAACTTCACGTAGTAATTCGCCCACGGCTGGTAAAACTCAGGTAACAGCTTACCCCCATAGTTCATTTCCTTCGTGTCCTTCATGAACCCAGGCGGGCTCCAAGGCGAAGCTAACAGCTGAAGCTTTTGTCCAGCGATGCGCATGGCATCCTTCACCATGGGGATCACCCAGCGTTCTTCTCTGGATAAGTCGAACGTGTCGAGGTTTTTATCCCCATCCGCCACATACGTGTAGTTCTCCAGCGCGAAGTCGCACGAGTTGATGTGCACGCGGCCCAGTACATAGCCTAAGCCCTCGTCCTTTGAAAAGTAGGCTTTTAGCGCCTCATCTCTAACTTCAGCCGGCGCTTCGGACAGCGTGTAAGCCGCTGCCTCAGTAAAGGCACCGCCGAAGCCCATGAATTCCTGATACGTCTGTGCTGAGTTCACAGCGATAACAGGGCGTTTCGGGTCATAGCTTCCTGTCTCGCGCTCAGGTAACGACACCCAAAACTTCGCGTCCTTTTTCTCTGATCTAACCGAAATAACCTTCATCTTAACCCTCACTTTTTTTATATGTCATGATGATTTGCTTAACCATTTTATCGCGGATCTTTAGCGCCAGCTCACCCTTAATCTCATCCACCTGCTCACCATCCACCGTATAATGGGCGATTTCCACATCCGCCGCGTAAGTGGCGAGCCCAGTGGGATTATCGATGATGAATGCGACGTGATTAAATAGCGTCGTCTCCACCCTTCCATCCACGAAGAGGTCCTCGTGTAAAATCGGCTTAGGTGTAAACCTTAAAACGCCTTCATAGGTGAACAGCTGATGACCGAACATCATCAGATGCCACATGCTGAGCATCTCCGCCACAGAACCGCTGAGTCTCGAAACAAAGCCCTGTCCATGAACCTTAGGATTCGGATTCACGCTACTGGCGATAAAGCTGGAGTTTTCCAGTGGCGAACGCCCATAAACAGCAGGATCCATGAAGCAAACCCAATTGGTCTTAATTTCCTCATAAAACACATCGTATAACCCACCCTTTAGAAGACCGAGCAAGTACTTATACGTCATGTGTAAAAAGTTGCTCTCGCGCTCCAGCCAGCCTGGGGTAAACGCTCTGATCCGGCCGATCTCATGGCTCATATGATCCAGTGGTTCACTGGTCTTATACGTCTTAAGCGCCGTATCGTAAAGCGCTGTTTGCTTCACCTTCTCATAGAGCGCCAGGTTCTCGCTGACACTGCCGATTTTCAGGCTACGTGCAGGCGCTTCTAAAAAGTTTGGTAGGTGAACCGGCTCAAACGCAAGGACGCGCACGGCATCCAGACCATAAGGGGTTTGATGCGCCAGCTTCTCATACGCCACCGCCTTATAAGCGATATAGGTCGGTAGAATGCCGCCGTTATTCGCCTTCGCCCTTTGAAGCCCATCCTCCAGTACCGCTTCCACACGCTGTAAAAACGATAGAATGTCGGCTAAAGACACCTCGACTGAACTACCCGTCACGCCACCCTTAACGGTCTCGCGGAACGTCTCCTTCGCTGAGGATAACGCATCCCAGCGCGAAAATAATGGCAGCGACGCTTTTAAAATGCCCTGTAGCGCATTAAAGAAATCGTAATTTTCTTCCAATAATGTCACAGGCCCCTTCACATGCTTCAGTAAAAAACGCACGATCCGAAGCAGCTCCACCGTTTCACTGAGCCCAGAGCCAAACACGCCTGGCAGCCCGTTCATGGCATCGTTCCAGCCCGGTTTGTTCGCCTCCATCTCGATGCCCATGCCAAACGGATCCAGCGAGGACGTCTTCGTCATCACCAGCGTCAGCAGCTTCTCCGCCAAATGCGTATGAACCACCTCGCCATCCTGATCTGTCACCCAGCATGCTTGCTTAAACCGATTAGAATGCGCTTCTTCCTCGATGGCGCCATACTGCCTTACCTGTCCGTCCTTCGTCAGCCCCACCTTCAAATGACGCGGCAGCACCGTGACAGGACTCTCGAAATAACGATAAGACCGGTCCTCCATTAATAACGACTCTACGCGGTCTGGATAGATGCCCACATAGTTTTCGATCAAGTCGAAATTATACGTCCAGTGGTCCGACCAGAAGCCCTCGCCGAACACCGCCTCGATATGCTGCTCCGATTCCGCGAGTATCGCCTCTAGGAACGCTTCTTGCGCCCCTTCCAGAGCCATGCTCACCTTTCCCGGTGTAAATTTACCGGAAAATAGCTGCGTGAGCTTCTGATCCGGCACGATGCCATGCTTCGCCATCAGTGCCTTAGCCCTCTCCAGCGGCAGGGTAAACGTCGTTCCCTGAACCCCTAACGGATTATAGCCATCCAGCTGCACCAGACTCATGAACATCCTGATGTTAAAAAGCCCCGCCTCTGGGAAAAACAGCACATCGTTTCGACGGTTCTGGTTTACATCCCTGAAGTTGCCATTTCCTTGAGAATAGTACTCGGGTGCCAATGTAAAGAAATTATAATCCCGCTCCGGGTCCCCGTGCTTTCTGGAGTATACATGGTAGACCTTTTGATCCTCACCCTCTCCAAACATCAGGGGATAACCGCCACGGAGGGCATTATCTAAAAAGTTCTGCTTCATATACGCATCAAACGCCTCAAAGCGCGTCTTCGTCTCCACAGCGCTAACCAGCGCATCGATGATGCCCTGCGCCTCAAGGCGCTTCGCTTCCATAAACGCACGTCTTGCATACTTCGGTGCCAGTTCATTAATGATCGCCACATCCGCCACGTGACCGATGATGGTGTGAATCACCACCGACTCGCCCGCTTCCACCCGTTTAGCATAAGGTGTAAAACCACATGGCACCTTGTTCACCGCCACCTGATGAGAGAGGTCCATTTCACTGATGGCCACCTCCTTAAGCCCTACCGGCGATGTCAATGACGTATCGTATCCAAACACCAGCTCAGGGTCGATGATGGGTTTAATCACCGCACCATCCTCTGCAAACGACAGGTAAAAATGCCCTTTATGGATCATGGACACCTCTGCCTCATCACCACTTGAAGCTCTAAATTTATAAAACGGAATGCCTTCCGCCATGTTTTCTACACCCATCCAGGACATCATGAGGTTCGACATGCTCTTATAGCCATCGTTCGTCGCACCTGATGGGAGGACGCTGGCTATACCGTCCACCACTTCCAGTAAACGTGCCTCACCTAGATTTTCGATTTCCACTTTTCTGACGAGACCTGCTAGCGGCTCGTTCGGTAGTCCGAAGTAAGTGACCTTATATTTGACCGCACGCGTATGATTCATCTCTTCTATAGAAAAGTGTCCGCTGGCGATGTCCATTTGACGGCTTACCACGTCATTAGTCGCTACCGCGAACGGCTCATACAGCACCCCGTCCACGCGCACGAAGCTTCTAAAGCCATACCGATCTACATACTGGTAGCTGGTGTTGGCAGGAAAAAATTCCAAGATGGGTTCATCCTTATCTCTAACCCCGAAACTGGTTACGCCCTGTCCGCGGTTCGCGTAGAACACCCATAACGGAATCCCCTTAAGTCCAGCAATTCCAGGAAGAAAGCTGGAAAACGTCTTCTTCTTATCATAGTCCTGGATGATGAATTGATTTTGATTAAACTGATAACTCAACTGCTTGCCTCCATTTGCCCTCTCGTACCGTCTTCGTTTTACGAAGGCGGTTTCGTTCTTTCATATTACCACAGGACCGAAAGAAAGCAAATAAAAAAAAGTACATTATTTTGTACTTTCTCTTACGATCAATTCGACTGGCACGCGATTTATCACAGCTTGACCCGCATCAGCCTCTTTATTTATTTGTGCGATCAGACGCTTCGCAGCCTCTGTACCGATTCTTACTTTATCCTGCGCCACTGTGGTCAGCGACGGCGATGTGTATCTGGTCAGCTCGATGTTATCGAAGCCCACTACCGAGATGTCCTCTGGCACCTTATAGCCCAGCTCCTTCAGCGCGATGATTACCCCTAAGGCGATATCGTCACTGGCGGCATAGATGGCATCTGGAACCTCATCAAACGCTCTGAACATGGCCATGAGTGCATTTCTTCCGCTGTTGAAATCGTAGTTGTACGCTTCCACCACCATGCTCGCATCCATTTCATACTGTCCTAAAACAGTCTTAAAGGCCTCTAAACGCTCCATGGCTGAAAACGATCGCATCGGTCCAGCGATGTGCGCGATGCGCTTAGCGCCTCTGGACATGAGGTACTCCACCACCATGCGCGTTCCCTGGAAGTTATCCGAGATGACTGTGGGCACGTTGATGAGACCACTGTCCACCGTGACGATGGGGATGCCGCTCTGTCTAAGCTCGTTTAGATTTTCATCGTTTACATCCACGGTAACGATTAATATCCCGTCGATGTCTTTGTATTTGCACCACTCGAGGTAGGTTAACGACTGGGTACCGACTTTTTTCGACACGAAGGTCACTTCGTAGCCTAGGTCTTCCACATAAGTTTTAAATGCCTGAAGGATGCCGCTAAAGAAGTGATGCTCCAGTCCGATGTTCAAATCTTCACTGAATAAAATTCCGATGGACCAGCTTTGCTTCGTGGCAAGTCGTCTGGCGTTCGCATTGGGGACATACCCCATTTCCTTCGCGACAGCTAAAATCTCAGCCTTACGACTATCGCTGACTTCCTTTGAATTATTTAGCGCTTTTGACACGGTACTCGACGCACAGCCGATTTTTCTGGCGATATCATAGATCGTAACCATCTTTCACACCCCTTCATCATTCCACTATTCAGTATACCAAGAATATGAAAGCAAATAAATTATTTTTTTCCATGAAAAATCGCCGTGTACACTTTTTCACCTGCCACGAAGTAATTTTCCAGTGGTCCGCCCTGATCCACCGCCTCCGTCATCAGATGGTCGATTTCTTTATAGCCCAGCTTACCGATCATGCCCTTCACCGTTTCCCATGTGAACAGGGGCCGGTGCAGCATGGCCACCTTCGAGTGTCTCGAAAAGTTCTTAAACAGGATGTAGTAACCGTGTAAGGTCGTATCCTGTTTCGTCAATGTTTCTAAACCATCCAGTAAAAACACAGGATGGTCGAAAGCAAAGTTGCTCGATCCTGAAATATCGAACACCGCATCGATACTGTGCGGCTTTAACGGCAGCGTCATAAAATCCGCACATAGGTACAGAACCTTGCACTTCGGCGGATTCCTATCGAAAATCGACTTTAGCCACTGTAAGGACTGCAGGTCATAATCGATGGCGATATAGACAGTGGTTGCTGGAAAGGCGTCGATGAAATGGCGCATGAAAAAGCCATGCCCCGTGCCCAGCTCCATGCAAACCGCATTTTCAAACGACTGAAAATCCATATGACGCTTCGTCCATTCCAGCCCCTGATAGAGCTTTTTCAGATAATCAGGACTGGTGGTGAGGATGTAGTCATCCACGAAGGTTTCCTCATAGCTCGTGTTCACGTCTTCCGAAAGCTCTAAACGCGCCCCCTCACCGATAAGGATGCCATTTTGAATCCTTAGCACTTGCCCGCAGTGGCAGCTTAGCTCGCCATCCACGATGTGATGGTTGTGCACTTTAGCATCTGACAGCTGATAGCTGCCTGAGCACTGTCTGCATCTTAATAGTTCTAAATAATCCAGCGGTACACCTGTGGTCGTCACTTTCTCTGGAAGCACCTTTGCATCCTGCGCCATACGCCCGATTTCATCCTGAAGCGCCCTGGCCATCTGCTCCAGCCTAAGGATTTCATCTGCGATTTTAGCCCGTTTCTGATCAAAATACGCCTGATAGGTCATGCGGCGATGATACCCCGTGAGCTTCCCGATGCGCCTAAACAAAAGCAGCGTCTGAATCTCGGACAGCGTAAACCCGATGGCCTTCAGCTTGCATATCTCCTCATAATCCGTCTGACAGATGGCGTCGAAATCATACTGTCCCCCCACCTTCTCCGGAACGATGAGGTTCAGGTCCATATAATGCCTGATGGTGTCGATACTGGTTTGGTTCGCCTTTGCAAATGCCCCGATCTTCATAATGCCTCCGAAGTCCAGCCCGTTTCCTGCGCCCAGCGGTCCGCGCGCTTCATGATATCCCAAATGAGCGATTCCTTACCGGCCACATAGCCCTTACGGTCCTCGGGAAAACGCTCTGCCAGCGTGTATTTTAATAGCTCATACCGCAAACTGTCTTCACGGTGCGTTCTCATATAATCTCTGAAAAGAAGTGGAAACTGCTGTGACCAATGCCCTTCCAGCCGTACATGGACATGGGTACGCTTATTTCCTTCCGCTTCTCTGAAGTAGCGTTTCGTCCGTTCGGGATTGCCCTCCATGTAACGGAAGCCCGCCGCCTCCAGCGCATCTTTTATAGGCGCGAAGGGTTCAAAGGCTTTCACCGACACCTGAATATCGATGACGGGCTTTGCCGCCAGCCCAGGTACCGCCGTGGAACCGATATGATCGATGCGCACTGCCAGTTCACCCATTTGTTCTTTTATCATTTTTTCCAGTTCACGATATTCATCCACCCAGCCTGCATCATAGGGTGCGATGATCACTTTATCTCCCATTTTCTATCCCCAAATCATCATTAGTGTTAAGGCCTCGTTATCCTATACAAAACGTGTTCGCATAGCCAGTGGTCAGAAGCGATTCTCGGATGCGCAAACGTTCGTAGCTTTTTCATACCGATTTTCTGCATCACCTGCTCAGATCGGGTGTTGACCACAGCCGTAAAGCTGTACACGTCACTAAATCCCAGCTTCTCAAACCCGTAGCCTAGGCATCGCTTCGCCCCTTCTGTGGCGTAGCCGTTTCCCCAGGCTTCTTTTTTTAGCCGCCACCCGATTTCCACGAGCGGATCAAAGCCAAGCCCGAGACTAGCTTCATGAAAACCGATGAAGCCGATAAACGCACCCGTTTCTTTAACCGCTACGGCATAAAGTCCGTAGCCTTTATCCAGAAACTCCGCCTTCATACGCTCCACGAAAGCATCTGTCTGCTCTGTCGTCAGCGGGTTTAAGAAGTACTCCATAACCTCGGGATCCGCATTCATCTGCCTAAACACAGGCAGATCCTCTTCTTCCCAGTCTCTAAAAATAAGCCGCTCCGATTCGAAATAAATCATGGGACCTCCTTCCCCTGAACCAACACCTGCGCACGTGTAACGACCTCCTCTGGGAAGCCCACAACCTCCAGAAGCTTGATGGCGTTCCGAGATACTGCAGCGCCTTCATGGATTTTATAGTCGAACACCACGTCTCTGCCGACCATGGTTTCTCTAAAATAGTAATTCTCATATAACGTACTCATCGTGCGGGTGAGCTCGATATCGTGCGTCGCCACCACTGCTAAGCAGTGACTGCTACTCAGATACTCCAGTATGGATGCCGATGCTGCGATGCGCTCCTCCGTGTTCGTGCCTTTAAGGATTTCGTCTATGAAACACACTAAAAACCGCTTTTTATCCAGGCTTTGAAGAATGCGGTTCATGTACTTGATTTCTTTAATGTAGTAGCTCTCACCTGATGTTAAATCGTCTCTTACCGCCATGGACGTGATCACTCTCGTGAGCGGCATGACGACACGCCTTGCGGTACACGTATAGATATTCTGTCCTAAAATGAGGTTCAGAGCGAGGGCCTTTATGAAAGTGGATTTCCCAGAAGCATTGGAACCCGTAATCATGCAGTTGCCCTTTAATGTGATGTCGTTTAAGACGGGCGTGTCGATAAGCGGATGGTACGCCTGTAGGATTTCCAGTGTTTCGTCTGCTGAAAAGGTGGGGGAGGTGTAAAGGCTAAGGCTTCTGCGATAGGAAGCGACGCTGATGGCGGCATCCAGCTCGCCCACTTCCCAAAAGATGTCCATGAACACGGATTTCTTATTCTCCATCAATTCGATGATTTGGTCGTATTTAGTGAAGTCCCATAGGGTGGCACCAATCAGGTAATCTTGAAGGAGTCCGAGGACATCGCCGTACATGGCGGCTTCTTTTTTTGCATATAGGAGCTCGAGTCCTTTGGATATATACCCAAACGAGTGAACAGGCTTCTCAAGCTGGTGAAATCCTGCCGGAAAATCGAACTTCTTCGGGTTCATGAACGCTTTACCGGTTTTCACAACCCTGAGGATCCGGCCCAGCATATCGAGATCCACCTCGTATTTACTTTTGCTCTGCATATAAATGATCAGGTTGATGCAATACACACCGATGAACAACAGCATATAGCGCGCATCCCACAGAATCAGCGCTGGCAGAATCGATAATGCGAGAACGATTTGCATAACGCGATAAAACCAGATGCGCTCGATGCGGTAGCTCCCTAGGTTGGCGATGTAAGTCGGCATGGTATAGCTGTTATTACTAAAACCGAACTTGTCCAGCAGTAGCTGTGTGTTTTCGCGTACCGTGTCGTGGGCATCGAAATAGCGGACCTTCTCATCGAACTGCGCGATGGCCTCCGGGTCCTTCGGCAGCGTATGTAGCCTGCTGTAAAGCACCTGCTCACCGATAAACGCGCTACAGGACGCGATGCGTGCGAACACTTGGTCCATGTCCAGGTCATTCCACGTGATGTCGTCGATTTTCTCGTCCTCCGCCACGTGCTCCGTCTGCTGGTGCCAATGCAAACCTACGTTATCAAACGCGAACTTCTTAATCTCAGGCTTTTTACCATACATGGCCCTGATTTCGGCGATGCGCCTTTTTCTGGCCTTTCGCTGATTTATGACACCGATGGTGGTGGAGATGAAGATCATCACTAACGCTGCTATTACGTACTGCATGGTTCCCCCTTACGGTTTTGTTCCATAAATATCCTTTTATTCTTATATTAACATAATGTTCAGCAGATGGTTAGTGGCATTCAGTTTTCTCATCATCTTTTAAGATTTGTGGTCATTTCACCTCTAAATGCTCGCAAATAACTTAAGAAAGCGTATTAAAAATCCAAAGGTTTTTAATACGCTTTAAATACGATTGCCTATAACGCTATTATCCCGCAAGTTCGATTTCATCAGGAACACCGACCATAAACTCTTCGATCGCATCTTGATCCACATTAGGCACATAAACCGATAACATCTTTCCAGTCCATTCAAGCTCAGGATTATCATCTAATCTGTTGATGATAAAGTCACCATGACAGTTCGGACAGGCCACATGATCACCTTGATTTGCCCCTTTGGGAGGTGCGACGATCGGACCGCATCCATGACACGTCATCATCAACCGTTCATCCCCACAGTGCCCTAAGATATGATCGAGTTCTCCGTTTTTAGCGAGCGCCACAAACTGACTCACGAGCTCTCCATCAAACTGTTTGTCCTTCTCTGACTCTAAAATAGCAATCGCCTTCTCAACTGGCATGCCCTTCCTATAAGGTCTCGTGCTCGTCATGGCATCAAACGCGTCTGCGATTGCTGTGATTTTACCGATTTTGGTTAACGGTTTTCCTTCCATTTGCTGTGGATAGCCTTTACCATCTGCCCTTACATGATGTTCGATCACGGATGGCATCACCACCGGATACAGAGGGTGGTTCGATAAGAGCTCCATCCCGATTCGCGGATGCTCTTGCATCGTCGCATACTCTTCATCTGTTAACTTATCAGGCTTCAGCAGTATCGCATCACTTATCCCTATTTTCCCGAGGTCATGCACCAAACCACCCAGCTTCACCACGAATACTTCATCACTACTTAATCCAGCCGCCTGAGCCAGCTTTCCACCATACTGGCTCACGCGCCACGTATGTCCACCTGTATACGGATCTCTCGCCTCAATTACTGAAGCGAGTGATATAAACGATTTAACCAGGTCTCTATCTAATTTAATTTTCATTTTTACCCCCATAATCCCTTCGATTTACTAAAGTCATTACCAAACGCATTATACCCATAAAGCATTCCCCTTACACACATAGGTGTTTGATTCATCATCCGAAGTATTATGTGAGTAAATTTCAGCATTTAAACTTATGCCGGCATCACGATCTCAGTGTCTAATAACGACTTAAGCGTCCGCCATGTCTGTTCCCAGTCGCCGTCATGCGTCACCATATGCGCTTTCACCGGAAGCTGCTGCATTAAACGAAGTTCGATGGATTTTCTATGTTCGAAGTAAGCGACCATCCCCTCAAAGCCTTTAAGATGATGCGATTTCCCGAACGGGCACGACTCGATATACGCGATTACGCGGTCCATCCAGACGCGCTCACCCTTAGTATCGACACGCGCATCAGAAACCTGTCTGAGGCTATGTGTAACATCCGGATGGTCCAGATAGATGATAACCGGATTCAGTTTCAGAACTGTATCGATCAGCCTTAGCAAATAGCTCTCGATCTGCGCCTCAGACATCTCATGAAAAAGCAGCAGCTCGTTAATATGATTTTGAAGGTAAGCACACTCGAACACATTTATGGAATCCTCGGTCAGTGTCGCCTCTGCGAATCGCTGCCACCGCTTCAGATGCAGCTCACAAAACGTCTCGAAGCCCACGCGATGATCATACACCTCGAAGCTTTCCATCAGCGCATAAAATTCCTGATCCTCTATGGGAAAACGCGTGTACGGAATAATGGCCACCCCATCCTCCACCGTCATATGGGCCTCCATGTGCGGCCGATACTTAGGAAAGCGTTCATAAATCGCTTTCAGCTGTTCTGATGGAACACACGCACACCATGCAAGGTCAGCAGGATGCGCTTCCCCTTCATTATAGTGATTGGTTTCGCGCCACTCTCTTAAGTAACTAGCAATCTTCTTTGACAGGGTGGTCTTTCCACTCCCGGGCAGTCCCTCAACTAAAATCAAACGATGCATCTAATCATCCCTCATTTCACCACGGTTATGTGTTACTGTTTTTTGGATTTCATTTCTATGTATCTCGGATCATCCGCACTGAGAAACCCATCGTCTTTTTTACCAGACTTACGTGGTTCGGTGGTTCTGCGCACTTCACTTTCTTCACGAGCAAAGGATGGTTCGCGGACAGTCACAGGAACATAATGTAACGTGGTTCTGGAAAACAGATTTGTGAAAAGCATGTACGGCACATATGAGATAAGCGCCACGAGCATGGTCAGCGTAAGCGTAAACAGTGGCTGCGCGATCATCAGAATCATAAGCGCACGCATCCCTCTAAAATAAAAGGTACCGAGATTAATGATGAGCCCCTGCCTAAATATTCCCATGATTAGCACAAACGCGTACTGGATGAAGATCGTCACCACCGCGAACTGTAACGCCAGCTTCAGATAACTCCCAATCGTAAGGCGTCTGATTTCAACTTTTTCCATAATTTCTCCTTTTATTCTTATATTAACATAATATTAGGGGGGGATGGTTAGGGGGAAAACGTCTGGCCTACCGTCCGAAAAACTTATGAACATGGTGGTATTAAATAGTGAAATCAATGCCTGATGTGGCAGACATTGATTTCTTGGATGGGTTATTTACTTTCCACTGCGATACCTTGCCCAATTATGCATAACCTGATTTCTGCTTATATATTACTTGTAATCACAAGAGTTCAGCAGACAAAATAGATTTTCTTTTTAATAAGAACCTGACACCCGATAGTAGTCGCATAATCAATTGCGAATACCAATTGTTAGTTGAAGTACACTTAGCAACTCAAAACGCTTGAATTTGTGACCTCCCATTCTTTAATTTCATTGTAAATTTTAGAGTTTACAAAATCTCTTGTATCATAAGATAACCTAAGCACTTTTTCAATATTTGTCTTCTCCGCAACTTTAGATTCAACAGAAGAGAACATTTTTTTTAAGCCTACAGAAAAAACTGCAATACTATCATGACCATTTGATAGTTGCTCTAATTGGTATTCATTTTCCAATATAGATCTAACTTCATCATGATAGAATTGATCTTGCTTGATTTCATTTTTAATAGCCTGAAACCTTTTTATTTGTTCACTTTCAGTAGCATTTCCAATTTTAACATCAAGACTTCTTTTGGTATTTTCAATTACGCGTCTCAAATAATTATTAAAGTTAATATTGAGATTTTCTTTATCAATTACTAATGATAAATCAATCCCTTTAAAACAAAGCCCCCATTTATTAATATAATTAAGTAATTTCAAAATACTAATTGGTAACATTTTCATAAAAATATGACTTCGTAGTTCATCACAATTTCGAATACTCTCATTTGGAATTTTAGTGCAATACTCACCAATAACCCTTTCAAAAGCGTTACTTGAAAGTATCGTAATTTCAAAATCGTGAAATTCACTTCTAATCAAGTTAGAGTGTGAATCACACCCAATTATTTGATCAAAATCAGAATCGACAATACATAGAAAACCTTTAATTCTAATATCTTCATTTAAAATTTTAATTGTATCTAATGCATTATCTTTACCTTCCACCGAAATAATTTCAACATTCTCACGATTAAAAAATTTTGTTAAACACCGTTTATCACTATCACCTTCAAGAATTATTACTGTTTTACCTGTTTTAATTGTCATTTCAATTTCATTAGCTATTGTATTGGGAGACAAATAATTAAACATTATACACCTCTATAATAGATGACGGTATTTCTTCCATCAAAAATCTATACTCATGTACGATAGAAGGTGAATGGGTCGCAATGATGAAATCTAAGTTAGCTATTTGTGAGATTCGTTTTATATCTGTTAAAAACTTCTGTTGCCAAGTTACATGCAGTGAAAGTTCAGGTTCATCTATTAGAATCAACGTCTTTTCTGGCACTTTAAAAATTAGTTCGTATGTTAACACTAACTCATGTTGCTCTCCTGATGACAGTGATTTGAGAGGAATTGATTGACCACTATCGGATATAAAAAAGAATCCTTCATTTTTAGATATAGACATTTTTTTATATCGAAATCTAGAGTTTATTATGCTTAAAAATAGCTCAATTTTAGGTAGCAAATCTTTGTAAACTTCAAATTTCTCATCAACATCGTTTAAATAATGCCAAAGTACCTTTAATGCATGAGCATCTAATTTATCCCCCGGAAGTAAATTTCCACCTTCTTCTTCGTCAATAAGCCCCGATAGCATAAGTCTATTTCTATAGTCGTTTTGCTTAGTAAATTTATTTCTGATATATTCATCATCGATATTATCTTGATTCATTTTTGTTAGAATTCGACTTGGGAACGTTCTATCTAAGGATGCTGAACGGACTCCAGAATTTCTAATTGCATCTTTGATTTTCTCAGCCAGATCAACTGCATTTTTTTCTATTGTAATTTTAGATTTAGATTCATTTGGTGAACTCGTAGTTTTAGTTTCATCAAATAACCTTTGAGTTTGAATGAAGTGAGTTCTTACAGTTTTAAGAACCTGTCTAACTTGTTCAATTGCCTTCTCATTCTTCTTTTGATTTGGAGTGTCAATATTAAAAAGGGCTAATTCATCTCTATAAATCTCCATTATGTCCATTTCGTTCAATCTTGCCCCCATTCGTCTATCAAACCATGTTCTTGGCCCAATTCTCTCAATAAATGGTAAACATTCCTCAAATACTCCATAATGAACTCTGTGATTCATATGGTAATCTTTTTCTGAAATAACAATTTCTTTAAGAAAATATGATCCTCTAAATTTTAAAATTCGGTGACCTGTTATTTCAACATCAGTAATATTTTTCTCTAACTCGATATACTCATCATTAGTAAACTCCACTCTAAGAATTTTGAATGAATAATTGAATAGAGAAAATAATTTACCATTAAATAAGGCATTTATAATTTTTAATATAGTTGTTTTCCCTACTCCATTTTGTCCGTGAAGAATTGTGATATTCTCAGTTGTATGCAGTGGTATTTCATGATTAAACATTCCAAATAATTCAAAAATGCATATTTTGGATATTCTCTTTTCCATTCTAATTCCTCCACAATATTAATTATTTTTTAAAATTGCATTTCAGCAAACGTTCTTGCAGTCCTCGTAACGCTTATTGTGAGGACTGTGCATTATATGAAGTCTTATTGTTAATAATAAGAATATTTCTAATTACTGTATTCTATAACTTCATAATGCTTGTTTAATTCATGGCGTTATTTAGACTAAAAATCCTAGTAAAGAATTCGCATCAGACCCAATTCTGTGAATTATTTCATTTGAGTATTTGTTTTCATCGATACTTCCATCAAAAACAACAACTAAATATTGCTTATCATCAATAACATCTTTTATATGTTGTAATACTTTGTTTAAATTTAATGGAGTGAGCTCTGAAGTATGATGTGTATCTAATGCGACAATATTAATGTCTCCTTTTGCCAAAATATGTGCATAAAGTAATAGTGCATTGATATACTTATTAGAGTCACCGGAAGAATCGCTTAACTTTAAATTGAATTTAATAGACTGAAGCGAGTCATTCCTAATGCTTCCAAAGCTATAATTGTTATCAGCATCAATACTTCCTTCAAGTGACTTCGATATATCAGAATTAATTATAATCAACTCTGAGTTGACATCACTAATTAAATTGTCAATCTTTTCAGAAAGCTCTTTATATTCAATTTTGAGTTCCTTGTCTACACTTTTTAAAAACTCGCTTACTTCAATTGCAATTTCTATATCGCTTTGAGGGTAATCAAAAATCGAGAAATCCTTTATGTTACTTTTTATAATATTAATCTTATTTTCTATCTCTTCGATTTTATTCTTTATTATATAGTTATAATCATTTATTAATGCTTTATGAAATTCAATAATCTCATTAAAATTTACATTAAGTTTCAAATCATTTAGCTCAGAAATTATTTCATAATCAATATTATCATTATTAATTTTGCTATATCTTTTTAACTCTTTACTTAGTTTATCTAACTCAATAAAGTTATCATTTTCCTCTAAGTACATTATCTCATCAATTATTTCATTGTGATACCTGCTTTTTATATTAGAATAACTATTCCTTTTAGCAACTTTTTCAAAGTATTTTTCTATTTCTCTAATAATTGATTGGTTAAGAGTTTTGTAAAAAAGGATTTTAATAAGAAAAAAAAGCAACGTATGATTGATTTCTATGGGCGAATGATTCATTCAAATAAAAATTATCTGATGTTTTGCGTATAAACTTATAGTCAAAATTAATGCTATCACGAAATATTTTCACACGATTATTTAAAATAGCTCCAATTAAATTTTTATATTCTTCGAGCGTAATAAATTTATTTTCGTGGTGGACTTTATGAACCTCTTCAATGTTATACTTAAAAATATAATCCTTATTATCAATATTAAAACACCATTCCAGTTTGCATGACCGCTTCGCCCTTCTAATTTTACTATTTAGCGTCTGTGAAATCGGGTAAAGTTTTCTCTGACCATATATTGCTTGTAAAATATGAATAAGCGTTGTTTTGCCAATATTATTGTTTGATTTATTGTCAGTCTGAGCAGGTATACATGAAATTATATTCAATCCTAATTTAAAAGTAATGCAATTATTATTTATCTTAACGTACTTTAACAAAATAATTTTCACCTCCTTCTTTTATATATTCCAAAGCATAAAGTATAGTAATGTACTCAATATCTTCATAACATATAATATCCGACTTATTAATAAGTAATCCTGGAATCGCTCTATAAAACTGTACTGCTCTATAAATTTTAGATTTTGTAACTTTGGTAAATTTATTTGGCAACATTATCAAGTACCTCACAGTTCATTATCATATAACTTGTCACAATAGGGATAATATCACAAAATAAGTTGTAGTCGGAATCTATAAGTGTGGAATCTATTAAATTCAATATTTCATTTTTATCTTCATACAAATTTTTTAGTTGAAGATATGCATTATTATATATTTTTAGATATTCTTTTTCTTTTCCGATCTCATTGACAATTTCTTGTATTACTTTGAAGTATAAAACCATATCGTTTAGTACTTTATTGGTCTTGATCTGGTTTATTTCGTTAAAATTAAGTTTTATTTGCAGACTAGTCTTCTGATATTCTTCTAAATTACTAACTTCAGAAGCCACTACACTAGAAAATGCTCCTTCTCTAATACGTTCTAATATATCTTCAAGGGCAAAGTATACAAACGTTTTACTTGAAACTGTCCTTGCTACATGTTCTTTTGCATCAAGCATTTTGGTATATTTATCATATGTAGGATTATTATCATATTCCAAATGACATTTATCACATAAGATAATCAAATTATGATATTGATTAATTTCTGAAACATTCGAAATATGATATTTTTTACTTAACGGCAATTTTGCTTTTGCAAATAGTTTTTTCCCATAAATATGGGCAATCTGATTCTTCTTTGAATTTATACTTTGTTCTAAATTCCATACAAGTGTATTTTTGCATAATCCACATCTATTATTAGTTTCAGCGAATAGGAGTTTCACTTCACCAGTAGAATACACTCTATCTTCATCAGACTCTATATGCTTTGTTAAGATGTACTTTAATTCAAAGTTATAATTATTAGCAATAAACATCTTTGCACCTCTTGATTAATTCTTACATAAATCTAAACTGCTTTAATTATTATGTAGAATATTACTGTTCACTTGGTGATTTATTAAGTGCTTATCAATTACCTTTGCTTTGTTTAAAAATTCTCATAATACTTTAGTTAACACATTTCGTAGACATAAACATCTTAACTCGTTATAATTTCCACCAATTATCTGTATATAAAACTATATATCCCAAACAATACCTTTACTCTTCATTCTACCACCCTAACCCTCTGATTACTGCCCGTATTGATACGGGGTTAGTCATAACGAAGGCTTTGCTAATGTTTTAATTATTAGTCTTTTCCTATCCTTCCCCTTCCCCCCTGTCTCTGTTCGGATCTAGAATCTCCCATCATTATGATGTGTGATGGTGCTGAGGGCATTGGCACAGCGGGGGTTTCGAGGGGGGATGGATGGGGTAAATATGGGGTGAACGGTGGATGGGAATCGTGCGGAAAATGTTAACTTTAAGTTTTCTTGTTCTTGCATGGATGTGTGGTATAATGCTATGTGAGAAATGTTGAACTGTTTTTTAGAATTGAGGGAAAGATGACTGAATTATTAGCGCCTGCGGGCAGTATGGAGGCACTCAAGGCTGCCATTTCAAATGGCTGTGATGCCATATATTTAGGGATGCAGAAGTTTGGTGCGCGCGCCTACTCGTCCAATTTTGATATTGAAACGTTAAAAGAGGCGGTTGCGTATGCACACCTTAGAAATGTGAAGATTTACGTGACCATGAACACCATCGTTTTCGAGAGTGAGATCGAGGAAATGAAGGCGCAGATGGATGAACTAAATGCCATCGGCGTGGATGGAATCATCGTCCAGGATTTAGCGGCATTGGATTATCTGGTGAAGAATTTCGAAGACCTGGAGGCGCATTGTTCGACGCAGATGGGCATCGACGATTTGGACGGCACACTCCTGTTTAAAGAGCTGGGGGCTGAGCGCGTGGTTTTATCGCGTGAGGTCGCGCTTGAAAAAGTGAAAGAGATCAGAAAACTGGCCGATATCCCGCTGGAGATTTTCGTACACGGCGCTTTATGTGTCTCCTACTCTGGCAACTGTCTGATGTCCGGATTAATCGGGTATCGCAGCGGAAACCGCGGCAGATGCGTCGGGTCGTGCCGTAAAGAATACGAGCTGATCGACATGGCTACAGACACCGTCATCGGAAAGAACTATATATTATCCACGAAGGACCTGAACACCATCGAGCACATCGAGGACCTAAGAGGCATCGATTCATTAAAGATCGAGGGCCGCATGAAGGAGCCTGCGTATGTGGCGAACGTGGTTTCGAAATACCGTAAGGCGCTGGACCATCAAATTACCGACACGGATAAGGACGATCTCAGCAAGACCTTTAACCGCACGTTCACGAAGGGGTATTTGTTCCATGAGGATCCGAAGGAGATTACGAATATCCTTCGGCCGAACAACTTCGGGATCGAAATCGGACGAATTACGAAAATCGTTAAAGACACGTATGAAATCACGCTCAGCAGACCGCTGAATCAAAACGACATCATCCGCATCAGCCATGATAACGAGGATGTCATCATCTCTGTGGTGAAGCTGTACGATAAAGACGATAACCTCATCAACAAGGCCGATAAGGTTTGCTATATCAAGGTTAAGGAAAAGCTCGCTAAAGGCGACTTGGTCTACTTGACGAAGGATTACGCGTATTATAAGGAGCTGGATGCCTCGCTGGAAAAAGAGTTTAGACGTTTCCCGCTGGATGTTACGGTACATGCGTATCCAGGGTCTGTGCTGGTCATCGACGCGGAGGGCTTGGGCTGCCACTATCACTATGAAAGCGAAGAAGTTCTCGGCGAAGCCATCAACAATCCGACGAATAAGGAACAGGTCGTTAAGCAGCTCGTGCGTCTAAACGACACGATTTTCGAGCTTAACGAAGTAAATTACGAGGAATCAAATGCGTTTATCCCCGCCAAGCTGTTAAATGCCGCCAGAAGAGAAATCGTGGAGGCACTTTATGCGCTTAGAGTGGACAGCCATAAAAATCGTACCCTAATACCTGCGCCCGCTGAAAAGATTAGCTTCCCAGAGGTTGCGCCATACCTCACTGCTACGGTGACGACGCAGGAGCAGTATGATGCCTGCATCAGCAGCGGCATCTCGGAGGTGTATTTCGATAACGTCATCAGACGAAATCAGGTGGAATACACGCCGAAGGAAGGTCAGCTCCTCATCGGCGGATACGGTGGCGTCTACCACTACCGACATTCGAACCCGTTCGTAACGGATTACTCTATGAACGTCGTGAACGCCACCAGCTGCTACGAGCTCTACCGCCTCGGTGCAAAGCGCGTCACATTATCGTATGAGCTAAATAAAAAGCAAATCGACGATTTAGTGGAAGCTTACACTGTCGCCAATGCTTCTGCACCATCGTTAGAAATGATCGTGTACGGCAAAGCACCGCTCATGTTCACGAAATACTGCCCTCTGAAAAAGATGAACCAATGTGGACTGTGTCGCACGAAACTTTACGTCATCAAAGACGAACACGGTGCGTTCCCGATCATCACACACGAGGACTGTTCGGTGACGATCCTAAACGGTAAGACGCTGAACCTTCTGGATGAACTTCCGTCGATCAAAGGTGTCGAAGCATTCAGACTGAACTTCACCATCGAGTCAAAGGATCAGGTGCTCCGCACCATCGCGAAAGCACAAGGCAAGCTGAACGGCACCATGACCGCTTCGGTGTTCAATCAGGAGACGGACACGAGAGGGCACTACAACAAAGAGATTATGTAAGAAAAAATAAGGAGTAGTATCATTTCAGTTTTAGTAAGCTGATTTGACACTACTCCTTAAATTTTTAATTGATTTGATAATGTATATATCTTGTGTTGTCAGATTTCACCCCAAATACCCGGTCGAGCTCGCTGATGAGGTTTTGGTTCGTGCTTACGGGGAGGTGTTTGGTACCGGCGTAGGTGTAGGTTTTGAGGATATCGATGCCGAGGTCCTGGAGAGGGCGCTTCATGGCGTCGATGGTGTAGCCCATGCCGTCGGTGTCACCTGCGCAGACGCCGAGGAGGATGGCCTTTACACCGCTGCCGAGACGGGAGTGATGACCTTCTGGGGCGAAGGCATGCTGGCTAAAAAGGCGGTCGATAAAGGTTTTCATCTGCGAGGTGACGTTATAGTGATACGACGGCGAGATGAGAATAATCCGTTTATGGTGCTTTATGGCTTCTATGATCTGATGAAAGTCGTCGTTTTTCACACAGCGCTTCGTATCCAGGCAAAGGGTACAGCCTGAGCAAGGGCTGATATTTAAGGTAGACAGCTTATAGATGGTCTTTTCGTCGCGTTTAAATGCCTCCGTTTGAAAGAGGGCTTCGATGAGGCGATCGGAGTTCATTCCCCTGCGCGGGCTGCCGTTTATGACCACCCAGTGGTTATTTTTCGCGTCCATATGGTTTACTACCCCCTGATTAAAATAAAAAAATGGTACATGAGGCTGTGGTCCTAAGCTTCATTGTACCATTTATATTTTATTAAATCGTCCCGTATTAATACGGGGTCAGGTTTACTTTAGGCGCAAGTGCGCTGTGATATGCGAGAATGCTGGCTTCGCCGGTGTCTGGTGTGATGGCAGGCTGAGGGATTGGCATAGCTGACCTCCTTAAGGGTGGACTATAGGCTGAAGTGCTTCTTAATTAGGCTGGCGACTTCAGTGGGTTCGAGGTGGGTGTTATCGATGCGCAGGTAGTTATCAAAGGTGATTTCGCCTTCATGGCTTACGCAGCGGTAGGCGCTATCGTCTCTGAGGAGTCTTTCGTTTGAGCGTTCGATGTCCTGTTTAGAGGCCTTATGGCGTAGGCGATTTTCGGTGACGTTGCGTTTAAGGCGTTCCTCCTGCGAGGTGATGAGCTCTACGTAGTAGATGTCTGCGCCATTTGATTTAAACAGGTTCGTGACGTATTCGATGTATTCCCAGTCGCTGGGCATGTCGAAGGCCCACATGTAAGTGAAAATCATGCCGTAATTGCTCGATGCGGCGAAGTCCTCGAAGATGACCGAGCGGATACGGTTGATGGTTTTCGGATGAAAATAACCGAACACATCGATGACCAGCTCGATGCTCATGTGGTTGTGGAAGAGTCTGAGATCTGTGATTTTTGCGAGTTCCTGGCCAACGGTCATTTTACCGACGGCCGCGTTTCCGATTAATATGACGAGCTTCATGATTTCCTCCTATGCTTTACCTTTTGGTGTAATATTCGCCAGTAGTTCGGAATACCCTTTTTAATATTTCGAAATACTGCTGTGATCACAGAACGTTTCTATTATGCATGGCTTTATACCGGTTTTCGAAATAGCGAGAATATTCTGACTATTGGTGGTATACTTAAGGTAATCTATCAAATGATTGGTTTAGGTATAGACCATTATGTTGATGAATAGGGCGTGCCGAACAGGCTAATGAAGCTGTTTGACGCTAAGGTTTCAAGGGAATCGCTTGAAAATATCCAAACGAAGTATAAAGCGTTTATATAATAATAGAAACATCGGTAACCTTGTTTACCACTATTATCCCAGCGATGGATTGATGCTGACGATAATACAGAAAGGGTGATTAGTATGTTATGGACGATTGTCGTTATCCTCTTGGTGTTATGGCTTCTCGGTAATGTCACAGCAGTAGGTGGTTCTTTGATTCATCTGCTCTTAGTCGTTGCTTTGATTCTGGTAATACTCAATTTAGTGAGAGGTAGAAAAGTACTATAACAGCGTTAGAACACCTTGCAATTTCCTTGGATCATTTTGAACCCGAATTTATGACCTCCCAATTAGATGGGGGGGTCATATTATGTTAATAGTTTGCGCTAAACATAAAAAGCAGGGGCATGTCGAATCATGCCTCTGCTTATTTTTACGCATAATCCACATCGCCCGTAATGGTGGTTTCCATGAACGTTTTGTCTTCAGCGTTTGTATTAAAATTCGCCAGTGCCCACATATGCTTCATCTCTGCTTCTACTGGGAAGTTGATGTTGATAACACTTGGTTCAGTTTTTCGACCACCTGCTCGGCTTCTTCCATGGTGAGGTTCAGTGGTGGCAGAATTCTCACCGTGTCGCTGCCGGCGGCGATGAGCAGCAACTGCTTTTCAAAAGCCATCTGTACCACCTCGGATGGCGATTCCACCACGATGCCCAGCAGTAAGCCTGCGCCTCTCACCGCTTTGATTTTCCCTTCGTTTTTAAGTGCTTCTAATGCCGACATCAAATAACCGGCGGTTTGTTTAAGCTGCGCCAGAAAAGGCCCTGATGAAATCGTCTCGGTCACGGCTAAAGAAACGGCGCACATCAGTGGATTACCGCCATAGGTCGACCCGTGGTCACTTTTTTCAAAGACGGAGCCCTTCTCGTTCGCGATAATCGCCCCGATGGGAACACCCCCGCCCAGGCCTTTCGCCATGCACACGATGTCCGGTTTGACGCCTAGGGTCTGGTAAGCATAATAGGTGCCTAGTCTTCCAGCGCCGCACTGCACTTCATCGAACACCAGCAGTGCGCCTTTCGACTCACAGAAGTCCTGAATGGTCTTTAAAAAAGCGGTTTCAGCGGGTATGACGCCCCCTTCACCTTGAATCGGTTCGATGAAAACCCCTGCGATGTCGTCACCATGTGATGACAACAGCGAATTAAGCCCCTCCGTGTCGTTAAAATCCACAGACAGACAGTCCGGCAAAAGATCACCAAAAGGTGCTTGGTATTTCGGCTGCCCCGTGATGGAAAGCGCGCCAGTGGAGCGTCCATGAAAAGAGTTATTCATAAAGACGAGCTTTGATTTCTGATTTAATTTCCCGTATTTTCTACACAGCTTAATGGCCCCTTCCAGAGCTTCCGTGCCGCTATTACAGAAAAAGACATCCTTAAAATCACCGCCGGCAAGGTCGAGAAGTTTCTCTGCCAAATCCAACTGCGGTTTGTTCCAATAAAGATTCGACACATGCATAAGCGACGCAGACTGATCACAGAGCGCTTTGGTCATGATGGGTGAACCATGCCCAAGCGCATTCACAGCAACACCGCTCACCAGGTCCATGTAGCGCTGCCCTTCATCATCATATAGCCAAAGGCCTTCACCTTTTACAAAACACACGGGGAATCTGCCATACGTCGGCATGACCCCTTTTATTTTTTCTTCCATTTGCTTCATCATGGTCATTCTCCTCCTGTTATCATCGTTCCGATGCCTTCAATACTGAACACTTCTGTCAGTAGACTGTGTTTCCATGCGCCATTGATCATGTGAACCGCTTTGACCCCTTCTGTAATGGCCGATATGGCACATTCGAGTTTGGGAATCATACCGCCTTTTAATGCACCTGAGTCACAAAAGGCATGGCATGCCGCAAGATCCATGGTTTTAATCAGCGTGTCCTTATCTGGGTAGTCTTTATAAATGCCATCCACATCAGTCATTAGAATCAGCTTTTCTGCGGCGAGCGCCCCCGCCACTGCAGATGCCGCTGAATCCGCGTTGATGTTATACGTATGCCCTGCATCATCATATCCGATGGGGGAAACCACTGGGATGTAATTCTGGTCCACCAACAGTTTGAGTAGGTCCGTTTGCACCGATTCCACATCCCCTACAAACCCAAGATCCAAAACACCTGCTTCCGTTTTTATGCTTTTAGGGGCCGCTTTCATCAAATGGCCATCTTTTCCGTTGAGCCCCACAGCCTTGAGCCCTGCTTGCTGAAGATTGAACACGATGTCTTTACCGATACTGCCGCTCAGCGTCATCTCCACCACATCCATGGTGAGGGCATCCGTGTACCGATAGCCACCCACAAATTTACTTTCCACACCATGTAATTTAAGCCGTTCATTGATGGCTTTTCCACCGCCATGTACGATCACGATTTTAATCCCCAGCAGACTTAGCACCACGAAATCTTCATATAATGCCTGCATCGCTGCTTGGTCTTCCATGAAACTTCCGCCCATTTTCACCACGAACGTCTTCCCCTGAAAACGGATGATATAAGGCACAGCTTCGATCAAATACTCCGGAATAAAATTCGGCATTTTGACCTCCTTTAAAAAGTGTATTTCGATAATTATACTTTTTTATGTATTTGTATGCAACTATTTTGTTATTTTGTGTTGATAATTATTTTTGTTTGTGTATAATTATACTTAAAATATTTTCTAAGGAGTGCGCCATGAATATCGTCATCGCCGGTTCGACGGGATATGCCGGCCAACAACTTACCAGCCTTCTGGTCCATCATCCCCACGTTAAAAAACTCTATCTCGGTTCTTCCAGTCAGTCTGATGCCCCTTTCGATGCCTTGTATGGCCATGCAAAAGGGCTGATCATCGAAACCTTACGGGATAGCGAATCGCTGATGACGCCTTCCTTTATAAAAGACCATCAGATCGACGTCGTTTTCCTCGCACTGCCACATGGCATGTCCTCTAAATATGTGCCAGAGCTTCTGGAATCAAGTGCATTGATCATCGACTTGGGCTCGGATTATCGGTTAAAAAACCCTGAAATCTACGAAAAATGGCATGGTGCTCACGCTTCCCCCCATTTACTGGATCAAGGTGTTTATGGCCTAAGCGAGTTCTACGCTGAAAGTATCCGTAAAACGCGACTCATCGCGAATCCTGGTTGCTACGCCACGGCCACGCTGCTGGCCATGTTACCCGCTTTATCCAGTGGGTTCATCCTCGACACGACGGTGATCGTCGACGCGAAATCCGGCATCAGCGGCGCAGGCAGACAGGCTAACGTGTCAGGGTTATATGCAGAAGCCACTGAAAACATCCGGCCATATAAAACCGGAGACCATCAACACATCCCAGAGATTGAACAAACCCTTTCGGAGCACGGGAGCGAACATCACGTCCTATTTTCGCCATCAGTGGTGCCAATGTCGCGCGGCATACTTAGTTCAGTATATGCAAAGCTGAAACCTGGCGTAGACACGGAAAAACTCCATGACGCCTACCAAAAAGCCTATGCGGATAAACCTTTTATCCGGCGCGTCAATAACGCCCCCTGCACGAAACACGTGCGTGGCTCAAACTATGCTGACGTCTGGTATAAGATTGATCACAGAACTGGGACACTAATCATGATGTGTGCCATCGACAACTTAATGAAAGGCGCTGCTGGTCAAGCGGTTCAAAACATGAACCTCCATTTTGGCTTTGAAGAGACCGCTGGCCTTAAGCAGATGCCACTCTACCCTTAATGGTTAAAAATACGATGCATTAGAAAATAAAAATCGCGAAGGAGACGCAATATGATCAAAACGGAACTGATACCGGTAAACGGATTTATGTACAGTGCCATCCATGCTGGCATTAAGCGCATGAAAAAAGACCTCTCACTTATCGTCTGCCCGGATGGTGCCGTGGCAGCAGGGACATTTACCACGAATAAAACCAAGGCCGCACCTGTGGTTTTTTCTGAGCAAAACATCCAAGGTCCGAAAGTCAAAGCGGTGGTCATCAACAGTGGGAATGCCAATGCATGTACGGGCATTAAAGGTTACGATGACGCAAATACAACTGCACAAATCATGGCAGATCTCATGGGGGCCGAGATAAGTGAAATCCTGCTCGCCTCTACTGGTGTCATCGGTGTGCCACTGCCCATGAATGCCATGATCAGCGGCCTGCCCAAAGCGTATCATAAACTATCTCCCATGGGGCTTGAAGAAGTCGCTTTCGGCATCCTTACTACGGATACCATCGTGAAGCAGTTTTCGACGCAGATTAAGCTTAGCGATGGAAAACTGGCGACGATTTCAGGGATCGCGAAAGGCTCTGGAATGATCCATCCTAACATGGCCACCATGCTCGGATTTGTGATGACCGATATCAACATTGACAAAACGCTACTAACGCAAATGACGAAGTCCATCGTGGACGAGACGTTTAATATGGTCACCGTCGATGGTGACACGAGTACAAACGACATGTTCCTGGTGCTTTCGTCGTGCAAGCTGGATAATCCGCCGATCACCGCTGAAACCGAAGACTATGAGGCGTTTAAAAATGGCCTTAAAGAAATCGCGAAAGCACTGTCCATCGCCATCGCTAAAGACGGTGAAGGCGCCAGCAAGCTGCTCACCGTTAAACTCAGTGGCGCGCCGACGCTGGATGACGCACGAAAGCTGGCAAAATCGGTGGTTTCCTCTAGTCTAGTGAAAGCGGCTTTTTTCGGAAAAGACGCCAACTGGGGGCGCATCATCTGCGCACTGGGATATGCCGATGCCACATTTTCCCCAGATTCAGTGACGCTTAAACTCGCCAGTTCAGGGGGGTGCATCGAGCTTATGCACATGGGTGCACCAGTAATTTTCGATGAAGCGTATGCACTGACGGTACTCGATCCAAATGCCATCGACATCATCGTGGAGCTCAATCAAGGGGATTATGCCGCTGAAGCATGGGGATGTGATTTGACATACGACTATGTAAAAATTAACGGTGCATATCGCACGTGAGACAGAAGGATTGGCACAACAAATACAGAGAGAAAACTTAATTATTCGGGAGGGAAATATCACATGAAAGGCAAGCATTTTTTAACACTTAAGGACTTTAGTCCAGAGGAAATTCAATACCTGCTCGACCTATCCGCGTCGCTTAAGGCAGAAAAAAAGAAAGGCATCCGTCCGCTGCGTTTAGCTGGAAAAAACATCTGCCTTCTTTTCGAGAAAACCTCGACGCGTACGCGATGCGCTTTTGAAGTGGCGGCATATGACGAAGGGGCAAATGTCACTTACCTCGGTAATAGTCAAATGGGGAAAAAAGAATCCTTTGAAGACACGGCGAAAGTGCTCGGACGGTTTTATGACGGCATCGAGTACCGTGGCTATTCACAGAAAAACGTGGAAACATTGGCGGCGCATGCTGGCGTACCGGTGTGGAACGGGCTCACGGATGAAGACCACCCAACACAGATATTGGCCGACCTCCTCACCGTGATGGAGCATCTGGATAAGCCACTGAACACTGTGAAACTCGCCTATGTGGGAGATGCGCGAAACAACATGGGCAACGCGCTCATGATCGGCTGTGTAAAAATGGGGATGCACTTCGTGGCTATCGCTCCAGAACACCTCTTTCCCGATCAAGTGTTGGTGGATGAAATGCAAATCGTCGCTGAAGCCACCGGTGCGACCATCGAACTCTCTGCTAATACAGATGCCATCAAAGGCGCTGACGTCGTCTATACAGATGTATGGGTCTCCATGGGCGAAGAGCACCTTTTTGAAGAACGGATCAAGGCACTCCTGCCTTACCAAGTGAATCAGGCGCTTATGAGCAAAACAGAGAATCCAGATGTGATTTTCTTGCACTGTTTGCCGGCCTTCCACGATGTCGAGACAGAAGTCGGCGCATGTGTGGCTGAAAAGTATGGTCTTACCGAGATGGAGGTCACCGACGAAGTATTCCGAAGTGATTACTCGAAGGTCTTTGATCAAGCTGAAAACCGCATGCATACCATTAAAGCCATTCTTGTGTCTACCCTCATATAAAGGCACAAGGTGCATAAAAAAGACAGGTCCCTATCACCATGGTGGTAGACGCCTGTCTTTCATTTTTTTATTTATGATGTTATCACTATTTACTCGTAATGCACATCGCCCATAATGGTGGTTTCCATGAACGTTTTGACTTCAGCGTTCGTATTAAAATTCGCCAATGCCCACATGAGCTTCATGACGATGGCTTCAGTATTCATGTCACCTGCATTGATGACCTTCTCGGATGCGAGTTGACCCACGGCGTAGACGCCGAGCTCTGTGCCGTCTTCGACACATTGGGTGGTGATCACCACAGCGATGCCTGCATCGATGAGTTCGTCCAGTTTATCGTTGATTTTAACGTACTGGTTAGGAATGCCGCCGACGCCGAAGCTCTCGATGACGACCCCTTTATAGTTTGCTTTAATAAAATCGAAGAATGCTGGCTTTATGCCTGGATGAAGCTTGACGACGGCCACGTCCTCGCAGAATTTCGTGTTGAGCTCCAACTTCTGTGTTTTATCGATGACATACGTTTTTGAATAGATGCCGTGGTACATGAGATTATTATACTTCGCCATACCGAGCTTCATCTCCGCCACTACCGGGAAGTTGATGCTGGCAAAAGCGTCTCTGCTTTTCGATCTGAACTTGGTGGCTCTAGAGCCGTTGATGATGATCCCGTCAAACGAGATAAAAACGCCTGGGATGCCTTCTCGTGCGAACAGGAATGCGTCGGAGAGGTTCTTTCTCACATCTGAGAACAGCGCACCTACCACGACCTGTGAGCCGGTTAGTACCACGGGCTTGCCCAGATTCTTCAGCATATAGACCAGTGCTGCAGAGGTATAGGCCATGGTGTCCGTGCCGTGAGTTATCACGAAGCCATCGTATTCGTCGTAGTTTTCATAAACAGTTTCTGCGATTTTACCGATGAGCTGTAATGTCATGTTGGTACTATCTATGGAGAATAATGTCAATGTCTGAATCGTCGTCTTTTCACGGATCTCGGGCATGAACATGAGCAAATCGTCCGCATTGAACGTCGGTGCCAGTCCATTTTCAGTCGCTTGGGAAGCGATGGTGCCCCCGGTGGTAATCATAAGGATTTTTTTCATGGTTCCCCCTATTTGTCACATGCTAAACACATCTTAGCATCATTAAGACACAAAATAAACAAATCAAATTAACCAAAGTGCCCCATATAATTTATTATACAAAGATTTTGGTTATTTTTCATGAAAAAGTTAAGTAAGGGGGATAAAAAATAGCCTAGAGCCCCTCGATTAATTTGTCCGTTTTCATTATGATGCGCTATTTTATGTACTTTAATATCGCCATTAGGTCATCTGTTTCGATTGAGTGGGTGGCCTGGGATTTTACTTCTTCTGAGCTGTTTATGGCGATCGAATGACCACAATACCTAAAAAGTGGGATGTCCGTAGCGCCATCGCCGATGGACATGCAGTCTGAAGGGGCTATATCGTGCCGTTGACAGTAATCCTTTAAGCAGTCGATTTTATGTTCAGCCCTGACGTAATTTCCGATTCTTCCTGTAAAGACGCCTTCAAGTGTTTCATACGAACTTCCATAGTAGGCGTCAAATCCATAAAAATCTGCTACTATCTTCGCGACCTGGATCGGCCCGACTGTAATTAGGATACACTTCATACCGCGTTGATGTAGCTGCATGATCGTTTCTTTGATGTTTTTTAAGGGTTTAGCATACTCGAAAAAGTGCGATGTTAACTGGGCGACCTTAAGACCCGCCAGCAGTTCTGCACGCAGGATATCCGCAGTGATATAATCGATCTCATTCGCCATTTCCCTCTTTTGAATAAGGTCATGCTCAAGTTCTTTATCGTGTATCAAACAAGGAATCATGACAGAATGATACTCCCGAATTAGGGTGTCATCTAGATCAAAGCATACCAGTTTTAGGTTTTGCATGTTAACCCTCCATGAAGAATCGTCTCAATTTGAATATATAATATATTATGCTTTAGTGCAACAAAAAAAACACCCACAAACTGATTTTAAGACCTTTTGTGGGTGTTACTTGATAGGCTTTCCTTTTGAGGGTGGTCATCATTTTTGATGAACCAGATGTCTTTTTCGCTTCGTTTTAGTTTGCTCTCTACTTCGGCGAGAAACTCCTGCTGAAGCTTTAATCGTTCAGCTAGCGATTTAGCATCTTCTGGATTCGCAGCATCAGCATCTACTGTTTTCGATTCAGGAACCTTTAACATCTATAACACCTCCTTTGTGTTATAGATACCCAGTTTTCGTGGATTTACGTAAGAAAAACTGCCCTTTAGGACAGTTTTATCATAGTTAATTATTTATCATTAAACGTCAACTTATTATTTACTTTCCTTTTATTCGGTGTTTATACTGTCTACAGATTTCCAAAACCAAATGGTTCTTCAAATGGATCCATAAACCAATAACCAGCAGGTTCAGTTCTTAAATATTCATATGTCCATACACCTGGCTCGGTCTCTGTTAACATATAAATATTCGATTCTGCATAGAATACTTTCCAAATTTGAGGTGATACGTACATAATTGGAAGCAACTGACCCTTATCTTTTGAGAATTTCCAATTACACTTAATCATATACTTGATATGGTCTCCAACTGGGTCAGTCCCCGTATATCTGTAATGGAAATTTAAGCCTTCATCATTAGTATAGAATGTTTTATTTAGATGTAGATAAGCGTCATCTGGTGCAGTATCATAATTAAACAATACTGAAGCGTAGAATGGAATATGTGACCAATCCATGAGATTCGCCTGTGGTAACCCATTCCACTCAACCCCTTTAGACCAACGCCATGTAATTACGAAACCTTGTGTATCTACTTTTAAAATTCTTGCTTGTTCATTAACATAAGTTTCACTACTTCCTACTTGATCATATGCTGCGAAAACTAAAACATTCATGCTAAGCAATAGCGCGATTGCAATACATAACACTTTTTTCATTTTCCGCCTCCATCTTATCAGCTAAAGAATAGTTCATACCCGTTAATTAACTATGATATAAATTTAACAGTATTTTTCGGCAAAAAAATACTGCCTTAATGGCAGTTAGACAATCATGGCAGATACTGCTTTAGATTCACAACTTTGCGTATCTATCTTTCAATAGATTTGCCTTTTCATTTTGTTGAATCTCTCTGAGCGTATATATACCCAAATTGATGTCATTTAATCAAGCTTTTGGTCTTACGAAACGCCTACTTAGACGCTACTTTCTATATTTTTATTTTATAGCCCCAGCGTGCCGCCTGGGTTCATGATTTCGTTCGGGTCGAAGTGGCGCTTCAGGGCTCGGTACACTTCCATCTGATTTTTACCGATTTGCGCCTCCAGCCATGGGGCGATCATCTTACCGATGCCATGATGATGGCTCATGGAGGCACCCGATTTTTGGATCGCTGTGAGGATGCCAGCGTGGTAATTCACGTACTCGTCGATTTCACTCATTTTCGCGATAAAGATAAAGTATAAATTCGCCCCCTGCGGATACACATGAGACATGTGGGTCATGCAGATGGTATCCGGACGACTTTTACAGTAAGACCGAACCGTTTCATGCACATGTGCCATGGTCTCCCAGGTGACCGAGCACTCCAGCGTGTCGGTCATGATGCCATAGTCCTGTAAATCCTCACGCATATAGGGGTCTCTAAACCGCCCATGCTCCCATCCCTTCGTGGGAATTCCCGTTAAATAGAGCGCGCCATGCTTTCTGCAGATTTTGTGGAGCTGGCGCTTTACATTTTTGGTGAAGTGCTTTTCACCATCTGTAAAGCCTAGAAACAGGCAGCGCTCTCCCTCCTGGTAGCCCATAAGCGTCATGACCTTATTCAGCGGGGTATCCTCGACGCCATACAGCTTCAGCATCACATCGGTTTCCTCGGGATCGGAAAGTCTAAACACCGAAGGAAAACCGAACTGGCCCTGCATGATCTCGCGGGCTGCTTCTCTGGCATCTGCCCAGTTTTTAAAGATATAGCTAAAGCGTCTTTGATTCTCTGGCATGTGCTTAAAGAATTTAAGGGTACATTCCACGAGCACGCCGTAAGCGCCTTCACTGCCCATCATCAGCTGGTCGATGTCAGGTCCCGTGGATTTCGCCGGAAACTCCTTCGTCTTTATGGTGCCCACTGGTGTCACATACTCCTGGCAAATGACGAGATCGTCGGCGTTACCGAAGTAGGTCGAGTTTTGACCAGCACCACGTGTCACGACCCAGCCCCCCACCACGCTGTATTCAAAGGATTGAGGGAAATGCCCACAGGTATAGGCGCGTTTAGCGCCGAACAAGGCTGGTGCATTATTCAGCGTGCGTTCCAGATCCGGACCGCTCATCCCCGCTTCCACAGTGATGGTTTGGTTAATTTCATTAAAGCGCACCACTTTTTTCATGTGGACGCGCATGTCCAGAGAAACACCGCCTTTCATACATTCCACACCTCGGGTTACCGATGATCCGCCGCCATAGACATAGACGGCTATCTTTTCAGTGTTACAATACCTGACGATTTTCTCGATGTCCTCCTTCGATCTCGGATGCAGCACCACATCAGGGATGTTCTCCACGATGCCCTTTCTTAGCCGCATCAAGTCGATCATCGTTTTACCATAGGCCAGCCTTAGTCTCGAGTAATCATCGGTTTTAAAGTTCTCATCGCCGACGATCGCGCGTAGCGCATCGAGCTGTACTGGGGTTAAACGAACCTTCTGATCAAACGCCACCGTTTCCAGACCCATTTCTTTCTTAACCTTAAAATCCTCGTCCGTCATCTGGAACGTCTTTTTCATCAGGGCATAGAGGCGCTTGTTCGGGTGTTTAAATTCCTGGGGATCTCCCCATTTTAGAATGGACCGATACGATCCTTCTGGCGGTGCGGTCTCACACCAATCGGGATAAAATGCTTCATTCTTCACCTTGCTCATATGGCGCCTCCTGTTTGTTTAATATGTGATTCATCGTGGTATATAGCGAACTTAAGCTTGAATAAATATGGACATAGACCTTTCGATAGATGGCGCTATAGGTTTCTGCCGTGCGCGGATCAGGTTTAAAACCCTTGCTGTAGCGAACCATTTGGCTGACGGCCTCCTCGAACGACGGGTAAACGCCCAGCCCTACACAAGCGATGATCGCAGCGCCTAGCCCTGCCGCTTCATAGGTCTCGCCTTTGTAAACATCTAGGTTGAACATATCCGATGTGATTTGACAAATCTCGTCACTCTGAGAGCCACCACCACTGACGAAAAGTTTTTTGACCTTCGTTTTCGATTTCTTCTCGATTTTAGAGAGCCCATCCATCAAGCCGTAATTGATGCCCTCGATAATGGCGCGATACACGTGTGCACGGGTGTGTGTGTCATTGAAACCGAGGATACACCCCTTTGCATCAGGCTCTTTCAGGCCCGGGGTCCAGTAAGGCTGTAAAATAAGGCCGTTAGATCCCGGAGAGACAGATTTTAGGCTCTGGTTCAGCATTTCCTCCGGCGGGATACCCTGCCGTTTCGCTTCCTCCATCTCGCGGGAGGCAAATTCATTTTTAAACCACCTGATCATCCAGTACCCTCTAAACACCTGTACCTCTGGATTATAACGCTTAGGAATACATGCCGGATAAGGCGGCATAAAGGGAATCGGTTCGAAGTAATGCGGCGATGTGGTCTGGATAGTGGCCGTGGTGCCGAAGCTTAGGCTCGCCGTGGTCAAATCCACACAGCCAACCCCCAGCGTTTCACACCCTTTATCCGATCCGCCACTGATCATCAGCGTCCCTTTTTTCAGTCCGGTTCTCATGGCCACCTCGTCCTTGATCGGACCGACGATGTCCCCCGGATGGTTGAGGGGATAGAGCTTTTCCCGTTCGATCCCGAATAATGGCCACCGGTAGTCATGCTTCGACCTCGGCCAGTTATGGGTTTTATAATGGAACGGCACATGGCCGATTTGATTGCCGATGGAGTCCACGAGACGGCCTGTGAAACGGTGCTGTAAAAACGCGGGTAACAGAACATAGTATCTGGTGTTGTGCCAATTCTCCGGTTCGTTTTCACGCATCCAGTTGACCTTCGCTAAACGACGCGTCACATTAATCGCACGTGTCATCCCCACCGCCTTGAACATGGCGCGGTCTTTAGCGGGTAGTGGCTGTTCACACCTAGCGGTTCTTTGGTCTAGCCAAAGCATGCTCGGCCTAACCACCTCGTAGGCTTCATCCAGAAAGACCCCCGTGTCTCTCAGCGTCGTGAGGCATACCGCCTCCACGTCTAAGATACGATCTGGTTCCATGACGGATAGTGCCTTTAAGCAGTCACATAGCCCTTCGAAATACAGATCTGGGTGTTGCTCGGCATAGCCCGGTTTCAGGCTGAAATAGGGCTCAAACTCACTCTTCGTTTTCGCGAGAAGATTCCCCTGCGTATCGAACATGAGTGCCCGAACGCTCTGTGTTCCGCAGTCGAGGGAGATGACATATCGTGGCATCCTACACCTCCCGTAGCGAAGTCGTCGCGATGATATCGATTCCCAGTCCGAGCACATTTTCGATGATAATGTCGCCTAAGGCCACGGGTAACGGAACCGTCACTCGGTTAATGATCAACATGATCTCATCGATGCGCGGCTTAGGCACTGGACCAGACGACCTTACAGGTAATCTCGGCTGATGATCACTGGTGGTTCTCACCGTCGTGGTCAGCATACGCTGCGGTGCATACCACTCCTCTCTCGCGAACCCTTCCCCCTTAGGACAAGCATTCCCACTGATCACCAGTGTGCCAGCTTCCTCAACCACACTTATTTCGCACCCTTTCGGGCATAATACACATATCAGCATGCTACTCCCCCCTAATGTACCGTACTGCTGAATTCCCTGCTATTTCGCCACTTTCAGATACATGATCCACGAGATCGTAGACCTTCAGTGCATTCCCACAGACGAACACCCCGGGAACTGAGGTTTCTTGAGCGGTGTTGACCACAGGACCACCGGTGCGACTGTCCAGTGCGACGCCGAGCATCTCGGCAATTTCATTTTCTGGTATAAGCCCCACGGAAAGAATCAACCCATCGCAGGCAACACGTGTCTTTGATGCCTCGATAGGGTTCCCGTCGTCATCGACCTTCGCGATGATCACCGCTTCCACGCGTTCATCTCCTTCAACCGCTACCACGGTATGTGACAGGTATAAGGGGATATCGAAATCCACCAGGCACTGCTGGATGTTTCGCTTAAGGCCCGAAGGTTCCGATTTTACCTCATAAACACCCAGCACGGTTGACCCTTCTAAGGCGAGACGACGGGCCATAATCAGACCGATATCGCCACTTCCCAAAATCACACAGCGCTTACAGGGCAAAAGGCCGTCGATGTTGACGAGGTACTGGGCAGTTCCTGCGGTATAAACACCAGAGGGCCGCGTTCCTCCAGTATAAATCTGCTTACTGGTGCGCTCTCTACACCCTGTGGCCAGTATGACGGTTTTCGCATATACCGTGTGAAGTCCCTCCTCGCGGTTGACCAGGATGGCTTTAAAGTAAGGTCCATCCTTTTCGATAGATGAGACATAGGTTTTTACATGCACTTCAATCGGCGTTAGTGCCAGTTGGCTAATATAATATTCTGCATATTCTGGGCCAGTTAACTGCTTTTTTAGCCGTATTAGCCCAAACCCATCGTGTATACACTGCTTTAGAATACCTCCTAGACGCGCCTCGCGTTCCACGATCAGCACCGTACCAGAGGACTGATGGATGGCCAATGCCGCTGAAAGCCCTGCAGGTCCGCCACCGATTACCAAACTGTCATACACTTGATTCATGGATGCGATCTCCCTTCGTTTGAGCTACGGCGATGCGTGAAGCACCTTCTTTTTTCGTGATGTCCTCCATGGCGATGCCATTGACATCATGGATAATTTCCATGACCAGCGGCATGCAAAAACCGCCTTGACACCTTCCCATGCCTGCACGAACACGCCTTTTAACGGCATCGGTTGAGGTGATGGGGATGGGGCCTTTAAGGGCATCGATGATTTCACCCTTGCTGATTTCCTCACATCTGCATATAACCTCACCATAATCCGGATTCTCCCTGATGAGTGCCTCGCGGGCTTCATATGTGAGATGCGCCACATCTGGGATTCCTTTACGTTTAGGCTCCCAGTTGGTTTTTCTTCTTAATGGAGAAGCGTCGTTTTGAAAATGAGATTTTACCAGCTCCTCGACACGCTCGGCGATGGCTGGCGCTGCAGCGAACCCCGGCGACTGGATCCCCGCCACATGGATGAGGTTCTTAACCTTTTTAGACGCCTCGATGATGAAGTCCTCCTTATAGGTCGCTGCTCTAATGCCTGTAAAATAGGTGATGTCGTCCTTCACATCGACGCCTTTAATCTGTGGGAGCTTTTGTCTGAGGAGCTGCATCACGTCCTCACGGCGCGTTTGATAATTCTCACGATAAGGGATTTCGATGGCGTTTGGTCCCACGAGTATGTTTCCCTCATAGGTTTTAATGACTCCGCCTCCCTTCGTATGCTGGGAGCTACGATCACCGATAAATCCTAATATTCCCTGAACATACTTGCCTTTTTTCTTATCGAAGAGGACGATGTCCCCTTTACGTGGATGGATGCTGAAAAAGCGGTCACCTGCCATCCCTGCGATACAGTCGCTGTAAACCCCAGCTGCGTTAATGACGAGCTTTGCCCGAATCGTTCCTTTATCTGTGTGAACCTCTGTGATTTCTTCGTTTCTCACCGCCATGGAAACCACTTCCGTATGGAGCATGAGTTTAACGCCGTTTTTTATGGCGTTTTCCGCATAGGCCACTGTCATTTTATAGGGAGAGGTGACTCCTGCACTTTCGCACATGACGCCCCAGACGACTCCCTCGCTTAAATAGGGCTCCGCTTCGTAAACCGCCCGTTTGTTCATATACCGAAGCCCTGGCATACCGATGACTTTTGCCTTAATCCAAAACAGTGGATAAATCACCTTACTGAGATGACTTCTAAACAGGATGCTGGAGCCACACCATCTGATGGGAACCTCCAGCTCCTCCGATACTTTATGGTAGAGTGCGTTTCCGCGAACGTTCATCTTCGTTTTTAAGCTGTTCCATTTAGAAGCGATTCCTGGATGCACCATGCCGTCGTTTCGAGAGGACGTATGAACCGCCACATCATAGGCTTTATCCGCCATCACGACCGCTAGCTCATACTTCGAAAGCTCCCTGGAGATGGCCGATCCGATGATCCCTGCCCCGATCACGAGCACATCGCAGGTGGCAAGGTTTCCCTCCTGTTTCTGCACGGTATGAACGGGCATCACCGGGTATCTGGGGTCGTGATGGGCGATGTCGTTGATCACCTGTGCATATCTGGATTTTGCCGCTATCTGCCCCGCCTTGACCACTGCATCATAACAGTCCGTCTCACCTGTCAGCCTTATGGAACCTGCCACCACTTCACCGGTCACATCGATGCCGGTAGCGCTTTTTATCCGCCTTTCAAGCCTTTTAACCGAATGGCTCATGATTTCACCTCTGTTATCATCCGGTCATCCGGATGTTTGAAAATAGTTTATCATGCTGCTACGATTTTGTAAATAATGGCATGAAAAAAAGTGCTTCTAAAAGCACTTTATAAGAGGTCTGTGGGAAATGCCGAAACGCCTACGGGAACCTTCAGTTCATAGTATTGGAAGCAGCCTTCGTAGCCTTCGATAAACAGCCAGCGTTTCATGTGCATCACATCACTGCCCGTTAGTAGCTTCATATGGGCGGCTTCTTCACCGTCCACCTTACTGAGCGTCACTTCCTGTAGCAGCTTCACCACGGGGAGTTTCAGCTCTTCCAGCATCAGCTTACCGATGGATTTGCTAAGGTCCTTTCCCTCACACATGGCGATAAATGCCGCGTGGAAGTAAAAGGTTTCTAGTCCGAGTTCATGTCCGTCGATTAGTCGATTACGGCTCAGATGAAGTCCACGATCACCGTTTATCTGGGTGCGCACTTTAGTCTCCCCATCAAGTGTGATCACCTGCTGTTTTAAAATAACATTCTGATGCGACCAGCCCCTGATGCCTAAGCTATACGATAAACTGATCAGTGGTTCAAACCCTAGACTCGTCTCTTTACGCCGAATATAAGTGCCCTTCCCCTGCTGTTTCTCCAGAAGCCCCTCGTTAACCAGGGCGTTTATGGCTTCTCGAACGGTTGCCCTGCCGACGCTATAGGTTTTCATCAGCTCTGGCTCGCTGGGGATGACATCCCCTAGCTGGTAATGCTCTGACTGGATCATCTCTAAAAGTCGATCCTTTAACTGTATATAAAGCGGTACATGCAATTTTCGATTTAGCATCTCTCGTCTCCAGGCCTTATTTTCTACAAGTTTATCATATTCCGCTAGGGGCTTCAATGCTCTCATCCTTACTCTATCTGATTAAATACAATTCAATTGGGTACTATTTTAATACTGATGTCTGTTTAAAAAAGGAGAATAATAGTATGGCTAAATATGTTGATGGATTCGTACTGGTCGTGCCTAAAGGTAAAGAAGAAGAATATAAGAAAATGGCTGAGGAAGGTCGCGATTCATGGATGAAGCATGGCGCACTCGGTTATTTTGAATGTAGAGGCGATGACCTAAAACCACAGGAAATGGGTGAAGAAAAATCACGCTCTTTTCCTGAAATCGCAGGTGCATCCGGTGATGAAAACGTATGGTTCTCGTTCATTATCTTTAACTCTAAGGAACACCGTGACGAAGTAAATAAAAAGGTCATGGATGAAATGAATGAAAAATACAAGGACGAAATGGACATGCAAATGCCATTTGACCCTACGACGATGGCGTATGGCGGCTTCGAGGTTGCAGTAGAAGGATAAACATTTACCTCATCATTTATATGTTTACGAAATCAAAAATCCACCCAGCGGGTGGATTTTTCTTTTAAGTCGGATTCATGGCCTTATCGATTCTTTTATACAGCATTTTATAAAAAAGCTTAGTGTTCACGAAATTGTTCATCCCCGCTGACGTTTTTCCGGCCATGTCAGCATAGTTGATACTATACACGGTGCAAGTGTTCTCATCGATCGGTTCAACCTTGATCGCAAAGGTGTTTAGGGCTCTCTCGCGACCAGTTGAGGAGGAACCTGCATTACTATACTTGCTTCCACCAGGAACACTAGGATGTAAGATGGATTTAGAAGCGAAGACGCGTGTAATAGGATCAATGGCGTTTAACACCACAAAGTCGCAGGGTGGCATCATCGGAAGCTTAGTGGTAGCGAGTGCTGCTTCTAGTCGACACCCTTCTCTCCAAGCATAAATTTCGAGCGGTGGATTTTTATGGTCTTCTGGATTACTTACAGGGTCTATTACGGCATAGCCTTCAGGAGAAACTAGCAAATCAAAGGTCGACTGAGCAGATGCTTTAATGATTCCACTGGCTCGCGTGATAAAAACACCTGAAGCTGCAAGTGGTCCTGCAACTGGCTTCGATTCAATCAGTAGTCTGTTCGTCTGAGATTCCTTTTTCCACCCCGTCGATGAAAGTAGGCGATGTACTTCGTCAAATTGTATTTCTGCAAATGCTGGTGCGTCCTCTATAAATCTCTCCTCTATCAAGTATTCGGAACCAAATGGCTCCTTAATACGTCGCTTTGATAACGCAGTGAGCTTTATATCCACTCTATCTATCGATGATTTTACTCGATCAAAATAAGGCCAAATCACATCCTCAAAGCTTTTCAAAACCGGCGTATCCCATTTCAGGAGTTCTTCTTTTGGATAATCCACTCTCAAAGGCACATGATAAATCACGTCTTTTTTATCCAGTTCACGCGATAGTGTATCGGGGATGTAGACGGTGTGAAAAAGGGTTGAGTTGTTTAAGTCCTTATGCCCCAGCTTGCAGATAGGGCCTTCAGATAGCTTGTTTGCATGGAAGAGCCAGTACTCATGACCGCTGGAAACGGCGTGTTCAGTATCCCTGACGACACCTGCAATCACATAACCTTCACCTGGGGTTTCCAAGCAAGCAATCGTGTAAAGCAGCACTTTGTCTGGCATGGTGTAGCTATCCACGATTTCAAAGCTTTCGGTATGGATACGGCAAATAGAATTATTATGCTGAATCCCCTCACCACCGATTATGTCCTCTATGTGTACCCTTCTTTTATCAACATCTTTGTACGCCTTAAAGATCCGTTCAGGTAACATCTCTTTCGAGAACCCTTTAAACATCACGAATAAATCCTGTTTATTAAAGGGTTTGACTTGCCTCCCCATATACGTGTATAAATAAGGCCCCCAGCAATAGGGCATTTCTGCGATAGACTTCGACGCTTTCAGCGTGCACGTTTTCATGTCGATCACATGCTTCCCTAAGCTGCTCAAGTCCAGAACCGGTAAAGTCCCATAGCCGATCAAATGCTGAGGGAATAAACGTCCCTCCAGATCCTTATCATACGCTTTTAAAATCTCCGCGGTATTGGTCGCTGGCGTATGCAGCATATAGAGGGTAATCACATCCTCAGGATTATCATACTCAGCAATCAGATGGATACACGGCTCATCAATCTCGATGCGTCTAGCCATCACTTTATCCTGCGTCTGACTTAAGTCCCTTCGATCGATGATGTAGACCACGGTTTTATCATAGGGCAGTGGCGCATTCTTCCAGGGCGTCAGCATCTCCGTTCCCGCGATAAATGCCGTGTCTGCTAACAGGACATAATCCCGTGTAAAAATCAGTTCGTGGATACTTTGCTTTATTTCAATCGGTGCGCCAGCGCTATCGACGACTAGCCATGATTCAAAATCACGGTAGCCATCCCACCGCATGAGGTTAACCGGATGGGATCCGTCCAGCTGCTTGTACTGATAATTGACGAGAAAAACCTCTCCCTGCTCATGATCCGTGTAAAGCACATGAGAGTTGCTGTAGCCTGCAAAGAGGTTTCCCATCACTTCACCGGCTTTATCCGCCATCATCGGCAGCCATTCGTCCCGTCGTCCGATCGGTGTCTCCGCTCTAAGCGTTTCTCGGTTGATGACCCAAGGTCTGTCCACGTCACTCGTCACAGCGAGTCGGCCATCCGGCATCAAATACATCCCTTCGGTGTATGAAAACATTCCGAGTCCTGGTGACAGGTACATAAGTCCAAAATAATCGAAACGGTGTCTGGTTTTTTCCAGTGCCAAACGGGCAATTGCTGCCGGTGTCCACATAAGACGATTTTTGAGGTGCGCTTTTTCAGGGGTAAAATCTATTTTAACGATGTTCGTATCGCCTACCATAAATGCCCCTGGAACGCCGAGACATTGGCACAAATATAAGGACCCTTCAATATCAGCTGGATACTGTCCTTCGATGACCTTTAAGTCGAAATCTGAGTCGACGGTCGTGGTGTTACATACGGTATAATTATCCGGGATGATTTTCGAAGTAGTGGCTCTTTTACTAAACTTCAGCTGTGCATTTTTAATGATTTGGTGCCCATTCCGCCCAAGGGCCATCACATGGCGAAAATTCGGATACACACTTTTATAGACGTTATTTTTCATAAAAACCTTCCGGATTATTAGTTGGTGCTGTTTGAAGTGCGCTAGAAATGTATGGCGCAATCGTGTAGCCGTTTTTTATGGGGATGAACTTAGAAATTCTAGGAGAAATCGCCTTCTGTGGACAATGGTAAATGCATCGCATACACATCATACACTTAAATCCAAAATGAATTTTGCCGTGCTTGTTTTCCTTAATGTTTTTCTCAGGGCATTCTCTGATGCATAAACCACATTGGTTACAGCTTTTATCCGCATGCAGCTCAAGTCCAAAAAATCGCGCCGCGAAGGGCTCTACGTTACCAACGATACTGATTACGCGTGCTTTGAATGGCACCACTTTTACACTGGCAATCCCCTCTCGAATGTTATTCGCCAGTTTAGGTATTAGGCGATTCGCTTTTTCGATTTGGTCTTTAATCAATGATTCTGGAAAATTCGTGACCAAAGTCAGTGGCATGGCGATGGTTTCATCCACGATGATGGGATACGATTTGTCACTGAGTATTTTGCGCAGTTCCTGTGTAGCAGCGGTATTGATCCAAATGTCGTTACACCCCACGCCGATTAAGCTGATGCTCTTATATTTATTCGGAGGCATGGCCTTCACAAATCGCTTTACGGTTTTCGGCGCATTAAACGCATGGATTGCGAAGAAAATGACGAGGTGCTCAGAGCTCGCCATATCGAAAGGCGACGTGTGTTCCAGTACATAAACACGACATCCGTCAAGCTGTTTACTTAATTGATGTGCGAGATAGGCGGTGTTACCTGTGGGGCTAAACTGAACGATGGTAAACATTTGTATTCCTTTCTAGTAAGCCAGGCCTACCGTTTCATTTTCATGTGCCTCGTTTTCTAAGGACGTTAATAAAAAATGTGCCAGATCGGCTCTTGAGATTTCTTTTCCACCTTTAGGAACGCCACTAGACGTCATTCGATATGTTTTCGTCAGCTCACCATCCGTCAAAGATAGAGGTCTAGCTAAGGTATAGACCAAACCACTTTTAATGATGTACTGGGCTGCTAAGCGATGATCTGCGATAACATGCTTATAAAAGAGATTGAGGATCAGGTTCGTCATCCATGCGAACTCATTATGAATCCCTGCCGAAGAAATGGCCAGGATTCTTGGGATTTCGCTTTTAATCATACTGCTGACAATGACTTGTGTCATATCGCTGATGACAGTGGAACGGTCGTTATCATTCCCGCCAAGGCATGAAACCACCACATCGTGGTCGCTCATGGCGACGGACATCTGTTCGACAGCGTGCAGGTCTCCCTTAATGATGTTAAGGTTTTCAGAGGCTGTCAGTTTTTCAGGTGATCGCACATAGGCGGTCACCTCATGGCCATTTTCCAGTGCCATTTTTAAGAATAGTGCCCCTGTTTTCCCAGTTGCGCCTAAAAGAAAAATTTTCATTTTTGCCTCCTCAAGTAGTGCTCAATCGACGCTTCGATGAACGTATGGGTTTCCATTTGCATCTTTGCATATTGATCAGGCCATTGTTTGGTATCATTGAAAAACACATACAGCTTTTCAGTCATTTCTGGCTGACCCTGGGCGTACTTTTCCACGATGGCCCACACCTCTGCTGCGAGAATCTGAGCTTGTTCACTTTCAGGTGTATAGCCAGCCTCGAATAACTGTTTTGCCTTTTTCATGGATTTAACCAACCAATCCGAAGGGAGCTCGTCTTCGGAATACTGCCCATGGACTTTTACGATTTTCGCCAGCACGTCATGATCCAAAAAGTTCATCACCCAGTAGCTTTCGTTATTTTCCTGTATCAACTGCATCATATTTGAATATTTAGACCAATCCACCGTCTGACTCATCTCTATCTCAGAAGCGATCATCTCGATGGAATCGATGACCTTACTGGCTTTCAGGATTTGCTCCTTAATAAGCTCCGCCTGTTTTAATAACATTTTTTTAATGTCCTCAGCGGATTCTGACGGCATTAATCGGCTCTTCACTTCATCCAGTGTAAGCCCTAGGTTCTTTAGCGTTATAATCTGATGGAGTATAGTGATGTCGTTTTCATGATAGAGTCTTCTACCACCTTCAGATATACTCGATGGCTTGAGTAATCCTATCTTATCGTAATATTGAATGGTTCTAACCGACACATTCGCCCTTTTGGCCAGTTCACCCACGGTCACTTGTTTCATCTCATTCACCTCTTAATCTCATTATAGAACGTGACGTAACGTCATGAGCAAGTTTTTTTTAATAAATAAAAACCTACTTTAGTTGGTACTCATATACCTTCCATCAGCGTACACTTAAATCATAAAATAACGAATGGAGGCCACTATGAAATCACTCGGTAAAGAACAAAACACACCCGATTTTCTCACGCTTAGTTTAAAAATGAAGCTCGCAGCACTTTGGACGAGTTTTATGTTCCTCTACATCTACGTCGATTACTTCCACCTATTTATGCCGAACGCCCTAAGCGACATGCTGGCAGGAAAAGTCTTCACCTTCGACGTTTCGCAAACCTTTCTGCTTATCGTCATGATTTTAGTCGCCATCCCCGCATTTATGATTTTTCTATCCATCGCCATGCCTAATAGAATCAACCGCTGGGTAAATCCCATCGTCGCTGTAATCTTTATTCCGTATATGTTATTTAATTTAGCGGGTGTCGCATGGATGCACATGTACTTCGCAGCAGCCCTCGAAGTCGTTCATCTTATACTCATCGCCTATTATGCTAGGAAGCTACCTGTATAAGAGCAAAACCTATCACGTTTTCATTTAGAAACCCATTAAAAAAAGACCTCACGGTCTTTTTTGTTATGCTGATAGAAGCATCTGGACATCATATTACTTCAACTCTGTTCGTTTAATTGATAATCTCGCCTTGACCTTTTTCAATATCCTTAAGCCACTTTTGCTTTTCACTCTCAGTCAGCTTCATCCACTCAGAGACTTCACCCACGATCAACAAAGGAGAAAGTGAACGATAAGATCGCGTCAGATTACCAGGAAACTTCTTATCAGTCACGTTTGGATCGTCTTCGAAATCACCGGTTGGCGTTACGACATAAATTCGCTCTTCTGCTTCGCCTTTTGCAAGCGCTGCAGCCAGCCCTGCACCCGCTATACCTGCGGTGAAATAAATGTGGTTCATCTGCAGGTCTTCTTGATAGTTTGAAGTTCCACCTGGATTCAAGTAATCTCCCACTTTGAGATCTGCCTTCGTTCCGTGATAAAAAGGTCCCCGGTCCTTCGGCACCGACCTGCTTTGATTCGCGCGTTCCTGAAACTTTTCGTAATTAACTAAATCCCCCTTTTGCTTATAGAGCTCTGCTATATTCTCATAGATGGTGGGATAAGCCCGCCAGACATTCTCGTCGTCAACCCTAAGGGCATGTTCCAGTGCTTCCTTTAAATACCTTAGCTGTTCATCCGCGGTGGGCATTAACCTTGAATACTGATATTTCGCGATAAACCTTTCAAAATCGTTCGTCGCTTCATGAATCGCCTCTTGAAGTGTCTTTTGAGCATGCTCTATTTGACCCTCGGCTTCACTTTTCATCGCCATCATACATAACTTCACTACTGGATTCGCCGGACTAAACAATACTGCCATCACTGCACCTCACTTTCGCACATAAAGTTGGTTATTTTATTTACTCTTACCCAGTTTTTGATAACGATTACCACTTCTATTATTATATGTACACTATGAAACTGAACACACAAAAAAGACCTTACGGTCTTTTTTTGTGCCAATGAAAACATTCGACATTTCAAAACGGGGCAATTTATGTACAATTTGACATTATACAGGACTATAAAGGATCTGAAACCTCTGCTTCCGTCTGTAAAATCTTACGTAAAATCTTCGTAATATCTTGAAAACTAATCCCCTTAGCGTACTTGAATTTATTACTATATGCAATCCATATATCGTCTAAGTACTTACTCTCTTCAATTTGATTCAAATAAAGATTCCATTTTTCAACATACTTTAATGTATTTCGTTCATCAGCCTTTTTGATAATTGCGTTTCTTAAATCGACAAAATCAATTTCTTCATGACGTAGATTATGCAGAATATAAATATCATAATAATCACGAGCTCTTGTATTAGCTACATTTCTTGCAAGAACAGATTCAATCTTTTCAGCGAGAATAGTAATCAAGTTATACGCTTTAACTGAAATGTGGCGGTCTTCAAACATCATTTTAAACGAATAAGTAATTTCACTTGGAATGATTTGATCGCCAGTAGTTATGTCGATTTTCATTGTAACTTTAATAGAAAAGAACTGAGCTTCAATAGATATCCTGAAATCATCATAATCATTAACATCACGAATGTTCTTAATATCAACCATTTGAAACTTTAAATTATCATCCAAATCAATTGCTAAGATTTCTATAAACATTTTTTCAATCTCATCGCGATTTACTTTAATGCCTTTTACAGTTGTATCCATATCCATGGTGCTTCTCATTTCGGTTCCAATCATTGAAGAAATGAGAAAACCGCCCTTAAGAATGAGATTATCCCTGTAATTTGATACGGTTATTCTTTCAAGAAGTCTTTCCATCATGTAATTTTGAAGCAAATGATTTGCGGTTACTTGCTTTTCTTTCGCAATCTTGTTAATCCAATCCTTCAATTGTCTTGGGCTCGATACTTTCATAACAAAACCTCCAGGTAATTTCTTACTAGATTTTCTAATCTGAAGATTCCGGCATACTCTAACAATTTTGTAAAATCAGCTCCGGGAGTTTTTATATATCTTTTTATAGCTTCTGTTACCATGTCTGTGTCCAATTGATTTTTTTTCTTGATACAATCACATAGGGTTCTTTCTCTATCATAAATAATAATTTTATGTCCAAAAGGACTATCAATTTCGATTTTCCCGAGTTTATGCAACGAAGCATCAATGTAGAAAAACTTGTATCTATCTTTATCTCCTAGAAGTCTTGTATTATAGCCAGATGGAATGGTCATCATCAACGTACTTGGGGTTCGATCAGAAAGATTATGAAAGTAAAGCGCTGTCTCATGAGAAAAAATCCCCTCTTTGCATCTGTATTGGGCAATAAAATAATCATCCTCGATTTGATTAGGGTCCATATATAAACCATACTCCAATTTTTCAAGTTCACCTGATAGATGTAATCTCTGAATGGTTTTGTATGTTACACCTGCTTCTCTAGCCTCACTAGATGTAATTATCCCGTTATTTTCTTCTAATAAATGCAGGACAATTTCTTTTTGCTTCATGGCATCACCTCACAAAAGACATTTTCGTTTGTATATATTTTATATTTTACTAACGAAAAAGTCAACCGTTATCACTTCTTCCTTGCATTATAATCCTTATCAATCTTAGCTTTCCAGTTCTTATCCACCGCGCCACTGTTACGGACCATGCTGAACGCTAGGTTCACAGCTTCGTAATTGAGCTGAGTGCCCTCGCGATCAGCGTGGTAGTTGGCAGCCATTTCCTCTGCAATACCAAATCGCTTTGCGGTTTCTATGGCATCTATATTGGCACCGAGGAAGATAAATTCCCAGCCGTACTTCTCCTTCTGGCGATCGATCATCCGTTTGATTTGGTCATAGGAGTACTCTCTACTGGCGTTTTCCATGCCGTCAGTGATGATGACGAACACGACTTTTTCAGCGCGCTCGTCCTCTGAAGCGTATTTCTGGACGTTGCCCATTTTATGGATCGTTTTGCCGATTGCATCCAGCAGCGCCGTGGTTCCCCTTACGAAATACTCGTTCGCCGTGATCATCGGCACTTTTTCCAGGTCATAGCGATCATGGAGCAGCTCCACCACATCATCGAACAAAACCGTCGTAATATGCGCCATGCCTTCCTCTGTCTTTTGCTTCGCTAACACGCTGTTGAAGCCCCCGATGGTGTCGCTTTCAAGACCGTTCATCGATCCGCTTCTGTCTAAGATAAATACCAGTTCCGTTAATCCTTTTTTCATAATGTTTCCTCCAATCATCTATTTGATGATTTAAGGATACCGTTTTCTAAGCAAAAAAAGGTCACCTGTCAGGTGACTTTTATAAGCCGAGCAATTTCTCGTTATAGTTGAATAGAACCGCATTGATTTGGTTGATATCATAATTCATGGATTCGATAAAATAGCTGACGATCACGTCGAATCGACTGCTGTTGGACAGCGCAAATCCCGACTTAAGGAGAAGGTCTTTCGTCTCATCCAGATTAAGCCGTAGCGCGATGGCAAACGCCACCGCCGTTTGCTTAGTCGGTGTGTATTGGTTGTTGTTTCGGATTTTTGAAAAGGTCTGCTTCGTGACGTTCGCTTTTTTATAGACGTCCGGATCCTTTAATCCACGCTCGTCGATGAGCCGTAGCAGCATCTCGGAAAACGTTTCATCCATACGGTTGATGACATCTTCCAGCGACTGCTTTTTCGGTAAAAAAACATCCGAATAACTGGGCTCACTGATACTATCCTGCATTTTACTTGCCCGCCGAAGCTTTTCTCGGGGCTGTCTAATGTTCTGACTACGGGTACCATAGCTAGATTCCTCTAATCTATACTCCTCGATATAGTGATCATCGATATAGGATTCTACGGACGCATATAACGTTTCCGATAGCTTATACGCCCGCTTGTCATAGACGACCAGGTACACCATCATCTCGTTAAATAGGAGGAATTCGCCGATGGAGCGAATCGCGACGCTCAGCGCGATGTCTTTCGGATAGCCGTACGACCCGGATGAGATTAGCGGAAATGCGATGCTCTCGAACCCTCGCACTTTTGCGAGTGCCAGTGCATTTTGATAGCAGCTTTTTAAGACCTCTTCCTCTCCATCGTGGCCATCTTTCCAGATGGGGCCAACCGTATGGATAATAAAGCGCGCAGGAAGTTTAAACGCCTCGGTCAGTGCGCATTTCCCTGGTGCCAATCCACCCATTCTGGCTGTTTCGTCTCGCAGACGTGGCCCTTCAATTTGATGGATTCTGCCATCCACGCCCGCGACGCCGAACATTTCAGCGTTCGTCGGGTTCACGATGGCATCGACGTGCATTTTAGTAATGTCGTTTCTTACGATTTCAAATGGCATAAAGTCACCTATAGCTAGTTAGTTATTATCAAATACATTATATATCAGGGATTGTTAGATGTCACTTTTCTCGAAAATCTTTAATTCTGGAGTCCATATTAGGTTTAAGTTGTAGTCGCTAGCCTCCACACGCATCTTTAAAAATGCTGTGCTAGGCAATCAAGCATGAAGTTATATATGCCTATCTTGGCTGTCTGAAAGGTATGTACAAATACCTTAAGAAAAACCGGTTTGCAGTCATAAATGAAAATCTGGATCCATTCACTAAAACCCTTGTTTGTGCCCATGAGCTTGGCCATGATATTTTGCATCAGAATCTGGCCAGAAAGGTTTGCCTGCAGGAGTTCATCCTATATGACATGAAGAGTCGCCCAGAATATGAGGCTAACCTTTTTGCCTCGGAGATTCTTCTTCCTGACGATATCATTTTGAACTTAGCCCGTGACGGCTATGATATCGAGCAGATTTCAAAAGCGCTTTGTACAGACATAAATTTGATTGCGCTGAAGGTATCATCAATGAACACCAGGGGTTATAGGTTCAACAACACAATTGATGCAAAATCTGATTTTCTACGCAAATAAAGAGCCTTCTGTGAGGGCTCTTTATCAATTTATAGTTGTTTGATTTTTCTAATTAGTTCTTGATTTGCACCTTGTGCAATCTCTTCATATTTATTTCTTTTCCCAAAATACAGTTTGTCTGGTATAAGCGGACTTGATGCCCTATTATCAAAAATCATATCTTGTAAGCACCTTGAGTCATTGATTAATTGTTCGTCTGAATAAGGCTCAGAATTCTCAGCTTTTGAAATAATTTCATCAAGCTTACTTTTCATATGATTCAGATTTTCAATGGCCCTGCTATTATCCTTCTTTGTTTTATACACCAGTATGAAAGCTGGTAGTATTGGAGACAAGACAGACATTAAAAATACAGAAACTGTTATTCCTTTGATAATCGCTAAAATCAGTAACATCGCAAAAACACACGAGAGCGATGTCACCAATATCAACGAATACCATTTTCTCAGACTCTGATTCCACCAACAATTCGTAGCTTGGCAAACCAACCTATAAAATCGATTGTCCTCCTCATCGATTCCGGGATACCAATTAATCAGAGCATTGTAATCGTTATTTTTTGAAGAATATTTCCTCGATTTCTCCTGTATGGTCTCCATCATTGAATGGTTTCCAATCTTAATCTTATTCTGCGGTATTTCCAGTACATCACAATCGAATTCTTCCTGAATTCTTGCAGCATTTTCCTTAATATTTTCGATTCTCTTTGATAATAGAAGCTCATCAAGTATGGCTATCGCAATTGCTGCAAACGCTGTATACGCCAGATATTTTTCATCGATTGTATTCGACAAAATGGCAAGCGCCACTATAAACACCCCACTTAGGATGAATTGAATACCCATCAAAGTCTTTGCTTCTGAATACAACTGCCTTTGTGCAGCAAGTCTTTTTAGGTTCCATTCGCTGTTCTGCTTTTCATTAATAGACAATTGCTCACCCCCTAACTGTATTTGGGGAATTCACTCCCAAATACTTCTCCCCATTTACCAATTGAAGCTTTCATATCCTTGTTTTGTTCAAATTCTCCTGCTGCTATGGCAACATGGTAGTCAATAGCTGCTTTATTCTTGATTTTTGTCCTTTCATCATAAGTTAAACTGTTGATGTTTCCTTGTATCCCCTTTGGATCATCAACGTTCCCCATAATGTTATTGTATATATAAACCATTACATTCGGAAACTCAACATCTACAAATTGGCTAGCCTTTGAATTTTGCCCCTCATAATAGTTTAATATCATTGTCTCAAGCAAATATGAAGACATAGTCGGCATTGTTGCTCTTCTATTCCAATACTTTAGTATCCTAATTATTTGAAGAATGTTCCCATCATGATTTTGATTTATCCGCGTTGTTCTTTCCTTATCAATCCTCGGATCTGTTTTCTTCCAATAACCATTGCCATCAGGTATCAAGTAATAACTCTTTCCATAATAATCTACAGAAGTAATAAAGCACGGAACTATATCAAAACTCCATGGATAAGAACTCAAATTTAAAACTGCAGCTTCTTGATTTCGCTTAATCTCGGCGCTACTATATTGAGGTACATTTGAGCAGGCGGAAACAAATTTATTAATGACCCTTTTTGAATTAAGCGATGTAGAATTTGTATGACACAATTTCAACAAATCTGCTGCTTCACTGGATACAGTAATTTCAATTCTTTCCGAATAAGTCATGTAAGTGGACCCTTGTCCACTTAGTCCTATCATCATATCAATATCATCAAGTTCTCTTATTTTTGTCTTCCTTGCAAATGAACCGAAATGAATATTGATATCTTCATAAGACGTTGGAAAATCGATATCTTTCGACTTGAAATTAGCAATCTGACTAATTAACCAATCTCGGCTAGCAATTGCTTTTTTTGTGATTTCAGGATCCAAATTAACTGTATCCTTCATAAATTCATTAAATGCTTGTATTACGGTTGATGCCATTTTTTACCCCTTTCATCTCTCATCTCTTCTTTGTCATTCACTTTTCCAATACAAACCCGCTCCAGCTATCAGCATATTGCAGTAGCAATGTCAAAGGTTCTTCGTGTGTTGCAACTGACCGGTTATCCTCCACATACTGCCCATCATGATAAACAATGGCTTGTACCTCTTGTTCCGAGAGATCTATATGTTTTGAAGCAAGATAAAGGCTTCTCACTGGAACACTTAAATACGTTAGATTCTTATTGAATCGATATGGTGGATCCGGCTTGTAAGCACTTTGCTGTTGCTTATCAGTAGGTTCATTAATAAGATATTGAGGGTTCCCAGGCATCCCCACTTTCCCTAAATCGTGAACCAACGAGACAATGACGCAGCTTTCCTCACTGATATCTGGAGCCAGTGCTTCTCGAATTTTCAGCATAGATTCCGCAACATTGACACAATGCTCAAGCAATCCACTTTCTTTACAAAGATGATATTTCGTACTTGCCGGAGCTATAAGCCATGTGGTTTCGTTTTCCATAAAGCTTATTAGCCTGTCAAATTGACTTTTTCTCTCGACCACCATGCTTTTTAAAGACTCATACCTTTCGGCAATATTATTGTCCATATTTCCACCCTACTTTTTCACAATTATTTCAGTACGTCTGTCAATCTTGTACTCAAACCGTACTAATACCTCACTGTCAGCTGGCACAGATAATCTATATTCCAACTGTGTAGCCGTTTTCTTTATAAACTCATGAGAGGACTTTACCATTTCCCAAATGCCCCATACGTATGGTTCAAAGCTGATTTCAGCCTCAGTATTTTTGTGATTTCGAATGATGCACTCATATGTGTAATGTTCGAATCCTGCAGCTTTCTTTCGGTCAACTTCATTGTATTCAAAAGCAATATCAAACGCCTTGCCAATAGATAACTTGAGAGTTTCAACTTTTGATGTATGCTCAATATGATCTTCACCGATAAATTCAAGTGAGCCATCAGCCTCGTCTTCTTTATACAGCTTTATTTTGCCCTTCGGCATCGCTATGCCAAGTCCATCATCTTTGCGATTAATAAACTCTACAATTACATCCGCCTTCTCTTCATGCAAATCGAGCTTATAGTACTGCTTATACGGAATTTGGTTTCCTGACAAAATACATATTTGTTTCGATTGATTGTCCTTGAGTGTTGTACGCTGGTTTAACGTATACATATGATAGTCGAAGAATGCCTTTTCTTCTGCTTGAGGTGCAGCTGCAGATTCGCAGACATAGTATCTTGAATCAATCTCATCTTCATCATCCTTAAACCGATTAACTTCACCAGCAATAAGTTTTATTTTTGCGTTTTCAAATGACATCCCGCATTTGTTCTCGATTTCTGCCCAACCAATAAGATTTAAGGTTCCATCTTTTAGTTCAACTACATAGTTGGCAGTCCAAGTGAAACCGCCACTCAAATACGAAACCAGAACATCCTCAGCTGCCTTTCCATCTGTTTTCCATACCAATGCAGGTTTTACAATAAGACCGGATGGTAATGATGGAAGGACAAGCTCTGCCTGTGTATCTAGATAGATTTCTTTCGTCTCCGAATCTTCCAATACACATCTACCGCCGCACTCAACAGACAACAACCGGCAGTTCTTTTTATCTCCAGTCTTACGATCTTTTAAATAAACCTCTTTATCAATATACTTTCTTAGCAATTTGTCTCGATCAACTAGATCAAAATCGTAGTTGAATTCAAGAATATTTATACCGTCAACAATCAGTGAATCCGTTTCAATCTTCTGTGAAACATCTGCATAAATCAGTTCTGTAACCCCATTCTCAAAATGAACTGTTCTTCTTTCTTTGACAGCACCAAATCCACCATTGTAGATTGTTAATGCTATTTCCTTTGTGTCTTCACGAGTAGAAATTTTCGCCATAAAAAATACACCTCCGTTTATATTTATTGTATCAAACAGCAAGTACAATAAAACGGACAGTGCATCTCTCATTTTGCATGATTTGTAATTTTCTCAATTGGATCCAGACACCAATTTATTATCTTTCAATGTCAATATTAAAAAGGGGCAAGAATTCGCCGATCGCTTTGTCTTCTAAATAAAACCTATTTGCAGATTCAAGATCCCCATCAAGTAGCACATATGAAAGCCCAATATTATTCAGCATTAATTTCCTAATATCAGCCTCATTCAGGAACATCCTCTCAATTCTATCCCTTACCTGATTGCTTGTTGTTTTTCTTTCTTCACTGAGAGCTTTTTCACCCAGGCTCAACCCTCTCTTGGTTTTCAGCTGCAAATGAAGGCTTAATCTTTTATGTAAGCTGTCCGCTGTTTTCCCAACATATAAAGGAATCTTGCCATCAACATGAATTTGATTAATCCATTCATCAGAGAATTCTACATCAACATTTCTACCGTTTGGCCCTTTGAATCTCATTATTCGATTCACTTCCTCGGCCATAAAGGATTCTGATGAGCCTGTCCACCAAAAGGCATAAACTGCTCCTGAACTCGGAAAGATGTTTGCCTTTAATCTATAGCTCCCATCTGAAAGGTGGTCGACAACATCTAGAAGATTAACATTTCGAAGTTCCTTTAAATTTTCCATTTCTCGCTGAATTACATCAATATTTAGTCTCACTGTCCAACACCACCCTCATCAATACATATTGCTGCAGCCATCAATCGTTCAAGTCTTCTCAAAATCTTTAAAAATGTCTTGTCTTTTAACGCTGATTCCCACAGTCCATCACAAAATCGCTCTTGTCGAATATATCCAGTTAAAATCGCCAGAGTCAACTCAAGGTCAGATTCTTCTATTGCAGTATTCATCTCTTCCGTACCATGTAGACCATTCTTTTCAATGACCTCAAGGTAGTTGTAGCAAATTAGATTTGATGAATATACTGCTTGGATAAAATCCTCCAACGTTTGTTCATATATAGGATATGGCATGGAAAAGTGATTCTCTCCAAGCTTTTCTCCACCACCCCAGGAACAAGCATTTTTCTCATTTACGTTTTCAAAGTAAGGGATGAATGCCAGCAGCTTATCAATGCTTCGTTTTGTCAGAGAGCGATGAAGCCGTTCTGAAAGCTCTTCAATGTAATCTTTCTTCACGATTTTTGCGGTCCATTCAATTGGAATATTCTCGCTTCCATAGTATAATCCCGCCAAGCCTCCTGCAACGGCTGCAACCGTATCCGTATCATCTCCAAGATTGACCGCCATAAGAACACAGTCTTTATATGTTTTTGTATTAACCAAGCACCAGATTGCAGCTTCCAGAGTATCCACCACATAGCCACTGCTTCTTATCTCTGTTTCATTGGTTTCTCTAAAGTTCTTTTCAGACAGCCGATGATAATGCCTAATTTCTGTTTCGTACTCCGATTTTCCCTTGTAGTACTCAAAAGCTTTGTAAATCCCCAACTCTACTGCAATGCTAAGGTCCATGTTCCCAATAAGCATTGATGCTACCGAAAGATAAATACCACAAGCAATTTGGCTTCGCTTATGCGCATGGGTTAGAGCAGAAACTTTATGGATAATATCAAAGACTTCATCCAGCTCTTGAAAGTCTGTGCCATACAACGATTGGATGTAAAACAGCGGCGGCAGAATTCTCATAAGGGATCCATTGCCATTATCACGTTCACCTACACCGCCGCATTGTAATGGCGCTACTCCAGAGACATACCTCATAATAGCTTGTCTTGTGCCCACGCCTACATCAAACACTTCTCCATGAGGCGTGTACTTACCTTCGGTGAGCCAGGATTTAAATTTCTCCATTACATCTTGATAATCAAGGCCGCAATACAAGCTATCAAGAAGGCATAAAGTCATGCTAGTATCATCTGACCATGTTCCAGACGGTTGGTTGTGCGTCCCATATGCCCTCATATCTGTAACAGGGTTTGCCTTGAGTTTTTCACGGCTATTAAATTCAACAGGTACACCAAGTGCATCTGCAACACACAGGCCCATTACTCCATCTAAAATTCTATTTCTCATCCAATTACCCCTTTGAATAATATGCGATTACTAATCAATCTCTAAATGATCGAACAGTCTCATCTGAATGATTTCCTTTGATTCCGTTTTCTCATTCCGAATAGTATTGATGAACTGACCTTTAGCATTCTTTGTCTGTTCAATAATCATGTGTTTATCGAACAATATCTGTGCTGAACTTGGCACGTTGTGCGCAACACAGAGTAATTGAGCATTGCTTTTATCGAGGAATCGCCTTACGGGTTCCCAAAGCTCAATTGAGGACGCAGATGCGAACGGATTATCCAAGAACATAAAAATCGGTGCTTTCATCTTGTCATTTATCACCGTCACGTTATTAAAATACTTGACCATCGTGATGGCAAACATAACGTATGTTACATAGCTTTGACCTGATGACGCTGATAGCCTTCCCCAACTATAGTATTTAGGCTTTTCTTGCTCAATCTTTAGCATCTGGATATTCAGCTTATCAAAATCAATTCCATATTGAATGATATTGTTAATGCTAAGCCGGTTTTTGATTTCCTTCTTAGTCATCCCTTCATTTTGGACTGAATACGCCAGTTCATAGACATAAGCCTTAAGTCTGCTTAGAGCAATATCATTTTCAATCCTGCAACTGTTCTCATCACTTAAGTTGATTTTAAATGATTCTTTTGTGTAATCACCGTACTTAAACTTTGAATACTCCGGAATTTTTGCAATCTCATCCAATATCGTTTTAAGCATTCTAAATACTTGTTCAGCAATCTCTTCATCAAGACGTCCGATGTTTTCAATCGATGTTTCTAAATTTCGAATAGTCGTATTGATGCTATCAGAAGTCTGTAAAAGGAGTTTTACAAGCAATATCGTTTCTTCAAACGTCCGCTTATTGGTAAGGTATTCTTTGAGCTTAAGCTTAAGCTGCTCGTTGATAATAAGCTTATGGAGCATGGCGTCGAGCTTTTTTATCTCCCCATTTATTCGACTAATTGCCTTATCATACTCTGCTTTCACTTTTGCGTAGCTTTTTTGCATTTCACTATAAGAAAGCATGAAATCTGATTTTACAGCGGTTTGCCAATTCAACGCATTTGTGTCACAAAAAACTTTGAACTGACCAAGCTCATTCGTATATTGATTACGTTCCTCAGTTATGTCATTCATTGTTTTTCTAATAGTTTCAATTTGATCATTAACCTTAAGTAGCTCTATATGACTTTCTCTCTCCAAGCTAGATAATTGCTGCGCATCAAGAGCTTTAAATTTATCAAAGTACACAGTGATCATATTTTCTAGTTTTTCGTAATCCTTTTTGCAGGAAATCAGTTCAGCTTTGACATTATTTCTTTCTTCTTCAAATCCGGATTTCTTTTTATTCAAGTCTTCAATTTTCAGATCAATAACCTTAAACTCTTCCGGAGAAACCTTTTGAACATAATTAAGTGCGTAAACTTCCGAAAAAACTATCTGCCCAAACCTATGGTCTTCTCGGATATCTTGCATCAATTTATTCAATTTGGCTTGCCTTTCAACCAGCTCGTCGTAATTCTGTGCCTTTTCGTCGAATGCACGCTTTGCTGCTAAAAACTTGCTGAAGAGATTGGCTACATCCGCGTCCTCTAATATGCCAAAGCTTTCATCCTTATAACCTTTCGATCCCTCTACATAGTCACGATACTGGCGGATATTTTCTTTAAATCTTTCAATGGTCTTTTCAAGATAATCCTTTTCCTTTTGGGCAAGGTTAAGATCAGCATTGTTGTTGTCAATTTCATATTCTAAACTTGACTTCTCATCAATGAAATCTTTAATTCGAGCAGCAATTTCACTAATCTCGTTAGTTAATTTCATTTTGGAAATGAGTAGTTGCTGCTTTTCATTTACCTCTGTATTTTCGTTATCAAGCTTCTGAAGTTTATCTTTTAGTTCCTCTGCTTTAAGCTCTAATGTTCGAATGTACTGCTCCTGCTGCAGCTTTGTCGCCGTTGATGCAGAAATTTCTTTTTCCAATTTACTTACAGATTCTAAATATTTTTCGACTGTTTGTAAGGGATACTTATAAATATGGGCGCTTAGCAAGGCTATCTGTGTTTCTATCATTTCCTTTTCTGTAGTTAGAGCAGTTTGCTTTTCTGATAATTTATTGATTTCTTTACATCTCGATTCAATTGCCACTTCTGGATTGAGAAGATTTCTATAATACTCTCCATCACGGGTAAGCAGAAAAAGTGAGTTGAATTGAAATTCTTCCTCAAATTTCTTTATAGCGGACCACGGCATTAACACCAAGTTTTCTTGAGCTACTGTTATACTTACGGTTTTCTTACCTTCTGAAACACGCTTATAGTCATCATCTGCAACTATCAAGACCTCAGCAAAGCCCGGAAATCTATCAAGTATTTTTCTGGATTTCTCTTCATCCAGTTCTTTCAAAATATCAGATCCAAATTTCGCATATTTCCAGTCGCCTTTAATTGCATTAAGAGCATCATACTTTGATCTCGCTCTTAGGAACCCATAGTCTTCGAGTATTTTAATCTCGTCATTTAACTGATCTACAGATTTGTTGATTTCACTCGATCTCGAAGCATGACTTTCAACCTGTTTTTTAAACTGGCCACAAATTTCTTCGATATCACTCTCTTGAGCGGATGTCTTCGTCCTAATATCTTTGAGAGAGTTTCTGTATGCTTCCACCCATTCATTTTTCTCTGAGAGTTGACTTTTTCGTTCACCGATGATTGTCTCAGTATTGGTTACATCACCTTTGGATTTTATTTGATCTTCTTTGTTCTTATTGATTGCTTCAGATGTGCCTTTCAATTCAGACGCAACACTTATTTTAAGCGCTTCAAGGCATTTTAGTTCTTCTTCATCCAACAGCGAATTACTGTAATTAGGGTATTCTCTAAGTTCCTTGTCGATATCTGATAAAGAGCGTTCCAAGCTGTACTTTTGATCATTTGCATTTTCGATATTCGACGAACATTGATTTAACCGTTCTCCCAACACACCTTCTGTTTTCTTTAGATTATCTAACTTCTCATTTTCTTGTGCCAGTCGCGTCTTATTTGAGTCAAGCTGAATCTCCAAATTGTCGATTTCTTTTTCTGCAATCATATAGATTGTATTGGCATACTCTGCTGTGATCTTTTTCTCGTCGTAGTGTGCGCTCGTTAATTTCTCCAATCTTTCGTCGATTCCATTTTTCTCAGACTCATGTTGCTTATAATCAATAGTCAAATTAATAGTCTCAAGTTTGGTCTTTTCTTGCTGCAGATCTTCTATTTCTGCATTTTGTTGATTCACGATCTCTGTTTTATAAGCGAGCGTCTTGTTTAGTTTTTCAAGTTCTATCTGTAGCTTGCGAATTTCAATATTTTCAATGTCTTTCTCGAAATTACTTTTCAGAACATTTAGTCCAACATGTTCAGCTTCCAATCCCCTCGAACGTTCTTCCATTTGCCTGAGAGCAAATACATATGCCGCAGCTTGCTTAGGGTATTCTTTCAAATGAGTGTCATACTCCTCAAGAGCATTTACTCTCCCATTCACAAATTCAATAAAGGCTGCAATTTCTTCTCTTAACCGCTCATACTCTGCTTTGTCAGCTTGAAATTTATTAAGTTCATTCAGACTTTGTGATTTTTCAAAAAGAGATTCCGCGAGTTGAGATGAGCGGTCCACTTTTTCCAGATTCATTACGAAAGCTCTAGCATCAAGAGCTTTTTCTGTATTTGGAACAATAAAATTCATAAGTAAGTCCTTGGGGCGCTTGCATTTTTCCTCAAAGAACTGCTTGATGTAGTTTTCGTCTTTGTTGATTTCTCTCAAGAATTCAAATACTTCTGAGTTGATTCCAAATTTCTTCAACTCCTGATAGTACCGACTCTTTTCATTTTCAAATGTTTGTATGACAAAATAGCGACCGTGCTTATCGCTTCTCATTTTTGCCTGTAAAAAGTCCTTTATATTTTTATAGTTTGCAGGTGTTATCCTGTCACCGTCCTCTTTGCACAATGGCAAGGTTTCAATTGATAACGAATCTGCCGCTAAATTATTGCCGGCAATGATGTAATTCATATATTTGAGTCCCAAGTCGGAGTTATCTACTGCATCCGAGGCTTCATCACTATTTCTTGGCTCAGCCATAGCAGCAAACCCAAGATAGATATTGTTGAACTGGTGTCCTTCAATACTAAAATGAGATACAGAATGTACTGTTGATCCCAGTGTTACCCCTGAAAACAAATTAAGAACTTGGTTTTTATCAGAAAAAAATGAATTAGGCAAAACAGTTTGAAACAGCATCTGGGCTGCAAGAGTTTTGCCTCCACCATTTTTCATATCAAGCAGAGCATTTTTGCCAGCAATAAAGAAATACTCGTTTGGATACACAATCGAGTTATGATTAGCATGAACATTTACCAACCTAAAACCCTCTAATTTGGCCATATTTCTCCCTTCCTTCTCTAGAAACACATTATCTTCGATTTATTCAGTAATCAGGTTATCAAGGTAATTGTATATTTCAGCTTGAATTTCATCTGCATTGTAGGCATTCAAAATTGTAGCCTTGAAGCGGTCTGTAATGTAAATCACTTTGTCTCCATTCAAGTCGACCAGCTTAATAAGTTCTTGATTTTCCATAAAGCGAAGCGTTGTATTGAGCAGTTGGATTTTCGATGATTTACCATATTCCTTCCTGCTATCCCCTTCGCTCTTATCAAGCCTTACTCTGGGCAGATCAGACCATTTCTTTACGACAACTTCAAAGTTGTATGATTTCTCGTATGAGATTTCATCTAGATTAGCTTGTTCTCTTAGAATTTCTACCTTTTTATCAACAATATCCATCAAGTCGTTGCTTTTCATGAATGGCTTCATTGCTGAGGGGCTTGCTTCTGGGAAAAATTCAGTAATAACATTTGCAATGATAAATAGAGCAGTATACAGATCTTCGTTATTAAAGGAATATCCGAATTCTTTCCTCATCTCTTCGTTTGTATAACCAAATGTTTTTACTCCAGGTATCGGCGAGACGTAGAAGGTTCCAGCTTTTTCATTTAAAAATAGCCCCATTGTTTGGCATAGATTTTCTAAGTCACTCAGAGTATCTCCATCGTTAATAATACTTTCATGGATTATGGGAAATTCATCTCTTGAAAGACTTCCTTTTTCAATCAGCACTTTAAGAGCATTCCCTACGGCATCAATATTCTTGGCCATTTTTCAAGCTTCCTTTCTCAATCAGGCTTATTTTCAGATTCCCAATCGTTCTATCCTCTTCACCGTTAATTTGTACCTTTTGATCAGGTTCAGTTGCAATATGGATCTCGGCATTATAAGCCATTTTCATTTTCTCAAACCAGAAGTATGTTAATAGTTCTTGTACTTGGAACACTTCAATTGGTTTATCTATTATCAAGTTTCTTTCATTCAGTTGTATCACCTGCACATTATCAGAGCCGTATTCATTCTCTCTTTGTGCATCTGGCAAATAACTTAAGCTTAATAGAAAGCTTAGAAAGTCAATTGATCCTATTGCAGCTGTTCCCTTTCCTTGCTCAACATAACTTATAAAATCTGAAACATCCTCTATCGTAGTATTTATCTTTATCAGGTATTCGACCAACATTTCAAACAGTTTAAAATAATTGTTCTTCATTCGGCCATCGTAGATTTTTTCAAAGTCTTCATGCTTTTGCGGTTTTACATTAATTTCTTCAGCTGCTATGTTCTCCATTTGCCTTGTAACCTTTTGCCCCGATAACGCGACCGTAACCCCAAATCGCTTATTTCGCTTCGGCAATAGTAATGGCTGGACTGAATTTATAAATTTATTGATAGGAGTATCGAGTTTTGTCAATTCATTAAAGTGCTCCTGCAAATTGAACAGGCTTAGAAAGATATTAATCATCGATGATTTATCAATTTCAAGCATTTCGATTGGCATTTTTGAGATTTCATTTGTATACACAGCTTGAAGGTTCGAACTCTTGCTGAGTTCAATTTCAATAGCTCTTAACACCTCGATGTCTTCGGGTGTGAGTGTAATGTTATTCTTTTCTAAGTATTCGCTCTCCTTGTAAAGCTGCAGACGCTCCTTGGCATCTTCATAGTGACTTGTTTCTTCGCTGCGAAGTTCAAAGAAATCGCCCCAATATTTTTTATAAAGTCTACTCGCTTCTTCACGACCAAATCTGTTCATCGACAAGATTTCTGTCTTAATGTCCAATTGTCTCAAGGTTTCCAGATTAATGCTCTTAATAGTATTTAGAGCTGCTTTATACTTTTTCTTTTCTAATTGCAGTTTGAAAAGGTATAACGCCACGGTCAGCTTAGCTTCCTGTGGAATCTCCTTTGATGAAATAAGAAACTCCAAACCTTTATCGGTTATCTTGAAGCCTTCATCTTTTAGGCTGTAATCCACATAGGCAACCTTGACCGATTTTACACTGCGAATTTCGTGATCATAATATTCAAATTTGATTGGATCTCCATTCGGTTTAGCTCCTTGGAGCTTGGAAATTAGGTTTTCGGCTATCTCATCCAGGTTGTAATCATCGACATACTCAATACCACTTAAGTACTCATTTATAAAAGTTTTGATTTCATAGACTTTCATCGCATATGAATTCAGTCGCCCTTCTTCAACCATGTAAATGAGAAGCGATATAACTAAATTGCCAATATCGAATGCGTAGGAGGCTCCCGAAACAATATAATAATACAACGAATATATCCCTATTATTTCCTGACGGTTACTGGCATCAGAATAGTCTATATTGTAATTCATCCATTGTCACCTTCATATCATCATAGTTTAATGCTTCCTGCGGAATACATCCCGCAGATTCCAATATTGACATTATTGTGGTTCTATCTTCGTCATATAGGTTTGTCAGTATGTCTTCCGCTTTTGAATTATCAATCGTTCGTTTTTTGTAAAGCGCCCGTCCTTCGTAGTTAAGCAAGCTATGGTAAAGAGCCCTTGAGAGCTTGATGTTATACTGCGGATACTTTTCTATAAGCGACCTTGCAATGTCAAAACCTTCTTGATCAACATCTCCATAGTATAAAAACAAATCGTTGTTCCCGAGGCTATATACATGCAAGAACTTAAAGATCTTAATAACTGCTCTTCCTTCTCCGAAGAGAATACCTTTGATGTTGGACTCTTTCCCATCTAATAGTCTTAGTAGTGAAAAGCAGGTATCTTTATTCTCGACAACTAGAACCGTATCACCATCGGAAGATGTTGGATAATAGAAGGGCGATATTGTATCCACATACTGAATGTCGCTAATCTCTAGCCCCAGATTGTTAAGGATACGTTTTCCATTCACTGAAGCTTTTTCGGGCTGTGATAATGCTTTTTCATCTTTGAAAACCACATATGAAATTTCATTGAGCGTCAATTCTCCGGAATTTCTATGTAGAAGGGCTTTTAGTCTCTCAATGTGTGGTCTATCAATATGATACTGTTCTATATTCTTCAGATAGTATGAAGCGTCCATCCCTAAATCGTGGCAAAACAAATCAAGATCTACGCATTCAGATTGACCTTCTAAATTCCATTTATTAATAGTGATTTTTCTCTGGATAGAATCCAAATTTGCCTCACCTTTGCCACTTCTCTTTATTTGAATAATTCTTTGGTCATCCAAATCTTGAAGTTGCTGAATATATACATTGATTTCTTCACGAGACCATTGCAATACCGGTTTCTTGCGATATTCGAAAGCTAGATCATATATATCTATTGTTTTCTTACTATAGTTTTTTAGAATATTTATCATCAACCTTGCCTCCAATGATTTATACTCGAGCGTTTCTAAATTTCTAGCCGGTATTGATCAAGAATTCCACTCAAATGTAGTTTATATTGCTCAATCACCGGCTCCGGAGATAGTATTTTCACCTTACTTCCAAACTGTGATATCCAAGCAAAGAAAGTAGAACTTACAGCCACCTTAATCCAGATATAGAAGCTATTTTCATCCATTTTTCCGATCACAACGTCTTTACCAAATCGATCGATAACTGCATTTACAAGCGAATTATCAAATTGCAGTTGTACCAGGACTTCCTCACCGCCGAACATGTTAAAAACCTTCTTTGTATATTCAGCAATATCGAAATGCTCCCTATCCGGCAGCGGATCTCTTTCCTCATCAATCAGATCGATATCTGTCATTCGATCTACCCGGTAATGTGTAAATCCATTATATTTAGTCGAAAAAGCAATCAGATAATAATTCTCATCATCCCACGACAACCCATACGGACTCACCGAGTATTTATCACCATTCTTTCTGAATGCTTTTTCTTTTTTGATATCATAGTCAAAATATTTGAATGACACCTTTTTGTTTTCTGCAATTGCTGCATGAAGCCTGTCCACATTATAGTAAATGCTTTCATTGATGGTCTTGACCCTATTTGAGACATAAACCTGTCTCTGCAATGATTGAGCCTGCCTATAGCTCGCAAGACTCTCTATCTTCTTGATAAGTTCATTGCTTTTTTTATGTGTAACAAACTTTGAACATTGAACAGCGTCGACCAATAGTTTAAGCTCCGGGAGTTCAAATAATCTGCTGGCAACAAAATAGTCAGTGGTCTTAGACTTGCGTGTCGCAATATCCAATCCGTAATATCTTAACGCTTCCAAATCATCATAAATAGATTTTCGCTCAGCGGTTATTCCATAACGGTCAAGCTCTGCGATCATATCATTAATCGTCATTGTATTTTCTTCGTCGGTCTTCTCATTCAGTGTTTTAAGCAAGTACAGTAGCTTCAATTTTTGATTTGAACTCTTGGCCATAGCATTCACCTCATAATATCAATTCCAAATAATTACACCTCCTATGATAACATATTATCACAAGAGGTGTCCATTAAAACGGATAGTGATTAAACTGGAAGGACAGCTCCATTGATTTTACAAACCCACTTACCTTCTTAGAGCGCCACTATACTCATTAAGTTCTGAAATTCCATTGATTCTACAAAAATAGTTGAAGAATTCTTCTGCAAGGTTATAATCAATAGTTCCCTTTTTAATTTCTGCAATGTCACACAGAATTAGCGCAGCGACATCATCTTGAAAATATCTATGTAGTCCAGAGTTCCACGCTGGGATATCTGGATTATTGCTATTACAGTGATAGTTCCAAAAAAGCATTTTTTGAGCTTCGGTTGGAGAGAGTTTCAGTTTGTATTTTGATGTTGTTGAAACGTACCCCTCGTCGCTACTATCGCCTTCATACGTATCATCTACCAGAAAAACGGCAAATATATATCTTTCATTTTCTGAACTGCCAGGATTACGAGTCGTAAGAACACACAAGCTGTTATTTTGAACCTGATGTAGCTTCATCGGCTCACCTTTTCGATCACCATTTTGAACGATGCCTGCAAGCGCCTTCCAATCTCTCAACATCTGGCTTTCATAGCAGACAAATCCGCCATCATCGCAATGTGCATCCAGTTCTTCACGAGATATTTTACCGTTATAATAATCTAGACATGCACAGTCTTCTGAGTTACACCATGTTCTGCGTTCTATAGCAATATTGTTATTTATAATGGAGTCACTACAAACCCCTTCAAAGCCAACTTGTTTGTCCGACCTTCCTCCATCACAATAATTGCACTTAAATGCAATATTGGCTCTCGCCATCTTCTTATGCTTAATTTGTGGTTCTTTGGCGACAGCAGCTTGTTTGATAGCAGCCACTTCTAATTTGATTGCTTTTTCTTCAGCTTCCTTTTGCTCTTTTCCCTTTTTTGTTTCGTCAACATATGCAGCAAAGCTCGCATTGTCAGCTACCAGAAATGAACCAAAGGCTTCAGGGAATTGGAACCTCTTATCTCCTACTGAAAATGATACAACGATTAAGTTGTCATCACTCTCAATAATAGTTCCAGTTCCAAATGCTTTATGTTTTACAATCTGCCCTTTTATGTTCATTTCACTTACCTCCCGTTCATAAACTTTGCTTAAGCTTATTAATATTTTTCTTCAAAGCGTCATTTAGTTTTATCATGTTTTCAACTAAAAATTGCTGCATTTGTGGCCAATCATCTTCATTGAAAACATTTACGCCATCCAAAATATAAGTAATTCTGGACATCTTTTTATCATCTAGCCTCTGCCATGACAAAGTCGCTCCAAATGTTTGCTCAATATTCTCTTTATCCTCAATTAACAAATCGAAGATTTTCTTGTTTTCTTCTTGATTGGGTTTATTTATTCCAAGTTCAACCGCTGCATATTTTTTTGTGATAACAAAACTATAGCCTAAACCACTCATTCCTGCTCCTGCTGTTAGCCAATGGTCATAATGAGTCGAATCTGTGCTGATACCACTGAACAACTGTGACTTTGCATTCATTTTGGGCAGCAATTCATTCCAAAACCGATTTCTAATAATCTCTCTTTCTGCAATCTCAGCTCCAGTGGCAACTTCATCATGAGCCTTCTCATCAAGGGAGATCGTTATGTCCGCCACATCTTTTACAGGTATAATCTGCTCCGTATCAAGCAACAAATGACCCTCAAACAGATACGGTGTCACTTTGATGCACTGAATCTGGATCCTGAACTTCCTCGCCCACAGAACGGTTGAAGTCACCTCTTTACGAAACTCTCTGGCAACCAGAATAATCCGCTGAGAGAGGTCATGATTCAATTGCACCTCATCAAAGTCCGATTTGTTCAGGAAATCGCATATTTTATCTTCTGCTATAATGCCAGGTTCTGTTTTATTCAGGTAATCTTGATAAATCTTACGAATACCGTCTTTTCCCAAAGTAGAACAGTATGAAGCGTATTTCATAGCCTGCCATGTGACATCTTTCCCTGAATCATCAAGTTTATTTTCAATGATTACAAGGTTCCCTTTGCGATCAATGGCAAGCAGATCTAACCTCTCATTGGTATCCGAAAAGCCACTGAATTCTTTTTGGATTATAAGAAGCTCTTCTCCCAAGATCGTAGGTTCTTTTACAATCCATTCCTGCAAGTCATCTCTTTCCTTTAATCCTAACGACGAGAATGTAATGGCTTCTATCTTCTTAGACTGTTTGTTATCTCTATTGATGATATACATAGTTTAATGACTCCCCCAAATCAACAATTTCTTTACTTTGCCAGAATTATTTATATAATAATGCGCAGCTGCTAATATTCTTTGTATTTTCTCAGACATAGACACACTTGGGCTAATTGAAGGTTGTACAATTACTACTTTTCCGAACAGTTGCTTATTTTGCTTCATTGTCAGTTTAAAGTCGTCATAATTTCCATGAATAAATTGGCAGTGACCACTACGCCTTCTATCAGCAATCTTTTTGATAAACCCCGGTTTTGTTTTTAGCCAAATTGTTGATTTAACTGCTTGTCCAGCAACTTCATACACATCACTAACACTATTATTGTATGTAGTAGCAGACATTTTCTTAACGTGGTAAAGCGTCACTTCAAATGCAAATTCCGTTTCCTGTATAGTTATAAAATCTGCCATTTCACTACTTGAATGGTCATAAATAATATACTTATTACTTGAGTCTTCTTTCAATATTTGCTCTACAGTTGTTTGTATTGATGTCTCAGTCGGATGATGCACCGGATCATTTACCTCTACTCTTCTATCCGTACCATATTTCTCCCAATCAATGCCTACAATATTTTCTGATGTGTAGATAATTGCATCCGGATTCCCTTGAAATTGTTCAATGCCTTGAATCAACAAATCGTCTGTAGTTTTGAATGTCAATGGATTTTCATTAAGATAATCAACTAGTGGCATTGTATTTCTTCCATCAACAAGCTTTATTGTAGTACTTGAGGATGAGTAGTTACCGTTGATATCACATTCAATGTGTTCAATTTTTAAAGCGTGAACAAATTCAATTGTTACTTTATCCGAAGCAATATTCACTATTCTCGGAGAAATGTCTGTTAATATACTCTTAGGTACAACATCATTTTCTTCATAGAGGACCGGTGGAGAAGTGTAGGTGTCCGCCGAATAGTCGCAAATAAAAATATTATTTGGGTATTTTTGAAGCGGCGATGGCATTGGAAGAAAATCGAAATTTGTATTAGTCTTAACCGTTATTTCAGAATTAACAATCTTTTTGCCGTTAAAATCGCACCAAGCCACAAATTGAGGAATTGACATATATGAACTACTCCACATTTTGGAGCCACTACTATATCCAATAGTAATTTCACTTTCATCAGTTGATGCTTTACAAAATACATGCCCCGGTGAAAATAGTTGACCCGTTACTGGATCTATAGCAGCACTAACGTCTGAACCAGCTGATATTCTATAAGATTCACCTGACTCTATATATCGATTTTGCATTCCTGAATTAAATATTTCAAAGCCACTAAGATTACCCAACACACGATTCATCTGGTATTTTGGAATCTTTGTATATGTTTTAGAGAAGCTTTTTGCGATAGAATCGTATATGGCTTCTGTTTTATTTTGTGAATATATGAATAACAATCCACATTCCTTCTGATAATGTACAATATACAAAATATTGTTCACATCAACAATGCTATCATTAGCCATCCATTTGGGTATAGTGTTTTCTTTTCCAATTCCGATAACAGTATTATCAGTCTCATTAATTAAAACTTCTTCAGTCACCTTGCACATTTCTGGAAAACTTGCATTTATGTCAAATTCAGCAACTTTCAATATTTTAGCGTGGCAATTTGGCCTCACACTATGTAAAGAAATATCTGTGCTCCCATCACTGGGCATGTTTTCTGTTTTCCTAAATGTTTTAAAATATTCTTTTGTCTGCTCTTCCTCTCTAGTCCTGTTTTCACTCAAGTCAATAATGATCTCTTGCCATATAGCATCATTAGTATATAGAGCTTCATTCTCAATGAGCAATTCGTCATCATTCATTGCAATAAACTTAGCAGTTCCAATATTATCACCATTCGTTCTCGCAAACCTTCCGATAAACTGTAATGTGGTCGCTAGAGATTTATGCGGAGAATGAATTGCCGCAATTTTTAAATTAGGAAAGTCAAATCCCTCACCTAACATATCTACACAAATAACCCCATCTAGAGACTTATTCCTCAATTCATCGATGCACTTCGTGATGCTTCTGTTACTCATAGAACTATCAATTCTCTTCAGTTTCAATGTAGTTTCAGATGCGTATAGCTTTTCCAAATCCTTCGCATTTTCCTTCGAATTTGTTCTGATCATTAGATAATGATCGTATCCTAATTGCCTATCCGTGTAAAAAACACGCTCTGTCTTTTTAGCAATTAAAAAATCCTTATTAGGTGCTTCAATAATTGGGATATATTCAATTTCTCCAAAAATACCATCACTATACGCCATCGACAAAGGATATGAATAAATCATCTCACCCTTTATTTCCTTTTTGTCGAGCCTAAATGGTGTTGCGGTAAAAAGTATATGCTTTGCCACATTAATATTTATCAGAATCTGTTCCCATGTTTTTGCTGGCACATGATGAGCTTCATCTATCAGTACAAGATCAAATAATTCACGGATCCCCTCAGTTATTGAAAGAGACAGAGCACATTGCGGTGTTGCTACTACAACATCAGCATTTAACACCGATTCATAGTGTTCTTCACAATACATATTTTTCAATTCAAAAACATTGGGTTTTTTAACGCTGTTATTAAAAACAGTCGCTTTGCATAGTGTTCTTAAAGAAGTGATGTCCTCGAAGATCTGTCCCCTTACCATCACACTTGGTGTTACAATAAGTACTTTTTTACTTCCTACCACAAACGGGGACATCATCAGTACCGCTGTTTTTCCAGAACCGGTTGGCATTACAATAATCGCCGCTTTATTTCTAGGAATAGTAAAATATGAAGAAATAGCATGAATCGCACCAATCTGAGCATTTCTCAAGCCAGGGGAAGTATCAGTAGCTTTTACGAATTTTAAATTTTTATACTGCTTATCAAAATAAGTATTCATACTTCTACCCTCCCGGCATTTGGAAATAATTATCACAGCTGCGATTTGATCCTCTTTTTAAATCTTTTAAATTAAATCACGTCTTGTGCAATATATTCACTCAGGAAGAACCCCCAGCAAAGTTCAATCCGATAAATCCGATGTTGATAGTGACACCTTCAAATTTCACATTTGATAATGCTTGTTTTATTCTTTCAATCATCATACGGCATCCCTCCTTTATCATCTTAGCTGGGTCTGGTTGGTGATTCCCCAAGGATTGGTCCTTCCTGAGTGAATATATTCTAGTTAGACAAATACTTTATTCTTCTATCGAGTTTAAAATTTCTTTTAGCTTCTTGATTTCTTCAAGATTCAGTGTAATCCCCTTGCCCATCTTTTCATGGGTAGGGTCCCATTCTCTCAAGTCATACTTTGGCTCTTTGTCGTTCCAACTTACAAGATTGAGCTCTTTAGCCCAGCCTTTAGCTGATTCTGACAACACGCCGATATTTTCTTTGATTTCATATTTTATTTCTGCCATGATTAACCCTCCTAAATTCTAACTTGTCCTTGGTAAACCGAACCATCTGTGTTGAACGTCAGATTAAAGACCATATCTGATAGCCACTTCTTAAACGATGAATTGTCGTTAAATTGTTTAAATACTTCCATGTTATCTGACATGATATTGATAATAGCTTTGTTTAGGGCTTTGTCGCTTTCTATCTTTGCATTTTGCTTATCTGAGTTTTTCATAGCATTTTGATAATCTTTGTCCTTTGCAACCATTTCTGGTATCTCAGAAATACGCTTCTTAACTTGGTCGATGTCCTTCCATTCAACATTGCCAAACAGATCATTGAATTCCGATAGGATATTGCTTAGCAAATCAAGCTCCGCTTCTCCCTTTCCACCACCTGCACTAGTCGGAACAGGATCAATGCTATATTCGCCCTGCTCCTCGAGAACAATTGACATAGCAGTCTGCGCTTCTACTCTGTAACTATCCAAGTCAATCGCTTCCAAAATCCCCGCAGACAAATCCTCTTCAATCGGCGCTGGTAGTTTGTGAACCAGTAGATTCAAGAAGATTGAGAGTCGCTCCCAGTCTGCATTCCCATAAGGTAAAATGGCAGCTAAAAAACCATAGGTGCGAACAAAGCCTTTGCACTTGCTCTTGAAATCAACCTGACCGTTTTCATCCAAATCTTTTTCATAGTTATGAGCGCACGCATCCAGTATAGGATCCAATCGATCTCTATCCGCTCCATTGAGATAGAGTTCAACCACTGAATTCACATGATAGTCCGTAAAAACATGATAAGCCCTGATAGCCGATTCTAAATCATTCAATTTATCAGGATCCGTTACATCTGAAAGCACCGTAGTTGTATAGTACTTTTCAAAAGATTCCTTGATGGTTTCCGTGTCGTTCGCAAAATCCAAAATAAACGTATCATGCTTTTGAGGATGAGCCCTATTTAGCCTTGATAATGTTTGAACAGCTTTAATATCCGTCAGTACTTTATCAACATACATCGTGTGAAGGAGAGGCTCATCATAACCGGTTTGGAACTTATTTGCCACTACCAAAATCCTATAGGGATCTCTTTTCATACGTTTTTCAATTTCACTGCTGGCAAAACCGTTAATAGAGCTTTCAGTCACCTTTTTACCACCATAGTCATACTCACCAGAGAAAGCTACAATAGCCTTATAAGCACTTCTGCGTTTCTGTAGATAATTTTCAATGGCATAGTAATATTGAATTGCTCTTTCGATGCTGCTTGTCACTACCATGGCTCTGGCTTGTCCGCCTATTTTTCCTTTGGAAATCACATGGTCATGGAAGTGATCCATCATGATATCAGCTTTAAGCTCAATGGCCTTTTCCTGTGATTCAACATACTTTCTCAGCTTCTTCTGGGCCTTCTTTTTATCGAAAAGAGGATCATCTTCAACTGTTTTTGCAATCTTATAATAGCTGTTGATTGGCGTGTAATGCTTAAGGACATCCAGGATGAACCCCTCTTGAATGGCTTGCTTCATCGCATAATTGTGAAACGGCTTGTGCTTAATTTTGCCTTCCGCTTCATATGGCACCCCAAACATTTCAAGCGTTTTATTCTTTGGGGTAGCGGTAAATGCGAAATAACTGGCATTCTTAAGCATCTTTCTACCTTCAAGGATACTATTGATTTTATCCTCGGTAGATTCTTCCTCTCCTTGTTCATAGTCAGAGGAAAGAGCCATATTCATTTTAGCCGACATATTACCACTTTGACTGGAATGCGCTTCATCAATGATAATTGCAAAATTATTCTGTCGATGAGATGTCCCAATGTCGTCAAGGATATATGGGAATTTATGAACAATCGTCACAATAATCTTCTTACCATCTTTTAATAGCTTCTTTAAATCCCCAGAGCTATCTGCATGGCCAACAGTATTAGCAACCTGCATAAATCCTTTAATGGTGTTTTTGATTTGCTTATCCAAGTTAATACGGTCTGTTACAACTATGATCGAATCAAACACAGGCTTACCAAAGCGTTGCATAGAAACCAGCTGATGTGCCAGCCATGCAATCGAGTTCGATTTTCCGCTACCGGCACTATGCTGTATCAAGTATTTATGTCCCACACCATTCCCTGCAACATCCGCAAGTAGAGCTGTAACCGCAGATAACTGATGATATCTCGGAAAAATCTGTGTGCGCTTGATTTTCTTTGTTTCCTCATCTTTTTCTTCGATGATTTGCGCAAAATTTTCAATGATATTTGATAGTTCTAACTTGGTTAAAACCTCTTTCCACAGATAGTCTGTCTTTATCCCTGAAGGGTTGGGGGGATTACCCGCCCCTCCTTCATATCCTTTATTAAACGGCAGAAACCAAGATTTCTTGCCGTCTAGTTTCGTGCACATGGCCACTTGATTGTCATCCACTGCAAAATGGACCATACAGCGACCAAAGTTGAACAAAAGCTCTTTAGGATCTCTGTCTGACTTATATTGCAGAATGGCATCGTCTATGTTTTGCTTTGTAAAACGGTTCTTAAGTTCAAAGGTCATGAGCGGTAGACCGTTTAAAAACACAGCAAAATCCAATGCCAATCTGGTACTATCCTTTGAGTACATCAACTGGCGTGTCACACTGAAAATGTTCTTTTCATACATCACCTTTGCAGTTGGGTTATGTACTGATGGCATCATATAGTACATGTCCAAAGTAACAGGGTAAATCTTAAAGCCATTTCGCAGGACATCAATTACACCATTTTTAGCGATCTCACCTTGCAAACGGTTTAAGAATTTAATCCTATTTGCTTCTATCTCCAAACCTAGCTTTTCAAGCTTTTCAGGCTGAGTCGCTTCAAGAAATTTAAATAATCTCGTTTCATCAACTGCATAGTCCCGATTATAGTCGGAATTCTTGCCTTCCTCATAACCATTGGTTTCAGTCAAATGCTTGACTATAAGAGTTTCAAAGCCTTCTTCTTTCACATTACTCGGCACTATTCATCACCATCCTCTGCTTCAAGAACTTCTTCGTCTATTGAGTCTTCATCAAGTTCTAGATCCTCAATGATTTCCTCTTCAAGTTCATCGAAACCAATATTTCTAACATCTATTTTTCCTGTAACGACATCTGATATCAGTTTAGCTCTGTACTCGGTCATTAAATCAATTTCATTATTCAGCCTTGATATTGAGTTGTCTATTTTTGAGAAGATTACAGGTATATACTCGACTATTTTTTGCTGTTCTTCTGGAGATGGTACTAAAAAAGGAATTTCCTTCATTTTGGATAACGATAAATCCCATTGCCCAATTCTAATTCCATCTGAACTCTTGGCAAAATAATTCACATAAAATTTACTTCTAATCGCATAATGAAAATACTCTTTGTTCTCAAATAAGACATCAAAAATATAGTATGCCGGACTAACAATTCCATCGTAACTTGACACTCCATATGAGCCTTGCCAAGCTTTCATTTTATTCATTGCAAATTGGCCCTTTTTAACAACTTTATATCCACTAAGATCGTCAGGGATAAAATTGTGATTTTCTTCTTTTGACATTTCCGAACGTAATATAACTCCTTTTTCTCTAACAACAGATAGCAGCGGCAAATCTTCTCCATTTTTTGTGCTGGTTGGCTTTAATAAATTTCGCAAACATACTATATTCCAATGCTCAGGCACATCCCTTATCCACTCTATTCCAGATGCCTTCATCTTAACATTAGTATCCAATCCTTTTGTTACCGCTTCATTGATGATTGCTTGCTTTTGCTCTTTTAAAACTGCAATGAGCTTTTTCTTTGCCTTGATAAATTTATTGATTTTTGCCAGTTGATGGTCTAAGTACTTAACAATCTGGTCTTGTTCTGAGAGAGGAGGAATAAAAAGATTTATCTTTTTAAAATCATCATATCTCATATCCCATTGTCCAACTCGAACGCCATATGAAATTCGATTGTAAATTGTTTTGTACTTTGGCGAGCGTAGTAATACGTGCAAATACTCAAAATTAATATTGCCTTTAATTTTACAAACTATATAAGCAGGACTGACAATGCCCTCATATTTTGAGACCCCAAGTGAACCCTGCCACATCTTCATCTTGTTTAAGACTAAGTAACCTTTATTAACATATTTATAATTTGATAAATCTAGGCTTTCAACATTATGGTTATCATCTCTAGAGTTTTTTCTTACAACACCATACTCACGATAAACTGACAGCAATTCCAAATCATTGCGAAGTCCATATCTCTTATTGGACAATTCTGTAATTCCACGAAGGCTTATTTTTTCCCAATGTGCTGGGATAGCTTCAAGCCAATCCATCCCAGTATCAATATAACTTTCATAAGGTCTAAGTACATTATTCATCATTTTCTTAGCCCCCTATAATCTCATTCAATAAACCTTCAGTTTCCGCTTCTAAGGCTTTAATATCTTTGACAATCTCCTCCAACGATCTGAGCTTAACTGGTTTATAGAAATACTTTGTAAAGCTGATTTCATAACCCACCTGTGTTTTTGACGAATCGATCCACGCATCGGGCGCAAATGTTAATACCTCATCCCTAAAGAAAGCTTGAATACCACCCTCGTGTAAAAGAGGTACCTGCTCTGTATCACGCAAATTGGTGTCAGGTTCATATTCAACAATTCCCTGATCGGTCTCGTACAGTCCGTAAAGAGGATTTGCTTCAGCTTTCCCAGCTTTATGAATCTTCTTGATGATTTTCTCTGCAGATTCATCTACCTCAGCAAACTGGTTTTTAATAAAATTCATGCGTTTAGCTGGCAACTTCATGTTCAACTTATCTACAGCTTTGTCTAGAACTTTTTCAAACGCATTAAAATCCAATACTTTGCTGTAGTTAAACTGCTTTGCAACTTCTTCAAGTAATCTCATAACTGGCATATCATCTGCCGCGCGACAAGTTGCCTCAAATTCCTCTAAATGCTCTTGCGATAAATCCAACGAGAGTCTAAGCGGTCTTTCAACCGTAATCTTGGAGTATCCAAACTCTTTATTATCAAAAATCTTCGACTGTTCTGTTTCATTAAAATCAATTAAAAGCTTCGTAATTTCAGTTCGTATTTCAGGTGTGAGCTCACAGTTCTTATTACCTAGATTTTTTCTGAGAGGAGATTTCATGGACGTTGCATCGATTAACTGTACTTTACCTTGTCTGTGTGCTGCTTTTCGATTTGTGACAATCCATATGAATGTTGCAATACCTGTGTTGTAAAACATATTTTCTGGAAGTGCCACTATAGCTTCTAACCAATCATTCTCGATAATGTATCTTCTGAGATTACTTTCACCTTGTCCAGCATCCCCGGTAAATAATGAAGATCCATTATGAACTTCAACAATACGGCTTCCCAGCTCAGTATTATGTTTCATCTTACTGATCTTATTGGCTAAGAACAACAGCTGCCCATCACTTGATCTTGGAATCATTTTCAGTTCTGGTTCGTCTTTATGTGAAACCACAAAACGCGTATCGGAAATATCACCTTTTCCACCCAAGCGATCCATATCCGTCTTCCAGCTCTTACCGTATGGGGGATTGGAAAGCATAAAGTCAAAATACTTTGTAGCGTGCTGATCGTCTGATAATGTTGATCCCAATTTAATATTATCAGCCTGCTCACCTTCACCTTTCAGAAGCATATCTGCTTTAGTTATGGCATAGGTTTCTGGGTTGATTTCTTGTCCAAAAAGATTGATGGAAACCTGCTTATTGTGTTTCTCTGCAAGCTCTAACAAACGCTCTTCTGCAATGGTAAGCATGCCACCAGTACCACATGCACCATCATAGACAAGATAGGAACCATCCTTCAGTTTGTCGACTACTGGCAAAATCGTCATATCAGCCATGAGCTCTACAACATCTCTTGGTGTAAAGTGTTCTCCGGCTTCCTCATTATTTTCTTCATTGAATTTACGGATGAGCTCTTCAAAAATAACACCCATTGTATGATTATCAAGCCCAGGAAGCTTCACATCGCCTTTGTCATCTAAAACTGGATTTATACTGAGGTTCACAGTCGGACTAACAAACTTTTCAATGACAGCACCCAGAATATTCGCGTCAATCATGCGATCGATTTGATTCCTGAATTCAAACTTCGAAAGGATTTCTTGTACATTTGGAGAGAAGCCATCCAGATAGGCAATAAAGTCTGCTTTTAACTGCTGGTTCTTTGCTCTAGACTTAAGATCTCTAAGTACGAAAGGGGAGGAATTGCAGAAAGCTTGTCCTGCTGCACTGCACAATCCAGCGGTCTGTTCAATAACACCAGCAGCATCCAGCGCTTTTTTCATTTGAAGCACAGCTTCCTTAGTCGGTTCAAGTACAGCATCTAACCTTCTTATAACTGTCATGGGTAAAATGATGTCTCTGTATTTACCTCTGACGTATACATCTCTCAAGCAATCGTCTGCAATACCCCAGATAAAATTCACAATTTGGTTGTAGGTTTGGTTATCCATTTGATTTCCTCCGTTAATCTATATATAGTTTGTTTTTTAAGTTTACAGAATTTCCTATAATTAAATTACAACACAACCACTGTCCTTTTGTATGGACAGTAACTTTAAAATCCCAGTTCTTTGCTAATCTCCTTTTCTTCTGCCTCAAGCTTTTTCTTCGCTGCTTCAATTTTCTTTTGATATTCGAGATTTGCAGATTTTATCCTGTCACCAAGCTGCAGACATTTCTCAGTATCATAGTCTGGAATTTCAATATTACCGAGCTTGCTTGCATTGATAATTCTAACGCCAGCCCCAGTGGTTACACTATCCAGAACAAGCCTACCTAAATCACTTCTAAGGTACTTGAGCAGCACATATGGGCTATACTTTTCTTTATTCACTCGAATAATCGTAAGATTGTTAGAGATAAATGCTGGCAGATAATCATCCGGTACAATAACCGCCTTGGCAGTTGTGCCTTTTGTCGTCATTATGATATCCCCAGCTTGAATATCATACTTCCCATACCAGTTCACCTTTTTGTCACGAATCCGCTCTTCCTCTTCGTATAGGATCATGTCATCTTGAATATTCCTCACATTGAGAAAATAATGGGTTGCATTTTTCTTTAGCACTTCTAGATCACTTGCAGGCACCTGAACTCCAGGCAATATCTCTGCAATTTCTTTTAAAAGAATCGAATTGCTTAGCTGCTGCTCAATCAGTTGGGCATTAAGATAGTAAGAGGCATTGAGATTATACTCATTCTTCCTTAGTGATTCTAAATCAACAACTGTTGAGAATTGCTTTTCTTCCGTTCCATTTTGCACAATATCGATGATCCTATTTATGGTTTCTTGCGTCAAACTGTTCTGTCTTCGATTTTTTCTAATGAAACGCTCGGAAGCATCGATCATGATGACTTTGTTCTTTATCGATTCAGTTTTCCGCTTATTAAACACTATGATGGCTGTTGGTATAGCCGTATTGACGTACATACTGCTTGGAAGCATGATAACTGCTTCCACTAGATCATCGTTTATTATTCCTTCTCGTATTTTTATATCACTTGCCCTATTGAGACCGCCTACTGAAGTAGTTGCTATCGCTCTTCCTGTAGGCTTAAGTTTGTTTAATGCGATCTGGTAATTTGCCCAGTCTGCTGCGCTTTTAGACGGCAAACCGTATTTGTAAACTGATGTGTCTTCGATTGTGACACTGAGTGCAAAGGGAGAATCCATTATCACATTATCAAATCTCTCAAAGTCGGCTTCTGAGTTGGTATAGACATTTCTTTGTACTACTTGGACATTGCTAACTTCATTGATGATGAACAGCATATTAGAAATACCAAACATGTCAAAATTAATTTCTTCGCCATAAAGAATTGGATTCAGAGATTTGTACTCCTCAAAAACTCTTGCCAAACAGCTACCAGCACCAGAGAACAAATCAGCTATAAACATGTTTTCTAATGGATTAATCAATCTGCACATCAACTCTCTAATGCTCTCTGGAGTTGAGTAAACATCATCTTGTCCATCTGCATCCATAACGAGTGCATTGAACAATCTTTGGAGTTCAAATGAACTGTATTCCTTCCAATCTGGAAGAGTAAAAGCACTTACTATTGCATTTAAATCACTCAATTCCTGCTCAAATCTATTTGGGAGTAGCGATAACAAAACCCCTTTAAGGATCGGATAGCATTCTTCCACACAATTAGCTATAAACTTAAGCTTATCGCCAAGTGATTGACCATCTCTGAAATACTCATCCTCAAAACAATAAATCTTCAGTCGATCTTGTTTGAGAGCCCACTTGATGAACACCATGCCAATATTTATTCTAACAATTTCTTCAACCTGAAAGTGACCTCTCATCAAATCTGATGTCCTATAAACCAAACGTTCGTCCCTTTCAACCATAAATCCATCTCCTTAACAGGTATACTCATACTTAAATAATTTGTATAACGATATCGTTTATTTCTACGTTTTTATCTTAACATTCAGCATTCGTTATGTCAAACATTATTTTTTAAGTATGTTTATACTTAATTATCGAATGGGACTATAGATAATCTTTACTCATGTTCTTTCTCTGATGTTAGACTAATTCTTCAAGTGAGTCCTTCTTGTCAGTCCATATTGAACCCCACCTCAGTCCACGAAATAAGCATAGTTCCCCCTTGGTGGAAAACTATACTTATTTCACGACTAGCATACTGCTATTTTATAAAATATCGATTATGTTGAGCTCGACATAATCGATATTATGTTCGGTAAGTTGTTATGTAGAGTAAAGGGTTGAAGTCGCTGTAGCGAAGCGATTTTCAACCCTTATGACTACGCATAATAATTCTCGGTATAATTCACTTAGGGTGAATT
>Ga0074195_1000086_pt1 | contig 227243 bp, 211 predicted proteins | sample EPASupsiteHSE623_FD_64525 | JGI IMG/M metagenome (GOLD analysis project Ga0074195, IMG submission 64525) | Bioremediated contaminated groundwater from EPA Superfund site, New Mexico - Sample HSE6-23 | ecosystem: Environmental > Aquatic > Deep subsurface > Groundwater > Contaminated ... | reverse complement strand
AAAACAGACGCCGCCCCGCCCCCCGCACAAAGGAAAAAAACCCCCCCCCCCGGGGGGGGGGGGGGGGGGGGGGGGGGGGCGCAGCCATGAAATCGGCAGATGCAAGTTCACCCACCCCCGATCCCCCTCCCGTCAAGGGAGGGGTCAATTGGTCAGAACTTTCAAGAACCCAAAGTACTGCCGGATTTCACAACTATCCAGAAAAGCTGACTGTCTCGAAGCGGTGCGGATGCGCGGAAGAGATCTGCGAAGTGTGCAATAGCACACGAGTCGACCGATGACACGCAGATGCGGTGCTACGGGACAGTCAGCCGATTTCAATGGCGCTGACCGGACATGAATCCGCCGCGTCTTCGCAATCGCAGGTATGGCACTTGTCCGGCCCGATCACCCATGATTTTTCATCCCGCAATTCGAACACCTCCGGACATAACTCCGCGCATGTCCCGCAACCTATGCACAAATCCTGATCCACTGTCGGCGAAGCCATAATTCCCTCCTCGCTGCAAAATAAGAAGCGGGACTATTTTCCCTGATCCCGAAAGCCCTCGCGGATCACGCGGTACTTGCCGGTCGCCGTATCGAGGTCGTAGATGTTGAAATTGGTCCGCATGTCAAGCCCCTCGTAATGCACGGCAAAATTAAGCGAGGCCGAGCCCTCCATCCCGCTGACGATACGATGGAACACATACCGGGGCCAGACCAGCATGGCGGGTTTGTCCAGCAGCACCTTGCCGCCTTGAAGGATCTGATGGGGAGTGACAGTGAAGCTTTCCATTCCGTATGTCTCCAGATAGATGTCCACCTCGCGGGTGCCGTAAAGGACAATGAGGTTGTCGTCCTGATGGGGATGCATATACCAGGGACGCGCCACCTCGCCCACCGGCCCTGGAGATACCGCGCTTTTCTCATGCAGCACCCGGTCGATGGCATCGATCCTGGGCAGACAGCCCATGGGAACATTGTCGAAAAGCACCCCCGGGGTCCGCCGCAGCATCTGCAAGGGAATGATCCGGTAAAAATCCTTCACTTCCTTGAAAATTTCAAAATCAGCCATGGCGGCGCTCCTGTATGGTTTTTCCCTGCCCCGGGTCACCGGCAGGATATTATTGCTTTTCCCAGACTCTTCCGAACAGCGTCGCAGGGCGCAGCAAGAGCGGAGAAGGTCCGCACACTATCTCCATCCGTTCCCCCTGAGCCTGCCGAAGGGTCTTTTTAAACAATAAATCGGAAGATGGACTTTTTCAATATCCCTGCTATATTGTGACAGTTTTTGCGGCATGCCGCAAGAGAACCGGCGTGCGCCACTTATTGCATTTACCGATAGCCCCGGGGAGAACACCATGGAGAAAAATAGCGGCGCGGGCCTCACCCGACTTCGCAACGCCTTCGGCTGGTCCATGGCAGGACTTGGCGCAGCCCTCAAGCATGAAAAGGCTTTTCAGCAGGAGCTTGGGCTATGCCTCATCCTGGCGCCTCTGGCCCTGTGGCTTGGCGACACCGGCGTGGAAATGGCTCTGCTTCTGGGCTCTCTCCTGCTGGTTTTGATCGTCGAGATAATAAACAGCGCCATCGAAGCGGTGGTCGATCGTTTTGGCGGCGAACACCACATCCTGTCGGGCCGCGCCAAAGACATGGGTTCGGCCGCCGTATTCCTCGCCCTGGCCAACGTGGCGCTGACCTGGGTTCTCGTTCTTTTTTTCTAGTTGCCCAAAAAAGTATCCTACATTGTGGTAGATCTTCTTCTTGACAACGCAGCGCCTGTCGGGAATAATCCGCATCGTCCGCTCGATATTATGTTGTTTTTACGACTTTAATACAGGTGCACCAATGAATAACTCTCCCATCCGCCCAAGCGACTGTTTCAAGCATTACACCCTGGATCAGGACAAGGTCTGCAGTCCGATTGAAACAGTAAACCGCTTCAAGGCCCGTCTCAAGGAAGTGAACCTCGATATCCTTCAGGAAGTGCGCCGCATCGATAACGGCCGGCTGGATATTCCCGTTTATTTCAGCGTCTGCGGCAAGGATGCCCAGGCTGTGATCGGCAACAAGAAGCAGATGGGCAAGGGCAGCTCTCCGGAACAATCCCAGGCCAGCGCCTGCATGGAACTGGCCGAACGCTTCAGTTTTTTTTCCTTTAAAAAAGACGAGGCAAACTTCATCACCGACACTTACGCCAATCTCAAACAATCCGGTCAGCCGCTTTTGCCTCTGGTGCGCCTCCTGCTTTCGGTCCATGATGAAAATACCGATATCGCCACCCTGGAGCGCCTCATCGAAGACATCCCCATCCAGTGGGTCTGGGCAACCAATCTCAACAGCGGCGAAGTGCTGCTGGTTCCATTCAGCTGGTTTTACGCAATCAACGAGTTCAACGGGCCTTCAGCGGGCAACACCTACGAAGAAGCGATTCTTCAGGGGATCAGCGAACTGGTGGAACGGCACGTCTGCTCTCTGGTCAACCACCACAGCCTTGCCACCCCGGCCATTGATCCGGACAGCGTCACCGACCCGGTGGCCCGCGAGTTGATCGACAAGTTTCAAAAAAACGGCATCGAGCTGTACCTCAACGACTTCACTCTGGATACCGGCATCCCCACGGTGGGGGCATTGGCCATCGACCGGAGCACCTTCCCGAACGCGAGCGAAATCGTTTATACGGCGGGAACCACCCCGGACCCGGAAAAAGCCTTGATCCGGGCGATCACCGAGGTGGCCCAACTGGCAGGCGATTTCAACTCCCACGCCAACTATGTGGCCAGCGGGCTGCCCAAGCCCCTCTCCATGGACGAGGTGCGCTACCTCACTGAAGCGGAAACCACCATTTCCATCCACGACATGCCCCAGCTTTCCGACAACAACATGCGGGTGGAGATCGACCGCTGCCTTGCGGCCCTTTCCCGCCTCGGCCTTGAAGTACTGGTGGTCAACACCATGCACGAAAAGCTCCAGGTCCCGGCAATTTACACCATCATCCCGGGATGTCATTTCCGGGAGCGCTCCATGATCAACAACGTGGGGCTGTTCGCGGCGAAGCTGGTCACCGAGCGGATCCACGAACCCGAAGCCCAGCTCCGGCAATTGAAAAAGATGCAGGAATATCTGCCGAACGCCTATTTTCTCGAATATTATCTCGGCAAGAACATGCAGGCACGGGGAGAACTGGCCGATGCGGTGATCCACCTGGAAAGGGCGCTTACCCTGCAGCCCGAAGAAGAGGATATCCCGTACATCTATTCGCATCTGGGCGACTGCCTGAAAGACATGGGCGAATACGGCAAGGCCATTGCCGCGCTGCAAAAGGGGGCGGAACATGACGAAGACAGGCCGGACATCCATAACCTGCTGGGTTTCTGCCACTTCAAGCTGAACGACTACCAGACGGCCATCGGCCATTTCCGCCGAACCGTGGAACTGAATCCTGCCTCGGCCATCGACTACGCCAACCTGGGGGTCAATTACCGCAGGCTCGGCAAGGGCGATGAGGCAATGCGCTACTTCGAACTGGCCTTGAGCCTGGACCCGAGCATCGAATTTGCCCGGAATAATTTGGCGGAGTTGAGCGCAGCCGGCTAGGCAGGCAGTATCATGATCCGCGAAACCTGACTGCGTAAAAATATTGTCTCCCCGGCGAAAGCCGGGGTCCAGGGCTATTGCAGCTGTCGCCACACGCTGGATTCCGGCTTCCGCCGGAATGACGGGATATCTTGAGTATCAGCTTTTTTCGCAGGGATCAACGCCTCACCCCGCAAACATCGCCGCCATCTCCGCCGTGTACACGCCACCTTTCTCCTGACAGATAAAAAACGGCGGCAGCACCGCCAGCCCTTCCGCGCCGTCCTTCACTGCCTCCACCAACACCAGCTCCGCTGAAGCGCCGGGACAGGAATGCACCATCTGCAGCCGTTTCGGCTCAAGCCCGTTTTCCCGTAATACCCCGAGCAGGGGTTCAACCCGAGCCGCCGGATAGACAAAGGCCGCCCTGCCGCCGGATTTCAAGGCAAAGGTCGCGGCCTGGGCCATTTCAGCACCCCCGCCAAGAATTTCGTGCCGGGCTTTTGCCCGTTCGGTTTCCGGATGATACCGACCGCTTCCGGTCGGATAGTAGGGAGGATTTGCCGCCACCCGGTCAAAACTGCGCGGGGGAATCAGGCTTGCAATTTTACGGCAATCGCCTTCGACAACCGTCAAGCGACTCTCAAGGTGGTTGACCGCCACGTTTTGACGGATGATTCCGGCCAGACGCGGCTGCACCTCCAGTGCGACAAGGCTGGCAGCGGGATGGCGGTGGGAAAGGATCAGAGAGACAATCCCGCATCCGGCGCCAAGATCGAGAATCCTGGCCTCGGGTTCCGGGGCGATGAAGTGGGCAAGGAGAACGGCATCAACGGAAAACCGATACCCCTGCCGGGGCTGCAGACAGCGCAACTTGCCCCTGAACAAGACTTCTTCGCTCAACTCGTCTACGATATTCATCCGGATCGAGTGAATCAAGAAGGATTCTTGTAATTAATCAAGGGGAGTAGCCCCAGGAAATAAGCGGCCACAGGGTGCCGCAGATGCGCGAAAGAGGTCTGGCCGCCATACTTCATGTATGCGGACGGGCCGATTACAGCTAAGCGAGCCAGCGAGACTGCGAAGCAGATGCGGTGCCATGTGACCGCTTATAATACTTTTTCTTCGGGCACAATCTTGTTGAGCAGCAATCCGGTGAGCAGCTTCGGGTAAAAATAGGTGGATTTATGCGGCATGACCAGCCCCTCGTCCGCCACCCGCTTCACCTGGGAAACCAGGGTGGGGTTCATCAGAAAAAGCAAAGGGCTGCGGTCGGTCCGGTCCTCGCCTTCCTTGATCGCGACATCAAGGGCAATATCCGAATCGCTGTAGTAGTCCACCAGACTTTCCTTAACGCACCGATCATGATCAAGCTGCAGCAACCGCTCGATGATGAGGTCGGAAAGGATGACCACGTCCAGTTCGCGCAGGGCGGCGGGCTGCTTGCCGCCCAGAGCCTCGTCGATCACCCCGTCCCGCAGGGTCAGGAGCAGACACCGATCCTCCTGGGGATGGTAGAGGCCGAACATCGTAGCCGCGCCGGAGTTTTCCGCCATGCGGCCCAGAACCTCTGACACCAGAGTCTCGCGGGAGCCGCCGCTGACCTCCTCCACGATAAAGCTCTGCGCCAGTTTGGCCATCAATCCGGACAGCGCGACACTCTCGGGCATCCGCACCAGACGGTGGGTGGGGAGCACGGAAAGGCCCGGATCCTCCATGCCGCAGAGATACATCATCGTGTGGTTATACGGACTGTCCTCGGCAACCTCGCCCAAACGCTCACGCATCAGGGCGCGAAACTGGAGGGCGGTTGTGTAGCGATGGTGACCATCTGCAATATAGAGGGATTTTTCCTTAAACAGTTCGCGGACTTGGGAGAGAATCGCAGGGTCTGTCACCCCCCAGATGGTATGGATGCAGCCATCATGATCGGTGACGCTGGAGAGCGGTTCAGCGGAGCGCGCTCCTTCCAGAAGCGTCATGACCTGCCCCTGGGCATCGGGATAGAGCGAAAAAATCGGGCTGAACTGGGCATGGCAGGTATCAAGCAGGCTGAGCCGGTCGGAGGTGACGCCGGAAAATGTTTTCTCGTGAGGCTTGACAACCCCCTCGGCAAACTCGGCCAGTTGCACCAGACAAAGCAACCCCTTGCGGGTGAGACGCTTGCCGGAAGGCAGCCCGTACTCGGTATGATAGAGATAGATGGTCGGCTCCTGCTCCCGGATCAGCACCTCTTCCTGCTGCCATTTGGCAAAGGTTTCCCTGGCCTGCAGATACCTGGCCTCGGTCAACTGATCGGCGCTGAAATTCTTGCTCAGATCCAGATGGATCATGTTGTAAGGATTTTTGGCGGCAAAAGCGGCCTGGGCCACGAGATCGATCACGTCATAAGGCGGAGTGACCACCTCTTCCAGATGCTGGATTTTGGCAGAGTTGTATCGAAGGGCGCGAAAGGGCGCGATCAAAGCCATGGTTCTCTCTCCTTGCCCGGACAGGCGAAACAAAGGTCCGCGCCTGCCGGCAAATGCTCCCGGCGATCATGAACCGGTTGACTTCCCTAAGGGGAATAGATATGTTTTGCAAATATGCCATTGCTTGGCGGACTTGCAAAAATCAAAAAATAACGATGTCCGTCATTCCGGCGAAAGCCGGAATCCAGTCTGTTTTGCTTGAATTGCGACGAGGCTGGACACCGGTTTTCACCGGGGTGACGACCTGCGACGACGCCATCATTACATAGTAAAAAAACGTCCTTTTTTCAAGTGGACATTGTACCCGGTACGTTTTCTTTTACAAACGAACTTTTCCAATACCCCCAAGAGGTTTCCCAATGTACGACATCTTCACCCGCACCCACTTTTCCTCCGGCCACCATCTGCGCAACTATCCCGGAAACTGCGAACGGCCGCACGGCCACAACTGGCAGGTGGAAGTGACGGTCCGCGCCACCGAGCTTGATGAACTTGGGATGGGGATCGACTTCAAAACCCTGAAAAAAGCGGTGAACGTGATCATGGAAGATCTGGACCACCGCGACCTCAACGACCATCCGGCCTTTCAGAAGAAAAACCCCTCTTCCGAAAACATCGCCGCCTATATCTTCAAAACCCTCAAGGAATCGCTTACCACCGAGCGCTACCGTCCTTACAGCGTCACGGTCTGCGAAACGGAAAACTGCTGCGTGACCTACCGTGAGGGATGAGCCGCCCCTTCAGCTTTCCGAAATTTTCTACAGCATCCAGGGGGAGTCTTCCTTTGCAGGCTACCCCTGCCTTTTTTTCCGGCTTTCCGGCTGCAACCTGCGCTGCTCCTACTGCGACGCCAAGTACACCTACGAAGAACCGGGGACGACAACCCCGCTCAGCGCCCTGCTGAGCGAAGCCGCCAGACACCCCAACATTCTCGTCGAAATCACCGGCGGCGAGCCTCTGCTTCAAGAAGGGATTTATCCGCTCATGGAGGCGCTGCTCGCCGCAGGCCGCACCGTGCTTCTGGAAACCAACGGCAGTGTCAGCATTGAACGGGTGCCGAAAGAAGTGGTGAGGATTATCGACCTCAAGTGTCCGGACAGCAGAATGAGCGAGAAAATGAACCTTGCCAATCTCGACCTGCTCATGCCCCACGACGAGCTCAAGTTCGTCCTCAGCTCCCGGGGGGACTACGACTGGGCCAGCAACATGATCAACAAACACCGGTTGGCTGAAAAAGCCAAGCTGATCCTCTCGCCGGTGATCGGCCGCCTTGAACCCTCTCTGCTGGCCCAATGGCTTATGGCCGATGCGCTTCCGGCCCGCCTCCAGCTCCAGCTCCACACCCTGCTCTGGCCTGAAATCAAGCGGGGAATATAACCGCGCCCCCTGTTCTGTCAATCATCAAAAAAAGGAAACTCCCCATGAAAATGCAAGACTACTTTGAAAACACCAGCGGTCGAGGAGTATTGGCCACCTCCGGCAGCGACGGCAGGGTCGATGCGGCAGTCTACAGCACCCCCCATATTCTGGACGACGGCACCATAGCCTTTATCATGCGGGAAAGGCTTTCCCATCAAAATATCCAGGAAAATCCCCATGCCGCTTACCTCTTCGTCGAAGAGGGCTCCGGCTCTCGCGGAGTGCGCCTTTTTCTTAAAAAATCCAAAGAAGAAACCGACCCGGAAAAGATCAAGAGCATGATGCGAAGACACCTCTCTCCCGCGGAAGATAAGGCGCACGGACCATCCTATCTGGTCACCTTTACAATCGAAAAAATCCTGCCGTTGCTCGGCGACGATCCGGCCAAGATCCCTTTTTGCTGAAACAAAAAAAGCGGAGCCCCGTATCGGAACGGTTGCAACCTGAGGAGTTCTCCCATGGACGCCCCTTGCAAGATCTTGATTACCGGAGCCACCGGCTACATAGGCCGGCGATTGAAAGACCGTCTGCTGAAACATCCGGAACTGGCGATCCGAATTCTGGTTCGCAACAAACGCAAGGTGCGCCCGGAAATTCTTTCTAAGGTCGAAGTGGTGGAAGGCGATACTTTCAGTCCTGAGGCGCTGCGCGAAGCTCTCTCCGGAATCGATATCGCTTTTTACCTCATCCACTCCATGGGCGCAGGCAAGAATTTCGAAGAGCGCGACCGGCTGAGCGCCGTAAATTTCCGGGATGCATGTATCGGTGCCGGAGTTAAACGGCTCGTCTACCTTGGAGGGTTGGGGGTCAAGGAGACTGCCAGCCGCCATCTTTTGAGCCGCATCGAGACCGGTGAAATCCTTTCCGCCAAACCCGAGAGCCTGCAAACCATCTGGTTCAGGGCCGGAATCATAATCGGCGCGGGCAGCGCCAGTTTCGAGATCATTTATAATCTGCTCCAAAAACTGCCCCTCATGGTGACCCCGAAATGGGTTCAGACCAAAACGCAACCCGTTTCAGTCAACGATGTTCTTTCCTATCTGGAAGCCGCGATCACCGTCACGGTACCGGGCAATCTGGTTGTCGACATCGGCGGCGAGGCCATGAGCTTTCGGCATATGATGCTCCGCGCCGCGCAGGTCATGGGTTTGCGCCGCCTGCTGGTGCCGGTGCCTGTCCTGAGCCCCCGCCTTTCCTCCTTCTGGCTGATTCTTTTCACCCCCATCCCCTACCGGATGGCTGCCGCCCTGGTGGAAGGGCTCAAATCGGAAACAATTATTCAAAACGACCATGCCCGCCGCCATTTCCCGGCGATAGAGCCGCAAAGCTACGAAAGCTCGGTACAAGCGGCCATCAGCGAACTGGAACAGGATCTGGTCATCAGCCGCTGGTGCGACAGCTCCACGGAGCCGTTCTGCGATATCCTGCACCAGGACGACCCGGGAGTCCCCATCCTGCGGGACCGGCGGGAGATTCCCCTGCACGGGCTGGACCCGGCGTTGGTGTATGCGGCAATCAAAGGGATCGGCGGCTCCGACGGCTGGCTCGCCTACGACATGCTCTGGCAGATCCGTGGTTTTTTAGACAAGCTGATTGGCGGCTATGGGCTGAACCGAGGGAGGAGACAGCAAAAAGAACTGCGCGTCGGGGACAGCCTTGATTTCTGGAAGGTGGCCGATCTCAAGGAAAACAAACGGGTTCTGCTTCTGGCCCAGATGAAGGTGCCTGGCAAGGCCTGGCTTGAATTCGACATCCAGGAAGACCGGCTGGTGCAGACCGCCCATTTTCACCCGCGCGGGTTACTGGGCAGGATGTACTGGTATGCGGTCCTGCCCTTTCACGAGCTGGTGTTCAAGAATCTTGCCGATAAAATCGTGGCGCGGGCAGGCAGGACGGACAACCAGAGATAGAAGAAGCTCTGCGCAAAAAAATGGGGGACGAAACCGGAAATATGAAGATGAAAAATTAACCTGCCCCATTTTTACGTAGCCGAACCTGCAATTCCTATAAAATTGCAGGAGTGAGATTTCGGTGACAAACGATTCCCGGTCCGGTAAAATTTTTCCCGGACACCCCCTAAACCGTTAAACACCTTTCCACCGAATATGACCGACCAACCCTGTCCTTCCGAAATATCCCGGCAGACGCGCTGCTCTCAGGTTGAAATCGAAAACCAGAGCAAAGCGATCAGCCGCAACCGCCAGTTGCTGGACGTTCTGGACGGTTTTCCCGGCTTTGTCCTGATCCTCAACCAGACCAGGCAAATCGTTTTCGCCAATCAAGCCTTCCTGCATTTCCTTGGCGCAACCTCCGTTGCCGAGGTGCTGGGGAAAAGGCCGGGGGACGCTCTGGCCTGCGAGCATGCCGTGCACAGCGCTCTGGGCTGCGGAACCACCAACTTCTGCTCCACCTGCGGCGCGGCCAAAACCACTCCTCTTATGCACCAGCCGAAAAACGATATCGCCCAGGAGTGCCGGATCAGACAAGAAGGCAGCGGCATAGCTTTTGACTTTCGGGTGCAGACCGCACCCTTCCCCGGTGGAAACGACAACTGCTACCTTTTCTTTCTCACCGATATATCCCATGAAAAAAGGCGGCGGGCCCTGGAGCGCATATTCTTTCACGATGTGGCCAATATTGCCATCGGCATGGTGGGTTTGAGCCGTAACCTGTGCGAAAAAGAGCTGGGTGCGGAAAAAGAGAGACGGTTCAAAAGCGTTCTCCACCGCTATGCGCATCGGCTGGCCGATGAGGTTGAAGCGCAACGCAACCTGGCGGCGGCGGAGAATAACGAACTGCAACTGCAGGCCGTGCCCTGCGCAAGCCTTGCCCTGCTTGACGAGGTGGCGACTTTTTACAACAATAACGGCGGCAACGAGCAGACCAGCAAGGTAGAAGTTGCCCCCGATGCCGTGGCAACGGAGCTTTGCACCGATCTGCGGCTCCTGCACCGCATCCTGATCAACATGACCAAAAATGCCATTGAGGCCTCCTCCCCCGAGGCTGTGGTCCGAATCGGCTGCGAGCCGAAGGAAAACGGCGTGGAGTTCTGGGTACACAACCAGAGTTACATGCCTGCACAAGTACAGCTACAGATATTCCAGCGCTCCTTTTCCACCAAAAACCAGGGCCGCGGCCTGGGCACATACAGCATCAAATTGCTGGGTGAGCGCTACCTGAAAGGGAGGGTCAGCTTCAGCTCGTCGCCTGAAAAAGGCACCACCTTCCGCTTCCATTGCCCCTGCAATATCGAAACAGCCAACTCATGACAACTGACGAAGACTCGAAAATAATGTTTTTGGGCCGCCGGATCGGTCAGAGTATTCGGGAGCGGCAACCAGCGACACGAACGAAATGACCCCAACTTCTCGATTTTACAGCAGTTTTCTGCGCCTGAATCACCTTGACAGAGAGTGCGCCGATTGGCAGTTTCTGCCCGGCATGCTCTTTACGGACAAGGCGGCATGGTGGAAGAACGGCCTCCGCCGGAACATGCACGAAGGCATTGACCTGCTCTCTCTTGCGGATCATTCCGGGCAGAGCCTGGAACTGCCGAAACAGGCCCTGATTCCGCCGCTCTGGGATGGGGAGGTGGTTGCGTTGTTCGAGGATTTTCTGGGCAGTACCGTGGTCGTCCGCCATCCGGTCCTGGATGGGCATGGCTGGAGGCTTGTTTCCCTGTATGGCCATGTTCACCCTTTGGTGACGTGCGGAACGCTGATTTCGGCGGGAGAACCCCTCGCCGAGGTAACATTTGGAAAGACGCGAGGAGAATCAGCCCCGCCGGATCATCTCCATCTCTCCGTTGGCTGGCTTGCCCCGGGATGGCCAGCCTCGGAACTCCGCTGGACCACCCTGTGGACCACCCCCGGAATCGTGCTGATCGATCCCCTGCCCCTGATTCAGCCCAAACCTTGCGCGGCTGAAGGCTGCAATTGCTTTGCATCGTAGCGAAAAACCACCGTCCGGAAAAAATCGATCATCGCCTGCCTGCGCCCTGCGACTTTTTTCTGCTCCGGAATAAGGCCGCAGGAGGTCATCCTGTCGATGGACATCTTGTATTCTATGTGGCGGACGTGGCGGTTGTCCAGATACCATGCGTACGTCAGACCAAACAACAGGCCCGGCGGGGTAAAGCCTTCATCTGCGTTGACCAGCCGGGTATAGAGGCGAGGCTCGCCAACCGACTGCCGCATCCGGACCAGTCCCAGAAACCGGCCAAGCTCAACGGGGCTGAAAAAACATTGCCGCTCCGTTTCCGGCCTCACCACCAGCCGAAACTCATACCCCAGCGATTCGCCATCGCGTTCCACAGGCAGTCTGCGCTTTTCCGCAGCGTAATTGCCAAGCAGGGATTGACCGAGACCGATCAGCACCCCGACCTCGAACTGGTTGGGATCGGAACGGATATCCTTGCGGATCTTGATCAGCCGGTCGCCGGGATCATAAAACGACAGGATGGTGTCCCACTCCTGGGTTCTGCTCCATTCCTCGCGGTCCAGCAGGACGATTCCCGCGACCAGATCAAGATGGGCAAGGGGAATATCTCCATGCCGCCAAAAGATCTCGGCGACCTCCGACTGCAGCTCTTCGGCAATGGCAAGGCTGCGCAAATGTTCGCGGATCGCGGAAAAGCGCTGACTGGCCGCTTGCCCGAGAGGATCCAAAAGAACATCCGCCCCACCTCCATGCCCCGGCAGCCGTTTGCGACCGGTTTCCCCAAGAGATTTGCGGATCGACCACATGACCCGCACCGCTGCGGCCAGGGATGCGGCATCGTGCTGGATAACCCTGCGCTGCTCAATATCCGCCTGGGCGTACAGCCGGGCTTCGATGGGGGAAAAGCCCATGGCCCGAACCTTGTCGCGGTCGAGATAGATTGGGACCTTGTTTTCCAGGGCGTAATTCTGGAGAATGGAGCCGGGGATATCGCGCAGGCCAAGGACCAGAATCTGCTCAAAAAGCCCTTCCACTCCTCCGGGAATATTGCGGTGATAGCCGGCGAGCAAATCGGAGACATGAAACCGTTGCCGCTGGTTGGCATGGGCCATATCGGTTTCTCCGGCCTGGGCCCAGAGATTGGCCACCAGCATTTTGAGCGCCCGCCGGTTGTCACGGATCGCCTGGGCGATGCCGGGCACCTGCAGGATCGGCACAATGCTGGTGAACAGGCTGCCGGGAGCGAAAAGGACAATATCGGCTTCGGCAATGGCAGCCAAAACCTGGGGCGGGGCCTGAGGGTTGGCGGCAAACTCCACAAACACCTTATCCACCGGATAACCGCGCCGGGCATGGCCTGATTTGAACTCTCCGCTCACCAGCACCCCGTTGCCATACAAAACCTTAAGCCGGGCCGGAGTGGTGGTGCAGGGACAGACCGCCTCGGGATTTGCGCCGATCAAGTCTCCCAACCAGGATATCCCGGCCACCACGTCCTTTTTTCCGAAAACAGCGGCGACAAGCAGAAGATTTCCGAGACAATGGGGCCGATCGAACTGCGCATGCAACCGGGAATCGCTGAAAAGTGCCTCGATCAGGCTTGACAGCCCCAGCGCCATTGCTTGCGGCAGCGCAGCCAGGTCAACTCCGGCGTCTGTCAGCAGATCATGTGAGGAAGATGGGCGGGACGTAAAACGGTAATTGAAAAGCCGATGCAGTATTGCGCTGACCCTCAACGCTTCCAGGCCGGAAAGGATGTACTGCTCTTGCAGCTTCTGCCGGCGGATGGAAGACAACAGAACATGACGGATATCACCCAGAGCGATGAGGGGCAGATCCCTGAGCAGCTCCCCGGTGGAGCCGCCATCGTCCGTCACGCACACCACGGCCCGCGTTTCTGGAAAAATCTCCTTGAGGCCCTGAAAGGGATCTCCAGGCCAGAGAGGGTTACGGCTGTCACCGCCGATGATGTTGGAAAGACCGGTTCCTCCCCCGAAAACAACCACCCGGACATCCTTGGTTTCCGTCCCGTTCAAGGCCGTGGTAAGCCCGGTCAGTTCCTTGGCCAGTGAAGCAGGCGCAGGCGGAGGCCCGGCGAGCGCCAGACCGATGAGCTTTTCAGCCAGGTCCTCCTCGGGCAGCAGATCGAGCAGGCCGAATCGCGCATCTCCCATCCGGGCAATCAATTCGTTGACGGTGGGGGTTTCAGTCAAAAACATTCTCCGTTAAAAACAGGGCTCGCAAAAATGCAACATCCCAAAACAGGTGCTTCGACAGGCTCAGCACGAACGGAATAACATTGCATTACGACAATATCCGCTCACCCTGAGCCTGTCGAAGGGTGTTTTTCATGACACGTCAAAAAAAGACGAAAGAAAAAGCCGGAAGATCCCTGCCAATCCTTTCGTCTTGTACCCTATAACCCCGTATCGGCCATCTGCTTGCGCACCGCCGCCTCGGAATCGGCCATGGCCTTTTGTTCCTCCTCGGTGAGCTTGAACTGAATAATCCGTTCAACCCCCTTATCGCCCAGCACCACCGGCACCCCGAGGAAGCAGCCGGAGAAGCCGAACTCGCCCTCCACATAGGCTGCGCAGGGCAGAACCCGCTTGCTGTCGGTGAGTACCGCCTCGGCCATCTCCACCGCGGCGAGACCTGGGGTGTAGAAGGCGCTGCCGGTCTTGAGATGGTTGACGATCTCGGCCCCGCCGTGCTGGGTGCGATGGACGATTTTGGCGAGTTCTTCGGCGGACAACAGGTCGGTGACCGGCACCCCGGAAACATTGGCGAGCCGGATCAACGGCAGCATGTTGTCGCCGTGGATGCCCATGACCATGGCGTTGACATCGCGGGCCGCAACTCCCAACGCCTCGGCCAGAAAGGTGCGGTAACGGGCGGAATCGAGCACCCCGGCCATGCCGATCACCCGCTCCCGCGGGAAGCCGGAAACCTTGAAGGCCGTGTAGACCATCGCGTCGATGGGGTTGGTGACCACGATCATCACGCAATCAGGCGCATGTTTGGCCACCTGCTCGGCACAGGACTTGACGATGGCCACGTTCTTGGCCAAAAGATCGTCGCGGCTCATGCCGGGTTTGCGGGCAAGGCCTGCGGTGATGATCACCACGTCGGAGCCGGCCAGATCGGAGAAATCGTTGGAGCCGGTGATCCGGTTGGAAAATCCGTCCACCGGACCGGACTGCAGCAGATCCAACGCCTTGCCCTGGGGCACGCCCTCCACCACATCCAGCAATAAAATATCGCCCAAGCCACGGCTGGCTGCCCAGTGGGCGGCGGTGGCGCCGACATTGCCCGCGCCGATGATGGTGATCTTGTTTCTTCTCATGGGATGAACCTCTTGTTATGATTATGAAAAATTATCGAATTATTTCGTGCCGTCTCTACGGATCAGCTCTTCCACCCGCTCGAGATCCTGGGGCGTGTCCACCTCGATGGAATCGTGCGGCGTGAGCACCACCTTGATGCGGTAGCCGAACTCCAGGGCCCGCAACTGCTCCAGCTTTTCAAACCGCTCCCACTCCCCCTCGGGCAGCCCGACAAAGGTAAGCAGAAAACCCTTGCGGTAGGCGTAAAAACCGAGGTGTTTGTAGTAAGTGGGGGCCTGCGGCTCCTCGGGATTGCGCTGAAAGGGGATGGAGGCGCGGGAAAAATACAGGGCGTTGTTCTGCCGGTCGAACACGGTCTTGACGTGGTTGGGATCGGTGATCTCCTCCTTGCGCACGATCTTGTAGATCAGGGTGGACATGGGCAGGGCCGGATCATCGAGAAGCGGAGTGGCCACCTGGGAAATCACCTCCGCCTCGAACAGCGGCTGATCGCCCTGGATATTCACCACCACATCCTGTTCGGCGATCTCCATAATGGAAGCCGCCTCGGCCAGCCGGTCGGTGCCGGAGACATGATCGGAGCGGGTCATCACCACCTCGCCGCCAAAGGAGCGGACGCATTCGGCGATCCGCTCGTCATCGGTGGCCACCGCCACCCGGGAGAGCAAGGCCACCGCCTTGGCCCGTTCGTAGACGTGCTGGATCATGGGCTTGCCCGCGATCTTGGCCAGGGGCTTGCCCTCGAAGCGGTTGGAATGGTAGCGGGCCGGGATGATGGCCACAACTTTGGCTTGTGCTTTATGCTGGGTATCCATTATCTTCTCTGCTGTATGTGAACGGTTTGCCAATGGGCATGTCACGCATGGCGTACAAAAAACCTTTTATATATACCATGTACAGGAAATGATGCACCGGGAAAAAGGATCATTCGGACTTTGCCCCGCCTTACACGAGAAAATGACCCGACACACGCCATGACCGACACCAGCCCGGAAAACACCATCGCGATCAGCCATTCCGACCCCACCCTGGCGGACAAAGCCGGGATACTGGCAAAACAGCTGGGCTTGCCTGCATACAATCCGAAGGATAACGGACCTGCCCTGCTGCTTACCCTGACCCCGGAACGGCTGGAACTGCGGCAAACCGGCAAGGGCTCGGGAGGTCCGCTTTTCGTCGATTTCATCGGCGGAGCAATCGAATATCGCCGCAAGCATACCAGCAGCCGCAAGGAGGCCATTGCCAGGGCTATCGGACTCAAGGGCGGAACAAGCCCTCTGGTGCTCGATCTCACCGCCGGAATCGGCCGTGACAGTTTCATCCTGGCCGGCCTGGGATGCACGGTCCACATGGTGGAACGCTCATCGATACTGGCTGCTCTGCTGGCGGACGGCATCGCCCGGGCGAAAAAAGAACCGGCCTTGGCCGGGATCATGTCGCGGATGCATCTCATAGTCGGAGACAGCCTGGAGATCATGCGTCACTGGCAGAGAGAACGGCCGGAAGTGATCTGCATCGACCCCATGTACCCGCACCGCAGCAAGAGCGCCCTGGTCAAGAAAGAAATGCGGCTTATTCGGTTGCTGGTCGGTGATGACGAGGGGGGCGATTCCCTGCTGGCCGCAGCCTTTGGCCTGGCCAGCCGCCGGGTCGTGGTCAAACGGCCGCGTCTGGCTCCTGCCCTGAACGGCCCGGAACCAAATTTTACCATCAGCGGCAAAAACAGCCGGTTTGATGTGTACTTGATCTCCCCTACCGCAGCTGTTCCGGCGCAAAAAGCATGACCAGCCCCAGCGCCACCAGCACTACTCCCCCCACCAGTTTGCCGTAACGGTCATATCCCCGGGCGATCGTGGCCTGCATGGCAAAGGCGGCCAGACCAAAAATAATCAGATCGTCCAGCATGAAAAAAATGTCATAGAGCAGGATATAGCCGTAGTACTGGATGGACGGCATGGGCCGCAGGGAAAGGGCGTGGGTGAAAACAGCCGGCAGGGCCGCTGAGCAGGCGAACTCAATGGAGTTGACCACAAAGGCCAGTCCGATGATGCCCAGAAAAGTAACCACAGAAAGAGGGGCTGCCACCAGCCGCTCCATTCGACTCATGGTCCGCTGCTTGAAACCTGCGTTTCCCACGGTGCAGACCGGAGCGCCCCGGGTGATGACGAAGGAGCGCAGATCCGCCACTCCGACAACCAGGGCGCCGATGCCGATACCAATGGTCAACGGCCGGAGAAACCCGATCAGGAGAAAAACATTGAGCCAAGCGGTCATGAACAGAAAATAGAGCACGCCTGAAGCAAAAACGAAAGAGCCCACCAGCAGCCAGATTCTCCGCCGGTCCTGCAGGGAAACCAACAGCGAAAGCAGATACACTAAAGCCCACATGGCACAGGGATTGAAGCCGTCCGCCAAGCCCAGCAGCACGGCCATCGCCGGCAGAGATAGCTCCGCAATCCGTACCTCCCCCACAAACGGAAGTGATACCGATTCCGCCCGCCAGACTTCCGGAACGTCCGAATGCGGCTCACCGGTTGCAGCCTCCATTTGCTGTCCGGGAGAAATATTCCGGATTCCGCCAAAACCGTCACCTGGAGCCGCAGTTACGACCAAGCAACACCAAACGGCAAGCAGCAGAAACCGTGCAGGAGACCTCATGGCAATCCTCCGTTTTTTTTGATTCCCAACCCACTATACCGTATCGAAAACCACAGCTGTGGAAGAAAAACCAAAAATGCCCTTGACGGGCAACCATTACAGATATAAATTGTACCAAACGGTCAGTTTAGTTCGCCGCAAGGTTTAACGCACCGCTTTTTACTCTGCACACAATTAGGCCCCAGGAGATCCGACATGAAACACACGCATATCGCCCTGATTCTTCTGGCAATACTTATCTTCTCCATTCAAGGCTGTGCCGGAAAATCATTCCGTGAAGCGCGCTTCCAAAATTTGGGCAACGGAATCTGCCAGGACAAGATCTCGGGCCAGATGTGGCAGATCGAAAAAAGCCCGATGACCCACAGCCTGAAGGATGCTGAACAATACGCCAGCACCCTGAATCTGGGGGGTTATAACGATTGGCGTCTTCCCACCATCTATGAGCTCTACGACCTCAACTACCTCTTTGATCTGTTCAAAAACGGCGATTGCACCCTGGATCGCGAGGGAAACTACTGGTCCGGCGAGAAAGACGGCGAAGGCAAGGCCGGCGCCTGGAAAATCTCCGATCAATGCGATCCGGAGCGGCAGTACTCGCCTGGGACCAAGGGATATATTCGAGCGGTGCGGCCATAAATTCAGGAGCAGCGGGGGAATGACGATTGACATCCCCCTCAATATTATATAGAAACCTGAATGTGCAGCGATTTAAACACAATCAGGTTCACCCCATGAGTTTCTACAAAACAAGTTCAAAAAACAGACGCGACAGAATTCTCCACGCGGCCCTCAAGCTCTTTCACAGCAAAGGCTATTTCAAGACTTCCGTCCACGATATTCGTGAACAGGCGGATGTCAGCATCGGGCTTATCTACCGTTACTTCAAAAACAAAGAAGAAATAGCGCAAACGCTTTATCAGGAAATCTCCGAAGATATTTTTGCCACCATCGAAAAAATAATTGCCGAAAATGCCAACACGCATGACCGCTGTCGCGCAATCATGGCTTATTATTTCCAACTCACCGAAGATTTTCCCGAACTTGTTGATTTCATAATCTTTGCAAGACACAAAGAGATCATGCCCTCGCATGTCTCCATTTGCGCCGGAAAAGCAATGACACGGATCCGTCAGGCCATTCAGGAAGGCATAGATAGCGGAGAGATCAGGCCCCTCGCTCTGGTGGTTGCCGGACCGAGTCTATTTGGCGGCATGACACGACTCATTCAACTCCGATTGATAGGCATGGTGCAGGAACCGCTCCCCAGCCTGCTTGACGAAATATGGGAATCAGCTTGGCGCGCTGTAAAGCCGTAAACATTTTTTTCATCCCGAACAAGAATGAATGTTCATTTTATTCTTGAAATCTTTCACAACCCGTGTGATAACAAGCTCTAATAATTCACAAGGAGCAGCACACCTTTTTTTTGCGCGGTCATTATGTACCCGTTCACAGTGTAGTTGGCCAGAAGAGCAGGAGTTGTTTTGGGCAGGAAGCATCACCTGTCGTCTGGATTGTCTCAAACGCGACACAGGAGGTTATAGGATGAAGAAAAGGATTGCGGGCATCGTCGTTGCGGGAGTATTCGCTGCATTGTTGTCACAGGGGCTGGTGTTTGGCGGAGAGACGACCTACCGTTTTGATCCGGTGACCCAGACAAGTCGGGCCATGGAGTTTGAGAATACCTATGGTGGGCACAAGCTCTTCCAGAGCAACTGCAAGAGCTGTCATTCCAGGGAAAACAACAAGGGCGCCCGGTTTCTGGATACGGATTCTCGAACCATGCGCGGTTGGAATAACGTATTTTACAAGAAAAATGTGGCCTGCGCCAAGGATGGCTCCTGGACCAAGCTTTCCAAGGAAGATCTGCTGTTTATAAATGATTACCTGTACAACGCGGCCTATGATACCTGGGATCCCAGGTCCAACAAGAGTTGCGCCTGATAAGGGTTGACTGCTCCCGGTCCGGGAGCGAAAAAATCAGGCTCTGGTGAAGTTTCAGCTCAGCACCAGGCGGCTTGGCACCCCGAACATGGTCAACAGGATCCTGAACGATCCGCACATGACCACGTTCTATCCCCACCATCGCCTCAATGGATGCGGTATACCTGCCTTGTGAGACGAAGCTCGAACAAAGAAACCGCTTGGGACAGAGGATCACCCCAAGCGGTTTCTTTATCTTTTAATTTTTTTACGAAAGCTTCCCGATCGGAAAAATCTCGAGGCATCCAACAAAGTGCTCCGGCTGATCGGTGTACTCTGCCCGTCCTCACGTGCTTACGCCCCGGAAGGACAATTCTTTTTGTCACACAAAAACACTCCTCAGGAAAGAGCGGCCCCCGCCTTTTCCACCGCAGCGGCGATCTGTCCGAGTCGTTCCTCTGAGAGCTTTATAGGCACAGGATACACGAGCAGCCGGTTCATGATCGCCGCTGATTTCGGCAAAACCTGGGCATCATAGACCACCCGTTTTTTCCCGCCCGGCTCCGTAAAGGGCCAGCCGGATTTGGCCAGGGTGGCCTGCCCCAGCAGATGCTCCCACTTGGGATAGTAATGCCAGGTGTTTTCGGCAAAAAATATGGCTCCGGCCCCGTTTTCAGCCAGGGCTTTTTTCACCTTCTGGGCCTTCTCCGCATCCGGCAGGAAAAAGGCGAGGAAGGAAGCGTTGTCGCCCTTCTCATCGAGGATTGTCCGGAAGGTCACGCCGGGCAATTTGGCAACGATAGCCTTCATGGCCTTCTTGTTCTTCTGCTGGGAAGCGACGATGCCATCAAGCTTGGCCAGCTGGGCCAGGCCGATGGCGCCCTGCAGCTCCATCATCCGATAGTTGAAGCCGATGAAGCTGCGGCCCTCGCCGCCCCTGCCGCCGGGATTAGCCACATGATCATGGCCGTGGTCGTGATACTCGCTCATATCCCGCCAGAGCTTTTCATCGTTGGTAACGATCATCCCGCCCTCGCCGGTGGTCATGGTCTTGACCGGGTCGAAGGAGAAGGTGGAGCAGACGCCGAAAGAACCAAGGCGTCTGCCGTTGAGGCTGGCGCCGGCGGCCTGGGCCGTATCTTCAAGCACCGGAATGCCGTGCTTGTCGGCAATGGCCTTGATTTCCACAATGCGGGCAGGAGCGCCCATCATGTGTACCGGCACAATCAATTTGGTTTTATCGGTGATCTTTTTCTCAAGATCCGCCGGGTCCATATTCAAAGTCTCATCCACCTCGGAAAAAACCGCAATGGCCCCGATGTCCAGAATCGCCTCCCAGGTGGCGACAAAGGTGAACCCCTGGGTAATGACCTCGTCTCCCGGGCCAATGCCGAGAGCGGCCATGGCAACCTTAAGCGCCGCAGTGCCGGAGGTTACCGCCTGACCATGCTTCACCCCGCAATAGGCGGAAAACTTCTCTTCAAAGGTGCGGACCTTGTAGATTCCCTTGCGCTCGTTGGGGAACTCGTACCGAAACAGCACCCCGGTGTCCAGCACCTCAAGAATTTCCTTCTTCTCTTCCTCGCCAAATATCTCAAAACCGGGCATAAAGCACTCCTCTCTCAACAGCCTGTTTCAGTTTTAATTCTTCATTTTTCGCTTTCAATTTTGCACTCTTAAACTCAACCCCACCCCTCCATGGCAGTCTCATACACCCGGATCACATCCTCGAGAGTCGGCTTACGGGGATTGTTCTCCACCGGACGGGTTACGGTGAGGGCGATCTTGGCCATTTCGGGAATCTTCTTGGCAGGAATCTTCAGCTCACCAAGGCTCGACGGGATGCCGAGATCCTGGTTCATCCGGTAGACAAATTCAACCCCGGCCTCGGCCGCCTCACGCTCCTGCAACCCATCGACCTTGGCGCCCATCACCTCGGCCAGCATGGCGAATCTGGCAGGGTTGCCGATAATATTATAGGCCATTACATAGGGGAGCAGCACCGCGTTGGCCAAGCCGTGCGGGATGCCGAACATGCCGCCCAGAGGATAGGCCATGGCATGCACCAGCCCGACACCTGCCGTGGCCAGGGCTTTGCCGGCCAGCAGACTGCCGAGGAGCATGTTGGAACGGGCCTCCATATTGCCGCCGTGGGCATAGGCCTTGGTCAGGTTGGAGCTGATCAGCTCAATGGCCTCAAGAGCGTACATGTCGGAAATGGCATGGGCCTGGGTCGAAACAAAGGCTTCCAGGGCATGGGTCAGGGCATCCACCCCGGTGGTGGCGGTGATATGCGGAGGCAGGGAAACAGTCAGGGCCGGGTCAAGGATGGCGGCCTCCGGGTACAGCGGGTCGCCGTTCATCCCGCCCTTGGACTTGGTTTTCTCATTGATGAACACGGCGGTAAAAGTGACCTCAGCCCCGGTTCCGGCGCTGGTCGGGATCATGATCTTCGGTACTCCGGCCTTTTTGATCTTGCCCAAGCCAAGGTAGTCCTCGGCCTTGCCGCCGTTGGTCAAAAGGATGCTGACCGCCTTGGCCACATCCATGGCCGAACCGCCGCCCGCGCCGACCACGCAGTCGCATTTCGCCTTCTTGGCAAGCTTGAGGCCGTTATCGGCCAACTTCAACCCCGGCTCGGGATCGATCTTGTCGTAAAGCTCAAAGGCAATCTTTGCCTTGGTCAGCGGCGCGGTGATCCGCTCGACCAGCCCGGCCTTGACAAGACCCGGATCAACCACCAGAAAAACCTTGCTGCCGCCAAGGTCTTTCACCAGGGCGGGAAGATCGTTGATTGCATCCACCCCGAAACGAATCCGGGTGGGCTGGGTGACGGTAAAGGATTGGGAATTCATGGTGGTCCCCTTTTTTGTTTAAATAAATTGCGGGCAATGCTACTGTCCCAGGATAATACGAGTAAGATAACTGTCTGCAAACAGACAACTGTCCAGCTTGAAGCGCCGGATTTAGACAAAAAACACGGAACGTAATTGTTCGGCAGCACCGCAGATCCGCGAAAGAGGCCTGCGAAGCGTGCTATTGTACATGAGCAGGCCGATGACAGGTAAGCGAGCCTGCGAGACTCCGAAGCAGATGTGGCGCTGCTGGACAATTACGCGAAATACTACTGTAGCGGGAACTTGAATGGCAACTAAAAAATCAAAAACCACGAACAGCGACCCGCAGGAAATCTATGTGAGCCGCTCGGAGAAGAAGCGGCTGGCCAAAAACATCGAAGAAATCGCTAAAGAACTGGTGACACTCTCCCCTGCCCATATCAAAAAACTGCCTGCCGACGATCTGCTGAAGGCGGAACTGCACAGCTCACGCGACCTAAAAGGCGGCGCACTCAAGCGGCAGACCAAATTCATCGCCGGCATGCTGCGGGAAACCGGAACCGATGAAATCCTTGCTTTTCTCGCGGAACGCAAAGGTTCTCATCTTAAAAAGACCGGGGAATTCCACGAACTGGAACGACTGCGCGAAGACATTATCACCGAAGTGATACAGGCCAGGGAAGAAGCATGGCACAACCACGAACAGCTCACGGAAAGCTGGCAATCCGACACCATTGCCGCGGCTTGCCGCAGGTTTCCGGCCCTGGACCACGATGCCCTTAAAAAATCAGCCCTGCGATTTGCCGCCACCCGCAAGCCTGTTCACCGGCGGGAAATATTCCGCCAATTGCACGCGGCCATGGAACGACAGCAGTTTGCCGACTCAAACCCTGCTGCCGAGGAGGCCGAAGGATAACCATGGAATACCGAACCGGTTCGATAAAACGCGTATTCACCGTGCGCTTTGACGAAGGCGACGACTTTCTCGATGGCTTGCGCCAGCTCATTGTCACAGAGAATATTCGCTGCGGCTGGTTCCATGTGCTCGGCGGCTTGCGCGAGGCAGGGGTGGTCACCGGCCCCAAAGAACCGGTTATGCCCCCTGATCCGGTCTGGGCGCAGATAGACGGGGCACGGGAAACCCTGGGCAGCGGCAGTATCTTCTGGGATGAAACCCAGCCCCGCATCCATCTCCATGCCGCTCTGGGTCACCACGGCGAGACCCTCACCGCCTGCGTACGCAAAGGCACCAAGGTCTATCTCGTCCTTGAGGTCCTTATTCTGGAATTGGACGGGATAGATGCCACCCGCCCCTGGTTTGCCCGGGGAGGCTTCAACCGCCTCACCTTCGGTTCCTGACCTTCTCCTGATTTTTCCATTTGACTTTCCTGCTTTTTTCCCTGCATCATATAAATGGTTTCTCGAAAATCTGCTTGACGACGGGCCCAGCGTCCATTCGCATTACACAGCAAGGGAGGAAAAGCATGGCAACCAAGGAAAAGGCAAAAAAAACACCTGCCAAAAAAAAGAAGACACCTGCGCCATCCATCGAATTCACAATAATGGCGCCCGAGGCCAGAGAGGTGTATCTGGTGGGGGATTTCAACGGCTGGGAAGCAAAGGGTTTTCAGATGCGCAAGTTCAAGGATGGCATCTGCCGGAAGAAAGTGCAGCTCAAACCCGGACGCTACGAATATCTTTTCATCGTTGACGGCGACTGGTGGACCGACCCAAAAAATGACGCCCGCTGCTCCAATCCCTTTGGCATGGAAAACTCGGTAATTCAGATCACCGACTAGAAAATCTCGTCGTTCAACAAAAAAAAGGCCGGAGAGCACTGTCTGCTCACCGGCCTTACTATTTCAAAACAACCGCTTCAGCTCAGGCTGCGGGCGTCACCTTCACCAGCTCATCGCCGGGCTGCATCGCATCACCCACCTTGGCGACAATCTTGGCAACCACCCCGTCCACTTCGCTGTTCACCGGGGTTTGCATCTTCATGGCTTCCAGGACGGCAAGTTTCTCCCCTGCCTTCACAGCCTGTCCCTCCTTGACGGAAATCTCACAGACATTTGCAGAGAAAGGCGCCCGAACATCTCCGGCCTTGGCCAGATCCTCGATTTCCTTCTTGCTCAGCTTGGCCGCTTTTGCCTCGCCGGCCTCAGCCACCGCATTTTCAAAAACAAAATGACGCTGGTGATGATCGATGTTCAGGTAAACGTTGGTCTCGGAGCCGTCCTCACTCTCCTGCATGGGCCCCATCTCGATGATGTGCTCCTTGCCGGTGTGATCCTTAAAGGTGATGGTCTCGCCAAGCTTGAACCCGCCCCGTCGGAACAGGATACTCGGCGGCAGCACATAGACCTTGCCGAATTTTTCCTCAAAGCGGAAAAAATTCACTGCGTCATTGGGATGCTGGAGATAGGTGACCAGCTGCTGCTCGGTGGGTTCGTAACCCAGCTTGTCAGCAAGAGCCTTGCGTTCCTTGTCGAGATCAATATCCTCGATGGCTTCCATGCCCCCCTGCTCCTCAAGCACTTTCTTCCAGTCCGGGCCAAAGGCTTTTTCGTAGATCCAGTCCGGCGGCTGATAAAAGGGGAAGGGCCCATACTTGCCGAGCAGCAGATTCTTCAAATCGCCGGAGCAGTTGCCATACCGTTCGCCGCCCTGCACGTTGCTTACCGCCGTGGTCCAGAGAATCTGAGACCCGGGGGTGACGCTCCAGTAGTTGCCCAGTTCGATCTGGACCTTGGGCAGTTCCTTGTGGAGAATTTCCGGCATCTTGTCGAGAAAGCCGCCCTTGGCCGCCTGCTCAAGGCTGCTGCCCATGGCGCCGCCCGGCAGTTTGTGGATCTGAACCGTGGGATCAAAGCCCTTGATCTGAGACTCGAAGTACTCGTAATATTTGCGCTCGGGCTGCAGCAGCTCGGAGGTCTCCATGATGGCCGCCTCGTTGATGCCCACCGCTTTATGCCCATATTCCTCGAGGGTATGGATAACGCTCAGGATCGGCGGCGGTCCGTAGTAGCCGGTAAAAGCATGGTCGGAGGCATCGACGATCTTGGCCCCGGACATGGCCGCGGAAACGATACGGCCGATGTCGTTGCCATCGGTGTTGTGCCCATGATAATGAATAATCATATCAGGATACTTCTGGAGGATCGCATCCACCAGCTCGCCGATCCGTTTAGGAGAACCAAGCCCCCCGTGGTTCTTGATGCAGAGGATAATTTCGTCCCCGGTGACATCAAGAATCCCCTGAACCTTCTTCACATAAAATTCGTTGGTATGCTCGGGCCCGGTGGAAAAACAGATGCACGGCTCAAGAATCTTGCCCGCAGCCTGCACCTCTTCAAAAACCGCCTGCATGTTGGGCACATGGTTCATGAAGTCGAATACCCGCCACACGTCAACGTACTTGGCAAACTCCTTCACCACAAAACGGATGACGTTTTGGGGATAAGGCCGGTAGCCGAAGAGGTTGATGCCGCGACACAGGGTCTGGAACATGGTATTGGGCATCTTTTCCCGCAGCAACTCAAGCTTGAGGAAAGGATCCACCTGCTTCCTGAGAATATCAACATGCACCGAAGCGCCGCCTGTGATTTCCAGAGAGAAATAACCGGCCTCCTCGCGGGAGGGGGCGGCCAGCAGGTCCGTATGCAGCAGAATCCTGTTCTTGTAATCCGACTGCGACATATCACGGGCGGTATTGGTGATATAATACCCGTCCGCTTGCCGCATAATCTTGAGTACCTCGCTGATACCCATACCTTGAACGATGCGTTCCATGGCGACTCCTATCTTGCGCAGCAGTTGACCCAAAAGCGCTTCACGCCCTTCCGGCCCAACAGATAATTTTTAAGGTTAGATGGCGTAGGGATTTTCCCCTTTGTAGTGAATCTCCGCGATCAGATGAGCCAGCTTATTGCCTTCGCTGACCTGCTCGTCGTAATTGATCAGGTGCGAATGGGTTTCAATGAAGGAGGTGTCGAAATCGCCTTTCTTGAAATCCGGGTCCTGCACCAGATTCACATAATAGGGAATTGTTGTTTTCGGTCCGGTGATAACAAAGTTGTTCAGGCAGCGCAGCAGCCTGTCCACCGTTTCATTCCAGGAAAATCCGAACACGGTCATCTTGACCAGAAGCGAATCGTAGACCTTGGGAATGGTGAACCCCTGGTAGACAAAGCCGTCCAGCCGCACCCCGTAACCACCCGGCGACCGATAAACCGAAACGGTCTTGCCGCCCTCGGGCATGAAGTTGTTCTGGGGATCCTCGGCATTGATCCGCATTTCCACGGCATAGCCGCGGATTTTCACGTCATCCTGGGTAAAGGAAAGCTTCTTGCCCAGGGCCAGTTTGATCTGGGTCCGAACGATATCGATGCCGGTGACCATCTCGGTGACAGTATGCTCCACCTGCACCCGGGTATTGATCTCCATGAAATAATAATTCCAGTCCCGGTCCACGAGAAACTCAACAGTGCCCGCGTTCACATACCGTGAAGCCTTGGCCGCCGTTACTGCGGTTTCGCAGATTTTATCAACCAGAGCCTTGTCCTGGATCAGCGAGGGGGCGATTTCCACCAGTTTCTGATTCCGGCGCTGGATCGAGCAATCCCTGGAACCCAGATGCACGGTATTGCCTTCCTTGTCGGCAATGATCTGCACCTCGACATGCTTGGGATTGATCACCACTTTTTCAAGATAGACCGCATCGTTGTTAAAGGCAGACTTTGCCTCGGCGCGCGCCATGGGGAGTTCCGCCCGCATCTGCTTTTCGTTTTCAACCCGCCGGATACCGCGCCCGCCGCCGCCTGCAGTGGCTTTCAGCATGACCGGATACCCGTATTTGTCGGCGAAATCAATGGCTTCCCTCAAGCCCGCATCACCGGCGGACAGATTGTCGGTGCCCGGCACCATGGGAATACCGGCCTCCTTCATGATCCGCCTGGCCGTTACCTTGTCCCCCAAGGCCTGGATTACCTCGGAAGGAGGGCCGATAAAAGTAATATCGCTTCCCTCGCAAGCCTTGGCAAAATCCGGGTTTTCCGCCAGAAATCCGTATCCGGGATGGATGGCGTCAACCTCGGCCTTCTTGGCCACAGCGATAACCTTGTCGATATTCAGGTAATCGCAGCGAGGACCATCACCGATCCAGATGGCCTCATCCGCCGTGCGGATATGCAGGGCGTCCTTGTCCGGCGTTTCGTAAATAGCCACGGCAATATGGCCAAGCTCTTGCACCGCCCGAATGATCCGCAGGGCAATTTCACCTCGGTTGGCTATCAAGATTTTCTTCTTCAACGGATCACCTCACTTTAAGACAAATTTCAGGCCAAACCCAAAACGTCAGCCCGTGTATATGGAATATCTTTTTCAGACACAATCAGCACAACAACTCAAAAAAACAGCGAGAAAGCACAATAAAAAGTCCCTCCCGCTCAAGACACTCGACTCTGCAACCTACCATACCGAATTTTCAAGGGCAACAATTTCTGCCAACACATTTTCCATTCCCCCCTAAAAAAGAGCTCCCTTCGACAGGCTTGCATGGCGAACGGCAGCCTTCAGAAAAAATATGGCTTCTTCCGTTCAGGCTGAACCTGTCGAAGGACAATGCCCGGATCAGGTGGAGCCGCCCTTCTCCTTTTCCAGACTCTCCAGCACCTGTCCCAGCTGCAACCGGCAGGCTGCGGCAAAATCTTCAGGAAAATGCCCGTTGACCCAACGCAACTGGGCCTCGCTGAAGGCGCCCATTGAATACGGGAGTTTGGGCAAAAGCGCATAGAGCAGCCGCTGTCCGCCGGATGTGGCTGTTATCCGGCGGGAATACTCAATGCTGCTCACCAGACGGGCGCCCAGCCGGGCCAGGATCTTCTGCGCAATGAGCAGGGCGCGGTCCAGCGAGGCGCGGGTCTCTTCGTCCGCCTCCAGAATATTGCCCACATCCCCAAGGGGCATGATCTGCAGCTCCCACTGCGAAGTCTGCGCCTTGGGCACGAAAAGCATGACCCGATCATCCTCATACACGACAAGACTGGCGTTTTCGCTTTCAATCGTGTCCATGCGCCGATTGTTTCGGATCGCCTCAAGATAGGCGCTGAAAAAATCGCGCCCCGTCTCTTCCTGATAGCATTCACAAAACTCGGCAATGAGATCTCCGCAGGCATAACTTGAAACCGGTTCATTTGCAGCCAGACCTCCATGATGCCAGGCGGAAACCGTCTGCGGAAGCATGGCGAACTGCTGGTGGATCTGCTGATGCGAGGCATGAAGCCGATAGCCGCCCGGGGCAAAATCAAACCCGTAGTTCCAGCCCCACAGAGTGGCGGAAAAAGACAGAGCCGGTGTGTCTTGCCGCCTCAAGGCGTGAACGACCGCAAGACGCAGCGCTTCGAGTTCGACGACGGTCATGGTTTTCCGCCCGACAGGCAAAGGTAAGTTCAACTGGGCGGCAACACGGAGAAAAGTACGCTGATAGTAAAGATGCCGCAATCCCCGCATGTCGTTCTCGGAAAGATCCGCCGTGCTGTAGCGGGGCGCATCATCGGCCATATTTGCGGCGTAATGGCCCCAGGGGATGTAGCTGTTGCGGCGCAGATACTCAAAAACATGGCTCCCCTGCCCGGCAGGATCGCGGTACTCGCCCACGATTTCACTGCCACCCTGCACTCCGGGCCGCAGAACCATGACCTTTCGGTAGGTTGCAGGCAGATACCTGTTGTTGACCACCACCTCGAACAACTCGGAATGGAGAATTCCGGCCCGGGGGAGGCCATTATCCGTCTCTGCGTAGCGCAAACCCACCGGCTCCCCTGATCCGTCAAAAACAAATTTACAGCTCATAGCGGCCAGCGCCACCAGATCCTCGGGATCCGTGGAAGTGGCCGCCAGGGTCAGCAGCACGGTCTCGGGAAGGGCGGCAAAGACTTTTTGCAGATTTGGGGGATTTCCGCCCGGCAGGAGAGACTTCAGCGCCTGACACATGGAAACCTCCTGCGGTTCCGGCAGCCTGATGGAGGATGGATTGGCGGCCCTTGGCGCTGCCCAGGCGCTGCTGATGTACGTAACCCCCCGAAAAGGAAAAGGATTGACGATTTCATAAACAGCATCGGCCCGATCAACCTGCAGATTTCCTTCCGGAAAGTTGGCCTTATTCAGATACGGGCGGCCATCCGGAAATACGCCAAGCGATTCGACATAATCGTTTTCCCGCAGATTGGCAACCTGGTATGCAGGCGCATGCACACCATAGATGAACTGTCCGGACGGATGGACGCAGGAACGTACTGTCATATCATGACCTCCGATGAGTCACACGAAGAAGAGCGGCACCATTGCGCTGAGCAATATTACCGGGAAACATGCCGGCCCTCCACAAGAAAAATCGAAATATTCTCGGCCGCGCTTGCCTTTGCCTTCAAATCTGCTACCATGGAAAAAATTCAGGTACGATTTCCTTCCCACCATGGTGCGCTTCACTTGATACAAGCCTTTTTCAATAAATTGCTGCCCGGCAAAGAGAGCAAGCCTTCCCTGCCAGAGGAAGCCTTCTGCAATGCCCCCTGCATTTTCACCGATGTCCTGCGGGATATCGACACCGGCCTCATCATTCTCGACACAGTGGAGAAAAAGGTTTTTTTCAAAAACGCCCATGCCGTGAAAATACTTGAACCGCTCAAGGCCGCTCAGGATTACGCAGGACTCTCCGCTCTGCTCTGCAACGATCTGGACCCGGTGCAGCAGCCGGGCCGGACCAGAAGCCGGCAAACCGTTATCCACTACGAACACCGGGTGCTTGGCTATACTGTATACAGAATCCCCGGAGATCAACGGCACATTTCGATATTCATCCAAGACATCACCGACCGGCACCGTCTGGCCGCCATCGATGAAGCCACGGAAATGATGAACAACATCGGCTGCCTTTTTTCCGGCATCCGCCACGAAATCGGCAACCCCCTGAACTCCATCAAGATGGCCCTGACAGTCCTGCAAAACAACATCAATAAATATTCCCCCGAAGAAATAGATGTCTATTTCAACAGAATCTCCGGCGAAATTATCAAGATGGAGACGCTTCTCAAATCGCTCAAGAACTTCAGCATGTTCGAAACGCTCAGGAACAGCGATATCGACCTGGCGATGTTTTTCGACAACCTCATGCAATTGCTGGGCGCAGACATTCGAGCCAAGAACGTGGAAATCAGAATCGACATTGCCCCGGACGCAAAACGGATCATGGTGGACCCCAGAGCCCTGCAGCACGTCACCATGAACCTGATAGCCAACGCTGTTGACGCCATGACGGAAACGCCCAACCCGTTCCTGCAGGTGCGCAGCCAAAGCCGGGGCAACGTCATCCTGCTGTCCATCACCGATAATGGCTGCGGCATGGCGGAAGAATTGGCCCGCGACGCCTTCAAACCGTTCTTCACCACCAAACCCCATGGCACAGGATTGGGGCTGGTGATCTCCAAAAAAATGCTGACCCAGATGCACTGCGGAATTGACCTGGTCAGCGAGAAAGGCGTCGGCACGACTTTTCACCTGACCTTGCCCAAGAGCGCGACAAAAACACAGCGGGAAAACGCCTGATCCGGAATATTCCGCGAAAAGCTTCTGCCTTCTGTTTTCGTCTGTTGAATACGGCGGGAAGGTTACAGTATAATCCATCAGTCACAGGGGTATTGCCCCTTTCTGAACGATTACAATTTCAAGGAGAAACAAATGGGAATTCGTTCGCGCTTCATAATCATCATGGCAATTATTTTCGGCCTCGCAACCGTGGGTATCGGGACGGCCAGCTATATGTTCAGCAAGCGCAGCGCCATGCAGGAAGCGAAAAGCAAAGGGGAGCTGATATTCAATTACATTCTGGCCAACCGGGATTTTTACAAGGAAAAACAACGCCCTCTTATCATGGAGGTTTTCGAAAAGGACCGCTTTTATCCGGAATTGATGTCCGGCTTTGTTCTCACCCGGGGAACCTTCGACATCTTCAAAAGAAACCTCACCGGCTATGATTTCAAGCAGGCAACCCTCGACCCCCTGTATCCGCCCAACAAGGCTGACGAATGGGAAACCGGGCTGATTGCCATGTTCGCAGGACAGCCCGCGCTCAAGGCGCATGAAGGCACAATGCAGCGAAACGGCGAGACCTTCTTTTACCTGGCAAAACCCATCAAGGTCGAAGGCAAGGATTGCCTGCGTTGCCATGGGGACGTGACGGACGCGCCCAAGGATCAGGTTGAAATCTACGGCACGACCAATGGCTACAACTGGAAGGACGGCGAGACAGTGGCCGCCTACGTGGTCTATGTTTCCGTGGAAGAAGCCCTTGCCAACGCCAGAAAAGGGGCCATAACCCTCTATCTGATCGGGGCAGGCTGTCTGCTGGTGGCCCTTGTCGGCATCTGGCTGCTCATGGACCGTTTCGTGGTAAACCCGATTGTCCGGTTGAGCGTCAAAGCCGAAGAGATCAGCCTCGGCAAAAACCTGGAAGAAGGCGTCGGCATCAAACAAAATGACGAAATCGGCGCCCTGGCCAATGCAATCGAGCGGTTGCGCATGAGCATGGTTCGCATTCTCAAACGGTGAGCATATGTCAACAATGAACAAGCACAAACAGCCATGGGGCATGGCCCGGCATGCAGCGCTGCTCTGCCCCATGCTTCTCGGCGCCCTGACCCTGTTCGCGCTGTCGCCCCCACCTGTTTCGGCGGCAGACTGCAAGCAGCTTGCTGAAAAAGTCAGGCAGGAGCGCAGCCTCATTGCCCGCCGCGACCTGCTGGCAACGGCCATCAAGCAGTGCCCGAAGGATCCGGAGATCAACTTCATGCAGGGCTACAATCTTGAGCGGCTGCGCGATTACAACGATGCCTTGCGTTACTATGTCACCGCTTCCACCCTTGACCCGAAACACGCCAAGGCGTTTTTCGGCATGGGCGACATTTACATGGTGACGGAAAAGGCGGAAAATGCCGTGGATGCCTACGAAAAAGGGCTCTCCATTGATCCCGGCAACAAACGGGCGGAAAAATCCCTGGAATCGGCACGGATCAAGCTGAAGGCGCACAAAGGCGAATCAGTAAGTTCCGACGAGGCAGTCACCGTTTTATTCACGGAAAAATCCAAGGATCGGGAGATCAGTCCCATCGAAGCGACGATTCTCCGGCTGCTGATCCTTTTCCCCGGCAAATCGACGGAACTCCCCGAAGAGGGCGCCGACCAGCTCAGCATCATGGGTGGGCGCGCCCTTACAAGCCGGGAACTGAAAACCGCCGTGTTTGAAGTGGTGGGCAACACGGATGACTCGGGTGATGCGGCAGCCAATCTGGACATTTCCAAAAAAAGAGCCGAAGCTGTGCGCAATTATCTGATCAAAAATTGCAATGTCGAGGCGAAAAAGCTTAAGGTGGCGGCACATGGCCACACCCAGCCCATTGTGCCCAATTCCACGGAGCAGAACAGAAAGATAAACAATCGGGTTGAGTTCAAGCGGCTGAAATAGATCCGGAAAAAAAGAAAAAAGGCCTTGCTCCCTCCTGCTGAAGGGGCAAGGCCTTTTTTGTGACTTATTCAGCGGGGAAGGAGGCTTGCCGTGTCTGCCCGGAATTCCTTTTCCAGGGCTGCGTCCCCTATCTCCTGACAGAAAAGATCAACCAGTTCGGGGAATCGCTCCTGGGAACATTCCCCTCCCTGCAGCCATTTCCCGGCAATTTCTTTGACAATCATCGCCGCTATGGGGCCAATGGCCTTGGCCAGCGCATCCTGAAAAACGGGCAGGGAACTTTTCAGCGGTTCTTCGTTTTGCGCCTGCGCAAAATCCACACTCCCGGCCTTCTTTGCCGAATTCGCCTGGAGGGCGGCATCCGGGTTGGCACGAACCCGCTCCACTCCCAGGGCGATTTCACCCAGAAGCATGTTGCCGGTCATGTTGATCAGCGAGAAATTCGCCTCTGTTTCACAGAAAATTACCAGCAGGGAGCCGTCGCAGATATCTTTCACCAAAACAAGGGCGTCGGGAAACCGCATCTCCACGGAATTGACACTGAGCCGGCAGGAAGCATTCATCTTGAAAATCCGCTGCAGGGAAACCCCCATCAGCTTGATGGTCTCATGATCATATCCTTTCGGCATTAAGGAAAAAACGATATCCGGTTTATCGACCGAAAGAAAGACCCCCACAACGCCGGGGAGCATTTTTATTTCCTGTAAAATTTCATCCATGCTGCACGCTCCTCATTACGCCTGCGACTCAAGCTGCTGGGCTTCCGCAAGGGCCGGGCCGATGGCCGCGACAATCTTGGTGGGTGAAATTCCCGCTTGCACCTCTATCCCCACCGTCAGTTCCGTGCCTGGAATGATCAGCAGCTGTTCGCCTTGTTCCTGGCTGAGAATTATATGGGAAGGCAGCTCGGCATACCCGAGAATCCCCCGAATTTTATCGGCAGCCACTCCAACATAGGTGACAAACGGCTTGAACTCCTTATTGTCGATATTCCGCTGGAGCCTGACTGTTCCGTCTTTGGCGACAAGCACCATCCGACTGATGCCTTGAGCCCCATTGAGCGTCTCCTCAAGACTTGCCTTGCCCCCCTGCTCCAGAGCCTGGGCCATCGCGGCAGTGGACATCGGCGCAGGCGCATTGCCGAAATCAAGATCGTCCAGCTGCGCAAACTCATCATCCCCATCTTCTGCGCCCTGAACCGGTTCCAATCCGCGCTCGTCGCTTAATCGAGCGCCTTCAATGAGGATGAATCCCAGCGGGGCGTCAATGGTCCGTTTCCGGTTTTGGCAGAAATTGTAGATCTCGATTTCGGCCTTCTCCCAACTGATAATTTCGAAGGCGGCCTCCAGGCCGGAAAGAGGTTCGGCATAGGCGTTTATCAGTCTGCCGCTCTCGAAAAAAAGCAGCCCGGTACGGGAGCCGGCCCGCGCCATGATGGTGCAGGTTTTCCGGTCAAGCTCAAGAAGCTGCAGGAAAGAGGACAACGACACGCCGGAAACATGCCCCTTGGCGCCGGCAGCCAGACCATCCTTGATTTTTTGCAGCAGCAGCTCAAAATCAACGGGTTTTTCGATGTATTGGAAGGCCCCCAGATTCATGAGCCGGTCTTCCATTTCGGGGGTGCCGAAGGCGGTCATGGCAATGACCGGCACGGAGTTGGTGAGTCTGCTCATCCGACTGACCAACTCAAACCCGTCCATTTCCGGCATTTTCAGGTCAGTGACCACAAGATCTATCGGCTGGCTTGCAAGCACAGCCAGCGCTTCCTTCCCGTTTCCCGCGGTGACGATCTGAAACGTATCGACCCGCTCCCGGCACATATCCTGTAAACTCAGCAAAAAACCATGGTCGTCGTCAACAACCAGCACTTTTTTCATAGAAGCTGTCCCTGTGGCAATACGGTTAGTGTTTCAGCAGAATCTCTCGCAGGTGGACTCACGCCTGAAACGAGGGTTCCCCGCCTCGTGACCCGTTGCGGCTCAATCCCTTATTTAATACAGGCCGCCCGGACCTGCAACAGATCGGTCAATCCAGACAGGACCTTGCGGATGCCGTCCTGTTTCAGGGTCAGCATCCCCACCCGCAACGCTTCGTCCCGGATTTCCGCGATGGGGCTGTTCCTGACAATGAGAAGCTTCAACGGATCGTTGACCGTGAGCAACTCATGGATGGCCAGCCGCCCCAGATACCCGGTCTTTTTGCATTTATCGCAGCCCTTCGGAGTGTATAAAGTCGCCCGGCCGACCTCGGCCATGGTCAGCGGGCTCAGAGGATGCTCCCCATACTCCGCGATTATCAATTCTTTTTCCGCCGCATCAGGGGTATACGCCTCGCGGCAATGCGGGCACAACCGACGCACCAGACGCTGCGCCAGGATGCCGAGCAGCGAATCGGAAAAATTAAAGGGATCGATCCCCATGCCCAGAAGCCGGGTAACTGTTTCCGGAGCGGAATTGGTATGGAGCGTCGAAAAAACCAGATGGCCGGTGAGCGCCGCCTCGATGACGGTTTCAGCGGTTTCCTGGTCCCGGGTTTCCCCGACCATGATGATGTCGGGGTCGGCCCGCAGAAAAGCTTTCAGGATTTTGGCGAAATCAAGACCGATCTTGTTTTCCACCTGCACCTGCCGCAAGCCGTCCTGGACGATTTCCACCGGATCCTCGACGGTCCAGATCTTTTTTTCCGGCCGGTTGACGTAATTGAGCGCGCTGTGCAGAGTCGTTGTCTTGCCGGAACCGGTGGGACCGACGACAAGGACCAGGCCGTAAGGCAAATCAAGCAGCCGCCGCAACTCGATGAGATTTCTTTCGGACAACCCCATTTTTTCGAGCGGCAGCGCAGACCCTGCGGCAAGAATACGCAGGACCATATCCTCATTGCCCCCGTGGGTTGGGAGCGAAGCCACCCGAAGCTCGATCTTGCCGCGGCGGGTTTTGAACTTGATCTTGCCGTCCTGGGGCAGTCTTTTTTCCGAGATGTCAAGCTTGGCCAAAATCTTCAGCCGGGAAATCAAAGAACGCTTATAGGCAAAAGGAATATTTTTATAATGGGAACAGATGCCGTCAACGCGGAAACGGACAGAGGTTCCTTTTTTGCCGGGCAACGATTCGATGTGGATATCGGATGCGTTGCGGGACACGGCGTCTTCGATGATCTTGTTGGCCATCTGCACCACAACCCCATCGGCAGCGCTGCCGATCTCCTCATCCTCATCGTAACGGCCGTCGGACTCCTCGACAATCTCGAGATCTTCAAAGACATCCTGCCCAACCTGATCCAGCGCGTATTTCCCATAAAAGAAATCAATGAACCTGTTGATGTCATCCTTGAGTCCCACGGCACAACGAAAGGAGGCTCCCTGGAGAGCAGCACGGATATTATCCTGCTTGCCGAGGTCGTTGGGATTGTCGGCAAGCACAACGATGTTGCCGTCGTCCTGACTGATGGGGATAAAAACATTGACCCGGAAATAGCTCTCCTTGGCCCCCTGAATACACGCAGGCGCTTCCGGCGCTTCCGTTTCAATAAACTCGACAAACGGGCAGCCGTAATATTCGCTTAAGGATGCCCCGAGCTGTTTTTTGTCAATGCCGAAATCATTGAGCAGAACGCTTTCCAGGGTCTTGTTGTGCTGCTTTGCCTTGACCCTGGCCGCGTCAAACTGAGAAGGAGTCAGCAACTTGTTGCGGATCAGGCCGAAAAACTGGCCGTATTTGGTCGTACTCTGGGAAAGGGTGGCGAGCCGCTGCCTGGCGTTGCGATAGGCGGGGTCAAGAGCGACCATTTCCTCCAGCGCTTTGATGGTGGAAGGCGTTGAACCCGTACTTTCATAAGTAAGGGCAAGCTGGTCGAGAAGTTGAAGCCGTTCGATTTTTTGACCGATCCCTCCTTTTTTATTCGCTGCAGCAGCCGCCGCGGCTTCAAAATGCTCAATCGCCTCAAAGGGCTTGTCGAGCTGGAGACAGCATTCGCCGATCCTGGCATGAACCAGGCCTGAGCGATATCCGGTGGAAAGCAACATTCGCAGCTCATCCCCGGCCTCACTGTAAAAACCCGCCACCATCAAACCCAGGCAGTTCTCTAAACGATCTGCTTCGGAGGGCTGGCCGGGTCGACCGGATGGGGCGCTGCCCGAGGCAGCCATGCCCTGTTCGGTTTGCAGAACAACCAGCCTCTCCTCGATAATATCCCGAAGAATCGGCTCGTTGTCGCCAACCTGGGAGAGCAACGACTCGCACAAAGCCATTGCCTCGCCGACAAGCCCTTGACCTGCGTACAAGTCGGCTTCGGCAAGTTTTGCCTCGATAAACTCCCTGGTGCCCGCAGCGGTTGTCATACCCATGTCAACCGTTTACACACCCCTCAGGGTTACGACCGGAACGGTTTTCCCTTTGACCGTGAGATTTCCGGCCACCAGGGTATGGGGGTCAGACACCGGCTCCCATCGGCAACCACCGGTGGTGTCCAGCTGCTCCGTCTCTTCATCAAGCCAGAAGGCCAGGCCACTGTTTTCCTTAAACAGGATGAGCAGGGGGCTGTCTGCCTTCAGGGCGAATTCTTCCATGCCCGAAGATTTGGCCACCGGAATGGTCAGCGCTTTCAAAGTGGCTTCGTCATGAAAACTCAGTTCGCCTTGAACAACAAAGCCTATCTTGCCGAAAAAACCACGCTTCAACATTTTCATGGGCAGAAAGGCCCCGCAATTTCTCACTCTGGCCGCCGGTTTGCCTTCGTAGGCAATCTGATCCGGGAGAAAAGCAACGGTTTTCCCGCCCCAGGAGGCAAGCGTCACAGTGCTCCAGGGACAACTCCCTGATTGTGCGCTTTGGCCGAGGGCCGGTTCGACCGGGGCGGCGGCATCCGCCTGATAATCCGGACCTAACGCCTTGATCAGGTTCTGCTTCTGCCTTTCCAGACGTTCCCGCAACTCGGTGTGGATGGCATGCAATTTTTCATAACCGGGTGTTTTGGCGAAAAGGTTTTCAACAGGGACAATTCGTTTTGCAATGCATTTGCCCAGTATGGTGAGGTGGGAATTCACCGCATCAATCAGCACCGCAGCCGGTTTAGCGGCTGCCGACGCACCGGGAAGTTCCAGCGACAGCTCCTCATACCCGGCCCCGGACGGAACCTGGGAGGCTGCCTGAGCAGGTGCGACTTTCATCCCGCCCGCGGTTTTCTGCACGCTGACGGAGGCATCATGCGTCTTGGATGCGGCCGGCTGGAGGAGCTTGCTGTAATCCTTGGGGATCGCGGGAATAGAAGAACGCAGTTCGGAAAGAGTTGGGTCAATCAGCGTCTGTTCGATGAGGGCTAAGTTCTCGGCCCCTGCGGCGGCCCGGAGGGTTTGCAACCCTTCCTGCAAGGTCTTCGGAGCGGAGGTGGAAACACTTTGCGGGGCAATGGCCATGGCCTCAAGCAATCTGTCCATGAGGGAAAAAATTTCCGTCAGAGCGACTGCCTTGTCCACATCGAAATTGCCTTGAATGTCCTTGAGTGCGCTCCGGGCATTTTCTATGTTGCTCGAAGATATCTCCCAGTCCAGGGAAAGAAGGGCTTCTTCAAAGGGGCTGAACGCATCCGCGCCATCGGAGGACAACATGCCGGCGGGCAAGGATTCGTCTTTAGCCGGGGGCGAGGCGGCCTGAGTCCGATTCTCCTGTTTGGCGGAGGGGGGAGATGCAGATTGGGGTTGCGGTGCCGGGGCCTGCGGAGAAAACAGGTTGTCGATGGCGTCATCTATTTCGGCGTGGAAGTCACGATCAGGGGCATTGTCAGTCATATACTCCATTCTCCTTGAGAAATCGCCAACATCAAAACGTCACGGAAGGCTTATTTCGTCTCATGCAGCAGATGCTTGTTGGTAACATAACGAACAGTCTGCTTGCTGATTTCGCGCAAGGTCTCAAAAACACCCATCCCTGTGACCGCAGAGGCTTCAAAAGTCTTCACCTTGAAGACGCTGTTCAGATCGGCTTCAAGCTCTTCCACGGTCAGGGTGGGAATCGGGGTATCCACAAGATCCCGCTTATTGTACTGAATAACCAGAGGCATATCTTCGAGTTTGAGCCCGTATTCCAGCAGATTTGTGCGCAGGTCTTCCAGGCTTTCGATATTTCTTTCCCTGCGGACCTGAAGCGGGTCGGCCACGAAAACCAGACCGTCAGCCCCTTTGAGGACAAGCTTACGGGTCGCGGCATACATGACCTGACCGGGCACGGTATAGAGCTGTATCCGGATATTAAACCCCCGGATCGTTCCCAGGTTCAGGGGAAGAAGATCGAAAAACAGGGTCCGGTCACCCTTGGTTTCGATGGTAAGCATCTTGCCTCGGGCATTATCCGCCATGGAGCTGTGCACATTGAGCAGGTTGGTCGTCTTCCCGCAGCGACCAGGGCCATAATAGACGATTTTGCAGTGGATTTCCTTTTTGCTGAGATCAATGAGCGCCATTTGTCATCCTTCAAAAATTTGCAGGAGGGTTTCAGACAGATCGGTCACCCGGCAGCGCACCAGACCGAGCGAGACATCTTCTCCGAAAATAGTGATGAGAATAAGCTCATCGCCAATCCGGCCGAAATGGATATTCCCGTTCTTCCCCTTATGGAAAAGCAGGGAAAAATCCTCCTCGCCGATCAGTTTGGCGATCTGGGAGGTTGCCCCAAGGTTTGCCGCAGCCAGCGCAGCCAGGGAAATAGCGTCGATATCATCGGCGTCGCGCCCGCAATTGGACAGAATATTGCCTGCCCCGTCGATGAGCAGGGCGGTTCGGACGCCCGCCTGAATAAGCGAACTTTCAATGGCATTCCTGGCTTTTTCCAGAATTTCGGCAGTCAGGATAAAATCTTGCATATCCCGTTTTCTCCAGTGGCGAGGATTAGGGCTCCATCACGGCAAACAGTAAAGTTGCCGCACACAGAGTGAGCGAAGCACCTGCCACGAGGTGGCTTCGAAACCGGCTGAAACGCTGTGTATTTGCAGAATTTCCGGCAAAACGCGTCTCTATCGTGTACATGGAAAAAAAAAGCGTGTCAAGCGGAAAGCTCGAACAAATAGTGTATTGATTCCAATAAAATATGATGCTCGCGCATAGGGGAATCGGCAGCGTGCGCCATGGCATGCATTTGAAAATTATGCGGCCGCCGCCGCGGCAAACGCAGATTTTTAAAAATCTGCACATTCAGTGATTACGGGATGGCAAAAAGAACGAAAAAATATGAATCCGGAATACACGGACATCGGAACAGCAATCGATTTTTTAAGATTTCCCCCTCTTCCCCCCTTGTCTAACCGGCAGGACATGGAGTATCGTATCGGCTCTGGAAATCTGAAATACATCAACATGACAGGCGACAAGGTCATTCACCATGAACAAACCCGGCTATTTTGGACAATGGGGCGGTGCGTATATCCCGGAAGTGCTGTACGAAACCTTCCGGGAACTCAGGGATGTGTATGTCAAGGCCAAGTCAGACCCGTCTTTCTGGCAGGAATACGTCGAACTCATGGGGTCGTATTCCTGCCGCCCCACTCCCCTCACCCACGCCGAAAACCTGACCCGTCACTTCGGCGGTGCGCAGATCTTCATCAAACGCGAGGATCTCAACCACACCGGGGCGCATAAGGCCAATAACGTCATGGGCCAGGGGCTGCTGGTCAAGCGCATGGGCAAAACCCGGGTGATCGCCGAAACCGGCGCGGGCCAGCATGGGGTTGCCTGCGCCACCATGGCCGCCAAATTCGGTTTTGCCTGCACCATTTACATGGGCGAAGAGGATGTTCATCGCCAGCGCCCAAATGTTTTTTGGATGGAAAAACTGGGAGCCACCGTGGTTCCGGTCACCACCGGCAGCCGCACCCTCAAGGACGCCATCAACGAGGCTTTCCGCGACTGGGTTTCCAATATGGACACCACCCACTACGTGATGGGCACGGTCTGCGGGCCGCATCCCTTTCCGGAAATGGTCGCCTGGTTCCAGTCCATCATCGGCCAGGAGGCGCGCAAACAGATACTTACGACCCACGGTACACTTCCGGCACGGGTTTACGCCTGCGTGGGAGGCGGCTCCAACGCCATGGGAATTTTTCAGGGGTTTCTTGGCGATGCCGATGTGGAACTGATCGGGGTGGAGGCCGGCGGCAAAGGAATTGACACCGGCCAGCATGCTGCGCGCCTTGCCAGCAAAGATGCCTCCCCCGGCGTGGCCCAGGGGTACAAAACCATGTTCCTCCAGGACTCCGACGGGCAGATGCTCGACACCCACTCGGTGGCCGCAGGCCTCGATTATATCGGGGTCTCCCCGCTGCTCACGGATCTCTGGGAAAAAGGCAGAGTGCGCTTTGCTGCGGCAACCGACCGGGAGGTCATGGCGGCTCTGGACCTCACCATCAAAAAAGAAGGCATCATCCCAGCTCTGGAATCCACCCATGCCTTTGTCCAGGCCTTTAAAGAAGCGGGAGAGCTGCCGGACGACAAGGCCATCATCATCAACCAGTCCGGCCGGGGCGACAAGGACATCTTCACCATTGCCCATGCCTTTGATGACCCGTCCTGGAAGGATTTTATCCGAAAGAAAGGAGAGGAATATGCAACTCGCTGACCAGCTCCGTACCGCTCGGGCAAAAAAAGACATTCTGCTCATGACCCATCTGGTGCTGGGCTATCCATCGTTTGCGGTAAACCGCGAAGTGATCCGCCAGATGGTGGATAACGGGGTGGACATAATCGAACTTCAGATCCCCTTTTCCGAACCCATGGCCGATGGCCCCATGATCATCAAAGCCAACCAGGAAGCCATTGCCAACGGGACAAAAGTTGCCGACTGCCTTGCCTTTGCCGCGGAGATGGCCGCGGAGCACGACATCCCCTTCCTTTTCATGACCTACTACAATATCCTCTTCAAATACGGCCTGAAGGATTTCCTCAACAAGGCCAAGGAAATCGGGATCAGAGGGTTCATCATCCCGGATCTGCCGCCCGAGGAGGGGGAGGAGTATCTCCGGTTGGCCAAGGATATTGACCTCGCCCCTATCCAGATTTTCGCACCCACCAGCACGGAGGAGCGGATGCGGACTCTGGCCGGCCATGGAGCCGGATTCATCTACTGCATTGCCCGCCGTGGCGTCACGGGCAGCAAAACCGAATTCGATGCCTCGTTCGATGCGTACCTGGACCGCTGCCGCAAAGCCACGGACCTGCCGCTCGCCGTGGGCTTCGGCATCAGCAACCGGGAAGACGTTCAGGTTCTGACCGGCAAGGCGGACCTGGCGGTGATCGGCACCGCCACCATCCGACTGGTGGAAGAAAAGGGGCCGGAAGCTGTGGGGCCTTTTATCGCGGGTCTTCGCTGAAAAATGAAAGCCGCCCACCCAGCCGACAATACCCTGGCAGCGGAGACAGCCCGCTTTCATGAACTTGCGACCCTGAGTCGTGAGTGGATCTGGGAAACAGATATCAAGGGCGACCTCACCTATTGCTCGCCAAGCTGCAAGGCCCTGTATGGGTATGAACCCATCGAACTTCTGGGACGCAACATCATCGAAACGCTCATCCCCCCGGAAGACCGGAACGCCCAGCGGAAAATCATGGAAGAGATCCGTTTGAGCAAAAAGCCCAGAAATGGCCTGCGCAGGCGGGGAATGCGAAAAGACGGCTCCACAACCCCCATCGAAACCAACTGCCTGCCTGTGCTGTCCGGAAAAACCGTGATCGGTTTTCGCGGTCTTTCCAGAGACATCACCTCGCTCCAGGAATTGGAGCTCCACCTCGAACGCAAAACCCGCGAACTCACCGAGGTCAACAACGCCCTCACCCTTCTCCTGCATCAAGGGGCCGAAGCCAGAGCCGAACAAGAGCGCAGGATCCACGACAATCTCCAGCGGCTGGTTGTCCCCTATCTGGAAAAGTTGCAGGGCCGCTGCAAGGACCAGGAGCTGGAACTCTATCTGAGGGTGGCGATCGCGAACCTTGAGAAAATCACCTCGACCTTCAACCTGACGCTTTCCTCAAGGCTTGGCGGGCTCACCCCCCGCGAACTGGAGGTGGCGGAGTTGATCAAGCAGGGAAGATCCACCAAGCAGATGGCCGCCCTCCTGGATCTTTCCAGTCGAACCGTCGAGTTTTACCGCGACAAGCTCCGGCTGAAACTCGGCCTCAAAAGCAAAAAAGCCAACCTGCGCTCCTACCTTTCCTCTCTCGCCTGATGGCCTTCCGGCCAGACCCCGTATTATTTCCGTATTGCTATTGCGACCCAACTCATTTATTAAAAATGATTCCTGCATGCTTTTGACAAGAGTATACTCTTCAAAGTATGCGTGAGATAAACGATTTTTTGTGCTCTGCCACCAAGCCGGGGGGAATGGTGACAGAAAAATAAACCCGCCGTACTCCTGACATTTTCGTCAGGAAATCGCCTGTCCCGACTTGCCGGTCGCGGAAAGCACGGAACACAGAAAAACAACAGGAGTGTACGTTGGACATCCCCCAGACCCTTCCCTCCGACCTCCTTCTCCAGCTTTCCAACTCACTCTGTGACGCCATCTGCTGCGGGGTTTTCGTTGTCGAAACACTCCGTGACGATTCGGGCAATCCGCAAAATTTTATCGGAAGAATTGCCAACAAACCCTTTTGCGAACTGCTCTCCCTGAACGAAAAAACTCTCCTTGGGAGGGAGCTGCCCGATTCTCTCGTCACGGATTTCCCGTTACGGGACATGCTTCTGGAGGCATCCGCCGCAGAATCCCGCAAATTTTTCAAAGCACATCTTCCGGACTGCGACTCCCCTTGCAATATTCTTGTATATTCGCCTCTGCCAGGCTTTCAGGCTGTCATCATCAAGGGAACGCACGCAAAATCGGGAAACGTTCGCCTGACCAATATGCTGTGCGGATCTGACTCCATCCCGGACCAGGCGGAAGAAGTCCTTGCCGGCCTGGGAGAACTCTGCACCGTAATTGATGAAAATTTCGTCATCCAATACCAGAACTCCCTTGCCAGGAAATTCTGGGGGAACTGCCAGGGCAGAACCTGCTATGACGCGTACCAGTGCCGGGCTGACAAATGTGACGACTGCCATGCGGCAAAGGTATTCAGCGACGGAGAGATCCATAAGGGGAAAAAAACAAGACGTACCGCTGAAGGCGAAACACATCTGGAAATAACAGCCACTCCCCTGCGGGACGCCAATGGCGCAATCAGATCGGTGGTTCTGCTCAGCAGGGACATGAGCAGTCACAAAATTGAAGAAAAAAGCAAGGAACACCTCATCAAGGAGTTACAAGCCTGCCTGTCCAACACAAAACGGCTCACCGGGCTGCTGCCCATCTGCTCCTACTGCAAAAAAATCAAGGACGCCAACGGAACATGGCAACAGTTGGAGAGCTATCTTCGCAGCCACGCCGAGGTGGAGTTCAGTCACGGCATCTGCCATGAATGCGGACAGAAACACCACCCCCAAGTGTTCCCCAAGAAAAAGTAACCGCCTGCGGCTTCCTGATTTCGTCTTTTTTTAACATTTTATTTTACAGTTCCCTGGCATACAGAGTAATTTTATGGGATAGGTAAGTGTCGAAGATTCTCCGGCACGCCCGGACCGTTAAACGCCAGGAATACGACAGGTGCCATGACCCCGAACAAAACCTTGAGTGAAATATTCAGCAAGGTCAACATGAGCGAGCTGCCGGCCATGTCCGACCATGTCCAGGAACTGCTCCGCCTGCTGAATCGCGACGAGTCCGGCGCCGAGGAAATCGCCGAGGTTATTCTCAAGGATGCCTCACTGACCACCAAATTGCTGCAGGTGGTCAATTCGGCTTTTTACAGCCGCGGCGGGGCGCCCATCTCCAGCATCAGCAGGGCCATCACCGCACTTGGCCTCACCACTTTAAAAGAGCTGGCCGTCAGCCTCGCCCTGTTTGAAGATTTCCTGAAAGCCGGCATAGAGAAGGAAGAAATCAGCAAACTTCTCGCCCTCTGTTTTTTCAGCGCCTCTCAGGCAAAGATTCTCTGCAAGGTCAAAAAGATCAATGTTCCGGAAGAGGAAGTCTTTATCTGCACCCTGCTCCACCAGCTGGGCAAACTTATCATTCTGGTCTATCTGCCGGAGCTCTACCGCAAAACGCAGGAACTTGTCGACCGGGGTTATTCCGATGAGTTTGCCGCCAAAACCATATTGAACGACCTTACTTTTCCCACCGTGGGCATGGAGATCGCCCGTTTTTGGAACTTTTCCGAAAAGATCGTTTTGAGCATGGGGGATAATCCGCCCCAACCGACCAACAAATTCGACACCCAGATGTATCTCCTCAATGTAGCGGCCTTCTGCAACCGGTTGACCTGGACCATCTGCTATGGGTCGAGCCTGGATCTTGGCGAGCTGATCCTGCATTACGGGCCGATCATGGGTCTGAGCAAAAAAGAGGCCTTTGGCCTTGCCGGCAGAAGCCTGGATGTCGCCGAAAAAATCCCGGACACCGTCATCCGTTTCGGCCTTGCCAAACTGAAAATGCGCGAAAAGATATCAAAAAAAGAAAAAGCGTGCCGCTGAAGCCCGCTTCAGACGCGGAAATTCAGAGTCGAATACGACACGAGGCGTCCAGCGCCTCGAGATTCAGATAGTTTCTCCGGTGGCGATAACCAGCGAAGGAAAATCTCCAGCTTTACGATAGGGTGTCACCACGCAGTTGCGTCCGATCACAACTTGGGGAGGCACCTCAGCCTCCTTGCCGATCATGGTGATCCCGGTGTACAGGTGTTTGGGATACGTTGTGTTGGGCGTGCCCTTGTCCTCGCCCCGGCCCACCACCGCCCCCTTGCCGACCCGTACTCTTTTATCCAGAATGGCCAGATCCACCACGGCTCCTTCCTCCAGAACGCAATCATGCAGGATGATCGAATCCCTGATCCGGACATTCTTCCCCACCCGGACTCCGGGCGAGAGCACCGAATTGATCACCTCGCCCTCAATGACGCATCCGGCGGAAATCATGGAGCCCTCCACCACGCAGCCTGCGGCGAAGCGGACGGGGCAGCGGTCTTCAGGCTGCCGGTCCGCATAGGGGTTGGGCCGGATCCCCCACGCCTGCGGGGATATCTCGGAGTCGTTCTTAAGCAGATCCATGTTCGCTTCCCAGTACGCCTGCACCGTGCCCACATCCCGCCAGTAACCATGGAATGGATAGGCAAAGACATTATCCCGCTCAATGGCCTTGGGAATGAGGTGCATGCCGAAATCCACCTCCTCGCGATCCTCCTCCAGAAGCCTGAGCAGATATTCGGTATCAAACACGTAAATTCCCATGGAAGCGAGATCTGTGCGGGGAACCCTGGGTTTTTCCTCCCATTCGACGATGCGCCCCTCACTATTGGTGATGCCCGCCCCGAACTGGTGGATTTCGGAAAGCGGCACCACCATCATGCCGATGGTTACCTGGGCATTTTTGCGACGATGGAACCGGAGCATGTCGTCGAGATCCATGCGGTAGATGTGATCGCCGGAAAGAATGATCGTCTCGCGGGCAGGGTGGGCCCGGATAAAATCGATATTCTGGCGCACCGCATCGGCCGTGCCCTTGTACCAGTCGGAATCCTGAAACCCGGTATGGGGAGGAAGAATCTTCACGCCTCGGGAACGACCCGTGAAATCCCAGGCTTCGCCGGTGCCGAGATGGCGCATCAGGGAAAGCGGCTTATACTGGGTGAGCACCCCGACCTGGGTCAACCCGGAGTTCATCACATTGCTCAAGGAAAAATCAATGATCCGGTAAAACCCGGCAAAAGGCACGGCAGGCTTGGCCCTGGTCTGCACCAGAACATTGAGACGGCTGCCGACCCCGCCGGCCAGCAGAAGAACCAGCGTATTGTCGCCTTGGGTCATCGGAGCACCTCGCCGTTGCCGATTTCCCCGGCCATCTGCTCCGGACGCAGATGGGGGTGCAATGTGCAGCCGGAACCAACCACCATGCCGTCGAGCAGATGGTTGTTCCAGCCGATCACCGTCACCTTTTCGGCCAAGGGCGGGCCAGGCTCGCCGATCCGGACCCTGGCGCCGAAAACCACGTTGACGTCGCTCACCACCGTATCGAGGATGGCGCCGTGCCCCACCACATTGTCATGGAAGAGCACGGAGTTTTTCACCTCCGCCCCGGATTTGACATGCACTCCGGGAAAGAGGATGGAATTTTCCACCCGCCCCTCCACGACACAGCCGTTATAAACAAGACTGTTCTGGATGCTGGCGCCGGGGCCGGTCTTGAGAGGCTGACAGTCCCGTACCGATCGGTGTTCCAGGTTGGTGCGGATGCCCCAGTCCTCAAGGCGGATCTTCGGCTCCGCCCCCAGCAGATCCATATTGGTCTGCCAGTATTCGGCGACAGTACGGGTGTATCCCCAGTACCCGCGGAATTTGAAGCCGTACACCCGCCGCTGGCTCGCCATGATCCGGGGCAGGATATCCCGACCGAACTCAAAAGAATCATCTTCCCTGGAATTGGCCTCCAGCACCTCATAAAGCACGGAAGGCCGAAAACAATACACAGTGAGCGAAGCCCAGCTGAATTTTGGCTCGGCCGGCTTCTCGTGATACTGGAGAATGCGCCCCCCGCGTTCGCCGTCCTCGTCGTCAATTTCCGCCACCCCGAACCGGCCGGCCTCAGCCATGGGCACCTGCAGGCAGGCAATGGTCAGGTCGGCATCCTTGTCCCGATGGTACTGCAGGATCTCCCGATAATCCATGTTGTAGACATGGTCCCCGGAAAGCACCAGAATGGTTTCCGGATCGTGGAACTGGACGAAATCGAGATTCTGATGAACGGCATCGGCAGAGCCGCGGTACCAGGTACTCTGACCTGAACCCTGAGGAGGAGGGAGAATGGAAACCCCGCGATAGCGGCCGATCATGTCCCAGGCAGCGCCGACGCCGATATGACTGATCAGGGAAAAACTCCGGAACTGGCTGAGAATGGCGACCAGTTCCAGGCCGGAATGCATAAGATTGCTCAAGGCGAAATCAATCACCCTGACAAAGCCGCCAAAAGGGACCGCCGATTTGGGCCGGTAGGCGGTGAGCACGTTCAATTCGTCAACGCGGCCCCCGGCAAGGATCATCGCCAGAACCTTCGGTTTCAGCTTCATGGAATTCCTGAAAGAAGAGGAGAATCTGCTTTGCTTCCTGTTTTCAAGTCCATTATGGGAAGGGTTGCGCCAAAAAGCAAGCACAGGAACGCGGAGGGGGAGGAAAAGATTTCCCGAAGATCAAAAAAAAACGCAGAAAATGCTCTTTGACCGGCGCAGAGTGCAAATCTCGCGGCTGAAGCCGCTCCTACAACAACCGATATACCCGGTTCCGTACGAGCGGCTTCAGCCGCGATAATCCTTTCGATATTTACCCATTGAAGCAATACATGAAGAAAATTCTATTTTTTATGAGTCAATCAGGATTACTGAAGTAATTTCACTGCAGCCGCATCAGGGCTTGGGGAGATGCTTGACGGTGAGTCGCATCAATGTCTGGGTTGAAAAATCCTGTATCTCCACAGGCAGATTCTTAAGCGGCACCTCGGCCCTGGCCGCTTCCCGGTGGCCGCCGGCCGAGCCGATCTCATTGAACATTTTCTCGGCCAGCCGTCCGGCATTTTTCTTGTAGCCGTCACAGCGGAAGATGACCACCAGCTTGTCGTTGTGCATACCGGAAACAAAAACCCAGGCGACATCGTGGACCTGACTCAGGAAGTCGGCTATGAGCACCAGCACATCCGGGCTGGGAACCCTGCCGAGATGAGAATACAGCCGCTGCTTGCTTATCTTCATCTCGTTTAAGGCGGTCTTGAAATAATTCAACTCGAAACGCCGGAAGGAGGATTGCTCTATCTTGCGGACCAGATTCGGGTTGGCGATATTGAAAAGGTAACGGAAAGAAATGGCATCCGACAGGGTGACCTTTTTTTCGAAATTCCGGGTATCCACCTTGATCGCATAGAAAAGAGCGGTGGCCAGAGCAACCGAGGGTTTCAGGTTGGCCGCGCGCAGGTACTCGACGAGCATGGAGGCGGTGGCGCCGAAATCCTTGCGTATATCAACAAATGGAGCCACCCAGCCTTTGGTGGCAGGATGATGGTCAATGACCACATCAAAAGTGATATTCTCAAAACAGGGCAAATGGCTGGGCTGAGAGTCCAGCATCACCTTCTTGGTGTAATCCCCGATTTTTATGGTATGCAGACGCTCCATGGGGATCTTCAGCAGATCAATCATGACCACGTTGTTAAGCCGCCTGATCTCGTTGGGGTAAGCAATGGTGACGTTTTTCACCCGGTAGCGGAGCAGGCGTTTTATGGCCAGGGCGCTGGCAATGGCGTCGGGATCAGCGTTGATGACCACCAGAACATCGTCTTCCTTGCCGAAAAGACCATACAACTCAACCAGGCGTTCCCTGGCGGTCTTCTTTTTGTTGGATATCCGTTTCTTTGGAGCATCCAAACTTTCGTTTTCGTTCACACCATTATCCCCGCCGTTCATGAAAACCAGGCCGAAAACCGGTCTCCTTGATCTCTGCTTCCCCAGACAACCGAAGCCCTATAACACATACCGACAAAAATTTCAAAGCTTTGCCCTTCGGGGCCCTATTCCCCGTCAAAGAAGGGGACCGAGGGAAACAAAGCGTGGTCGGTATGGGGAATAAAGCGGGAGCCGGAAAAACGAAGCATGAACTCATGGTTGACGTTCAACTCGATGTAGGTGATTTTTTTGACCAGTTCCAGACAGCGTTCCCGGGCCTGACGTTCAAGCAGAATCCGCTGGGCCCCGGCCAGGGAGCTGTTGCCGACAGGCTCATAGGTCGCCAGGGGCAGATCGGGCAACATCCCCAGGACAACGGCCTGCCGGGGTGAGATATGCCGGCCGAACGCCCCGGCCACATAAATGCGATGCAGATCACCAAAGGCGACGCCCACCTGGTTGGTCAGCGTGGTGAGGATGGCGTACATGGCAGCCTTGGAGCGCATGAGCGCATCGAGATCCACCTGACCCAAAACCACCGGCCGGCCATCCGCCGAATCCTCGCCCCTCACCACCACAAACTGCCACCCCTCGCTTCCCTGAACCAGCCGATCCCCGGCAGCCAGGGGCCGGAACTTACCCCGGATATCGATCTGCCGGGTCAGATAGAGCTCGGCCACCAGATCAATGAGCCCTGAGCCGCAGAGCCCTTTTGGCCTGGTGTTGCCGATGGTTTCGTACTGAATCTCCCCTGTGTCCGGATCGATCCGAACATGCTCGATGGCGCCTGGCCCGGCCCGCATCCCCATCCTGGCCACCCCGCCTTCAAGAGCCGGACCTGCCGCCCCGGCACAGGCAATGAGCCATTCCCGGTTGCCGACAATGACTTCCGCGTTGGTGCCCACATCGATGAGCATGCAGGTTTCCTGCTGCCGGTCGATTCCGCTGGCCAATACACCGGAGATGAGATCGCCGCCGAAATAGCTGCCCACGCTGGGCAGAATCCAGACTACCGCGGCCGGATGAATGGCCAGCCGGAGTTCCCCGGCCAGGCAGGAGTCCGGGGCGTTGACCATCGGAATATAAGGCTCGCGACAGAGGTGGTAGGGATTGAGCTTAAGAAAAAAATGCACCATACTGGTGTTGCCCGACACCGACAACGCGCGGATCTCGGCCACTGCCAGACCGGAAATTCCGGCAAGCTTCGCAGCCAGCTCATTGACCGAGCCGATGATCGCCCGGTGCAGTTCGGCAAGCCCCTCTTCCTTGGCGGCATGATGGATTCTGGTAAGGATATCGGCCCCAAAACCGATCTGGCCGTTTTCCAGGTCGGCCCGGGCCAGGACTTTGCCGGTGGTCAGATCGAGCAGGACCGCTTCGAGATGGGTGGTTCCCAGATCAAGGGCCATTCCGGCCAGAACCGGCGGCAGCTGGGGAAGAAAATCGACGAGAGCCGGGCTGCCCGCCACATCATTAACAACGGCGGTTCCACTGAAACCCGCGGCGCGGAACCGTTCCGCCACCTTGCTCAGCCGCTGATACGGAACCATCGGCAGCACCCCGTTCAGATGCGGGGCCAGCGCTTTTTTCAACCGGTCGAGATCTCCGGTATTATCGCCAAGACTGGGAGGGGGCGCGACAACCGCAACGGCACGCACCAGAGGATTCAGCATAATCGGACAACTCCCTGAGGGTTTTTCGTGGACAACTGCATCCTGCCGGACATACTATGCCTCCTGTCGGGAAAAGTCCCTAAAAAAGTACCGGCCCTGCCCGGCATCATGCAGATCAAGGCAAACGTTCAGCACCACCGGGCTTGACGTTCCAGATAGGCAATGGTAAAGAGCCAGATCAGGGTCGAAAATTACTAATAGCCTCAGACCGGTAACTGTTCAGCAGTGCCGCATATGCGCGACAGAGGCCTGAGAGCTATACATCGGTATGCGTTCAGGCCGATAACAAAGCAGATGCGGTGCTGCTGGACAGTTATAACATGCCCTTATTGCTCTACGCCTATATTGCCACCGAGATTCTGGCCCCGTTTTTCGCGAGCTTTCTCATTATAAACGCCATCCTCTTTCTGGGCAGGCTTGTTCCCCTTCTCAACGTGATCTTCGATTTCGGCGTGGGCAGCGCGGATTTCCTCCGCCTCTGTGCCTATATGCTGCCCAAGCTGATGATGTTCTCCATTCCCATGGCCAGCATGACCGCAGTCATTGTCGCGATAACCAGGATGGTGAACGACAACGAGATCATGGCCCTGAAAGCCACCGGCATCGGTCTGATCCGCCTGTTGCCGCCGTTGATCGTCATCGCCCTTTCCACCTCCATGCTCACCTATTTTTCCGCCGTCACCCTGATTCCCCAGGGTACGCTTGCCATGAAAACGCTTTTTTTGCAGATGGCCAAGGAAAAAATCGATAAGGGCGTCCAATCCGGCCAATTCAGCGAAGGCCTTTCCAACGTGGTGCTCTATATCGATGCGGTGGATCCGCAGACCCGCCAATGGCAAGGCGTATACGTCTCCGACATGCGGCACGGCGACACGCCCCTCACCATTGTCGCAAAAACCGGCAACCTCACCGCCCAGCCGGAGAACATGCTGATCACCCTCACCCTGGCCGACGGCACCCTGCACCGCGCTAACGAAAACATCACCCAGACCATCCGCTTTGACAGCTACCGGATCAACCTGCCCATCAAAACCCCCACGGAAATCGCCGGCACCTCCGTCACCGAGGTCGGGAAAAACGGCATGAACCAGGAACAGTTGCTGGAACAGACCGCAACCCACGGTCCCAAAAGCCCCATCGGCCTGAGCATGCTCATTGAATACCACACCCGCATGGCCCTGCCGGTGGGCGGCTTCATCCTGACCCTCCTGGGGCTGCCCCTGGCCATGCTGGCCAGACCCGGCCGCAGACCGCTGGGCGTACCGCTCGGCCTGCTGCTTTTTGTCATCTACTACATCCTGTTCACCGCAGGAAGGGCCAGCGCTGAAAGCGGCAATCTGCCGGTGGTGGCCGGGATCTGGCTTTCCAATATCCTGATCGCCCTCTTCACCATCATGCTCACCCGGCAGGTGGCGAGCGAGACCACCCCGCTCTTCGTCACCCGCCTGATCGAACCGGCCCTGGCGCTGCTTACCAAACTGCCGGGTATCAGAACCGGAGAAAAACAGCCATGAAACTGCTGGATCGATACCTCATGGCCCAGTTCGCCAAGAATCTGGCGCTGGTGATCTGCTCGCTGGTCGCCATCTATCTGCTGGTGGATTTTTTTGAGCGGGTGGACAACTTTCTGGAATCACAGAAAACCATCGGCCTGGCAGTCAAATACCTGCTGCTCAAGCTGCCGTTCATGTACATGCAGCTGATTCCGGTCTGCATCCTGCTGGCCGGGATCATCACCCTGGGCGTTCTTAACCAGCATTTTGAATTCATGGCCCTCATGGCCGGCGGAATCAGTGTTCTCCGCATCATCCGCCCCCTGCTGGTCGCAGCCGCCCTGTTTACCCTGCTCACCGTGGCCATTGGCCAATGGGTGCTGCCCGCCACCAGCGCTGCAACCAACAGAATCTGGTACGAAGAAGTCAACCGCCAGATCCCCAAGGGCATAATCCGGGACGGCCGCACCTATTTTCGCGGCACAGAAGGGATTTTTTCCTTTATCCGCCCCAATCCCCTGAAAAACGAGTTCCGCAATTTTTCCTTTGCCAGCTATGATGTGGAGCACGGGCTGACAACCCTGCTCACCGCCGAAAGCGCCACCTGGGAAAACGGAACCTGGCAGTTCAAAAACGGCCAGCAGAAGGACCGGACCGACAACGGCGGCTTTTCCGTAACGCTTTTCAAAACGCTTTCCCGTGAATTTGCCGAACAGCCGGAGGAATTCTTCGTTCCGCCCTACAAAATAGAGGAGCTTTCCTACACCACCCTGCTGCGGCAGGCACTGGACACTAAAATTTCCAACCACGAGTCCCTGATGGAGTTCCACCGCCGCTTCTCCTACATTTTACTGGGAATTCCCTTGCTGCTCCTGGGGATTCCGGTTCTGCTTTCCGTGCATAAAAACAGGGGCCGCGACCTGGCCCTGGCCATTCCGGTGAGCTGTGGCATGGCCTTTGCCGCCTGGGGTGCCTGGAGCGCCAGCCAATCCCTGGCCAAAACCGCCACTCTGCCGCCCGGCGTCGCCTCCTGGTCCATACATGTCCTGACCATTGCTCTAGGCTGCTTTCTCCTGAAACGGCACAATCAGTGAAAGCGGCGATAAAAATCATAACGTTACGACACGATCCGTTCGCCCTGAGCCTGTCGAAGGGCCGTTGTTATGACTCTTTTTTAAAATAACCACTGACACCCGGAATATGACCCTCGAATTAGCATCCTTATCCACCACGATCCGCCGCTTCCGCAAGATCGGCATCATCGGCATCCCGCCCCTGGCCGTAATCCGCGCCGCCAACGAACACAACCTGGTCATCCATGATCTGGACGAACCCCTGGTGCGCGAAGATCTTGAGGCCGCCAGCCCCTTTCTGCCGCGGGTCTACTGCGCCATCCTCCGGACCGCCGTGGTCAACGCCCTGCATCTTGAGCTGGACGCCATCTATGTCGACACCGGCCCGGGCAAGTGCGATTGCGCCCTGCACACAGCCACCATCCTGGCCGAGGCCCTGCCCATTCCGGTGATCTGCACCAGAAACATGGACAACACCGGCTATGGCACCCCTCTCTGCCAGGCCCGCCACCCCCTTCTCGACAGAATGCAGGCCATCACCGCAGGGGTGAAATCCGCAGCGCCCTATGACAATCCTCCCCCGGTTTCCATGCCCACCGCAGGATTCTGGGGGGTGCCGCCCAGGGATTTCTCCATCCTGACGCTGTTCCCGGAAACAACCCACATCTTCGGCTGGGCCCGCTGCATGGAAAATAAAACCCCGGCGGATCACGATCTGGAAGCCCAGTTCAACCCGCTGGTGCCCACGGTTTTCTTTGCCCAGTCCTTTTGCGCGAAAACCGCGCTGGCCCGCTATCTGGCAAAAAAACATCCCCATGCCCTGTATCTGGATGTGGATGTCCACACCACCGGCAGCGCCAGAGCCAAGGTCCAGGCCTTTCTCGAACTTTCCGGAGTTGAGCCATGATTCTCGGCGACTTCGGCACATCCTACTGCAAATTTCTCGATCTCTCCACGCCGGACCCCGCGCCGACCATCGTTGCCACCAAGGACCTGCCACGGGATACCCGGGTGGATCTGGCCACCGGTCACAACGGCAAACGTTTTTCCGCCCGCTATGTCAACGAACTCATCGCCCTGGCCAGAGGCGGCGAAGCCATGATTGCGGAGGATGACTATGTGCTGCTCGACTGCGGCAGCCGGGACATCAAGTTCATCAAGTATCAGAACAACAAGCTGGCGGACATGGGCTGGAACGCGGAATGCGGGGCATCGATGGGCTTTACCATCGAGCTGCTGGAACGGTATTACGATCTGGACTACAGCACCCTCAAGGTGCCGGAACAGACCTTTTCCGTAACCTGCGGGGTTTTGGGGATGAGCGACATCTTCGACACGGTGATCTCCGGGGTACCGGTGGCCGAGGCAGTGGCCCGCTTTGTCAAGGGGATTGCCATCAACGCATACCGCTTTGCCGGTTCGCCGTCCAGGCTCTACCTCTCCGGCGGACTGTGCGACAACCCGCTGTTTGTGGGAAGCTTTCCCTGCCGGGTGACCCCCCTGGGGCGCTTCGTTTTGCTGCGCGGCCTTGAGACGGAAGCGCGGCAACGCCGAACACACACCCTCCCCTGAGGCAAAACCCATGCCTTCACCAACCGCAGAACACCCGAACTGCCTGGCCTGCCGCCATTTCTACATCACCCACGAACCGGCGCATCCTTACGGCTGCAAGGCCCTGGGCTTCAAATCCCTTCAGTATCCATCCATGGTGGTGTTTGCAAGTTCCGGCATCCATTGCCAATCTTTCACCGCCATGAAAAAACCGACCCAGGACAGCTCATCCTGAACCCAAGCGTTTTTCATGGGGCAACGCAACTCAGAACCACGGTTTGCCGAGACTGGCAGGCGCTGAACACCGTTTCCACTCCCTCAAGAAGTCCCAAGGCAACAAGCCGTTTCACGTTGGCGTTGCCACTTCCCCGATAGATGGACTCGTCCGCCTTGGCAAGCGTCAGGCGGTGGGGCTGACGGCGGGGGCGGGAGGAAAGCTTGGCCCGGACCTGATTGAAAAAAAGCCGGGAGAGCACGAGTTCGCCGAATGCCGGATGGTATGGTCCGGCCAGCACGGTTTTTTCCAGTGAATCCGAAGGCTGCAATCCCATGCGCACCACGGGGATATTCTGCGCCTTGAAAATCAGCCACAACCGACCGGCCAGGGCCACGGCCCGATTCAGGCTCAAGGGCTGATACTGCCCCTGATGATGGAGTTCCGCAAGGGAACTGCCGGAGACAACCAGGCAGGGATAGAGCCGCACCATGTCAGGCTCCAGCTCTGCCGCCATGCGGCCGCTGGCCAGGGCAGTGGTTGTGCTGTCGCCGGGCAGGCCGAGCATGAGCTGCAGCCCGACCTGGATGCCCTCTTCTTTCAGGCAGGCCACCGCCGCCCGCACCTGGGCCGCGGTATGCCCCCTGCCGCTTGCTGCCAGCACGCGATCATCCAGCGACTGGGCGCCCAGTTCCACGATCCCGACCCCGTGTTCCCGCAAAAACAGGGCGACTTCAGGAGTTACATAATCCGGGCGGGTGGAGAGCCGTATTTCCCGAACCTGTCCCGTTGCCAGAAAGGGCTGCACCGCGCCAAGCAATTCCCGCTGCCGCTCCGAGGCAAGGCCGGTGAAGCTGCCGCCGTAAAAGGCCACCTGAACCGGAGCACTGGGATTGCGGCGGGGCCAGGCCAATTGGGCGCGGATGGTCTGTTGCACCGCTTGGGCAGTGACCATGCCCTCAGAAGTACCGGTGATGCTGCGCTGGTTGCAGAACAGGCATTGATGGGGACAGCCCTGATGCACAATAAAAATGGGAATGACAAAGGGAGAAGGCTTTGGCAAGCGCTTGCAGTCTGGGATGGAGTTTTTGGCGGAAAAATCAGTTACAGGCATGGCTTTAAGAAAGTACACGCAAACACAGGAATCATTTGCCGCCCTGAGGAGAAGTGGCGATTTTCTTCAGGGCCATGGCGGCGGCCTCCTGTTCCGCTTCCTTCTTGCTGCGGGCGCTGCCCTGGCCGAGGATTTCGTCCCGGAAACGGACCGAGACATGAAAGGTTTTATTATGATCCGGCCCTTCATTGCCCTCCAGCACATACCGGGGCCCCTCGTTGTACCGTTCCTGCAGCAATTCCTGAAGCGAACTCTTGGCATCGGCCAGAAACATGGTCTGCTGCCGGTCGTCAAACCACGGGATGAAATGGCGTTCGGCAAATTCGCCGGCTGCTCCGTACCCGCCATCAAGAAAAATGGCACCGGCCACCGCCTCAAAGGCGCAGGAGAGAATGGAAGCCTTTTCCCTGCCGTTATTGGACTCTTCCCCCTTGCCCAGCAGCAGATATTTGCCCAGATCGAGATCTCGTGCCATCCGCGCCAGATGCCGCTCGTTGACCAGAGCCGCCCGCAGCCTGGTGAGATCGCCCTCGCGCATCTCCGGGAAATGGCGGAAAAGCGCATACCCGACAGTGAGGTCCAGCACAGCGTCGCCCAGAAACTCCAAGGTTTCGTTGTCCTTCAGCATCTGCCTGCCCTGCTCAAAGGCGTAGGAGCTGTGGACCATGGCTCTCTGCAGATGGGCGCGGTCGCGGAAACGGTAGCCGAGGCTTTCCTCAAGAAGATCCAGGTCCGGCTGCAGTGTTTGGGCAAGGGTGTTGGGCGTCACGTTCAAGGCACGAATAAAGGGTAATCTGCAAAGGGCTCAGCTCTCCCACGAAAAAAATACAATACCTCAGGCAATAAAAAAGGGCAACGAATCAGCGGCCAGAGGCGCGAGAACCGCCCTTTTCCCTTGTCTGCGAACGCACAGCGGGAGGCGCACATTTTCCCTTGTCAAAAAAACGATCTGCGTTTAAGATTGCCCCCACCAAAAAAGGCGGCGTAGCCAAGTGGTAAGGCAGTGGTCTGCAAAACCATTATTCAGCGGTTCAAATCCGCTCGCCGCCTCCATTGAATATCCCAAAAGGGTCAGCCACACACGGCTGACCCTTTTTTTTGCGCAAAAATCCCACTCCCCACCCAAACCAAAGAACAGGGCCCTGTCCGTCCTAACCCACCATCCTGAAAGAACATATTTCTTGTGTTGCTCCTTGTTGTCAGGTAGACAGATACTATTCCGAATATTTTTAGCCGTTACTATATAGCTTGCTCTATAACACCCCCATATGGGGTGGATATGTTGCTGTTTAGAGAAAAATCACTCGAAAATTGCCCCATTCAATGGCCATAAATCGCGCAAAATAAAACCAACTCGAGCTAGCCGATAATAAATATGTTGGGCTTCAAATAAAATGTCATCGCGAAAAATCATACAACTAATCACTCTAATCGCATTATTGATTGGCATTGCTTGGTTTATTCACAAGCCCGACTTTGAACCTGCGTTAACCAGTTTGCTAATTGCTGCAACTTTGGTTGGTTTAATCGTTGAAGAGAAATTTTCAACAATACGTGAAGTTGACAAAAAGTTGTTTGAGGACTTAAAACAAACTCTCCCTTCAAACGGGAGTATAGCAGTCATAGATCAACATAATATGGCCGGATGGTCTTTCCAGTGGTCACAATTAGATGATTTAGACAATTTCGCTCATAATTGGGGAGATGCTGAGCATGAGTTTTTGACCAAAAAACTAGAAGCAAAGAGAAAGCTTCTGCACCAAAAGGTTCGCGATTATCTGATGTTATTGGCAAAGGAAACATTCCCCAGGAGTAATCCAGGATTTAGCTCAGTTCCAGAGGAATGGGAAATTGAGCAACCGGAGAGATTTGAACGAGTAGTAGAACAACTACATGAACAGGCAGGTGAAATCGTTGAACTCCATCAAGATTTGTTTAGGGCCGCAAGAAAAACACTAAAATGCTAAGCATACTTAACCAATATATCTAAAAAACCCAACCAAAGCATTCACCAGACGGCAAGAAGCGCGGCGGCGCTGACGCGTTAAACTTGGGTGGGCCCTGGTGATGCAGGTCGTTGCGACATGCAGAGGGAGAACAAGTAATGGCTCTAAACGATACGGCTCAAACTATCCTGGCGCTTCTCCAATCAGGAGCCATGGTCGTAATTGCCGGTTTGATCTGGAAAGCAATGCAGCAGCAAGTTAAGGCCGCACACGCCGCCGAAGACGTCAAGACACAGACTCTTGCGGCGCTGGAGAAGTCACACGCGGGTGAAATTGCCCAGCTTCAGGCTCTGGTGGCAACCCTAAAGGAACAACTTGACTTTAGCTCAAAGGTTGCGCCCGAAATCATGCAAAAGAACGTAGAACTCTTGCAACAAGAACTGGAAAAATCGAAGAAAGAAGCGCAACAGTTAATGGCGAAGCTTGAAGAACTACAAAATAAAAACCAGAATCAAGCGTTGGAAAATAAGCGCCTCATCGATGAACTTGAAAGACTAAAACTTCATGCAGATACAGCGAATCTGTTCGTCTTTGATGATGTAGTAAGTGGGTTGAAGCACAACAATAATATTCTCTCCAATACCAACGAACTTCTTAAGGGGTTGAAACCGAGGGTAGTCGGATCTGATACACAATTGTTCACACTTCCACATACTTCAGGGGTATTGCCCGAGCGCAACTTATTCCCTACACAAGCTAATTCGCTTGTGTTTCTAGATATTGACCCCTCCATTCTAAAGGTATCAGATGAGTGATACTTGTAACTGCCCTTATTAATGTGCCATCTAACATCGGGTTACAGCGCGACGCGCATGAATAAACAGGAATAAACAGGGACGCTCCCCAAATAAACAATCGCATTAACTCAGACGGGAAGAAATCTTGCGGCCAGACTACTCAAATACCAACCTTGACTTTCGGTTTTAATTTGGTACCTTAAAAAGACTGGAGGTGAACCATGAACATTACAAACGACATTAAGCCCGTTACCTATCTCAAGTCACGAGCTGCCGATCTTCTCAAACAAATAAACGACACACATCGCCCTGTAATTATTACCCAAAACGGTGAGCCAAAAGCTGTGCTTCAAGACCCGCAAAGCTATGAAAACATGAGAAATGCTATCGGAATACTCAAACTCGTTTCCCAGGGAGAAATCGACATCAGAAATGGCAAAACCATGACACAAGATGATGTCTTTGAAAATATAGAAAAGATTCTACAGAAAAAATGAGTCGGAAATATAAGGTAATTTGGCCAGAGACAGCGCATGCAGACTTGGCTGAAATTATTGAATATATAGCTCAAGACAGCCCGACAAATGCCAAAAAAACATTAAAAACCATAAAAAGCAAAACTGCCAACCTGTACCTATCACCCCTACGGGGTCGAATCGTTCCAGAATTACAAGAACAAGGCATAGCACAGTATCGAGAGTTAATTATAAATCCGTGGCGCCTGATGTACAGGATCGCCGATGAGGCCGTGTTTGTTTTATCTGTTATTGACGCGAGACAGAACGTCGAAGACGTCTTGCTAGCCCGTTTAACAAAATAGGAATAAATAGAGCCACTCCCCGGATTAATTCTCCACACGCACAACAAAAACTAGACCAGCCCCCCGTACTCCACTCATCACCCTGCCGCCTCGTCGCTTTCGTCACAGGCCTGAGGGCGGGAAGACATCTCCCGCTCAGGCTTAAAACTCCCATATTCCAGAGCAAACTGCCGGGTGAACTCCGCGCCGAGGAAAAAAATCTGCGCCGAATAATACACCCAGAGCAACAAGGCGATCAACGATCCGGCTGCGCCAAAACTGGAGGCTATGCCGGTTTTGCTCAGATACAGGCCGACCACATATTTGCCGAAGCCGAACAAGCCGGCGGTAAACACGGCGCCGACCCAGACGTCGAACCAGGACGGGGGCGACTCGGGCAGCATTTTGTAGATCACCGCGAAAAGGGCGGCGGTGAGGCCAAAGGAAAGAAACGAAGAGAAGACCAGAAAAACATGGGTGGAACTGCCCCATATCTCTCCGGCGAAGTTGGCGAGCACGGAAAGCACCGCGCCGCAGACAAGGGAAAAAAGCAGCAGCACGGCAAGAATCAGCACCAGGGCAAAGGCGAGCAATCTGGTCCGCAGCAAAAACAGCAATGCGTGATGCTGGGGCTGCGGGACACCCCACATCTCGTCCAGACTCTCTTTCAACTCGGCAAAAACGCTGGTGGCGGCGACCAGCAGCAAAATACCGGCCACGATGGTCGCCTGTCGTCCGGAAACAGGATCCTGGGCTGCGGCCAGCAACGCCTGAATCGCCTTCGCGCCGTTGGGACCGACCGTTACCGGGAGCTGGGCGAGGACCTCCCCCTGAGCCGCTTCGGTGCCGAAAAAATACCCGGCCACCGCAATGGCCAGCATCATGATCGGGGTCATGGAAAACAGGGCGTAAAAAGCCAGCGCCGCGCCTTTGCTGGCTCCGCGGTGATCGACCCAACCCTTTAGTGATGCAAGCAAAACCTTTTTCATGCGTCTCTGCGTCCTTGCCTTGTTTATTCGAGTTCCTGCGAGTGCGTTACATGCTCTGATTGCCGCCTGTCGCAGGGTTTGCAAAATAAAAATCCCTAAAAAGCCGTTCTTACGGTATGATACCCCTCCTGAAAATCAGCATTGTTCCGCACGCTTTTCCTGCGACAAAGCCTTTCGCTTACCCTTAACGGACACAACACAATGACCGAGAGCAATATCATAGAACTGACTCCCTTCCGCGCCGATCTGGCCCGTTCCCTGACCCGCCGAGGAGAACGGCTTCTGGCCTCAGCCGATCTGGCCGAGGATGTTGCGGCCCTGGAGCCTCTGGAGGCATACTACATTGTCCGCGAGCTTGGTCTGGATCAGGCCCTGCCCATCCTCCGGGAGTTAAGTCATGAGCAGATGCAGGCCTGTCTGGACCTGGATTGCTGGAACCGCTATGATTTCTCCGTTGAGAGCCTCGATGAATGGCTGGCTCCCTTTGCCGCCATCGACCCGGAAACCCTGTCGCAGACTTTCTTTGCGCTGGATTATGTGCTCCAGCTTCTGTATCTCTCCCAGACCGTCACGGTGTATGATCCGGATGCCGATGAAATCCCACCGGAGGACGAGGAGAATCCCCCTACCCGGGCCATGACCCCGGACGGATTCTATCTTCTGGAGCTCAAACCCGGCCTGACCCTGAAGGTCCATCCTTTTACCCTGCTGGATGGGCTGTATCAATACGACCCCACCGCAACGCACAGGCTGATGAGCGAGATCCGCGTGGATCTGCCCACCCAGATCGAGGAGGAAGCCCTGCGCTTCCGCAGCGGCCGCATGGAGGACCTGGGCTTTGCAACCCCGACCGAGGCAATCGTTCTTTTTTCCCGGCCGCCCAGCCGCCAACCCCTGCCCCGCCCCCAGGAACCGCTGGACAGCGCGGCCAACCGGCTGCCGTCCGTATATGCCGGACCCTTGCTCGAGACCTCCCTGCTGCAGCGGGCCCTCTCCCTGGTTGCAACCCCGGAAAGCCTCTCCCGCATGGAGCAGGAACTTGTCTGGACCATAAACAGCGCGATCATCGCCTACGGCGAAAAACCGCAGGATATCGAGCACATCACCGCCATTGTCACGCGGGTGCGGGATACCGTCTCACTGGGGCTGGAATCCCTGTTGGCCCAGCAGGAACCAACCTGTTCGCCGGACGATGCCGCAGCCGCGGCCAAGGCAGCGGAACTGCTGGAAATCTGGCCCATGACCGATCTGTTCCGGCACGGCTATGCCGCCACCATGCCATTGCAGGAAAAGGTGCGCCAGGCCATGGCTGAACCCCGTTTTGCCGAGTGGTACAACCTGCCGGACACCGAACAATCCGATGAACCCGCCGACCGGCTGGAGCGCGCCTTTGTCGCCGGGCTGCTCAACCGTCAGCCCCTGCGCACCGGCTTTGATCCGGGAAACCCGGAAACCGTCCGGGCCTTTGCCGAGTTCGTCGAAATCGCTGCCGCTCAAGCCCGGCTGCAACGGCTGGTGGACCATTTCAAGAAATAAAAGCGATGCACCCGAATTTAATGTCCTCGTAATGAGGCGGAATTTGATTCGAACAATGCTTCGACAGGGCTCAGCATGAACGGAATATACATTCAGTTATAACAGCATCCCTCCGTTCTGAGCGGAATATCCATGCATTTTGACACCTTCCGGCAGCCTTGAGCGGAATATCAGTCATTTAAGATCTTCCGTTCGCCCTGAGCCTGTCGAAGGGCCGCTGTCCGAAATCGTTGCAAATAACACATCCCCGACCACCAAACAATGCCCTTGCGATCCTGTCCGGGCCTTATTTCCCCAGCGCCGGCTTCATTTCCTGCGCGATCTCCCGGCAAAAACTCACCAGCGCCTCGTTCAGGGCAACAACAAGTCCTTCCTGATCCTGGCGTGCGGCCGGGACCCGATACGTGCTCCTTCTTTCCGGCAGCACAATCCCGCCGTCTGCCCCCTTGACCGACCAGCGGACAACCAGCCGGGCCGCCCCGTCGCTTTCGTTTTCAAAGTGAAGCACCTCGACACGAAGCTGGTGATCAACAGTACGCGACGATGGCCAGGGATGGAGCAGGATGCGGTCGGTGCCCAGCAGGTTCGACAGATTTTCCCCCAGCACCCTTGAGATGTTATCCCCGAGCGGCTCGGCCCAACGGTGGCTTTCGGAAAGCTGCAGCCGGTTGGGGGTCACCCTGGTAACGATTTTAGGCCGCTCCAGATATTCCGGCAACCGCACCGGGCCGATGCCGATAACCATCCTGCCCGCTTCAGCAGCGACAGGACCGCTGGCTGCAGCTTCCAGGGCCGTGAGCTGATAATAATGAACCGGCGCCGCAGGAGCACAGCCCGCGAGCAGCCCACAGACCAGAAAAACCAGGAGGGTGGCAGCCATCCGCTTGCAATCTACGTTTTTCATTTTCGCTCCTCTTCGAGACGTTTTCCCTGCACAACAGCCGCCGGTTGCAGTTCCAGAGTTTCCGCCAGAAGCCGCAGGGCGCGGGCCGTACGGGCAAGCTCCTGTAGCGCGGTGTTGAGATGCTGCACTGTGGGCGACTCTTCACCGGCCAGTCCCTGCAAGGCCTGCGCCGTCTTGGCCAGTTCCTCGCCTGCCTTGCCCAGGTTGGCGGCCATGGGAGAACCGGCCTCGGCAACCCCGCCGACCTTGACCATTGCGTCCCGCACCGCTTCGAGCGCTTTCCGCATCTCGGCAAGCACAGGAGTGCTGTTGCTGTCGACTTTCGCGCTCAGTGATTGCAGATGCGAAAGCGTCGCCTCCAGCCGCACCGGAATCTTTTTCGTTTCCTCCGAAGAGAGAATTTTATTGAGCGACTTGCTGATTGCCGCAAGATCGGTAAGAAAGGCATCCATGGGAAACCCTTCCAGCTTGGTGGCAAGCTCTTCCACCGCCGTGGGAATGGTGGGAATTTCGCTCACCCCGGGATCGGTGGAAATAAAGCGGGCCGGTTTTTCCGGATGAAAATCCAGATCGATGTACAACTGGCCGGTGAGCAGGCTCTGCATCTTGAGCTGGGCGCGCAAACCCCGCTCCACAAGCTGCCGGATGGTGTCCCGGTCCTGAAGATCCACCTGTTCGCCAACGCGGGACTGGGCGATGTTGGGTTCCACCTCGATGGTGACCGGCACCATGAACCGGCGGCTTTCCGCATCAAGCCCGAGCTGGATGCGCTTGACCGTGCCCACCTTGACCCCGAGGAAGACCACCGGCGAACCGACCTGCAACCCCTGGGCCGCTCCTTCAAAAAAGAGCAGATGCTGCCGCCGCTCCTGAAACCATTGCCCCCCGGCCAGGCGCAGGACAGTCACCACCCCGAGGATGATGGCGCCAAGCACAAATGCTCCGATAAGCGTGGGATTTGCCTGTCTGCTCATTCCCCCCCCCTGATAACTGTCCAGGAGCACCACATCTGCTTTGTCATCGGCCTGCTCAGGTGCAACAGCACACTTCGCAGACCTCTTCCTAGCATCTGCAGTGCTGCTGAACAGTTCTCTCCCATTTTATTGCTCAAACCGTTCATTCCTCCCCCCTGGTCAGAAAATGACGCACTTTTGGATCTCCGGAGACAACCGCCTCTTTGGGTTTGCCGGAGTTGATCATGGTGTGGGTCTCGGTGTCCAGAAAAATCGAGTTGCTGCCGATGGCAAGGATGCTTGCCAGATCATGGGAGATAACCACAATGGTTGTCTCCAAACTGTCGCGCAATTCGATAATCAGATCGTCAAGATGGCGGGCAGTGGGCGGATCGAGGCCTGAGGACGGCTCGTCGATCACCAGAATATCCGGATCAAGGGCCATGGCCCTGGCCAGACCCGCCCGTTTCTTCATGCCGCCGCTTAACTCGGAGGGATAAAAATCCTCAAAACCGGCCAGCCCCACCAGAGCCAGCTTGAAGGAAACGATCTCGGCCAGCTGACGCGGCGAAAGCGTGGTGTATTCCTTGAGGGGCAGAGCGATGTTTTCCCCAAGGGTCATCGAACTCCACAGAGCGCCGCCCTGAAACATGATGCCGAGCCGCCGCTTGAGCCGCTCCTGCTCCTCATGTTCAACATTCCAGAAATCCTCGCCGCCGTAAAAAACCGCGCCCTTGGCCGGACGCTGCAGGCCGATCAGGGCGCGCATCACTGTAGTCTTGCCGCAGCCGCTCCCGCCCATGATGACAAAAATATCCCCCCTGTTGACCACGAAATTGAGATCGCGCTGGATGACGAAATCGCCATACGCCATGGTCACATCGCGAACCTCGATATGGGGTGCGGTAGTCATGACTGAGCACCTTGCAACTCGTATTGTTTCGAAAAGACGCCCCTCCCTTGGCGGGAGGGGTTGGGGGTGGGGGTAGGGAAAGCTGCAACATTTGAGGTAATGGCAAGTTTCCCCTCTCCCTGACCCTCCCCCGCCAGGGGGGAGGGAATTATCCTCCTTTGCGGCAAGCTGCACATACTAAATCCCCAACCGGTAAAAGATGATGGTCATGATGGATGCCGCAATGGTGATCAGCAAGATGCCGGTCACCACCGCCGAGGTTGCCGCTTCCCCGACGGATTCGGCGCTTCTGCCGCATTGCATCCCGCGCAGGCACCCGGCATAGGCGACCATGGCCCCGTATACGCTTCCCTTGGAAAGCCCCACCAGAAAATGCTTCACCTCCAAGGCCCGCAAGGTTTCCGTATAATACTCAAACATGCCGACATCAAAGATGGTGACCGAAACCAGCGCCCCGGCGAACATCCCGACAAAGCCTGCGTACAGGGTGAGAAGCGGCACCATCAGCATCAGGGCCAGCATTCGCGGCAGAACCAGAAAATCGATGGGCGAGATGCCGAGACTTTTGAAAGCGTCGATCTCCTCGTTGACCTGCATGGTGCCAAGCTGGGCCGCAAACGCCGCGCCGGTGCGTCCCGCGATGATGATCCCGGTCATGAGCGCCCCCACCTCGCGCACCATGCCGATGGCCACCAGATCGGCGATGAAGATCTGGGCGCCGACCAGGCGGAGTTGATCCGCGCCCAGATAGGCAAGGATGAGGCCGACAAGAAAGCTGATCACCGAAACGATGACCAGGGCGCGTGGGCCGACCTCTTCAATCTCCCACCAGAGATCGCTGAAACGAAACCGCGCCCGACCGGTGAGCAGCCGCCCGAAAGAAGCGGTGATCTCGCCGAGGAAACGGAGCATCTCGGGAGCACCGCTAAAAAAATCAATGGTCGCAGCGCCGACCCGGGAGACGAAATTCTGCTCGCCGCCGCCCCGCTTGGTGGCCTCTTGACCGGGTACGGCGGAGGCCATGGCGAGAAGATGGCGCACCCCCTTGGGCAGGCTTTCCTGGTCGATGCTGACGCCCCGCTCGCCGCTCAAAGTGAACAGCGCCCGGAGGATGGCGAGAAATCCAGTGTCCCAGTCTGTAAGCTGCGAGGTGTCGAAGGAGAGGCTGCGAATTCCCTCCTCCTTTTCGGCCAGGATCACGGCGGCTGCGGGCAGATCCTGGTCCAGACACCAACGGCCGACAAAAGAGATCTCCAGCAAACCCTCGCCTTTGCGATGCGTCTCGAACCGGCATTTTTCTTCGTCTTGGTCATGGAATCGGTTGGGAGCCACATCTGCACCGTAGACAATCTTGATCTGTTGAGACAATCAGCCGTCGGACCTTTTGCCGTACCGCACACTCTCTACCACCATCATGAGATAATCGCCTTCGCCCTGTCAATCGTAAAGGTTGGAAGCTCGGCTCCGGGCATGCAGACAAATCCGATGGCAGCTGACGGCTTCATCACAGATTGCCCCATTTCCTCAAACAAAAAAGGCCGACCCCACCGGGCCGGCCTTTTTTCATCTCGCTTTTCTCCGCTTTTCTTTAGAAACCCAAACCCTTCAGGAGATCGTTCACCGCATCCTGATCCAGAGCGCCTTCGCCGCCGACTTCTCCCGTGGTCATGGAATTGAGATACTTATCCACATCCTCCTGGGCGATCCGCTTACTCTCCTCGGCGGTAATGGCGACGTTCGTCTCCTTGTTTTTCAACTGGGAACCGAAGGAAACCACGATTGCCAGGAGCTGGACCTGGAAATCGGTGAGCAGTTTGATGATCTTCAGAATCTGCTGACCGGAAAGATCCTGGAAACTCAAGGCTTCGGTGATCCGCGAAATATCTTCGGTGATGGCGGAGGCCACATCAAAGGCGTCTTCAATCTTCTTAAAGATCTCGTTCTGGTCTTCAATGGTCATCTTGCTCATGCCGGGAGCCTGCCCGGATTGCATCTGCGCCAGACTTTCAGTCAAGTCTCCGGCCAGAGCAAGACTCTCGGCCAGCATGGAGCCGAGTTCGGCAACCCGCGGGTCAACGCCCTGCACAGCGGCGGGAATTGCGGCGCCCTCCTCAGACTGGGCCGGAGCACCAGCAGCAGGGACGGCTTCCTCAACCTCCTCGGTGGGCGGAACCTCCAGGGGCAGACTCTGGTCCAGAAAGATCTCGGCCTGATTGATATCCATTTTTTTCAGGAGATTCTGGGTCTTCTGGTCGGAACAGGAAACCAGCAGGGCAGACAGGACATCGCTTAAGGGAATGGTAAAGAAGTTATCGCCGTCAGGTTCGAGACCTTTGATTTTTTCTCCCATGGCCTCGACAAAGCCATTCTGGTCGAAGATCTCTTCGGCTTTTTTACGGGCCCCGGTAATATGGGTTTTCACCGTTTCGTTGGTGCACAGCTCGTACATGGTTTGAAAAATCGTATCAAGCGCAAACAGGTAGCGGGTCCGCTTGACCATTTCCGGCGCTGCCTCGGCCAGATCGAGCACCTCCCCGGAAGGAGCCGCGGCACCGCCACCTTCCTGCAACTCGGCAATCAACGCATTGGCCTGGCCTATTTTTTCCTGAAGGTTCTGCAGGGTTACGGCGGCTGACTGCGCACCCTCTTCCCCATTGGCAATCATCTCAGCCTGAAAGGCTTGATGGGTTTTAAGCGACAACAACAACTCCTTGACGCCATCGGTCTGGCCCTGGACCTTTTCCACCTGGTCCATGATTTCCATGGTGGCCCTTTCCGTCATGGAAACGATGTCGTGCAGCTGGTTTTTGGCATCCTCGATCTTTTCTCCGGCCTCATCGAGTTCCACCCGTTTCATGCGCCGGTCTTCCAGGGGGATTTCCCCCATGGTCGAGCTGAGGCTTTTGGCCAGTTTCCCGATATCGTTAAATATATCGTTGGAAACCTTTTTGTAGTAATCATCGCCCCCCGCCGCGCCAGGCTGCGCAGGAAGCTCCATTTCTCCGATTTCCGGCGCGGGCTGGGCAAGGGCGGGGACCTCCGCTTTTTCCTCAGCCAGGATATGCCGCACCACCTGGGTCGCTCCGCTCTCCTGACCACCAAGGACGGTGATGTTGTACACCACAGTATCCGTGGATATCCGAAAAAATCCGGCGCTTATCTCAAGATTAACTTCCGACTTTCCCGCTATGGACATGATCAGCCTCCCGCTGCTGTTCTTCTGCCTGCTTACCGACCGGCCCACAAGGGGGCGTACTCCTGTCGCATCGGCAACTTGCCAATTTTCTTGAATATTTTACGTATTTCGTGCAGATATTTTTTTCAGGCTGTGACCATCCCGGAAAAAGAAACCCCTGTTTCATACAGCTCCGGCTTGTCCCGGCTGATCGCCACCCAGGAAACCATGCCCACCACTCTCAAAACACCGACATCTTCCTCCACCTTGGTGGCGATCCATTTGCCGTCCGTTGCCGCATGCCATCCGGGGAATTCCAGAATCATCACCAGCTGGCTGCCCAGAGGCAGGGCTTCTTCAGCCAAAAGACACAAACCGCCACCGCTGATATCCAGCAATTGCCCGTCCCGATACGGGACATCAGCCGTGAGATCTTCAAGCCGGGTGAAACGGACATACAGATTTTTGGCAAACCGTTCTTCCTGACGCCGCTCCTCGCTGGAATCCTCTTGTTCGATCATGGTGCGCCCTTTTCTTTGTTCTTTAAAAGCCGATCCAACCAGACCATTTCTACTGTTCTACCTATTTTTTGACGAAAGAAGCAATACCCCATGGAGAAATGGATGATTTTTCAGAAAAAAAGAAAGGGGCACATCCTGGAAAAAAGCCGGGCGAGCCTCTTATTTAATAAAAGGCAGGATGGCCTTGAAGGCCGGGGTGCCGGCCTTGTGCAGCCATTCGTATATGATCATTTCCGTGTTGGCGACAACCGCGCCGATCTCGCCGATCCGGGCTAGGCCGGTCTGGTAGTTCTTTTCAGCGCGCGAGGACACTGCGTCGGCCGGCACCCACATCCGGTAACCCTGCAAGAGTCCGCCCAGCACTGTCTGGTATATGCAGATATGGGTTTCAACCCCGCAAACCACGATGGTGTTGACCTCCCTGGGCAATTTTTTCGCTGCCTCGGCAATAGCCGAATTATTGAAGCAACCGAATTCCAGCTTATCAAGGGGGACAACCCCGCCCAGTTCGGCCTGAACTTCAGGAAGCAGGGCGCCGATCCGCGCCGCATACTGGGTGGTGGCAAGCATGGGGATCTGAAGGATGTTGGCCGCCTTCATCAGCAGCACCGAATTTTTCACGACCTCTTCCCTGGCCGGAATGGCCTGCATCATCCGATCCTGGATATCCACCACCAACAGGGCGCATTGTTCCGGCGCCAGGCGGTACAGCTTTTCGCTCATCGCTTTCTCCTTTTTTTTCCGCAATGCGTCCCCGGCCGGACAACACCGCGTCCTGTTCCTTGCATGTATTTCCTTGTGCCTGGAAAAATATATTGCCAAGAACCATTATTTATTAATACTTTGAAAAATTCTCAAGAATTCTTCAGCACACCAGCCGGATATTATCGCCATGAGCCATTATTTGCGCATCTCCCAGACCCTCAAAGATCAGCCCGTCGGCCGGACCGTGGAAATCAAAGGCTGGATCCGTACCCGCCGCGACAGCAAGGGGTTTTCCTTTCTCGAAGTCAACGACGGCTCCTGCCTGGCCAACCTCCAGATCATTGCCGAGGACAATCTGCCCCGCTATCAGGAGGATATCCTGCGACTCACCACAGGGTGCTCGGTGCGGATCAAAGGCCAACTTGCAGCCTCGCCGGCCAAGGGCCAAACCGTGGAACTCAAGGCCGCGGAGGTCGAGGTGTACGGCTGGGCGGATCCGGAAACCTATCCCCTGCAGAAAAAAAGGCATTCCTTTGAATTTCTGCGGGAAATCATGCACCTGCGCCCGCGCACCAACAGCCTCGGCGCCGTGGCCCGAGTACGGAGCGCCCTTTCCTTTGCGGTGCACCGGTTTTTCCAGGAGCAGGGCTTTCAGTACATCCACACCCCGATCATCACCACCAGCGACTGCGAAGGCGCGGGCGAGATGTTCACCGTCACCACCCTTGATTTGAACAACGTCCCCCGCAAGGATGGGAGCCCTGATTTCAGCGAGGATTTCTTCGGCCGCCAGGCAAGCCTCACGGTGAGCGGCCAGCTGGAAGCGGAGATCTACTGCCTGGGGTTGGGCAACGTCTATACCTTCGGCCCCACCTTCCGGGCGGAAAATTCCAACACCAGCAGGCACCTGGCCGAATTCTGGATGATCGAACCGGAAATGGCGTTCTGCGACCTTGCCCAGGACATGCAGGTGGCGGAATCGTTCATCAAATATCTTGTGCAGTACGTTCTGGATCATTGCCCGGACGAGATCGAGCTGTTTGGCAATTTCGTGGACAAGGGCCTCAAGGCCAGATTGGCTGCGGTGCTGGAGCAGGATTTCGCCCGGATTACCTACACCGAGGCGGTCGAACTCCTCACGACCTGCACCAGACAATTCAATTATCCGGTATCCTGGGGCGCGGACCTTCAGTCGGAACACGAACGCTATCTCTGCGAGGAGGTCTTTAAGCGCCCCCTCATCGTCACCGACTATCCGAAGTCCATCAAGCCTTTCTACATGCGGGTCAATGACGACAACACCACCGTGGCCGCCATGGACATCCTGGTGCCGGGCATAGGCGAGATCATCGGCGGCAGCCAGCGTGAAGAGCGCTACGACAGGCTGGTCAGCCGTCTTGACGAGATGGGCCTTACTCGAAAAGATTATGAATGGTACCTGGATCTGCGCCGGTACGGCACCGCTCCCCACGCCGGTTTCGGCCTGGGCTTTGAACGTCTGATTCAGTTTGTCACAGGCATGGCCAACATCCGCGAGGTAATCCCCTTTCCGCGTACACCGGGCTCGGCCGCCCTGTAGGCCGAAACACCATGACCGAAAAGATCCGCACCGATCGCATTTACGAACATGCGCGGTACACTTCCCTGTACGACCTGGAACTGGAGAATTTCCGCGAAGATCTCCCCTTTTATCGCAAGCATCTGCCCATCCAGCCCTGCGCCATCCTGGAACTGGGCTGCGGCAGCGGCCGGATCAGCCGCCCCCTGGCCGCGGACGGATACCGGCTGACCGGAATCGATCTTTCCTTCCCCATGCTTACCTCCGCAAAAACCAACCCCGCTGCATCCGCGCCCCATTATGCCTGCATGGATATGACCTCCCTCGCCTTTCGCACCGCCTTTTCCGCGATCATCGCCCCATACAATACCCTGAACCTTCTGACCAACCCTGAAGACTTGCGCGCCTGCCTGAGCCAATCCCATCATCTTTTAGCCGAAAACGGCGTGCTCCTCCTGCAGATCTATATTCCGGACCGGGAACTCCATGCCCTGGAAGGAAAAAAACGCTTCCAGTTTCAGATCTTCGACCGGCCGGACGGGTCGAAGGTGATAAAAGAAATCCTGAAAAACACGACCCCGCAGTCATGCCTGGTGGAAATCACGGAACGATACCGGTTGCGCTTCAGAAAGGATCTCCCCAACGAGGATTGGCAGTACACCTATCACATACTCGGCTACGAATTTGCGCAATGGCGGGAAATTCTCGCCGCCAATGGCTTTCGCATCGAAGCTGCCTATGGCGACTACGACCTTGCCCCCTTTGCTCCGGAAAAGCATACAACCCTGCTCCTGGCGGCAAAAAAGGACCCTGGACGCCCAAAATAATTTATTTGCTATTCCAAATCCTTTTTGGTATCAAAAAAATTAGTGAGCAATGTGCAGTAGTTTTTAGCTTTGTTTAAAAGTTTACCGCACAAACCCGAGGATGGTTGTGCGGTATTTTTATTAGCGGGCTGAAATTACTGCGGGTTTCAAGTTAGGGTTCCAAGCAAGGAACGGAGGGATATCATGTTTGAAGGCACAGTGAAGTGGTTTAACGAATCAAAGGGCTTTGGGTTTATCGCACAGGATAATGGCAAGGATGTTTTTGTGCATTACTCAGCGATCAACAAGAACGGTTTCAAAACCTTGCAGGAAGGTGAACGCGTCCGCTTCGAAATTGTCGACGGCCAGAAGGGCCCTGCAGCGGCCAACGTGGAACCGCTGTAAAAACCACATCACCGACGTTTGACCATTCAAGGGCCTGCGCGAAAGCGAGGGCCCTTTTTTTTATTGCCCTCCCTGCAGCTTTTTGACTCATCCGGGCGCCCCTTATTTTTCTCGACGAGAACGGGACGCAGAAAAGGGGGTTTGCGCCGATGCGCGTTACCCTATACAATATAAAAAAGCATCCCGGCGTGCTTACCCAAAAAACCTGCCGCACACTCTCCGCACAGGGCTGAACACCATGCTGGACTCTTCCGAACACATAAAATTCATCATCTCCCTTTTCGCCATCGTCAACCCCATCGGCGCCATCCCCATCTACATCAGCCTCACCGACGAATACCGCCCGGAAGACCGCGCCAGAATCGTCCGGATCACTCCGGTGGCGGTGGTGGCCATCCTGCTGGTGACCCTTGTCAGCGGCGAGTTCATCCTCCGTTTTTTCGGAATATCCGTGGATTCCTTCCGGGTGGGCGGCGGCATCCTTCTCTTGCTCATGTCCATCTCCATGCTCCAGGCCAGGACAAGCCGGGCCGCGCATACCAGCGACGAGGCCGAAGAGACCGCGGACCGCGAAACCATCGCCGTCGTACCGCTGGCCATACCCCTGCTCTCCGGGCCGGGCGCCATCAGCACGGTTATCGTTTACGCTTACAAGGCAAAGGGGGTTTCGGCCTATCTGATTACCAGCGCGGGCATTCTCCTCATCGGCCTGGCCATCTATCTTTCCCTGCTGGCCGCACCCTACATCGCCAAAAAACTCGGCAGAACCGGGATCAATATCATAACCCGGATCATGGGCCTTATCCTGGCAGCCATTGCCGTGGAATTCATCACCACCGGACTGAAGAACATCTTCCAAGTCCTGTCCTGACTTCTGGCGACTCCCCAGGCCTGACACCATTCGGCCAGGCCTGCTTTCCCTTAACCGCCCGGCTTTTTCCACGCCCGAGGAGGCCGGCGGCGACAGACAGGAGAGCCACGCCCATGAAGGTAATTGCAGCGGTCAACGGTCTTGTCACCTCGGACATTGCAGCGTTCTACGCCCTGCGCTACGCCGCATTTCTCGACTACACCCTGTGCCTGCTCCACGTGGAAAATCCCGCGGACCGCAAGGAAGAGGTGGAATCGAGCATGGCGGCCATCGAAGAGACAGCCGGACAATATCAGGTGAAGACCGAGCGGATTTTCCTGAAAGGAGAACCCGCCCCGGCCATTCAGGCCCACCTGCTGGAAACCAGGGCCGATATCCTTTTTTGCAGCACCCGGATGCGCAAACGTTTTTTCGAGAATTCGCTCAGCGAAAAACTCACCCGCCTTCGTCTGCCGACCGACCTGGCCATCGTCCGGGTGGCGCACATGGACGCCGCCTTCATCACCGAGAATATCCTGCTGCCCATCATGGAAGACCGTCTCTCCGTAAAAAAATTCATCTTTGTCAGCGCCATGGCCAAGGCCTTCGGCGCCTCAACCGAAATCTACAGCGTCAGCCCTGCGGAAAAGCGCCGCCTGGCCAGATTGGACCTCGCCGGCACCAAAGAGATTTTCCAAAAAATCAACAATCGCCTGAGCCACTATACAAAGGGCTTCAAGCTCATGAACGTTCCCTTGCGGATCAAGCATAGCCTGGTCGAAAACGAAGTGGATCAGATCCTGCACCATCTTGCCCACCAAAAATTCCAGCTGATGATCATCGGCGGCAGAAGATTGTCGATCTTTTCCCAGCTTTTCACGGAAGATCCGATTATTCGCATCTTCCGCTACACGCCGGTAAACACCATCGCATTTTACGCCAGGGACGCAGAGTGATGCAGCTTTTCCGCCTGGAAAAAACGACGCTGCTCCGTCAGCTGAAAACCTCGGAAGAGGGCCTGACTTCCAGCCAGGTCGCCCGCCGTCTGCACGAGTTCGGCCCCAATATTCTGGAAAAGGCGGCAAAAAAGAACTATTTCCTTGCCTATCTGGGTCAGTACACCAATTTTTTCGCCATTCTGCTGGAGGTGGCCGCCCTCCTCTCCTTTATCGCCGACCATTATGACCCGGGAAAAGGCAGTGATGTCCTGGGGTATGCCATCCTCGGCGCGGTCATCATCAACGCCACCTTCACTTTCTGGCAGGAATACCGGGCCGACAAAGCAATGGAGGAACTGCTCAAGCTCATACCGACCATGGTTTCGCTGAAACGCGACAACGAGGTGGTGCAAACCAGGGCGGAAAACCTGGTTCCCGGAGATATCATGCTTCTGGAAGAAGGCGGCAAAGTCGCGGCGGACGGCGTTGTTATCGAGGCCAACTCGCTGTACCTCAATCTCTCATCCCTCACCGGGGAATCAGCGCCGGCTTCCCGCATAACCGAACCGGGCACGGCAAAACGGCCCCTTGAAGCAAGGAACATGGTCTTTGCCGGAACCACCGTCGTTTCCGGCCGCGGGGTGGCGGTCGCCAGCGCCACGGGCAATGCCACGGAATTCGGCAACATCGCCAGCCTCACCAAAAACGTGCGCAAAACCCTCACCCCGATGCAGCGCGAAATTATCCACATCACCCGCACCTTTACGGGTATCGCCCTGATCATGGGCTGCCTTTTTTTCGCACTCGGCCTGTTCTCCGGCAAGGGGATCATGCTTGCCTCGATCTTTGCCCTTGCCCTGATCGTCGCAAACGTGCCGGAAGGGTTGCTGCCGACCATCAGCCTTTCGCTCTCCCTGGCAAGCCAGCGCATGGCCAGGCGCAACGCCCTGATCAAGAATCTCGACTCCGTGGAGACCCTGGGCAGCGCCACGGTCATCTGCACCGATAAAACCGGCACCCTGACCAAAAACGAAATGACCGTCAAGTTTCTTTGGCTCGCCGGCGGCGAGGAGATCTCCGTTTCAGGAGAAGGGTATCGCTCGTCAGGTGAATTTTCCTGTGACCATTACAATGGAAGCAGCGAGCGCCGCCTCACCGATCTGCTCACCGCCGGGCTGCTCAACTGCCGCGCCATCATTGACGAAGAAAATTTGCGAGGAGATCCCACCGAACTGGCCATTGTCGCGGCCGCCCATAAAAAGGGAATCACTGCCCCGGAACTGAAAAAGGTGCGGGAGTTCATTTTCACCAGCGAACGCAAGATGATGTCAAGCGTGTACCAGGAGGGCGAGACCACCCGGCTCTTTGCCAAGGGCGCGGTGGAGATAATGCTGCCGAAATGCGCGGCCTTTCTCGGAGAAGACGGCAAGGAACACCCCCTCTCCGAGGAGGCCCGGCAGGCAACCCTGGCCAAAGCCGACGCATACGAGAACCAGGCCTTTCGCGTTTTGCTCATTGCGCGCGGCGCCAAGGAAAAAGAAGAGGAGTTAACCCTGCTGGGGCTCGTTGCTATCATGGATCTGCCCCGAAGCGAAGTGCATGCGGCAGTAGCGACCTGCAAAACCGCCGGGATCCGCGCCATGATGATCACCGGCGACAACCCGCGCACCGCCGCAGCCATTGCCCGGATGATCGGCATGGATTTCGACCGGATCATTACCGGCCCTGAACTGGAAAAGCTGCGGGACGAAGAACTGGAGCAGATTCTCGCTTCGGAAACCGCGCTCTTTGCCAGGATGGCAGGCAATCAGAAACTGCGTATCGCCACGGCCCTCCAGAACAACGGCGAAATCGTGGCCATGACCGGCGACGGGGTCAATGATGCCCCGGCCCTTAAAAAAGCGGACATCGGCATCGCCATGGGCCTTTCCGGCACCGAGGTGGCCAAGGAGGCCGCGGACATGGTGCTGCTTGATGACAATTTCTCCTCCATCGTCGTCGCCATCGAGGAAGGCAGAAACGTCTATTTCAACGTCAAGAAATTCGTTACCTACGTGCTCGCCTCCAACGCGCCGGAGATCGTGCCCTACATCCTGCAATTTTTTCTGAAAATCCCCCTGCCCCTTTCGGTGATCCAGATCCTTTCCATCGATCTGGGCACGGACATCCTCCCCGGCGTGGCCCTGGGCAGCGAACGGCCGGAAAAGGGTATCATGACCAGACCGCCGGTGGGCAAGGAGGAGAAAATCCTTGATTGGGAGGTGTTCAAGCGCGGCTATTTCTTCCTGGGAATCATCGAAGCGACGGCTGCAATGGCCGCATTTCTCTCCTTCCTGCTCCTGCACGGCTGGCAGTACGGCACGGTGGACCTTGCCGACCCGCTGCTGCATCGTCAGGCCATGACCATGACCCTGCTCGGCGCGGTTTCCTGCCAGCTTCTCAATGCCTGGACCATGCGGAGTTGGGAATTTTCCGCTTTCAGCGTGGGATTCTTCTCCAACCGCATGATGTTGGCGGCCATGGGGGTGGAGCTGGCATGGGTCTGGGCGCTTCTCAATGTGCCAATGGTGCGGAAGGTGTTCAATACCGCCCATGTGCCCATCGGCGAACTCTGGATACTGCTGCCCTTTCCCGTGCTTCTTTTCCTGAGTCATGAAGGGTATAAATGGCAGCGGCGGAGAAAGATAAACCGATTCGCTTCCTGACAGAATCCGGCCTGGAACTTTTTTCAGCAGCTCATGCCTTCAATCCTCGGCCATTTTTTTCTTCGCAACCTCCTCCAAACATGATACCCTTTCCCAGTTAAAATAATCAGCCATCCGGCTGTTTCTGAGATATGCAAACTGCAACGGAGCCTCCACTTTGACCACCATCGACTTCAACGCCCAGCGCCTAGATCATGCCAAGAAGATCGTCAGCAAGATCAAACTCCCTGCCCAGCCCACCATCGTCATCGAAATCAACAAGGAGATGCGCACCGAGCATCCCGATTTTCCCCGCATCGCCCATCTGGTGACCCAGGACCCTTCGATAAGCGCCAAGGTCATCAACGTCATCAACTCCCCATTTTTCGGCCTGGCCAGAAAATGCGAATCCATCGTCCAGGCCTTGACCTTCATGGGGCTGGAGAATTTCAAAAAGGTGGTGCTCACCGCCTGCCTGCAGGATGCCCTGGGCGGCGGCTCCGTTGGGGACAAAATCTTCTGGGATCATTCCCTGCACACGGCGGTGGCGGCGGAAGCCCTGGCAAAAACCATGCGGAGTGTCCTGAGCACCGATGAAATCACCCCGGACATGGCCTACATGACCGGCCTGTTCCACGACTGCGCCATCCCGATGCTGCTGAAACGCAGCCCGGAATACAGCTCCTTTATCGATGCCGCCCTCAGCCATAAACGCGATATTATCCAGGACGAAGACGCCCTGGTGGGTTCCGACCATTGCGTTGTGGGAGGGCTGATGGCAAAAACCTGGTCGCTTCCCGACGCAGTATGCAAGACCATTATCCATCACCACACCTCAAATCTTTCCGGGCTGGGACCTGTGCCGGCAAAGCTCATTGCCCTCACCAAGATCGCCGATTACATCGCCTATACCTTCGGCTTTTCCATCGGCATGGTGGACCGGATCATCGAGGGAGAATGGGATCAGGAAGAGTGGTGCGAACTTAACGGCGGAGCGCTGCATGAGCTGCATCTGGGGCCGGAAAACCTCGATGACATGAAGGATCAGGTTTTTGAACTGCTCGCCGAGCAGTGATCCCCACCGGGGGAATCGTTTCTGGCAAAAAATATGAGAGCCCGTTCCTTTGCCTGGGCAACCGAATCGCTGGATTGCACGACCGAAGCCAGGGAATGCCCGAACGGGTAATTCTTGGCAAAATAATGGGTGAACTCCTTGAGCCTGCCCAACCGCCGCTCCTCCAGGAAACTTTCTTCCAGCAACTCGATAAACCTCAGATACAACGCCGGTTTGTCCACCTTCGTCATCTCCGTCCCAAGACCGTAAATCCCGCAGGCGATCTCGGCAAAAATCCATGGTCTGACAGCCGCCGCCCTGCCGATCATCAGTCCGTCCGCCCCTGACTGGGCAAGACAAGTCCTGGCATCTTCCACCGAAAAAATACCGCCGTTGGCAACAACCGGGATGTTCAGCCAGCCTTTGACCTTGCCGACCCACGGCCAGCGCGGCTTGCGCACGAACGGCTCACCCCGCAGCCGGGCATGCACGGAAACCAGCTCAACCCCCTCGCCTTCCAGCATCAGGCAAAAATTACGCAGTTTTTCCTCATCAAGCGTTTCTCCCAGCCGGATCTTGGCGGTGAGCGGCAGGTCGGTTTGCTTTCTGACCTCAGCCACAATGGCCTGCACCGTGGCCGGCTCCTCCATCAGGCGACTGCCCGCCCCCATGCGCCGAACGGTAGGCGCGGGACAGCCCAGATTGAGATCAACGGCATCGGCTTGCAGCGCATGGAGCTTGGCAATGGCAGGAGCTACCTCCTCCACCCGGCTGACCAGAAGCTGATACGAAAGAGGCGTTTCCTGCGGGGCACGGACAAGATAGGGCGAAAGATGGGGATTCTCCATGGGCAGCCGCTTGGCGGAGAGCATCTCGGTGGAAAGCAGACCGATCCCCCCAAGCTCCAGGATAAGACGCCGCAGAGCAGAATGGGTCAACCCGGCCATGGGCGCAAGCAAAAGGGGCGGAGAAATCTCCACCCCCTTCAGTTTCAGGGATTGCGCCTTATCCATGCAGGGCTCGCAAAAAGTCGATGCCCCGGTGAAAACCGGGGTGCGGTTCTTCAGCAGCTCGCAGCAAACCCTGGTTTCCGGCTTTCGCAGGAATGACTTGATGGTCTAATGTATTATTTTTCACGAGTGCATTACCCATATAGGATGCCCGCGAAATTTCCACAAAAGCACCGCACGTCCTATTCCCTGCCCAGCAGTTTTTTGGCCAGAGTTCCGACCTTTGATTCGCGAAGCGCAAGGAAATCCAGGTCAGCCTTTTCCGCAAGCTCCGGCTTTTGCGCAAGAATCAACTCCGCCGCGATCTCGGCTCCGCCCACGGTCAGCTCCCTGCAGGTTGCGCCGTTTTTTTCCTTGCGCCGCTTGAGCAAGACCCGGCAGCAGGTGGCGGAAAAACGGGTGCGAAAGCGGTCGTGCATCTCTTTGGCCACCTTCTCGAACTCCTTTGTTTTCATGCCCCCTTTCCGGCGCGGCCCGAGAAAAAGGCCCAGGGCGACCTCAGCCCCGGCCAGCGAGCCGCAGGTGCATCCAGCTCCCCCCATACCGTGGCAGAACCCGGAACCCAACCCGGCCGCCATCTCAGGACTGAGATCCCCGCGAAAGGCCTGGTTGATCACCACAATAACCGTCTCGGAACAGCAATAGCCCCGGGCCGTAAAGATATTGGCCGCACGCTGCCCGACCAGCTCAACTATGCGCGCCATGTTTTCCTGATTTTTCATGGTTTATCCCGCTAAAAAATGACAACCTCACAAAAAATTGTCTCCCCGGCGAAAGCCGGGGTCCAGAACATCCAAAACTGCTGAAAAAACTGGATTCCGGCTTCCGCCGGAATGACAGACACAGTTTATTGTCTACTTGTTTTGTGGGTTGCCGAAAATATCAACCAAATCCAATCCAACCCTTTCCACAACCAGTCCATATAACACAAAAGGCCGGCCGGATCACTCACAATCCAGGCCGGCCTTTCAGCTTCGGTACTCAGCGTTAATCAGCCTTTGGTAAAGGTAAGCCCTGCCTCCCCCCGGTCCACCACTATCCTGTCGCCCTCGACAAAGGTTCCGTCCAGGATCTTCATGGCCAACCCGTCCTGGACATAGCGCTGGATAGCACGCTTGAGCGGCCGGGCTCCGAAACTCGGATCGTAGCCCACCTCGATCAGGTACTCCTTGGCCGGCTCGGTCAGGCTGATGCTGTACTTCTGCTCGGCCAGCCGCTGGGTGAGCAGCGCCACCTGGATGTCGATAATCCGGGCGAGATGCTCCTTGCCCAGGGAGTGGAAGATGATGATCTCATCGATCCGGTTCAAAAACTCGGGCCGGAACTGGGCATGGAGGATGGCGTCGATCTGGGTCTGCATCTCCGCCCTGCGGCTCTCGCCCATCTCCATGATCATCTGGCTGCCGAGGTTCGAGGTCATGATCAGGATGGTGTTCTTGAAATCCACGGTCCTGCCCTTGCCGTCGGTCATCCGCCCGTCGTCCAAGATCTGCAGCAAGACGTTGAAAACATCCGGATGCGCCTTTTCGATCTCGTCAAAAAGGATGACCGAATAGGGTCTCCGCCGCACCGCCTCGGTGAGATAGCCGCCCTCTTCATAGCCCACATAGCCCGGAGGCGCGCCGATCAGACGGGCGACCGAATGTTTTTCCATGAACTCGGACATGTCCAGCCGGATCATGGCCTTTTCGGTGTCAAAGAGAAAATGGGCCAGGCTCCGGGCCAGCTCGGTCTTGCCCACGCCGGTGGGCCCCAAAAAGATAAAGGAGCCCAGGGGCCGGTTGGGGTCCTGGAGCCCGGCGCGGGACCTTCGCACTGCGTTGGCCACCGCCCCGATCGCCTCTTTCTGGCCTACTACTCTGCGGGCCAGTTCGGTGTCGGCGTGGACCAGTTTGTCCTTTTCGCCTTCCAGCAAACGATCCACCGGAATTCCGGTCCACTTGGCCACCACCTGGGCCACATCTTCCTCATCCACCTCTTCTTTCAACATCTTCCGGTCCTTCTGGATCTCGGCAAGATGGGTGTTTTCATCGGCCAGCTGTTTCTCAAGCTCCACGATCTTGCCGTAGCGGATCTCGGCAACCTTGCTCAGATCGCCCTGCCGTTCCGCCTGCTGTTCGGCAACCCGCGCCTCGTCGATATCGCTCTTGACGGTGCGGATCTTCTGGATGATGTCCCGCTCCAGGGTCCAGTGACTTTTCATGCTGGTCATGGTTTCGTTGAGTTCGGCCAGCTCCGCCTCAATCTTGCCAAGCCGCTCTTTCGAAGAGGCATCGGTCTCCTTCTTCAGCGCCTCCCGCTCGATCTCCAGCATGATCTTCTTGCGCTCCACCTCGTCGATCTCGGTGGGCATGGAGTCGATCTCAATGCGCAACCGGGAGGCAGCCTCGTCGATGAGGTCGATGGCCTTGTCCGGCAGAAACCGGTCGGTGATATAGCGGTTGGACAGGGTCGCCGCCGCGACGGTGGCCGAATCCTTGATCCGCACCCCGTGATGCACCTCGTATTTTTCCTTGATCCCGCGCAGGATGGCGATGGTGTCGTCCAAAGAGGGTTCCTGCACCAGAACCTGCTGGAAGCGCCGCTCAAAGGCCGCGTCTTTTTCGATGTATTTGCGGTATTCATTGAGGGTGGTGGCGCCGACACAGTGCAGTTCGCCACGGGCCAGAGCGGGTTTGAGCATGTTGGAAGCGTCCATGGCTCCTTCCGCGGCCCCGGCTCCCACGAGGGTATGGATCTCGTCGATGAAAAGGATCACCTCGCCTTCCCGCTTCTGCACCTCTTTGAGAACCGCCTTGAGCCGATCCTCGAATTCGCCCCGATACTTGGCTCCGGCCACCAGCGCGCCCAGATCCAGGGAAAGCACCTGCTTGTTGCGCAGGGTTTCCGGCACGTCGCCATTGACGATCCGCTGGGCCAATCCCTCCACGATGGCGGTCTTGCCCACGCCGGGCTCGCCGATGAGCACAGGATTGTTCTTGGTCCTTCTGGAAAGCACCTGAATGACCCGCCGCACCTCGTCATCCCGCCCGATAACCGGGTCGAGCTTGCCTTGCCGGGCAACGTCGGTGAGGTTGCGGGCATATTTTTCCAGAGCCTGATATTTTTCCTCCGGGTTCGGGTCGGTAACCCGCTGGTTGCCGCGGATGGCGACCAGCGCCTGCAGAAAAGCCTCCCGGCTTACGCCTTTGCGCTTAAAGGCCTGGGCCACGGAGGAATCCTTGTCATCGAGTACCGCGAGAATCAGATGCTCCAGACTGACGTACTCGTCCTGCATCTCTCCGGCCACCTTGAAAGCCCGATCCAGAAGGGCCTGAAACCGCTTCCCGGCATAGGCCTGGGTATATCCGCCGCCGCTCACCTGCGGCAGTTTCTGCAACAGCGCATCCATTTCCTGGCGAAGCTGGGCCGGGTCCACCCCCATCTTCTGCAGGATGGGCACCACCACGCCATCAGGCTGATCAAGCAACGCCCGCATGAGATGCTCGGGCTGGATCTCCTGATGCCCCTTACTCTGGGCCAGATTCTGGGCAGCCTGAACCGCCTCCTGGGATTTCACCGTGAATTTATCAAACTGCATATTGTCGCTCCTTCGTTAAGAAGAAAAATAAATCTGCAAAACGCCCCCGCTCTGTGTTGCACATACCGTAAGTTCGCCCCCAGGCACTGTCAAGGGCGGGTCCGTCAATTTACTGACACAGGCTCACCATCTGATTGGGCAGGAATATCGGGACCTGAAAAAAGATTCCCAGTGACACGCCGCCGGATACTGGAGAAGCGCCCCTTCCTCTCCGGATGAATCTTTTTCCCCGGTGCAGCACACATAACCTTTGCATTGCCGGAGAGACCGGGGATATAAAAGCAGCAGGGAATACGGTGGTTCTCTTTCTTCTCCCCTTTATCCGGATAATATCATATGCCCGATCCCGCCATAATCATTTTCACCTTAACCTATCTCGGCGTAGCCATCGGTCGCATCCCCGGCCTGATGCTCGACCGCACCGGCATCGCCCTGCTGGGGGCCATCGCCATGATCGCCAGCGGCACGGTGCCCCTCGGGGAAGCCATGGGGGCCATTGACCTGCCCACCATCATCCTGCTCTACGCCCTCATGGTGCTTTCAGCCCAGCTCCGGCTGGGCGGGTTCTATACCTGGGTCGTCAACCGCACCACCCCTCTTCTGGATCGCCCCCGAATGTTCCTGCTCACCAGCATGCTGATGGCCGGACTGCTTTCCGCGCTGCTGGCCAACGATATCGTCTGCCTGGCCTTCACCCCGGTCCTCTGCCTCGTCCTGCTGAAAAAAGGTCTCACCCCCCTGCCCTTTCTCCTCGGCTTGGCCGCGGCCAGCAATATCGGCTCTGCAGCCACCATCATCGGCAATCCGCAGAATATGCTGATCGGCCAGGTCGGGCAACTGCATTTCGGCAAATTCCTGGTCTGGTGCGGGCCTCCCGCGCTCATCGCCATGGCCGGGGCGTACGCCATTCTCTGCTGGATCTATCGCAAAAGTTTTACCGCGCCGTCAACTTCCCGGACCATGGAGCACGCATCCGAATGGCCCGAATTCGATTGCTGGCAAAGCGCGAAAGGGATCATCGCCACGCTGGTTCTGGTCGGCCTCTTTTTTACTTCCATCCCCCGGGAGCTTTCCGCCATCACCGTGGCAGGGGTCCTGCTGTGCAGCAGGAAAATGCATTCCCGTAAAATCATGGAGCTGGTGGACTGGCACTTGATCACCCTGTTCTGCGCCCTGTTCATCGTGGTCCACGGCATCACCACCCGCAACATTCCCGCCCAGATCATGGACGCCATGGCCCAGCAGGGCTTTACTGTCACCAACCTTTTTGCCCTCACCGGAGTTTCCGCCATCATGAGCAACCTGGTCAGCAATGTGCCTGCCGCCATGCTCCTGGTCCGTTTCCTCGACCCTGCGGTGCCGGAGCAATGGTATATCCTCGCCTTGTCAAGCACCTTTGCCGGAAACCTGGTCATCATCGGCAGCATCGCCAATCTCATCGTTATCGAGCAGGCGAAAAAATTTCATGTCGAGATCAGCTGTAAGGAACACGCCAAAGCCGGCATCCCGATCACGCTTTTTTCTCTGCTCGTTCTTGTATTACTGCTATACTTGACAAACTCATGACACTTTGAAGTTTGCTTCAAGCAGATGCGCCGACGGACTTAGTATGAAGGAAAAAATCACCACCTACTCATCTCTCCCCAGGAACCATCTTTCATGAAAAACCTCTGGCTTTCCCTTTTCAGCGAGAAGAATCTCCAGCCCCTCTACGACTGGCTGTTCCAGTATGTCCTGACTTACGACCATCTTGTCCAGGCCCTGGTTATCATCTGCGCCCTGCTGATCGCTGTTTTATTCGGCAACAGAATCAAGCGTAGATTCTCCACCCCCGATTTGCCCGCGAAACGTTTCGGCCATTTTCTCGCCGGTGTGCTGCCCATCGCTCCGCCTCTGCTCTGGCTTATCCTGCAGATCATCTCGCTGCTGGTGGCCATGGAAGCCGGATGGCCCTATAATCTGCTCACCATTGTCATCAATCTCCTGACGGTCTGGGTCATCCTGCAGACCGCCTCCCTGCTGTTCAACAATACGGCCTGGATCAGGCTGATCGCGATCGTTGCCTGGACCCTTGCCGCCCTCAACATCATGGGATTGCTTGGTCCGACCATCGGGCTGCTCGACCGCATGTCCCTTAAATTTGGCGGAATACGCATCTCGCTTTTCACCGTACTCGAAGGGCTTCTGACTTTGGCGTTGCTGCTCTGGGGTGCTCGCGTCCTGGCCCGCCTTCTTGAAAAACGCATCCGGGGAAACACAGACCTCTCTCCTTCGATTCAGGTGCTGTTCGTAAAACTGTCAAAGGCAACACTCATCGCCGCAGCCATCCTGGTGGGGTTGCGCCTAGTCGGCATCGACCTCACGGCCCTGACCATCTTCACCGGCGCGGTTGGCGTGGGAATAGGCTTCGGCCTGCAGAAAATAGCCTCCAACCTGATCAGCGGCATCATCCTTCTGCTGGACAAATCCATCAAACCGGGCGACGTTATCACGGTCGGCACGACCTATGGCTGGGTAAACTCGCTCGGCGCCCGTTATACCTCGCTCATCACCCAGGACGGCAAGGAATTCCTGATTCCAAACGAAGACCTGATTACCCAGCAGGTGGAAAACTGGTCGTTCAGCGACAAAAAGGTGCGCTTGAGAATTCCGGTGGGGATTGCCTACAATTCGGATGTCCGCAAGGCCATAGCCATCTGCGAAACAGCAGCCAAACAAACCGACAGAATCATCCCAGAACCGCCGCCCATCTGCCTGCTCGCCGGTTTTGGCAACAGTTCGGTAGATCTCGAGCTGCGGGTCTGGATCAACGACCCGGTCAACGGGGTCAAGAATGTCAAGAGCGCTGTGCTCTTAAATATCTGGGATGCATTCCATGAACAGGGCATTGAAATCCCATTTCCGCAACGGGATGTGCACATCAAGACCATGCCGTCCGGCGCAGGGAGCATGGCGGGTGGACAGCAGGAGACGCTCCGGCAAGATCTATAGGCCGGGGTTTGACGAAAAGGCAGGGGCAAGCAAAGTAAACACCCATCACAGCAATTACATTCTGCCGTTTGAACTATGCCCGTCGAGAGCCGACAGAACCACAACAATCCGCTCAGCCTGAGCCTGTTGAAGACCCACAGAGCACATTAATCCGTTCGGACTGAGCCTGTCGAAGGTTCTCAACAGCAGGGGAACCACGGTTCGACAGGCTCACCGCGAACGCAAACGCAAACGCAAACGCAAACGGGAACGGGAACGGGAACGGGAACGGGAACGGACCTTACACCTCGAAGGACTGGTGCGGTTCCGGGATATCGACCTGCGCAAAACCCAACTCCTGCCGCAGGCTCTCGGCAAAAACGGTGGCCACCTCCTCCTCGCCATGCACCACAAAGGTTCGGGACGGTTTCTTTTGCATAGCTCCGGCCCAGGCCAGCAGCCCATCCCGGTCGGCATGGCCGCTGAAGCCGGTCAGGGTTTCCACCGTGGCCAGCAACGGGAACTCCTCGCCATAGATCCGTACCGTCTCCTCCCCTTCGACAATCTTGCGCCCCAGAGTATTGGGCGCCTGCCAACCGGTCACCAGAATGGTGTTTTTCTTGTCGCTGATGCGCTTGCGCAGGTGATGCAGAATGCGACCGCCCTCCATCATGCCGCTGGCGCTGATGATAATGGCCGGCTCCCGCAGGAAATTGAGCTCCTTTGAGTCTTCAACGGTCTGGGTGTAGCGAAGGGTGTCGAAGCCGAAGGGATTGCTGTGGTTGTCCCTCAATAAGAATTCCCGGATATCGCTGTCGTAGGTCTCGGGATGCAGACGGAAGATATCCGTCACCCGGGTGGCAAGCGGGCTATCCACATAGATGGGCATGTTGGGAATGTCACGCTTTAAAAACAACTTGTGCAGGGCATAGACCAGTTGCTGGGTCCGACCCACGGCAAAGGCGGGGATCAGGAGCGAACCGCCGCGCTGATAGGTCTCGTTCACTATCCGCTTCAGCTCCCGCTCCGCCTCCGGGTAAGGCGGATGCTGCCGGTTGCCGTAAGTGCTCTCCATAATGAGGATATCCGCGCCCTCGCTCAACACCGCAGGATCTTTAATGATGGGAATCCCGCTCCGCCCGATATCCCCGCTGAAAACCAGCCGGACATCGCGCCCCTTTTCCTGATCATGGATGTCGAGGATCACATTGGCGCTGCCCATCATGTGCCCGGCATCCACCAAAGTAAGATGCACGCCCGGCAGAATCTCCCGTTTGCGGTTATAGCTGATGCCCACAAACTGATCCATGGCCGCAACCACATCCTCCTTGGTGTAGAGGGGCTCGAACTCCTTCTGGTTGTTCTTTCTGCGCAATTTGTTGGTGAATTTCACATCCTGCTCCTGGATATGGGCGCTGTCCATGAGCATCACCGCGCAGAGATCGCGGGTGGCCGAGGTGCAGAAAATATCACCGGCGAATCCTTTTCTAACCAGACAGGGGATGTTGCCTGAATGATCGATATGGGCATGGGAAAGAATCAGACAGTCAAGATCCTTGCCCGCGCAAAAGCCGCTGCGGTTGAGTTCAAAAGCCTCTTTCCGCTTGCCTTGGAAGAGTCCGCAGTCCAAAAGGATGCGTTTGCCGTTTACTTCAAGCAAGTGCTGTGATCCGGTAACGGTTTTCGCCGCGCCGTGAAAGGTAATTTTCATGAATGTGCTCCCTTGTTGGTAAAATGATTTCCGCACAGCATACAAGGGTAAAAGGAAAAACAGAAGTAAAGATTTCCCCTGAATAGCTCTGCCGGGCAGGGGTATTGCCCGTTATTCCCTTACACTTGTATTTCCACCAGTCGGCTAAAAAGAAGAAATCATACAAAAACACTCCCGGATGCGTTACACTTTTCCTCGACAGGACAATGTTGTTTTTTTGCGTACAAATAATTAGTTAGGAAAACCATGAAATATAGATTATCGTTTTGTGAAATAGAGCAATTGTCAGACAATATGTTTGAAGTAACCATCAATGAGAATGCCGTCATTGACGCAAAATGTGCCGAGGAAGCACGAATATTCTGGCATGCCTTAAGGAAGGAGCCTTATGTCCTTCTGGTCAACAATAAGAACCGGTTTTCATATTCCTTCATGGGCGCCCAGAAAATCGGAGCCCATCCTCTTGAGCGAAAGACTGCCGTATTAATTGACAACGACATATCAAAAGATCAAATGTCCGTGGTCATGGACCTTAAAAGGGTGGCGGGAAACGCGGAAAACAGGAAGGTTTTTCAGAACAGGGATGAAGCGATTCAGTGGCTGGAATCAGCTTAACTGGAAGGTTCATGCTCCAGAAAAAATGCATACAAATGGGGCTCAGATTGATTTAACCTCACTGAGGAGTGACCCATGACAGATAACGAGGACAGCAAACACGACCAGCTTGACTTGCCCGAGGAAATGGAAGAAAACTACATCCCAATGCAGGTCGAGCTCGATGAAGATTTCGCCTCTAAAAATCCCTGTGTCGTCACGGAACTCTCGAAGCATCAATTGCTGTATTCCATAGCGGGCCTGATTCTGGGCGGTGTCTGCATGCTCGGCGGGATTGTCTTGTTTTTGAACGGGGTGACCGGCTCCACCAGTTGGACGGCGAAACTCCTTGGCGCCGAGAGTCAGTTGAGCGATGCGGCTCCGGGCGCGGTGCTTTTCATTGTCGGCTTGCTCGTTGTCTTGACCACAAAATATGCATTTAACGTCAAGAAAAACGCCTGACAAACACGCAACCGGGAGAACAGCAGATGCAAGCGCGCGGACCACTCATGATAGAACACCGGCTCATCGAACGGATGCTGGGCATCGTCCGGAAGAGGCTGACGCTGGCAGTGCAAAACAAAACCATAGACCCCTTGTTTGTCGATGCGGCCGTTGATTTTATCCGGACCTATGCCGACCGCACCCACCACGGGAAAGAAGAGGATATTTTATTCCGGGACTTGAACACCAGAGAGTTGTCTGCTGAGAACCGGAAACTAATGAACGAGCTGATAGAAGAACATGTTTTCGTCCGGGCCACCACCAAGGCGCTCGTCGAGGCAAATACACGCTACCGAAATGGCGATGCTTCCGCCCTGGGAGATATTGCGAAGTGTTTGAAGATCCTCATTGATTTTTATCCCAAGCATATCGCAAAAGAGGACAAGATTTTCTTCCCTGCCTCCCGCGCCTATTTCTCCGAAGCGGAAGATCAGGCCATGCTGAATGAATTCTATGAGTTCGACCGAAAAATGATCCACGAAAAATATAAATCCGTGGTTGATGGGTTCGATGCATGACTGAAAAAGTGGACAGATTTATTTATAGCATGACAAATCAACCACAATATCCGTCACTCTGCGTAAGGGTGAAGACATAATGTGCTGAACTTCAAGAGGCTCTGCTGTCCGGGGGAAACGACATGAAGGATTTCTCGAAAATAATCCTTGCGGTGACCATGTTGGTTTTTGGAATTTTCTTGCCAATGCAAGCCATATCGGCACCACAGGAAACCGGCACCGCAATGGTGAAATCAAAAATGAAAACAGCCAATGTTCCTCCGGGTAATCCGGATGATGCTCCACCTCCGGGAAATCCGGACGATGCTCCGCCACCGGGAAATCCGGATGACGCCCCTCCAGGCAATCCCGACGATGCCCCGCCTCCGGGCAATCCGGACGACGCCCCGCCTCCGGGCAATCCGGACGACGCTCCCCCCGGCAACCCGGACGACGCCCCGCTGCCACCCCGATAGGAAGCACAGGAGCAACAAAAAAGGGGTTGCCTCAGATTCATCCACAAAAGACAAGGAGACAAAATGGAACTATCAGGACTGGGAGTTACAGGTGTTGTAATTTTAGTTGTCTTTGTTTGGTGGGCTATAGGGACTGGTGTGGCCTCACAAGAGGCACCTCGAGATCGAGAACATGCTGACAAATGCGCGCAATGCAACCTGGACAAGGCTTATTACGAGTCTCTTCCTGGTTGGAAACAGGCATTACTGGCTGCTTGGTATGCTGGAAACCGAATTGCGTGTTCGCTCCAAGGGTGCTGAACCCCCTTTTTTTAACAGAAAACATAGGCAGTTTTTGCGACCTGATCATCCCTGAGCCGCATCAAAACCTTTTATCTCCGCACTAAAAAGCCGTGCCGATGCTGAAATGGATGAGGTACTCCTCCTCGCCCCTTTCCTTGTCCTGATCCGGGTTCCAGGCAAAATCAAGCCGGGCGGGACCGATGGGGAGCAGATAGAGCAAGCCGCAGCCGAGGCCAGGGCGGAAGCCCTTGAAATAATCGGCAAAGGTCGCGTCTATCACCTCGGAACGATCGGTAAAAGGCGGTTCGCCATTCTCTTCGCGGGTGCGGTTCGGGGAGACATTGCCATAGTCGAAAAAGAGTGAGGCGGCCAGCCGTTCCGTCAGCCTGTGGCGAAGCTCAATGGCAAAAACATTGAAAGCATCGCCGCCCAGCGGTTCGCCCTGCAAATCCTTGGGTCCCAACTGCGACTCCTTGAAGCTGCGCACCGTATTCTCGCCGCCGTTGAAAAAGCGCTCGCCGATTGGAATGGCAAGCTGGTCGCGGCCAGGCAGGATAACCCCGGTGTCAAAGCGCAGTCCAAGGGTGTTTTTTTCACTGAGCGGCAAAAATTTCCGCATGCCCAGATTGAACCTGTAAAAGGAGATGCCGCTGCCCAGGGAGGGATCGGCAATCTCCACCGCACCAAACGCCTTGTGCCCGCTGGTGGGGAAAAAGATATCGTTGCGGCTGTCCGTGGTGGCCTGGAGTTTGGCGCTGGCCGTAGTGTAGCTGCTCTCCGAAACTTCGGAAAGAGAGGTGGAGGCGAGTTCGACGATGTTGCTCTCCCGGTACAGATAGCCCAGGGTCACGCCCACTCCCCCGAAAAAATTCCGGGAAAAAAGAAGGGAGCCGCCCACTTCCTCCCTGGTGAAAGACGGCTCTTCCCGCCTGCGAAAATAAACGGGCAGAGCCGCGGTGATATCGCTGCCCAGAAGCCATGGATCGGTAAGGTTGGCCTGCACATTGACGCTTTTCACCGAACCTCCCGCCTCAAGGCCGAAAACCCGTCCGGAGCCGAAGATATTGTTGTGCTGATATCCGGCGCTGCCGCGCAGCAGTTCGTACGAACCCCAGCCCCCCTGAACGAAAACCTCGCGGGCCGGGGATTCCTGCACCGTGACTTCAAGAACCCGCTCTCCAGGGCTGGAGCCGTCCACCAGCTCGATGGCTACCCTGGAAAAAAGACCGGTCTGGTAAAGCTTGCGAAAGCTGGCCTGCTTTCCATCACCGCTGTACATGTCTCCGACCTGCAGGGCAAGACGGCTGCGGATAAAGGCGTCCGTGGTGCGCTCGTTGCCGTGGATTGCGATACCGGCGATTTTCACCTTCGGCCCGGCGGCAATGATAACGTCCAGATGCACCTGGGAGAAATTGACCCCTGTCGTGTCCGAAACCGTGACCTCGGCCTCGGGAAACCCGAGATTGCCGTAGATTTCCTGCACCCGGCTTTTCAGCAGCAGCTTACGGCGAGGCACATATGCTTTGCCGATCAACTCTTCGGGCAGATCAGCCAGGAATCCCATACCCTCGGAATCGGTATCCCCATGAAACTCCACTGCGGCGATGGTGCGGCGGGTTCCCTCCTGAATGGCGCAATGCACCGTGACCCTGCTGCGGTCCGCGGAATAGCTGAAAACCGGGTCGCCGATCAAGGCCTGGGAATAGCCTTCGCTCAGGTAGAGATCCCGGATCGCGCTCAGGGCGGCGCTGATCTCCGTCTCGACAAACAACAGCTTGCCAAGGCCGAGAAAATCGCGCGATTCGCCCTCAAAAAAGGCAAGCAGCGCTTCCCGATCGAAGGCGGTGTTGCCGGTAAACTCAACCCCTTGAACAATCACCTGCGCTCCCTCGCTCACGATGAACTCAAGGGTTGCAAACTCATCCGGCGTACCGGAGAGGCGGTAGGAGACCGTTGCAAAGGCGTAGCCTTCCCGCTTGTAAGCCTGCTCCATCTGGAAAGCGGCATCGTCCGCCGTGGCCGCCGGAAAATCGGTGTGGGCCAGAGCGGCAAGCTCCTCGGTCGCGACCTGGCGCAGCCGCCCTTCCGAGAACGCCTGGTTGCCTGAGAAAACGAGCGTATACTCTCTGGCAACCTGACCCTCTGCCGGTTGAGCCGACACCGTGCCGGATCCTGCCGTAAGCTCCGTCAACAGCAGAAGCGCACAGCACAGGCAAACCGCCAGTTTTCTACTTGAAACGGAAAACAATCTTCACCCCCACATTATAATTGTCGTACACGTCCCGTTCGCTGGTGATAAAGAGCCTGTCGCCCGGAAGAAGCAGCCCCTCCACCAGACGAAACCGCGCCTCCACCGTATCTTCGCCGCTGCTCGTGATCTCGCGGCCGATATCCAGATCGAAACGCTCGAGCACCGACTCGTCGGTTTCCGTTCCCCCGTTTCCGAACCAATTTGCCAAAAGCCCCTTGCCAAGATAGACGGCCATGTTCATCCCGGCCACTTGCCGTTTGCCGGAACCTGCGCCGTTGAGCGGCGGCCGACCGGTGAGCACCAGAAGCAGCAGGTCGCTGTCCGGCAGAGCGGGCTGGGAAGAAAGGGTTATCACCGGCTCATCGGCCGTTCCCTGAAGGTGCATGTCGATATCATACCCAGCCAGTTTCGATTTGGCGGTAATATCGAAAGTAGGCCGATCAGGATCGTTTTTCGGAAAGGTGATTATCCCTGATTCAATAACCAGGCGGCCCGCAGGCAGGGAGATGCTGACAGGATCGACAAAGATCCTCCCGACCAGCACCGGAACCTCCCCGGTCCCGACAAGGCTGAATTCCGGGCGGACAGCTCCTTTGGCAAGATTATTCCGGATGAGAAACGGCTGCGCGGCGCTGACTTCGACACCAAATTGCATATCCCGAAAAGGCGGGTCCGGCAGGGAAAACGTTTGCAGGCCGATATCGCTGCGCGGTCTGGATGTTCCCTTAAAAAGCCGGAGAAAATCGAGATTCTTGGTATAACGGCCGTCGGTGACGATCAGCTTGCCGGAAAGGAGCAGCTTGCGCACAGGCCCGGTGAGGCGCAGGTCGGCATCTCCGCGGATTTTCAAGTCGGCGTCACGGAAAAAGAGAAGGCTCTTGCCCTTGGCAGAAAAATCCAGGCGGGTTTCCTCCCCTGCCATGACAATGGTTCCGTCCCCGTTAAAAGGCGCACCGCCGAGCAACCCATCCATGCTCCGAACATGAATGGTATCGCCGATGAAATCCGCCTGGGCTGTTACGCCGTCCATGGTCGGCAGGGTTGTTTTTGCAAAACGCAGACCGGCATCGGCAAGGGTGAGTCCGCCGGAGAGTCTGGGTGCGGCAGCGCGGCCGCTTACGGAAAAAGTAGTGGCAAGCCTGCCGCTCAGACGACGCACCGCTTTGCTGTCCTGAACAAGCCACCCGATGTCCGCCATTTTCAGATTGCCCTGAACAGCAAGAATACCGGGCAGTTCTGCGGGCGGCTGGTTTACGAGGCTTGCCAGTGACGGCAGTTGGCGCCACTCGCCGGAAAGCGTCCCGCTGCTGGACGCGGACTCGACCTTACAGCGCGTGAGCTGCAGCCGCGCACCCTCCAGAGCCAGGACGCAGTCAAGATTGAGCGGCTCCGGGGGAAGCACCCCCTTGAGCTGCGGCACCGTCAAATTCCTGGCACGCAGCTTCGCCTTGCCCACAGGATGCAGCCAGGACCCGGACAGATTCACCTCCCCGGCAAGTTCGCCCGACACGGTTCCCTGCCGGGGCAGCCCCGCTGCCACTCCTGCCAGGTTCGGCAATTTGATCAGGCCGTTCAGGGAAAACTCCCCGGACAGAATGCTTTTTTCGGCAAAAGGATCGTAGGGGATAAGGCCGGACAGGGAAATCTGTTGGCCGACCGCATTGCTTACAGTAAACTTTTTCAACCGCAACCCTTCGGGCGAATAGACCACATCAATGCCCCCGAAAAAAGGCTCGGCAAAATGGGAACTGCCAAGAGCAGCCACAGAACCGACCAATGATCCCCTGGCCCGATTCAGCGGCCCTTGAATTGCCAGAGTCAATTCCAGCCCGTTGAAATCATAGCCTTCCGCCAGGAGTCCTTTGAGCCATTCGCCGCTTTTAAAACCGTGGGCCTTGAGCTGAAAACTCCCTTCGTCCCGCCGGGAAAGTTTTCCGTTGGCAGACACACTTCCCACCGGACTGCGCAGCACCAGGCTGTCGATGGCCAGACTTTTATCCCCGCCATAGGCCGCGGTCACGGTAAATACCTTTTCCGCAACAAACCGGGTCCCTCCCCGGGAAAAAACAAGCTCCTGCAGTTTGGCGGTTATGCTCTGCCTGGAAAAATCGGACACAAAAAGGCCGGACAGGGAAATGCTGCCCTGGGAAGTCTCAACCCCTGCACCCTTACAGCTAAAACTCCGCCAGTCTTGGGTGTCAAGGGCCAGATCACCCCTGCTGACACCCAGAGTGCCGAGATGCGCGTTCCGAAGCGCAAGGGAAATATGCTGCCTGTTATCCGGACCTTGGGTCACCGAACCGCGCAGGCTCCCGGAAATATCGCCGATGAGATCCTTGCAGGCAGCACCATACCGGCCAAGCTCGCTGATCGCCAGCTCTCCCTCAAGGGCTTCGATCGCCTTGCGGTCCAGCGAATATTTTCCTGAAAAACGCAGTCTGTCGTTCGCCTGCTGTAATTGCGCGGCAATGATCTGCACCTGTTTGCCGTCCGCTTTGGCCTCAAGCCGAAGATCGCCCAGCGGGCACCCCTGATAGCGCAGTTTTTCCCCCTGGAGCTTGACATGGCCTTCCACCGCCTGCAAGGTGCCGCTGATGTCCATTGTCCCATGCAGGCTTCCACCCATATCAGGCAGGGCTGCAAGGGAGGCAAGCTCCCGGATATCCGTAAGGGAGACCTGAAACGTTCCGGCAAGCTGTCGGGTTGCAAACGATTGTCCGGCGCCGGGCAGATCCATTGACCCGTGGCTGAGGCTGAGCGAATTTCTGCTGCTCTCGAACCTCCCCCGGCTCAGGACAAGACGCTGCTCCCTGATCGTGCCTTCAAGTTCAAGCAAATGCTTGCCCGGCAAGGGGATTTCTTTCGGGGACTTTCCTGCGAGTTTCCATACGGTCGGGATATTTTCCAGCCGGGCAGCAAAATGCTCTACAGAGACAGCGGTGGACAAACGCTTTTCGGCAAGGTCTGCAAGCGGAAAAACACCATCGGTGATCGTCAGCCGGTTTCCGGCAAGGCGGACGGCAAGGCGGCTCAGAACGAGGGCGTCATCCTTAAGGCGCGCCTTGCAGGAAAGATCAACATCCTCTCCGTTCACCGTGCCCTGCCAGGCGCCATCCAAGGTGCCGGAAACCCCTTCGCTGCTGATCCTTGCCTCAGCCTTGGCAGAAACCGTGCCTCCCAAGGTGTAGCCCGAAGGAGGCAGAAACGGAGCCAGCCTTGCAAACTCAAGCGCGGCAAGGTTGAGGGAAATATCGCTCTCCTGGCCCCCAAGAGTGCCGGAAGCTGCCAGCTTTCCGCCAAAAACCTGCAGCCCCAAGGCAAAGGAATCCAGCGTTCCATTCTGCCCAAACAGAAACTGCCCTGTGCCGGGAATCGCTTTGCCGTCGAGAACAAGGCTTTGCAGAACCAGTGATTCCGGGCGATACCGGCAGGAAAGCGAGCCGGGCACCTCAACACCTTTTTTCCCGTCAGAAACAAGGGCCACGGATTTACTCGCGAGTTGCAGAAGCTGCCCCTGGCCCGAGACCGCCGCATCCGCCGAAAAATCGAGTCCGGAGAGAAACAGCGCGTGTTCGCCATGCTGCAGCTGCAGGGAAAGATCGTGCCCGACAATCCTGGGCAGGTGCTGGGGCATGACGGTCGCAGGAGCGTTGTCCTCCCCCGGCGCTGCGAGATCAAGGACAATATCGCCCCTGTCGATGGCAATCCGGGTATTGGCCAGAAAAGCGTCCATGCCCTGGAACAGGTCAAGAAGCGAATAGTCCGCGCGCAGCGACTCGATGGAAAGCTCCGCCACCACCGCCGACTTGTCAATCCGCGCGACTTTGATCTTTGCAAGGCGCAGGTCGCCGATCAGACTGCCGTCCATCTCGATACTGCTCAGGGCAAGATGGTGCTCTGCGGCCAGATAATCGACAAGGCGGCTTTCAATAACGGAAATAAGGATCGGGCGGCCGAAAAAGAGCGCAACCAGGCACATTGCTGCCAAAGCAAGCAGGATAACCCGAATTCGCGGATATGTTCGTTGCAAAAAAGACATAAGGAGTTGCCGTGCGCAGAGGTTTCTTCCCTTTTCAGACCGCATGCTGCCGCAAAAAGTTCCCGGCAGGGAGAACTATATACCGCATTTAAGGCAGGGAAAACCAGCGCTATGTTGCCCCTGGGCGGAAAGACCCGCAATGAAGAAGCAGCTAGGAGGCATAAGGAATCACTCTGGTCCGGATCACCCCGGGATGCGCTTCGATCTCTGCCACCAGCTGCTGCGGGATGGCGGACTCCAGATCGATGATGTTGTAACCGACAGCCCCGTTGGATTCGTTGAGATAGCTTGCGATGTTGATGTTGCTTGCGCCGATGGCATGGGAGGCAAAACCGATCATGTCCGGGATATCCCGGTTGATCATGATGAAGCGGGTATGCACCTTGTCGGAGGGAACCGATTCGGCGGTGGGAAAATTGACGCTGTGGGTGATGGAGCCGTACTCCAGATAGCCGCGCAGCTCCCGAACGGCCATGCAGGCGCATTGCTCCTCGGACTCCTCGGTGCTGGCCCCCAGATGCGGGGTGGCGATAATCTGCGGATGGGCCAGAGTGACGGCCGTCGGAAAATCGGTAATATAGGCGGAAAGACGGCCGCCTGCCAATGCGGCAAGCACTGCCTGCTCATCGACAATGGGGCCCCGCGCGTAATTGACCAGAATGGCCCCGTTCGGCAGCCGGCTTATCAACTCCGAATTCACCAACCCTTTGGTTTTTTCATTGAGCGGCGTGTGCACGGTGAAGATATCGCTCTTGCCCACCATTTCAAACAGGGACCGGGACAGGGAAACCTCGGGGGAAAGCTCATGGATATTCTCCAGGGCCGGAAAGGGATCAAACCCGATAACCCGCATCTGCCGCGTGACCCCGCCGTTGGCAACCCGGATGCCGATCTTGCCCAGCCCCAGCACGCCCAAGGTTTTTCCGGCCAGCTCAAATCCCTTGAACAGCGATTTCTGTTTCTCGATCCGGGAAGCGATTTCCTTGTCGGCAAGACCTGCCAGACTCTGGCTGAAGGCGAGGCTGTGATGAATATTACGCGCCTGGATTCCCAGCATGACGAAGACCAGTTCGGCCACCGCATTGGCGTTGGCGCCCGGCGTATTGAAAATGCAGACCCCCTGTTCGGTGGCTTTGGCAACCGTAATATTGTTGACTCCGGCTCCGGCCCGGGCCACGGCCAGCAAAGAAGGATAGGCCGCCGTGTCCACCTTGGCGCTGCGCACCAGTATGCCCTGCGGGTCCGGTTCTTCCGGGCTTACCTGAAACCGTTGGTCAAAAAGAGCCAGTCCTTCCGGAGCGATCTTGTTGAGCACCTTGATCCGATAACCAGTCATGCTCCCTCCTCCATACGCGGTTAAACGAAAAAAAAGGCCATGGCTGATTGTAGCAGATTTCCCCTGCCCCGATCAGCCATGGCCTTTTTTTCTTTTTTTTAACCGGTTCAGCGGGAACTCAACGCTCCTCGACACACACCTTGCAGCGCCCGGTCTTTTTCGCCTGGTAGAGCACTTCATCGGCCCGCTGCAGCCATTCGTCCCTGCTCATTTCCGGACTCCACTGGACTAGGCCGATGCTCACTCCCAACCGGCTGCCGTCTCCGGCGTTGAGATCCAGATTGTCGATGGCGCCGCAGAGGCGCTCGGCCAGCAGCCGGGCTGCATCAAGATCGGTGTCCGGCAAGACCAGAACAAATTCGTCGCCGCCCATGCGCACCAGAAGATCGCTGTTGCGCACCATGCCGGTCAAGGCCTTGGCAACCATCTGCAATGCGCTGTCCCCGGCGGCATGCCCCAGGGTGTCATTGATCTGCTTGAAATGATCCAGGTCCATGCTGGCCACGGTGATGGGCCGGTCATGGCGGCGGGCTGTTTCCAGCAAAGGCCCGATGCGCTCGTCGAAAACCCGCCGGTTATCAAGACCGGTAAGCATATCCCGCCGTGCCTGGGCGAACAGATCTTCATACATAAGGGCGCGCTGCAGAGGCTCTCCCAAAATCTCCAGCGCATCCCGTAAAATCTGGGTTTCCTCCGCTTCAATGCAGGTTCCCCGACGCAGCAGCATCAGGCAGCCCTGATGGGCGGCGGCAGTGTCAACGGCAAATGACATCTGCCATTGCTGCACGAAAAACGGACCCCACTCACAGCAAGTGTCATCAAGCAGGCAGTCCCGCTTCTCAAATACTTCTTCCGCGGTCTGCATGGCAAGGCGTCGTTCCGGACCATGACAGGAGCAGATAATATGCACCCGGCTCCTGTCGAGGCTGCGGTAGGCAATCAGGTCATGCTCAACCAGCGGCATCAGCCACACGGAAAAGGCTTCGATCATGCCCTGCAGATCGGTGGCGCAGGCCAGTCTTGCATGCAGTTCGTTTACCTGTTTCAACCACTCCGATTGGCGGCGGTAGCGATCAAGCTCCACCATCAGATGATCCAGGTTGATCGACTCTGTCTTTTCCCTGTCAGAGAGAGAGATTGCGGCGTTCATTGCAACGGCTCCTTTCTTTTCTTTGAAAATGGTCCCCTGCCCCGAACTTATGCCATTTTCATGCCAGACCGCCGAATCGTCTCCTCCGCCCCCCCTACCAAGAACTTAAATTTACGGCAAACAACATCCATCTACTCGTAATAACAATACAAATTAACCAGGAAACAAAAAGAGTAAAAATATTCCAAAACAGCTTTCCGCCAGCACGCAGGGAAAATTTTTCCCGCCACACCCGTCAATCTAATGACACCGGCCCTCGCACGCCTCCATTTTCCGATCCGGGCAATCGTTTGCTTGCATCCGCGAACGAAGCGGATATCATACAACAATGCACCCGTCCAGATCATGCCAGGAGCGTCCCGCATCCATGCCGATTCCAGTTAGCCGCCGCATCATCCATCTTGACATGGATGCCTTTTACGCCTCAGTCGAGATGCTCGATAATCCGGCCCTTCGCGGGCAGCCCGTGGTGGTGGGCGGCAATGCTAACCGCGGCGTGGTGTGTGCCGCATCCTACGAGGCCAGAAAATTCGGGGTCCATTCCGCCCTGCCCATACTCACGGCCAGAAAACTCTGCCCGCACGGAATATTCCTTCCTGTACGCATGGGGCGCTACCAGGAAATTTCCAGCCGGATCATGGATATTTTCCAGCGATTTACCCCGCTGGTGGAACCACTTTCGCTGGACGAGGCTTTTCTGGATGTCACCGCCAGCCAGAGCCTGATGGGACCGGCCGAGGATATTGCCCGGCAGATCAGAATGCTGGTGCGGGAAACCCTTGGCCTCACCGTTTCGGCCGGGGTTGGAACCTCGAAACTGGTGGCCAAGATCGCCTCCGACCTCAACAAGCCCGATGGGCTGACCATCGTGCCCGTCGGCCAGGAAGAGACTTTTCTGGCCCCCTTGCCCATCGGTCGTTTGTGGGGGGTGGGGCGAACAACCCGGGAAGCGCTGGCGCTGATCGGGGTAACCACCATCGGCGACTTGCGCCGCATGCCCCTGTCCATTCTCATAGCCAAATTCGGCAAGTGTGGGATCATGATGCACGAATCAGCCGGGGGGATTGATCACCGTCCGGTCGAACCGCGGCAGGAGGCCAAATCCATCGGACACGAAGAAACCTTTGCTTTAGATTTGCGCGACAAGAAAAGAATCGAACAGGAATTGCTGGCTCTGTGCCTCAAGGTCGGCAAGCGGGCGCGCAGCCGTGGGCTCGGAGGCAAAACCGTCACCGTCAAGGTTAAATATCGGGATTTCGTGCAGGTGACCCGTTCGCTCACCTTGCCCGAGCCGGTGGCAGACGACAAATCGCTCTTCCAGGCCGGACAATCGCTTCTTGCAAAAACCGAAATCGGCTTGCGTCCCATTCGCCTGCTGGGAATATCGCTGGCCAACCTGACCGGTGCCGAAGCCGGCTCCGGGCAGTTGTCCCTGTTCGGAGAAGACCGGAACCGGGCAAAAGGCAGCCGCCTCTATGAGGCCATTGATGCGATCAGCGATCGGTATGGAACCGGCAGCATCGTCCCGGCAACATTGGTGGAAAAAAATGAGGCAAAACAGGAATCAGACGAAAAAGAGAGATAGCCAGACCCAGCCACTCAATACTTCAAGCCCACCCGGTCGCGGACCAGATCCAGGGTGACAGCCGCCTTTTCCCTTGCCCTGACCGCACCCTGCTGCAGGATCGCCCGCACCTGAGCCGGGTCAGCCATCAGCCGGTCGCGTTTTTCCCTGGCCTCCCGGAAATACTCCCAGAGAAGCTCAAGGAGTTCCAGCTTGATCTTGCCGTACATGGCCCCGCCGTTCACGTAGAGGCTATGGACCTCGGCCAGCCGGTCAGCCGGGGCGAACAGCTTGAAGAGACTGAAGAGATTGCATTTTTGCGGATCCTTGACCGCTTCCACCGGGGTGGCGTCGGTGACAATGGCCATGACCTTTTTCTTCAATTCCTTCTCGGTGGCGAAGATGGGAATGGTGTTGCCATAGGATTTGGACATCTTCTGCCCGTCCAGGCCGGGAATGGTGGCCAGATTGTCATCAATCACCGGTTCCGGGACGACAAAGGTCTCGCCAAAGGTGTTGTTGAACTTGATGGCAATATCGCGGGCCACCTCAAGATGCTGTTTCTGATCCTTGCCCACCGGCACCCGTTCCGCCTGAAAAAGCAGAATGTCGGCGGCCATCAGCACCGGATAGGCGAACAGGCCGTGGCTCGGAACAATGCCCTTGGCAACCTTGTCCTTATAAGAATGGCAACGCTCCAGCAACCCCATGGGGGTAAGGGTGGAAAGCACCCAGGCCAATTCCGTAACCTCCGGCACATCGGACTGCACCCAGAAAAGACAGCGGGAAGGGTCCAGCCCCAGAGCAAGAAAATCAGTGGCCGCCTCAAGGGTTCCCCGCGACAACCGCTCCCGGTCCTGCACCGAGGTAAGGGCATGAAGGTCCACGATAAAGGCGTACAGTTCGCTTGAATCCATGCTGTCGATCATGGAGCGCATCATGCCGAAATAGTTGCCGATATGAAGCTGGCCAGAGGGTTGGATTCCGGATAAAATTCTCATTGCGTTCTCTCTTGGTAACGGCGGTTACACCGCCGGATCAATGCGCATCGTATATATTCCGAAGCAGTGGATGCATAAAAAGGCCGGAAAAATCTTGGCGGACTCGTCGAAAAGATAAAAGAGTTCCAAGGCAACACCTGTTGTAATCGCGTCTTTTTGCGATTTCAACCATCTTTTTCAGTCCCGCAATTTTCCGTCTCTTTTTTTTGCGATTGACAGCTTCATCGACCAACGGTACACCTTTGCATGCATCCTGGAAGACAGGCCCATTGGAGAAACCCATGAAAAAACATACCCGGATATCATCCATACTCGCCCTTCTTTTCCTTGTCGGCGGGTGCACCTTGCCGGCCGTGAAAGAGCCGGCTCCCCGCATGGACAAAGAAGCGAGCGCGAACAAAGCCGGACAAGCGGAAAAACCCGCCGCCGCACCGCATCCAGAGGCAAAAAGGAAACGTGTTTCCCTTATCCCCAAGGAAGGTGCCCCGCAGACAGCCAAGGAAACACCGCCGGACAAGGCGGCTGTCCCTGCACAGGAAGAAACCCCGCCGGAACTGCCGCAGCCGCCTCCTCCGCAGCCCCAGGTGTTTGCGGATTACAACACGGGACTGACCTTTACCTACCAGCGCCCCTGGCATCTGGTCTCAACCATGGGAGACGGGCCTGTCCTCGGCAGGGATGGCCGTTCCCAGATGACCGCCCGCTTCGCAACCCTGACCACAAACAAAGAGAAGGGCGCGCAAACCGGGTATTTTTATGTCCCCGGCGACAGCCTTACCGGGACAATCGGCAAAACCTTACGCTCCATCCTCGGAGTTGAGGCCAAACAAACCACCGAGGGGAAAACCCCCATTGATGTGCTGCTGACCCAGAAACATTTCCCCAACCTCATTATCGAGAAACGTTACCGAGGAAACAATGGCGGGATAGTTGTCCAGAGATGCCGCCACAAACAGATTCCAGGCCAGATTCAGGTGTACCACATCTTCATCGGAGACAAGGTTGCCTCATACAGCCTCTCCGAAATACAAAATCGCCAGCTCAAGCTTGAAATGCAGCAGATCGTGCTCTCCACCAAAAAACCATGATGCAAGATATGCAGAACACGTCCACAAAAAAAATCCTCTTCCCGCACTGGAAAGAGGATTTTTTTTATGCCCCCACGCAGGCTATGAATTCAGGTACTGCCTGATTCCATCGGCAATAATCTTGAAAATTTCGGTAAACCGCTCCTCGTTGCGCTCGAGCAGGGTGATACGGAACCCCTGCAACTCGGTGGCGAACGAAGAAAGCGGCACCACGCATACGCCGGTAGACCCCAGCAGGTAATACACAAACCGCTTGTCAAAGGCCACATTCGGCCCGCTCACCAGATTTTCCACATGGGTGCGGACCTCCTTGCTGCCGATGGACAGAGTCTGCCGGCTGTTCAATCTGCCCTCCTTGAAAACCACGCTCATGTAAAACGCGCCGTTGGTCCGGTTCACCAGTACGCCGTCAATGTCCTTCAGGGCGTCGTAGGCGATGTTGGACAGCTTTTCGTAGCGGCTGATCCTTTCCTGCAGATAAGGGAGATACTGCGGGTGACTGAGGATTGCCGGGATCGCCCTTTGCGGCAGGGTGGTCGAGCAGACCTCCACCATCTTGGCGTTGAGAATCGAGGTCACATACTTGGCGAACATGGGATCGCGGTCGGCATTGTAGACCTCGATCCAGCCGCAGCGGGAACCGGGCCAGGGCATTTCCTTGGAAATGCCCCGCATGCAGATGGCGGGCACATCCCCGATCACCTCGGCCAGAGGCAGGGTTTTCTGCCCGTTATAGATGATGGCCTGGTACACCTCGTCGCATATCACGAACAGGTCGTACTTCCTGGCCAGAGCCACCATGCCCCGCAGGATTTCCTCGGGATACACCGCACCGGTGGGGTTGTCCGGGTTGATGATCAGGATGCCGACCACCGCGGGGTTGTACTTGATCCGTTTTTCCAGATCATCGAGATCCGGATACCAGTAATTGTTGGGATCCAGCCAGTATGTTACCGGACGGTCTCCGGCGTGGGCCGCTTCCGCCGAGGAATGGGTCGTATAGCTGGGCGACGGCACCACCACTCTGGCGGTCGGCCGCAGGAAACCGAAAACCTTGCTGATCGCGTCGCCGAGCCCATTAAAGAAAATGATATCGTCGGGACCGATCTGCACCCCGCCGCGCTTGTTGGTCTTTTCGGCAAGAAATTCCCTGGTCGCCAGCATTCCCCGAGTCGGGCAATAGCCGTAGGTGGCATCTTCCATGACCAGATCGGAAACGACCTGTTTCATCCACTGGGGAATCTCTTCGCCCTTGGCAATGGGATCGCCGATATTCTCCCAGTAAACCTTTGCTCCCAGTTTCTGCAACTTTTCGCCGACAATGACGATGTTGCGGATCTCATAGGTCAGTTCTCCGGCACCGACATGCAGGATATCAGTACGCATGCACGTAATCTCCCTTGAAAAAATCGTGGTGGTGTTTCGTTGCGACTGGAATTTGCGAACAAATCAGAAAAGACACTCCGCAGCGTGGCAGCACACCTCGCCCAGACGCAAGGATAAAGGGTATTTATTAACACCAGCCCTAGCCAGAAGTCAATAAGTCCTTTATCAGCGCCGCAACATTGCCGATAGAGATGGTAAGAGGTGGGCAAAAAGGGCCATTCAACAGCCCGTAGAAACAGGAGGATTAGCAATGACGATCATCCGGTTTTCGATTCTCGACGATGTGGTTCGGTTTGGCGCCGGAGAGCGGCAAAAGCTCACAAGCAGGGGATGCAACGAGCCCTACAAGAACCGGTACTGGTGCCCGAGAAAAAAATGGTTCAACACGGAACCCTGTCCTTTCCTCTGCCTGCGGGAATGCGACAACTATCAGTCCATGTGCGGAATCATCTGACCGCTCCGGCATGCCTGCCATCCTGCCCTCGCATTCACGGCGGCAACGCAATCTCCTGCCGGTAAAATAAAATCGCCGCCGACAGCGATGTTTGCGCTGTCGGCGGCGACAAGTTACTCCCTACACACCCATCAACACCTTATTTCCTTTCGGCAATAGGCACAAACGGCCGCCGTATGGGGCCGACATACACCTGTCTGGGCCGGCTGATCCGCCAGTCCGGATCATCCCACATCTCTTTCCAGTGGGCAATCCAGCCCGGCAGTCGGCCAAGGGCGAACATCACCGTGAACATGTTGGTGGGAATACCGATGGCCCTGTAGATGATCCCGCTGTAAAAATCCACGTTCGGGTAGAGATTCCGTTCCACGAAATACTCGTCTTTCAGAGCCACCTCCTCAAGTTCCTTGGCGATATCCAAAAGGGGATCGGAGATGTTCAAAGCCACCAGCACGTCATCGCAGGCCTTCTTGATAATCCGTGCCCGGGGATCATGGGTCTTGTATACCCGATGTCCGAACCCGACCAGACGGAAGGGATCGGCGGGATTCTTGGCCATGGCAATATACTTCTTATAGTCCCCGCCTTCCTCGTGGATCTGGGTGAGCATCTCCATCACCGCCTGATTGGCCCCGCCGTGGAGCGGCCCCCACAGGGCGTTGATGCCGGCGGAGATAGAGGCGTACAGATTGACCCGGGCGCTCCCTGCCACCCGAACCGTGGCGGTGGAGCAGTTCTGCTCATGATCGCCATGCAGGATCAGCAACTTGTTCAGGGCTTTGACCACCGTATCGTTGATCTCATATGGAGCGACCGGGGAATCAAACATCATGTTCAGAAAATTGGCGCAGTAACTCAGGTCGTGCCGAGGATACACCAGAGGCTGACCCATGGACTTTTTATAGGAAAAAGCGGCGATGGTCCGCACCTTGGAGAGCAGCCGGGCCGCCATCTTGTCGATATTTTCCAGGGGATTGTCCAGCATCTCCGGATAAAAGCTGCACAGGGAATTCACCATGGAGGAAAGGATGGCCATGGGCGGGCTGTTGGGCGGGTACCCGTCAAAGAAACGGATCATGTCCTCATGGACCATGGCGTACTTGCCAAGCATATGGCTGAACTTGCTCAACTCCACCTGGGTGGGCAGGTTGCCGTGATCCAGAAGATAGGAAACCTCGACAAAGGAGCAATTCTCGGCAAGATCCTCTATGCCGTAACCCCGGTAGCTGAGAACCCCTTTCTCTCCGTCAAGAAAGGTGATGCTGCTGCTGCAGGAGCCGGTATTCATGAACCCGCTGTCCAGAGTGATATAACCGGACTCGGCACGCAACGACCGGATATCAATGGCCTTTTCCCCCTCACTGCCGATAACGATCGGCAGATGATAGGTTTTCCCTTCGAGTTTCAACTCCGCTTTTTCTTGACCAACAACCACATGTTCCATAAATGCCCCTCGCCGTTGCCCCGCTCGTATAACGACGGCTTGCCTGTGTTTTCGTAAAAACCGTAATGAAAGATCATCTCGAATCGTTTAATATACTTGGATACCTTTTTTTTTCAAGTAGGAACCTGGAATTCCCCGTCCACATGGAGAGCCGTGGCAATGCAAAAGAAAACCGAACTGTACGAGCAGCGGCTCAAAAAATTCACAGAGGAAGTCTCCCTGTATCCGGTCTCCTGCGAGCGTTTGACCTTGGGTCGCGGCGACCTTGCCTGGCTGGATGGGGTGCTGGCCGGAGGAGCAAAAATCGTGCAACTGCGGGATAAAGATTCCGACGGGCTGCGCCTCTTTGAAAAAGCCAGGATCTTCCGCGAAAAAACCCGGGAAGCGGGGGCCCTGTTCATCGTCAATGACCGGGTGGATATCGCGCTGTTAAGCGGTGCCGACGGGGTTCATCTCGGCAACAGCGACATCCCGGCGTCAGAGGTCCGCGCCCTGGCTCCGGACCTTATCATCGGCGTCTCCTGCAACACGGAAGAGCAGGCTGCCAGCGCAGAAGAACGCGGGGCCTCCTATTTCAACATCGGGCCGCTCTACGCCACCCAGACCAAGGACGGGCTGTCCGCTTTCCTCGGACCGGCGGCCATACGGGCATTCAGCGCCCGATCCGCCCTGCCTTTCACGGTCATGGGCGGCATCAAAAAAAAACATATTCCGGAGTTGATCGCCATGGGAGCCAGGCGGCTGGCCGTGGTAACGGCTTTGACCCATGCCGCCGATATCGCCGCCGAGACCAGAAGCTGGCTGGATGCGATCAAGAAAGCATCAACATCTGCCTGAAACATTACAACCAAAAGGACCAACCGTGCCAACCCTCGATCAACGCCTCGCCGACATCAAGCTGCTCATGCGCTACGCGGTCCCGCCGGAAGACCTGGCAAAAGCCACTGCCCTGCTGGAAAAACACGGCACGGACAGCGTGGGCCTGAATATTTTTCACGCCTTTTACAGCTATCTGCCCGAGGGACTGGAAGACACCATCACCATTCTCCGTCTGCTGGATCGCAGGCAGGGGACCTTTTTGATTTGCGCCAGCACCGGCTTGGCAGATTATCTTTATCTGGCCACCGGCGAGCAGGCCGAATTTCTGGGTCCGTTTTCGGAAGGCATCTGGGAGGATGAGGTTCTGGCGTTTTTCAACCTTGAAAACCGGGAAGCTTTTCTCAAAAAATATGGTGATCTGTCCACCTTTCCGGTGTATGTGCCGGCCCATCTCCATACCGATCTCTGCCCTTTTTGCCATGTTGCCGACGGTGAATTTCACACCCTGGGCTGTCCGGTGGAGGTATGTCCCTGGTGCGGCGGCCAGCTGACTTCCTGCGGCTGCCGCTTCGCCCTGCTGGGCAGGACAGATCTGAAAAACGAAAGCCAACTTGAAGAGCTGCTGGTACTGCTCAACAAAAAGGGCCGGCTCCCCTTCTCAGCAGAGGAACACCGGCCCGCTTACCCCATCACCCCGCTGGATCTGCAATAATCGCCTACCTGAGCGTTTTCAGGTACTTGTAAAACGGTGAATCCGGGGAAATCACCAGCCGGGTGTTGTCCCCCATGGTGTGCCGGTATGCGTCCATGCTCTTGGAAAAAGCGTAGAACTCGGGGTCCTGATTGTAGGCATCCGCATAAATTTTCGCGGCTTCGCCATCGGCCTGCCCTTTGATTTTCTGACTCTCGCGAACAGCCAGGGAGCTGACCTCTCTTAATTCGCGCTCAAGCTTACCGAGAATCTCGGATTTCAACCCCTCGCCCGTGGAACGCTTTTCCGCAGCGATTCGTTTCCGCTCCGAAATCATCCGCTCATATACCCGCTGCTGGACCGTCTCGATATAATTGACCCGCTTGAACATCACATCCACCAGCTCGATGCCGTACTGAGGCGTTGCCTTGGAAGCGGCGGCATGGATCATTGCCGAAATTTTATCCCGGCCGTAGCGGATCTGCTCATCCTTGCCCGCCGGGCCGAAACCCATGCCTTCCGGGTCCCAGTCCGAACTGCGGATGATTTCAACCAGATCGTTCTTGTTGACCAGATCCCGCACCGTGCCATCGATGATATCGTCAAGGATGGTTTGAGCCCGTTTCTCGTTATTGACCGCCTGCAGAAAAACCAGGGCATTGGAAATGCGCCAACGCGCCGTGACATCCAGATAGACAAAAGTTTTGTCATTGGTCGGAACCTGATTCGGGTCCCCGTCCCAGATGAGGATCATCTTGTCGAAAAAAGTAACCTCCTGGATAAAAGGGGTCTTGAATTTCAGACCGGCCTCGGTAATAGGCTTGCCCACCGGGCGGCCGAACTGGGTGATTACCACCTGTTTGCCCTCGGGCAGAATGAAAAATGAATTGTACAGCACCACTCCCGCTGCAATCACCACCGCTATCATAACACCACGCAATATCGTATTCACTGGCTTCCCCTGTCTATTGTCTTGGCCTGTGCCGAAGCTGTAAGATATCCTTGATTACTAGGGCGCTGTCGGTGCAGCCTTGCGACCGCCCCGCACGTCGAGGAACGGCAAAACCCCTCCCTTGTCGCCATCAACCACATAAATCTCGGTAACCTTGGGCAGAACCTCCTGCATGGTCTCCAGGTACATCCGTCTGCGGGTGACTTCCTGACCGCCTTTATACTCCTTCAGGATAGCCAGAAAACGGGCGGCCTCGCCCTTGGCCAGATTCACCCGCTCCACCGCGTAGCCGTGTGCCTCTTCCAGCATCTTTTTCGCATCACCCCGTGCCTTGGGTACCTCCCGGTTGTAGGCCTCCTCCGCCTCGTTCACCAGACGCTTCATGTCCTGATCCGCCTCGTTGACTTCATTAAAGGAAGGCTTCACATGTTCAGGGGGATTCACATCCTGAAACTGGACGGTGACGATTTTCACCCCGGCCTGATAGCGGTCCAGAGCCTCCTGAACCTCGCGCTGGGTATTCGCCGCCAGCATTTCCCGATTGCTGAGCACGTAATCAAACGTCATATTGCCGACGATGCGGCGCAGGGCAACCTCGGAAATATCACGGACCGCCTGTTTGACGTCCTTGACCTTGAAGGCAAAGAAGATGGGGTCCTGCACCTTGTACTGGATAATCCACTCCAGATCGATGACATTGCGGTCGCTGGTAAGCATGAGGGACTCGGCCCCATAGCCGGTCTTCTCAAACTCGGTGCGCTGTCCGGGGACTTTTGTCCTGAAGCCGAACTCCTCCTTGCGGACATTTTCCACATCGACCTTGATGACTTCGTCCATGAGGGGCAGCTTGAAATTCAACCCCGGGGATGTGGTTTTGGTGTATTTCCCAAACCGCAGCACCACGCCCTGTTCGCCCGGCGCGATGGTATAAAAGGAGGAATACAGGACATTGACCAGAAGAAAAATGCCGACAAGCGCGCCAACCCTGCCGATGTTGCCAAAGGGACCCGGGCCGGAAGCATTCTGACCTGGTTGCCCGCCGCTGCCGGAGGGACTCTTCTCCCCGCCGCCGCTGCTACCGTCAAAAAACTCCTTGAGCTTGTTGAGCAAGAGTGCGATAAGCTCTTCCGGGGTTTGCGGGCCTTTCTTTTTCCCCCAAGGTGGCTGCTGATTCTGATCATCCCATGCCATGGGCACGACTCCTTTTTAAAAATTCTTGCCGGATTTCCATGCAGCGCGGGCAATATCCGCCCCCGCACGATTTCGACCCTTGACCCTACCAGTCTTTCCAGTACGGTTCAAGGATGAAGTAAAACTCTGTTGTTATCTTATGGAGTTACAGAGGCAACATCTATTCCGCCAATGCCCTTGACCTCAAATCCCTCCCGGGGAAGACAAGGCAAACAGCCAGCATCCGAACACAATCGCCAGACTCCCGGAAAAAAGCAGCCATTGGCCAACCGGGGCAAGAACTCTTTTCCCGGCGAAACCGAGGACAACAAGAATCATTCCGACCGGAAGACCAACGCCGACCCCCCAGAAATGCGCGCCAAGGTCGGTCCTCTCACCGGAAGAGCCCATGAGCGCCAAAAGGCTTGCCGCGCTTCCCAGGGCAAGCACCATTTCCTGCCAGCCGCCGATCCGGCGCAACCGCATGCCGCTGAGCATGCCGACCATGCCGAAGACCGCAGTGGAAAAACCGACGGAGCGGTACAGATCATCGTGAAAAGACAGGTTTACTGCGTTGGCCAGAACACCGGTAAGCAGTACCGAGAACCAGGCAATGCCGCTGCCGAGATGCCGGCACAGGGAATAAACCAAAACCCCGCCGAAAAAAATATTCCCCAAAAGGTGGACGCTGTCTGCATGCAAGGTCAGAGCGGTAATCAATCGCCACCACTGCCCATCGTCCATCACCCTGGTCCTGTCAAGGGCGCCGATGGAAAACCAGTGATTGCCGGCCTCCCATCCGCCTGTAATGGCGTGAAAAACAACCAGAGCGCCGATAACCGGCAGCACGGGAGGCGATTTCTCGACAATGGCCTCCCGGTCGGATCGTGCCGCACGCTCAGGCGGCCAATTGTGATTTTCTTCGGAAAAGAACCTCAGCTCGTCTGTGGCGGGGGAGAAATCTTTTTCTGAGACAAGAAGCTGCCAGCCGGTTTCGTCATGGCGCAGTTCATGATGGATATCCGCGGCATGCAGCACCAGGGACCAGAGCTGGGCCAGATCATTGTCAGACGTATTCCCAACAACCATCTGTCTCGTCTGGTCGCCATGATCATGCCCCGGCATTTCCAGGGATTGCTTGCCCACGCAGTTACTCGCCGAACTTCAGCGCCTCGCCCTGGGCTCCCTTGCGGGAGAGCATGACAATATCAACCCGTCGATTGAGCCGCCTCCCCTCCTCGGTGGCGTTATCCGCGATCGGCCGGTATTCGGCATATCCGGTTACGGACAGCTTGGCGCCTTTAAAACCGTGCTTGTCGATGAGATAATGGACGATACTGTTGGCCCGGGCGGTGGAAAGCTCCCAGTTGGATGGGAAAGCAGGGGAGTTGATCGCTATATTGTCCGTATGCCCTTCGATGCGAAGGGTGTTGGCATAGCGGGAGATGGAGGTGGCGATCTTGTCCAGCAGAGGGAGGGCGCCCGGCTGCACCTGAGCGGTGCCGGAAGGAAAGAATCCGGCCTCCTTCAGGCTGATCACCAAACCCCGCTCGTTGACGGTCAACTGCACCTCATTTTTGGAACCGTATTCCTGAAGTTGGTCCTGGATATCCTGTTTGATCTGGGTGAATTCCTGGGCTTCGGCCGCGGAGGATTCCTCCTGAAACTGAGGCGGCGGCTCCACCACTTCGGGAATCAGGCCAAAATCCTTGTTGCCGATAACCTTGAGGGCCGGGGTTAAGGTCTGAGGCCCGGAAAAAGAAGCCTGGATGGAGGCCTGCACCTCCTCCATTTTTTTCTGGTCCACGATGGACATGGCATAAAGCATGACGAAAACGGCAAAAAGCAGGGTGATAAAATCCGCGTAGGAAACAAGCCACCGTTCAAGATTCGGTTCCTTCTCGTGTGCCTTTTTCTTCTTCGGTCTGTTCATGATCATCGTTCCCCAAATACAATAAAATTCGGTGACCACCGAATACTACCGGTTATGCCCCTCCCGCTCCCCTGCTGTATATCAGGACCCCGCTGGTCAGGGTAAAGCCCCGCAGCCGTTTCTCAATCATTCTGGGGTTCTCGCCTTTCTGGATGGCCAGAAGGCCCTCAATAACTATTTCCCGCTGGAGAATCTGCTCTTTCAAGCGTTTCTTGAGTTTGGTGCTGAGGGGAATGCAGATTATATTGGCGGTCATCAACCCATAGATCGTGGCCACGAAGGCCACCGCGATTCCCGCGCCGAGCTTGGAAGTATCGGAAAGATTGTTCATTACATGGATCAAACCCAATACCGCGCCGATGATGCCGATGGTCGGAGCAAATCCGCCCGCAGCCTCAAACACCTCGGCGCTGACCTTGTGGCGCTCTTCGAAATTGGTGAGTTCGATCTGCAGAACCGCCATGACCTCCTCGGGATCCATCCCGTCCACCACCATTTCAAGCCCTTGTCCCAGAAACCGGTCCTTGACGCGCTGCGCGTCCTGCTCCAAGGTTATCAGCCCGTTTTTCCTGGCAGTGCTTGCAAAACCGACCAGCTTGCCGATCAAGTCCTCCGGATCATCCTCCTGAGGGAAAAAAGCCGTGGCGGCGCTGCTGAAGGCGCGCATCAGATCCTGCAGGGGAAAAGAAACAAAGGTTGCCCCTATCGTCCCTCCCAAAACAATGAGCGCCGCAGTGGGCTGGATGAGGGCATCAATGTGGCCGCCTTCAAGAATCTGACCGCCGATGACGGCCCCGAAGCCCATAACCAGGCCGATAAGGGTAGCTATGTCCATATGCTGTGCGACTCCGTTGAGTTATCCTTAGGGAAATGCCGGTATTATAGCACGGTTCCCCCATGCAAGGTCAACAAAAAGAGAGGCGGAAGCCGCAGAGAGCAAAAAGACAATCAAATCCGATGCGACGGAAGAAGCGTTGTGCACGGGCAAAAAAAAAGGTCATGCCGAAGCATGACCAGATTTTTCTACAAAAATTTTCAAGATGGTGCCGAAGAGAAGACTCGAACTTCCACGAGGAAACCCCCACTAGACCCTGAACCTAGCGCGTCTACCAATTCCGCCACTTCGGCACATCGTGAAAGGCGATAATAGTTTTTCAGGGTGGTGTTTGTCAAGACAATTTCCCCCTGCCGCAATAAAAAATCTCACCACGCAGTTGCTTGACCTTTTCAAGGTTGTCGCCTATTGTATGGGCACTAAAAATCAGGACTCCGATCACCATGGAAATATACACGAAACTCAGCGATATTCCCGCCCCCTTCCCAAGGGCCGCGGTCACCATCGGCAACTTTGACGGCGTCCATCTGGGCCATCAGATTCTTTTCTCCGAAGTGGTAAGCAGAGCCTATCGAAACAAGGGCGCCAGCGTGGCCGTCACCTTTGAACCGCATCCGCTCAAGGTGGTCCGGCCGGACATCGGCCTCAAGCTCATCTCCACCGCCGAACAGAAAAAAGAGCTCATCGCCCTGGCCAATATCGATGCGCTGATCATCCTCCCCTTTACCCGTGAATTTGCCAATACCCCTGCCGAAGATTTTGTGGATCAGGTTCTCTGCAAAGCCATCGGCGTGCAGGATCTGGTGGTGGGGTACGACTATGCCTTTGGCAAGAGCCGCCAGGGCGACATCCCTTTTCTCAAGGAACAGGGGAAAGCCAAAGGCTTCACGGTTTCAGTGGTGGAGCCGTATTATGTCGACGGAATGCTTGCCAGCAGCACCAGAATCCGCGAACTGGTGGGATTGGGCAAAATGGCCGATGTCAAAAAACTGCTGGGGCGCTACTATCAGATCCGGGGCGAGGTCAAATTGGGCAAACAGCGCGGCGGGCCGCTTCTCGGCTTTCCCACCGCCAATCTCGCCATTGCCGACGAGGATCTTTGCCCGCGCCTGGGAGTGTACGTCACCCAGGTGATTTATGATGGAAAATGTTACGGCGGGGTGCTCAACATCGGCTACAATCCGACATTTGACGGTCAAAAACTCTCCGCGGAAACCCATATCTTCGACTTCAATCAGGATATCTACGGCAAACCCATCAAGATAAACCTGCTCCGCTTTCTACGGGGAGAAATGAAATTTTCCGGACCCGAAGAACTTGCCGGACAGATTGCTCTGGACGTGGCCGCAGCCAAAGAGGTCCTGGCGGATGCCAAGAAAGAAATCCGGCTTTCCTGCGAAGAAAAATACAACCACTAAGAAATTATCCGCCGACTCGCTGTACGAAAAAAGAAGGCGGGAAGCATGTGCTTCCCGCCTTCTTTTTCTACACTCAACTCTTTTGCTTTCGCTACAACTCAAAAATCTTCAAAAGCATCATCGTCAAAGGGAATAACATCCTTCCCCCGCTTCTGCCCGGAAGCCGACGGGGCAGCAATAGCCTTGGGCTTCTTTTCCGATGCGGCGGACTTCCCCGGAGATTTTGCAGCAGGAGGCGCACTCAAAGCAGGAGTGGATTTCCTGGTCACGGGTCGGCTCTTTTTAGGCGCCGACCCGGCTTTTTCCGTGCCGGGCGCGGAACTTTCTCCACCACTGACCAGCACGGACAGATCATCCACAAACTTTTTCATGTACTCCGCCTGAGCGCTCAACTCCTCCGAAGCGCTGGCCGCCTCTTCGGAGCTGGCCGCGGTTTGCTGGGTCACCCGATCAATCTCGGTAATGGCCGAATTGACCTGGTCAAGCCCCGTGGTCTGTTCATTTGAAGCAACAGCAATTTCATCAACCAGACTTCCCACCTTGGCAGCCACTTCGGCGACCTCGCAGAAATCCTCGTTGGTTCGGACCAGCAGATCCTCGCCTTCTTTCACCTTGAGCACGGTGCCTTCGATAAGATTAGCGGTGTTGCGGGCCGCCTCGGCGGCCCGCATGGCCAAATTTCGAACCTCATCGGCAACCACGGCAAATCCGGCCCCGGCCTCGCCGGCCCGGGCCGCCTCAACCGCGGCGTTCAAAGCCAGCAAATTGGTTTGAAAGGCAATCTCATCAATGGTCTTGATGATCTTTGAGGTCTGTTCGCTGGCCTTGGAAATCTCACCCATGGCAACGGTTTGCGCGGCCATGGACTGATTGGCCTTGCCCATCACCGTATTCACCTCGCGCATGAGCGTGTTGCACTCAGCGGCGTTATCGGCATTGCGCCGGGCCATGGTTGACACCTCTTCCAGAGAGGCGGAGGTCTCTTCCAGAGAAGCCGCCTCTTCCGAGGCTCCTTCAGCCAGTTGATGCGCCGAACCGGAAAGCTCACCGGAGGCGGAAGTCACCTGGGAAGCGCATTCTTCCAGCCCGGAAATAATCGTACCGACCGGGGTAATGACAAAACGAGACAGACACCAGTACACAGTAAAACATAACGCCAGAACCACGCCGCCGATGGCGAGCAGGATAACAAGCCCCAACCGCCAGGACGCAGCGGTCAGCTGGTCCTGGGTGGTTTGGACCTGCTGCTCGATACGGGCGGAAACTTCGGCGGAGTTTTTCTCAACCCCGGCAAAATTCAACCCAACCTCGACAAAACCGATGGCCTTGCCCTCGAACAGGATGTCCTTGGTCAGGGTTTCCTTAGCCGCCTCCTGGTCCTTGGCCTGCGCGAGCACATTCTTGTCCTTGCCGTAAAAGACCACGGAGACAATGTCGGCATCGTTCTTAGCGTTGGCGGCAAGCCTGGTCATGGAGTCAAAATCATACCCCAGGATCAGGGCCGCGCCCGTTTGGGACAGAAGGGCGGCAATGGATTCCCCCTTCTGCCTCAATTTTTCGGCCAGCAGCTTTTCCTGCTCTGCCTGCTCGGACTTCAGCCGGCCGATGAACTCATCCGCCTGCTTGGATTGGGAGTGGCTGGCGGTGTAAATTGCCACCACTGCCAGCACGGCCATCAAGCCCTGCGCCAAGATTGAAACGATGAGAATAAACTTGGCGGCAATTCCTTTCTTTTTCAAAGCCTTCTGCCTCCCGAAATATATTAATTGGCAAAGGCCCCGTATTTAAGCGCTTTCAGGCACTCACGCACGCTGGTGAAATCGCCGGCCGGAGCCCAACCGAGAATCCCGGCTTTTTTGGCTGCGGGAGAATCGGCAGTTACCGCCATGAGAGCATCGGCCAGTTTTTTGGACTTGGCAGCATCAACATGCTTTGCTGCCGCCATGGGCCACTCGGGGTACAATTCGGTGCTGCGCACAAAAGGGAAGCCGTCTTTGATCTGGTTGATGATCTTGAAATCGGCCATGGAGATCTTGCCTTCTTTTTCCATGGTTTCCAGGGTGTCGGTACGAACTGTTCCGGCATCCATGGCCCCGTTTTTCACGGCGAGGACAACGTTGTCATGCTTGCCGCCTTCCTTGAATTCGGCAAAGTCCTTTTTATAGTCGATGCCGTTCTGCAGCAGAAGCCTCATGGCCATCTGGCCGCCGCCGAAAGAGGAAGCCTTCACCACCATGAATTTTTTGCCCTTGAGGTCGGCAAGCGTATTGATGGGGCTGTCCTTACGAACCAGAATTACCCCGCCAAACTCCTTAACCGGCTTGCCGTTTGCAGAGTTGATCTGCATGGCGATAGCCTTGGCGCCGTACAATTTTTCCAGTTCCACATAAAACGCGGAGTTGGCCAGCAGAAAATCGATCTTGCCGTCTTTCAGCATCGGCTCAATGGCGGCAAACTCCAGAGGCATAATGGTAACCGGCTCGCCCATCTTGCCGGTGAGATACTCCCCGGTTGCCCCCCAGTCCTCCATAGCTTTGGGCGCGCCCCGCAGGGCGAGAACGCCGACCTTGATTTCCGCCTGAGCCGTAGCGACAACCATGGCGCTCATAACCGTGGCCAGACACATCAGTCCGATCTTCTTCATGCTGATTCCCATTACACTTCTCCTTGCTGTATTGTGTTTCTTGCTTTTTCCGGATGATCCGGAACCCCATACAGACACTACAAGGACCTTTCCGACGCAGGGAGAAAGCCCTTGGCCGGAAGCACAGCAATATAGGTATTAACACCCATACAGCAAATATTGTATAATTTTCAGGAAGATACTGTCAAAGAGAAATTTAAAAAAAATCACTGCGTCAGGCAGAGCCCGTCCCGGACCAGAATGGTTCTGTTGCCGTGGCGGCAGGCTTCTGGGTTATGCGTCACCATGATGATGGTCAATCCTTCCCTGTTCAACTGGCGGAGGAGGGCCATGACGCCCTCGGCGGTTTCGCTGTCAAGACTGCCGGTGGGCTCATCAGCCAGCAGAATGGGCGGACGGTTGACAATGGCCCTGGCAATGGCAACCCGTTCCTGCTCGCCGCCGGAAAGCTGATCGGGCAGACGTTCCGCCTTGGAACCAAGTCCCACTTTTTCCAGAACCGTCCGGGCCATGGAATCCTGCACTTTGGCGGATATGCCGGTGATGGCCATGGGCAGCTTGATGTTTTCCAGCACCGTCAAATAGGGGATGAGCTGGAACGACTGAAAAATGATACCGATATATTCACTGCGAAAGTCGGCCCGCTGTTCGCTGCTCAGGCCATAGATATCCAGGGAATCCACCAGAACCTGCCCGCGGCTCGGATGATTGAGCCCGCCGAGCACTGCCAGCAGGGTGCTTTTCCCGGAGCCGGACTGCCCCATTATGCTGATGAACTCCCCGTCGTCCACGTGAAAATTCATGTGCCTGATGGCGCTCACCGTACTTGCGCCGGCCTGATAATCCTTGCCTATATCCCGGATCTCGATGAGATGACGCACATCGTTTTCTCTTGTTTGCATAGCTTCTCCTTACAGGGCCCGCAAGGCGACACTGGGATCAAGGCCGCTGCCCTTTCTGGCCGGATAAAAACTGGCCAGCAGACTGAGGGAAATGGATAGCAGAATGGCCAATCCGCCGAGGGCAATATTCACTCCGGCAAAAGTTCCGTTGGAAATCACAAAGGGCAGCACCGCCCAGGCGATGAGGTTGCCGCCGACAAACCCAAGGAACCCGCCCAGAAAACCGACAACGATCGCCTCCAGCAAGATGATCTGCATGACATGGCCCCGCCTGAAGCCGATAGCCCGGAAAATGCCGATTTCCCGGGTGCGCTCGTTCACCGCCCCCATCATGGTCACAAAAACCAACAGCGAACCGATGAAGATCACCAGCCCGGCAACACCATAGCTGAAGGCCTTGAACAACTCAATGGACTGCATCTTCGACATCACCGCCTGCCTCAGCGCAGTGACCCTGGCTTCAGGAAATTTTTCCGCAATCTGCAAAACGAGTTCGGAGATCGGGCAATCCCGGCAAAAAGCCGCAATCTCCACCAGGGAAACAACGCCCTTTTTGCCCAGCACCTCCTGAACAGCATGGAGATCGCCGATAATCATACCGTCTTCCGCCGCCCCGGTGGCCTGGAGAATCGCAGTCACCGAAAAAGTCCGGCTGCCGAGTTCCAGCGTGTCCCCAATGGCCAGGTGCAAGGCTTCCGCCGCTTCGGAACCGATGATCAGATCTCCTGAATCCGCCGGAGCGACGCCACCCAGATGCCACCAGGTTTTAAGCGGAAGTTCCACTGCAAAATCAACCCCCATCAAAAGAACCTGCCGCCCCATAATCCGGACCGGGCCAAGCACCTTGGGAGCCACCGCGCCGAGATTCTCGCGGTTTTCAATCTCTCGGATCGCGGAAAGATCTTTTTCGGCAAATTCCTGAACCGCATAATTGACGCCGCCCACAGAAATGCCGCCATAGCTCAAGGCCAGATTCTCGCTTCTCGGGGCCATAACGATATTTGCGCCGAATTGGTCCAGCCTGTCCTCGATATCGCGGGTCATGCTTTCCGTGATGGACAGCAGGGTGACAATGGTGGCGATCCCGAGCACCAGCCCGAGAACGAGAAAGATCACCTTTCCCTTGCGGCGCTTGAGGTTGTTACAGGAGATATGATAGAGTTTCATTTTTTTCCGCGCAGCTCGTTCCGGCTATTGACCGCCGGTTGCTGCGGCCTCCTTTTTCATGGTGTGCAGCCGCTGGCTGTGACCCACTTCATTGAGAAGCACGGCGTGGGCCCCCTGTTTCAGGAAAAAAGCGGAAATTTTTGCGGTATCAAGCACCCCCTTATTGAAGGTGACGACAACCCGCGAACCATGGCCGTCCACCACCACTTCGCGCACCCCGTCCTGTTTTTTGAGCTCAGCCAGGATCTGCCGTGCGTCAGCATGATTGCCTGACAACTTGTAAATGGCATCTTCAAGCTGGCGGTTTTGCAGAAAGGCGATGGACTTTGGAATGACGACCATGCCCAGCCCAAGGAGAATGACAAGGGAGACTACGGTCGCAACAAGACCGAATCCCATTCCCCGTTTCTTCACCCCCAAAACCCGTTCCCGTTTATCCCGGTATTTCTCAAAATCGTACGCCATCCCTGTCGCCGCCCCTTATTTTTTGTATTTGCAATACCAGCTGTTCTGATCGATATCGGCCATGGCGATCACCAGCGTGTTCCCTTCAATCGTTCTGGTCAAAGGAGCAGGATTGCAGCCGCCTTTCACCTCGTTGATCCTGTTCGACGCAAAACGCATACCGCAGTTGAGGCAGACCATGAAATCGCCATCCTGTTCATATCCCTTGCCGGCACGGTAGCAGACATCACAGGCATCGATTGCCGCACGGATAACCCCGTCCTTGCTTTTCAGGACAAAAAAAGTCACCATGATGCCATCGGTGGCCTGGACCTTGAAATGGTGGGCCTTGCCGTCATTGATTGAAGCCAGAGGAATTTCCAGGCGACCCTTGACCGGGACCAGACCCTTCACTTTCTCTCCCCAAAAACCGGCAATTGCCGTACCGGCCAGCATCACGCACAAAGCCACCGCTGCAGCCACTCCGCATATTTTCCTCATTGCACCGCTCCTCATTTTTTTCAGGGCGCACCGCTGCCGAACAGCTTCCTGAAAAGCTCCCGCCAGGATGCAGCCGTTGCCGAGCAACCATTTGAGTCGCAACCGGAACAACCCCTGGTTGTCGTATTCCCGCCTCTTACATCCACCGGCTCCTTCATGACTTTCGCCGGATACCCTATCGCTCCCAAAGCGCGGACGATGGCTTCCTCATTCATGGGAGGACGATGGTCTATGCGCAACAATCCCCGATCCAGATCTGCCGCCAAATCGACCATTCCTTGCTTCTTGTAAAGTTCGCTGCGAATGGCTGAGAGACAGGTGCCGCAGGACATCCCCTGCACCTGAAATGTCGTGCTTTTCAGAGAGGAGGCAAAAGCAGGAGTGCTGCCTGAGTCCCACAAGACCCAGGCAAAAATGATGATTGCCGTCAACCCCTTCAGAAAATGTCGCATCATGCCTCCTGTCCTGACGCTCATTCTTGCGCACCTCCGCCTTCCATGCATACTTAGCAAGCGTTATGCCACAGAGGAGCAGGGAAGCGAAAACCCTTGCATGACAAGTGTTTTCAGGGAAAAACCACAATGGAAAGCAATGAAGGCGACAAGATTATAGAGAATATTCGCTACAGCGCTTAAAGAATATTCTCTACAAGAAGAAGGGATTTGCTCAGATTTTGAATTTTTCCAGACGATAAATCAGGACGTGACGGGGAATTTTGAGCAGGCGGGCAGCCTCGGAACGATTTCCCTTGGCCTTGGCCAGAGCCTTTTTAATCAGCTCCTGCTCGACCGCTTCCAGAGACAACCCATCATCCGGAATTTCCGGTATTCCGTTTACGGTTGCCGGCTGGACTGCCGGATCAAGCTGAAGCTCATCCGCTTCGATGAGCAAGCCTTTGCGCAGGATAACCGCACGCTCGACAACATTTTGCAGCTCGCGAATATTGCCTGGCCAGGGATGCTCCTTAAGTCTGGTCAAGGCCTCGACGGAAAATTTCACCCCGGCAGGAGCGTTTAACTTCAGGAGGAAATGCGCCACCAGGCCCGGGATATCCTCACGCCGTTCCCGCAAAGGAGGAAGGGTCAGGGGAATAACCCCCAGACGATAGTAGAGATCCTCCCGGAAAATGCCCTGGCCGATGGCTTCGTAGAGATCCCGGTTGGAAGCGGCGATCAGCCGGACATCAACCGTTTCCGACCGGTCCGCGCCGACAGGCGTCACCACCCTCTCCTGAATGGCGCGCAGCAGTTTGGCCTGCAGATCCAGACGCAGCTCGCCGATCTCATCGAGGAACAGGGTGCCGCCGGCTGCGGTCTGAAAACGCCCCTTGCGGTTGCTCACCGCCCCGGTGAAAGCCCCTTTGACATGGCCGAACAGCTCGCTTTCCAGAAGGCTTTCCGGAATTGCGGCACAGTTTACCGCCACCATGGGGCCTTGCGCCCTTGGGCTGTATTGGTGGATCAGCCTGGCCAGCACTTCCTTGCCGGTGCCCGATTCCCCTGCAATCAGAATGGTGGCCTCGCTGTTGGCCGCCCGCCGCGCCGTGTCGAGCAACTCGGCCATGGCCGAATTGGCGGTTTCCATGCCCTCTGTTCCCGTGAGCCTGTTGACCTCGCCGCTCAGCTGCTGCTTCTGCTCGTGGAGCTGCCGCATCTCCAACGCCTTCCGGCAGGAAAGCCGCAGAGCCTCCCGATCAAACGGCTTGGCCAAAAAGGTGAAAGCGCCTTTCTGCATGGCCTGGACCGCCAGTTCGATGGAACCGAAAGCCGTGATCACCAGCACCGGGGTTGCCGGCGAATCTTTTTTTACCGCCTCCAGAATTTGCAACCCGTTCAAATCGCCAAGCTGCACGTCAGTAATAACCAGATCCGGGTCGTGCTTGCGAAAAAGCGCCAAACCCTCCCGGCCCGATGCCGCGCCGAGCACGGTAAAGCCGGCGCTGCTCAGGTTGTACTCGGTAACCCGCCGCAGGCTTTCGTCATCATCAATCAAAAGTATCCGTGGTTTCATGCCTCAGCCTCCGCCATCATTGAGCCTGTCCGAGATCGGAGCCGTTTTTGGCGGGAAGCCGGATCTCGAAGCAGGCTCCTCCGCCAGGGCGATCCGTGACCACGAGGCTGCCGCCGTAGCTTTCCACGATCTTCCGGCTGATCAGCAGTCCCAGACCGGTACCATCTTGCTTGCCGGAATAAAAAGGCTCGAAAATCTTTTCTTTTTCCCCCTCCGGCACACCCGGGCCATTGTCGCAGAGAGAAATCAGCCAGCCCCCGGTTGTGGCCTCTTCGACCATGAGCCGGATATGACCGCCCGCAGGGACTGCATCCAGCGCATTGAGCACAAGATTCAAAAGAACCTGGGAAAACTTGACGCTTTCCACCAGCAGATCCCGGGCTTCATCATTTTCCGGCAGGATAAAGCGCACCTGTTTTTCCTGCAGCTGTCTTTCCAGCAGCGCACCCACATGCCCGGCAACCACGCTCAACGGTTCGAGGGACTCTTCCCTTTCCTGGGGGCGCCCTTTGGAATACCGGAGGATTCCCTCCACCGTATCATGCAACCTGCCCGTTTCCTTGAAAAGGATATCCACGAACTCCCTTTTGGGATGATCTTTGGGAAATTCTTCGCGAAGGATTTCCGCAGTACCCTTGATGGAAGCGAGGGGATTTTTTATTTCATGGGCCAGGGAAGCGGACAATCTGCCAAGCGCGGAAAACTTCTGCGCCGCGGCCAACCGGGTTTCCGCCTCGATGAGTTGAGCGGTTTCATCATGGAGCCGGGCATAGGAGGCCTGCAATTTCTCGGACAACTGCCGGTACTGTTCCCGCAGCCGATTCTGCCGTCCGGAAATGACCCCGACCAGCAGGCCTGCGGCAAGGTACAGGACAATCTCGGTCAGTTCGCTTGCCGCCTGCGTCCCGTGGCCGACATACAGGAGAACATGGGGAATAAAGGCGATGGAGGAGAGCACGGCCAAACCCAGACCGCCCCGCACCCCGAACCAGAGGCCGCCCAGAACGATGGGAAAATAACTGAGCCGCCGGTAGGTGTTATGATAAAAAACAAAATCGCCGGGGGTAAAGAAATGAAGCAAGCCTATGGCCACGACAGCAAGGAGCAGAGCCGGGAAAAGAAATTTACGCATGCCGCCTCCACCGGAAAATCGTGATTGCCGGGCAAACCTTTCCTTCTGAAATCGGACGGGTTCATTCACGCATTGACAGCAACGACCCAGTCGGGACGCGCGGGGGAACCGGCATCAAAAAATCCGGCCCCTAAGATCGGTAATCCGCGTTGATCTTGACGTAATCCAGGGAAAAATCGCAGGTGTAGATATCCTTGCTCCCCTGGCCGATATGGAGATCAATGGTCACCATGAATTCGGGCTTCTTCAGCACAGCAGTGGCACGGCTCTCCACCTCTGCGCCCTGGCCGAGGCCGCGCTTCACCATGAATACGTCATCAAAGGCGATATCCACCTTCTGCTGATCAAACTCCGCGCCTGAGCGTCCCAGAGCGGCGATGATCCTGCCCCAGTTCGCATCCTCGCCGAAAAAAGCGGTCTTGACCAGATTGGAGTTGGCCACGGTTCGAGCTGCCTGATCCGCCTGAGCCTCAGTGGCCGCGCCCTGAACCCGTATCGTCACCAGCTTGGTGGCGCCCTCCCCGTCACGGACAATCAGCAGGGCCAGTTCCTTGCACAGATCTTCCAGGGCCGCGGTAAAGGCGGCAAGCGCCTCGGGCCGGTCCTCGGCAATCGGCGGATGATCCGCCAGGCCGTTAGCCATGACCAGCACCGTGTCGTTGGTGCTGGTATCACCGTCAACGGTTATGGCGTTGAAAGTCTTCCCCGCAACCTTTTTCAGGATGCTCTGCAACAGATCGTGATTAATTTTGGCATCGGTGAGAATAAAGGAAAGCATGGTCGCCATGTTGGGCATGATCATGCCCGCGCCCTTGGCCATGCCCATGAGCGTGACGGGCTTGCCGTCGATAAGGGCGGTGCGCGTCGCGATCTTGCGGAAGGTATCGGTGGTCATGATGGCCTGGGCCACATCACCGAGGCCGTCGGCGGAAAGGTTCCTGGCCGCCCTGGGAATCCCCCGCTGAAAACAGGCCAGTTCCAGCTGCTGGCCGATGATGCCGGTGGAGCACACCTGCACCAGTTCCTGATCGATATTGAGGGCATCGGCCGCCATGGCAGTCGTCAACCTGGCCAGACGCATGCCCTCCTCGCCGGTGCAGGCGTTGGCGATGCCGGAATTGACCAGAATGGCCTGGGCCTTGCCGGTTTTGCAACGCTCCATATCCAGAAGAACCGGCGCCGCCTTGACCAGACTGGCGGTGAACACCCCGGCCACAACGGCAGGCTTGTCGCTCACGATCAAGGCCAGATCGAGCCGGTCCTTGCCGCGAATTCCGGAGTTTACCGCCGCCGCCTTAAAGCCCTGCACTGAAAAATTTTCCGCCGACATATCACTTCTTCCCGCCGCTCTTGCCGCAGCACCGTTTGTATTTCTGCCCGCTGCCGCAGGGGCAGTCGGCGTTGCGCCCGACCTTGTCTCCCTCGCGGGAAAACGGTTTGTGTTCATCATCGACCTCGCCGCGGCTCAACTGCATGGGCTGGCGCTGCTCCCGTCGCTCACGCTCCATTTCAGCCACCTCATCGTCCCGGACAAGCTGGAGGCGGAACAGGGTGCTGACGGTCTGCGTTTTCACGGTGGAGATCATCTCGCCAAACATGTTGAACCCTTCCTTCTTGTACTCGTCCAGAGGATTCTTCTGACCATAGCCGCGCAGGCCGATGCCTTCCTTGAGGTGATCCATGTTGAGCAGATGCTCTTTCCAATGATGATCCACGATCTGCAACAGGACAACCCGTTCCAGATGGCGCATGTTCACATCGCCGATTTCCTGCTCCCGCTTGGCATAACGCTCTTCCAGCGCGGCAAGTATCAGATCGCTCAAAGTGGAAAGATCGAGATCTTTTTTCTCCTCCTCGCTCCAGTCGGCGGAAAAGCCGAACAGCGCGGACATCCTTTCCGAGACGCCAGCCCAATCCCACTCCTCCGAGGGAATCCTCGGTTCGGCAAATTCCCCTGCCACCATGGAGGCCATTTCCGGAAACATATCCGTGACAACCTCATGGACATCATCCGAACCCAGCACCTCCCGGCGCTGGCGGTAGATGACCTCGCGCTGCTTGTTCATCACGTCGTCATATTCAAGCAGGTGCTTGCGGATATCGAAATTATGCCCCTCCACCTTGCGCTGGGCGTTTTCGATGGCCCGGCTGATCATGGTGTGCTCGATGGGCTCGTCTTCTTCCATGCCCAGCTTGTCCATGATCCCGGAGATACGGTCGGAACCGAAGATCCGCAGCAGATCATCCTCAAGCGACAGATAGAAACGGGAAGAACCGGGGTCGCCCTGGCGGCCGGAACGACCGCGCAGCTGGTTGTCTATCCGTCGGCTCTCATGACGGCTGGTACCCAGAATATGCAGGCCGCCCAACTCGACTACTCCCTCACCCAGCTTGATGTCGGTGCCTCGGCCCGCCATGTTGGTGGCGATGGTCACTTTGCCCTTCTGACCGGCATCGGCGACAATTTCAGCTTCCCGCTCATGCTGTTTGGCGTTGAGCACCTCATGGGGCACGCCCGCCTTCTTGAGCATGCCCGAAATCTTCTCGGAAACATCGATGCTGATGGTGCCCACCAGCACGGGCTGGCCTTTCTTGTGCAGCTCCTGGATCTCCCGAATAATAGCGCGATCCTTGGCCTTGGCGTTTTTATAGATGACATCGGCATAATCCTTGCGGATCATGGTGTTGTGGGTGGGAATGATCACCACGTCGAGATTGTAGATCTTCTTGAATTCCGCCGCTTCGGTATCCGCGGTGCCGGTCATGCCGGACAGTTTCTCGTACATCCGGAAATAATTCTGGAAGGTGATGGAGGCAAGGGTCTGGTTCTCCTTCTCCACCTTGACTCCCTCCTTGGCCTCCAGCGCCTGATGCAGCCCATCGCTGAACCGCCGCCCCTGCATGGCCCGGCCCGTGAACTCGTCCACGATCACCACCTGGCCGTCCCGCACCAGATAATCCACATCCCGCTTGAAAAGAACATTGGCCTTGAGGGCCTGATTCAGATGGTGAAGCCACTCGATATTCCGGGGATCATAAAGATTCTCCACCCCCAGCAGTTTCTCGCCCAGGGAAACCCCCTCTTCGGTGAGCGAGACCGACCTGGCCTTTTCGTCCATGGTGTAGTGCTCGTCGACCTTGAACTTATGGATGATCCGGTTCACCTTCTCATAGAGTTCGGTGGACATTTCAGCCGGTCCGGAGATGATCAGGGGGGTTCTTGCCTCGTCAATCAGGATGGAATCCACCTCATCGACAATGGCGTAATGGAATTCACGCTGACAGAAATCCTGGAGTTCGAATTTCATGTTGTCGCGCAGATAGTCAAAACCGAATTCGTTGTTGGTTCCGTAAGTTATATCGGCAGCATAGGCCTCCCGGCGGGCAGCATCGTCCATCCCATGCAGGATGGAGCCAACGCTGAGTCCGAGGAAATTGTAGAGCTTGCCCATCCATTCGGCATCGCGCCGGGCCAGATAGTCGTTAACCGTGACCACATGCACCCCGCGACCGGTCAGGGCATTGAGATATACCGGCAGGGTGGCGGCAAGGGTCTTTCCCTCGCCGGTTTTCATTTCGGCGATCTTGCCCTGATGGAGGATCATGCCGCCAATGAGCTGCACGTCAAAATGGCGCATGCCCAAAACCCGCCAGGCCGCCTCACGGCAAACGGCAAAGGCTTCGGGCAGCAGAGTGTCGAGGGGCACTCCGGCGGCGAGCCTCTCCCGGAAGATCCCGGTCCGCGCAGCAAGGGCGGTGTCGTCCAGATTTTTGATCTCGGGCTCCAGCTGATTGATCGCCGCCACCAACGGTTGAATGCTCTTGAGAACCCGTTCGTTTTTGCTGCCGAAAATCTTTTTCAAAACAGAACCGACCATATTTCCACTCCAGGAGGTCAACGCCGAACAGCATGCCGGAAAGCACGTCCCGACGCGATCATCGTTTTTTAGGGGTCGTTACGAAACAACCTCTGCTTTTTCGACCCGTTTGCAACGGTTCGTAGTACGGATACGCTATCCGGATAGCGATATTATTTTTTACAGCCGATCATTTTTCCCAGACCAGCGCTTCTTCGTTGCAATCAGGGAATTTCGGGCATTGAATGCAGTCACTCCACACCTTGTGGGGGAGTTCGTTTTTGTCGATATGCCTGAACCCGAGCCGCTCAAAAAAGACAGGCTGATAGGTCAGGGTAAAAACCCTGGTGATCCCGAAATGATCGGCCTCGGCCAGACAGGACTCCACCAGCTGCCTGCCGATCCCCTGCCCCTGGGCTTCTTCCGCCACAGCCAGGGAGCGGATCTCCGCCAGGTTTTCCCAGCACACATGCAAAGCGCAGATACCGAGAATCTGCCCGGCAGGGGAATCATCCCCGTTCTTGACGAACACGTTGAAATCCCGCAGCTGATCGTACAAGGAACTCAAGGAACGGCCCAGCAACAACCCCTTGTTGGCAAAATGCTGCAACAGGGCATACATCACCTTCACATCATCCATTCTGGCATCACGAATCATGACGGTCTCACAAAAGGGAAAAGAGGTAAAAGTCCGAAACAGCCAAGCGCTTGGCCACAGAATGGTACTCTTTGTAACCGAAGGCCCTCAACGCCTGCGCTTGCAACACGCATGACATCGCCTCATTTTTTTCGTCCACCCGGCTGACGGGAACCCGCTCGTTCTACCATAACCGCCCAAAAAGAAAAAGAATTCAGCAAAAAAGAATCAGGGATTCTGGAGCCGGGAGGCGGGCAGCAAAGCGATATACGCCTTGATTTTTTCCTCTTTTTCCAGCTTGGCGATAAGCTGATTGGCTTCGGCCAGCTTGTCGAACCTGCCCACATATATCCTGATGAACGGATCGTCCTGATCCTCGGGCGGCACGGAAAACGCTTCGTAGCCGCGACCGCGCCATTGGGCCACATCCTGCTGCGCCCGTTCCTGATCACGAACGGCGGCAACCTGCAAAGCAAAGAAGGAAGGCTCGGCTTCGGCCCATTCCGTTTCGGAATTCGGAGTCGGTTCCGGTACCGCTCCCGGCTCCGCTCCCAGGTCATGTTTTTGCTCGGAGGATGCGCCGGACTCGACGGGGGAAGGCTTTCCAGGGCGCAGCGATTCGGCAAGCTTTGCCAGCGAGGAACCTTGCTCTCCCGGGGTGGGCTGGAGGATTGTCTGTCCGGCCCAGATGCCGATAATAAACATCCAGAAAAAAATGCAGCCGGTGACCAGGGTCAGACTGAGCATTCCCAGCAGCCCCAGCTCAAAACGGATAACAAACCTGCCTTTATTTTTCGGTGCGCTCATAAACGGATTCTCCATTGCCGGGAAACATCGGGCAACGCCTCCTCATGCTGAACTTTATAACAGGGCAAACAATCCTACATGGATTCAGGGGCGCTTACCCCGATCAGGGCAAGGCCGTTTCGCAAGACCACCCGCACCCCCATGGCCAGCCAGAGACGGGCCCGGCTCAACTCCTCATCTTCGGAAACAATCCGATGCTTATTGTAGTAACTGTGAAACTGCCCGGCAATATCCTGGAGGAAAAAAACAAGCCGATGCGGCGCCAGGTCAAGAGCCGCACCCTCCACCAGAGCCGGGAAACCCGCCATTGCCTTGAGCAGCTGGGTCTCTTCCTCCAGAACGAGCCTGCTCAGCGGCGCATCCTGCAAACTCCCCGGCGCAACCCCCTTGGCCTCCGCCTGCCTGCTGATACTGTGCAAGCGGGCATGGGCGTACTGGACATAGTACACCGGGTTTTCCTGGCTGGTTTTGGTGGCCAGATCCAGATCGAACTCCAACTGGCTGTCCGCCTTGCGCATGAGGAAAAAGAAGCGGGCCACATCCGGGCCGACCTCGTCGAGCAGTTCGTCCACCGTCACGAAATTGGCCTTGCGGGTGGACATCTTTACCTGCTGTCCTTCGCGCATCAGGGTGACAAACTGATGCAGGACCACGGTCACCTTGGCCGGATCATAGCCCAGGGCCTTGACCCCGGCCAGTACGTCGGGCACCGTGGCGATATGATCCGAACCGAAGATATCGACCATCCAGTCGAAACCGCGTTTAAATTTTTCCCGGTGATAGGCCATGTCCGGCAGACGATAGGTCGGCTCCCCGGTGGATTTGATGATAACCCGGTCCTGGGGCAGGCCAAACTCGGTGCCCTTGAACCAGACCGCCCCGTCCTGATCGTAGGCCAAGCCCTTTTCCCGCAGGGAGGCGACCACATCGTCGACCAGCCCGTTTTCATAGAGCGAGTGCTCATTGTAGTAATTGTCAAAGACGATGCCCAACCGGTGCAGAGTCCCGTTGATGTCGTCGAAGATAACCCGTTCAGCCTTGTTCTTGAACACCATGACATCGGGCTCATCCTTAAGGGCATCGCCCTTCTCGCTGATGAGTTCCTGAGCAATATCACGGATATACTGGCCCTGATAGCCGTCTTCCGGAAAGGCAAAAGGCAACCCCAGGGCTTCGAGGTACCGGGCCCGGGTGGATTCGCCCAGCACCCGCATCTGGCGACCGGCATCGTTATAATAATACTCTCTGGTTACCTTATGACCGGTGGCGGCGAGCAGCCCGGCGATGGCGTCGCCGAGGACGGCCTGCCGCCCGTGCCCGACACTCAGCGGGCCGGTGGGATTGGCGCTGACAAATTCGACCAGCACCTTCTTGTTCTCACCGATGGTGCTTTGGCCAAAGGACATATCCTGAGCACAGACCTCGGGCAGCACGGACTGCCAGACGGTCTGGTTGATGTAGCAATTGACAAATCCCGGCCCGGCGATTTCCAGCCGATCCAGCAGATCGGTATGGGGGCTGAGCATCTCGACCAGCTGCGCCGCAATGGCCCGGGGATTTTTCTTGTCCTTTCCTGCCACGACCATGGCGAGATTTGTGGCCAGATCGCCCTGGCCCGCATGCTTGGGCTCATCCAGGGAGTAGGCTCCCGCCGCGGCGCCGGACCAGAATCCGGATTCAACTCCCTGCTCGAAGCACTGGTCTATCAATTTTTTAAGGCGTGTCTTGATCATTGCGGTTCTAACCCAAAAAAAATTTTGTAACTGTTCAGCCCACGCTGTCGACATGCACCTGACGATTGCAGGAGCCGAAAAGACAGAGGATTTCGTAATTGATGGTATCCGACCAGCGGGCGATCTCTTCGGCGCGGATTTCCTCCGCGCCCTGGGGCCCGAGCAGCACAGCTTCATCCCCGACCCTGACTTCGGGAATATCAGTCACGTCGGCCATGCAGGCATTCATGCAGATCATCCCGCGTATCGGCGCCCGCTTTCCAGCCAGCAGCACTTCCGCCTTGCCCGCCATTCTCCGGAGATAACCGTCGTCATATCCCACCGGCAAAACAGCCAGCCTGGTCGGACGCTCAGTCACATACCTGTGTCCATAGCTGATCCCCTGCCCTGCCGGAATCTCTTTGACCTGAAGCACCCTCGTCATAAAACGCATGGCAGGCCGCAGATCCAGAGATGACGACTGATGCAGCCAATCCGCCGGATAACAGCCATACAGGGAAATACCCGGCCGCACAAAATCACAACGCATCCGGGGATATCGCAGCAGGGTGGCCGAATTGGCAACATGGCGGATCCGTCCTTCGCCAACATTTTGCACCCTGGCCAGCAGCTCCTGAAATAATCCGTACTGCTCTTCTGTGACGCTGTCGCCTTCCACATCCGCTTTAGGGAAATGGCTTGCGATCCCGGAAAGGTACAGATTGGGAAAGCGATGCAAAGAGAGAATAAAGGGCTCGAGCTCATGGGGCAGAAGACCAAGACGCCCCATACCGACATCAACCTTGATCTGTATCCCTTTCCGACAACCGATCTTTGCCGCCTGGGTGTCCAGCGCCTCCAAAGCCTCCAGAGAATAGACCACCGGCGTGAGATCCCTGGCCACCGCCTCCTCCGCCCCTTGCCGGTCAATCCCGAGCATGATCACGATCTGCCCGGCTATGCCGGCCTGGCGCAGTTGCACACCTTCCTCAACCTCGGCCACGCCGAAAGCCGTTGCGCCGGCCTCAGCAAAGGATTGCGCCGCAGGGACAAGACCGTGTCCGTAGGCATCGGCCTTGACTACTGCCAGAATACCCACAGCCGGGCCGACCAGTTTTCGCACCTGCCGGAAATTATGGCGCAGGGCGGCACGATCAACCTCCACTCTATTCCAGGAAGGTGTTCCCATACCAAACAACCCGATTTTCAGCGAAAAGGCTTTAGTGCAATCGCAGAGAAGCGCGGACTTCGAAAAGCCGCGACACAGCAGTTATAATTTCACCGCTTCGCCGCTGCAACCTTTTGATCTTGATTTGCGGAACTGCGCCGATGGATTCAGCCCGTCCGCAACATTTTTGCTTGTGCGCAGGTCTTTTTAAGTCTTCCGCGCGCCCCATTCCCGCCAGATGAGCCTGCTCGACAGAAGAAGGGCCCAGCCGACAGCAACATACACAACACTGACAACCAGATGAGGCACTGCGGAATTACGCAACAACCGTCCACCGAGCATCATGCAGACAACCAGTCCCCACATCCCCCAGGAATACACCCCGCCCACGCACATTCCATCCGGGCGGGCCACGATCCGGGCGATATTCTTCCGGGCCGCCCGCCCGATGACCAGAAACGCTTTTGCCGTGCCGAGCACCAGGCCAAGAAGCAAAAAAATCACGGAATGGGTTTCGTCCAGCAGATAGCCCCGCACCATCAGATACAGACCTATAAAACTCCACATCAGGGCGGCAATCAGCAGATTGGTGCCAACGCTTGCCCCGGGCTTCAACCGCGCCAACCAGCTCATGCGTCCCATCTTCGAGGCTGCCATACCATAACGAAACCACCCTTCACATGCAAATAAATAGGCCTATTCCCATGGTTGGGAATAGGCCTACACACTTCACAAAATGTTCTGCACACCGTTGACCCATGCATAACAAGGGAGCGGCATAAGGAGCCGTAGCGAAGTGGCTCAAAAAAGCAACTATTCGTAACGGCTCCTAAATTTTACATTACACCTCGGTGACGGTGATTGCACCCTCGGGGCAAACCTCTACACAGGTTTCACAACCAAGGCACTCGTCGGAATTAACAGGATCGGCCTTGCCGTCAACCATCTCAAAAACCTGAGCGGGACAAGCGTTTACGCACTCTGCATCACCGGAACATTTATCCTTGTCGACCTCAATCTGCCACATCGTACTTCCTCCATATAAGGTTTGAAAATGATAAACAAGATTTTACTGCCTCAAAACAGGCAGAATATCGAGCCCATTGCTTCATGAAAAAAAGAAACAAATTCCCCTTTCCTCTAATGCACCGACATTTTTTTGTCAACAAAAAAGAATCCCCGGCAATCGGGGACAGGGAAAGGATACGCGACAATTCAGGTTGACCAGTTTGCTCTGATCTTTTAGGATACCAGCCGTTGTTTTTCACAGGCGTTTTGCCGGTATTATTTTATCCTGCCCGAAAAGGTTCATAGCATGAGCAGCAAACCGAAAATCAAAAAGAAATCCGTGGTCAGCTCCGAACTCAAGGCCCAGAAAAATGAAGAGGCCATGATCGCCGGCATTCTGGAAGGAAGCCCCGACGGGATTGGCGTGGCGGTTATCCGGCTGGAATGCGGCTGCCGAAAGATGGCGGCGGTTGACTGCACAGGGGAACCGGCCAGCAAGGTCGTCATCTACCGCGACGACGCCGAAAGCATCTGTGATGCCTGCAAGCAGGACAACGGCGCCTTTTCCAGGGTGGTGACCCAGTTCATTCACTGGCAGGAACCCATGCCCGATGGCGCAACCAGAATGAAAATCGAAGCCAAAGTCCTGGGCGCCTACACCAGCCACTGAGCCTCTTGCAGATATTATCCTTGCGAAGCGCGGAACTCCTGCGCCTTCGCAACAAAGGCCGGAGCCCATGATGGTGTGCCCAGGGCATGGATATGGGTGTACAAGGCCAAAACGTTTTTGAACACCAGCCCGTCCCTTCCTCCGGAAAACCCCACGCCCCGCTCCATCCGCAAGGCTAGCCGGCCAGCCTCCCCTTCCCATTTTTCCACCCGGCTGTAACGGAATTCATGCCCTTTTATCACGGTCCCCTCCGGATAATAGGGATTGCGCCCATCGGCCAGCAACACCGTATAGCCATGGGCCTGAGGTTTTCTCATCAGACCGAACCGCACCGGGAAAAGGCCCACCAGCGGGAAAATTTCCTCGTCAAGCACCATGCTCTCGCCCAGATAGATCAGGCCGCCGCATTCCGCGTAGATCGGCAGACCGTTTTCAGCCGCTCTTTTCAGCGAATCCCGAAAGGAAACATTGGCGGATAGCGCACGGGCGCTGGTTTCTGGAAATCCACCGCCGATATAGAGGCCGTCGAGCAACGGCAGTTCCTTTGCGGTCAGGGCATTGATCTCGACCAGATCAGCGCCGCATCCCGCCAACGCCTCCAGATTCTCCGCGTAGTAAAACTGAAAGGCTGCATCCTTGAGGATGCCTATCCGCACAGGCTCTTTTGCTCCGTTTGATTTCGGGACCGCCGCTTCCGGCTCACCGGCGCAGGCTGCCATCATTTTTTCTATGCCGGCAAGATCAAGATAGCGGATCGCCTTTTCGGACAGCCCCTGCACTGCCGCATCGGCTCCTGCATGCTCCGGGCATGGGGTTATCCCCAGATGCCGCTGCGGAAAGGCATCCTCACTGGACCTGGGCAAGGCGCCCAGGACAGGGATGCCAGTATAGTGCTCGACTGCCTGCCGGACAAGGGCCTCGTGCCGGGCAGTGCCCACCCGGTTTAAAATCACGCCGCCGATGACAACATCAGGATCGAATCGCTGACACCCCAGCACCAGAGCTGCCACGGTCCGGGTGGTTTTGGTGCAGTCGACAACCAGCAGCACCGGCAGGCCCAATGTTTTGGCAAGTTCGGCAGTACTGAAAGACCCTTCCGCATCAACCCCGTCATACAGACCGCGGTTTCCTTCGACAATAACCAGTTCCCTCCCGCGGGCATGGGTGCGGAAAGAACAGGCAAGCGCTTCCGGCTCCATAAGATAGGGATCAAGATTGTAACATGGGTAGCCGGCGGCCAGGGCAAGCCAGCCGGCATCAATATAGTCCGGGCCCTTCTTGAAAGGAACAACCTGACGCCCTTGTCCGGCAAAAGTTGCAGCCAATCCCACAGCGACAACGCTTTTGCCCGACCCGCCACCCAGCCCGGCGACCACCAACCCTTTTGCTGAAAACCCTCGATCTGCGGCCAACCCCTTCCCTCCCGTAATTCATCATCTGCCGTTATCATTGGCCCTGACAATCATGGCGACAACACTGCAACAAAAGTTTTTTCGCCAGAGCGACTGAGTTGCGCCTTACGATCATCCGCGCTCAGAAAACCACTTGGCGTTCCCGCTGTCAAGCAGTTGCGGAAACCATCCTGAGATGACACCATTTCCACCCGGCAAAGATTTTGACGAAGTTTTCACCATATGGTACTTTTGCCCACTTGCACACCGGCGTGGTCATGCTTATATATATCCCACTTTGGCTGTTTGCCGGGCTTTGCGCCCCTCGGTCTTTTTTCCGAAACGCCATCTGCTTTCTCACGAAATTACAAAGCGGATTTAGGAGTTGCCGCGGAATACACATGCCGTTTTAGACTGTTGTTTTTTGACCATTTCTTTTCGGCCCCGCATGCCGTCCTTGTCATTATGAACAGCATGGCTATTTTGTTATAACGGCTTACGATTTTCAACCATTTTGAAGGATGAGGATACCCCATGTCTGCCCAACAGGAAGACCTGAACAAGATCATTGAAGAACTCGAGCAAAAATGCATTGAACTCCCTGATAATATCGTGGCCCATCATCATCTGGCCCTGGTCTATCGCAAGGCCGGAAGAACTGACGACGCCATGCGCTCGCTGGAAAGATGTTTGGAAATAGACCCCCACGCCGTGGAAGCGCTTATCAACATCGGGGCCATGCATTTTGAACGGGGGGAACTGGACAAGGCGCTTGCCGCAAACCAGGCAGCGGTTCAAGTCAATCCGGCCCTGGCCCAGCCTCACAACAACATCGGTCTTATCTGGCAGCAGAAAGGCGAGAGCGAGAAAGCCATCGATGCCTACACTCTGGCCACAATGAACGATCCGAAAATGCACATGGCCTGGATCAACCTGGCCTCCGCCCACGTCATGGCCGGAAATTTCGATCTTGCGGTCAAAGCCGCAAAGGAAGCGGTAAAGCTCGAACCGGACGCCCCCATGGCCCACAACAACCTCGCTGTGGCCCTCTATTACAATAAAGATTTCCAGGCAGCTAAAAAGTCGCTGGCCAAGGCAAAGGAGCTGGGCTATTCGGTTGACCCGCGCCTTGTCGAGGCCATCGAGAACGAGCTGTAATCATGGTGAAAGATGCACACATAAAAGTCCGGCCCTGGTGCCCGTTCTGCGGTCAGGATGTGGGACGCCCCCGGGAACCGTTGCAGCGCAAGATGGACGAATTCACCGTGGGCGAATGCCAGTGCGGCGCGACCTACACCTGCGACCCAACCGGCTTCAATGTGGGGGCGGCCATGGTCGAAGCCATAGTCCATGCCTGCGACGACAATTGGGATCTGGCCTGGGAACTGCTTCCCGACGAGGATTACCTCACGGGCCGCATCGACAATTACGACGAACAGACCCATCAGGTCTACGAAACCAAAAACGTCGATGGCCGCAAGGTCTCGGGAGTTCTCTACTTTGTCCGTCTCAACCGGGAGTTGGCCGCACTCGCCAATCGCCTGCATTCGGACAAGAATGCCAAAGACAGTGCCCTTCGCGAGGAAGATCCGGCGAGCGATATTCCGCCGATGGAACCAGCCCGCGATCCCAAGCGCAAAAAGAAAAAGGCAGACAAGGCTACCGTTGCCGAAATGATGGCAAACCAGGACATAGACGGCCTGGTGGACTTGGCTCTGGACGATCTCAAAACCCTGCGCTTCATCCAGCGGCTGCTCTATGATCCGAATGAGGAGAAACGCTGGCAATGCGCCTATGTCCTGGGCCAGGTCTGCCGACGCATCTCCACCCGGAAACCCGGAGCGGTGAGCGACCTGCTGCACCGGATGTATGAAGCCTGCTCCGATTCCGCAGCTACCCACTGGGGGCTGCTCGAGTCCATCGGATCAATCATCGCAGCCCGAGCCGACATTTACGGCGGCTTTGCCAGGCATCTTCTCATGCACCGCGGCGTTCCCTCAAGCAGGGTTCAGGTATTGTGGGCCCTGGGAACCCTTGCTGAAAAACGTCCGGACATAGTCCGCGCCACCCCGTTCTACAGCCTGTTTCCCTACATCACCCACCCCGAGGCAGTCACCAGAGGACACGCGGTTCGCCTTCTCGGCCGGATTGCTGCGACCGAGGTGGAAAGCGAAATCGAAAAACTTACCGGCGACCAAGCCGGATTAACCATTTACGAGCAGGGGCAACCCGTGCGTACCACCGTTGCAGAACTGGCCAAGGAAGCGCTTGCCCGACTGCACAGATTAAAAGAGCTGAAAAAATGACTGAACAACAAAAACAGGAACCCCAGGAAGAAAAAAGCCAGGCCCAACTCGACTACGAGGCTGGCGTGGAATTTCTCAAAAACCTTGAGCCGGCTCAGGCGGCCAATGCCTTCCACAACGCGCTCATTGCTTATGAAATCGAAGGCAATGATATCGGCATTGCCAATGCAGCCGACAAACTGGGTGATATCTGCGCGTCTCGGGGGGATGTGGCCGCAGCAATGAGTCATTACGATAGAGCCTATGCCATCTGCCAGAAGCACACTGACCGTTTCAGCCTTTTCTCCATCGAAAAGAAAAAGGCCAAGCTTATGTACGATGCAAAGGACTATGATCAGGCCATCCGCCTGTATGACGAGGTGCTGAATGAATACAGCGCCCTGAGAAATCCCCAGGGGTCGGTGGATACGCTGGAAATTCTCGCGGAAATTTATCTGGCCAAGGGAGATACGGGCAAAGCGGCTGATGCATACCGAACGGCGGCATCAATCCACCAGAACTTCCGACACAGCCGTCATGCGGAAAAACTCAGAGCGAAAGCGGCTGAAGTCGAAAAAGGCTGAAAAACCCAGGCCCGGGATGGTCTATTTTTCCCCTGCAGCCTGCAGGCTGTCAACAAGAGCGCTGAATTCGGAAGACTCGAGAATCACAGCGGTGATGGGCCACCGTTTTCGCCCGTTTTCTTCGCCTGCCAAACGGACGGAAAGGTCGTGGAGAACCCGCTGCAGTGATGCAAGGTTGACTGTGGGATACGTTCTTCCCGGCTCGAATCCGGAAAAGCCGCAAACATGCCCCTTTCCGTCAATGACCGTTGGTATTCCATATGTCCGGCAATTCACAGGACGGGCCTCATAGCAGACGCAGATTCCCTGCTCATCAAGAAGCGGGCATCTGATCCGGGCCAGGGACGGATCGACCCCCGAAACCATGGCCTGGCTCCAGGACGGATGCGCCGCATGCGCTGCCTCGCTTATCTGCCTGCGCACCCCCTGGGAAAGCTGTTGCAACCCAGCCAGAAGGTTGACCGCCTCAACCAGCGACACATCAAAAACAGCGTGACAGCAGTCCGCGCAACCTTTTCCGCAGGCTACCGCCTCGGGGTGGGCTTTGCTTACGCTGGCGAAGGCCTGCTCAATGGCGCCGAAAAGCGAGTTCAACTCATTCTGCACATTCTGCATAACGGATATCACTTCCCTCAAGAGCCGTAGATCCGGCTTGGCCATCTCCGAAAATCCCCTTTCCGGGGCACATCCAAAAAAATCAAAAAAAAATGCAGAGGTAACCCTCTGCATTTTTTACATACATCTGAAAAACAAAAACTAGCGATGCTCTTCGTCTTTGGCCCGACCTTTTGCGGCATACATGGTGGTGCTGCCGCTGGACCAGAAGTCCATCTTGCCTTCCTTGACGAGATCATTGGCCGCGTTTTTTACTTCACGGGGCTTGGCCTCAGGATCACAGGCATAAAAGTCCTTCACATAGAGCTGCGGCTTGGGAGCGGTCAGCGCTTTTTGCAGGATGGCTGCTTTCAATTCGTCTTTGCTTAATGCCATGATACGTACTCCTTTTAATAAGGTTTTTACGCAAGCACATCAATTATCAAAAGAGCAAGGCCAGCAGCTCAAAAACCTTCAAACTGCTGACCCTGATCCTAATGACAGGCTTTCACACTACTTGATATGGCTGGTGAACTTGAACTGAGTGGTGGTTCTCCAGGTATCATAAGCCAGACGATAATCGTCAACAGACTTGATGGTAAAAGGAATACCGGTCTTTTCAAAGAATTTCTCCCAACCGATCCGAGCAGCCCACTCGCCCACACGCTCGTATTTGCGAGCGTCCTTGGCGTAGGTCTCAAGGATGTTCTTCACCGCGGCAACAGTCTCCGGCCAGCGAGGCGGAGTGTTGGGCAGGAAGGGAATTACCAGCTTGGAGAACATCGGCATGGACCTGGAGTTGGAAACCTTTCCGCCAACCAGAATGGCAATGCCGTCACCATCCGGATCGGCCAGAGGCATAGCCGGACACATGGTGTAACAGTTACCGCAGAACATGCAGCGCTCAGCGTTAACCTTTACGGACTTGATGTCCTCACCGGCGCTGTTCTTAACGGTTGCCGGTTTTACTGCGCCCAGCGGACAAGAAGAAATGGCCAGGGGCAGCTCGCAGAGACCGGTGATCGCATCGTGATCGATCATCGGCGGCTTGCGGTGAATGCCGAGAATAGCGATATCGGAAGCATGTACCGCACCGCACATGTTCAGGCAGCAGGCCAGAGCAACACGAACTTGAGCCGGCAGCTTGTGGCTGGTGAAGTAATCGAACAGCTCGTCCATAACCGCCTTAACAACGCCGGAAGCGTCGGTAGCCGGGGTATGACAGTGAATCCAGCCCTGGGTATGTACGCAGTTGCTGACAGATGCGCCGGTACCGCCAACCGGGAACTTGTTGCCGCGGCTCTTCAGGTCGTCCAGCAGAGGCTGAACCTTGGCCTTGGCGTCAACCATGAATTCAACGTTGTTCCGGGTGGTCCAACGGACAAAGCCGTCACAGTGCTTGTCGGCAATGTCGCAGATTTCGCGGATAAGCTCGATACTGATAAGACGGGCGCAACCAACGCGAACCGTGTAGCACTCATCGCCGCTCTCGCCCTTGTGCATCAAAACGCCGGGCTGCAGGATCTCATGGTACAGCCATTTGCCGTAGTTCTTTTTGACTACCGGCGGGAAAAACTGCTCATAATGTGGGGGACCGATATCCGTGATTCTGTCGGCCATCGGATTAGCTGGATCGTAACCCATGATAACTCCTCCTTATATCGTAAGATCAAATAAGTTCAATGTAATATCAGCAACAGCCACGCGCCTTACTGGGCGTTACGCTTGCGGAATTCCTTAACATCACGATCCCAGCCGCCCTCAACCTCGTCAGCCTGCCAGAATACATAGGGGTTGGAGCGGGGCTCTTTCACATGCTGCGGAGCCACGGTTACTTCCATAACCTTCAAGAAGGTCGGAAGGCCGATACGCATGATGGTCTCACCAACACGCTCGCGGTTTTTGCCGACTTCCATCCACCAATCCCAGATCTTCTCGATAACCTCGACGACTTCAGCAAACTCGCCGTCTTCGTTCTTTTTGACTTCGATGAAAGGAATGGTCATGGTGGCGAACTGGGCACCATCAAGGATCGGGGCTTTTGCGCCGACACAGATGGTTGCGCCCTGTTGCTTGCCGGGACGCAGCGCGCGGGGCATTACATTGATGCAATGCATGCAGCGGGTGCATTCGGAGTTGTCGATCTTCAGGGTGTCGCCTTCCATCCACATACACTCGGTGGGGCAGAGGTCAAGAACTTCCTTCTTGATGTCGAACTTGCCCCAGTCCTTATCGGAATGCGCGCCGGCGTTGGGAGCGAACTCACCCTTGATGTAGCCCTTGACCGCAGCCTGGTCGATACGGATATCGTCCTTCCAGGTGCCGATAACAGCAAAATCGGAACGGGCGATGGCGGCAACGCAATCGTTGGGGCAACCGGAGAATTTAAACTTGAATTTGTAGGGGAACGCCGGGCGATGGATCTCGTCCTGATAATGCATGGTCAGAGTGTGGCAAAGATCCTGGGTGTCGTAGCAACCCCACTCACAACGAGCGCGGCCCAAGCAGCATTCCGGGGTCCGCAGGTTGGAGCCGGAACCGCCGAGATCCTGATTCAGATTATGGGTCAGGTCGTAGAACAAGGGCTCAAGATTCGGGGTGGTGGTGCCGAGAAGAACCAGGTCGCCGGTGGAACCATGCATGTTGGTCATGCCGGAACCGTATTTCTCCCAGAGATCACAGATGTCACGAAGTTTCGCGCTGCTGTAGAACTTACTGGAAGGCTGGTTCAAACGTACGGTGTGAAAGTGAGCCACGCCGGGGAACTGCTCCGGCACGTCCGAGTAACGGCCGACGATACCGCCGCCGTAACCGAAAACACCAACGATACCGCCGTGTTTCCAATGGGTGATTTTGTCCCTGAAAGACAGCTCAAGCTGGCCCAGAATGTCAAAACACTCGGGTTTTTTCTCAGCCTGACGCTTCAGGTCAGTGACGAAACTCGGCCACGGGCCTTTTTCGAGTTCGTCCAACAAAGGCGTATCATGCTTCGGCATTGTCGATTCCTCCCTTCACTAAGATAATTAAATAGGTTTCCAATAAATAAACAGTTCGCCCCGCACCGATATTTCCCACTCGCAGCACGGAGGGGCTTTAGAGGCAGGGCGATTGTAACTACATGCAAAATGTGAACAGTGGTTCAGTCACAGGACCATAGCCAGTGGCGCAATCTTTGTCAATAAAAAATGACATGCTTTTGACCCGTGTTTTTTTCTCTGCGTATCTTTGCCTAATTCCTTCTCCGCTTTGGGTTCCAGGTGAAGCAGCCAGTGACTCCACAATGGCAGCACAATCCTTTTTCGAGCTGCTTTTTTCCATGGCCGAATTGTCGCAGGAAGGTGTTTATATCCTCTTTTTTTTCCTGTACAGTACAATCATTGTCCAGAGAATGATCGTATCGTCAGAAAACGCCGGGACAATCTTGCTACACCGATCTACCCATGAGGAAGTTCCTGTGCCACGACCCAAAAAAATACGCCACTGCGAAGGTCAAAGATGCGGAAAGGCGTTCAAACCCACCCGCATCCCCTTGGCGGAGCTGAAACACATTTCTCTTCTTCAGGATGAACTGGAAGCCTTGCGGCTCTGCGACTTGCAATCCCTGACCCAGGAACAGGCAGGGCGCAGCATGGGGATATCACGGGGAACCGTGCAGAGAATTCTCACCTCTGCACGGCGCAAGGTAGCCCAGGCGCTGGTGGAAGACGCCGCCCTCATTATTGAAGACGGCGCCGCTTCCCCGGAAGAATAACCGACGGGCTCAGTGCCCCTCGCCGTGGCAGTTGCCGTGCCCCTGACATGCCTGGGCCGGCTCCATGAGAATCAATTTGTTTTCAATCATACCGCTTACAACCTCGGCAACGGTTTCAAAAGCATGCCGGGCGGCAAAATAGACGTCAATACCCACCCTGGCAAAACCCTGCATGGGCCTTGCTCCCATCCCCGCAACGAGAATCGCCTGCACGCCGTGCTCTTTCAGCATGCCCACCGGCTCCATGCAGCCGCCTGCGCCATGTTCGACACTGGCAACGGTGTTCACCCCGACAATCTTGCCGTCTTCCAAATCGACCAGGGTAAACAAGTCGCAATGCCCGAAGTGTTCGGAACGTCCACCCTCAAGTCCACCCGGATTGTTTGAAGGAACTGCTATCCGTTTCCTGTCCATGATTTTCCCTCCTGTATTGCAACATGTTTGATTTTTCAATTCACTTTTTATTCCGCACTTGGCGGCGGTCCAAAAATTCTGTCGCTGAACTTCACATACCAGGCTGCGGACTGGACCTGAATAATATAGGATACCGCGATGACCAGAGCCGCATCCGCGCCCTTGCTTCCGAAAGCGTTGATGGCGATAGCGAGGGCGATGGAAAGATTCCGCATCACCGTGCCGTACACCAGGGCGATGGCGTCACCGCGATCGAAAAACATCCTGCCAAGCACGGTGCTCAAGCCAAAATTGAACACATAGATTAGAAGCAGCGGTGTGAAGATCCCGCCCAGAATAGCCGGGTTTTCCGCTATCCCCCGAGCTTTCAGGGCAATCGCCACGAAAACAATGCCCAGCACTCCCACCGTGGAGAGAGAAGGAAACCTGGGCGCCCAGGTCTTCTTGAATTCCTGCGGGCCGTATTTCTTCAAAAACACCTGCCTGGTGAGATAGCCAAGAAGCATGGGCAAAAAGACAATGATCACGATCTGCTTGACCACCAGCATCAGGTCAACATCCACCCTGGCCCCCATGAGCCCTTGCACGTAGAACGGGGTGGCCAGCGAACCCAGGGTAAGACCGATCACGGTCATGTTGACCGCCGCAGCCAGATTGCCCTTGGCAAAACCGGTCCAGGAGATAGTCATGCCGCTGGTAGGCAGCAGGGAGGCGAGAAGCAGCCCCAAAGCCATATACGGCTGGTCCCGAAAGAATACAAGCCCCAGACCATAGGCGACAAAGGGAATAACAAGAAAATTGATGCCCTGGGCGAAAAGCTGCAGCCGGACGTTTTTGATCCCGTCCTGCAGTGCTTTGATGTTCAGGGTCACCATCATGGGATAGACCATGAGGAAGGTGAACGGCAGAATCAGGCTTTTAAGAATGCTCGAGGCTTCCGGGGCGGCGCTGATTCCAAACAGATACCCCGCCGCCATCATGGCCGGGATAACCACAACCAGTCGCTTGTTGATCTTGATCAAAAAATTCCACATACAGAACCCCCTTCTTAATTATGCCCCGAAGATCCACCTTTGCCGGCAGCGAAGCCTATTTCGCCTCTTCAATCATCTCAATTATCTTTTTGTATGTTTCTGCCAATGAGGCAGGAAACTGCTCATCATCAATAACTGCCCTGATGTTGTCAGCACTGAAGCTCAAAAAACGAACCTGGGTTTTTCCATTCTGGGTGAAGGTCATAATAAACTTGGGCATGAGCACTGCCCGCTCAGGGTTGCCGGAAAGACTTTTCGCCGCCTTTTCCGGCTTGCAGATCTGAATCATGTGCAAATCAAAGCCCTCGGCGACTTCAGCCCCGTGCTTGCCAAAGGAATGGGCCATCTCCATTGTATCTTCGTTATGGACGATAAAGCCGTACTTTTTCACCACTGCGGTGAGATCCTTGACAAACTGCGGGTTGCTCTTGCTGGTTTCCGTTGCAAAAAGATTGTCCCGTTTCATGCTGCTGCTCTCCTTGCTTGTCTATTTTTTTGAGATGAAAGGCGAAAGGTTTTGTGCATATACACATTTATAAAGGGCGCAAGCAGGCATGTCAAGGCTGAATTTAAGAAAACAATAAAACATTGAGATGCTTGCCCGAAACGTTTGACAGCGCGGTTCTTTCGCGATACGCTACGCCATTCTTCAGGAAACCAGACAGATTGATGAACCTGTTAACCATAAGGAAACGACCATGGGAAAAAAAATAGTGATCATCGGCGGGGTTGCCGCCGGACCGAAATCCGCCTGCCGGGCAAAAAGGCTCATGCCGGATGCGGAAGTGACCATCATCGACCAGGACAGCCTGATTTCTTACGGAGGCTGCGGCATCCCCTATTATGTGTCCGGAGACGTCTCCGACGAGAAAGAGCTGCGGAACACCAGCTTCCACATGACCCGGGACGAAGCCTTCTTTCTCAAGGCCAAAGGGGTAACAGCCCGGACCAGGACAAGCGCCCTGGCCATTGACCGCAAGGCTAAGCTCGTGCATGTCGAGGACATGAACACCGGCGCCAAGGAGTCCATCCCCTACGACAACCTGGTCCTTGCCACCGGCGCCCGCCCCAACGTTCTGCCCATTCCCGGCGCAGACCTGGACGGAGTGTTCACCATCAGCGATCTGCATAAGGCCATTGCCATCAAGGAGCGAATCGCCAAAGGCGAGGTGAGCCGGGCCGTGGTCATCGGCGGCGGCGCCATCGGCATCGAGATGGCCGAGGCCTTCACCGACCTGTGGGGAATCGAAACCACCATACTCGAGTTCATGCCCCAGGTCATGCCCAGACTGGTTGACTGGGATTTTGCAAGAATGCTGGAAACGCATCTTCAGGAAAGCGGGGTCACGGTGTTCACCGGCGAGGGCGCCACAGCCATCGAAGGCAAAGACGGCAAGGTCTGCCGTGTTGTCACCCCAAAACGGACTCTGGAAGCGGACCTGGTTGTAATGGCTGTCGGCGTGCGAGCACGAAGCGAACTGGCCCAGGAGGCCGGGCTGCTTGTCTCAGCCATGGGCAACATCGTGGTCAACGAGCGGCTCCAGACCTCGGACCCGAACATCTATGCCGCCGGAGACTGCATCGAGGTAAAAAACATGATCACCGGCAAGGGCGGTATCGCCCCCATGGGCTCGCTGGCCAATCGCGAAGGAAGAATCGTGGGGGACAATCTGGCCGGCATCCCCACCAGATACAAGGGCTGGATCGGCAGCTTCACCATGAAGGCCTTTGAACGCAGCATTGCCGCAACAGGCCTTTCTCTCGAAACAGCGCTTGCCGAGAGCTTTGCCGCAGCAGCAGTTACCACCGCCCAGTCCGACCGGGCGCATTTTTTCCCGAGCCAGGCCATTATCCCGCTGCGCATCATCTTCGACACCAAGACCCGCAAGGTGTTGGGCTGCCAGGGATTCGGCCCCATGAGCGACGCGGTATTGGCCCGGATCGACGCAGCCGCCGCCGTTATTGGCCAGGGCGGCACCATTGACGACATCAGCCAATTGGAAATGGCCTACGCCCCGCCCTTTGCCACGGCGCTCGACGCCTTAAACGCCACGGCCAACGTGGCCGACAATCTGGCTGCCGGACGGCTGCGGTATGTGAGCACCAGGGAATTTCTCGACTGGATGGACGATTTTGCCGGACAACCCGACTGGGTGGCGCTTGATCTGCGCCATCCCAACGAGGCAGGCAGCTTTGTCGAGAAATACGGCAAGGATAAATGGATTTCCGTTCCCTACATCGAAATCCGGGAGCGGCATCAGGAACTGCCGAAAAACAAAACCATGCTCATCATCTGTGACGCAGGCACCCGCTCTTCCGAAATCCAGATCTTTCTGGATCATGTGGGACTCAGCAACAACCTGGTCCTCGGCGGCGGCTTCAACCTCATCCGCCGGATGGGAGTTGCCTGGTGGCCAAACTGAGTTCCGCCGATATCCCGCGAAACCGGAAGGCCGCCGGCAACACAGCCCTGGCGGCCTTCTTCCTGTATATTCTGCTTGCCGCAGTATCGATCTCCGCGGCAGGCGCCCCGCCAAAACCAAAACCCATCAACCAGCCCGGCGCAGTGCGCGTTCTGGCCGATGCGGACTATGCCGACACCCTTTCCGCCCTCATATCAAACGCCGGGCAGCACATTGATCTTGCCATGTTTCTCTTCAAAACAAACCGAACAGGCGACAACCGACCGGCAGGGCTTGTCAGGGATTTGATTGCGGCAAGGCAACGGGGAGTGGAAGTGCGGGTTATCCTGGAATACTCCGGCCACGACCTGAAACTCAATCAGGCAAACCGGGAGACCGCCGCAGCCCTGAAAAAAGGCGGGGTCACGGTAGCGTTCGACTCCCCCGGGCGGACCAATCATGCCAAACTGGCTGTCATTGATCGCCGCTATTGCCTGGTGGGCAGCCACAACCTCACCCAATCGGCCCTCAAGCACAATCATGAATTTTCCCTGCTGCTGGACAACCCACCACTCGCAGGGGAGATACTGGCCTACATGGAAACGATCCTCAAATAGCCCTGCTGCAAGCTGACAACCTGAAGCTGTCAGCTTGCCGCTTCTCACTTCTTCCTTCTGACAATCCGAACCTTTTTTGCCCCCCCGCCTCCGCTTCCCGGCGCAACCCTGCGGACCAGGACTTTCTTTTTAACCGGCGCAGCGCCTCCCTCCTGCCCCGCACCACCCGGGCCGGACAAAGGCCGCGCATAGGTACACCCGGCCTTGGGACATCGCAGGGAAACACTGCCGTCGAGGCTCTTTTTTTCCACCAGAAACGGCGAGTCGCATATCTGACAAGCCAGGGCATGGGGCCTGGACCAGGCCATGAATTCACAATCCTGTTCGGGACAGACATAAAAAATCTTCCCGGTCGGCGTATGCTTGGTCACCACTGTGCCGACCCGGCAGACCGGACAGAGCAATCCTGCGCCACCGTCCTTCCCGTAGGATTCGGAATGGCGACATTCGGGATGCCCTGAGCAATACCAGTACTTGCCGAATCGATCCTCTTTCAGCAGCAAGACCCTGCCGCAATCAGGGCATGGCTTGCCGGTTTCCGCGACCGAACCTGGCTCGACAACAGGAGCCGACTGCTCCCCTGCAGCCGGAGGTGGCGGTTCATCAATGGAAGTCGCAGCCTCGGCAAACATTTTTTCCGTGGCCGCGGCAAGCTCTGGAGAAACAGCCTGCTCCGCAGCCGCAGCCTCGTCCGGGACAAGGAGTTCCTGCTCTTCCCCTTTCCCGGCTCCTTCCTCTTCACCCCGGTCTTCGACCGCTTCCGCAGATTCTCCGCTGCCGGAGCCGCTCTCTTCCTGCAGCGCCGGTAGCGCCGCCTCCTCACCTGCCGGTTCACCAGCCGGTTCAGGAACACCGGCCTCCTCCATGCCGGGCTCAGGCGGCACAGCCGCTTCCGCCTCCACCGACGGCTCAGACGCAGGATGATCCGCCTTCTTTTCCGCCTGGGCCGGTATTCCCGCTGACTCCTGAGCCTTTGCGGCTTCCACTTCTTCCGGCAAACGGATTACGCTGCGCGAGCTGATTCCCCGTTTCTGGGCGGCAACCGGCACCGCCATTTTCACCAGGACCTCACCCCGCATCATCATGGTCTGATCAAATTGCTGCAGGGCAAACGCCAGAGCTTTTCTGCCGCTCACCGCCTCCTCGATGGTCTGGGCCAGATAGGCGGAAAGCTGAATCCCCTTCATGGTCGGGAAGGCCCGGTTCATAACGTTGACAAGCTTGACTGTGTTTTCAGCACAACGGAACGATCCGTCCGGCATCATCCTGAGATAATTATTATCCAGCATCTGCTGGAGCATGGCCACGGTCATCCCGTCGATTTCCAGGGCGAAGTCGGCAAGATCAATGGCCAACCCCTCAAAACTGTAGTATTCGGGAGGAATTCCGGTGTTTTTTTCCGGGAGGATCTGCACACAGTTCAACTGCTGCCCGGGTTGCGCGTCCGCCAAAGGAGAGGGCGGCGCCAAAAGCTCATGCTCCTGACAGCCGGGATAAATGGCCAGGAACCCCTTATCCTTGATAACCTTGGCGCTACCCTGAAAGATACAGTCTTCCCCTGCCCCGACCGTCACCGCAAGAAGCTCCCCTTGCGCCTCTTTCATCTGGCTTGCCAAGGCCTTGGCCCAGACCAGCCGATATATTTTTTCCTCTGCCGCACCCAATTTACCCGCAAGTTCTTCCGGGCCGAGTTCCGGCATGGTGGGCAGGATCAGCCCTCTGGTGATTTCCGGGATATTCTCCGGCCCCAGGCAACTCTCGCCCAACCTTTTACCAACCTGTTCCCTGATTTTTGTAAACAAAGAAACAGATGCATCCTGCTCCAGCGCGGGAGGCAAAAATGCGGTGATAAGCCCCACCCCCTTGCCATCCACCTGCACCCCGTAATACAGATTACGGATCGCACCCATTGCTGCGAGGGGCGAAAGCCCACCCTGCGCAACCCCGTCCCGCAGCAACTCCATCAAGTGGTACGGTGACGGGGGAGCAATCGCAAGTGGCGAACTCTCCACCTCACGAACCAGAAAGGACTCACTGTTGAATAGTTTAATGGCGGCGTGCACCTCTTTCTCATTGCGCAGAAACCCATCATCAGTGACACCGTATGCCTCGTCCAGCCTGAGAAGACAATCTCCCGCCTCATTGCTGATCCTGACCTTTATCTTCCATTTGGCCAGCGGAGTGTACATCCGGATTTCGACTTCCCTTTCCGCCATCAGAAAGAGAGTCGTGAGGCTCAGGTAGGTGAGAGGCAGACCGCTGGGGCCGGAGCGGCTGCCCAGAAGGCGCTGCAGGTTTCTCCCGAGGTAAGACTCAAAAAGCATCTTGATATAGGTAGCCGAACCTTTTTCACCGCCAACAGGCTCCACCCGCCTGAATGATTCCTTAAACGTCTCTCCGGCAAGCCCCATCAAGCCAAGCCGCTTGGGCTGCTTGCCGCCGGGGGCTACCGTGGCCCAATAGCCGCTGATCAGCCAGGCCCAATACTCACCCCGCCAGTCGCCATCCATGGCAAGATAAATTTCCCTGCCCTGACAAGCCAAAAGTTTGTCCAGAAATAATTTTTCCTTGGCTTCAGAAGTAAAATCGTAATGCGGCTTTTCCCGATGCATGGGATCCTTGGGAGGGACATAGGATGCCTTGGCCGGAGCCGACTGCACAAGGATAGTCTCAATTTCTGCGCCGAACTGATCTTCAAGGGTTTTTGCCTTGGCTGCCGCCTCGACAATGACTACTGATTTTGCCATGCACCTCTCCCCATGGTTTTTCAACCATAAAAATTCACTGCTTCGGAAAAAAAACAGTGAAGGAAAACCATTTTCATCTCGAAAAATAGCATATAATCTGCAACGACTTTATACAATCAATTATGATGCTCTTGCAGGAAGTCGTCACACCGCCCCTCGCCGGAAAGATTGCATGCCGCGATTTTCGCCTTTTGCAATTTCAGTAATTATCCACTGATTTTTTTTTGGCTTTAACCCTCTAGCCGGAGTCCCCATGCCCGCCCTGTTCAACCTCCAAGGCATTGATGAAGCCCTTGACAATCTGGACTTGAAACAGGGAACCCTCAAGGCGGAACTGGCAAAGGTTATCCGATCCTATTTCGTTGACGATCAGTCCCTCCAAACCATCACCGGCATCCCCGTTGAAGAACTTGTTTTTAAACTGTGGGGGCCTTGCGAAGGGGAGGAACTCAAGGCCAAAAAGAAAAATTTCAGCAGCCTCAAATCCGCGCTCAACAAGTCCCTCAAGGACCTCGACAAGGCAGGAAAAAATGAAGCCGGCATTATCTTGGGCCGAGACAACGTTTTTATTGTTTCCGAAGAGCGCAAGGATGACCTCCTCAAGCAGATGGGGATTTCACCAAATTCACCGCATCTTCTGCACGACATGTTCGCGGCTTTCAAAAAATTCTTTTCTGAAAACATCAAGGATCAAAACGCCGAAGAGGTCAAGGACCTGCTGGCTGAATTTGAAGATACACAGAAAAAATTACGCAAAATTGCCGGGCTTGGACCCGATACGGGCCAGGAAGCAAGTGGTTCCGAAAAAATTGAGCCGGAAAGCGGAGGAGGGCGAGGCGAAGAACTGACGGAGGAATCGCCTGCAGAAGAAGTCGAGGTCTTGGACGAGGAACTCGTTGAGGAAGTTGCAGGCGAACCCGACGGGGAAACCGAACTGCTTGAGGACGAGGTTGAGATCCTTGAGGAAGACGAGCTCGAAGAGGTCCTTGCCGAGGAAGAACCCACCGAAGAAGTGGAGATCCTTGAAGAGGATCTCATTGAAGAGGTCACGGAAGAATCCGCAGAGGAATCCGAACTGCTTGAGGACGAGGTGGAGATCCTCGAGGAAGACGAGCTCGAAGAGGTCCTTGCAGAGGAAGAACCCGCCGAAGAGGTGGAGGTTATTGACGAGGATCTCGTTGAGGAGGTCACGGAAGAATCCGCAGAGGAATCCGAACTGCTTGAGGACGAGGTGGAGATCCTCGAGGAAGACGAGCTCGAAGAGATCCTTGCAGAGGAAGAACCCGCCGAAGAGGTGGAGGTTATTGACGAGGATCTCGTTGAGGAGGTCACGGAAGAATCCGCAGAGGAATCCGAGCTGCTTGAGGACGAGGTGGAGATCCTCGAGGAAGACGAGCTCGAAGAGATCCTTGCAGAGGAAGAACCCACCGAAGAGGTGGAGGTTATTGACGAGGATCTCGTTGAAGAGGTCACGGAAAAATCCGCAGAAGAAACCGAGCTGCTTGAGGACGAGGTCGAGACCCTCGAGGAAGACGAGATCGAAGAGATCCTTGCCGAGGAGGAACCCGCCGAAGAGGTGGAGGTCCTTGAAGAGGATCTCGTTGAAGAGGTCACGGAAGAATCCGCAGAGGAATCCGAGCTGCTTGAGGACGAGGTGGAGATCCTCGAGGAAGACGAGCTCGAAGAGATCCTTGCCGAGGAAGCTCCCGCCGAAGAGGTGGAGGTTATCGACGAGGATCTCGTTGAGGAGGTCACGGAAGAATCCGCAGAGGAATCCGAACTGCTTGAGGACGAGGTGGAGATCCTCGAGGGAGACGAACTCGAAGAGGTCCTTGCCGAGGAAGCTCCCGCCGAAGAGGTGGAGGTTATCGACGAGGATCTCGTTGAAGAGGTCACGGAAGAATCCGCAGAGGAAACCGAGCTGCTTGAGGACGAGGTGGAGATCCTTGAAGAAGACGAGCTCGAAGAGGTCGAAGATGCGGCGGAATCCCCGGAGGAAAAACCTGCCCAGCCGAAGCCCCTTGAAGTTCTCTCAAAATACATCGAAGCGGAAGAAGCCATAAACCAGGGGGACTTGCTCCGGGAAACCCAGGAAGAATTCATCAATCAGATCCTGGAACGCTTCATGCCGAAATTCATCAAGATACCGGCCGGGAGCTACATGGTAGGCAGCCCAAGCCCCAAAGGTCTGGAACAGCCCCTCCGAAATGTAAGGCTTAATGACTTCTATCTTGGGCAATCACCCGTAACCAACGACCTGTTTGACATGTTTGTCCGGGAAACCGGATACACCACCGATGCGGAGGAGACGGGATACGGCGTTGTTTTCGAGGGTCGCTGCACCAACAGGAAAGATCCGGAAACCGGAAGGGAAATCTTCAGCCTGACCCAAGGAACCATTGCCCGTCATGTAAGCGGGGCAAACTGGCGCCATCCCGATGGGCCGGGCAGCACCCTTGAAGGGAAACACAACCACCCGGTTGTGCAGGTCAGCCATGATGACGCAAAAGCCTTTGCAGCCTGGGCGGGAAAACGTCTCCCCACGGAGGAAGAATGGGAAGCCGCTGCCCGCGGCGCGAGCGGGCAGCTCTTTCCCTGGGGCGTTGTCTGGCGGGCTGATTTGGGGAATTTTGAGGCAACCTGTCTCGGCGGAACAACCTCAGTCGAGCATTTCGGACGCAAGGGCATGAGCCCCCTCGGCATCTATGACCTGCTGGGCAATGTCTCCGAATGGACATCATCTTCCTACCGGAGGCAGTCGGACAGAGTTCCTGCCACGCCAGCGGAGAAAATCTATATCCTCAAGGGAGGATCCTGGATAACCGGCGGGACCGTAACCGCGGCATGGCGGCAGATCGAGCTGGGGAAATACTGGGCAAACACCATCGGTTTCCGCTGCGCAGTATAAAAAAAGAAGGAGCAAGGTTCAAGGTTAAAGGTACAAGGAAGAGATAAACTTTTCCCTTTCGCCTTTAACCTTGGGCCTTGGGCCTTGCCCCTAATACTGTATCAATCAATTCCTCACTCACCGCATCGGTGATGACAACCTTGCCGATCTCGGTGGGCAGCACAAAAAACGGCCGCCCCCCCACGGTTTTCTTGTCTGTTTTCAGAAAGGGCTTGATCTGTTGCGGAGAAAATTCCGAAGGGATATCCGTTGGCAGGCCGTAATCGGCGATGAGTCTGCATACGGCGTCTGCCTGCTCCTGCGAAAAAATTCCCTTGCCCACCGCGAGTCGGCAAGCGGCCACCATCCCCAGACCAACAGCCAGACCGTGGGCCATGGCATAATTGGAAGCAGCCTCCACCGCATGCCCAAGGGTATGGCCGAAATTCAAGATACGACGAAGATCAGCCTCGCGCTCGTCCGCCGCGACCACTGCCGCCTTGATTTCGCAACAACGGGCGATCATCTTTTCGATCACCGGCAGATCCCTGTTCAGGATGGCCTGGCGCTGTTCGACAAGGAAACGGAAAAACCCGGCATCATAAATAACGCCGTATTTGATCACCTCGGCCAGCCCGTTCAGCAGCTCCTCCGGCGGCAACGACAGCAGGACAGCGGTATCGATATAGACGCAGCGGGGCTGATAAAAAGCGCCGACCAAATTTTTGCCTTCCGGGATATCAACCCCGGTCTTTCCTCCCACAGAACTGTCGACCTGGGCGAGAAGTGTGGTGGGAATCTGGACAAACGGTATGCCACGCATATAGATTGCGGCGAGAAATCCGGTTATATCCCCGGTCACTCCGCCACCCAGAGCGATAAGCGCGTCTTTCCGGTCCACCCCAAGTTTGGCGAGTTTGCTGGCCAAATCGGCAATCGTGGCCAGATGCTTGCTTTCCTCTCCCCGGGGAAAAGTGATCAGATCGGCGGAAACATCTGCCGCAGCCAGAGAGGACATAAGTTTGCCCCCCAGAAGCTCCGCGACATGGGAATCCGCCACAACCACATACCGCTTGGCAATGGCGCGTCGTTTGAGATCCGCACCGATCGCTGTCAGGATGCCGCTCTCGATCAAAATATCATAGGCCCGATCATCAAGGCCAACCCGAATTGTCTGCATATCCTTCCGCCTTTCGGAGTATCGACTCCGTCTCGCCTGCCTGGAGTTTGAGCACCGCTTTCCACACCTGATATCAGCGTGCCGCCAAACCGACCTACCCTATAAAAAAACGCGTAAGATTGCAACCTTCTTGACAACTTCGACAAGATCACTAGACTGAATACAGGAATGTTCAACCAGACAATACCGAGTTACGGAGGGGAAACACCATGGCGGCAAAGAAAGACAAATCCACATTGACCGAAACAGGAAAAAAGGTAGGAAAGGCCTTGGCCAGATCGAGCCATACGGTTGAAGAAACCGGGCAAAAAATGAAGAAGGCTGCGGAAAAAATAGTGAAGGACGCGGCCAAAAAGGCGGAAAAAACCGTTGAATCCGCCATCGGCAAGGTAAAAAAAGAGGTGAGCGAACTCACCCATAAAAAAACGGGCTGCGCAACATCGGATAAAAGCTCCATGTTCAAGCCGGGCAAGGGTACGACCGTGGAAGGGCAGATCGGTTTCCTGGCCGGAGACATCTTTGAATACCTCACCAAAAACGGCCCGACCCCTGTGGCAAAAATTACCAGCGTCATGAAAAACAAAGCCGGTCTTCCACTCATCGGCGCGGCTTTGGGCTGGTTGGCCAGGGAAGCTAAAATTTCCTTTTCCAAAGACGGCGCAAAGGTTTCACTCCTCTGAGCCAGGCTTGTCGCTCATGCGATACAAGGCCGCCCTTCGACAGGCTCAGGACGAACGGTCAACAGAGTGAGCCTTAGACCTTGCCAACTCCGTTCATCCTGAGCCTGCCGAAGGACACATACAGGATGCGCAAAAGCAGCTAAAAACAGCCACAAAAAAAGGGGAGATGCCTTACGGCACCTCCCCTTTTTCATGCACTTTAAATCAGTACAGCGATCTTACATCTTGGCGCCGGAAGCAGCACCCTGCATCTTGACCTCTACCTTCTCGGTCAGACCCTGGTAATAAGCCTTCAGGATAACGAGAACCTCGTCGCGACCGAAATGAGGAACAATCTCGGCGCCCTCGGAAAGGGCCTTACGCAGTTTGGTGCCGGAGAGGATAACGCGATCGTCCTTGGTGTGGGGACAGGTACGCAGGGAAGCCATACCATCGCACTTGTGGCAGTAGAAGGTCCAGTCGATCTTCAGCGGCATGCACTTCAGAGCCTTGCCTTCGGCCAGATTCTGAGGAATCTTGTCGAAAATGGTCTGCGCCTCGAACAAGCCGTAGAAGTCGCCAACGCCGGCATGGTCGCGCCCGATGATCATCTTGGTGATGCCGTAGTTCTGACGGAAGGTTGCATGGAGCAGAGCCTCACGAGGACCGGCGTAACGCATATCCAGGGGGTAACCGGCCTGGATGACGTTGTCTTTTACGAAGTAATGCTCAACGAGGCAATCGATAGCCTTTACGCGAACATCGGCGGGGATATCGCCCTTTTTCAGGTTGCCGATCAAAGAGTGGATCAGAACGCCGTCGCAAACTTCGATGGCGATCTTGGCCAGGAACTCATGGGAGCGGTGCATGGGGTTACGCAGCTGCAGGGCAGCAACGTCGGACCAGCCGCGCTCTTCGAACATGGCGCGTACTTCAGCGGGGGTCAGGTATACGCCTTTGTACTTGGCAGGATACTCGCCCTCGGAGAGAACTTTTACCGGACCGGCCAGGTTTACTTCCTTCTGAGCCATAACCATCTTGACGCCCGGATGATCTTCCATGGCGATCTTCCAGAACTTGTCGTCGGCAGACTCCTCGCCTTCGCCCTTGAAGACCTTCTCACACTCCCACTTCTTGTCAGCTTCGCTCATCTCGTACTTCTCGGAGATCTTCATGGTGGCGTAGATCTCGCCGTCAGCCTCAAGGGCAACTTCGTCGCCAACCTTGATCGCATCGGCATCAGCCTTGGAAACATCGAGAGTGATCGGCAAAGGCCAGAAGGTGCCGTCAGCCATGGTGAAATTCTCAACAACACCCTTCCAGTCAGCCTTGTTCATGAAGCCATTCAGCGGAGAAAAACCGCCGATGCCCATCATGATCAAGTCGCCTTTAGCGCGGGCGCTGATCTTGATCTTTTTGAGGCCTTTTGCTTTTTCCTGCTCAGCGGTACGCTCGTTGCCGTGCAACAGGCAGCATACCAGACCTTTTCCACCATGGGGAGCGACTAACTTAGACATGATCAAGTCTCCTTTGTATAATGATAAAGAAAATATTGTAAAGAATGCACAATTGCACAATGAACACAAATTCAGTTTGACGATCAGGTATACGAGAGGCCCAAATAATTGTCAAGCAAAAAGTCTTTCATGAAAAAAAAGACCGCTCCCCATCGCCAAAAAACGGCAAAATCCCCATCACAGGGGATTTTGCCGTTTTTCACAATTATTTTACAAGAAGGAAGGTAGCACGCTCAAAAAAGAGACGCCGAAGGCGCAGGTACAGCGACAGTCTCAGCATCCTGAGATTTCTCAGAACGCCGACAGCAATTCAGGACATGAACCAACAGAGGGGTAAAGCTTACGCCTTTCCGTCGAACAGCATTCCCACGAGATCGTTCAGCTTGTTGCGCAGCTGCAGGATTTCCTCCGATGGAAACTGCCGGATCAACTCGCCGCTCTTTTTGTCGGTTATCCTCACGACAACATCTTCCGAGCTATTGTCGATGGAAAACTGAAGATTCGTACCCATTTTGTCAAAGCGTGCCTGGACTTCCTGGACATACTTTACCGCCTGCTCTTGGGACAGCTTCCCTTCCCGCGACAAAGCCTTTTTGTCAAGCGCGCCGCCTTCAGCCCCGGTGCTCGATGCAACAGGCGTTACCGCGACCTTCTGCTTATCCTGGCGCACAATGGCCGGAGCAACCGGCATACTGCCAAAACTTTTGCTCTCACCAGCAATATTGTTAACGTCCATACCAACCTCCCTTTCTTACACTACTATCCTTCCATGCCAGCCACAACAACATCCCTCTACCAAACAGATGCCAAGCACAGTCTAACACATTCACAGGCCAGGCCCTATTTTTCTTGTTTACCCATCAACATGGGGCATTCACACCAAAAAACAGACGTTTGCGGCAACAGCGCCCTTCTTTTCCTGGCAACGCGAATACACTGAAGGTGCCTCTTCATGCGCAACAACAGGCGCACTCTCCGCTTTTTGCTCAACAGTGAGGCCATTTTCCTTCATGGCGGTTTCTTCCCAGATTTCTTTAAGGCGGGTGACATACCGATGTGCCTGCCGGATCACCTCGGCATCCTTGCTAACCGGAATCTTGCCAAGCTCTATCAGCATCGCCTCATACATGCCGCGGAGGAACTGGGCCGGTTCGGATTCATCGTCCGCCCGCAAGCAACAGTTCAGCTCGGTAATAATGGCAATGGCCTTGGAAAGATTCTCTCCCCGCTTTTTCAGGTCATGCTCCTCAAGCCCTTCACAGGCACAGGCGAGGTTGAGCAAAAGCCGCTCGTACATCATATGAACAAGTTTGGCTGGATGAATCTTTGCACTTGCCTGCGCCTGAAAATAGGCATTGCTTGCTTGTTTCGAGACCATATCCGCGCTCCTTTTTTGCGAAACAATTTTTCTCTGGATATCTCTTGCCCATATTTGATGCACAACGCAGCTTCGGAGTTTGCATCAAAAAAAGAGTTTCAGCCGGGCTCACCTGGGTTTGTAGAGGGGACCGGACCCGAACGACAGATAACAGATCAGGCAGTCCAAGTTCACCCCGAACCAGTCGAAGACCATTTGCAACGACTCCTTCCTATTTAAATATCGGACACCCTCGCCCAAAACATGAAAGAATTATTCTTGGCTTTTCCCTTAAAAGAATGCCAAATCAAGCTGTTCTCCGACAAAATCTCGGCGCTCCCTTCAACCCGACCCGATACCCGACAAGCGCTTTTTTACCCTGACCAAGAGACTTGAGTTCATCGCCGACCTGGGACTGCAAAGCAGCAAGCCGCAAAAGGATTTGCGCGTCAAGGGCGCCGACATCTTCCATTTTCCGTATCTGAACTGCAAGGGCCTGCTCAGACTGCTCGCCTCCCGTGCCTTGTTCACGCCAAAGTTTTTGCTGAGCGAGAAGCGGCCGCAATCTCTCGACCAGATCTGTCCGAGCCGCCCAGAAGCGAGCCTGCGCCGTATCATCCGGAGCACCCTGCCGAATCGCCTCTAAAAACGCAGCCGTCACCATGGACAGCTCCTCATACAGGGCAATGATCAGATCGATCAACTCCATTTCCGGTTTCCTTGCCACATCCATTGCCATCTTTCTTCCCAAGTTGTTTTCAGGATGATCGGAAATTACTAACCCCAACCACTCAGCTACCAACTGCAAAGCCTGTGACTTGAGGGTTGCTGGCCCTCAAAGGGCCTGATCGCAACCGATTAAAAACAAAACCTTATGCTTTCTGCCGTCATTCCGGCAAAATTACGAAAGCCATTTCCGGAACTGTCAAACTTTGCGGTCTCCCCGCAGAGCTGGGGATTTACTGGTTGCTATTAAGTTTCTGGCAAAGGCTATCGGCTTCGACAGACATTAACGGAAGGAACTATAGTGAGTTCGTAACGATGATCCGTTCACCCTGAGCTTGTCGAAGGGGCATACGAAACCAGCCCATTCGCTCTCGAATTCATCAATCCTTGCTCGCGGTCAAGCTCGCGATTTGGGTGGTCAGAAAATCTCCCTGCTTCTGCAAGCTGCTCAGCAATGTGTCGAGCTGGACAAACTGCTTCGTGAGCAGAGCGTATTTACTGTTCAGCCTGGCGGTCATGCTCGTGATCTGGTCGTCAAGCCTCTGAATGGTCTGGTCAACCCGATCCTTTTCGTTGGCAATCACCCCACCGGTCGTTTTGGTGATATCGGTCAGCAGATCGCTCAACAGAGAAGCGACCCCGTCGATCCCGCTGGCGCTGTCGCCCACCAGAAGAAGCTGAACATCCTCCAGATTATTCTCCAGGGCAGTCGCAAGAACCGTCTCGTCCAGAGAAACAGTGCCATCCCGGTTAAAGGAAAGGCCGATATCAGCCATATTGTCGTACGCGCCGCCCAACCCGTTAATAGAGGTCAGCAGGGTCTGGTTCAACTGGCTGGTCAATTGCCTGAAAGAGGAAATCCCGGAAAGGGAGCCGGCCACCCCTGTATCCTGATCATAACTGGAGTTATCCGCAATCTCTTTCCTCGCCGCATTGTAGGCTTCGATCATGGCGACGATCTTGCTCTTGACGCCGGCGGTGTCCGTAGTGATCTTGAGCGATGAATCTCCCGGGGCTTCCAGGTTCAGTGTAACCCCGGAGATAATATCGCTGATGGTATTGCTCGCCCGAGTGTATGTAAGGCCGTTGATAACCACTTGGGCGTCAAGAGTGCCCGCGGCCTGGATCTCGGTAAAGGTGAGACTGGTATTGTTGGTGCCGATGGTCACGGCTTTCGCATCGCCGGTCTCCTTGGAAACCAATACCAGGTGGAATGCGTTCGTGCCGGAGCCATCGTCCATGACACTGGCGGTGACCCCGGGGTTATTGAGATCGTCATTAATGGCGTCGCTGAGTTGCTGCAAAGTAGTGGAGGTGGTGACCGCCACACTGGACTGCTTGCCATTGACGGTGTAAGCGAAACTGCCTGCGCTGGTGCCAACCACGGTGTCGGCTGTGGCGACCCCGGAAGACTGCCAGGTATTCTGCTTTGCCAACCGTCCGACTGTCACCGAAGAGATGCCGGTGCTGGCACCGCTGCTGACCGTTGCGGTCAACACGCTCTGCTGCGACGAGGTGATCTGCCGCGCCGAAAAAGTGGTGTTCAGCGACAGATCCAAGGCGATGCTTTTGACCGCCAGCAACTTGGTGTTAACGGTCTCAAACTCAGCCAACTGATCTTTGTACTGTATCTGCCGGGCCTGGATATTGGTGATCTGCACCTGATCGACAGCCTTGAGCTGCTCAATAATGCTCTGCAGATCTACATTGGATCCTGCCCCAAGCGTGGAAATCGAACCAGCCATATCATCCTCGCCTCTGTTAGGTGTTGCGCCTCCTGCGCAACGCCAACTTCACTTCAATTTGCCATCAAAATGGCACGGACAGCCCTTCGACATGCTCAGGGCGAACGGAGAAGTCATTATAAATTGAAATTCCGTTCGTGCTGAGCGTGTCGAAGCACAAAACCCGGACAAAACTCTCTCCACCCATGTGAAGAAAAAAAGGGGGCAGACGGCCAAAACCGCCGCCCCCTTTCATTTGTTACCTTGTGCTGCAACCACAACTCAATCCTCATGCGTTTAGAGCTGAAGGAAGGTTAAGACCCGCCCTCAGCCCGTCAGCCTGATGGATTAACGAAGCAGAGTCATGATGTTCTGCTGTACGGCGTTTGCCTGCGAAAGGGCGTAACTACCAGCCTGCACCAGGATGTTCATCTTGGCGAAGGTGGAACTCTCGTCGGCGAAGTCAACGTCACGGATGGCAGATTCAGCGGACTGAATGTTAACCCGGGTTACGGAAATGTTCCGCAGGGTTGCCTCAACCTGGTTCTGGGCAGAACCAAGACCGGAACGAACCTTGTCCAGAGCCTCCAGAGCGGAGTCAGCACGCTGGATGCTGATCTGCGCGGCTGAGGCGGAGGTTACATCGGCATCGGAAATACCGCCGGAGGCGGCAACCGTGGTTGCGGTAAAACCGAAGGTTGCCAGAGTGGAGGTATCGCCACCGATGGTGATGGTACCTGTTGAAGTAAGGCTCACCTGCCCATGATAGGAAGAATTTTTTACGAGACCGTTTACATCAGCGCCAGCGATCAAAAATACAGCGGCGTTATCGGTATCATCAAGAATATTAATATCCTGACCATCGCCCCGACTGATGGTTACGGTACCATCGCCATTATCGGTGAAGGTATAGTTACTGCTCACGGTCCCGGCGGTTTTGGCCGCTTCCAGAGCGGTATCCAACAAGCCGCCGTTGGTCGCTGCAGTCGTGCCACTTCCATCAAAAGTGATAAGAACACCATCAAGGTTAAAATTGGTGGCAGCACTTCCGCCAGTTCCTGCAGTGAGGACAACTGAGGTAGCGTTGGAAGCAAATCCAGTTCCAAGCAGACCCACAGAAGCACCAGTAACAGCTATGTTACGGCCATCTGCAGCTGTCAGAGTCATGAGACCGCTGGCATTTACAGAAGCTGAAACTCCGGTTGTCCCCTGCTTGGCGTTGATGGCGGAAACCAAAGCACCAGAAGCATCATTGGTGGTTACGGTAATCGCGCCAAGATTCACACCGTTGATCAACAAACCGCCATCCGCAATAGTGCCGGCGGTGACATTGCCCGTTCCAGTCCATTCCGTAACAGCAGTCGCCTTGACTCCAGTGGTCTCAGCAACAGCATTAATCGCAGCAGCAGTGCCCTTTGCAGACAACATACTCGTCCCCTGAGCTCCCAGATAACCACCGAGAGAAATGGTGTTCAAGGTGACATTGGAAGAAGTAGGCACAGCGTATTCGCCGTTGGCAGGAGTAGCGTCGCTGACGATATCCGCAGAAACGAGAGACGTGAGGTTTGTCTGTGTGGTTGTGGAACTTGTTGAGGCCAACCGACCGACATGGCTTGCATCAGCATTTTCAATGGATACGGAAACCGTCTGATTGGCATAGGCGCCAACCTGGAAGGATTTATTGGTAAAATTGCCTTTCAACAAAACCTGGCCGTTGAAGGCGGTGGTGTCGGCGATGATGTTCATCTGCTCAAGCAGCTTATTGATGTCGGCCTGAATGGCTGCACGAGAAACGCTATTCTGCGCGTCGGAAGCCGCCTGAATAGCCTTGGTCCTGATGGTGGTTACGATGTTGATGGACTCTTCCAACGCACCGTCCGCAACCTGCACCAGAGAGATGGCGTCGCCGGCGTTCTTCATGGCTTGGCCAAGACCGGAAGCCTGCGCCCGCAGAGAGTCGGCAATGGTCATGCCCGAAGCATCATCCGCGGCACGGTTGATCCGCAGACCGGAAGAAAGACGCTCCAACGACTTGCTCAGCGCACCGCTCGTTCCAAGCATATTCCGGTGAGCGCCCATTGCATCGATGTTGGTATTGATTCTAAAACCCATGGTGAAACCTCCGTGTTGTGTGTGGTTGTAAATACCGGCTTCCTTGCCGGCGTTTTAAAGCGCATGTTGTTTTCTTGTTGCAGTTTCTGGTAGGTGTGTCTGGCAGCTCTTCCCGTCACCTCCTTTCCGACCAAACCCTACACGCATTTTAATCATTACTCGATTTACGTATCGACTTGGCCGGATGAAACTTTAAAGGAATTATCAAGGAAGTGTCGTGCACAACTTAAAAAACGACCTTCGGCAAACTCAGGACGAACGGTGGCTGTCTTAAAATCAGGGGCTATTCCCGTTTGCAGCGGGCCTTTCTGCAAGCTCAAGAGATATCTGTCGGAACATATTGAAGAGTTTTGCAAAAAGTCCAAAAAAATATTTTTACCGGACTCGTTGCGATGATTGTTTTTCCGGCACACCGCCAGCCGGTCTTCTCCGGGATGACGGCACTGATTGCCTCAGCGTTTTCTCACCGGAGAAAGTTGCGAAAAGACAGGAAGATGCTTATTGTAATTTTGCAATTTTGACACAAAAAATATATAGTAAGTGTACGGTAAATGCCTTGCCCCATCACAATCACTATTTCCCCGTCTTCTCCAAGCTGAAAGGAGTGACACCATGAGTCCGGAAATAAGCACATCAACGCAAGCGCCGATACCTCGCCTGTCAACCACGGATTTTACCCAAAAAAAGAGTACGGCTGATCAGGGAACAATGCAGAAAGTGCGGCAGGCTCAGGCGGAACAACAACGCGCCGCCCGCAATACCGCAGCAGCCCAAGCCGCAGCTCAGGAGTCCCAAAACAACCTCCGCGCCGCACAGTCCGAAGAACAACGCGCGGCGGCAAGGGTAAGTATGGCCCAAGCTGAGCACCAAAAAAACACTCAACCCCGGCAAACCCGGACAACCGGAAAAATCATCAACGTTCTAGCCTGACCCCAAATTAGCTCCTTGCACAAACGAATTATATAACGAAACTCTCAACTCCCTCCTTTTGCCGCACCAAACGGCCCACCAGCTGTCTCCTCGTTTTTTTCTGATTTTTTTATGGTTATTGTAAATTCAAGTGGACTCAACTAGACTATGTTGGAATTCGTGATTGCCTGATTTTTATGTCTTGTGCCCCAACAACTCCTTATCAGGACTAAAGAGCGAAAATTGCTGGCGCAGAAACCGACCTGCTTTATCGGCAACCGAAAAAAGAACCGTTCATTATCCTCACCAAGGTATTCCTTCCAATGAGTCGCCCAAAAAAACAAAAACATATTCCTACCGGCAAGCACCGTTCAAATAACCGCCCTAGCCCAAAACCTATCCTTAATATCGGCCAAGCCCTAGCCCTAGCCATGAGGAATCATCAGGACGGAAACCTCCTTGAGGCGGAAAAGATATACCGAGAGATACTTGCAATAAACCCACATCATGCGGAAACTCTGCATGCGCTAGCTATTATGACCTGCCAGCGCGGCGAACATGCCGCAGCAGTGACTCTTTTCCAGAAGGCTATTCATGGAAATCCTGCAACAGCAGCCTATCATTACAACTTAGGCAATGCCTTAAAAGACTTGGGACGATTCGATGAGGCCGGACCATGCTACAGTAAGGCCCTGCAGCTAAAACCCGACTACCTCGAAGCGCTTAATAATCTAGGAACAGTACTCCATGAGCAGGGGAGGCTTGACGAAGCGATCTCCTCCTACAGGGAAGCCCTGCGGATAACCCCAGACCATGCCGAGACTCTTTACAATCTTGCCATCTCCTTGCAATCCGTAAACCAGCTGCAAGATGCACTCTTGTGTTACAAAAAAGCACTGATGGCAAAAAAAGAATTCCCGGAAGTGTACGACCGTCTGGGATCAATTTTCCGGGAACAGGGCAATCTTGACGCCGCAATCGGCTGTTTTCAGCAGGCGTCACAGATGAACCCGTCTGTTGTCGCCTACCACTTCAACCTGGCCACGGCTTTCAAGGAAAAAGGGAATTTGGATGAAGCGATAAACTGCTATCAAAAAATTATAGAATTAGCTCCAAACCTGGCAATAGCCTACAATAATTTAGGAAATATCCTGAAAGAGAAAAGATGCTACGGGGAGGCAATTGCAGCCTATAACATGGCAATACAGCTACTACCCGATTACGCAATCGCACACGGCAACCTAGCATCTGCCCTTACGCAAATCGGAGATGTGGACAGAGCGCTGGCATCTTGCCATAAGGCCATGGAGATTAAACCTGACATTCCTGAAGTGTATATGCTCCTTGCGACACTTCTTTTTATGACACGAAATTGGAAAACATTTGACGTAATGGTCTATACACTTTTAACAAACAAGGATATCTCCATACAAAATGGGAATTGGCTCAATATCCTAAAAGCTTTGCAAGCATGGATGTCCGGAAATCTTGCCAGATGCACCGAACACCTTCATGCCGCTTCATCAATTCAGCACATGAAGCCCGAAGACATGTACGAAAAAAGCAGGTTGGCTTATTATTGCATGGCAAAAAAATTGGCAGATTACAGAACAAACTCCCCGCACTTGTATTCTACCAAAAAGACTCGTTCTGCATTTATGATCGGAGACAGTCATTGCCTGAGCTTTGCCAATACGCCTCTGCACATTGCCGAAAATCAATTTACGGTAATGGCCAAACTGATCATGGGATGCAAGGCATATCATCTGTCACAAAAAGAACATAACCAATACAAGGAAGACTTGCTCCGTAATATCGCCGATGTCCCTGATGGCGCCACTGTTATTCTTTCTTTTGGCGAAATTGATTGCCGAATCGATGAGGGGATATTTCCTGCCTGGATTAAAAAATTTCAGTATCTATCGCTGGAAGAGATGGTTCAGGCTGTTGCAGAAGGGTATCTCAATTTTATTTCCGAAGCAACAAATGGGCGAGGGTTCAAACTCATGATTTTCGGCGTCCCCGCACCCCGGGAAAATATCCTGAGCCAGTTCCCTGCCGAAAACATCTCCACCTATATTTCCATTCCACGACTCTGGAATAAATATTTGCAACGGGCCACGCTGAAAAATGGCTGGACCTTTCTCGACAATTATACCCTGACCTGTGACAATGAAGGGAGTTCTCAGGGGCATTATCATCTTGATGGGCACCATCTGAACCCCGACACGCTTGAATTGCTCGTCTCAAAACATGCCATCACTCCTCATTTTTTCGCCTGAAACCCGGCCAATCTCTTCCTCCCCAGCAGCCAGACCGCAACAATACTCACCTCATACAGCACAATCAGGGGAACGGCCATGAGGCATTGGTTGATCACGTCCGGGGTGGGGGTGAGAATGGCGGCTATTACAAAGGAAAGCAGAATGGCGTACTTGCGATGTTTGCTCAGGAACGCTGCGCTGACCACCCCCATTTTGGCCAGCAGCACCATGAAGATGGGAAGTTCAAAGATAACCCCAAAGGCTATGAGCAAACGCAGGCAGAGGGAAAAATACTCCTTTACCGTGGGCATGGGACTCAGGAAATCGTTGGAATAACCGAGCAGGAACTTGAAGGCCGGAGGGAAAACCACGAAATAACCGAAAGCGGCTCCGCCAAAAAAGAAAAAGGAAGAGAGCACGCTGAATGGCAGAATCACCCGCTTTTCATGCTGGTAGAGACCGGGGGCGACAAAGCGCCAGATCTGGTAAAAAATCACCGGACTGGCAAGAAAAATTCCCGCAACCAGGGAAAGCTTCAGATAAAAAAAAACCCTTCCTGGTACGAGGTGAAGATCAGACTGGAGCCTTGAGGCATGACCTCGCACAGGGGCTGGAAAAGCCATTGGCCGAGTTCTTTGCTGTAGGAATACGCCACAGCAAATCCTGCCACCGTGGCGAGCAAGGAATAGATCAAACACTTGCGCAATTCAGTCAGATGCTCCGTGAGAGCCTGTTTTTGAAAATCATCCATACCAAGAATCCGGAATGTTTCGTTAGAGCTTCTTGCGAAAATAGAAATACACCCTTCGACAGGCTCAGGGCGAACGGTAGTTATCTTGAAATCATTCGAGTTTTTTCGTTCATGCTGAGCCCTTCGGAAAGCCCGGGAGAGTCCTGTCAAAGCACCTACTTGAAAAAAGAAGCTCCATGGCCGTCAAAAACTACGCCACGACATACTACCCTTCTCCCCCTATGCGGTCAAGAAAGAGATCCATCCCTCATACGGCATCCTTAGTTGTCTCGTTCAAGGCATCCTTGATCTGCATGCTCAATTTCCACAACGGAGTAATCTTTCGAATCCTTTTCGGAGGGAGCATATCCCACAAGATCTTCCGCTCGGCATGGATCCCGGCATTATTCAGGGAAATCCCCTCCTGCGTGATAAACCCATTGAGACGCACATCCCATTCGGCATGTTCAATCTCCTGGCCAAGAAGCTGTTCGTGCTCCCCGAGACCATAGGCTTCAACATCAACAGAAAGACCTTTCAATTCCGCAAGGATGGCGACCGCAAGGTCAAAAAATCCCTTGCCCTCGCCGACAAAATATCCGGCAGGATCTACGGCCAGGCAGTCGGTGAGCAGCAGGCCCACGGGCACACGGCACAACTCCTCAGCCGCAACCCGCCGACCATATTGGGACAACCCTTTGTACCCCACGGCATAACTCAGACTCTTGAAGGGGATCTCATACGGCGTCAAGAGATAGAATCCCTCCTTCAAGCCTGGGGCAGGAACCAGCAATTCCTTGCCATCCGTCAGGGCGTTGATCCTGATCTGCTGCAATCGTGCCGTAGGACCGACGAAGATCCTTTTTGCATCCCGATATTTTTCAAGACGCCGCACGATTTCCGCGGATTTACCGGAAGCCTTCCCTTCCGGCGCATCCAGGAACTCCGTCCTCACATCATCCTTGGTTATCATAGCCCACGCACGCTGCTTCAACAAAAAAAGCCGACAGGCTGATTCCTGTCGGCTTTGATCCTGTTATAATAAGTTTCTTACAACTTGGCTTTCTTCTTATACACATCCGTGGGAAGCATGGCGTAATCACCATGCTCACTTGTCTTGTCCTGCCGCCCGGCCTGCGAAACCCGCACAGCGTCGGAACCATCCTCCGGCAACCGTGAAGCCAGTTCCTGCTTGGCAAAACCGTGCTCGACCAGAGTCGCGATATCATCCCACATGGAAGCGCTGCCCAGGAGCGAAACAATAATTGCCTGACCATCACGCTGGAATTTGCCGACATAGGTTTTTCCGGCAGCAACAGTATAGCCGGTTTTCCCGGCAACCGCGCCGTCCAGGGTCCACAACGCCTTGTTGTGGCTTTTCAGCACCTTTCCATCGCTGGTGCGCACCTGGCTCGTGGACATGCGCTCAGCAAACTCGGGGTTGCGCATGGCCCGATTAAAAACCGTGGCCAAATCGCGGGCAGTGGTCTGCTGCCCTGGGCGGGTCAAACCATTGGCGCTTTTACAGATGGTATTCTGCGCGCCGAGAGCTTCGGCTTTTTTGGTCATCAATCGTGCGAACGCCTTCTCGGTACCGGCAACTTTTTCAGCCAAGGCAACACTGGCATCATTTGCCGAAGCCAGCAACACGGCATTTATTAAGTCGCTTGCCTTATAGGACTCGCCTTTTTTCAGGTATATTTTCGAAGCCGGCATGTTCGCCGCATAGGCGCTGGTCCGCACCATCTCACCGCCATTAAGACTCTCAACCGCTATAAGCCCGGTGATGATTTTAATGGTGCTGGCAGGCTGTCCAGGCCGGTCGGCGCTGCGGTCGTACAAAACCTTGCCGGTTTTGGCATCCATGATATACGCGCTGCGGCAGGTAAGTTTCCCCTGCAATTCGGAGGCAGACTCGCTTGCAACGTGCTGCGGTTCCGGACTCTTTCGTTTCAACTCTTCCGAAGAAACAGGAATCTCTGCACGGCGCTCCTGTCTTCCGGCTGCATTACCCTGTTCCGGCGCAAACTTGTGCAAGGAATTCAAGGACACAACCTTGGGGTTTTTCACATAGTTTTGCGCAGTTGCCGGAGAGGCGAGCAAGAAAAAAAGCAGGGAAACAGAAAGAAATCGGCGGTAAGAAAAAGAACCCATAGTTTGTCCACATTCCGGATGAAAAGTTTATTCAGAAAAAGGCTTATAATTTCAAATTCCTAGATCTATATTTAGCTATAATTTATACTTGACCGCAAAATCAAGTTTTTTTTGAGGTTATTGCCCTATCTCATTGATTTATTGTTTTTCCCTCTGTAAAAAAAATACAGGGCCACCGGTAAAAATTTTGTGTTACCTTGCTTATCGTGTGTTACCGACTTTACCTAAAAAAAAGGTCTCAGCAAAAAAACACCGTCACAGGCATACAATATAACTTATCCCAATTCTTGCCATACCCTGTAGCAGGTGCAGCACCTTGCAATAACAGTTTTCTTGAAACTGCGATTGTCACCGATTACATTGTGCTCCCTGCGATATATTCCCGCGAGAACGACAATGCCATCCCCTGAAGTGCGATGTTTTACCTTCACCTTCGATGAGATAACCAGCCGGATCATTTGCCTCGGTGATTTGCCTGTCCATCTTGCTTTTTCACAAGAAAGACATGAAATGGCCCAGCAGTGGCTCAGGAAATATCTCGGATCCGCATGCATACTGCAAAACAGCAAACATCACAAATTTGCCGATCTTCTTACCGAATTCTTTGAAGGTAGGCGCCGCAAATTTCCGCAGCAGGCAGAATCGCCGTTTGTGGAAAAAGCCACCTGGTTCCAGAAACGCGTCTGGGACAAAATTGCAGAGATACCCTATGGGGAGACAAAGACGTACGGAGAGTTGGCTCGATCCCTGAACAACCCTGGCGCCGCCCGGGCAGTGGGCCAGGCTTGCAACGCCAATCCCCTCCCCCTTATCGTGCCCTGCCATCGGGTGACAGGCGCAGCCGGGCTGGGAGGGTTTGCCGGAGGGTGCACCGTTAAGAGATACCTGCTGCATCTGGAACAGATGCGATGAGACAAAAGAAATCGAGTCTAGACCGGCCTACAGCATCTTCATGACTTCGGCGGGGATATCAAGCAATGGCACAATCTTGTCCACTCCGCCTGCAGCAATAGCCTCCTTGGGCATTCCGAAAACAACGCAGGATTTTTCATCCTGAGCGATTGTTTGCGCACCGGCCTCTTTCATCTTCAGCATGCCCTGAGCGCCATCCTTGCCCATGCCTGTAAGAATCACGCCGACAGCGTTGGCGCCGCCATAGGCAGCCACCGAATTGAACAAGACATCAACCGCAGGACGCTGATAACAGACCAGCGGTCCGCTTTTGACATTGACATAGTAGCGGGCGCCGCTTCGCCGCAGGACCATATGAAAATTTCCCGGGGCAAGCAAGGCCGTGCCCGGCACCACGGAATCACCGTCCTGCGCCTCTTTCACCCTGATCTGGCACAGGCTGTTCAGCCTCTCGGCAAAGCTGGTGGTGAAATTGGCGGGCATGTGCTGAACAATCATGATTCCCGGCGAATTGGCCGGAAACTGGGTAAGAACATCCTTGAGCGCTTCGGTACCGCCGGTGGAAGCGCCGATGGCGATCAGTTTATTTGTGGTTTTTGTCAAAGAAAGCCTGGGCGCATCGACCGGGCGAACCGCCGCAAGATGCAAGGCCCGTTGCTCCATGTTCACGTGGGAGGCTGCCCTAATTTTCTCGGCAAGCTGGGCGCTCATGTCGCCAACCGAATAAGCCTCACCCGGCTTACAGATAACATCGACCGCCCCGCTGTCCATGGCCTCCATGGCAAGGGCTCCGCCTGCCTTGGTCAAGGAACTGACGATGATGACCGGGAGCGGGAAATAGCGCATCAGTTTTTTAAGAAAGGTTATGCCATCCATACGTGGCATTTCCACGTCGAGCGTCACCACATCGGGCTTGAGGGCGACGATCTTATCCCTGGCCACATAGGGATCAGGCGCCGTGGCCACCACTTCGATGTCTTTTTCGTGCGACAACTCCTCGCTGAAAACCTTGCGGACAACTGCGGAATCATCCACTACTAGTACGCGTATTTTTCTCATGGTCTCTTCTTGTCTTTCAGGTGTTTCAAAAAAAACAAATCCCTTTCTTTCTCCGGCCTAATTCATTTTACGCGTGTGTTCCTGAAACCCAGAGAATCCCGAACTCGGTGTTAAACATACAAATGCCGGGCGAGCCAAGCAGTGTTTCCGGAGAAAAATTGTCAAGCACACGGGTCTGCGGAATAGCCAGTGAGGCTGTGCCGCCCGGGTCCAGTTTCCCCAGCAAACTGCCGATCGCCATATTTGCCGTTTCCGCGGCCGTATCCGCGATCTGCCTGTCCTGCACATCTCCCTCGTCGACTCCGAGAAAATTCACGGTGATGTTCTTGCCGAGTTCCCAGGGAAAATAAAAAAGAAAGCTGCCAGTACAACCGCCTGAATAACCAATTGTGGCCTCAACGAACTTGCCGCAGCCGAGCTCTTCTTTCCCGGGGGCCTCTTCAAGCGGCTCGAGGAAAGTGAAAAACATGGTCTCGAAAACCTCTGAAAAAGTTTCAAATATGAGCCGCCGCAAGTTCTCTTCCATTCAACCGTCCTCCCAACTCTTTCTCAAATTGCAATCATCATCGGCAATCCGCCTCGCCGCTTCACTATCGCATTTTTCCGGACACCGCACGGACGCCCTCTGCTGCATGCGTGTTTTTCCAGCCGAGCCCATGCCCCTAAAAGTCACTGTCCTCATCGGCCATGTCATCAGGCTTTTCCGCCATCCTGTGCTCGTATGCCTTCTCCAGCACTTCGTAAAGGATCGCCTTGATGGTCTCGGGTTGAAACGGCTTCTTCACATAACCCGCCACACCAAGTTTTTTTGCCTCTTCCTGGCGGGCATCGCTGGACTCAGTAGTGATAAAGATCAGAGGAATTTTCCTGAGATCCTCATCTTCACTGATCTTTTTCAAAAGTTCCATCCCGCCCATTTCCGGCATATTGATGTCTGACAAAATGACATCAATCCAGTTGTTCTCCAAAACAGCCAGAGCTTCAATGCCGTTGCCCGCCTCATGAAACTCTCCAACAGGCACGCCGGACATGCTCACGGTTTTTTTGATCACGGCCCGCATGGTTTCAGAGTCATCTGTCACCAAAATATTGAAAGCCATCGCCCTTTCTCCCGCTTCCTTAAATTATTCCATCTTGGGCATTCGCCTTTTTCGCGCTGCCCTGCTCCCCTGCTGCCCCACTCAGTCGGAAGACTTTCGCGGAACCCGGAGACGTACATAACTTAGTCTGTAAAACGTTTCACCAAAACCGCTACCATTCCCGGCGCACGATCGAAACGTAATTCTCTGTCGGTACCGGCCCTGGACAACCCAGGGCGGATGGCCCCTAGATATGAAAAAGCTCCTGTGCCCGATCAATCTCCGTGAGAAGGTTGGCCATACACAACTCAAGATGCATTGGAGTTATGCCAAACCTTTTCAAGCCACTGCCCTGCATTTTAACTGACAAACCATCGGCTCCAACCCCGATACCCATGCTGATAACCAAAGTGTTGGCCAGGGCCACAATCGCGGTAAGAGGATCTTTTTCCAGGGCATCCGGGTCATGGTGCTGCAGAACGGCCAGCTCTATCTCCTTGGGAAAACCCCACTGGCTCATGATCATCCCGCCGAGCTCGGCATGGGACGCGCCCACCAGTTCCTTCTCCGCCTCAACGAAAGAACAGTCGTCCTGAACCACCTTCATCATGATCTTTTTAAAGTCATCGGCGACAAAGCTGCTCAGGAACCTTTTGCCGATATCATGCAACAACCCGGCAGTATAAGCGCTGCCAGGCTCCACGTCCTTGACATACTTGACAAGCTCCTTGGCCATTATGCCGACGGCTATGGAATGCTTCCACAACTCGCCCTGATCAAGCTTGTATCCATCTCCGGCGGCGCCCTTGTAAAAGCGGGCGCTGCTGCTGGTTATGATGATGTCCTTGAGTGTGTCATTTCCGACAATAACCAGGGCCTCATCCAAAGAGGAAACCTTGCGGGGCAGGCCGAAATAAGCGGCGTTGCAGATCTTCAACACATTCGCCGTAATCACCTGATCATATTGAATGACCTCGGCCAGAGCAGTGGCGCTCACTTCAGGGTCGTTCAACATCTCCGAAACCCGCTGGGCCACCTTGGGGAAAGGCGGGACATGCTTCACAAGGGAAAGTATCTCATCCAAACGGCTCATAACTCAAACTCCCCTCTACCGGAAACCTTCAAATGGGTAATCCCTGTCCCTATTTCCAGACTCACTGTGCGATTCCCTGTACCGCCCACATCTTCCTTGGCCAGCATGATCTGATTTTTCCAGAACATTTTTCGCAGAACAGCCTGGTTACGCTTACCGATATTAAATATCCCGGCGCTGTCCATAATTTGAGACCCGCCAACCGCCTTGACGATCAGACGATTCTTAACGGCTCCAAACTTGTACGTTTCCTTGAACAACCGGGGAATACCGGTGTCGGCAAACATAAAAGGCTTGGCTTCCGCCTTTTCCTTGTCAAGGGAGGAATCCGGCAGCATATAGTGCAGCAACCCCCCGACCTTGGCGACGGGATCCCAGATCACGACTCCGATACACGAACCGAGAGAGTACGTAATCAGGACATCGTCCGGCTTATTGCTGACCTTCATGTCTGAAATGCCAACGATTATCTTCATGCGCTCCCTGTCCTGTATCCGTCATTGCCTCAGGCCCTTCACCCGGGACAACGAACTTCATCGTTTCAGATATGCTGTCGCATCAATCTGGGTGAAATTATGCTTCAACCCGCTGATGCTTTCGGAATGACCGATAAAGAGATATCCGCCCGGCGTAAGAGCCTGATAAAACTTGTTCACGAGCTCCTGTTGGGTTTCCCTGTTGAAATAAATCATGACGTTTCGACAGAAGATGACATCAATGGCCTCGCGCCAGGGAAAATCACCCATGAGATTGAAGCGGTCAAAATGCACCATCCGCCGAAGGTCTTCCTTAACCTTGACGTAACCTTCGGAATCGCCCACCCCTTTCTGAAAATATTTTTTCAGAAAAGGCTTTGGCACCTTCGTGATCCTGTCATCAGTGTACACGCCCCTCTTCGCTTGCGCCAGAACCCTGGTGGAAATGTCCGTGGCCATAATCCGATACCGCGTACCCGGATGCTGGCTGGCAAACTCCTCGACCACCATGGCCATGGTGTAGGGTTCCTCGCCGGAAGAACTGGCGGAAGACCAAAGAAGGATATCCTTGTTTTTCCCCCGTCCCTCCTTGACAAAGCTCGGCAAAACAGTGGAGGTCAAGATTTCGAAATGGGAATTCTCCCTGAAAAAAGAAGTGAAATTGGTGGAAACGGAGTCTATGAGATGAACAAGTTCGTCACCGGACTTGTCCTGCATGACATACTGGTAATACTCCTTAAACGAGTCTATCCCGGTTGCGCGCAACCTCTTGCCCAGACGGGCATTCAACAGCTCTTTTTTTTCCGGCTTCAGAAATATCCCGGTTTTTTCGTACACCAGATCGCTGAACTTCTGAAACAACCCATCCGTGAGTTGCTGATAGCGAGTACCGACTGGCCCGTCACTGTTCAATGCCACAAAGCCGCTCCCTTATTATCCTGGCAGAAAAACCGCTACCGGCCACAGATAGATCCCGTTTCTTTTCGGTCTACTTTTCAGGGGATGTCTGCAGCAATAATACACGCCCACAGACGGGCTTCACCCCATGGCAAGGCAAACAGCTCCGCAAAGAACTTGTTTGTTCTAAAACGCATGACAACACAACATTATCAGGCAGGCAAAGCGGCATATTGTACGCGAAACACAAAGCCTTGCACGCAGCCTCGGAAAGCTGAGGCCGGGTTGCAGCAGACCTGAACTGCATTACTGTGAAGCAAACTGCTGCAAAAGCCCTTCGCCGACAACCCGGTCCACATCAAGCAGGATTTTGACTTCGCCTTTGACTTTCGCCATCCCCAGAATGTTCTCGGTTTCAGACGAGGAACCAAGCGAAGGCGGCGGCTCGATTTCACCGGGCGCGATATTCAACACTTCCGAAACGGAATCCACGACCATGCCGACCTGCACCGGGGCTGTTTGCCCCTGAACCTCAACAACTATAATACAGGTTCTTTCGTCATATTCCTTATGATTCATGTTGAACTTAAGCCGCAGTTCCAGCACTGGTATAACCTTTCCCCGCAGGTTGATCACCCCTTTGATATAGGGCGGGGTGTGGGGTACGGCCGTAATCTCCATAACCCCGATAATCTCCCTGACGCTGAGAATCCCGACGCCATAATCCTCGTTTCCCAAGGAAAATGTGAGATATTTCCCTGCCAGTTCCGATCCTTGGCCTAAATTCTGCGCTACATTCGCTGCTTCCATCAACATCCTCCTTTTTCATGAAAGACCCACTGGGCGATCCCTCAACCCCTGGGGATGAAAACATTCCCAAATTCCGCCTGGTTGTAAAAACTCAATCCCCTCTATCGGCAATAACCCCTGCCAGGTCAAGAATAAGCCCAACCCTGCCATCACCGAGAATAGTACCTCCGGCAACGCCGGGAACATCGAGACCGCCAAGATTTTTGATAACGACCTCCTCCTTGCCCAGGAGTTCGTCAACCATCAGAGCCCGCCGCCTGCCCTCATTTTCCACCACAACGACAATGGCGTCGCAGGGGTCTTTATAGGTTGATTCCACGCCGAAAATCTCATACAGCCTGATAATGGGCACCAGATCGCCGCGAACCATGAGGTTTTCGCCGCGGCCATGCACCGTGCTGTAGTTTTTCAGCTCGGGATGCATGGACTCCTGGATGGCAATGGTCGGAATTATATACCGTTCGCTGCCGACCCGAACAATGATTCCATCGATAATCGCCAGAGTAAGGGGCAGGCGGATCATAAAGAGAGACCCTTTGCCCGACTGGCTTTGGACCTCCACTTTGCCCCGCAGTTTTTCCACCGCTTTTTTCACGACATCCATGCCCACGCCGCGGCCGGAAACATCGGTGATCTTATCCGCTGTGGAAAACCCGGGGAGAAAGATAAGATTGTTCAATTCAAAATCAGTCAGATTATCGGATTCGCTGATCAAGCCCCGCTCGATGGCTTTTTTTCTGATTTTCTGGGTGTTAAGCCCCTCGCCGTCGTCCTCGATCTCGATCATCATGCTCCCGCCTTTTTGATAGGCGCGGAGATGCACGGTGCCGGTTTCCGTTTTTCCGCATTTCTGCCGGTCGGCCGGCGGAGAAATGCCATGGTCCACCGAGTTTCGCATCATGTGAACAAGCGGATCATAAATAGACTCCACCATGTTGCGGTCAATTTCCGTCTCGGCCCCCTCCATGATCAGGTCAACCTTTTTGCCTGATTTTTTAGAAAGATCCCGAACCAGTCGAATCATTTTGTCAAATGTCTGCTTGATGGGCACCATGCGCATGGACATGGCCGTGCGCTGCAGCTCGGAAGTAATTCGGGTCAGCTGGGAAAAATCCTTGGTAAGCTTGGGATCTGCGATCCGGGAAACAAGCCGATTCTGGCGGACCAGCGACTGCATGATCACCAGTTCGCCCACTGCGTTCACCAAGGCATCAAGTTTTTCCACGTCAACCTTGATGGAAGCGCCGATTTTTTTGGGGGTAGTGTCGGCAGCAGGTCGGGCTGCAGCGCTTGCCGGGGCTTCGGCTCTCGGGGAGGCAACGGTCTGCGCAGCCCTAGCAACGACAGGGCTGGGCGAGGCAACAGTTTCAACCTCCTCAATTGCCGGTGCTTCCTCCTCTTCGCTTACAGCCATTTCCGGCTGTAAATCCGGTTCCGGTTCCGAAACTGAGGCAGGCTGGGCTGGCGCCGCACCACTTTCACCACCCTCTTGCAACTGAGTGATATCCGCAAGAAACCCGCTGATATCGGTATCTTTGTAATGGGCGGGCCCATTCTGCAAAACCTCTTTGATGTTTTCGACCATGGACTTCAGCGCATCGCCAACGGTCAGGACGATGTCGATAACCGCTGAATCCATGCCCCGCTTGCCATTGCGCACATCGTCCAGCAGATTCTCCGTGGCATGGGCCAGCTTGTTGATGGTCTTGAGGTTAAGAAATCCGGAAACACCCTTGATCGTATGGAAAGGCCGAAAGATATTGTTGATGATATCCATGTCATCCGGGCTCTGTTCCAACTCAAGCACGTTGACCTCAATGGACTCAAGGTGTTCAAATGCCTCATCGATAAATCCTGCCAACAGATCCGTATCCTGCAGAAAATCGGGGATCGCCTCCTGGCCGGCGCCACCCCCGGCAGGGGCTTGCGCTTGCACCGATTCGCTCTGCGGCGGGACGGCATCAACCTCCTTTTCGGGCAGCGATGAGCCTGCACCCTCAAGAAGCGCGGACGGGACCAGGGAAAAACCGATTCTCCCCATGTTTTCGCAGAACTGCTCAAGAATTTTCTCGCCGGGATGCCCCTCTTTCCGGGCCGATTCCTGCATCTCGGTAATGCACTGGCCGAGGAGATCATAGTTTTCCGCGGAGTCGGCCAATTCTCCCATGATGAACTTCTCAAGAGCACCCTTGAAAGCGGCGGCCATGCGCTGAATAACCACCGGCGTATCAGGGGCGGCTTGCCCAGGCAACAATTTCTCGATCAGGTCAAGCAATTCTCCCACAATGGAAAGATCGCCCGGCTCAATCATCAAAATCTTCAAAGCCATTTCATCCAGAAGATCGGACAATGGTTTATGACCAGCTGCCATACATGCACTCCTTGCAAAACGAGAACAACAGGTTCTCACGGGAAAAAACGTTCAACGCCTACTGAAAACAAACACACAGTACCATATTATGCTTTCATATAGCGCAAACATCAATAAATATTGCAAGTTTTTTCTTGCTGTATCACAGGCACGACTCCGCGTCGCGTCAGCACACCCTCCTCTCTTTTCGCAGCGGTGCCTGCGGACATAAAAACCCTTGAATTCTCATTAAAAATCCTCGAAATCATCACCCATGGGAATGATGTCCTCGGGCTTTGCGCCCTTTGCCGGTATTTTTTTCGGCGCCGGGGGAAGGGCTTTTCTTGCCGGGGGCGCTATTTTTCTGGCGCTGGACTGCGCCTGGGAGGGCGGACGCCTCAGCTGTGCGATTTCCTTCCGTGCTTTTGCCGACCCTTCTGCGCCACCCGCCATAACCAGCAATTCGCTCACAGAGCCTTTCATCATCTCAGCCTGAGCGCTCAGTTCTTCGGAGGCGGATGCGGATTCTTCCGCCGCCGCCGCGTTGCTCTGGGTTACGGTGTCGATTTCGTGGATGGCCTTGGTCACCTGGGTGACGGCGCTGGCCTGCTGACTCGCGGCTCCGGCAATCTCCGAAATGATTGTCCCGATCCGGGTGGTGGCCTGTGAGGCGACATAGAACGACTCGCTGGTTTCACTGACCAGGGCGCTGCCGGTGTTGACCTTTTGCACCGTTCCCTCAATGAGGTTCGAGGTGTTTTTCGCCGCTTCCGCCGCCCGCATTGCGAGATTACGTACTTCGTCGGCCACCACCGCGAATCCTGCCCCCGCCTCACCGGCCCGGGCTGCCTCAACAGCCGCGTTCAAGGCCAGCAGGTTGGTCTGAAAAGCGATCTCGTCAATGGTTTTGACGATCTTCTGGGTTTCAGCGCTGGCGCTGGATATTTCCTGCATGGAGATGGTGAGCTTTTTCATGGATTCGTCCGCGCTCATGATCACCGAATTGGCTTCCTTCATCAGCGTGTCAGCCTGCTGGGCATGCTCCGCGTCCTGCTTGACCATGGCTCCGACCTCTTCCAGGGAGGCGGAGGTCTCTTCCACCGCCGCCGCCTGCTGGGAAGCGCCTTCCGCCAGGGTCTGACTGGAGGATGAAACCTCCCCAGCCGCTGCGGCGACCTGTTCGGCTCCCTCCTGAAGCGCCAAACTCACCTGCTTGACAGACGACGCAACCCCCCGGACGATAACAAATGCGGACGCCGCTCCCAAACCTAAAGCAATCAGCGCGATCACTCCAACCAGCACCCGCGTTTTTGCCGCAGCGTCAAGCATGGCTTCATCGGTGATCAGCTGTCCTTTGGCCTCCTCCCGGATTTTATTCAACAACCCCTGCACGGCCTGCAAGGACGGGAGCGTCTGCGTGGAGTAGACAGCCATGGCGTCACCGGTTCCCCCGCTGGCAAGGCTTCCCTGGATGGCAACCGCGGATTCATGGAGCTTTTTATGCGGGTCCTCGATCTCTGCAAAAAGGGGCTTGAGCGGAGGGAGCAATGCTTCGGCATGTTTCCGTCCATCTCCGTAATACCATTTCCCGAATCCGCATTTACTGGGATCGGTCTCCACCTTTAATTCACTGCCGCCCTTGAGCAGCACGCCGGACACCTTTCCAGCCCAGTTGAGATGATCCACCTCCCGTTGCGCCAGTTCGGCATTGAGGCGCCCTCCCTCGATCACCTCTTCGGCGTTGCCCACAATGCTACCAACCCCAAAGACGCTGCTCAAGGAAAGGGCGACAACCATGAACAACACCAAACAAAAACCAAGAGAAACCCTTTTACCGATACTCATGCCGCTCCAGTTCATAACCATAAACTCCCTTAAAATAGTTTCTGTCGTCCCCCCAGACCCTATCAACGCCCCCTGCAATGCAGCACACGGAAGGCCATGTCGGTACTTATACCTACATCTTTATTGTGTACCCGCATCAGCTGGCAGAACACAAGCCTTTTCTTAACAAGTTTCTCTGGAATTCTCCCGAAAAAAATCAAGAATCCGCTAGGCAAGCCCGCAGCAGCACACACCGATGCGCCGAACAAAATCCACCTAACCCCCCTGAATAGTTAACGAAAACACGCGCAACCCCTGACAATGCCGTGTTTTTTCATTGCAGGAAGGAGGGTTGTCCTGTAAAAGTGGCTGAGCGTTAATCCGGGGTTGTCATGACAGCTTGCTGCCGGGAATATCCCGGCATGATGAGCAGCCGCAACTCCATTCGATGATCTTCTCCGGACATGCCAATCGGGTTCACATCAGACTATTTTAAAGCCGTTGCGAAGCAGCCATTCCATTCCTTACCCTTTCGCCACGACTTCGTGCGCCGGTCACGGTATTAATGGCATGATCATTATGTTTAAACGACGGCTTACCGCAGCAGGGAAATACGGTTTGCATACTTATCAAGATATTTTCAGGTTTCGCCTTCGCCCATTTGCCCGAATCGTATTAGTCCTGGCGATCGGCGTGCTGACTTTGACCGGCTTCACCGCCTGCGCCCCACTGGAAAATTCCGCCGTTGCCACGATCGGGCCGGAAACCATATCCCGGCCCCAGGCACAAAAGACCACCTCATATTCCCAGAAGCAGGAAAGCGCTTCGAACCGAGAGAAAAAGCCTCTCCCGGAACCGGAAGAGGCGGATCCCCAAGCGCTCAAACTTGCGGTGAGCCCGGAGATAAGCGAACTGGCGCAACTCAGCGCCTGGGATGTGCTTCCATTGCTCACCACCGGTGAGGAAACCGAGTCCTACGATTTTCCGATCACCATCAATGACCAGGTCGAATACTACCTGGATTTTTTTCAGAACCGCCACCGCAAGACCTTTGCCGTCTGGCTCGCCCGTTCGGCCCGGTACCTGCCCATGATAAAAAAAGAGCTTGCCGAGGCGGGCTTGCCCCTGGATCTGGCCTACCTTCCCATGATTGAAAGCGGTTTCAACACCACGGTCTCTTCCCGGGCCAGCGCGGTGGGAACCTGGCAGTTCATGCGCGCCACCGGACGCAGCTATGGCCTGGCGGTCAACGATTATGTCGACGAACGTCGCGATCCGGTAAAATCCACCAAAGCGGCAGTGGCCTATCTTTCAAATCTGTACAAGGAATTTGATTCATGGCATCTGGCGGTCGCCGCCTACAATGCCGGGGAGGGAAGAATCCGGCGGGCCATGAAACAGTCGGATGCCGACGATTTCTGGGAAATCGCCCAAAGCCAGTACATCCATTCGGAAACAAAACTCTACGTCCCGCAGCTCATCGCCGCCATCATGATCGCCAAGGACCCGGAAAAATACGGATTTGACAATATCGACTATGACGAACCGCTGGATTACGAGACCGTCCATGTGCCCCGCGGAACCTCGCTCAAGGCTGTTGCCGTGGCCTGCGGTCTTCCCGACGAGGAGATACTCGCCCTCAACAGGCATCTGTCCAAGGCCATCACCCCGCCATCCGAAGCGGATTACCCGTTACGGGTGCCGACCGGCAAGAAGGATCTGGTGATCAAAAACCTCCCCAGGGTTCGTTCGGTCAAAATCACCGAGTTCGATGACCACGTGGTCAAGCGCGGAGAAACCCTGACCACCATCAGCCGGAAATACAAATTGAGCAAAACGACCCTGCTCAAGGCAAACAATCTCCAGTACGAAAGGCTTTCCCTGGGGCAACGCCTGAGAATACCTTCCCAGACCACCGCCTACAAGTTGAGCGATGAACCTTTGCATTTGGCCCAGGCCGGCGCCAGCGTCAACTTGTTTTCCATACACATGGAGCCGTCCGACACCCAGAGCAAAAAGAAAAATAAATCCAGCAGTTCCAAAAAGGAAAAACGGCCGGAAAAATCTAAAAAACGGGTTTCTTCACCGGCAAAGGTGAAGAAATCTGCAAGCCCTGCCGATAAAGAAAAAACAAAAAAATCTCCGGCGCCATCGTCCAAAAAAGAGGGAGCCGGCAAGAAAAAATAGCATTCCGGCAGCGAACACAGGCTTGAACAGCGAATGAAACTACAAGGAAAAACAGCCCTTGTTCTCGGGGGAGCGAAGGGAATCGGCAAGGCCATCGGCATCGCTCTGGCCAAGGCAGGAGCCACGGTTGTCCTCACCTACTACGACTGGCCCGAAGAAGCCGCCCTCATGCAAGCGGAGCTTGGCGCCCTTGGCGGCGACCATCTGGCCATCAAAGTCGATCTGCGCGACCCTGCCGCCATCCAGGAGCTTTTCTCCACCCTCCGGGCGCGACACACCACTCTCCACGTCCTGATCAACAATATCGAGCGCGGCGGCATGCCGGTTGTCCACGGCGCCTATACCCCGGAGCAATGGGAACTGGAAATGGCCACGACCCTGCGGGCCAAGTGGTGGGTCATGCGCTCCGCCCTGCCCCTCCTGCAGGAAAACCCGGAAGCGGCTGTAATCACCCTTTCCTCCATTGCCGGCATTGTCGGCCGCTCCGGCCCGGGAGGACTCATCTTCAACGACGCCTACAGCGCCGCAAATCGCGCCATATCCTCCTTTACGGAAACATGGGCCAGACAAGGCGCCCCCACTGTACGGGTAAATGAATTGATGCTGGGGTTTTTTGAAACCAGGCATGCGGAGCAGACCAGGGGATGGAACCTGCTCACTGCCGAGCAGCAGGATGCCATCCGCAATCATATCCTGCTGAAACGGACAGGCAAGATCGAGGAGATCGTTGCGGCGATTTTCTTTCTGCTGCAGGACGCCACTTACATGACAGGCGCGGTGTTGCGGATGGACGGCGGCTATGTGCTGGGGGGCGAGGAAATTCCGCCCATGCCGGTGGGGGTTGAGTAAAAGAGGGACAAAAGAAGTGATGTTTTCTTCTTGCCTTGCAGGGATGATGAAATCATGAAAAATAAACAGTATTTCGGACTGTGCTTCGACAAGCTCAGCACGAACGGAACATCAATGCATTACGATAATATCCGTTCGTGCTGAGCTTGTCGAAGCACCTTTTTTTTGCGACCTGCAGTCCTAGAACTTATTCGCAAAAAAGCTCTTACTTCTTTTCCAGCCCCATTCTTACGAGCAGATCCTCAACCGCCCATTTCGGAATCTGATGCAGAATCAGTTCCACGGCCTTGGCTTTCATATCATCTTCATTCTTGGGAACTCCACCCTCGCTGGCTGCCATTTCGGCCAAAATATCCTCGGCGTCGAACCAGCAGATTTCCTGATCGTTTGTCCCATACACGGTCAACACCCGCCGGTTGGTTTCATGGAGATGTTCCTCCTCCATCACTGCGCCGACCAACTTTTTTGCCACTTCATAGGGAATGCATTGCGTATCTTCCGCGCTCATTCGGTTCTCCTTATTTTTGGGGGGATATACAGCCGCATTCAATACCGTATTTTTCTGCGTTTTTCAACCATTCCCTAGCCGTTGCTCCGACAGTTTTCCGCCTTGACGGCTCCCAGGCGGGCTGGTAATACAAATCATCTCTTACTGAAAGGTTTTCCATGAATCACGAGACATTCATGCGCCTGGCCCTGCAACAGGCGCAACTGGCTTTGAGCAACAACGAATTCCCGGTGGGCGCGGTCATTGTTGCCGAGGGCGAGGCCGTGGCCACAGGCAGGCGCGAAAACAGCCGGAACGAAACCGCCAACGAGCTGGACCATGCCGAGATTGTCGCCCTGCGCGACCTGCTGGCCCGCAGGCCGGATATCGACCGGAAGACCCTGACGGTCTACTCCACCATGGAGCCGTGCCTCATGTGCTACGCCACCATGCTGCTCAACGGCATCCGCACCTTTGTCTTTGCTTATGAAGACGCCATGGGCGGCGGCACATCTCTGCAGCTTGCCCACCTCGCCCCCCTTTACCAGGGCATGGAGACTGAAGTGCGTATCCTGCCCCATATACTGCGACAGGAGAGCCTGGCTCTTTTCAAAACCTTTTTCACCAGCCCGGAAAACAACTACTGGCAGGACAGCCTGCTGGCAGAATACACTCTGGCCCAACCCTGAACAGCCGCGCCATGAACCAGCCCGTCGCCAAGACCCTGCACTTCAAGCCCCACGAACGCAACATTTTCTTTCATATCCTGACCGCCTGCAATCTCGCGTGCAAACATTGCTACATCAACCCGGACCAGCACGGCACCGCCACTGTTTCCCGCGAAACCATGGAGCAGTGGCTCACGCTTTTCTACGACCCAAAAAAGGAAAGCAACGTCATCTTCTTGGGCGGCGAGCCGACCCTGCATCCGGACCTGATCCACGGCATCCGGCATGCCCGATCCTTAGGCTACAAAACCATCACCGTGGATTCAAACGGCTACCTGCACCACGACCTGCTCAACCGGCTCAAGCCCGACGAAGCGGTACTCAGCTTCAGCCTGGACGGACCGAATCCGGAGGTCAACGATGCCCTGCGGGGGAACGGGGTTTTCGCCACCTGCACAGCAAACCTGCAAAAGGCCATTGAACTGGGCTTTGAGGTGAGCGTGATCTACACGGTGAGCCGCTTGAATATCGGACATCTCCACGAGATGCCCGAACTTCTTGCGCGCTTGGGCTGTAAGCGGTTTTTTATTCAGGTCATCGGGTTACGCGGCAAATCGGCAAGCGAACAGGAGACCCGGCTGCAGGTCACCCCGGAAGAATGGCTGGCCGTGATCCCCAAGGTGGCGAAGGATGCTGCCAAAAGAGGAATACACGTCATCTACCCCAAAGTTTTTCTGGAGCCGGGGGAGGAATTTCTTTGCGCAGGCAATGTGGCGGAAAACTATTTCATCTTCCCCAACGGGAGGGTCTACCTCTGTCCGCTGTGCGAGGATTTTCCTTTGCACACCTTCCGCATCGAGGACAACTGCCTTGTCGAAAACAGCGGGATCAGCGAGAAAAAACTCTTTTCGCTGAACATCCCCGAGGGCTGCGTGATGAACAAACTCCTCCAGCCCGGCAACATCGAGTACAATCCGGACGGCAGCCCGCGTCACCGGATTTCCTGCTGTCTGCTCAAGCAGGAAATCCGGCCCGAATAGTCAGAACCCCGCACGCAAAAAAGGCGGCCGGGCTTTCGCCGCAACCGCCTGTGCACCAATTCCCAAAGATAAAAAGAAGCAAAAAGATTTCTGACTCCCACTCCTCTTCAGCCGTTTTTTTCCGTCATTCCGGCGGAAGCCGGAATCCAGGGAAATTAGTTGCCGTGCCGTGGTTCCGGCCGGAGTCCGAGCGAATCAAAAAAATCAACGACCAATGGGGCCTGTCATTGCGGGGTGAATTTGGTCTTTTCGCTTTTCTTGGCCTGCTTGGCTGCCTTCTTTTCCTTCATGGTCTTGGCCGGTTCCTTCTTCACTGCTTTTTGGGTATCCTTGGCTTTACTCATGACTGGCACTCCTGAAAGTTAAGGTTGCGTGTGCGCCGCGACCGGCGAACTGCAATGCCGTGGAAACGGCACGACTCATGCTGTTATCATGCCTTTTTCCGTGCATTATGGCAAGCATTACACGCAGGCCGCACAGGGAAAATTCTCCATTGTCCACTCGGCGCTAATCGTCTAATATAACGTCTTTCCGTTTCGCTTCTGGGGACGCATCCCCGCTTTTTCTTGGAAACAGCCATGAACATAACACTTCTCGATTACGGCGCCGGCAATGTCCGCAGCGTCCGCAACGCCATCAAAAAACTCGGTTTCACCGTTACCAACGCCAAAACTCCGGCGGATATCCTGGCAGCGGAAAAGCTGATCTTCCCAGGTGTCGGCAGCTTTGGCAGCGCCATGCAGCGTTTGCACCAGTGCGGCTTTGTCGAGCCCCTGCTCACATACCTCCGGGCCGACCGCCCATTTTTAGGCATCTGCCTGGGGCTGCAAACCCTGTTCGAAGGAAGCGAGGAGGCCTTTGGCGTGGCCGGGCTGGGGATCATCAAGGGGCAGGTCAAACGGTTCACCGAAACAACCCTCTCGGTGCCGCAGATCGGCTGGAACGGCATCCGCATCAAAAAACCCTCCCGGCTCCTTACCGGCTTCAACGACGAAAAGCTCTACTTTGTCCACTCCTTTCGGGCCGGTATCGAGTCCGGCAACGAGGATTGGGTGCTGACCACGACCAACTACGGCGAGGAGTTCATCAGCTCGGTGCAGAAGGGCAATGTGGCGGCCTGCCAGTTCCATCCGGAAAAAAGCGGCGCAGCCGGGCTGGCGATCCTGAAAAACTTTCTCGAGGCCACGGACCTTTCCGCGGCGGCTGCCCCTGCACCGGCCCCCACCTCTGAAACGCGGATCGCCAAACGGATCATCGCCTGCCTCGATGTGCGCAGCAACGACAACGGCGACCTGGTGGTCACCAAGGGCGACCAGTACGATGTCCGCGACAAGGGCGAGGTGCGCAACCTCGGCAAGCCCGTGGAACTGGCCCGGCGCTATTACGAGGAAGGCGCCGACGAGATCACCTTCTTGAACATCACCGGCTTCCGCGACTTCCCCATGAAGGACCAGCCCATGCTCGAAGTGCTGCAACGCACCTCGGAGCAGGTCTTCGTGCCGCTCACCATCGGCGGCGGCATCCGCGAGTTCACCGACTCCACCGGCAAGCACTACTCTGCCCTGGACGTGGCTGCGGAATACTTCCGCTCCGGAGCCGACAAGATCTCCATCGGCAGCGACGCGGTGCTCATTGCCGAGGAATACCTGAAAACCGGCAAGAAAACCGGGACCAGCTCCATCGAGCAGATCTCGGCAGTATACGGCAACCAGGCCGTGGTGATCTCCGTTGACCCGCGCAGGGTCTATGTGAAATCGCCTGCCGACACCCCGCGCCACACCATCAAGACCAAATTCCCCGGACCAAACGGCGAGGAGTACTGTTGGTATCAGTGCACCATCAAAGGCGGCCGCGAGGGCCGCGATGTGGACGCCCTGGAGCTGGCCACCTCCTGCGAGGCTTTGGGGGCGGGAGAGATACTGTTGAACTGCATCGACAAAGACGGCACCAATTCCGGCTTTGACCTGGAGCTGATCAATCAGGTGCGGCAGGCGGTCTCCATCCCGGTCATCGCTTCAAGCGGCGCGGGCAAGGTGGAGCATTTCTCCGAGGTGTTCGAGGAAACCGGAGCCGAGGCGGCCCTGGCGGCGGGAATTTTTCATCGCCAGGAGGTGCCCATCAGCGCGGTGAAGGCGCATCTGCGCGAAAAGGGGATTGAAACGCGGTAGCTCTCCTCTTGAACGGGCGACCGAGGGCAATGAGCAGGATGAGCCGAACCAGAACTTCGCTTTACTTTTTCTTTGGCGTTCCATATCCTGTTAAATAATGGATTCCCAATGATTCCTACGGGCTGTAATCTGTTTAGCAAGGAGGCGGCTTTGAAAACGAAGCAACAAATCATCGATATTCTGGCGTCCTGTAAGCCTGAGGTAGAAAGGAATTTTGGGGTGAAACGGCTGGCGCTCTTCGGTTCTTATGCCCGGGGCGAGCAAAAGCCTGACAGTGATGTGGATATCCTTGTGGAAGTGGGGCCGGAAATAGGTTTGGAATTCGTAACTCTGGCCGATCGGATTGAACAGTTGCTGGGTGAGCCGGTGGAACTGGTATCCACACGGGCAATCAAACCGAAGTTCTTACAGCACATCAGCAAGGATCTGGAATATGTCTGAACGTTCAGCCGCTCTGCTGATCGATGATATCCTGGAGGCCGCGTCAAAAATCGCTTCCTACACGGCTGGGATGGCGCGGGATGATTTTGTATCCTCCGGCATGGCCGCCGATGCCGTGGTTCGCAATCTCGAAATCATTGGTGAAGCCGCTAATCGACTGCCGAAGGAATTCACCGATAAACACCCCGAAATCGAGTGGCGCAAGATCATCGGCTTGCGCCACCGGATCGTGCACGACTATTTTGGCGTTGACCTGGATATCATCTGGGCCATCACGCGGCAAGACCTGCCGAACTTTATATCCCAAATCACCACCCTGTAGAAGGCCAATAGGGACGCTGGCAAGTTGCGTAAGTTGTTCATCTAGATCACCGGCAGAAATTTAATTAGGAAGTGCCCCTTATTTCTCCCTGGCGGCGGGGATCTTTCACCGCCAGAAAGTGCCGATCAGCGCGGTGAAGGCGCATCTGCGCGAAAAGGGGATGAAACGCGGTAGTGGTGGGAGCGGCTTAAACCCTCCGGGAAAGCCCCTGCTCCCACCACTACCTGCTGATGATTTTTCCTTGTACAACGCTGCGGCATGTTGCTACACTCTGCTTGTCAGGATGATGCAACACCTCCCCGCCCGTTGCCATTCTGCCTTTTTCTCTCTTCCAGCAAAAACCTCCAGTGATTCTGGTAGGATATCCAAAACGGAAGGTTATTATGCAGAATTTCCAAATTCCGTATATTAGCCATAATTCTGTCTAATATAATGTTGGCCTCATCATGAATGAACTTCGGCAAGTGGTGCTCTATGGGCTGGCAAGTGCGTTTCCAATTGTCGCACTCGCTACTTATATTCAATTCAGATTTCCGCCAGACGCATTGCATACTGCCCATTACGGATTTCTCGTAGTCTTTCCACTTGCCTTAGCATCACTGCCATGGGGATTTCTTGTTGCGATCATCAACGCCTATATTGGATTAAGCAGCAACGATACGGTGCTATTCGGCCTGATCGTTTTCTCTGTTTGTGTGAATGGGATATGGATTTCCTATGCAACGAAAGACCAACGAGGTCGCACACTTTTTCTACTTCTGTTCGCCACAATCTCCTCTACGCCGCTTGTTCTTTTCCTGCGCCATGCGTAACGCAATCTTTGCACTACTCACGTCTGTCACGTGCGCTGCGAATGCCGCCCAGGACACGGTGCCGTCGTTCGACTTTCCAGACACTTCCGAACCCGTCGTGGCAGCCTTCGTTGAGTGGCATACCGCACTTGTTTCCGGCAATTTCGCTGCGTTCCGAGACTTCACCCCGTTGGTGCCAGGTGTCACCGATGCATCTCTGAGGCAACTGTTTGAGCAGATGCGGCTTAATTCACCGAAAACTCTAAAGATCACCGCACCCAAGCTTACTGAGCGCGGTAGCTATGAGTTTTCGACAATAGGTTGCGCCGGGGCGCAAGTTGTCATTAGTAGTGTCGCCGTGCGGCAGGAAGGAAATTCTTGGCGAGTTGCGGGTTCGGGCTGGGGCCAGTCGTGGAATCCAAAGATTGCAGGGAGCGTTAAATGCCCATGACGTCGAATCCTGCGGTAGAGAGGACGCTGCGCGATAAAGCCGCGCCGCGCTCCTGCCTTGAACGTTACGAAACACTGGAGACAGGGAGAAAACGATGCAAGACGTGCTGGAGAACGAGAAACAGTGGGTTCCGGTTTCCGATCGCAAGATTCGGGCGGGCATCATTGGCTATGGGGTGTGCGGATTCGGGGCGGATTTCTCTTTTCAGGATCACCCGAATGTAACGGTCACGGCGGTTGCCGATCTGGTGCCCGAGCAATGCGCCGCGCTGGCAAAGGCCTGTCGCTGCGAGAAGATGTACGGGACGGGCGAGGAACTCATCCAAGACGAGGCGGTCGAAGCTGTTTTCATTGCCACGGATGCGCCCAGCCACGCGCGCCTTGCCATTGCAGCGCTCCAGGCAGGGAAGCACGTTGCCTGTGCCGTGCCGGCGGTGTTCGGATCGTTGGAAGACGCCGAGGCGCTTTTCGCCGCGGCCAGAAGCTCTGAAGGGAAGTACATGATGTTTGAGACCTCCTATTTCCATGTCGATCTCTACGCCATGCGCGAGATGTACAGGAGGGGCGATCTTGGCAAGTTGATTTACTCCGAGGCCGAGTACCTGCATTACCTGGGAACACCGCTGCCCGCCTACGGGGGATGGCGTGCGGGCCTGCCGCCGCAATGGTATCCAACCCACACCAATGCTTATTACATGGGGGTTACAGGCGGTTCATTCACGGAAGTGTCGTGCATGGGCAGGCCCAGTCCCATTCCGCACCTGCAGGCCAAGAACAGATATGACAATCCGTTCGGCACCGAGATCGCGCTGTTCCGCACCAGTGAAGGAAGTATGGCCCGAACAGCGGTGAGTTGGGACATCCCCGGTACCGGTGACGAAACAGGGAGAATCTGGACCGAGAAGGGAACGTTCGACCGTGTTTTCAAAGGGCTGGACGGGAAGGAGGCGCCATTGATCGAACGTCCGCCTCTGCCGCCGGGAGTCCAGCCCGGTGGCCACAACGGATCGCACGGCTACCTGACGAATGAGTTCGTAGAGGCCATCCTGCTGGACCGCAAGCCGCTTGTGGACGTGGCGCAGGCATTGAACCTGACGGTGGCCGGCATTGTCGCCCACCAGTCGGCGATGCGGAACGGGGAATTGCTGAAGATTCCGCAGTATGTTCTTTGATTCGTAACCGTCATTCCGACGAAGGCGGAGGAACACGCGACTCCGACCCATGGGTCGTTTGTTTTTTCCGGACCCCGGCTTTCGCCGGGGTGACGACGCAAGCACGGAAAACATTTCCGGAACCGTCACACTCTATTGGTCCCCCCGGAAAGTCGGGTGTGTAAAAATTTTCGTGTGATACGAGGCTGTTGCAAAAAGAGGGCGGACCCTTCGACAGGCTCAGGGTGAACGGTAATCATCTTGAAATCATTATAGTTTTTTCCGTTCATGCTGAGCCTGTCGAAGCACAATAAAGGATTGTACAAGGTCCCCACAGAACACTTCGACGAGGTGATTGAAACACGGGAGCGTCAGCTCTCAGCCTTCGGCTTCCCCTTGAATGGCCGACTGATGAGAATACCTGCCTCGTACAACCCGAAAAGGGGAACGGCCAACAGGATGGCGGAGAGCAGATCGCCCGCGGTCAGCAGAAAGGCAAGCACCAGGATGGCGAGATAAAAATATTTCCGCTGCCGGGCGAAGTACCCCTTGGATACAATCCCGGCCTTGGCGGTCATGACCATGAGAAAGGGCACCTCAAAGGCCAGACCGAAGGTAAGCGAGGTCCGGGCCACGAAGGTGAGATAGGCATCAAGGCGAAGCAGAGGCTCAAGCTGTTCGTCACCAAAGCTCAGCAGAAAAGAAAGTGTCTCCGGCAGCACCACCACATAAGCAAACACCACCCCGCCCGCAAAAAGGGATGTGGCCAGAAAGACCACGGTTCGCGCCATCCGCCGTTCATGGCGGTGCAATCCCGGCGAAATAAACATCCACAACTCGTAACAGCATACCGGAAAACCTATCATCAACCCGGCCAGCAGGGAAACTTTCAGATAGCTGACAAAGGCCTCGGTCAGGTTTGTATACACGAGTTTTGCCAGATCGGGATGCCCCTTGATCAAGGGGACCATCAAAAAACGGACGAGCTGTTCGGAAAAGGCATAGGCGACGAGGGTGGCCACCAGGATGGCCAGAAAGGACACCATGACCCGGTTCCGCAATTCCCGGAGATGCCCGGAAAAATGTCCGGCCAACACTGTCATTCCGGCAACTTCTCTTCTTTGGCCTCGGGTTCGGCAGGGGGTACGACGGGATTGGAGTCAGGCGGAGACACCGCATCAATTTCCGGCGTATCCGTTTCGGGAACCGAGGTGGAAGGCAGATTGGGATATGCGTTTCCCAGCTTCTGCTCCCAGGGGTCCTGCCCCAGGTCTTCCTTCATCTCGTCATGCAGGCTCTCCTTGAGAGAGACCGCCGTGCTTTTCAGGTCCAACACAACCTTGGCAAGCGACTTCGCCATTTCCGGAAGCTTTTCCGGGCCTACCACGATAAGCGCGACACCCAGGATCAGAATCAACTCGGGAAGCCCTATGCCAAACATGCTATTGCCTCAATATGTCCGCAAAAAAAGGTCCAGTACGCCGCAAGAACCATCGGCACCTCTCATTCAGGGGCAATCTACGGCATTTACCCGAGGGTGTCAAGGCGGCAGACATCGACGGAAAAGGGCCCGTGGCATCACTGATTGACTTTTTATTTCCCTTTGGATATGGTGCCTGTTGCTATACACGCTGAGACAAAAAGCGGGCGCCACCAACAGCTCGTTTACAACCTTTTTTCGGATGATTGCGGAGGAAAAGCAAGATGGCCAATGTGGTTATTGTGGGAACACAATGGGGAGATGAAGGCAAAGGAAAGATCGTCGACCTGTTGACGGAGCACGCCGACTATGTGGTGCGCTTCCAGGGCGGCAACAACGCCGGGCATACCCTGGTGGTGGAAGGCAAGAAGTACGTCTTTCACCTCATCCCTTCCGGCATCCTCTATGAGAACAAGATGTGCTTCATCGGCAACGGCGTGGTGCTCGACCCGGGCGTTCTGCTTGAAGAAATGGACAAACTCGCAGCCAGCGGGCTGCCGGTGAACCCGCAGCGTTTGATGATCAGCGAGCGCGCCCACCTGATCATGCCCTACCATCGCCTGCTTGATTCCTGCAGCGAATCAGCCCTGGCCAGCGGCAAAAAGATCGGCACCACCGGAAGGGGCATCGGCCCCTGCTACGGCGACAAGATCCTCCGCAAGGGCATCAAGGCCGGGGATCTGCTGGACAAAGGGCTGTTCATGGAAAAACTCCGCGAAAACCTGGAAGAAAAGAACTTCCTGTTCAGCAAAAAATTCAACACCGACCCGCTCGTTCCCGAGGCGATCTACGACGAATACCTGAAATACGCCGAACGGCTCGCACCCTTTATCGATAACGTTTCCGTTGCCCTGGATGACGGCCGCAAAGCGGGCAAACACATTCTTTTTGAAGGCGCCCAGGGCACCCAGCTGGACATCGACCACGGCACCTACCCCTTTGTCACCTCCTCGAACACCATCGCTGGCAACGCCTGCACCGGCAGCGGCTTCGGCCCGTCGCACATCGACTGCGTCATCGGCATCCTCAAGGCGTATACCACCAGAGTAGGCGAAGGGCCTTTCCCCACCGAGCTGTTCGACGCCACCGGCGACGAGTTGCAGAAAAAAGGCGGCGAATTCGGCGCCACCACCGGCCGCAAACGCCGCTGCGGCTGGCTTGACGGGGTCATTGCCCGCGAGGCTGTCCGCTTGAACGGCATCAACGGCCTGGCCATCACCAAGCTCGATGTTTTGAGCGGCCAGCCGACCCTGAAACTGGCCACCAGCTACGAAGCGGACGGCAAAAAGATGACCGCCCTGCCCAACAACATCACCACCTATGCCAGAATGCAGCCGGTTTATGAAGATCTCGCCGGCTGGAGCGAAGAAATCAGCCAGGCCCGCACGGTCGAAGACCTGCCTGCCAAGGCCCGTGATTACGTAAAACGCATCGAGGAGTTTACCGAGACCCCGGCGTACATTCTCTCCGTCGGCCCGGGCCGCGAACAGACCATGCTCCTCAAAAACCCCTTTGAAAAAAGCTAAACGGAAGGAGTACGCATGAGCTCAGAACTGCGGCCCGACAGTTACGCCAGACACACCCTGGAGCGCTACACCGGCTCCAGCGTCAAGGACTTCGGCTCTCATATCCTGCTCTGCAACTTCCACCGCTACATCGACGATTTTGCCCGCATCACCGGCAATCCGGTTCAACGCGGGCACTGGAGCGTGGTCCATGACCGCAAGCGCGACCTCAGCATCATCAACCACGGGGTCGGCTCGCCCTCGGCAGGCATTGTCATGCACTGCCTCTCCTTTCTCGATGAAATAAAATGCGTGCTCATGCTCGGCATGTGCGGCGGCATCGACGATGTTCTGGAAATCGGCGACATCATCATCCCCACCGCCAGCATCCGGGACGAAGGCACCAGCCCGCATTATCTGCCCAAGGATGTCCCGGCCCTGCCGTCGATCCACGTCAACCGCATCTGCGAACAGGTCATCACCAGCGAGTTGAAAATGGTTCCCAAGTCAGGCATCCTGATGACCACGGACTACCGGATGTGGGAGTTTGACCACGAATTCATCAATTACATCCACAAACACCGGATCATGGCCATCGACATGGAAATCGCCACCCTGTTCGCGGTGGGATACGCCCTCAACGTGCCCACCGGAGCCATGATGCTGGTCTCGGATCTGCCCCTCAAAAAAGGCGGCATCAAGAGCAAGGACAGCGCCGAAGAGATTTTCCTCACCTACACCCAGGAGCACCTGCAGATGGGCCTCAAGGTCATGGAGACCGCCTGTCTCGACAAAAGAACCCCGCTGGGTTGAGACCCGCGAAGATTTCATGCGTATTTGACCGGCAGGCGCACCGCCCTCCTAAGCGGTTTGGAGCCTGTCCCGGAATTGCGTGGTGAGAGATACCTCCTTCGGAGAAACGCATGTCCCGCCATATCGTCCACATCTCGCTGACCGCGAAAGACACCCCGGCCCGCCTGGCCGAACAGCCCCCCGTGTTTTTTGAAGCAACACGACCGGAAACGCACACCGTCACCATCGACCCGCGCAAGCGCTTCCAGAAAATGGAAGGCTTCGGCGGAGCATTCACCGAAGCGGCTGCCGTTACCTGGCAAAAACTCCCTGCCGAAAGGCAGGCCGAAGTCATGCGGGCATATTTCGACCCGCACACCGGCCTGGGGTACACCATGGGGCGGACGCACATCAACAGTTGCGATTTCGCCCTGGGGAATTACGCCCATGATGAAGTGGACGGCGATTTTGCGCTGAAGCATTTTTCCATTGAGCGCGACCGGGCCGCCATTCTGCCCATGCTCAAGGAAGCCCAGCGTCTCAGCGGCGGCCTGAAGCTGTTCGCTTCGCCCTGGAGCCCGCCGGCGTGGATGAAGACCAACAGGCAGATGAATGGCGGCGGCAGGCTGCTGCCGGAATGCCGCGATGTCTGGGCGCGTTACTATTGCCGCTACATTCGGGAATACGAAAAAGAAGGCATCCCCTTCTGGGGACTCACCGTCCAGAATGAACCGGAAGCCAGCCAGACCTGGGACTCCTGCCTGTACTCCGCCGAAGAGGAACGCGATTTTGTCCGCGATTATCTCGGGCCGACCCTGCGCAAAGAGGGGCTGGGCCATCTCAACCTGATGATTTGGGACCACAACCGGGATGGAATCTACGAGCGCGCCAGAGTGGTGTACGACGACGCCGAGGCCGCGCAATACGTTTGGGGCGCGGCCTTTCACTGGTATGTGGGGGATCATTTCGACAATCTGACCGCCCTGCACGAAGCCTTTCCGGAGAAACGACTGCTCTTCAGCGAAGGATGCCAGGAAGGCGGTCCGCACGAAGGCGAATGGGGCGTAGGCGAGCGCTACGGCCGTTCGCTCATCAATGACCTGAACCGCTGGACCGTGGCCTGGGTGGATTGGAATCTCATGCTGGATGAACGCGGCGGCCCCAACCATGTGGGCAATTATTGCAGCGCGCCCATCCTGGTTGATACCCAGGCAGGTCTGCCCCTGTATCAGAGTTCGTTCTACTATCTTGGCCATTTCTCCCGCTACATCCGCCCTGGCGCCGAACGCATCCTGCACGCCACCACGGCCGATGAACTCGAAACAACGACCTTCCTCAACCCGGATGGGCAAATCGCCGTCGTGGTCATGAATCGCACCGACCAGGCGGTTCCCTTTGCTCTCAAATACCACGATCGGGCTGCCCGTACGATCAGTCCGCCCCATTCCATTATGACCTTACGGTTTGCCGATTTTTCCCGATAAGCTATCACGCTGTGCAATGTTTTTTACATCACCCGCAAGAAGATGTTGACGGAGTCACAGGCTTTCTGTAGGAATTGACAAGGGAGTTTGGATGGATTGACATGGCCGGATACCAGCCGGAAAACATTCTTTTATAGCCCTATGACCTTCAAATACGATTCTGCCTGCAGGGCCGATGCGCGAGGACATTCACATGCCCGACGTCTTCAGCCTGCCGTCCGTCACCTTTCGCTGACCGAGCCAAAGGTTTCATCGCCGAGGATTGGCGTCACTTTCACCATTACCCCCTGAGCCCAGATGCCTAACTCCCTCGATTTTCTTGTTGAATTTCTTCGCCTGTCGAAGCTGTTTTGGTCCTCGAAGCAAAAGCTGAAGATTCGGAGCACCACCCTTCTTCTGGCATTCCTGACCGTAATGCAGATGATCCTGGCGGTGGTGGTGACGCAATGGAGCGCGGCGTTGTTCAACGCCCTGGAGCAACACTCCATGCGCGACCTTATCACTCAGGTCGGCGTGCTGGCGATCATCTTTGTCGCCGACATGGCCGTAACCGGATCGCACCTGGCCATCAAACGCAATCTGCAGATCTATTGGCGCGACTGGCTGACGGACCATGTCATCTCCCGCTGGATGCGGGATGGCCGCCATTATCTGATCTCCCATCTCCCGGGCGAACACGACAATCCGGATGCACGTATCGCCGAGGATTGCCGGGTTGCCAGCGAGTCGGCGGTCGCCCTGGGCCACTCGCTGTTTTACTGCATTTTATTGCTGATCGGCTTCACGCAGGTGCTCTGGGCCCGCTCCGGAGTGGTGACGCTCGAAGTGGGAGCATGGCAACTCCCCATTTACGGGCATCTGGTCTGGATCGCGGTCATCTATACGGCCTTGGCCTCCTGGCTCGGCTGGCGGGTAAGTCTGCCCCTGACCGCAGCCACCAACGCCCGGCAGTCGGCGGAGGCGGACTTTCGCGCCGGTCTGGTGGAGGCGCATGAAAACAGCCAGGCCATCGCACTGATCCATGCCAACAGCTATGAACGGCGCCTTTTTCGTGAGCTGTTCTGCAAGATCCGGAAGGTATGGAACACGCAAACCACGGCATGGCGAAACATTCAGATCTTCAGCACCGGCTATGCCTCGCTGAACATGGCCTTTCCGATTCTGATCTCCGCCCCCCGCTACATCCTGGGGATGATCTCCCTTGGGGCAATGATGCAGGCCGCCCAGGCGTTCCAGCAGATGGTCGGCGCCCTCTCCTGGCCGGTCGGCAACGTAGGGGGGATCGCCGAATGGCGCGCCTCGGTGGAACGCATTCTGAGTCTTCTCAAAGTGTTGGACAATGTGAACGAGGAGCTGGCGCAACCGGATCACTGGATCCAGGTGAGAAACTCCGAACGGCCGGTGCTGGCCTTCCGCAACCTCAGCATTGCCAAATACGACGGACCGACATTGGCCAGCAACATCACTATGGAGATCGGCCAGGGCGAACATGTGCTGATCACCGGCAACCCTTACACCGGAGCAAAGCTGTTTCGCGCCATTGCCGGGATACGACCCTGGGGCAGCGGCGTCATCGAACTCCCCAGCCAAGGCCGCCTCTTTTTCATGCCGCCTCGGCCGCATCTGCCAACCGGCACCCTGCGCAACGCCATCTGCTACCCGACCTCCCGCCGGGTTTTCACTCAGGAACAAATCGAGCAGACGCTGCGTCTGGTAGGCCTTGAACACCTGATCGACCAACTCGATCAACAGGACAATTGGACCCACACCCTGGCCCGGGGAGAGCAGCAGCTCCTGGGCATGGTGCGCCTGCTGCTCAACCGGCCCCAGTGGATTTTCCTGCAGGAGGCCTTCGATTCCCTGGACCCCAGGGAAGAGGAACGGATGCTGCGCCTGATCTCCGAACAGCTCCCCGATTCCACGCTGCTTGCGATTTCCCATCTGCCAAACGGCGAGACTTTCTATTCACGCCGCCTGGCCCTGTGAAAACCCTTAAGGAAGACCAACGATGACTACCAAAACTGTTCACGAAGGCGGCAGCAAACTCCGCGGCGTCAATCTCGGCGGCTGGCTGGTGTTGGAGAAATGGATTACCCCCAGTCTGTTCGAAGGGCTGCAGGCCACCGACGAGACATCCTACTGCGTCGAACTGGGCGAGGCCGAGGCCACCCGGCGCCTGCATCACCACTGGGACACCTTCATCACCCGCGACGACTTCGCCTGGCTGAAAAGCGCCGGCATCAATGCGGTGCGGTTGCCGGTCGGCCATTGGCTCTTCGGCAAGGACTATCCTTACCACCGCAGCTATCAGGAGTCGCGCTATCCCTTCGTGGAAGGGGGGCTTGCCATCGTCGACAAGGTCTTTGAGTGGGCCGGGGAATTCGACCTGCGGGTGGTCCTCGACCTCCATGCCGCGCCGGGGTGCCAGAACGGCTTCGACAACGGCGGCATCCTCGACGTTTGCGAGTGGCATACCAGCGAGGAGTACATCGAGCACTCCCTGAATTTTCTGGAACGCTTGGCCGAACGCTACGCCGATCACCCGGCCCTGCACGGCATCCAGACGCTCAACGAACCGCGCTGGGATATCCCCACCGATCTGTTGAAGCGATTCAACCTTGATGCCTATCAGCGCATCCGCCGCCACTGCCCTCCCGAGCGGGTGACGGTGGTGTTCCACGACGGCTTCCGCAGCTTCCGGGAGTATGCAGGGTTTCTCCAGGAGCCGGAGTTTCGCAACGTGGCCCTCGATATCCACCGCTATCAATGCTTTATGGAGTATGACACCAGTCTGGACATTTTCGGGCACATCCGCAAGTCTGCCGTGGACTGGCGCGACGAAGCGGACGAGATCATCCGCGAGTCGGGCTATCAGGTGTATTGCGGAGAATGGAGCCTGGGGCTGGATCTGAAGGTCGTCTCCCTCTGGGCGGAGGGACCGTTCAATCATGCCCTGGAGGAAATGGATCTCTTTCAAATGTCCGCGGCCTATCGCGGCTACGCCTCGGCCCAAGTGCTGACCTTCGAGAAATACGCCGGCTGGTTCTTCTGGACTTACCGGACCGAGACCACTCCGGAATGGTGCTACCGCGACTGCGTGGATCAGGGGTTCTTTCCCAATATGGGACGGCCGGAGCAGTTTTCGGGCATACGGGGAACCCTGGAACGGGCCAAGAATCCATAAGCCTGACCGTAACCGTTCACCAAGGGCGCCATAATTTAAGATAAACCCAGAAATGTAAGCGTTCAGCAGCGCCGCTTCGCTGCTGCCGCAGATGCGCGGAAGAGGTCTGCGAAGTGTGCTATTGCACATGAGCAGGCCGATGACAGGTAAGCGAACCTGTGAGACTCCGAAGCAGATGTGGTGCTGCTGAACGCTTACAGCCTGACCGCAGGAGAGCCCGGCCATCATGATCAAGGTGATGAGTTTCAACATCCGTGTCGGTCTGGCCGACGACGGCGAAAACCACTGGGAGCACCGCAAGTCCTTTGCCCTCGAAAGGATCCACGCCTTCGGGCCCGACCTGATGGGCCTCCAGGAGTGCCTGGACACCGAGCAGGCCGAGTTTGTCCGCACCAACCTGCCGGACTACCATTTCTTCGGCGTCCATCGTGGAGGCCCCGGAGGCACGGCGCTGGAGATGGCCCCCCTGCTCTTTCGCCGCTCCGCCTTCCGGCTACTCGATACGGGATGCTTCTGGCTGAGTGAGACGCCGGAGATTCCCGGCAGCATAAGTTGGGGAAGCAACTATCCACGAACGGTGTGCTGGGCCAGGCTCTCCTGCCGGTTGACCGACTCAGTGCTTACCTTCGTCAACACCCATTTCGACTACGAACCGGCGGCCATCGAGGGAGATGCCCGTCTCCTGCGCCAATGGCTTGAGCAGGTCCGCCAGGAAACCGCGCTCGTCGTGACCGGCGATTTCAATGCCGACAAGGATTCAAACGCCTACCGCCTCCTGACCGGCGATGGCACGCTGATCGACGCATTAGGGCAAATCCAGTCAAACAGCGAAGATGCGACCACCTTTCATGCCTATGGGATCACGGAAGAAATGGCAGCCATTGACTGGATTCTGGTCTCCGGCCATTTCCGGGTCCTTGCTGCGCAGATCGACCGTTCCCGCCGGGGCAGCCTCTTCCCTTCGGATCATTACCCCATAACGGCAGTGCTCGACTGGAAGGCTTAGAGCTTGTCCGTCAGCGGCTCACCGATCTGGCCCCGGCCATGACCTCGACCATGTCAACGGCGACCTGCGCCAGCATGTTCGGCACTACCGGTCCGCCCTGCGAGGGCTTGATCTCCGGAGGATTAAAAGCTGCGACAAAGCGGGAGAGAGTGCTGTTTTTCGGATAGGCTACCGGCTGATCCATGGATTGCTCGATATACCAGACGGTATTGCCGGTATGCACATTGAGCAGCCGGGTGGACACTTCAACCCTCCCCCCCCCGAACTGGGTGCCTTCCAAAACATGGTTAACCTTTCCCGCAAGGACCAGATCGACCTTTGCCTTGCGGCCAAAGGCCAGGGCTTCCTCCATATCCCGGTAAGGCTCTGCAAGGCGGAGCACCCTTGGAAAAGCCTGCTTGCCCAAAAGGACATCCTTGAAGAGCATGGCAACCCCCTCTCCCTGCTCCCGGCTCATGTTGGCCGGCACCTGAAAGGGCAGGACCCCGACGGTCGCCTCCTGATAGGTGTTCATTTCAGGATAGATGAACACTACAGGCGAATTCTTTCTGACATCCACCGGGTGACTGGCCCAGTTTTTCTGAGATGGCGCGCACCCGGTGAGAACAAGGCCAAGAAGCACAACGACGATTCCCTTTCGCATACCGCCTCCTCAGCGCTCCTGAGCGGAAAGAAGCGCATCGCCTAACGCGCCGCCTCCTGCCGCGAGAAGATGGTTGATATTGCGGCTCCGCTGCAACTCAAGCCCTGCCACGGAAAGCACCTGCTGGGAACCGGCGTCGAGCAGCTTGAGATTGAGAATTACCGTGCTTGGGGTCAATGAATAGGTGCCGGTGAGAATGGCTGCGGCCTGTTGCTGTTTGGCGAGAAGCTTTGCATCCCTGGTGAGCATCAGCTCGCCCCGGTTGTCCCGCATGAAAATCTCGGCGGACTTGCGGATTTCCACCACCCCGAACCCATGGCGAAACAGGCTGGTGGAAAGCGCCTCGGTCAGGGTTCTTCCGAAACGGGTGGTGGCATAGAGGTTGTCGAGATCAACCACCGTGGTCAGAATCAAGCGCTGCCCGCCCCCGGCACCGCGCATGCCGGAAGTGAGCTGCAGGGCCAGTTCCTCCCCCACCCCGAAAAAATCCGGGGTGACCACCGAAGCGGTGCCTCCGGTCCTGGTCTGGGGCACGCATCCGGCCAGGAACACGGCGCAGCCGAGTAACAGCAACCCGCCTAAGCTCTTCCCCATCTTCCATGTTTTTTTCATGAGCCACCTTTCTTAACCGTTCGCTTGGTCTCGGTTTTCGTCGGTTTTTTTTCCGGCGGCAGGGAAGCATTCTCAGCCTTTTCCGGAAATTCCCGTATCGTCACCTTTGAGGTCCGGGTGGAAGCGGGCATGCTTTCGTTGGCAAGCAGATTCGCGGTCATACCGTCAATGGGCAAAACCAGACTTGCGGAGGAAAGAACCCTGTTATCCGCGTTGCGCAGCAGACGGGCATTCACAAAAATCTCCTGCCCGGCCACCGCATAGGTTCCCACCACCACCGCCTGCGCCCCCTGAACAAGGCTGATCTCGTCCATGCTTCTCGACAAGGCGTACTCGCCATGATACGGACTCACCATCAACCCCGGAGTCTTCCGCACTTCAATCACTTCAATCCCGGACTGCTGGAGAGTGGAGAGCAGCTGTTCGCCCAGATACCGGCCAAGGGATGAGGTGGCATACAGATTGTCAAGGCTGACAAAGGTGCTCACCGCCACCACATATTCATCAGCCACCACCTCGCCGGCATTGGCAATGAGCGACTTGCCGAGCTGATCGATCTTGGCATGGAGAACGGCCCCTTGCCCTGCGCCGGAGGCAGCCGAATCTCCTTTTTGCCCGACGGACAGGCCGGACAAAAAGGATTGGGACATATTCTGCGGCGAGAAAACCCGGCCCGTGCGAAACACATAGTCGGCGGGTATCGCATGGGGATAATTATAAAAATAGGGCCGATAGGTCGGCATGGGCCGCAGCCGTTCCTGCCCCCCCCTGTCCGCAGTGTCAGGAAGTTGACCGTCATCAGCCCGCACAGGAGTAACAACACATCCCAATGCCAGCAGAACTGCAATCAGCTGTGTGATCATCATTTTCGCCTCCCCCTGTCAGGGATTAAAATTATAGGCTGGATAATCTTTTTCAATGCTCCGCCAGGAAGGGCCGAAGGACTGAACCATCGGGTCATCCGAAACCCAGCGGCTGCCCGGGTAAACCACCGGAACCTGCTGTCCCTCGCCGAACATCGGGGAAGCAAGTCGCATTTCCATCTCAACCAGATTGCTGTACACTCCTCCGGAGCACCCGCAACAGCTGATGAGCAACAATCCCGCCATGATTTTCCGCATATCCTCTCCTCTCTGGGTTGCCTCACAAGAACAAAGCGGCCCTGGTCAATAAAATGACAGCATGACCGGCAAACCGTCTGGGAATTTTTTTCCCCCTGCTCCCTTGCGGCAAGCTGAAACAGACGTCCGACAAGGAATTTTTTTCTGAGTCACCCCTGCCGGTCGCCTTGTTTCCGCAATCTCACCTTGTATACAAGCATTTTCCATGCCACCACACACAACGCATTCCCTGCCCTTTCTGCGCCCCCATCGACATCGCATCCTGCACAATTGCATGGCGCAACCCTTTAAATTTCCTTGCCGAATGGGACTCTGCGCAAAAAAGGATTGCCAAAAAAAAGGTATAGATTATACTTTTGAAGTTTATACTACCGCGATACCCACCGGGAGAATTCCCACAGGAGGAGTTGTATTATGGCACGTATCACCGTCGAAGACTGCCTGAGCCAGATAGGCAATGAAAATCGTTTCTCCCTTATCCATCTTGCCGTAGAGCGAATCAAACAACACCGCAAGGGCGCCCCTTTCCTGGTAAAATGCAAAAACAAGGAGATTGTCGCCTCCTTGCGTGAAATTGCCTCCGGACAAGTGAGCTTTAACACCATCAAGGATTTTACTCCCGCCAAGGAAGACGCCCCTGCTCCGGCGGCGCAAAAAGGCGATGATCAGGCAGAGCAGGCCCTTTTGTAACTGATGGAAACCGATTTCTACAAAACACTCGGCGTTTCCCCGGATGCAAGCGCGGAAGAAATAAAAAAAGCGTACCGTAAGCTGGCCATGAAATTTCATCCGGACAAAAATCCGGGTGACAAGGCTGCCGAAGACAAATTCAAGTCAGCCGCCGAGGCCTATGAAATTCTCGGCGACCTTGAAAAGCGTAAGATATACGATCGCTACGGGGTTGCCGGCCTGAAAGACAGCGGCTACAGCGGCCCCGGCAACTTTGACGATATTTTCTCCAGCTTTGGCGACATTTTCGGGGACATGTTCGGAGGCCGCTCCGCGCAAAGACGCCAGGGCCCCGTGCAAGGAAACGATCTCCGCTATGATCTGGGCATCAGCTTCATGGATGCCATGCATGGCGCCGAAAAAGAGCTCGAGATCACCAAGCGGGAAACCTGCTGGACGTGCGACGGCACCGGCCTGCGACCCGGCCACAAGCCGACGACCTGCGCCACCTGCAAGGGACATGGCCAGGTGGTTCATGCCCAGGGCTTTTTCCGGGTGCAGACCGCCTGCCCGAAATGCCACGGGGAAGGAACGATCATTACCGACCCCTGCAATGATTGCATGGGCGAGGGCCTTGTCAAGAAAACGAAAAAAGTGTCGCTGAAAATTCCCGCCGGGATCGACACCGGCGCCCGCATGCGCCTCCGGGGTGAAGGCGAAGGCGGCCGCAAGGGGGGCCCCCCGGGAGACCTGTATGTAATCATGCATGTGGAGCCCCATGAGTTTTTCATGCGGGAAGGCAACCAGATCCACTGCCTCTTTCCCCTGACCATGGTTCAGGCCGCCCTGGGCGCCACCGTTGAGGTTCCGACCATCAACGGCTCCAAGGAACTGGCAATCCCGGCCGGCACCCAGCCCGAGCAGATATTCACCCTGAAAGGCGAAGGCGTTCCCTCCCTCCGGGGAGGAAGCCCAGGCGACATGATCGTTGAGATCAAGGTTGTCATCCCGAAAAAATTGTCCTCACGGGAAAAGGAACTTCTCTCGGAGTTCGACGCATTGCAAAAAGAAAAAGAGCCTGATCGGGAAGAGGGCTTTTTTAAGAAAATTTTCCACAAATTAGCCGACGAAAAGGCGTGATTCTTCCCAATCGAGACACCGGCACATGAGCGACAAGCCCTTGGCGGCAAGCCAATTTACTCATTTCGATGAAGCCGGGAATGCCCGCATGGTCGATGTTGGCGGCAAAGCTGAAACTGTCCGCGAAGCAACGGCTTCGGGGTCCATTTCTCTTTCCCCCCAGGCCTTTCAGCTGGTACAAGAAGGGAATATCGCCAAAGGAGATGTGCTCGGGGTCGCCCGCATCGCAGGCATCATGGGGGCAAAAAAAGTCGATGCCCTGATCCCCCTGGCCCATCCCCTGGCAATTAATAAAGTGAATGTTGAATTTGACCTGAACGACAGAACACACACCATAGGAATAACCGCTACAGTGGGAATAACCGGCAGGACCGGAGTCGAGATGGAAGCGCTCACCGCCGTCTCGGTCGCCGCCCTGACCATTTATGATATGTGTAAGGCTGTGGACAAAGGGATGATTATTAACAACATCAGACTGGAAAGGAAAATCGGGGGCAAAAGCGGAAGCTATCAACGGAACGGATGACGCTTGTCCAAGATATACCAAGGGAGTAATACCGTGAACAGAGAACAACTTGATTATTTTCGCCAAAAGCTGGAGACCATGAGTCAGGATCTTTTGCAGGAGGCTGAAAAGACCATCCACGAGATGACCGACAGCACGGAAAATTATCCCGATCCCACCGATCGGGCCAGCGCCGAATCCGACCGGAGTTTCGAGCTCCGCATCCGTGACCGTGAACGCAAACTCCTTGCCAAGATCCGGGAAGCCATCGAGCGCATCGATGAGGGGACATACGGCATTTGCGACGAATGCGGCGACGAAATCTCCCCGAAACGCCTTGAGGCGCGCCCGGTGACGACCCAGTGCATCGAATGCAAAACCCACCAGGAAAACCAGGAAAGGGCTCAAAAAGGCTTATAAGAGACCACTATGCCTGAACTCCGCAAAGACCCGATCATCGGCCGCTGGATCATCATCTCCACTGAACGGGGAAAGCGGCCCACTGACTTCATTGTTGAAAAAAGTGAAGGCAGGGGTGGGTTTTGCCCTCTATGCCCGGGCAACGAGAACACAACGCCGCCGGAAGTCCTCAGCTACAGCAGCACCGACGGGCATCAGGCCAACAGACCCGGCTGGGATCTGCGGGTTGTGCCGAACAAGTACCCTGCCCTGGTCATCGAAGGCAACCTCAACAAGGAGGGCGATGGTCTGTATGACCGGATGAACGGGATCGGGGCGCACGAGGTCATTATCGAGACTCCGGACCATCACGAGTCCTTCACCAGCCTTCCGCCGGAGCGCATGATCAAGGTTTTTCAGGCTTACCGCGATCGCCTGCTCGATCTGGCCCAGGATCCGCGCTTCCGCTACGTCATGGTGTTTAAGAATTTCGGCGCCGCCGCCGGGGCCTCGCTGGAGCACTCCCACTCCCAGCTCATCGCCCTGCCCATTCTCCCCCGCATGATCAGTTCCGAGATTGAGGGGGGCCTTTCCTACTACAAATACAAGGAACGCTGTATCTTCTGCGACATTATCCGGCAGGAGATAAACCAGGACAAGCGGGTGGTGGCCCAGAACGACCTGTTTATCGCCATCGTCCCCTATGCGCCCCGTTCGCCTTTTGAGATGTGGATTCTGCCCAAGCGGCATGCCTCTTCGTATCTTGCCATGGACAATGACCATTTTACAGCGCTTACCGCGATCTTTTCCGAGTGCATGCGCCGCCTGAACACCTGCATCCCCAATGTTCCCTATAATTTTGTTCTGCATGGCGCGCCTTTGCGCTCGCAGCCCCTCGATCATTACCACTGGCATTTTGAAATCATGCCCAAACTGACGATGATCGCCGGCTTTGAGTGGGGCTCCGGTTTTTACATCAACCCCATCGCGCCGGAAGAAGCGGCCCAGTTTTTAAGGGAAGCGGCAATCTAGGCCCATTTTTACTTAAGGCCGGGCCGGCAACTCTCATCACAACCCTTGGCATCACAACAAGGGAGGGATCAATGAAAAAAATACTGCTCGTTGACGATGAAGACAGCATCCATCTCCTGTACCGCGAAGAGCTGGAAGAAGAGGGATATGAAGTCCACTCGGCCCTCTCCGGCGAAGAAGCGCTGTCCCAGTTGAAAATAATTGCACCCGACCTGGTGATCCTCGACATCAATATGCCCGGCATCAACGGCATCGATGCTCTGCGCCGGATCAAGGAAATGAACCCGGCCCTGCCGGTGATTCTGAGCTCCGCCTATCAGGAGTTCAAACAGGATCTGGCGACCTGGGCCTCCGATGAGTACATCGTCAAATCCTCCAACCTGGATGAACTCAAGGCCGCAGTAAAAAAACATCTTGCCTGAGAGCCAAGGCAAAAAAACATGCTTTGCGCCGCCATCGCCTGACGCCTTTTCCGATGGCGGCTCATTTTTTTCATAATCAGCACTGTGACGCCGTCCCGCCGGACCCCCTGCCCAATGAGCGACATGAAAGACATTCAAGGCCAGCGTGATTACCGCCGGATCAACATCAAAAAAGTCGGCGTAAAGAATATCTCCTACCCGGTGACGGTCCTGGACAAAGCCCGGAAAACTCAAAAGACCGTGGCCACAGTCAACATGTACGTCAACCTTCCCCATCAGTTCAAAGGCACCCATATGAGCCGGTTCGTGGAAATCCTCAACCGGTTCCACGGCGAAATCAACCTGAAAAGCTTTCACCGCATTCTTGAGGAGATGAAGATCAAGCTCCAGGCGGAAGCAGCCCACATGGAAATCACCTTCCCCTATTTTTTACAAAAATCCTCCGCGCAGACACAGTCGGTGGGCATGAAAGAGTACTGCTGCACCATGCACGGCTCACTGGACAAAACAGACGACCTCACCCTGGAAATCCAGGTGCCGATTTCCCCCCCGCTTCCTTCCCAGATAGGCCAGGGCTTGCCACGCTCCCTTGGCCATTGGGGCAGGGCCACCCTCCGGTTGCGATTCAAGAATTTCATCTGGATCGAGGATATCATCCAACTGGTGGAAGAAGTGACCACCCATGATCTCTGCTGGCCCACTGCGGATACCTGCACGGAATACACCCTTTCCGTGGAGAACATTACCACGGCCCTTGGCCGCAAACTTGAAAACCATCCGGCCATTGCCTGGTTTTCGATCCTGGTGGAAAACCTTTCGCAAGGCTACAACACCTTTGCCTCTCTGGAATGGCAGGACGGCAACACTATTGCATCATCTTGAACTCACCGGACAACGACCCTTAAATAATTTTACGAGATAATGATCCATGCAACACGAACTCCTCTTTGAAATCGGCACGGAAGAAATACCGGCCGGCTATATCATGCCGGCCCTTTCCCAACTCGAAAAAATCATGGGCGACAGGCTCACCGGCCTGGCCCTGCCTTACTCCGGCCTGCGCACCGCAGCCACCCCCCGGCGACTTGCCGTGTCGGTCAGCAACCTGGCCGAACGCCAGCCGGATCGGGAAGAGGAAATTCTCGGCCCCCCCAAAAAGGCGGCCTTTGACAAGGATGGCCAGCCCACCCAGGCAGCCATCGGCTTTGCCAAAAAAAACGGAGTCGGAGTCGAAACCCTGCAAATCATGGCAACGCCAAAGGGCGAGTACCTCATGGTGCGCGTCGAACAGAAGGGCCGCCAAACCGCCGAGCTTCTTGCCGAGCTGCTGCCTGAGGTTGTCACCAGCCTCAATTTCCCGAAATCCATGCGGTGGGGCTCAGGCCGCATCAGCTTTGCCCGGCCTATCCAGTGGCTGCTGGCCGTATATGGCGGCAAAACCATCCCCTTCACCCTGGACAGCATCACCAGCTCCAACACCACCAACGGCCACCGCTTCATGGCCGGAGATCCCCGCCCGGCAACCTGTTATGCCGACTACCTCGATACGTTGCGCGCGGCCCAGGTCATGGTCGAGCCTGCAGAGCGCCGCAAGGCGGTTCTTGCCGAGATCACCAAGGCGGCGCAACAGGTGGGCGGAACGATTCTCCCTGATGACGAACTGGTCGACACGGTCTGCAATCTGGTGGAAAAACCGTTTGCCATCTGCGGCGCCTTTGAGGAACGCTTTCTGGCCCTGCCCGGAGAAGTCTTGATCACCTCCATGCGGGAACACCAGAAATACTTTGCCGTGGTTGACAGCACGGGCAAGCTCATGCCCCATTTCATCGCAGTGAACAACACCGACACCAAAGATGCACAGCTTGCCGCCGACGGCCACCAGCGCGTGATCCGGGCACGGCTGGAAGATGCTTTTTTCTTTTTCAAGGAAGATCAGCGCCGCACCCTTGCGGATCGGGTTGACGATCTTTCCGGCGTTATCTTCCAGCACAAGCTGGGGACCATGCTGGACAAAACCAGGCGCGTCACCGCCCTGGCCGGGCTGCTGGCTACAAGGCTGGCGCCGGAGCACCTTGCCCATACCGAACGAGGCGCGCTGCTTGCCAAGACGGATCTGCTGACCGACATGGTGGGAGAATTCCCCACCCTTCAGGGGGCGATCGGCAAGGATTACGCGCTGCTCAGCGGAGAGGCGGAAGAGGTTGCCGCGGCCATCCGGGAGCATTACCTGCCGGTCCGGGCCGGAGGCACGTTGCCCGCCTCGATCCCGGGCGCGCTGGTCGGCATGGCCGACAGGCTTGACTCCATTGCCGGCTGCTTCGGCATAGGCCAGATTCCCACCGGCACCACCGACCCCTTCGGCCTGCGCCGTCTCTCTCTGGGGCTCCTCCATATCATCAATGCCATGGGCTTTCGCCTTTCCCTGGCCGCCCTGGTGGACGAAGCACTCTCGCTTTACGGCGACAAACTGACCATCCCCCAGGACGAAGCCCGCCGCAACATGCTTGAGTTCATCAAGGGGCGTTTCAGCAATGATCTGATCAGTCAGGGTATCCCGGCCGAAGCGGTGGAGGCAGTCACCTCGGTAACCTTCGACGACCCGGTTGACTGCAAACGGAGGATCAAGGCCCTGATGGCCATCAGCAGCCAGGAATCCTTTACCATCCTGGCCGGATCCTTCAAACGCGTGATCAACATTATCAAGGATAACGGCGATACCTCAGTGCAACCGGCGCTGCTCACAGAACCCGCCGAGCAAAAGCTCCATACGGCATACTTGGCTGTCCGCGCAGAGGCGACCCCCCTGCTGGAAGCCAGCGATTACGAAAAGGCCTTGGCCGTGATCCTCAAGATGAAGGAGCCGGTTGACAATTTTTTTGAAGAAGTCATGGTCATGGTGGAAGATGAGAACGTGCGCGCCAACCGCTTGAACCTGTTGACCGCCATTGCCCGGCTCTTTCTGAAGATCGGCGATTTCTCGAAAATGAACGCAATCAATCCAGCGTAATGCCGAACTCAGAGGAAAACCGCGGAAGATAACCGCGAAGTGTGCTATCGCACATGAGCAGGCCGACGCCGGCTAAGCGAGTTTAGCGAGACTGCGAAGCAGACACGGTGGCGCTGAACGGTTGTGATGAACTCCATCAGTCAGTAAGCTGAACCTGGGCGATCTCAAGGGCCTGCTCGTACAGCAGGGGCAGGGAGTCATGGTTGAGGTTGAGCTTTTTCGCCAGACTGATCGTTTTTTTCCAGTCCCCACGTTCGTAGGCCATGACCAGGGCAAGAGTCCGGGAGATGGGGGTTGCAACCTCTGAAAGCAACGCCTCCTGGATTTCGTCGGGCAAAGCCAGTTCCGGCAGAATATCCTCCATGGCTTTGTCGAGCATTGGTGGCAGCAGGGAAAACATCCCCGCCGTGTGATACATTCCCGCCTCCCTGCGTCTGTCCAGAAGCTGGTAGGCGATCAATTCGCAAAAAGTTCCGCGGAAAGCCGAAAGCCGCAACAGTTCGGACGGCTTGTCATCGGCCAGGTAGGAAAGCATCATCAACGATAGCCATTTCCTCAAGGTATTCTGCCCCAGCATGGCTACCGCCATCTCAATGCTTTCCACCTTCTGCCTCCTTGCAAAATAGGCGGAATTCGCATATTTGAGCAGCTTATACGCCAGAGAAACATCCCGGCTGACGAATTTGCCAAGCTCGGCAAAGTCATAATCCTCATCCTGAATGACTTTCAGCACCTGAAGATAATGGAGCTTGGACCCTGGAATATCGCGCCCTTTCACAATCTGAGGCCGGCTGAAAAAATACCCCTGGAACAGGTCAAAACCCAACTTCTTGATGGCTTCGAACTCTTCGTTGGTTTCGATTTTTTCCGCCAGCAGCTTCACGTTGTATCGACTGACAACCTTCGCCTGCCGGGCAAGCTCGGCAAAACTCATCTGGCGGATGTCAAACTTGATGATCCTGGCCATCTTGATGAGCGGCAAAAACCGGTCTTCGTAAAGAAAATCATCCAGGGCCAGGACATACCCCGCTTCGACCAGATCTCCACAGGCCTGCACGACTTCCGGCGTGGCGCCCACGGTCTCCAGCACTTCAACCACGGCAATCTCTTTGGGAAAAAGGGAGGGATACCCCTTGAGCAGCATCTCTTCGCTGAAATTGATGAACGCTTTTTTCCCTTCGGTGATGGTGGCAATGCCGATCAGAAGAAAAGAGTTGGTGATGACCTTTGAAGTGGCTTCTTCCCCGTTTTGCCGGGGGTCGAAGTAATTGGTCAGGCCGGAACGGAAGAGAAGCTCGTAAGCGAAAACTTCCTTGTTCCTCTTGAAGATAGGCTGACGGGCAACAAAAATATTCGGTTCCGAAGCGTCCATGGTTACGGTGATCTTCTCACAAACCGTCCATCAACGCAATTACCTTGTGATGCAACAAGGCCTCCAGAACCTCGGTCATGGGCAGCCCCACCACATTGGTATAGGAGCCGTTGATTTCCGAAACCAGAAAGCACCCCTTCCCCTGGATGCCGTATGCACCGGCCTTGTCCAGAGGCTCTCCGGTGCGGACATAGGCCCGGCAGAGCTCCGGGGTGAGCGGCATGAATCGGACATGAGTGCAGACGGTTTTCGTGTAGAATTCGCCTGTCGCCTGCCTGCAGAGGGAAAAACAGGTCCACACCTCATGCCGACGGCCGGAAAGACGCATGAGCATGGCACAGGCTTCTTCTTCATCGCCCGGCTTGCCGAGGATTTCCCCGTCCACCACAACCACGGTATCGGCGGCCAGCACCCAGGCATCGGGCTGGTTTGCAGCCAGGGCTTTTTCCCGGGCCAGTCGCGCAACAAAATCAACAGACAGCTCCCCGGCCTGCGGGGTTTCATCGATGTCCGTTACCAGCACCTCAAAAACAAGGCCCAGTTCGGCAAGAAAATCACGGCGGCGGGGAGAGCCCGAGGCCAGAACGAGTCGCTCCAGTGTTCGAAAGGCCTCCATACGGGCTCAAGCCCGAATGGAATACCCACCGTCCACGACGATGGTTTGCCCCTGAATCATGGCGGCCAGGTCACTGCATAAAAACAGGGCGACATCCGCAACATCCTCAGGGGTGGTGAGCCGACCCATGGGGGTTCTTTGCAGGGCGCCGTCGAGAATCTGTTCCCGGTTGGGGAATTTTTTCAAGGCCTCGGTATCCACGGCGCCGGCGCTGATGGTATTGACATTGATCCCCAGAGGCCCCAGCTCCACGGCCAGATGACGGACCAGCGATTCAAGGGCGGCCTTGGAAGCGCCCACCGCCGTATAATTCTCCACGGCCCGAACCGCGCCCATACTGGAAACCGCCATGATCCTCGCGCCCTTGCTCATGAGCGGCGCGGCCTGCTGGGTGAGAGAAAGCAGAGCACGGGCGTTGATCTCCATGGCCCAGTTCCAATGCCGGCTGCTCAGTTCAAGCGCGGGCTTCAGGACGCCGGAAGCCGCGTTGCTGATAAGAAAATCAAGATGGCCGAACTCGCTTTTGATCAAAGCGAACATCCCCTGCAAATCATCATCGTTGGCCACGTTGGCCTTGACCACCAGACACCGGGCCCCTTTCTCCTCGATAAGACGGGCAGTGGCTTCGGCATCCTGCCGATGGCGCACATAGTTCACCACCAGATCAACCCCGTTTTCCGCAAGCCGCAAGGCGATCGCCTTGCCGATCCCCCGCGAACTGCCGGTCACCAAGCCCACTTTTCCCCGCAAATTGTACATAACCCCTGCTCCTCTCAATAATATGGCTGCCCCTGTAAAGGGTTTAGTCAGCATCAACGTGCAGCCCACGATAAAATTTTCAGACGGGAAAGTAAAGAAGACTTTCCCGCGGCATAGCCATCCGCCCCGCCATCTTTCAGTTGGAGACGATCCTCTTCATGGCGCCCAGCACCAGACGCCACGGGTGGAAACTCACCGGCCTCAATCGGGCAGGCGGGCGAAATCCCCGTACCGCGACCTCCTCCGGGCGGGCCAGAGGAAATGACAATTCAGCGAGTTTGCTTCCGGCGATATTGCGGCGACAGCATTCCCGCCAAACCGGACTCTCGTCCGGGGGAAGACCAAGCACGGCGAGCAGGGCCGTATCCACAGCCACAGGATTCAACCCTCCGGCCAGCACATGCAAATCATAGGGACGGCCACCCACGGGGCCGTCCTCATGCATGGCCGTCACCCCGTCTGCCAGGGTAATCCCGGCAGGCATCGCAGCAAGGAGATCGACAAGCATACCCTCGAAACGGTTATCGATATCCCCATACCGGGCATGGAGCCAGGGTTTGCGAAACCCGACCACCGTTCCGAAATAATTCTTCACCGCCAAAGTCACATACAACTGGCCATGCGCCTTGATCTTCGGCAGATTGATCAAAAGATCGCACTCGCTCACCGCCCGTGCTACTCCAACGGACAGTCCGGAGGCGAGACGAATCGACTGCGCCGCCTCAAAGTTAATCATGGTCACCGGCAAACCTTTAAGGGCCGAGCGTATCCCGCAGGCGGCCATGACGCTCAGGGCCGAACCAAAAGCCGGAGAATCGCCGACCCGCACCGCGGCCCCCTGATCAACACACCACTCCGCCACGGCCGCGACAACCTCCGGGTGGGTGCAGGCCAGATTTTTGTTCCGCACAGCAGAGACAAGGTTCGGCTTGAGCAGCACCCTGCTCCCTGCGGAAATCCTGAAGTCAAGGGAGCTGCACAACGCCTCCACCTTCTCCTTCAGCAAGTTGCGGTCATACCGGCGGCAAGCCGCAAGGCCAACCTCGCATGCGCGGAGCTTCATGTTCCCTCCTGCCTGCAGCGCCGCATGGCACCGCAAGCCACCGGCGCAATGGCCGTTGCTGTTGAAGCAATATGTCCCCCTGTCCCCTGCCGATCATGCATTCCCAGCAATCCTCGATATTTTTTTGACGGTCAGTCCGCTTGAAGTCAAATTTATGACGAAAGGCTTACCGACAATCCTTCCCGAAAAAGGAGGCCCTCCCCGGCAGTTATCCAGAAATACATTGAATTACCGATAATTTACATATACTGTTATACACAGTAAAAGCCTCGCGGCACAATGCTTGCTTTACAACCAAACCCAAAAGAGAAGAGTCCGGATTTTTTCGACCTTCCTTTTCCTCGAGGAGACACAAACATGGCTGCGGAAAAAGACACAGAGACAACGGAACAGGAGCCTAAAAAGAAATCCAAGATGGGTTTTTTCATCATCCTTGGCGTAGGCATACTCGTGCTCGGCGGAGGAGGATTTTTCGCCTACACCAAATTCCTCGGCCATAAACCGGCGGTTGAAGAGGTTGCCAGTCAGGAAGTAAAAAAAGAACCCGAGGCGGTGATCGGGGAAATGCTTGTCATGGATCCATTTGTCGTCAATCTTGCCGATCCGAAAGGCAAACGCTACCTCAAGGTGAAAATCGAGCTTGAGCTTGAAAGCAAGGAGGCCGTGGACAAGGCCACCAAAGCCGCGCCCAAGCTGCGCGACATGGTCATCATGATGCTTACCAGCCTCGGTTTTGAAGAAGTCATGACCCCGGAAGGTAAAATCCGGGTCCGCGATGAGCTGCTTGAACGCTTCAACGAAATCATGCGGCCCGACCATATCAAAAATATTTATTTTACCGAATTTGTCGTGCAGTAGCCCAGGCTTCTGCATCTAACGCGAAACAGCCCACGAGACCAGCCAAACGCCATGGAACAGATTCTCAGCCAGGACGAGGTCGACGCGCTACTCAAGGGAATTTCCGGCGGCGAGATAGAAGAGCCGGAAGAGCCCATAGATGCGGAAGCCCTTGGCTATCAGGCCTATGATTTTACCCGGCAGGAAAGGATTGTCCAGGTCAAGATGCCGGCCATGGAGGCGATTTCCGATGCCTTCATGCGTGCGGTTCGCACCTCGCTTTCCACCACCCTGCGTCGGATTATCGACCTGACTTCCGCTCCCATCGAACTGGAGCGCTTCGGAGCCTTTGTCCGCACCCTGCCTGTGCCAAGCAGCCTGCAGATTTTCCGGATGGCGCCCTTTCGGGGCCATGCCCTCATCGTCCTTGAGCCCAAGCTGGTATTTACCCTGGTTGAGAACTTTCTGGGCGGTACAGGCACCAGAAATATCCGTATTGAAGGCCGCGATTTCACTGCCATCGAACAGCGGCTCATCCGGCGGGTGGTGAATCTCCTGCTCAACGACCTGGAAAAGGCCTGGTATTCCCTGCAGCCCCTCAAGGTTCAGTACATCAGAAGCGAGATCAACCCGCAGTTCGCCAAAATATGCCAACCCGAAGACGTGGTGATCATCAGCCGCTACGATGTGGATATGGACCGGGCCGTGGGCAGCATAACGGTGTGCATTCCCATGAGCAACCTGGAATCGGTCAAAGGCAAGCTGCTGACCACTTTCCAGCGGGAACAGAGCGACGAGGATATCAGCATCAAGCGGGTTCTCACTGAAAACGTCAAGAACATCCCGGTGGATTTTGTAGTGGAACTGGGACGCGCCTCTATTTCCGCCGGCGATGTCATGGAGCTGGTGGTGGGCGACATCATTCAACTGGAACGCCGCACCGACGATCTCCTTCCGGCCTTTGTCGCCGGGGAACGAAAATACATGGGAACCCCTGGTGTACATCGGGGAAGCAATGCGCTCCTCATCAAGAAAAAGGTGCTTGACCCGAACAGAGAATAAAGGCGGAAGGCCAAAGGCTCAAGGCAAAAGGTTTTCATCCTTGGGCCTTTGACCTTCCGCCTTTAACCTTCAACAAAAAGGAGAACGACCATGGCTGACGATCCTTTGGACGACGCCGGCACGAAGAGTGAAACAGAGGGAGCCGGAGATGACTGGGCGGCCGCTTTGAGCGAGCATGAAGGTTCCGGCGGGGCGCAGGCCCCTGCATTTGCCGAATTGGGCGGCAGCGTAACCGCAGCCCCGGCCGGCAGCCAGAATCTTGATTTCCTGCTGGATATCCCCCTGGATGTCACCGTGGAATTGGGGCGGACCAGCATGATCATCAACAAGATGCTGCAACTGACCCAAGGATCGGTGGTCGAACTTGACAAAGCCGCCGGCGAACCGGTGGAAATCTTTGTCAACGACAAACTGCTGGGCAAGGGCGAAGTAATCGTGGTCAACGAACGATTCGGTGTGCGGATCACGGAAATCATCAGCCAGGCGGATCGGATCAAAAACATCGGCTGAGCAAAAAAGCCTTCCGGACAACACCAGCGGGCAGGGCTGCGGACAAAACGATTATGAATAGCCGGAAACCATCATCCTCACACATTCCTTCCTATGGCAAAACATTGATCGCCTTAGGAGCAAACCTGTTCCTGCACCTCTCCTGCCCGTTCATTCTTTTTGCCGCTGAACAGTTCGGAGGCGGGACCGGCGCCGGGATTCCCGCAGGTCTCACCGGCAATCAGGAAACTCTCTCCCTGACCACGACTATCTTCAAAACCCTCGGCTCACTCATCATTGTGGTGGGCCTCATGCTCATCCTGCTGTTCTGGATAAGAAAAATGGGCTTTTCCGGAAACAGCCCCGGACAGACAAACCTGATCACTGTTATCGACAGCCAGATGCTGGCACCCAAAAAACAGGTGAGCGTCGTGGAAGTGGCCGGGACGTATCTAGTGGTCGGGCTCAGCGAGCAGCAGATCACCCTGCTTGCCACCCTTGAGGCCAACGACGCCCTCAAAAGCGCCACACATTCCCGAAAAACATTCACGCCCCTGCCGGCTTCCTTTGCCTCCATACTCAACAAGGCAGCCCAAGGCATCCCCGGCGTGAAGCAGAAAAAAGAAGGATCTGCCAATGCGGAATAAGCCTTTTCCATCCTGGCCCATTCTCATCGGCCTGCTCGCTGGAATCATCGCCCTCTGGCCCGGCGAAAGCAACGCCGTGACCTTGCCCACCCTGCAGATCGGCTTGGGCGAGGCGCAAAACCCCAAGCAGGTTTCCGTCCTCATCGAGATTCTGCTGTTGTTCACGGTGCTGTCCATGGCTCCGGCCATCCTGCTGATGATGACCTCCTTCACCCGGCTGGTGATAGCCTTTTCTTTTCTGCGCCAGGCCCTCGGCACCCAACAGGTGCCGCCGACCCAGGTTCTGGTCGGTCTCGCTCTTTTCCTCACGGTCTTCATTATGACCCCGGTTTTCAGCGAGGTGAACACCATAGCGGTCAAACCTTACATGGCCGAACAGATCAATGCCGAACAAGCCCTGCAGGAAGCGGCGAAACCGGTGCGCGCCTTCATGTTCAAACAGACCAGGGAAAAAGACCTTGAACTTTTTCTCTCCCTGTCCAAATCCCCCAAGCCGAAAAACAAGGACGAAGTCGCCACCGCCGTGCTCATCCCCTCCTTTATGATCAGTGAACTCAAAACCGCCTTCACTATAGGCTTTGTCCTTTTTCTGCCCTTTCTGATCATCGATATGGTGGTGGCCAGCATTCTGTTGTCCATGGGCATGATGATGCTGCCCCCGGTCATGGTTTCCCTGCCCTTCAAGCTCCTGCTCTTCGTGCTGGTGGACGGCTGGTATCTGATCGTGGGCTCACTGGTAAAAAGTTTTGGGGTGTGACCATGACTCCTTCCGAAGCCATTACGCTGACGCAAAACGCCGTGACCATGACCATGATAATCTCGGCGCCGGTGCTTCTGGTAGCCATGGTGGTGGGCCTGATTATCTCTCTGTTTCAGGCCGTCACTCAAATTCAGGAAATGACCCTGACCTTTGTCCCCAAGATCGCCGCGGTCATGCTGACCATCCTTTTTATTTCATCATGGATGATCTCCAAACTCGTTGATTACACCCATGATCTGATCGTCAGCATCCCGAACATCATCCACTGACGGAGACTTTTGCAATTATGCCCGAAGCCGCGCTGCTGAACTGGACCCTGACGCAGATCCTGGCCCTGGTCATTATCCTGACCAGGGTGGCGCCACTCCTGTTCTTCATGCCCGTTATCGGCTCGCCGAGCGTGCCGGCTCAGGTCAAGATCCTTCTGGCCCTGATGGTCGCGCTGGTCCTGCTGCCGGTGGTCCGGGTTGACACGCGCCTGATGGGTGGCGCCCCCTTGGGTTTTGCCATGCTCGTTCTTACCGAGGTAATGCTGGGCGCCACTCTGGCTGTCTTTGCCCGGTGTGTTTTTGCGGCGGTTGAGGTCGCCGGCCAGATGGTCGGCATCCAGATGGGTCTTGGAATGGCGGGAGTCATGGATCCGCAGTTGGGCAGCCAGATCTCACCGATCGGCATGCTCTGGAACCTCGCCGCCATCCTCATCTTTTTAGGCATAAACGGCCACCACATGTTTTTCTCCACCCTGGTGGAGAGCTTCGACTGGATACAACCCGGGACCCTCAACCTCACCCAGGCCACCTTCGACGGCCTCATGCAGGGCGCTTCGCAGATGTTCGTTCTTGCCGTCAAGATCATGGCCCCCGCGGGGGCCGCCCTGTTTTTTTCCCACGTGGCCATGGGCATCATCGCCAAAACAGTGCCCCAGATCCCGATCATGATCGTTGGCCTGCCGATGAACATTGCCGTCGGCTTTATCTTTGTCGGTTTATCCCTTGGATATTTTCTGCCGCTGATGATCACCAACTTCGAAACGCTGGCCCGTCTCTTACCCAAGCTGGCCATGGGCATGGGAGGCTAGCAAATGGCCGATGAATCCTCCGGTCAGGAGAAAAGCGAGGCCCCCACCTCCCGCCGCATCCAGGAGGCCAGGAAAAAGGGCGACGTCGCCAAGAGCATGGAGGTGCCTTCCGCCGCGGTGCTGCTCGCCGGCCTGCTCACCCTGTATGCGGCAAGCGACTTCATGATGGGCCGCTTCTTTCTTCTGCTCAGGCATTACCTCGGCAATCTGCATACCTTTCAGATCACGCCGGGCAACATGCCCGCGCTCACACGGGAAAGCATGTTCGAAGCCGTGATCATCGTTGCCCCGCTCATGGCGGTGATCTTCATCGTGGCGCTAGCCTCCAACTATGCCCAGGTCGGCGTCCTGTTCACCGCGGAAAAGCTGACGCCGAAATTCGACAAGATCGACCCGATCCAGGGGTTTTCAAGGCTCTTTTCCAAGCAGACCCTGGCCAACGTGGTGAAGTCCATTGCCAAGCTGGCCATCATCGGTTACGTCTCCTACACGGAGGTGATGAAGGCGCTGCCCGGCATCCTGCCGCTCATGGACCAGGAACCCATAGTCATCCTCGCCTTCATGAGCAGAGTCGCCTTTTGGATTTTCCTGAAATCGGCGTTGATCATCGCGGTGCTCGCGGCCATGGATTATGCCTTCCAACGCTGGCAATTCATGGAAAAGATGAAGATGACCAAACAGGAGATCAAGGACGAGGCCAAACAGACCGAGGGCGATCCCCATGTCAAGGGACGTATCCGTTCCATCCAGATGCAGATGGCCCGGCAGCGCATGATGTCCGAGGTGCCCAAGGCCGACGTGGTGATCACCAACCCCACCCGTCTGGCCATTGCCCTCCGCTACGATGCGCTTGCCATGGCGGCGCCCATGGTCCTGGCCAAGGGCGCCGGGGTGATCGCCCAGAAAATCAGGGAAATTGCAGAGGAACATTCCATCCCGCTGGTCGAGGACAAACCCCTGGCCCAGGCCCTGTACAAAAGCGTGGGCTTGGGCGAGACCATCCCGGAAAACCTGTTCCAGACCGTGGCCGAGGTTCTTGCCTATGTTTACAACATCAAACGAAAAAGAGCCTGACAACAATGAAAAATGCATTGTTACAACTATACCGTGAATCAAGCGGGGTACCTGAAAAATCCAGCCGTGGATTCCGTAAGTACCCCGCGGCCCTAGTCATCAGCACAATTGCGGATCCGTCATACCATGGCAGATAACACCGGCGCCACAACAGGACTGAAAGCAGTCAACTTCGAGATGTCGGGGCTCTTCGTAGCGCTCGGGGTCGTGGCCATCCTCATGGTCATGATCATTCCGCTGCCCACCATCATTCTCGATCTGCTGCTGTCCATGAACATCACCATCGGCCTGGTCATTCTGCTGATGAGCATGTACAACACCAATCCGCTGGATTTTTCCGCCTTTCCCTCCTTGCTGCTGCTCACCACCCTGTTTCGGCTGGCGCTGAACATCGCCTCGACCAGGATTATCCTGCTGCACGGCCATGAAGGCCCGGGCGCGGTGGGCGATGTCATCCAAGCCTTCGGCAATTTTGTGGTGGGCGGCAATTTTGCCGTCGGCCTGATCATCTTCCTGATCATGGTGCTGATCAATTTCGTGGTTATCACCAAGGGCTCCGGCCGTATTGCCGAGGTCGCGGCCCGATTCACTCTGGACGCCATGCCCGGCAAGCAGATGGCCATTGACGCGGATCTCAATGCCGGCCTGATCAACGAAGCGGAGGCGAAACACCGCCGTTCCGAGGTCAGCCGCCAATCGGAATTTTACGGAGCCATGGACGGCGCCAGCAAGTTCGTGCGCGGCGAGGCCGTGGCCAGCCTCGTGATCATGGTCATCAACATCATCGGCGGTTTCTTCATCGGCGCCATCATGCAGAATATGAAGGCTGCCCAGGCGGCTGAAACCTACACCCTGCTCACCATCGGCGACGGGCTGGTCTCCCAGATCCCGGCCCTGGTAATCTCCACCTCCGCAGGCATTATTGTCAGCCGGGCTGCATCCGATGTGAGCATGGGCAAGGAGTTCATGAAACAGTTCGGGCACCAGCCTCAGGCCCTTGCGGTTTCCTCCGGGATCATCATCCTCTTCGGCCTGGTGCCGGGATTGCCGCATCTTCCCTTTATCATGCTGGGCGTCGCCATGGGCGCCATCTCCCTCATGGCTTTCAACAAAACCGCGGCCGACAAGGAAGAGCAGAAAGCCGAGGAAGAAAAGGAGAAGAAAGCGGCCACCCCGCTGCCCGGCGCGCCGGAAACGGTGGAAAGCCTGTTGCCCCTTGATATTTTGCAGCTTGAAGTGGGGTATGGCCTCATCCCCCTGGTTGACGAGAGCCAGGAAGGCGATCTGCTTGAACGTATCCGGGCCATCCGCCGACAGTTTGCCATGGATATGGGAATGATTATCCCGCCTTTGCATGTGCGCGACAACCTGCAGCTCAAACCGGACCAGTATGTCCTGCTCCTTAAAGGGGTGGAGGTCGCCAAGGGCGAAATCATGATGGGGCATCTGCTGGCCATGGACTCCGGCGTGGCCAAACGCAAGATCGAAGGTATCCCCACCATGGAGCCCGCCTTCCAGTTGCCCGCCCTCTGGATAAGTCAGGAAAAGAAAGACGAAGCCCAGGTGGCGGGCTACACCGTGGTTGATCCGTCCACAGTCATCGCCACCCATCTCACCGAGGTGCTGCGCAATCATGCCGATGAGCTGCTGGGCCGCCAGGACACCCAGAAACTCCTTGATAATCTGGCGAAAACCCATCCCAAAGTGGTGGAAGAGCTGGTGCCGGGCCAGCTGCCGCTGGGCCTTGTCCAGAAGGTGCTCCAGAATCTCCTGCGGGAACGCGTTTCTCTCCGCGACCTGCTGACCATCTGCGAGACCTTGGCCGACTTCGCTCCCATGGGCAAGGACCCGGACATCCTTACCGAGTATGTGCGCCAGAAACTTGCCCGATCGATTGTCAGTTCCCTCACCGATGATCAGGGAACGCTTACGGTGCTCACCCTTTCCACCCAGGTCGAAGACCTGGTGCGCGAATCACTCCAGAAAAGCGACCAGGGCGTGTTTCTCAACCTGGAACCGAACCTGGCCCAGCGCCTTCTGGCCTCGACAAAAAACCTGGTGGAAAAGGTTTCGCAGGAAGGCTACCAGCCGGTTATCATCTGTTCGCCGATTATCCGCCGCCATTTCCGGCGGCTCATGGAAAGATTCATGCCCCATGTCATAGTACTTTCCCATAATGAATTGACTGCGCAGACACAACTGCAATCCAAGGGGACGATAGAACTCAACCCCAAAAAATAGAAGCAGTGAGGAGCAGCGATGCGAATCAAACGTTTTGAAGCCACGGATACCTATAGCGCCATGGCCATGGTCAAGGAGGAACTCGGGGAGGATGCTGTTATTCTTTCGACCCGAAACCTGCCCGGGAAAAGCGGTTCGGCCAGAGGCGGTCCTAGAATTGAGATCGTGGCGGCCATGGAATATGATCCTGAACCGGAGATTACCCTGCCGCCCCAGGAATCACCCGGCAAGGAAGCTCGACAGCCCAAAGCGACAGGGTACGGCTATCACTCCGTGCGCCAGCCCCAGCCAAAGGCTGCGGCACGCCAACCCATCCAAAAACAAGCTGATCCTCAGCCCGGCTTTAACAGCAGGCTTTCCGCCGAGCTTTCCGCCCGCACCGTTCCGACGGACAAAGCAGCCAAGGGAGGTACTGTTCAATTTGAAGCCAACGACCTTCGATTGCGCTTTGCCAATTTCTTGCGGCGTCAATACTGCGCCAAGGAAGAGCTTGAAAGCCGCTCCGCTCCGGGACAAACCGCCGGCGAGTCCGGACGGAGAAACACTCGCCCCGATCCGAAACAGGTTGCTCAGTGGCGGGACAAAATCATCGATCAGTTGCAGATAGCTCCCCTTTCCATCGGCATCAGCAAGGCGCCTACCATCGTGGCGCTGATCGGCCCGACCGGAGTGGGAAAAACCACGACTGCCGCGAAAATAGCCGCCTGGTACAGCATCCATGAAGGGATGAAGGTAGCGCTTCTCTCCATGGACTGCTACCGGATCGGCGCCACGGACCAGTTGCGGACCTATGCCAAGATCATGCGGTTGCCCTGCGAAATCGCCCTGCGTAAAAAGGATCTCCAGGCGGCTCTTCACCGCCATCAGGACAAGGATCTGATCATCATCGACACCGCGGGCAAAAGCCCGTATGATCCGAATCACATCCGGGAACTGGGCGAATGGTTTTCCCTGAAAAGCGGCATAGAACCGTATCTCATCCTCAGCGCCACCTGCAAGAAAGAAGATCTGCAGCAGATTCTCACCACCTACGAACCCCTGCGGATCAAAGGGCTCATTCTCTCCAAGCTCGATGAAACCAGAGCATACGCTACCCTCTGCCAATTGCTGGCAGGGACTGCTCTGCCCATCTCCTGCCTGTGTACCGGCCAGAGGGTTCCGGAGGATTTCCTTCTCGCCTCCCGGGAATTTCTGCAGACTCTGTTCGGACAGGGATGGCAGGCAGCCGCAGGCGAGTTAGCCACCGAGGCCCAATGCAAATGGACCCAATGACCACATCCGGGGAAATCTCATGAATCAGGCAGAAACACTGGAAAGGATTATGACCCGCTCACAGCCTCAGAAAAAAAGAATGGCGACGCATCGCGACGGCACCGATTTCCAGCCACGGGTTATTTGCGTGACCAGCGGCAAGGGCGGGGTGGGCAAGACCAATATCGTCACCAACCTCGGCTATTCGCTGGCAAAGTCAGGAAAGAAAGTGTTGATCCTGGACGCGGACCTGAATCTGGCCAACGTTGACATCCTGCTGGGGTTGACTCCGCGCTACAACCTGCACCATGTCTTCATGGGCGAAAAAACGCTTGCCGAGGTCCTGGTCCAAGGGCCGGAAGGGCTGCTCATCCTGCCGGCCAGCTCGGGCATCATGGAACTGGCGGATCTTACGGAGCAGCAACGGTTGTATTTCCTTTCGGAAATGTCCGCTCTGGCACGGAAAATCGATATCATGCTGATCGATACGGCCGCAGGCATTAACAACAATGTGATCTATTTTAATCTGGCCGCAAGGGAACGCATCATCATCCTTACCCCGGAACCGACCTCCCTGACCGATGCGTACGCGCTGATAAAGGTTCTTTCCAGCAGGCATGACGTAAAAAAATTCCGTATCCTCGTCAATCTTGCCCGCTCCGAGAAAGAAGCACTGTCTGTCTTCCGGAAGCTGAGCATCGTGGCTGACCGTTTTCTTGATTCGCTTTCCCTGGATTATCTCGGCCATATCCCCTATGACAGCAAGCTGCCCACTGCGGTTCGCGAACAGCGGCTGGTATCGGACATCTTCCCGGATGCCCCTGCCAGCAAGATGTTCAGTAAGCTGGCAGGGAATATTTCCCAGGAAGAGCCCGAGATGAAAGCGGATGGGAACATAAAATTTTTCTGGCAGGGACTCGTTGATCTGTAATATACTTTTTCATATTGCAGGCAGTCGAACCCCTTTGCCCCTCTGGGCGTATCCGGTATGAACAAACAGCCGTCACCCAAATTCAAGGATTACACCAATACCTTTTTCAGCCAGGCGGAACCGCTCAGCGCCGAAAAACGCAACGAGCTGATTCTCACCTACACCCCGCTGATAAAGTATATCGCAGCACGCCTTGCAGCACGCCTCCCGGCACAGGTATCGCTCGATGATCTCGTCAGTTGCGGAATCATCGGCCTGATTGACGCCATCAACAAATTTGATGTGTCCAAAAATGTGCAATTTAAAACCTATGCGGAATTCCGGGTCAAAGGAGCAATGCTGGACGAACTCCGGGCTCTGGACTGGGTTCCCCGCTCCGTCCGGCGCAAGACCACCGATCTCGAAAGGGCGTATGCCGACATCGAAAAACAGGTGGGCAGACCAGCCACGGATGAAGAAGTTGCAAAAAACATGGGCCTCACCCTTGATGATTTCTACAAACTGCTCGATGAAACCAAGTCCGTCACCTTCATGGATATTGAGTTTCTCCGCCAAAAAACCACCGAGGCAAACGACCCCACATTGGGGGAGACCTTTGCCATGGATGACCGCGACCCTTTCACGGCCATCAACCTTTCTCAGATCAGAGAGATCATAGCCAAGGCCATCTCCGATCTGCCGGACAAGGAAAAACTGACGGTTTCCCTTTATTACCAGGAAGAACTCACAATGAAGGAAATTGGCGAGGTGCTGGGCTATACGGAATCGCGTATCTCCCAGATGCACAGCAAGGCCATGTTCCGCCTCCGGGCCAAATTGAAAAAATCCCTGGCCAGTTGATTTGTTCAAGGAAATAAATACCGGAAGATTGGGACGCTCACTGCAACTCGCTTTTTTTATTTCCAAATCGAGTTGTTACAGTTACAATAAAAAATATGCGGCTGATGATTGCACATTGCGAACATGCTCGGCCCGATCGTACCACTAAGATGTTAGGGAGGAAATATGGCTGCTGATCCGAATATGAAAATTCTCGTGGTTGACGATTTTGCCACCATGCGGCGCATAGTCAAAAACATTCTTACCCAGCTCGGCTTCAAAAACATCATTGAAGCCGATGACGGCACCACCGCCCTCAACGTCCTCAAATCCGAAAAAATCGGCCTCATCGTCTCTGACTGGAACATGCCGAAAATGACCGGACTGGATCTGCTGAAAGCGGTAAGGGCCGATGCCAGCATGGCCAACACTCCTTTCATCATGGTTACCGCGGAAGCACAGCAGGACAATATTATTCTTGCGGTAAAGGCCAAGGTCAGTCAGTACATCGTTAAACCATTCACCGCCGAAACCCTTTCCGAAAAACTCAACAAGATATTCTGACCTGAAACATGGCTGAAGACCGCCCCCAGTCTGTTGATCAGTTCGCCAGCACGGATGCTTCCGCTGACCAAGATGAGACAAACTGGGGCGAGGACTGGGAATCCGCTTTCCAGGCAGAAGATGACGCCTTTTTCTCCGACGGAAAGGATGAAGATTTTTTCCTCGAGGAAAATGAACCTTCAGTAGCTGCCGGAGACGCAGGTCAAGGCGCTGACCCATCCCTTGAAAAAACGCTTTCCGGAATACCCGACCACGATGCTGCTTCCGGGGGCCTCCCCAAAAAAGCCCTGCTTGATGCCGGGGCGATTGCCGCCCTTCTTCTTTCCGGTAAGACAGTTGCGCGCGACTTATTCTCCCGCCTCCAATCCTTTCCCGTTTTCATTCGTATCCCGCTGTACGCTCTCCCCCTGCTCCTTATTGGCGCCGTCTACTTTTTGAGCGGCACATCGACAACGCCTCCGGTTCTGCACCATGCCGCCATCTCCCCCGCGGAGCATCCGGGCTCCGCAGCCCTCTCTGCCGACACTGCGCCAAATGCCGAAAGCCCGCCTGAAAATCAAGTCAGCCCGCTTCAAACCACAAAAGTCAGAAAAAAATGGGCCTTCCCCGCTTTTATTATTCCGGTAAAAAACCCAGCCAGTGATCAGCCTACGACTTTTGTCCTCGTTGATATCACCCTTATCGCCTCCCTGGGAGAGCAGGAAGACCCACCAGCCGACAAAAAGATATTTGTCCGTGATATCATCTATCAATTTTTCCAGAACAAACCCCTTGACGAGCTGCGCAAATATTCTCTGGCCCGTGGCGAAATGAACAGGGAACTACGCGCCTGGCTTCAAAAGCAATGGCCGGATGCGCCCATCGAATCAATCATTTTTCACCAGTACAGTCTCTCCTGATTCCATCTCCACTCTTTTTCCAAAACGCAAAAAAAATAACAATTTTGTGTTTAATTTGAGAAAATTCGACTTTTTTGTTGTTTTTTGTCCGACTACACCCACAGACACAACCACAATAGTTCATAGAAATCAGCAGGTTACAAAGCAACCCCCCAATGGCATGACAATTGCTTTATTTCAGGTAACGCATGCAGAGCATTATCAACATACCGACAACCACCCAACAGGCACAGAGAGGACACGAAAATGGATACAGGTGATACCGCATTCATGCTGATCGCCACAGCCCTGGTCATGCTGATGACTCCCGGACTTGCACTCTTTTATGGCGGCATGGTCCGCTCCAAAAATGTTCTCAGCACGGTTTTGCAAAGTTTTGTCTGCCTTGGCGTTGTCTCAATTATCTGGGTGCTCTATGGCTACTCCCTGGCCTTTGGCCCTGACGTCAACGGGCTGATAGGCAATCTCGACTGGGCTGGCCTTGCAGGAGTCGGCCTTGAGCCGGGCAAATACTCCGAAACCATCCCCCACCTGTTATTCTGCGCGTTTCAACTCATGTTCGCTGTCATCACCCCGGCGCTGATCACCGGCACCTTTGCGGAACGGGTTAAATTCCCGGCCTTTCTCCTCTTCACTGTCCTCTGGAGCACTCTGGTATACCTTCCTGTTTGCCACTGGGTCTGGGGAGGCGGCTGGATCAGCGGTCATGGCGGCCTTGATTTCGCAGGCGGCACCGTTATCCATATAAACTCCGGCGCTGCTGCCCTTGTCGCCGCTCTGGTCTTCGGAAAACGCAAAGGTTGGGGCAAGGAGTCCTTTCATCCGCACAACCTGACCATGACCATGCTCGGCGCAGGCATTCTCTGGTTCGGCTGGTTTGGCTTCAACGCCGGCAGCGCTCTGTCGGCAAACGGTATTGCGGTCAATGCCTTTTTCACTACCCAGGTCGCCACCGGCGCTGCCCTGCTTTCCTGGCTTATCGCGGAATGGCTGGTCCAAGGCAAACCCACCACCCTGGGCGCGGCCTCCGGCGCCATTGCCGGCCTGGTTGCCATTACTCCCGGGGCCGGATTTGTCGGTTCCACCTCGGCGGTGCTTATCGGCCTCGTAGCCGGCGCCCTCTGCTACTTCGCGGTTCTCGCCAAGAGCCGCCTCGGCTACGACGATGCGCTTGACGTGGTCGGAGTCCATGGCGTGGGAGGTCTCTGGGGCGCGCTGGCAACCGGCCTGTTTGCCAGCACCGCGGTCAACTCCGCAGGCAAGGACGGGCTCTTTTTCGGAAATCCGCAGCTCCTCGGAATTCAAGCCTTGGATGCCTTCACAACCATCGGTTACTCGGTCGTGGCAACTTTCATCATCCTCAAGGTTGTTGACCTGGTGATCGGACTCCGGGTAAGCGAGGAGGAAGAGGTACAGGGACTGGATCTGACCCAGCACAGCGAGATCGGATACTCACTCTAACAGCGCAGCTACTGTAAACCGCGGAAAGCGGGAAAACCAACGGAATGTAACAGTCCTGCACCGCCGCAGATTCGCGTCCCGCAAGGGGGTATGAACTCCAGAGGCCAGCGAATATGCCACTGCACATGAGCAGGCCGATGACGAAGCAGACGGGGCACTGCTGGACAGTTACAAGAAAAGGAGAATTTCATGAAAAAGATTGAGGCAATCATCAAGCCGTTCAAATTGGACGAAGTCAAAGATGCCTTGAACGAAATGGGCATCAAAGGCATGACCATTTCCGAGGTCAAAGGCTACGGCCGCCAGAAGGGGCACAAAGAAATTTATCGAGGCGCGGAATACATCGTCGACTTTATACCCAAGATCAAGATTGAGATCATTGTGGAAGCCTCCATGGTCGATGCCGTGGTCAACCGGATTCGTGAAACCGCCAACACCGGCAAGATCGGTGACGGCAAAATTTTCGTTTTGCCGGTGGACGAAGTCATTCGGGTCCGCACCGGGGAAACCGGAAACGAGGCCATATAGGCCGTCATTCCGAATGGCACACCGGCACCCGAAATGCAGATGGTATCCAACGCAACAGCCGCAACGGAATGAACAAAAAAGACAGTGATGATTTCTGACAACTCCCCAGTGATGGATGTTGAACTCCGGGCAAAACGGGATGCGCTCGAGTATCTCTGGCGCCAGGGTCTCGGCGGCGAAGCCCTGCTACACAAGCACTCGCAGCTCATCGACGACTATCTGATCTCCTGCTTTACCAACTGCCCGGAAGCAGCCGAGGGGATGAGCCTCATAGCCCTTGGCGGCTATGGGAGAAAGGAGCTGTTCCCTTACTCGGACATCGATCTGCTTTTGCTCCATACGCCCGAAGCAGAAAATCGTCTTGAAGTTGTGACCGAAGCCCTGTTCTATCCCTTGTGGGACGCGGGCCTTGAGGTCGGGCACGGAGTAAGAACGCAGGATGCCTGTCTGGCTGATGCCAGACAGGACTTCTTTTTTCAGGTGGCCTTGCTGGACGCTCGCCACCTGACAGGCGCGCCGCACCTTTTCACCTCGTTGCGGCAAGCTTTTCTCCGGGAGTTATTAGCGGGACACCGGCAGGATTTCCTGAAAAACATGATACAACACCGCAATGAACGCCATCACCGCTACGGCATGCACAGTTACCAGCTGGAACCGCATATCAAGGAAAGCCGCGGCGGCTTTCGTGATATCCAGGCCATGCTCTGGGTGAGCCACGCCCTTTTCGGCCTGCAGGAACTGCACGACATCGAAGAAGCAGGGCTGATTTCGCCCCAGGAGAAAGAAGCCTTTGCCCAGGCCAGGGATTTTCTGATCAAAGTCCGCAATCGCCTCCACTACCTCAGCGGCCGGAAAAACGACCAGTTGTTCTTCGAATATCAGGAAGAAATGGCCAAAGCCTTCAAATATCCGGACACCCGGGGTTCTCTTGGGGTCGAGCGTTTCATGCAGGACACCTACCGTCATCTGCAGACCATTGCCTCCACCACCGACCTGTTTTTCGAACACGTCGACGAAACCCTCGGCTCACCGCGATCCGGCACGATAGAACACGCTATCGAGCCCGGAATCACAGTGCGCCTGGACCGGCTTCATCTTACTGATCAGGCGCTTATCGAGAAACGGCCCTACCTGCTGATGCGCCTCTTTGCCCATGCAGGAAAAACAGGCCTCGAAATCCATCACCGCAGCAGGAAAATCATTACCTCCAACCTGCATCTGATAAATAACAGGGTGCGCCACTCAAAGCGCATGGCCAAAGCTTTTTTCGACGTCCTGGAAAACGCGAAAGACGTTATGGGCGTGCTTTCGGTCATGCTGGACACCGGACTGCTCACCGCGTATATCCCGGAATTTGAGCAGATACGCGCCTTGGCCCAGCACGATGTCTATCATGTTTTCACGGTGGACCGGCATCTCCTGCAAACCGTGGCGGAATTAAAAAAGACTTCCCTTCGCAAAACCCCCTTTTCCCCCGTCGAATCAACCCATGTTCTTGCCCTGGCCGCGCTTCTGCACGACATCGGCAAGGGATACCATGAAGACCACGCCCAGTACGGCAGCGACCTTGCAGCCGGGGTGGGCAAGCGGCTGGGGCTGACCGAGGCGGAGACGGCATGCCTGCAGTTTCTCGTGGAAAAACATCTCTTTCTCACCGTCACCGCCATGCGACGAGACCTTGAAGACGAAGCTTTTCTTCGAGAATGCGCCCACCAAATCCAGACTCCGGAACGGCTGGCCATGCTCTATCTTCTCTCCATAGCCGATGCAAAAGCGACTGGTCCCACGGCGTGGAACGAATGGAAAGGCGCCCTTCTTCTGGAGATCTCCCTTAAAATCGCCCACCTCCTGGAGAGAAAGGATACTGCCATTCCCGATAAAAGCCAGGGCGCCGGCTGGATGCTCGAGCAAATCCGCACGTTGATGGGGAAAAGTTTCCCCTCCGATTGCGAAATCCTGCCCGAGGAATACCTGTTGAGCTTTACCCCGGAAGAGGCCGCCCACCACATCCGTTTGCGCACCAAACTAAGCAACGAAACCCAGGCCATCACCGAACCTGCCGACCACACCCATTTCTGGTCGGTGCTGGTGGTCTCGCGCGACAGCACCGGCCTGCTGGCCAAAATCTGCGGAACCCTGGCCCTGCATGGCCTGAATGTAATAGGCGCTCAAATCTTCACCTGGGAAGACGGCACGGTGGTCGATGTCCTCAATGTGCGGCCGGCTGCGGAACAAACTTACGCTGAACAGGACTGGCAAGCGCTTGCCGAAGATCTCAATCTGGCCCTGAAAAATCGGCTTGGCCTCAGCCACCGGCTGGTCGACAAATTCCGCACCGCCTTCCGCAGTTCCGGCCAAAAAAACGTGCAGGCCTCCCCTCGGGTTGTTATAGACAATACAGCTTCGGAACAGTTCACCATCATCGAGGTTTTCGCCAATGATCGGCCGGGAATGCTCTACGAGATAACCCGGACCCTGGCCGATTTTGAAATCAATATTCACCGGGCCAGAATAGGATCTGACGGTGATCAGGTGGTGGATGTTTTCTATACCCTTGACGGCTTCGGCACCAAAATCAACAACCCTTCTTTCCAGAAAGAGATTTCAAGAGCCCTTCTCCATATTGCGGAAAACGACACCGGCACAGGGGCAAGACTGCAATGGTAAAAATGAGCGCGGCAACAGCGCCGACCTTCCTCGGTCGGCTTTAACGAATGGCCACCCCCTTCCCGATCGGGCGTGGAAAATTTTCAACCTTACCCTTCAGCACCAAAAAAATAAGGAGAAACACAATGAGTGACAATTGCACCTGCGGTTGTGGCAACGACTACGACCAGACCATGATGACCGTGCCCGAGATGTTCGGCGCCAATGTGTTCAACAACAAAACCATGAAGGAACGGCTGCCCAAGGAAACGTACAAGGCGCTGCAGAAAACCATCAATACCGGTTCCGCTCTCCCCCCCGATGTCGCTTCGGTGGTGGCCAACGCCATGAAGGATTGGGCCATCGAAAGGGGCGCCCCCCATTACACCCCCTTCTTCCCCCCCCCTTCCCCCGCAACCCCC